>Ga0315288_10000019_pt1 | contig 223628 bp, 179 predicted proteins | sample YL17G11_20_MG_FD_203454 | JGI IMG/M metagenome (GOLD analysis project Ga0315288, IMG submission 203454) | Sediment microbial communities from Yellowstone Lake, YNP, Wyoming, USA - YL17G11_20 | ecosystem: Environmental > Aquatic > Freshwater > Lake > Sediment | place: USA: Wyoming | collected... | reverse complement strand
GAACCGCAATCAGGTCCCGTTCTTCCTTTGACAAGTGCTTGTAGCTTGTTCCCATAACGCTTTGACCTCCTGGCTGCTATTATAGCCAATATAGCCAAAGCGTTGCACTTGCTTATTGAACTCATGAGGTTCAATATTACTGTTTTGATCCTTGGTTGGTTTGCTTTAAACGTTATATTGGAAAATGGCTAAAGACCGATCCACGTATAATAAGTATTACCGACGTAACTATGGCGAAAAAATGATCGAGCAGATCCGGGATTGGTTTAAAAGCCACCCGTCTTATCGTCAGGAATATTATCGGCAATGGCGGCTAAAAAATCCCGGTTATCACCGGCAGTGGCAGAGGGCCAACGGCGTCAAGTATCGGAATTACCAGAAAGAATGGCGGAATAGGAATGCCGAGCGGATGAAGATCTATATGCGGGATTATATGCGTAAGTATCGCAGGAGCGGATTCGGGATGTAAGTCACGTCGGTTATTTTTTCTTTCCCAGTTTTTTTCGGTAAAGGTTTTTTAAATCGCGGTCCAGGTGGTCGACGATATTTTCGAAATTGGTGAAGGAACGGTCGAGGTCCTTAAAGATCGCGTCGCATTTAAGGGGGGAAATCCAACCCGCGGCTTTAAACATCAATGCGGTCTGCATGACGAATACCGCCCGGAGATGGGTAGAAAAGGCCTGGGTCAGGTATTTTTCGTTATTTTTGGTGGTCCGGGTATCGCCATATTTATGCAATTCCCGGATGAAGTTTTTGTCCCGTTCGGTTAATCGGAGATGATAGTGGCAGTTATTCGCCGGGTTACTGGTTTTTTTCTTCAATTATCATCCTTTCCTAGACTTAAGTCTATTAAAGTATAATGATATTCGCCCGGTTGTCAAGGGGTGAAATTATTGTTAAAAATTGTACTGGAATCCGGCGATCGGCATGCTCCGGATAACTTCGTTCTTCGTGAAGAGCGGCGCGGGGTTGAGGTAAAAGTTGAAATTGCCCTTTTCCCGCATGCCCAACTGGGTCTGCGGCTTGGCCATTGATTTGTAGACGTAGGCGGTCAGGCCGATATCCAAGACGCTGAATATGATCGGGTAGTTTTTCCAGTAGAGAGAGTTGGAATTAATGTCAGATGTGAACAGGGTACCTATGCCCGCGGTCAAGCCGTGCGCCAGGTAGGGGATGAGGTAACTAAACACCCCCGAAGGTCCGGAAAGATCGTATTTAGAAGTCAGTTTATATCCAATGTAATACCCGGCTACGAAACCGGCAAGCGCCGTCGCGCTGTATATCTTGCCGTCAATGGAGGGCGCTCCATTCCATAGGTCTACGCTGCCCAGGATCAGGGGGATGGTTTGGCTGCCGATCATCATGGTCCGGAGCTCGAACAGCGCGTCGCCGTAGGTCAGGTCCTGGGCGTTTCGGCTCAAATAGAGCGACGCGTATCCTTCAGCGAGGGAAAGGCCGGTGCCGATCTGACGAAAACCGGTATCATCCAATTTGTCTTCCTGGCCGGCCAGGACATAGCCTGCCAATAAATGACCGTAGGCGAATACCGAGTGGTTGAATTTTCGCTGGAACATGCCGGGCGTGAAGCCGAAACGCTGGCCCAGGGCGAAATCCGTAAAATTTTCAACCAGGCTGCCCGGAAATATAGCGCGTGGCGTATTGAACAGCAGCGGGCCGTGCGCCGCGCCTTCGATACCGGCCAGAAACGATCCATAAGCCGCGCCGCTCGAGATTCGGGTGTTCCGAGTGAGGAAGAAGAGAGTGCCCGAATACACGAAAGGCGTGAAAAGACCGATCGCGATCCGAGCCCGGTCGATGGTTACTTCATTATTTTCTTGGCTGAAGATGGTCGTGGGCAGACTCCAGCTGTATAGGCTGATGCTGAGCGCGGACTGCCCGATCAAATACGAGGTGCGGGAATTTTCCAGGATCCGCACCTGGCTGGTTTGGTCCTGGAGAATGCCCCGGTATTCTTCCGAGGTCAGTCGCAGGGTTATCTTCTGCATTTCATAATAAGCCTCGGCCACGTAAGCGCTGTCGGCGGTGACGTATAGTTCGACCCGGTCCGGCAGGGATTCGAAGCGTTGCGCGATCAGGCTCTGGATCCGGCGGTCGATCTTGACCTTGTTCAGGATCTCGACCTGGCCGAAAAGCAGAATACCCGCCAGTAATATCAGTAATATTTTCTTCATTTTAACCTCCCAATTATTGTGAATAATATTAATAGTCTATCCGGTATCCGCAATTCGTCAATAGCCAAACAAATCGCAATTTTTATCTCCGTAATCTTCTTTCTTAATCACTGTAATCATGTGTTTAATAGACTTAAGCATTCTGCCAATCCTGTCAAATTAACGGTCAATTATGACATATGATATTAAAGCTGAAATAGACGGTTAAAATTCGCAGATAATTCAAAAAGGTGATGATCATTGTGCCAATTCTGGCACAATAATCGGATTTGATCTTGATATTTCGATTTATTATTCAGGCACAAGAATTGCAATATAATTGGATCAGTATTGAAATTAGAATAACAATAGAAGTAAGGGGGGTTATTTAACTAATTCTACGGGAAATAGATAGAATGAAAGGAGGTGAAAGAAATGGATAAACAGAACTTGAAGGCAATGATAAATCAGGCGGATCTCAAGGATGACTTTATGCGGATGACCGATATTTCCTATAATGAGCAGCCCAGATGCGGGATCGCCTGTGCGCCCGGATGTTTAATTATGAGCCCGGCGGCGACATAATAAATACAAACGGGAGGCTGTCAATTATGCCAGCCTCCCGAATAAAATGGAATCGATAAGAGAGAAATTTAAAGATCGATCACGAAGATTCGCGCTTAATCCATTATATCGGATGCGCCGGGATCTGGATCGGGTATTTATTTTTCCACTAAATCCATTCATCTGTCCGGAGGTGAATAAAAGGATATTCATCAATCCGGTTGAGGCGATAATTTTGGCTTTATTCGACGGCGAAAGGAACATCGGTGACGTATCGGTTGAGATCTCATACCTGCTTGACTGCGAGCGGGAGCAGGCCGAAGCGATCGCGGTCAATTGTTTGGCAAAACATTACGAGCTATTAATTCAAGTGTCGGAATCGAATAAAGACCAGATCGTTTATTATGAACCGAAAGAATTCGTTATTGCGAAAAGCAAGGTGGACCTATTTACCGACCAGCCAAAAATTCCCGAAGTCGTTATGTTCATCCCCACTTTTTCCTGCGATTTTCATTGTGCTTATTGTTATGCGCCGCGCGACGCGCAAACCAGTTTATCGATGGATTTTTTTATTGTGGAAGGTTTGCTCCAACAATTGCAGGTTTGGAATTTGCCGGCGCTATTTTTATCCGGCGGTGAACCGTTCAATTATCGGTACATAAAAGAATTGATAATCGGCTGCAATAAAAGGAAGATCAAACCCATTATCCCGACCAAGAGTCCACTGACTGCGGAAATGATCGATTTTATCGTCAACAATAAAATCGACGAAATGCAGTTTAGTATCGATACCCTCCAGGGAAATGTTTGTCAATTGTTGATCGGCCGGGATGAGGATTATCTTACCGCGCTGGTGAAGACGATCAAGGAGATGATAAAAAACGGCGTTAGAATATATACCAACACGGTGGTCACGTCTTACAATATTAAATCATTGCCTATCTTGATCGAAAACATGATTGGCTTTGGCGTGAAGCAAATGAATTTTAGCCAGTATGCGCGATCTCAATATCGTCACAATGACGCGCTCTTCTGCGAACCGGACGATTTGCACTGCTTCCACGAGCAGGTCGATGGATTAAAAAATAAATATCCTTTAGCGAAACTGTCCTTTAAATATTTCAAAGACCATACTTTAATGGATCGGGTCGAAAAAGAATTATTTTTCAAAAAAATACCGGTTTGTACCGCGGGTAAAATGGGTATGGTGATTTTACCCGATGGTTCCGTGACCGTTTGCGAAAATTTGTACTATCAAAAAGACCTTTTGATCGGCGATCTTAAACGGGAGTCGCTTAAAGAAGTATGGTTTTCCAAACGCCGCCGCGAAATTATTAATCAAGGCAATACTATTCTCGCCGCGGGTGTGTGCCATTCGTGCGGGGAAGCGGCTTATTGTTATCAAAAGAAAGGCAAATGCTATGTTCGGGCCCTGCAAGCCCACGGCGATATCCGGATGCCCGATCCCTTTTGTCCTAATAGCACGGGCGGAGCAAGGATCCTTTGATCATGGCCGATATTATCCAAGTTACGGATCTTCAAAAAAGTTATAATTCAAGGATTGTTTTGTCCGAATTGAATTTTAACGTGAAGGAAGGCGAATGCTTTTGCTTGTTGGGACCGAACGGAGCGGGTAAAACTACTACTTTAAAGATCCTTACCGGTTTTCTCTCAGCCGATAAGGGAATTGTCAATCTGGCGGGGATTGAGGTGTTAAAAAGACCCCAGAAACTTAAGGGTAAAATCAGCATTATACCTCAATACCCGGCACTGGATCCTCTCTTGTCGGTCAGGGAAAACCTGATATTTTTTGGATTGCTGCAGAAAATGGATCGAAAAAATTTATATCGCGAGATCGATGACCTGCTCAGGGTTTTTGAGATCGAGCACATTAAGAATCATATTACTTTCCATTGTTCGGGCGGCGAGTACCAAAGATTGACGATCGCCCGGGCCTTTTTAAAACCGAACAATATTATATTTATGGACGAGCCGACCGCTGGCATAGACATTCTTTTCAAGAACCGGCTATGGGAATATTTCAGGCGCAAGAAGAAGGAAGGCGTTACCATATTCTTAAACACTCACGATCTGAACGAAGCCGAAGTTTTAAGCGACCATATCGCGTTTTTATTCAACGGCCGGATCGTCGCGATCGACACGCCGGAAAAATTGAAAAAGACGATTGAAGGAATTAAAATATATGTGCGGCTTGACAATATTACGGTCCCTGGCGACATAATGGCGGATCTGCAAAAGATCGCTTTTAATATCGGGTTCGATCCCGGGAAGAGATTATTAACCGTTCGTGTGCGGTCGATCGACCTGCCGATTTTGGATGTATTAAATCGCCTGGCCGCTAATCATAAAATAATAAACCTGGAGATCCAGCCGCCGACCCTAAACGATGTTTTTAAGCAACTGGGAGTCACCAATGTGGCCGATAATCTGGCGTGAAATAAAACTTCATTATACGAAACCGTATTGGTTGATATCCAATTTTTCCTCGCCACTTTTTTACCTGCTTTTTTTCGGTCTTCTTTTCTCCCGCGCCATGCCCGGCATATCCGTTATCGGGAAAAATATTCCGTATCTTCATTTTTTTATTCCGGGCTTGATTGTGATGCAGTCTTTTTTCATTTTTTCGACAAGTCTCGCCTTGGTCAATCTGGATCGACGTACCCGAGTGATCGACATGATCAATATGACCGCGACCAGCTTTTTTGAGTATTTCCTGGGCCGCCTGGTCAGCGTCCAGGGCTTAACATTTATGAAATCCCTCCTTTTATGGCTGGTCGCGGTCATATTGTTCGGTTTCCCCGTTAACATTCCGGCGGTCGCGGTTTTTCTTGTTTTAATAATATTGCTAATGAGTAATTTCATCTGGTTCGGTTTCGGGTTCGCGCTCGGATTAGTGATCCGGACCGAGGATGTCCGGGATATTGTTGCCCAGTTGTTGATCCTGCCCCTGTCATTTTTATCAACCATCTATTATCCGGCAAACAACGCGCCCGGAATATTAAAAATCATCATAACCATCAATCCCTTAACCCATGCCGCCAATATCGTCCGTCCGGCCTTGCTGGGGCTTGGCCACGGTCCCGCCTCGTCCATATTAACACTGGCAATTTACCTTACCATAGTTATGGTAATTTTGATCTATTTCATCTGCCGCTGGTCCGCGACGCAGGAAAAATGATCGAACTTTTCAGAACCGACCTTCCATAGATTGTCAAGTTTTAACATCCAGACAGCCTGGAAGTCGATTCTTTAAATAATACTGGGTATAAAGCGGGTTATTATTGGTCTTTAAGTTGCCCGATTGTTAATACGAGTAAAAAATAGCTCCCGATGGCGATTATCCCACTTAAGATTAAGCTCAGAAGTTCGGATATCCCCAATAATCGCAATATCTTATCGGAAATCATGCTGACTATGTAACCCCAGAGGACCTTGGTCCAGTTAGGAAGGTTGTGTATACGATTGGACTCATTCATAGTAAACTCTCGTCTATATTATACTTTTCAACGACGTTCTGTCAAGGATGGGGAGGTTGAAAAGGAAACTTCCAGACTGTCATGAAGTTTCCTTTTCGGCGGGCGGATATGGATTTGAAACGCCTCTTGACATCGGGCGGTATTTTGGTTTTAATATTCCTAACCATGAAGTATTTTTATGAAAACGAAAGATAAAAATCGCATTTTCCGCTCCCTGGCGGGTTTTGTGCCGGAAAAAATCCTGCTATCCAAGGCGGCGGGGACTAAAAAAATCAAATCCTATGAAATTATTAACGCGGCCCTGCTCTTCGCCGACATATCCGGATTCACGGCGATGAGCGAAAAACTGGCGGTTTTGGGCAAAGAGGGGGCCGAGGAAGTGAATAAAATTATCAACGCCTTTTTCGAATCCCTCATAAAATTGATTTATCTGAACCGGGGCGATATCTACCGGTTCGGAGGAGACGCTTTTCTGGCTTTTTTCCCGGAGTCTGCCGGTGGCTTGGCGGCGAGCAGCCGGGCCATAAACGCGGCCGATGAAATATTAAAATACGTCAGGAAACACGAGGTCACCAGGACGAAGGTCGGTAAATTCAAAATCAAGATCCATATCGGTATTAATAAAGGCAGGATCTTCTTCAAGGATTTGACCCGCGATTTCTTTCTTGCGGGCGGGGTCGTGAACGATCTTATGAAAATTATCGATCTGGCCAAACCTGGTGAGATCGTCGTGGATAAAACGGCAATGTCCGACCTAAAACACTGCCTATTTAAAACCAAAAAAGGGGTCGGAAAATACCTCGGAATGAAACCCGGGTCGCAGCGCAGATCCGTTGTAAAACCGGAACCGGATAAGCGATCGATCCCGGCCGGCAAAGCCGTTTTTGAAGCACTCCAGGGTTATATCCCGGAATGGTTGTCGCGACGGATCGAATTGAAGCCTTATTTTGACCACAAGGACGGCGAGCACCGGAAGATCGCCGTCGTTTTTCTCCATTTCGGAGGCCTCCCCTACGATACGAAACCGGATAAGGCGTCACACAGGGTCGATAAGTTCTACCAGATCGTCCGGCAGACGATCGAAAAATACGACGGCTGGCTTAACGCCCTCGATATCTACAAGGACAGCGAGCGGGTGCTCGCGGTATTCGGGTTTCCCAAGGCGTATGAAGACGACGCGAAAAGGGCCGCGCTTTTCACGTGTGAGATCGTAACGCATCCGGACCTGAAGGATATGGTTTTTCGGGCGGGGATAAACGCCGGTTCGGTTTTCGCCGCGCCCTTAGGATCCGAACTCCGCCGCGAGTACGCGACACTGGGCGACGCGGTCAACCTGGCCGCCCGGCTTGCCGCCCGGGCGGAACCGGGAACGATCGTCGTAAGCGAAGACATCTTCAACAAGACTTATTCCCTTTTTGATTACGAATCGCTCGGGGCCAAAGAATATAAGGGCAAGAAGAAATCGATAACATCCTACCGGTTGGTTCAAAAAAAGCGGGTGGAGAAAAAAGTCCTGGCCCGATGGCTTTCGGAAAGCGGGAAGATGATCGGACGAAAAAAGGAAGTCCAGGCGCTGGAGCGGGGAATTTCGACGGCGCGCCGCTCGAAAGGACAGCTCCTGGCGATTTCCGGGGAACCGGGTATCGGCAAATCAAGGTTGACTCAGGAATTGATCCGGCTGGCCGGAAACGCCGGGTTTAGCATCTACAAAGGCGACTGCGTTTCTTACGGCAGTGCTTTTTCCTATCACCCCTGGGTGGAAATAATGACGGATATATTCGGCATCCAGCCCGCCGATCCGATCAAGGCGCGCGGGGATAAGATAAAGCAGAAAACCCGCGCCGTGGACGAAAAATTAACGGATTGGATCCCCTTGATCGGCGATTTGATGGGTGTTTTTTTTCCCGAGAACGCGCTTACGAAGTTTCTTGATCCCAAAATCAAGAAGCAGCGGGTTTTTGACATTATCTTCGATTTTATTAAATTTGAGGCCCGGAAAAAACCCCTGGCCATCATCATCGAGGATTTGCACTGGGCCGATACCGCATCGCTGGAGCTGGTGAATTATATCGGCCGGAATATCGAGGACAAACCGGTGCTCCTGACGCTGGTCCACCGGCCCCTGAAAAAGAAAGAAGAGTTCATGGAGAAAGATTTTTACAAGGCGATCGCGCTGAAAGAACTGACCCGGGATGACAGCCTGGAGTTGGTAAAAAATCTTCTGAGTGTCAAAAGCCTGCCCGGGGATTTCAGTAGTCTGGTCGTGGAAAAATCGCAGGGCAATCCTTTTTATTTGGAGGAACTGGTGAAGTCGCTGATCGAACAGGGGAATATTATCGAAGCAAAGGACGGCTGGAAATTCGTTGGCGACGCAAAAAAGCTTCAGCTCCCCGATACGGTGGAAGCGGTCATCCTGAGCCGTATCGACCGGCTCGATCTGCAGGAGCGGGACGTGCTTCAGGTCGCGTCGGTGCTGGGCCGGGAATTCGACGGGTTCCTGCTCTCCGGCATCTATCCCGAAGATACGGCGCTCAGGAAATCATTGAGAAATCTTGGAAGACTCGATTTGATAAAAGAAGAAAAGTCGGAAAACCGCCTGCGCTACGTGTTCAAACATATCATGACCCGGGAGGTCGCGTATGGAACCTTGTCTTTCGCCCGAAAAACCGATCTGCACCGCCAGACCGGCCAGTTCATCGAGACGAAATTCAACGAGCGAAAGGAAGAATTCTTGGGCATGCTGTCCCATCATTTTTTCGCGGGCGGCGATTTCGACAAGTCGCTCTACTATTCCGTGATGGCCGGCGAGAAGGCGAAGAAAGTTTACGCGAACGAGGAAGCGATCGAGTTCTTCACCCGCGGCATCGAGTCTTATGAACGAATGAGTAAAAAGTAGTAATAAAGTGATTACGTTATTAAGTTATTAATTCTATTATAAACAATCGAAACGAGCGAGGTTTAAGTCTCTTGACAACCACATTTATCCATATATAATTTTTTAAAAGACAATAGTTATTGAGTAATTACGTTATTGGATTATTAAAATCACATAATCGCAATTACTTAATAAAAAATACTGGAGTGCAACAATTTATTGTTGCGATGTTCTTAATAAATGCGCTGACGTTTGCGCCCCGTTTTCATACTCCTGTTATCTCCCCCTTTGTGAAAGGGGGATAGAGGGGGATTTTAATAGATGGAACGGGATAATCTGTTCTTTTATCTTCGTAATTATCGCCACTTTCGTGTGGCAAGAGGAGGAGAAAATGAAGTTCAAGATATTAGTCGTACTCACTGCAGCCGCCATGTTCCTTTCCGCGGCGGGTAATAATAACGAGGGAAATAACGACGCGCGGTCAAACCCACGTTTGCTCAATTATCAGGGTTATCTCACGGATACTTTAAGCAATCCGATAACCAATCCGTCAGTTTCCATGACCTTCGCGATTTATGACGCGGTGTCGAGCGGCAACCTGAAGTGGACCGAAATCCAGGGTTCGGTGGGCGTGGACAAAGGCATTTTCCATATCCTTTTGGGCGGCGTTAATCCGATTCCGGATTCGGTTTTTAAAACGGGTGCGGACCGCTGGCTCGAATTGACGATCGGCGGTCAGGCGCTCAGCCCGCGCACGCGGATCGTGTCGGTTCCCTACGCTTATTCGGCGACCTTTTCGGACACGGCGCTCTATGCCGCAAATTCTGCGCCGGACTATGACTGGAGTTATCGCGTTACAGACGGGGCAGACACGACCCTGCAGATGGGCGGCCGTTGGGGCATCGCGCGGTTCGGCAACACGATGTACGGCAATGCCGACAGCACGCATGTGAATTTTGGGGTCGGCAGTACAACCGGAGCCAACGGGCAGAATTATAAATATATTACGGTGGGAGGCGGATGGACTAACTCTGCCAGAAACTTGGGTTCGACAGTAGGTGGCGGAGTAGGCAACATCGCCAGTAATATATGTGCAACAGTTGGTGGAGGATCATCCAATGAGGCCAGCGGCACTTATGCAGCAGTAACCGGAGGAAGATATAACAAAGCGCGAGGTCAGTATTCAGTAGTCAACGGCGGGGGTGCCCCGAATGAATCAGATTCCAGTTCCGCGATAGGCGATTATTCTGTGATTGGCGGCGGTTTAAGGAACAGAATAAATGGTGCATATGCGACTATTGGCGGCGGTTTTAACAATGTGGCAAATGGCTATGTCGGGACCGTGGCAGGCGGATCAACGAATGCGGCCAGTGGGTATATAGCAACAGTCGGCGGCGGATCCGAAAATATAGCCAGCAGCTTTCTTGCGACTGTAGGTGGTGGATGGAGTAACACTGCCAGTGATACGAATGCGATAGTTAGCGGCGGCTATTACAATTATGCTGGAGGTAAGTATTCTGCGATCCTGGGCGGGTACGCGGATACGATCACCGCGACCGGGGATTATTCCTATCTCTTCGGCATCAACAGCAATCTGACCCAGGATTCAACGTTCATGGTGGACATGCCGCACGTGTGGTTCGGGACCGAGGCTAATGGCTATGAATTCCCTTACGGCCGCGGCACGGACGGCCAGGTCATGAAGACTAACGGATCAGGATTACTATCCTGGGGTTCGATCGCCTACGTGGACAGCGCGAGAGTCGCGGCGAACGCGCATAAGTTGCAGGGCAAGGATACGGTCGACTTTAACGTAGACTACGTGAACGAAGGGCAGGTAAATTCCATAGCGAACGCCATGATTCAGGATGGCGCGGTGACGACTACGAAGATCGTCGATACGGCGGTGACGATGCCCAAGATTGCTCCGGCCGGAGCCGTGGCTGGTCAGGTTATCAAGTGGAACGGCACGGCCTGGCAGCCGAGCGCGGACAGCTCGATGGACAGCGACTGGTCATACCGGATTACGGACGGCGCGGACACGACGCTCCAGACGGGCGGGCGGTGGGGCATCGCCCGTTTCGGTAATACGATGTACGGCAATGCCGACAGCACTCATGTGAACCTGGGTATTGGGAGTACGACCGGGACCAACGGGCAGAACTATAAATATATCACCGTGGGGGGTGGATATGGTAATACTGCCATCTACAATTGGACGACAATAGGTGGTGGAGATCGAAACAGTGCCGGCTTGAGCTATGCGACGGTAAGCGGCGGAGTGCAAAATAATGCCGGCGGCCAGTGCGCGACCGTGAGCGGCGGATCTACCAATATTGCTACCAGCGAGTGCGCGACCGTAGCCGGAGGAAACGTCAACACGGCCAGCAATTATAATGCGACTGTAAGTGGCGGTCAGGGCAACATCGCCAGCGGTTATATCGCGACCGTGGGCGGTGGAAAAGTTAACCGGGCGCGGGGTGCTTACGCAGTGGTCAGCGGTGGCGGCGGAGGGGATTATGCTGATTCCAATTCCGCAATTGGTAATTATTCCGCGATTGGCGGCGGGTATGGTAATATTGCGAGAGGCAATTCTGCGGTAATTGGCGGTGGTAGGCAAAATATTGCCAGTAGTTGGTATTCGATAGTGGGTGGCGGACAGAACAATACTGCCAGCAACCAGTATTCGACGGTAGGTGGAGGAGAAGCCAATGTTGCCAGCGGTATGCGTGCGACAGTGGTTGGTGGATCTGTAAATCAAGCCGCTGGCCCTTATTCTTCAATCCTTGGTGGTTTCGCGGATACTATTACCGCGACCGGGGATTATTCCTACCTCTTCGGTATCAATAGCAACCTCACTCAGGATTCGACCTTCATGGTTGACATGCCGCATGTCTGGTTCGGGACCGAAGCCAACGGCTATGAGTTTCCTTACGGCCGCGGCACGGATGGTCAGATCATGAAGACCAACGGATCCGGTCTGCTCTCCTGGGGTTCGATCGCCTACGTGGACAGCGCCCGCATTGCGGCTAATGCCCACAAGTTACAGGGTAAGGATACGACCGACTTGAACAACAGCTATGTGAACGAGGGGCAGGTTAACTCGATCGATAGCCTGATGTTGAAGAATAATGCGGTCACCATGCCGAAGATCAGCCAGGCGGGTGCGACGGCCGGCCAGGTGATCAAGTGGAACGGCACGGCCTGGCTGCCGAGTGCGGATAGCTCGATGGATAGCGACTGGAGTTATCGAGTTACGGACGGCGCGGACACGACGCTGCAGATGGGTGGTAGGTGGGGTTTGGCTCGCGCCGGCAACACTTTGTACGGCAATGCGGATAGTACTCATGTAAACCTTGGCGTCGGCAGTACAACTGGAACGAATGGGTATAATTATAAATATTGCACAGTGAGTGGCGGAAAGAGCAACACTGCCAGTAACGACTTTGCGACAGTAAGTGGCGGAGAGAACAACAGTGCCAGTGCCTATGCGTCGGTGGGTGGCGGACTGAACAACACTGCCAGTTTGCAATTAGCGACAGTGGGTGGCGGAGAACTTAACACTGCCAGTGCCTATGCGACGGTAAGCGGCGGATTGAACAACAATGCCGGTAGTTACTATGCGACAGTGGGTGGCGGACGGGACAACACTGCAAACGGTGACCAAGCGACCGTGGGTGGCGGAATAGGCAACCACGCCATTGTCTATGCAACAGTGGGCGGTGGATACTACAACAATGCCAACGGCTATGCTGCGACCATCGGAGGCGGCCAAAATAACGAAGCGACTCCCTACGGTTCCGTGACCGGGGGACGCAACAATTCGGCCTATACTTATGCGATTGTGGGCGGGGGATTCCAAAATAACGCCCATCAGACTTTTGCGACAGTAGGTGGAGGTCAGTATAACACCGCCATCGGTAACAGTTCATTCATCGGTGGCGGAGAATGGAACTACACTTCCGGCACTTACGCGACTATCGCAGGCGGACAGAATGATACAGCTAGTGGCTATGCCTCGACTGTCGGAGGCGGTGTAAATAACGTCGCGAGCGGCAATTACGGCATCGTGACTGGCGGCGCTTGGAACCGTGCAGCCGGCAGTTATACCACGGTCGGCGCTGGCATCTACAATACGGCGAGTGGTCACCTCTCGACGATCGCCGGCGGTCAGAACAATACTACCGCCGACTCGTTTAATTTCATCGGTGGCGGTTACCTGAACCGAACTAGCGGTAAATACTCCGCCATCCTTGGCGGATACGCGGATACGATCTTCGCGACCGGAAATTATTCCTACCTGTTCGGCATCAACAGCAATCTCACCCAGGATTCGACCTTCATGGTGGACATGCCGCATGTGTGGTTCGGTACTGAAGCAGGCGGATACGAGTTCCCTTATGGCCGCGGCACGGATGGTCAGGTCATGAAGACCAACGGGTCCGGCATTCTATCGTGGGGTTCGATCGCCTACGTGGACAGCGCGCGAGTCGCGGCCAATGCCCATAAGCTGCAGGGCAAGGATACAGTCGACTTTAACGTAGACTACGTGAACGAAGGGCAGGTAAATTCCATAGCGAACGCCATGATTCAGGATGGCGCGGTGACGACTCCTAAGATCGCTGATACAGCGGTCACCATGCCCAAGATTGCGCCGGCGGGCGCCGTTGCGGGCCAGGTGATCAAGTGGAACGGCACGGCCTGGCAGCCGAGCGCGGATAGCTCGATGGACAATGACTGGACTATAAGCGGTTCTAATATGTATTCTGCAGTATCAGGGAATGTCGGTATCGGGACCACGAATCCTTTGAATAAACTGCATGTTCAAAACGGGAACGTGGTCATCGACCGGCCTTTGGCGACCTCCATCCTGTCTTTAGGAACGGTGGCTGGCGTTACCGGAAGAATCTTTGCCGGCGATGCTGGCGGGGGAAATCTCAACACCAACTATAACCAGGTTAAAATGACGGCCAATCCCGCCAATACGGAAGAACTATTGAGGCTGCATACAGGAGCGGACGCGATGAGCAATACGGGAACAGCCGCCCTGTATTTCGGCCAATTCAATCTGGCGGACATGGCCGCTATCAAAGCCGTCAACGAGGGCGGTCAGCCGCTTAACAGGACGGCAGGATTGAGTTTCTGGACTGAACCGGCGGGAACAGGGGTACCGCTTCAGGAGAGGATGCGAATTGCCGGCAACGGTAACATCGGCATTGGAACCACGACTCCCTCACAGAAATTAGATGTGTCAGGAACAGCCAAGGTGACGGGCTTTGAGATGCCTACCGGAGCCACCAACGGCTACATTTTAACCTCAAATGCTTCTGGTGTTGGCACCTGGCAAGCGTTGCCGGTCGCGCCGGTTACATCAGTATTTGGGAGAACCGGAGCAGTGGTGGCAGCGTCCGGGGATTACACAACGACCTTGGTAACGGAAGGGACGAATTTATATTTCACTGATGCGCGTGCTCAGGCGGCGATCACGGGCGGGGCATCGACTATTACCACGAGCAACCTGACCGCGAACCGGGCGTTATTGAGCGACGGGAGCGGGAAGGTGGCGGTATCGGCCACTACAAACACGGAACTGGGATATTTGAGCGGCGTAACGTCGGCGATCCAAACGCAGCTCAGTGGAAAGGCGCCGTTATTGAGCCCGACATTTACCGGGAATGTAACGATGCCCGGGACCGGTATTTGGAACAGCTCCGGCAACGTGGGCATCGGTTTAACCAGCCCTTCCGCCAAATTGGATGTCGTGGGAACCGTAAAGATCGCTGACGGCACCCAGGCCTTAGGCCGGGTGTTCACTTCGGATGCGAACGGCCTCGGTTCATGGCAGGCGATCCCGAACGACAACGACTGGACGTTCCGGGTGACGGACGGCGCGGACACGACCCTGCAAATGGGCGGCCGTTGGGGAATTACTCGTTTCGGTAATACTTTGTTGGGTAATGCTGATAGCACACACGTGAATCTTGGAAATTATTCTGAAACTGGATCCCCTGTATCAAACACACATTACTGCACCATAGGCGGAGGATATAATAACTCTGCTCGAGATGAAGCCACAACAGTAGCCGGTGGTTATGCTAACCATGCTTATAATAATTATACTACCATTACCGGAGGTTTTGGGAATATCGCCTATGGTAGTAGCGCGACAATCAGCGGTGGTTATGGCAACGCGACCAGCGGTAATGCCGCGACCGTGGGTGGCGGAGCCTATAACAAAGCGCGCGGCCTATATTCGGTGGTCAGCGGAGGCGGCAGTACGACTGAAGCCGATTCTAATTCCGCGATTGGCGATAATTCGGCGATCGGCGGCGGGTATCATAATACCGCCCTCGGAAACACAGCAGTAATTTGTGGTGGATATAGTAATACTGCCAGCAATATCTATACGACAGTCGGCGGCGGATATTTAAACACTGCCGGTAACGACCGGGCGACCGTGAATGGCGGAACAAACAATACCGCCAGCGGAATGCGATCGACCATCGGCGGCGGGTGGTATAACACGGCCAGTAATTTCGAGGCGACCGTGGCCGGCGGAACGAACAATAATGCCAGTGGCAACCAATCGACCATTGCCGGTGGAGGATATAATGTCTCCATCGGCACTTGTTGCGCGATCGGCGGGGGATACGGCAACAGCAGCGACGGGAACGGTTCGGTTATCGCAGGCGGCGAGTCAAATAGCGAGGTCGCTTCTTTTGCGGCGATCGGTGGTGGAAAATACAATAACGTTAATGGGGATTATTCACACATCGGCGGTGGAGAGAATAATCAGGTCCTGGGATATCACTCCGCCATCCTGGGCGGTTATGCGGATACGATCTTCGCGACCGGACATTATTCCTATCTCTTCGGCATCAACAGCAACCTGACCCAGGACTCGACCTTCATGGTCGACCTGCCGCATATCCGCTTCGGCAAGGAATCGGGCGGTTATGAGTTCCCGACGACCGACGGTACGAACGGACAGGCCTTGGTCACGAATGGCAGCGGCCAGGTAAGCTGGGGTTCGCCGGTCGACGCGGACTGGACTATTTCCGGAAACAACATGTATTCCGCGGTTTCCGGCAACGTTGGTATCGGCGCATCCAGTCCTTTGGTCCGGCTCGAAGTTCGGGCATCCGGCACCTGCGACACAGCGGCTATTTTCCGGGGTAACCTCGTGATCCAGAGCAAGGCGACCGGCAGCGCGGTCCTGGAACTCGGCGAAGGTCTTGATTACGCCGAAGGTTTTGATGTGACCCAGCCGGACAAGATCAAACCGGGTACGGTCCTGGTCATCGATCCCAAGAGCCCGGGAAAACTGGCGGTCAGCTGCCGCGCTTACGACACGAAAGTCGCCGGGATCGTGGCCGGCGGCAAAGGTCTGGGTTCGGGCGTTAGATTGGGCACGGGTGATTTTGACCACAACGTGGCCCTGGCCGGCCGCGTGTACTGCAATGTCGATGCGTCAACCTCGGCCGTGGAACCGGGCGACCTGCTCACCACGGCAAACACTCCCGGATACGCGATGAAGGCGCAGAATTACGACCGGGCCAAAGGCGCGGTCCTGGGCAAGGCGATGGAGCGTCTGGAAAAAGGCCAGAAAGGACAGATCCTGGTCCTCGTGAGCCTGCAGTAAGGGGGTGGAAAATGGACCGGATAAAATATTTACTTATTTTACCCCTGATCCTGAGCGCGGCCTGGTCGGCAACGGTCAGTCCCAATGAAGCGGCCGCAGTGGCCGACCTTTGGACCGCGATGGAATTGAACTCAGGATACATGAAGATCCCGGAAAAGGAGCGCCTGGATAGGCTGGCGCAGATCCTCTGGCATCGGGTCCGGTATCTAACGGAAAAAGGCGTTCTTTTGGAACAGGCGACCGATCTTGCCGCGGTCCGGGCGTACGTCGTGGAGTACGAACCGCTGGGTTTCGCTATCATCGCGGCCGATGACCGGATCGAACCGGTGCTTGTCTTCAGCTGCGACGCGAAATTCCGCTGGGATCAGCCGGATAGGAATTTTTTAAGGCGCTTCCTTACCAATACCCTGGCCGCGCGCTGGTTGCGCATGACTCAAAACGTAAATCCCGCGTGGAGTTATTTGCGCACGCGGCTTGCTGAGGACCGTTCCACGGTAACCTTCGAAAAACGCGGCCGGGATACCTACGTGCTATGGAACACGGCTTTGTGGGACCAGATGCCTTATTACAACGATACGGTCGCGGCGCATAACGGCGGCAACACCAACGTACCGACCGGCTGCGTGGCCACGGCCACGTCGATAAAACTGAAATTCCACAGCCATCCTGCGACCGGCAGCAGTTCCCACAGCTACAGCGATACATTGGGCTCGACCCGGTACGGCCATTCGGTCGATTACTCGGCCCAGTCCTACAATTGGAGCGCCATGCCGAACAGCAACCTTACCGGACCCAATTCCGGAGTCGCGCGGATCATGTACCATACCGGCGTGGGCGTGGAAACGGATTACGAAGACGGCGGTTCAGGCGCGCCGATCCAGGACCTGCCGAATGTCCTTAATACATACTTCGGTTACAAGGGCACGGAATGGCGGGATTCAAGCCACGCGACGCCGATGATGAACAGCATCGTCGGCCGGCTGCCGGTAGTGCTCGGTTACTTGCTGCCCGGCCCCGCCGGACACGCGGCCCTGGCCTGCGGATACCGGGAACCGACCACGCCGTATTTTTACATTAACTGCGGCTGGGGCGGATACGACAACGGCTGGTATAGCCTGACCGACCTGCCGCCGGACAGCGGCACGATCCTTGAATCCTGTCCGTACGGCTCGCCGAGCAACTGGTATTACGCGGACAGCGCCGGGACCGGGACCGAAGACGGCAAGATCCAGACGCCGTTCAATACCCTTAGCGAGGGCGAGGCCGCCGATCCCTACCAGCTGTTCCTGAGAAAGGGGAGGTATTCGGGTACGGGCAATGTGCCGGTGACCTTTACCGGCACGGAGACGATCCGGACCTACTGGGGTACGGCGATCGTCGGCGACCGGATTTCCATCGGCAACACCGCCGCGATAAAATTAACCGGCAACGGGAAATTAAAGGTGTATTAAGTTAAACCACGAACAGGCTGTGGCTCGAAAAATTCGGGTCCGAAGTCAGATTCACGCCCAGCTTGCGCAGACCTTCCTCGTCCCCGGGGGTCGGAATATGGGTCGTATGGGCTTCACATCCCTGCAAATCCTTCAGCTTCTCAAAAGCCAGCTGCGCGGTCGGATTAGATGTCGCGCTGATCGATAAGGCGATCAGGGCTTCTTCCAGGTCCAGGCTCACGGTTTTTTTCCGGAAGATCTGCCGCGCCAGGTTTGCGATCGATTCGATCACGACCGGCGACAGGAGGTGGATCTTATCCGGAATATCCGCGAGCTTTTTAACCGCGTTGAGGATCAGGCTGGACGCGGCGTGCATCTGGGGCGAGTTCTTGCCGGTGACGATCGAACCGTCGGGCATTTCGATCGCGGCGCCGCAGAAGATGCCCTCGTTGCCTTTGCCTTTTTCCTGGGCTTCGACCGCGGCCTTGCGCGCCGGCTCCACTACTTTCCGGGCCTCGGGCTTGATTCCCATCTCCTCCATGAGCAGTTCCACCTTTTGCACGGTTTCCTTATCCACGAAACCCATCACGTACTCGCAGGTGTAGCGGAAATACCTGCGGATAACCTCCTGCTTGGCCGCTTCCTGGACGGCCGGGTCGTCGACGATGCCGAAACCGGCGCAGTTGACGCCCATGTCGGTGGGCGATTGGTAGGGCGAAGCGCCCATGATCTTGGTCAGGATGCGCCGTAGGACCGGGAAGACCTCGACGTCGCGGTTGTAGTTGACCGCGGTCTTGGCGTAGGCTTCCAGGTGGAAGGGGTCAATCTGGTTGAAGTCGCGGATGTCGGCGGTCGCGGCTTCATAAGCCGCGTTGACCGGGTGTTTGAGGGGCAGGTTCCAGATCGGGAAGGTCTCGAATTTGGCGTAACCGGAATTGAGCCCCCGGCGGTGGTCGTGGTACAGCTGGGAAAGGCAGGTCGCAAGCTTGCCGCTGCCCGGACCGGGGCCGGTCACGACGACCAGGGGTTTTTCGGTCGCGATGTATTCGTTCGCGCCGTATCCCTCGTCGCTGACCACGGTGTCCACGTCGGTCGGGTAGCCCTTGGTATAGCGGTGGGTGTAGACCTTCAGGCCCCGGCGTTCGAGTTTGTTCTTGAAGATGGTCGCGGACGGCTGGTTGTCGAACCGGGTGATGATGACCGCGGTGACCTTAAGCCCCCAGTCCTTCAGGTCGTCGATCAGCTTCAGGGCATCGGCGTCGTAGGTGATGCCGAAGTCGGCGCGGACCTTTTTCCGTTCGATGTCGCCCGCGTATATGCACAGCAATATGCTGGCTTTGTCCTTCAACTGCTGGAGCAGCTGCATCTTCACGTTGGGGTTAAAACCGGGCAGGACGCGCGCGGCGTGAAGGTCGAAGATCAGCTTGCCGCCGAATTCCAGATATAGTTTGCTACGGTACCGGGCGACCCGGTCCAGAATCGCGGCCGATTGAGCCTGCAGATATTTTTCGTTATCAAAGCCGATTTTCATGGTCCGCTCCTTCCGGGGGCAAGTCGTGGTTCATAAAATCTGCCCCAATGATAGCCATAAAAAATATAATGTCAAGGCGCGGGCGGCTCGATTCCCTTGACAAACGTTCATCCCATCTTATACTCTATCCCACGTGGAGGTTGGATATGAAAAAATTATATGTTTTATTTATTTTGATCCCGATTTTATCCGAAGCCGTCACCTATCTCGCGACGACCGCCTCGGAGATTCAGAGTTACACCAATCTTCTCCAGGCCGGCGACACGCTTCTCGTCCAGGAGGGCAGTTACGATCTGAACTGGAACATCAGCGATCGCTTTGGCACGGATAACGATTGGATCGTGATCCGGGCCGTGAACGATAACGCGCGGATCAACGGCGTCAATTACGACAATGTCGTCGATATCTACAACTGCCATTATGTCGAGTTATGGGGTTTTGAAATCACCAACGCCTACGCCGGTTCGGGGATCGACGGGATCAAGTTTCGCACCACGAGCGATCATGTCCGGATGGAGGACCTGCGCATCCACGACCTGACCGGCGTCGGGATCAGCGCCAACCCGGCCGGACAATCTTTCACGTTCCTCACGATCCGCCACTGCCACATCCACGACATAACCGACGTCGGCGAAGGCTTGTACATCGGTAACCACGACGGCCTGTCGCCGGTATTCCATTGTCTGGTGGAGCGCAACTGGATCCACGACTGCCACCCGCACAAGGGAATCCAGTTCAAGCGGGGAACCTGGATGAATATAATCCAGGACAACGTCGTGTACAATTGCGACGAGGCCGGCATCGTCCTTTACAAAACCGACCAGGCGGTTTCGGACAGCAACAATATCGTGCGCCGAAACGCGGTCTGGAACGCGCCCGAGGGTATCTTCGCGGTCGGGCAGACCGATATCGAAAATAACGTCATTTTCAACTGCGGGTACGGCATCAATGTCCGCAACTACGGCGGCTGGGGCATGAAAGATTTATATATCCGGAACAACACGATCTATTATTGCGCCGCGACCGGCCTCTGCCTCGACGACTGGGATATCGCGGCCGCGGATATGGTCTGTGTCAATAACGCCGTTTACCAGGATTCGTTGTGGATGAGCGCGATCCAGGCGCCGAACGGTATCGGTCCGGGTTTGATCAGCCATAACCGGCACTACGGCCAATCCCAGGTCGCCGGTTCGACGCTGGGCAATCCGCCGGCGCTGGAATTCATCAACCCGGGCATTGTCCCCGGCAGTGTCGATTTTTATCCGCGGCCGGCTTCGGTCCTGCGCGATTCGGGTTCCTCGGGATACGGAGCGCCCAGCGTCGATTTCGATCTTTTCCCAAGGCCGTTCAACGGTTTCTGGGATGTCGGCGCCTACGAGTGGTCGCAAAACACGAACCCGGGCTGGATCATCCATGAAGATTTCAAGGAAATTCCAGTCGGCGTGGACGAGGCAGCGCCCGCGGCTTTGCGGAACAATCATGGCCGCGATTATATCACGCGCGGCGTATTTGAATTGTCCGGGCTTGTTCCCGGAACGCGGATATACATATTTGACCTCAGCGGTCGTCGGATCTTTGACGCCGTTATAATGACCGGAGACGGCGGTCAGTTCCGGACCGGACGGCTCGCGGCCGGGATTTACTGTTATCAAATAATTTCACCCAATGCCGATCGGCATATAACCGGAAAAATAATCCGGATAAAGTAATAAGATTATACCTTCCGATGGGATCGTGAAACTTTTTCCATTTTATTACGTAATACTGGTATATGAAGATCCGAAAAACGGAAAAGAAAATACCGAAAAGCAATGGAAATCCGGAAGATTTTTGTCGATGGCCAACATGGCTGCTCGATTATATCGGATCTATGAAATGAGAAAACGCATAGTTTATAGCCCGGCATAAAAGAATAAGGAGGAGAGATGAGTTTTTTGTTGGTATTGGCTATTTTAACCCAGACTAAATCTTTGGAAGTCCGTTACACGGATATCGCCCCACGGATCGACGGCGTGCTCGATGAGGTCTGGCAGCAGGCGGACTCGGCGTACGATTTTGTGCAATTCAGCCCTTATGAACAGCAGTCACCGTCGGAAAAGACCGTGGTTTACGCGCTTCAGGATCGGGATAACCTTTATTTCGCCTTCCGGTGCGATTCGAAGAAAGGGCGCCCCATCGCCTGTCTGACCGGCAACGAGGATGAGGTGGCGATCGGGCTCGATCCTTTCGGCAGCCAGAGCACGGCTTATTATTTTTCGGTTTACGGCAGCGAGATAATCGACGACGGCTGGATCCTGGACGACGGCCGGACCCGCGACAATTCCTGGGACGGAGTCTGGTTCGTGGAGGTGGGAATGTCCGCCGATTACTATGTCGTGGAATTCAAGATTCCTTTTAAATCCATCCGATATAAAAAAGGCCAGAACGAATGGGGCCTGGAATTCAAGCGGTACATCGGTTATAACCAGGAAGTGGACTACTGGACGAGCGTTACCCAGTTGGAAGCGGAGCGGGTCTCCAAATACGGCAAGTTAACGGGTATCAATCCCCAGGCCAGCGGGTATTATTTTGAGCTCTACCCCGAAGTCTACGTGCGCTATGAAAAAATCGGGGAAAACGCGGACGTAAATATCAAACCCAGCGCGAGCCTTAATCTTAAATGGGATTTAACTCCCCAGACCACGCTTTCCGCGACCACCCTGCCCGATTTCGCACAGATCGAATCCGACCCATACCAGCTGAACCTCGGCCGTTACGAACCCCAACTCGACGAGCGCCGGCCTTTTTTCATCGAAGGCCAGGACATATTCCGGATGGCCTCTTTCGGCGAAGACCAGGAATTCATGGATTACCTGGATATATTTTATTCCCGGCGCGTCGGCAAGTCCATGAACGGCGACGCGGTCCCGATCCTGGGCGGAATGAAAGTCACGCATAAATCCCAGGCCTGGGATTGGGGCATGCTGACCGCGGTTACCGGCGACTACAGCCGTGATTCGGTCCGGCTCGAACGCCGGCGCGGGTTCGGCGTTCTTAGAGGCAGGCACGCGTTCTCAAACAGCATGGATGTCGGCGTGCTCGCCAGCGCCACGGCCACGGATCCGGATTCTTTCGACCTGGCTTTGGGCGTGGACGGCGTTTACCGGAGCGGATTCAACCAGTATATCCTGCAGACCGCGTTCAGCGACCGCAACGATAAAATGGGCGCGGCCTTAGCCGGCGGTTATTTCGGGTTCATCGGCAAATTCCTGACCATCGCGACCGCGGAGGTGATCGGCGATTCCTTCGACGTGAGCGAAATGGGTTATGTGCCCTGGCAGGGCAAACAACAGGTCTTGTTTTCGAGCGGTCCTTTTTACACCTGGAAAAAAGGTTTTTGGCGCAACCTGGCCGTCGCGCCCGGATTCCTTCTGGTCAAGGAAGGCGGCAGCCGGGACTGGTCCAAACTGGGCATGTTCATTTTCAATCCGAATTTCCGCAACCGCTGGGGATTCAATTTGAGCGGCAATGCCGGCACTTATTACGAAGCGGATACGAACTATTTCTACCGCAGCGTAAATCTATCTGTCTGGGGACCGGTTTTCGCGAACCACATCAACTTCGGCGGCAATATCAGTTACGGCTTCAACTATAACCGCGGATATCTCGCCTACCTGGGTTCTTCCTGGCTGTCCTACCGCTACTCGATCATCCCCCAGCTCAGCGTATCCCTGAACAGCAACTTCTGGATCGAATGGGATCCCGAGAACCGGATCGTCGATGCCTGGCCCCTGCTCACGCCGCGGCTGCAAATATCGCTCAATTCCAAAATGTCCATTGAGTTGTTCGACGAAATGGTCATGCAGGCGCCCGCGGGCGATTTCGGCGGGATAAAATACGTGACCAACCGCGTGGGCGGTCTGTTCTCCTGGAACTTCCGGCCCAAGAGCTGGATCTACATCGCGCTCAACGACTTTCGGGCGGATGACGGGACCGGAAACCTGGTCATCCAGGATCAGATCGGCGCGATCAAGGCGAAGTACCTGATATACTTTTAAGGAATGAAGTTTAGAAAATTAAATTTACTGTTGGCGGTTTGGAAATGCGATTCGGTTTCTTTGGCCGTTTTCGTTTGACGTAACCGGCTTCCGATGACGCTGGACGAAACGCTTTTCGCAACCGCAAACTTTTTGTATAATTTCCAGCTCAAAGGGCGTCTCGCCCTTTGGTTTCCTCGTTTCTTGACACCGGCCGGAAAAAGGAGTAGTATTAACCGACTTCTATTGCCTGTTATGTAACCAAGGAGGAAGGATGAGAAAAACCTTAAAGATATTATTTGTTTTTATCGCCTGTCTTTTAGCGTTCCCCGTGTTCGGTCTGACCCTGCGTTCCGGGACGAGCGTCGACGTTTTGGCCGACGAGGTGGTCGACGACGATCTTGTCGCCTTCGGCCGACAGATTAGCATCAAGGGTAAGATAAACGGCGATCTGATCGCCTTTGCCCAGCAGGTGTTCGTTTCGGGCGAGGTCTTGGGTTCGATTATAAGTTGCGGCTCGGTCGTGGATATCGGTGCCAAATCGAGCCGGTCGGTCTGGGCCGCGGGCGGTAACGTGCGGGTTTCCGGATCCGTCGCCAACAACGCCCTGCTCTGCGGCGGAACACTGAACGCGGACAAAGCCAGCCTGGTCGGCAAGGACCTGATCGCCTTCGGCGGCCAGCTGGGCCTGGCCGGTGTAATCGGCCGGCAGGTCCGGGGCAGCGTCGGCACTTTAACCCTGGACGGTAAAGCCGGAAGTGTCGATATCAATGCCGACGAGACGAACGTCGGATCCGGAGCCGAGATCGCCGGCGACCTGGTCGTGCGCGGCGAAAAAGCGCCGGTGATCGCGACCGGAGCCAGAATCGCGGGCGAAAACAGGTTCGTCCCCGCGGCCAAAGCGAAAAAATCCCGCGGCGGCGGGATATCGGTCTTCACGATCCTGATGTTTCTGGCGAGCCTGCTCGTGGGTTTCATCCTTGTCGCCGGATCTTCCCGCTTCACCCGCCGGATCATGGATACGCTGTTCCAGCGGCCCTGGTCATCGCTGGGCATCGGTTTTGCGGTCCTGTTCGCCGGACCGGTCGCGGTTATCATCCTGCTCGTGATCATGGTCGGTATTCCTTTAAGTCTTTTCGGCCTCTTCGCCTACCTTACTCTGCTCTACCTCTCGTCAATTTTCGTCGGTCTGGCAATCGGCGAGCGAATCATCCGGCTTTTTAAAAAGACCGGGGATATTTCCCAGTACTTATCTTTGGTCGTAGGCGCGGCGGTTCTCTTCCTGGTCGGACTGGTGCCCTGGATCGGATTCATCGTGAAACTGCTGACCGCCGTGTTCGGCCTGGGTATGCTCGCGTCGGGCATCACGGGTATTTTGAAAGAAATCCGGACGAGCGGGCTCCTTTAGAAAGAGGATACAATGAGACGATTACTGACGATCATAATCCTGGGGATACCGCTTTTCGGCCAGTACCTGATCACTACCCCGGATTCCCTGCTCAATAACGGAGGTGATTACCTGATCATCACCCATCCTAATTTCACGAGCAGTCTGAATCCGTTATGCCGGCTGCGCGACAGCCTGGGTTTGCAGGTGAAGATGGTCCAGACCGATCTCATCTACGCCGCGTTCCCCGATACCAGCCCGGCCATGTCAATCCGGTTATGCCTGCAGCGGATTTATTATTACTGGAACCCGCGGCCGACCTATATTCTTCTGGTCGGCGACGCCCAGCGGGGCGGGGGCGCGAACGATTTCATTCCCTGCAAGCTGTTTCCCAAATTCAGCTATCCCTATGCCGGCGGGCTTACCCAGCACTCGACGGACAACTGGTTCGTGACCCTGGAAGGGAATGATTCGATCCCGGACCTGATCATCGGCCGCCTGCCGGTCAACACTGCGGTCCGGACCGAATCGCTCGTGGCGAAGATCATCCGCTACGAAACCCAGGACCCGCCGGGCCTCTGGCACCAGACCGTGCTGGTTAATTCTTCCATGGACCGGGAAGTCTACGCGAACGGATATATCAGCGGCTTTTTCCAGCCGGCCGGCGATTCGGTGATCAAAATTTACGAGTCCCAGGGCAACACGCCCAGCCTCCGCACCCGGCATATCCAGGCGATAAATCAGGGAGTGGTCATGGTCTTCGCAGTCTGCCACGGCGCCCAGCCGCCGGCCTGGTACGGGCCGAGCTATAACCTTTTCCTCGGTACGGACATCCCGAGCCTGACCAACGCGGTCTACCCGGTTTCTTTCCAGCGCGGCTGAACCGACGGCTATTTCGACAACTCCAGTTCGGAGTGCATGGCCGAGCAGCTCCTGGAATACAACTCCGGCGGCGCGATCGCGACCGCGGCGTTCAGCCCCTGCGGCACGCCGACCGGCGCCGACCTTCTGACCCGGGAGATCCTTAAGAAGATCTATATTGAGCACGAAAGAATTCTGGGCCGGATCATTTATGACGCCCGGTGCCGGATGATCAGCCAGTACCCGACCATCGATTCGCTTTACGGGCCGGCGGTTATTTACGGGACCTTCGGCGATCCGGCTCTGCGCGTAAAATATCCGGTCATACCCGGCGTCGCGGAAGGCGACCGGATCCGACATGAAAAATTCTTCAACTTCTTCGGCACATCCCTGATCATACCGTACGCGGCCGAGGTTACGGTTTACGAACCGACGGGACGGATCGCGCTGCCTGGTTTTAAAGCCGCCGCGGGCGAGCGCGTGGCGCTGCCGTGCGGCGTGTATTTCGTGCGGCTGCGGACGGAGAACGAAGAAATTTTTGGGAAATCGGTAATTATAAAATAAATTTTTTAAAAATAAGCGGGGGAGGAGGATTAAATGAAAAAGCACCTGATGGTTTGGTGCTTAACCATGTTGGTTGGTTGCGGATTTCTCACCGCCCAGACCGATCCGGATACCCTGATCCCGACTAACCCGGCGAGCCGGCTCAGTATTTTCGTCGACTGGCAGGACGTTGAGTATGATTTTATTGATTTTTTCAAGACCGAAATTCCCTGGACGACTTACGCCCGGGAACGGGCCGGCGCCGACGTTTTTATCCTGATCACCACCCAGGAGACGGGCAGCGGGGGTACCGAATATACGCTCACGATTTTTGGCCGGCAAAAATACGCAGGGATGAACGACACCCTGACTTTTATCCTGGGCAAGGACAAGAGCGAGGACGACGAGCGCCGCGGCGTCGTCCGGAAACTGAAACTGGGTCTGGTCCGCTACGCCGCCCGGACCGAATCCGCCGATCGGCTGACCATAACCCAGGAAATGTCGACCGCGGCCGCGGCGCCCGCCGCCGACCAATGGAATCACTGGGTCTTCAATCTTTCCGCCAACGGCAGCCTGGACGGCGTTCAGCTCCGCCATTACAATTACTTTTGGGGCGACCTGTCCGCGGACCGGGTTACCGAAGACTGGAAATTGGGCCTGTACGCGGGCGGGTCTTATTATTATAACGTATTTAATATCGATTCGGTCACGACCTACGTCGATTCATCGCGCAGCTACTACGTCCAGGGAAGCCTGATCCGCAGCCTCACCGCGCACTGGTCAATAAAAGCGATGGCCGGTTATGAATATTCGAGCTACGGGAACCTGGCTTTTCAGCTGATCGCGGGCCCTTCGGCCGAATACAGCATCTTTCCCTATGCCCAGGCGACGCGGCGCGAATTGAAGATCGCCTACGGCCTGCGATATTTATCCAACCGATACCTGGAAGAGACGATTTACGATAAGTTTGAGGAAAGTCTTTACCGGCAGACCTTGTCCGGGAGCGTCGACACCAAACAGCCCTGGGGGTCGGTGTATACCAGTATCGGCGGCAGTGCTTATTTCCACGATCTCCGCAAGAACAACATATCGATAACCAGCCGTTTGTCGCTTCAGCTCTACCGGGGATTGTCCCTGAACCTGCAGGGATACGTCCTGCTTCAACACGATCAGCTGGCTTTGCCGAAGCGGGGCATGACGCCCGAGGAGATCCTCCTGCAGATCAAGGAATTATCGTCGCAGTACCGCTACTGGGCGAGCATCGGCCTTTCCTATTCTTTCGGCTCGCTCTACAGCAGCGTGGTGAACACGAGATTTGAATAAAAACGTTTATCAGATTATCAGGACACCAGAGTATCAGGGATTCAGTTCATAAGTATATCAGCGGACAACGGCCAGGGGAACAGTATATCAGGTAAACTGATTTACTGATTTTTAAAAACTGATCCTCTGATCCCTGACTTCCTGATGTCCTGTTATCCTGGTATCCTGGTATCCTGATATTCTGGTATTTAGAATCTGATATCCTGATCCCTGGCTACCTGATGTCCTGGTATTCTGGTATCCTGATACTCTGATGGTTGTTTCTGCTGCCTATCCCGTTTTTTCCCAAATTTTCAATTTGGTTAAAAAAACGAGGATCCCGTACCTATAAATAGGTACGGGACTACTTACTGTTTTTATCGTCTTCCATGTAAAAATCGATCAGCTCCCCGGAACTGGAGAAAATCCGGTGCTCGGCTTTATATTTGACGTCGACCTGGCCGCGGTTGTCGGTAAGCAGGCTGATCACGCCCCGCTTGCAGGAAAGGCAGATCGGAAACAGATAAAACCAGTCCCGGCTGGTTTCCAGGTCCCGCGCGTAAATATAATCCGCGGTTCTACCGTTCACCGATTTACGGGCGTAAAGCGCGAGGTGGCGGAGGTCGGGCGACAGTTCCCAGGTGACAATCACCGGCCAATCACCCCGGCTGATGATTCCCCGGCGTTTTAAGGTTCGGGTGTCGACGAATTCCAGGCTGGGTCGGGTGTTGTCCTTGACCGTTACGACCAGGGCGACAAAGGGATCGAATATTTTTGTCAGCTCGTAGGAAATTTTCGTCCCGCCGGCCCGGCTTTCCCGCCAGCGCAGGTTCTGTCCGGCGTCATATACCGCGAGGTCGGTCACGATGCTGTCGTTATGGCGAAAATAGGTTTCCGTGTAGATGAGATAATGACCATGGTCCGGGGCGACCTTCGCCTTTCGGGACGTAATTATATCCTGACTGTCGACCGTGACCACATCCCGGGCGAGGATGATGGTATCGAACAATACTCCGGGCGAGGAAAAGAAAAGCGTATCGCCGGATTGGAAAACCGCGGCGCTGACCAGCGCGAGGATTATCGGATTCATGGATCAATGATGAGCCGGACCGGGCGGGGATTCCCGGAATAATAATTCCCGGCGATTATGGCGGCGCCAGCGTGAACCGGGCGTCCAGGTAAGCGCCCTCGCTGTCCGTGGCCCTGACCAGGATCGTGAAAACTCCCGAATCCGCGGCGGTGCCGGTGACCAGGCCGGATTTTTTATCGATCTGGAGCCCGGTTGGCGCGTTGAGCAGTTCGAATGTCACCGCGTCGCCGTCCGGGTCCATGATCGGGACCGGGAAATAAATACTGCCGGGTTTATAGGGTATGGAATCCGCGTCATTTTTCAGGATCGGATGGCTGTTGACGACGCTGATATCCAGCTGGAAGGGCAGGGAAACCGTATCCTGGTCGTAAGCGAACAAATCGGCCTGGATGAGCGATCCTTTTTTCAACTTTAAATCGGCCAGGTTGATCGTCAGCCCGGTATCGGGCAGAACCCGGTTATCGTCCAATTTCCAGCGGCAAACCCACCGGATCGAATCGTCATCCGGATCGACACCGTTGCCGATGACGGACAGGGTTCCGGTCGAGGTTAGGATCGTGTCCGGACTGATCCGGACCGCGAGGATCTTGGGCGAGGTGTTGCCGATGGCGACGGGTGTGGTCCGGACCGATTCTCCGGACGATTTGCCGTCGCTGGGCGTGACTTCGGCATGAATCTGGTCGCCGCGCTTGGCTTCGTTGAGGTAGAATTCCATACCTTCGCCGATCGCCCGGCCGTTGAGGTACCATTTAACCGTATAGGTAATATTGTCGCCTTCTTTATCGCCCGCTTGAACGCGCAAATCCAGGCGGGAGCCCTGAACCGGGGTTTGGGGTAGAACTTCGGCGGACTTGATGAACGGCGGAGTGTTGGTCTGGGAGCCGGCGCTTTTATTGTTGTTGCCGCCCGGACAGCCGGTCCAGAAGATCGCGAAACAAAAAACCAAAATAGAGAAAAAAAGCCGTTTTTTCAAGTTGACCTCCAGTCAGGGTATTTTAACGATTTCTTCGGTTTCGTCAAGGGTGGATATAAGGCGGGGAGGCGGGATAGTAAATCCCGCCTCCCGAAGTGTTTCCTTATTCGTTGGTTGGGTGAGGGACGACGATATCGCCGTTCTGATCCCTTGGCAGTTGTTCGGAAATGACGTGCATGCGGATGATATAGCATTTTGCGCCTTTTCCGCCGTAGCTGATTTCGACCAGGCAGGGTGCCTTGATCAGATTGAGTTCCAGCGCTTCATTCGCCTGATCCGAAGCCGAACCGCTGCCCGGCAGGAGGCGCATCCATCTTTCCTCGTAACAAAGCGAGTCGCCGCTGACTTCGAGCAGGAGTCCATGGGATTCCGGGACGGTCCACTCGAGATTGTCGATCGTAACCGGCGCGAATTTGGATTTGTCATGTTCATCCGCGCGCGCGATCATCGGCAGCGCCAGGATGATAAGGATTAATGTGAGTTTTTTCATTTTATGCTCCTTCCTTAACGACCACGCCACAACACGACATTACCCCGCGGATTGTAGGGCAGGGGGATCTGGATACCGATCAGACCGCCGGCGGAATGGATGAAGGTTTTTTCCTGTTTCTTGCCGATGTGCATGGACGGCTCCGAAGGCATATCGCCGATGATTCGCAGGTGGGTCAGGTGCGAACCGTTCGTCGTATCGTCGCCGAGCATGGAGACTTTGTACGCGGTGCCGGTGAGATAGTAGAGAGCCCAAAGGTTGCCGGCTTGAGGGCCGCCCTGGCTGCCGATGCAGAGATCCGGACCCGTAAGCGGTCCGTGCGTGGTGTCCTGGGGAATAAAGGAAGTGTAGATGACCGCGCCGCCGATGATGATCGGCGAGGTGACCACGCGCTCGCCGGGTATGGAATCCATTTTCCGGTACCAGCCGCTGCGGGCGTCGACGTAGGAAACCAGCTGGTCAAAGGTGTGAACGCCGGTCAGCCCGGTTATGGAATCGTCGAAGACCTTGACCGCGGTGACATTGGCGAGCATGGTCGTGTCGATGGGCGTCAGGCGGCTCGTGTCGTCCTTGATGCCGGTGAACATCTGGATCTTGGCGTTATTGACGTCGACGTTGGAAAGGTATTTGCCCGTGCCGAAATAAATCCAGAGATTGCCCTTGTCGTCGGTGGCGACCGATCCTTCGGCGGTGATGGGGCGGCGGAGGTTGATTACTTCGCGCAGGGTCCAGTTGGCGATATTCGGGTCGTTGTGGGTGAGGATCCGGTAGATCTTGCCGCCGGTGCTGTCCGAGTAAGTTCCGAAATAGATCAGGTTCGTCGTGTAGTTGAGGCCGTAGTCGGCGGTGAAGATATTGGTGACCGCGCTGTTGTTGTCCGGAACCTGGATCTTGCCGACCAGGGCGCCGGTCAGCGGGTTGACGACGAAGATCTTCGCCCGCTGGGTGTTTTCGCCCAGCAGGGTCTGCGGACCGGATCCGGTGACCAGGTACCAGGTCGGGCTGGCAACGCTTCCGACCTTGGCCACGGCGGGCACGCAGAGCGTGTAGCCGAGGCTGTCATTGACGAATTCCCACAGGAACTGGGGCTGTCGGCTGTCGAATTCCGGATCCGTGACGTCAAAACAGGTGTACGAGGAACGGTAGGTGTTGGCACCGACCGTGATCTTGCTGCCGCCGAACCTCATGCCGGCGATCAGCATCGTGCCCCAGCCGCCCGGGTGGAGATTGGAGGGCGTAAAGACCTGGACGTCGGTGGGATAGGACTTCAAATCCACGTAATACACGTGACAATAGGAAGTATCCCAGAGCCATGCCAGGTGGGGCAGGCAGTTGTAAGGGATGAACGACCAGAACTCCTCGCCCAGCGTGGGCGGCACCGAATCGATCCGGGCTACGTCGCCCGTATCGCCGAGGGGCGTGACAAAGCCGGCGTTGAAAGCGTGGAGCATGCCGTCATTGGCGCCGGTATAAATCATGTTCCGGCGGTTGACGTACTGGCTGTAAAAGGCGGTGTAGGTGTTGTCGCCGTAGATCAGGTTATAAGCCTCGCTCGGCACGGTAACCGGCATCGGCGAGGAATGAACGATGTCGCCCAGTTTCCAGATGTCGCTGCCGTTAAGGCGGGTCCGGTGGTTCGTGTAATCCGTACCCCGGACATAGGAGATGAGCGAATCGCACTTGGCCGCATTGCCGCCGAGATTGAGGTGCGCGTCGATCCAGGCCTGGGTTGTAAGGAAGGGATGGCGGACTCCGGCGTTATTGGCGAAGATGTTCCGCGCGCCGGGGGCTCGGACTTTCAGGAGCTGGGCCGCGTCCCAGACGAACCGGATGCTCTCCGCCGCCACGACGTCGATCGGCACGAAAAGCGTCGGGTCTTCCCGGCCGCTCGTGTCCGCGTACCGGGCGGCGACGGTTTTATTCTGGGCGTAGGAATAATACATTTCCACCACGTAATCCTCGCGCAGATTGAGGAAGCGGTCGCTGACCGTTTCTTCCCGGATGAAGCCCGCCGGGCTGATCCAGAGGGCCGAAGCTTTGCCGATCCAGGTCAGGGGTTTGGGTGTCTGGGCAAGGCGTGGGAAGAACTGGGCCTGGTAGATGAGGGCGCCGCCCTTGACGCCCGTGCCGGTGACGGCGCCGGCCGAAGCGCTGGTCAAGCGGGCTATGGTCTGGATGTTGACGAAGATCTCCTTCAGGGAGTTTTCCAGATCCGTGCCGTTGTTGACGTAGAAAAAGTTGTCGGGCCGGCCGTCCGCCGGGTTTACGTCGTACTCGGCGACTTTATCCGGTTTTCGCCAGCCGGGCGTGCCGACCGTGTCGCCGGCCACGTCCCTGAACCCGCCGTGCATGGCAATCTTGCGGAAGAGGATTGAATCCGCGTTGTTATCGTCACCCTGGGCAAAAAGGTAGATCGAGTAGTAAGTGACGGTTTGGGTATCGGGCACGCCGTAAGTGACATCCGCGTCCGGCCTAAGGTCGTTGATATGCGCGTAGTACGCGTAATCGTCGGCGGGCCGGTGATGATAAGGCGACGGGCCGTTGCAATCGTCGAAAGGATCGATGCCGTTATTGGGCCCAGCTGCATAATCATAATCGTAATCGTAGTTCCAGAAGCTGGTATGGGTTCCGCCGTAAGGCGACGCGTACCATGGTAAATGGGTGCAGGTGATGTAATCGACGTCGTCGTTCGACCCGCCGTCGCCGATCAAGATATTGAACATGGGCCGGCAGGAGACCGAAACCGTGTCCGTGCCGACCACCTCGTACCAGGGGTCGAGGGGCGAACCGACATTGGCGACGTTCCAGGGGTAACTGCCGGCCCAGTGCGGCTGGCAATACCGGATGTAGTGGATGGCTTCGAAAACAGCGTCGCCGGTGTTCGTGCCTCCGGTAGGGGTATTATTTTCGTATCTTTTCAGTAATGTCGTGCACGGGGTGCCGAACGGACAGATGACCTTGCGGCCATAAACCGCATCGGTGCTGAAAACCTGGAGCGCGAAATGCGTGGAGCCGACGTCCCAGACGTAATCGTTATCTTTATCGGAAACCGACCGGATGATACCCGGGTTTCGTTCGGTGGAGTCGGTGGTTACGACGCCGTACCAGGTCTTGCTGCCGAAGCCGGTCTGTTGGGACGCCGGTTCGAATATAAGCCGCGATTTGTTGTTGTAAGCAATGCCTTTGCCGCCGGTGAAAGCCCGGCGGGCGATATCGATGCGGGACATGAACGCGTAGTTGATGCGGTTGCCGCTGTATTGGCCGGCGCCGGCGCTCTTGACGAACCACCAGTGGTTCACGACATAGACGCTGTCGTAGGTGTATGCAGGGTTGGCGTATCCGTAGTAGGTAAAGGCCGGGTTGTACGCCCCGGGGAAGTAATGATAAGCCGACCAAACCATGCTGCCGGTCATGTCCTGCGTCAGCAGAACGTTGGGGATGACGATCGAATTTTTCCCGCCGACAAAGGGCGGCGCGGAGCAGAAATCGTTCATCGTCTGCGCGGCGAGCAGGCCGGTCAGGAAAAGTACACAGATAAGAATTTTTTTCATTTTTTCCTCCTTTTAATCAATGCCCACAACTTTTTTCTGCTCGAGTTCGAGGGTCGTCTGTTCGGCGGTTATCCCGACCGCGATCGCGTGGGAGAGAACGTGATAGTACAGGTTGACCCCGCCGCCGGCGATGCCGTGGCCCACGCCGAAATACCCGCGGGCGAATTTTATCGCCGCGCCCGAAGCGGTGGACGCGAACAACGGCTCCGCGGATACGGTCACGTTATACTTTCCGACGGTGCCGTTATAGCCGGTCGGGTCGGTCTGCTTGGTGAACGCGCTGTCCACTTTGGCCATGCCGATCTCCAGCCCGCCTTCGGCCGCTTCGAAACAGGTTTGGTAACGCTTCTGTCCGCCCGTGATGTTGATCGCCCGGGTGACCAGGTAAATCGCCAGGGAAGCGACGAGCAGGATGATCAGCATCGTGCCGATCGCCACGAGCAGGGCGATGCCGGGTCGATGGTTGTTTAATTTGGGAAATGTTATCTTATGCATGGTTCCTCCTAAAATCGGATATTGCGGGGCCAGGTGATCGTGCTGACGTATTCGCGCCGGAAGTCCTTGGTGTTTAGGATCGAATACTGGTGGTTCTCGACCTGGACATTGTCGGCGTCGATGTTATAGCCCTGGGCCCAGGACGTGTAATTTTTCAGTTTCCGATCGGACCGCATAACGAAGGTGGCGCGGATCGTGAACTTATGCTCGTAAAGCATCGAGGGCCGGTAACCGGGGATCAAAGCCAGGGAATTGAACCATTCGCCGGGGTCGAAGGTCCCGTTGTCGTTGAGGTCGTAACCGTAGCAGAGCTGGAGGTCTTCGACGTTGTCCAGGAATACGTCGTTGCCGCGGAGCAGCCGGTTGTTAATGATGCGGTAAGTGACGCCGTTAAAGTAAGTGATAGGGTCCGCGCAGAAAGCGATCGTCCCCTGGCCCGCGGTTACGTTCCGGTTGAGACCCAGGCGCAGGGCCGGAATCGTGTCGGTGCCGCCGTAGTGCTGGGTGGAATCGACGCTGCCGACGACCAGTCCGGAATCGAGCAGTTTTTTATCCTGGCCGACGATGATGATCCGGTCGCCCACCTTGAAGTTCTGCGCGGCATCGGGGAAGTTATATACGATAATGTTGCTGCTGCTCAGGACGATTTCGAGAATCGGCGACCAGTTCGCATCGCGGGCTTCGAACGCCAGGCCCGCCGCGAAAAGGGTGACGCTGTCGGGCATGTTGGCGAAATCCATGGAGCGCACGGAATGCGTGTCCTGGGCCATTCCGTAACCGGCCATGAAAATGTCCCAGCGGAATATGGACAGGGCGACCTGGGCGTCGGACTGCAACGTGGCCGTAGTCTGAACGCTGACTCCCCGCGACTGCTGAAGGTTGAGGATGGAATAGACCGCGCCCAGGACGATCATCAGCAAAGTCAGCGAGACCAGGACTTCGATCAGCGTCATACCCCGGGATCGGTTTGTCGGTTTATTGAGGCGTATTGTTTTCATGCTTACCTCCACCTTATGAAGTCAGCCGTCAACACCCGTTGATTGGTTCGGTGGTCGTATATGAACATCCGGATGGTCTTGAGGCCGGTTTGGGGATAGTCGGATGTGACATTCCAATAGACGTCGAATGGCATTGGGGAGAGCAGGCGTCCGACGATATTCGACATATCGGCCACCTGAGCTGAAGCGGTATCGTCGATTGCTCCGTAGGCGCAGGTATGGGCCAGCAGGGGATCGTTTTGGTTGAGCATTTTTAAAATCTCCATGCCTTTGGCCAGGGTTTCCCGGGATTCCTTGTTGGTATTGATGACCCGCGTCGCTTTCATGCCCAGGACCGTCATCTGGCTGACGGTCAGGATCCCGAGCGCCAGAATGATCATGGATACGAGCACCTCGACCAGAGTGAATCCGGGATTTATCCTTAACGGTTTATTTTTTCTTATGATCATTATTACCTCCCGCAAATTAGTACCAACTGCCGCTGTAAGTGTAAACCTTGATTTTACCGATGGCGTTGATGCCGACCGCGTAATTAAGAGAACCATTCGTGACGTAAATAACGCCTCGGTTGGCGCCGCCCCGGGAATCAAGGACCAAAGTCCGGTTCGGGAAATCGATACCGTTGGCGCCGGGCGCGGGTACGCTTCCTTCCACGGGATTGCCGGCAAACGTGCCTCCGCAACCGAACCACACGTTACCACCGGTTGATCCGGCAAGGGTGTAAGTGTTCGAAGATCCATCCGGCCGGGTAATTGTGTATTGTTTGGGGTTGATGCCATTGTCGAAAGTAAATCGATAATCACCGCCCTGGGCAAGAGCGCGTTCCCGGACTTGCCTTAAATCCTGGGCAATCATCATGGCCGCGGCGCGCGCCCTAAGCCGGCGTTGCATTCCGGTAAAATTGGGCACGACAAAAACCAGAATAATCCCAATAATACCAATCACAACCATAAGTTCGATCAGACTGAAACCATTGGCTTTTAGTTTTTTGTTCATAGAGCCTCCATTATTAAAATAAGCAATATCCATGCCTGTATCTACGAACAATGTGCCGTTTTTTCGAGACTTATTTCAGGTCTGGATAATGTTCCGGAATATAATTACATATATTGGGTAAATATTTTCCCATACTGAGTCTTTCTGGTTTTTCTAGTCTTTTTGGTCTTTTTTGTTTCCTTTATTAATATTAGTTTATTGTTAACTCCATATTTCTCACTTTTTTTTCTACTTACTGCATACTCCATACTGCTTACTATATGATACTCCTCTGCTCCTCTTCTCCTCAGCTCCTCGGCATTGTTCCCTCTTATTGACACAGGTTAACCAATGCATATACTTTTCCATGTTTACTATCATTATTAGCCTGCTCATCGCCATGCCGCCGAATCCGAGCATAAAAGGATTTGTTCATCCACCTAAAAAACCGGGTCGGATGGACATGGGGCCGGGTTTTATCCCGCCCCCGCCCGACTCTATGAAGGCGCTGATTCTGCTCGTTGATTTCAGCGACAATCCCGCGACCTATCCAGCGGCCGATTTTGATTCCCTGATTTACGGTACCGGTAAAGGTTCGATGCGAGATTATTATTCCGAAGTATCCTACGGCAAATTTACGATCAGCCGTTCAAGCCGGGTCATCGGATGGCTCCGGATGCCGAAAACGTATGATTTATACGTGGACCATGATTACGGCTTTGGCAGTTATCCGAATAATGTCCAAGGCCTGGTGATGGATGCTTGTACTCAGGCCGATCCGCAGGTGAATTTCGCTGATTTCGATCAGAATGCGGATGGCGTCGTGGACGCGATTTTCATCGTCCATGCCGGTCCGGGAGCGGAGGAAAATCCGTCGGACAGCACCAATATCTGGTCGCACCAATGGCAGTTGTCCGACAACAGCAACGGTTGCCCCGGACCATACAATTCCGCGGACGGCGTGACCGTGGATCTGTATTCCATGGAACCGGAACTGCTGCAAAGCGCGTCATCAATGATCTACTGCGGGGTCTTTGTCCACGAATTCGGCCATCAACTCGGACTGCCCGATCTGTACGACCGGGATTATTCGACCAACGGGTTGGGATTGTTCTGCCTGATGGCCGCCGGTTCATGGGGTGGGTCCGGATCCACGTATGACGGTTCGTCGCCGTCTCATCCCTGCGCGTGGGTTAAATACCAGCTGGGCTGGACCACGCCGGTCGCGGTGGAGCGTTCCGGAACCAACCAGATCGTCAACCAATCAATGCCCAACGCCGCTGTCACTTCTTTCTCGGTTCGCTTGTTGGAGGATCTCGGTGGTCCGGACTGGATTGAAACCGGCAGCGCCGGCGAGTATTTTTTGGTTGAGAACCGTTTCCGTACCGGATTTGACAGGAGCCTGCCCGGCGACGGGTTGCTGATCCTTCATTGCGACGACCGAGAAACCAATAACGATAACGAAAATCATCCCCTGGTGGGCATCATGCAGGCCGACGGCGACGGTCGGTTCCTGCTCCCGAATTGGGGAACCGCCGCCGATCTTTGGAAAAGCGATAGTACCGGATTCGGCGATGGGTCGACGCCCAACAGCCGGGATTATGACAAAAACCCCACCGGCGCCTTGGTATACAAGATCTCATCTTCTGGGTCTTCCATGACCGCGTCTTTCTGGATCGCGCCGGTCCTATTCGGACGGACCGCGGCGTATCCCAATCCTTTCCGGATCGATCGCCTGCCGTCCTGGGGGCGAAAGGTGATTCTTCAATATTATCCGACCAACACGCTGGGTATAGCTGACCCCACACCAGAATTTAAGGTCAGCATCTTCAACTTAGCCGGAGAGTTGGTTAAGGTTTTACAGGGCTCTCCCGACGTCATAAGTGATTTCCGCAGCGCTTACTGGGATTTAAAGAACGGCAAGGGTAACGAAGTGGTCAGCGGAATGTATTTATATATCATGGAAACCACGGAAGCACCAATTCAACGCATTGTCGGAAGGTTGACTGTAATTCGTTAATTCCAAACCGGCCGGCTTATGAAATCGAAAAAGCAGAACACCTACCTGCAGGACATCGGCATCATCAGCGCCGTTTTCATTTTTTTGATCCTGTTCCTCGCCGTGCTCAATTTGTTCATCAGCATCCAGTTCCGCAACGAATACCGGCGCAAGGACCGGGAGCGGATCGTTTCCCTGGCCGGAATCTGCGCCGGCTATCTTGAAAAATACGACAACCCGGACGACCTCCGGTATTTGACCACCAAGCTGAGAGGCGCCTTCAATGTCGACCGCCTGGTCATCAACGGCCCGAACCGGGAAATTATCTTCGATTCCTGGATATCCGTACCCGGTATGGATCTCGCGCCGGCGCTCGATTACGCGCGCGTTTTTCCCCGCCTGCCCCGCGCCGGCGAGGTGATCACCCGGGGCCGCGACAACCTTTACCATGATCCGGAAACCGGATTTTATTTTTACGTTTCCAGCCCGCCCGGTTACGTCCGACTGGATACGCTCTTCAAATGGCACTTGATCTACGTCACGGTTTCCCTGGTTTTTATTTCTTTCCTCGGTTTCTTTTTAATCCGAAACCTTTTCCTGCCCATGCGCTACGTCGCCGGCGTGGCCCGCGAATTTGGCATCGAGTTGAAGCGGGAGGATTTCGTTGCGGAAACGTTTAACGAGCTCTTCGCGAAGATGAAGGACCGGGAACGCCTGCTCGTGGAATTTTCGTCGTATATCGCCCACGAGTTTCGGAACTCCATCGCCGCGATCGCGGGTCTGGCGCGCCTGGTGGAAAAAGGGAAAAAGGATTCCTCGGAAATCGTCAAGGAATGCCGGGAAATGGAAAAACTCATCGCCAACCTGCTGGAGTACGCTCGGCCGGTCAAACCCATGAACGCCCGCGTGGACCTTGCCCAGCTCATGAGCGAGGCGCTGGCCCGGACGCTGGTGCCGGAGCGGATCCGCGTCGATAAAAAGCTCGCGGACGGGACCGCGGTTACGGGCGATTTTGAACTGCTCCTCGGGCTCGCGGCCAACCTTCTGAAAAACGGGGTGGAAGCGATCGAAGGTAACGGCACCCTGACCGTGGAAGCCGGCGTCGACGGAGAATTGCCGTTCCTGGCCGTCGCCGATACCGGAACCGGCATCGAGGAAACCGACCAGGAACAGATCTTCAGCCCGTTCTATTCCCGCAAGGAGACCGGCGTGGGACTCGGCCTGGCCTATGTGAAGAAAATCGTCGAACTCCACAACGCCCGGATCGAAGTGGCGTCCAAAAAGGGCAAGGGCAGCCGCTTCGTCGTAAAATTTCCAGCTTTAGTCTAAGAGTCATTAATTGAAAATCCCCCTTCATCCCCCTTTATTAAAGGGGGAAAGAGGGGGATTTTAATGCTTGACCAAACGAAAAAAATGGCTATAGTTTAGGAAACGGGAGTAAATAATGGACCAATTCATCGGCAATATCATCAGCAGTTTAAAAACGAAAAAAGTCGAATACGGCGATGTCCGGATCGTCGAGTACGAGACGGAAACGATCCAGCTCCGGAACGGGATCATCGAGGCGATCACCCGCAATTCCAGCGCGGGCTTCGGCGTCCGGGTCATCAAAGATTCGGCCTGGGGTTTTTCTTCGTCCAGCGTGATCAAGAAAACCGCGGCGGATAAAATCGTGAAAGACGCGCTGAGCATCGCCCGGGCGTCAGCCCGGGTCAAGGGGAGTCCGCTGGTCCTGGCTCCGGCGCCGCGCCAGCAGGGTACGTATGAAACCGCGGTCGAGATCGATCCCCTGGGCGTCCCCCTGAACGATAAACTGGACCTGCTCATCGCCTGCGATAAAAACCTGCGGACCGACCCCAAGATCCGCTTGAGCGTGGCGTTTATGAACGCGGTCAAGGTCAAGATTCGATTCGCCTCGACCGAAGGCTCCCAGACCGTCCAGACCAAAACCTTTTGCGGCGGCGGGATCCGGGCTTTCGCTTTCGGTCCGGACGAAATGCAGATCCGCAGTTACGACGATTACCGCCAGGCCGGATATGAATTCATCCGGTCCCTGGACCTGGTGAAAAATTCGTCCCGGGTTGCCGAAGAGGCGTTGATGATCCTGAGCGCCAAGCCCTGTCCGTCGGGAAAAGCAACCGTGGTCCTGGATTCAAGCCAGATGGTTTTGCAGGTCCACGAATCCTGCGGTCATCCGACGGAACTGGACCGGGTCCTGGGTACCGAAGCCTCGTACGCGGGAACGAGTTTCATGACCATCGACAAGTACCACAAATTACAATACGGTTCGAAGCTGGTGAACATCGTGGCCGACGCGACCGTGCCCGGCGGGTTGGGAACCTTCGGCTGGGACGACGAAGGCGTGCCGGCCCAGCGCATCTATCTGATCAAGGAGGGGCAGTTCGTCGGTTACCAGAGTTCGCGCGAAACCGCGCCGATCGTGCATGGCCAATCTTCGGGCGCGATGCGGGCGGACGGGTGGAACCGGATTCCGCTGATCCGGATGACCAACATCAACCTGGAACCGGGCGAATGGAAGTTGGAGGATATGATCGCCGACACCCGGGACGGGATCTACATGACGACCAACAAGTCCTGGTCCATCGACGACAAGCGCCTCAATTTTCAATTCGGCTGCGAACTCGCCCGGAGGATCGAGAACGGGAAGCTCACCGAGATTTATAAAAATCCGACCTACGCCGACATCACGCCCCGCTTCTGGAACAGCTGCGACGCCGTTGGCAGCAAGGAATACCGTCATCTCTACGGCGTGCCCAACTGCGGCAAGGGCGAACCGGGACAGTCCGCGTTCGTCGGCCACGCCACCGTGCCCTGCCGGTTCCGGGACGTGCCGATCGGAATTTCGAAAGGATGAGGAGATAGTATTGCGTTGGCGGTTGCGAGATGCGATTCGTATGCCGTTGGCCGTAATTCGGTTACGTCAAACGAAACCGATAACTAATAACGAAACGTCTTTCGATACCGCAAACCAAATGACGATACCCCTTCATAATAAAGCCGCGGGAATATTCATTGCGATCGCGGTCTTTTTTACCGTCACTTTCATTCTTCTAGAATTCACCGGCTGCGCCTATTTCAACACCTTTTACAACGCCCAGAGTTATTACCAGCAGGGCCGCAAGCTGGTTACCAACGATACCCTCAAGGTGGATTCGGACCTGTTCGACAAGGCGATCGAGAAATCGGTCAGCGTGATCGTCAAATATCCCGGTTCCCAGTGGGTGGACGACGCGCTCTTCATCATGGGCGCTTCCTATTATTATAAGGGTGATTACAGCCGGGCGCTCGAGAAACTCGATGTCCTGATCGCCAACTATCCGGGCGTAAGTAATTATAATAACGCCCTCTATTACCGGGCGCTCTGCCAGTACAAGCAGGAAAAGTATACCCCGGCGATCATCCAGTTCCAAAGCTTGCTCGAAGTGAAAAACTTCCGGAAGAAGGCGGAAATTGCGCTCTGCTACGTCTATTACCGCCAGCAAGATTATTCGGCCCTAACCGGGATCTGCGCCGAGCTGCTCAAGGTTGCCCTTTCCCCGCGGGAAAAACAGCAGGTCCTGTCCCTGCTCGGCGAGGCGCAGTTCAACCTCAAGCAGTACGATGCGGCGCTCGCGGCCTATACCCGGCTCCTGGGCGCGACTCATAAACCCGAGGAGAAACGCACGCTCAAGCTGAAGATCGGGAAAACCTATCTGGCGACCGGGCGCTACGAGGAAAGCAAAACTTTTCTGGCCGGCGAGGAAGATCCGGAATTCAAAGTGCTCCTGGCGGAAATGCATTACAAGCTGGGTAACATCACGGAGTCCCGGCAGACCTACCAGGACGTCATCGCCTCGGCCCAATACGCGTATCTGTCCCAGGTGTACTATAAACTCGGCGAACTCTGGGAGCTCGAGGACAGCATGGATCTGGCCATCGCCTATTACGATACAGCGGCCATGAAGTCCGGCGACGAGTTCAGCCAAACCGGCAAGAAAAAAGCCGATATTCTGAAGCGGGTCCGGGCCTTTAAGGCGGATACCCTGAACGTCCCGCGCGCGGAATTTCTCCTGGCCGAGGTATATTTCACCGAATTCAACGATCTGTCCCAGGCTCTCGCCGGGTACGAGCACGTATCCAAAACGTATCCCGCGAGCGAATGGGCGCCCAAGGCGCTGTACGCCCGGTTCTGGATTACGCAAAACGTCCTTAAGGAGGACAGCCTGGCGCAAAACCTGGCCGCCGAGCTGGCCCAAAAATATCCGGGCAGCCAGTACACCCTGAGCGCCGAGCAAATACGGAAGGGAAATTTCGAGGTTCCCAATGACCGTCGGTCGCCGACCGACACGTTGCTATTGCCTAAAGACAGCCTGGCGCCGGGCGAAAAGCGGATATTGCCCGAAGAGAACCTGGCGCCGGTCGATACCGTGATATATCCGGAATTGGAAAAACCAGGCGATAGTTTGATCAAGGTCCCGGACGAAAAGAAGAACGAATGAGCCTGAAAAGGATCGTCAGCATCCAGAAGAAGCGCTGGCTCACCGGCAATGTGTTCGGCCTCGAACTCTTCGTACCGGGCATCAATCCCCGGCCCGGGCAGTTTTTCCAGGTCCAGTTGGGTGAGGGGTATGACCCGTTCCTGAACCGGCCGATCAGCATCGCCTCCTACATCCGGGGCAAGCTGCTCCTGGTCGTCAAGGTCGTAGGCAAGGGAACGCGATACTTAAGCGAAAAGCACGAAGGAGACGCGCTTATCCTTTTCGGGCCGTACGGTAAGGGCATGAAGCTGGTCCGGAAACGGAGCCTCCTGATCGCGGGCGGTATCGGCACGGCACCGCTGTACTTCCTGGCGCAAAACCTTTACAAAAACCGGGTAAGCTTTACGTTCCTTTATGGCACCAAGGAACCCGGCGATATTATTCTTAAGAACAATATCATAAAAATTTCGAACGAGGCGATTTTCGTTACCGAACGGGGATCGAAAACCCGCCAGACCGCGGTCGGTGCGGTCCGCGAGATCGATACCGCCGAATACCGGGTCGCCTATGCCTGCGGTCCCCGGGATATGCTCCACGAATTGCAGAATATCAATCTGCCGATGCCGGTCTACGCCTTTTGCGAGGATTTTCTCGGGTGCGGCTGCGGTTTGTGCCTGGGCTGCGCGATCCAGTACCGGGGCGAATACAAGCGGGTCTGCGAGGACGGGCCGGTATTTGAATTGGAAGGGATCGATTTTGAGGGTTGATTACAGCGATGAAAAAAATTGATTACAGTGATAAAAAATTCATAAAGTTATTTGGTCTTAAATTCAAGAACCGGGTGTTCCTCGCCTCCGGTGTATTCGGATTCGGCCTGAAATACCCGCGGGTGACGGACGCCTGCGGCGCGATCTTCACCAAAGGCGTAACCCTAAAATCCCGGGCCGGCAATCCGCCGCCCCGGGTCTACGAGACCGCCGCGGGCATGATCAACTGGGTCGGTTTGGAGAACCCGGGCGTCCCGGCGTTCGTCCGGGATATCCTGCCCCGGATGAAAAAATTAAACACCCGGGTGTTCGTGAACGTCGCGGGGTTCACGGTCGACGAATACGCCGCGATCGTCGCCGAGATCGGCGACCGGGTTGACGGCTTCGAGATCAACGTATCCTGCCCGAACGTGAAAGAGGGCGGCACTGCTTTTGGCCAGGACCCGAAACTGGTCGCGGCGATCACGCGCCGGGTAAGGAAAGAGACCCGCCGGCCGCTGATCGTAAAATTGACCGCGAATTTCGTGGATCCGAAAATCACGGCTCGAGCCGCGGTCGATAACGGCGCGGACGGCGTCTCGCTTATCAACACCGTCTTCGGCACGGTTTGGGATCCGATCCGGAGAAAACCGATCATCACCGGCGGCCTGTCCGGACCGGCGATCAAACCCTTCGCCCTTTATTGCGTGAACCGGATCCGGGATCTGGGCGTGCCGATCGTCGGCATGGGCGGCATCATGACCGGCCGGGACGTCTTCGAGTTTCTGCTCGCCGGTGCTTCCGCGGTGGCGGTGGGTTCGGCCTTGATCCGCGATCCCTACGCGCCGCTGCGGATCATAAAAGAATTGGATGGATTCATAAAACGACATGAAGAACCGAAATAATCCGTTGGCGGTTTCGAAAGACGTATCGTCGGGCATTGTCGTCGGTCGGTTACGATTAACACAACCGCAAACCAAACCGAAACGCATTTCGCAACCGCCAACTGTTAATGGAATATTTCAAAGGAGTATACATGAGTGATCATTTAATCGTCGCCCTGGATATGAACGACCTGGAAAAGATCAAATCCCTGGTCGAAAGCCTCAGGGACAAAGTCAGCTATTACAAGGTCGGATCGATTCCCTTCACCTATTATGGCCCGGAACTGGTCAAATATCTGAAAGGCCTGGGCCTCAAAGTCATGCTCGACCTGAAATACCACGATATCTCCAACACCGTGGCGCGGGCCTGCGAGGGGGCCATGGAAATGGGCGTGGACATGCTCACTCTGCACACGAGCGGCGGGTTCCTGATGATGGAGGAAGCCGTGAACGCGACCCTGATGCTTTCCAACATCAAGAAGACTCCGCGTCCGAAACTGCTCGGCATCACGGTCCTCACCTCGCTGGACGAGGCTTACTTCAAGGACCTGTTCGGCGACGTCAAGCGAACCCTCGACGAGCAGGTGGTGTTCCTCGCCCAGCTCGCCCAGAGCGCGGGCCTGGACGGCGTGGTCGCTTCGCCCAAGGAAGTCGGTTCGATCCGCAGGAACTGCAAGGGCTGCGGCAAGGATTTCTTCATCGTCACGCCCGGCATCCGGGCCGAAGACGAGCCAGTGGACGACGACCAGGCGCGCACCATGACCGCGCGGGAAGCCATGAAGGCCGGCGCCGACTATATCGTCGTGGGCCGGCCCATCGTCAAGGCGCCGGATCCGGTCCAGGCGGCGGAAAAAATATTGAAGGAGATCGAAGATGGACTTAGAGAAACTGCTTAAGGACCTGCAGGTCCTGCAGGAAGGCCATTTCGTCCTCAACTCGGGCCTGCACAGCAAATATTATTTTCAGAAATTCCGCATCCTGGAAAATCCTGACGCCACCACGAAATTATGTAAGCTCGTCGCGGATCGGTTCCGGGATAAAAAAATCGACTGGGTGATCGGCCCGACCACGGGCGGCGTGATCATCGCCTTCGAGATCGCCCGCCAGCTCGGCTGCCGCGCCGGTTTCGCCGAGGAAAAAGAGGGCCAGCGGGTGGTCGCGCGCGGCTTCGACATTTCAGGTAAAAATGTTCTTATCGTTGACGATGTCCTGACGACCGGCAAGTCGGTCCGGGAGACGATCGACGGCGTGAACGAACAGAAAGGCCGGATCACGGGCGTCGTGGTCCTGATCGACCGCAGCGCGGGCGACCCGGGATTCCAGTTCTCCGCCGTGTATAAAAAGGAAGTCGAGAATTTTCAACCGGACGCTTGCCCGCTCTGCCAGACGGGTATACCCCTGCAGAAGCTGGGCGGGATAAAAAAATAACCGGCGTTTTAAACCTCCTCTACAACGCTTCCTGGATCCTGGCCGTACTTTTCATCCCCCTGATCGCCGCCCAGTACACCAATAACATATTCCTGATTTCGCTGGTCCTGGCCGTATATAACGCGACATTTTTCATTTCTTCAATTGTTTTTGGCCGGTTCGGCGACACCCGCGGCCGCCGCCGCGTCGTCGGGATGGGGTTCTTGCTGTCCGCCCTGCTTTACGCCGCGCATCTGCTGATCAAGAACACCGGTTCGCTGTTCCTGATCCGCGGCCTGGCCGGTGTGACCGGCGGCATGGTTCCCGGATCGCTGACCGCTCTCGCCTGGGGCACATCGCTCGGCCTTTTCACGGGCCTCGGTTCCCTGGGCATGATGGTGGCCAATATCCTGGACGCGGTCCTGAAAAGTGACTGGCTGATTTTCCTGACCGCCGCGCTTTTTTCCGTGGTCGGATTTTTCCTGACGTTCTCGGTCCGCGAGAACTCGCAGCGGATACCGGTCCCCCGGTTCCCGATCAAGGTCATCCTCCGGAACCTCAACGTCTACCTGCCGTTTTTAATCCGGCACAGCGCGGCCCAGGCGATCTGGGCCGTATATCCTTTGTACCTGTTCCACCTCGGCGCGTCGAAATTCCAGATCGGCATGATCTACGCCCTGAACCCGTTAGCCCAGTTTCTGTTCATGATCAGCCTGGACCGACAGAAGAGCGTGAACCTGATGAAAATGGGTGTCCTGGCCTCGGCCGCGGCGTTCTTCGGGTTCGCCCTGGCCAGTAACCTCTGGGTGATCCTTGCGTTTCAGGTGGTGCTGGGTTATTCCTGGGCCAACCTCTACATGGGTTCGGTGAAATACCTCCTGGAGAATAACGTCGAGCAGGCGACCGCGAACGGCATCCTCAACTCGATGATCGGTCTGTCCGGGATCATCGGACCCCTCTTGGGTGGGGTCGTGGCGCTTTTAGGCATAAAGACCATGCTCCTCAGCTCGGCCGCGGTCGCGGCCGTCGCGTTCCTTATATCATTAATAATGCAAAGGGCAAAGGGCATAGTGCAAAGAGTATAAAATAAAGAATCCCCCTTTGAGAAAGGGGGAAAGAGGGGGATTTTAATAATATCTTTGTCATTGCGAGCCCCGAAGGGGCGTGGCAACCTTAGATTAAATGTTTTATTAATAAAAGGAGTCCCTGTGGGGCAATCCCATCTTTTCCTTCAAATCATACTTGACGCCATGTCTACGAGGGCGTATAATTTAAAAAAGGAGGCGGTATGTTTAAACACAAAGTATCCGCAATTATCGGTGCTTCACTGATGATGCTATTATCCTCATGTTCCTTCTATCACATGCAAACTCCCGAGACGGTTCCCGTGGGCAAAGTGAATGGCGGCATCGGCATGTTTGGTGTCGTGGTGGATGGGTCTCCCGCTGCGTTTCCCGGTTTATGGGTCCGGACCGGCGTGGCGCCCAAGTTCGATATGGGTGTCCATACCTGGGGACTGGGTATAAAACTTGACGGTAAGTATGGTTTCAATAAATACATAGGCCTGGGCGCGGGAGCCGCAGGATCGTTCTTAGGAGCGTTCGTTTATGGACTGGAAGGATCGCTCTACACGGGGATACCGGCGGGGATTATTTATCCCTACGCGGTCGGACGGATGAACATAATGGGATTTTCGGCGAACTTTGAAAATGAGACGTTTGAGGATATTGGGAGCCTGTTTACAGGAGTCGGAGGGATAAAGTTGAGCTTAGGCACGATGCTTAGATTGTATCTGGAAGGCGGAATCGGACTACCTTTATCGGATGTAAGTGGAAGTGCCGAGCCGGTTTTCGGTATCGGTGTTCAGATCGGTCAATAACAGGAAAATAAACAACAAAGCGACCGGGAGATCCCGCCATTATGTTAGGCGGGGAACCTCGGTGAAAATCCCGGCCTAGTGATAACTCTAATTATAACCTTACCTGCATCCTGCGACCTGTAACCTGCAACCTGTAAATCGGAGAGAGAGGGTTTGATCTTTTTTTAACCTCAGTGTAAATTATTCAATATTGAGAAAATATGACAAATTCCCAACAACTTTAATCCTTTAGGCGTAACAATAATAGAGCGAAATGATACATGAACCAGCAACAGTTATCGGAGAGAGAGGGATTTGTCGGAGTCCCGGTTCTCGTTAGCGGGACGGAGATCCCGCCATTATGTTAGGCGGGGAACCTCGGTGAGAATCCCTTGAACGGAGAGAGAGGGATTTGAACCCCCGATACCTTGCGGTATACGTGATTTCGAGTCACGCGCCTTCGACCACTCGGCCATCTCTCCCAATAGAGCGTTCATCGTTTGTCGGTTTCGAAAGGCGTATCGTATAACGTTTGTCGAAAATCGGTTATGTCAAACGAAACCGTCGCACCAAACCGAAACGCATCCGCCAACTTTTTGTAAATTGTAGCGGCGCGATTTATCGCGCGTCTTTTCCTTTTTTCCTCTTCTTTTCAAAGAACAGCTGGAGCAGGCTGACCGCCTCTTTTTCCAACACGCCTTCGGTGATCTCCATCCGGTGGTTCAGCTTCTTCTCCTGGACCACGTTGAAGACCGAACCGCAGCCGCCGAATTTTTCATCCCGGCCTCCGAAGATCACCCGTTTCACCCGGGCCAGGACCAGAGCGCCCGCGCACATGGCGCAGGGTTCGATCGTGCAGAAAATTTCCACATCCTTGAGGCGCCAGGAACTCAAGCAGTTGGCCGCGGCCGTGACGCAGATGATCTCGGCGTGAGCGGTCGGGTCCTGCAGGGATTCGGTCCGGTTATGGCCCCGGCCGATCACCTGGTTCTTGTAGACCGCGACGCAGCCGACCGGCACTTCGTCTTCGCGAAGTGCGGCCTGCGCTTCCTTCAGCGCTTCCCGCATGTAAAATTCGTCGTTAACTGTCATAAATTCTATCCCAAACATCCTCCCCCTTCGTAAAAGGGCTCTACTCAATCCTCCCCCTTTATAAAAGGGGGAAGAAGGGGGATTTTAATATATTTCCTTAATTGTCATTGCGAGCCCCGCAGGGGCGATGCAATCCAATTTTTTCGCCGCCATTTTCCTTTCCCATCTGATTATACCGATTTTTTACACCACGTCAATTCTTTCTTTGTCATCCTGAACATGTTTCAGGATCTCGACGTATCTGTCATTGCGAGTACAGCAAAGCGGGGCGCGGCAACCTTAGATAAAATTTTTTATTAATAGTAAGGGTCTCTGTGGGGCAATCTCATCCCTTTCCACCCATGATTAAGAAAAAGGGCGAGACGCCCTTTAACTGTTTGTAGCTGAGGGGCGTCCCGCCCCGAATTTTCAAAATCTTACAAATGGCAGCTGTCCGCGTTTGTTAGAATGTGACATTTGCGGACAGCTGCTAAAGGTTTGATTTTGTATTTCTATGAAGCAATCTAATCCCTTTTCACCCTTGATTTACCGTATATTCAGGTTATAATTACCCATGATACATCGGATAAAACCTCGCATATTGCTGGTAAAAGGTGACCAGCCAAAACGCGAACTCGAATTCGAACTCGATTTGCAGGCGTCGCTCACCACAAAGCAGCGATTTGAAATGATGTTTAAAAGATCAGACCAGATCAAGGAGATGCTGATCCGTCATGGGTATCGAAAACCTGTTGAAATTATTAAACGCTCAAAGTAGATTTTCCGAGTTATAACCAAAAAGACTAAAAAGACCAAAGAAACTAAAAAGGTTATGTAGGTGTGTGAATATGTGCCCGGCGTGACTTGAACACGCAGCCTAAGGATCCGTAGTCCTTCGCTCTATCCAGTTGAGCTACGGGCACAATTATTTCCAGCGGGGTTATTATATCAAAATATCAGTATAAGTCAATTGATTTTGGTAAGTTGTTGACTCTAGTTCATTTTCGTATATACTACCCCCGGGTTATAGTAGCGTTTCCAAAGAAAGGGGGTTATACCATGAAGCAACTAATACCGCATGAGACGATTGAAACCCGGATTTTTATGATCCGAGGGCAAAAAGTGATGATAAGTCCCCACCTTGCCGAACTGTATGGCGTTGAAACCAGAGTGCTAATCCAGAGCGTAAAGAGAAATATTGACCGCTTCCCGGATGATTTTATGTTTTCTTTAACCAGGGATGAGATAAGGAACTTATCACAACTTGTGATAAGTTCAACCTTAAAACATGCACCGATGATCTATGCTTTTACAGAACAGGGTGTAGCAATGTTATCAGGGATCTTAAGGAGTAAACGTGCGATCCTCGTCAATATTGCCATTATGCGGACTTTCGTAAAGCTGCGACAGATCCTGTCCGCGAACAAGGACCTGACCGTCAAGCTCGAAGAACTCGAGCGCCGGGTCGGCAGCCAAGACGTCAAGATTCAGGCCATTTTCGAAGCTATTAAACGTCTGACCATGCCGGTTGAGCCGGAAAAGAAAAAGGACAAGATCGGCTTCCGCACGGAGAAATATTAGTCTCTGCAGACAGGCATTAACTTTTTACTTATGTTTTATTACAATAACCGGCTGAGGATCCGGCGGGTTTTGGTGTCGACACCTCCGGTGGTTGTACTTGAGCATGATCGCCGTCCCGCCGGCGAGGTAATGATCCTTGAACGGGGACTGGGTACGAAGCGCCAGCTTAAGCAGGGTCATCATGCCATTTGCGGAGCCAGAATTTCACGCCCCGCTTGATGTCGGAGTATTTAAAAGCCAGGGCGTAAGCCTGCTTGCCGTATTTTTTATGGAGCCATTGCAGATCGTGAAATGAACCGTACGTCAGGATCCTCAGGATCAGCATCTCGAGCGGAGCGGTTCTCCCCGGGTAATCCCACAGAAATTGTTTGTAGGCGACGGGTATCCAGACCTGATTTTTGTAATCCCATGGTATGCGATTCATGGTGTTGTTAATTATCCCTGACAGCATGTAAATTATATCGAAATTCCGGGGTTAGTCAATTGAGAGTATGATTTTTCAATCTTGACGTTCTTAATTTTCTCCATATACTCATCCCCATAGGAGAATGTCTGAAAGGAGGACACCTTGAGGGAATTAGTACCGCTGGAAACGATCCACAATAAGATATACCTGATCCGAGGGTAAAAGGTCATGTTAAGTCCACATCTTGCAGAATTATATGGAGTGGAGACAAGGGTTTTGGTCCAGGCGGTTATGCGCAATAAAGATCGGTTTCCCAACGATTTTATTTTCCAATTGACTGAGCAGGAGTTTAAGAACTTGAAATCACATTTTGTGATTTCAAGTTGGGGTGGGTTTCGACGGGCAAAACCATATGCTTTTACCGAACACGGAACCGTCATGCTTGCCTCGGTGTTGAACAGTCCGATCGCTGTACAGTCGAGCATTTTAATTGTGCGGGCTTTTATTAAACTCCGTGAAATCATGGTAACCCATAAGGATATAGCCGAAAAGCTCGCCGAGCTCGAGCGCAAGACCACGCACCACGACGCCGAGATTCGGTTGCAAAAACCGTCCTGTCTGGTATTTTGTTCCTAATTCATTGTCAAGGGGGAAGAACGGATTGATAAAATGGAAGCAAGGTAGAAGTAATATCTATACTATATCTACGGAAGAGATAGAGATAATACAATTTCTATATTTTCGAAAATTTCACCACATAAAAATTGAACGTTGAATTATCAATTTACTTCATAAATTATAATTGAGGAAAGGGTATCGGTTACATCATAATGGTTAATAACTGTACTGTCCTGGGGGGCTTGATCTTTATACCGGGGTTCTCACCTAGTGGATCTGTTAACTATCCCTAATCGGGTTTGGGGTAAAATTGATATCAGTAATTTACTGGATTATTTTATATAATTCTATTTGGATAAAGATACCCGGAACCCATAAAGCGGTCGCTGAAATGAAGGCTCGCTCCAGATCCGGAACGCGGAGCGGCAGGTCCATGAAACGGAGTAGAATGAACCGCCGCGCAAAACCCGGTGGTCTCCCAGTAAGGGCCCCTTGGGGTTTTGATATAAGCCGGAAGTATAATAACCGCCGTACCAATCATTGCACCATTCCCAGGCATTACCGGCCAGATCGTAACAACCGTAAACCGATGTCCCGTTAGAGTATGATCCCACCGGTAAGGTGCTTTTACTTTCTCCCATATCGACATATCCCTTCTTGGAAATAATAAAGTCGGTATCCGTTTCTTTGGAGATGCACTTTGCGGCATTCCAATCGTTACCCCAGGGATATTCCCGGCCATCCATTCCCCGGGCCGCTTTTTCCCACTCGGCTTCGGTTGGTAATTGCAATCTTGCCCAAACGCAGTAGGCCTGGGTGTCGTTCCAGGAAACCAATACAACCGGATGCTTTTCCCGTTCTGTTGAATTATAATAACGCCAGTTTACCCCCTCTTTTTCAACCCATTTATCACCTTCGATAAGTATGCCTCTACCTTTTTTTTCGGCATCGGTAGCATAACCTGTCGCATTAATAAATTGCTCAAATTGTTCGTTGGTCACTTCATACTTCCCAATATAGTACTCATTAAGATATACTTTATGCTGGGGATGTTCGTCAATCTCGCCTTCCCCGGCCGGTGTGCCCATCCGGAATTCGCCGGCGGGTATTTTGATTAATATCGATCCGTCCTTATCGTTTTTGTATTCTTCATAACCCCGGCTGTTTCTATCGATATAGAATAAACCGGTTTTGGACTGAAGTGTGATTGAATCGGTATTCATCACCGCAAGTCTAAATCGAAGATCTGTACAGAAAAGAGAATCAAAAACCACGCCCGTATTCCAGATAATATGTTTTCCTTCACCAGGTGCGATCTTCTCTCCGATATCCCCCGTAAGCCCCTGAGAGAGGATATTATAGCTTTTACCTCCGTCGACTGAAATAGACAAGAAAATAGTATAATTTTTATCATGTTGAAGGTCCAATAGATCGTAATATATATTCACCAAATTTGAACCCGCCAAGTGGTTGTATCGTATATTTTCAAATTGGGCTATGGCGTGTGTTGTTATTATGGGTAATAAGAAGAATAGCGTCAGCACAATATGACAATTAAGTATTTTATATTACTTTTGAACCGATGGTTTTAATGCCAGTTTAACGGTTGCCCACACATTAAGGCGCTCGGGCTTCATTCCCCCGCCTGGCATGCCGCCGCCCTGTGGACCACCACCCATACCCGGACCTCCTCCGGGTGGCGCACCTGTACCGCCTTCCGGAGTAAACCCACCCGGATTTTCCCCCTCCATCCTATTCTTCATCTTGCTCATGTCAAACTCTGGCGTCTCAAATCCCATGCCGATCGCCTGGTTCGTATCCATATCCGTGGGATCAAGCCCGATTCCTAACGGGTGCAGTTCATCCTGGAAAAATGGAACTTGCAGCTCATAAACAAGGTTCCCTTGGACGAAACCAACCTTGAGATGCAATCCCTGAGTTTCCGCGGCACTCAACCGGATGCGCCGGCTCTCTTCTTTTCCGGGACCGAGAATTTCCATTTCGACCATCGATTCTGGGAATTTTTTAACGAATTCATCCGGGTTATCGCCGGGCATCATTGCTCCCGCGGGCCGCTCCATGTCTTGCATGCCCAACGGAAAGTGAATACCGAACGTTTTTCTCTTTCCGCCATGGGGATCAAGCCATAATGTAAAACCCATTCCCATTACCTGGCTAACGATGCGGCGATCCCTGGAAGCAAGGCGGACATATAAATTATGCTGGTCATTGAGCAAGGTCAAGGAAATCTTTTGTTTCGGAATATATACCGTCGTGTTTTCCCACTCGGAATCCAGGCCGTCGATTACGATCTCATGATCCCGCCATTGACTGTTCAGTTTGACCGGTTGGACACAAGCCGTCAGCAGTATGATCGAGATCAGCGTTAAAAATAGCATGATGAAACAAACCCGGACTGTCGGATACGACATCCGGACTCCGGTGACGGGGGATTCGTAATTTTTTTTATCCGTTTTCATTGTTCGTACTCTCCTTTCCTGGTTAAATATCAGTCAATCCTATCCCGCATAGCTCTTAACTTATCATTATTCATACCGTAAGACGTCGATCGGGTTGAGATTGGAGGTTTTTTTAAGGCTGGATAATAACAAAAGAATATGCCGATCCACACTTACTTAGACTGCAAATTTAAATAGAAGGTTTAAACTTGTTATATTTCAGCGTAAATCGGGCAATTTGACTATATATCCTTTGATGCTAACTATATGTATCTATTATATTATTTTCCGTCATATTATATTTTAAACCAAGAAACGCATTTGGGGTCAGTCCTGGAAACTAGAATCTATTAGGGAATAACACTCAAAGTCCTTTGCCCGATAAATAATTATCGGGAAATATCAGCGATTTAAACATATAATTGCTAGTGCCAGATTTGTGCCATAACGTTTGATGTTATTGACAATCGAAAATCAAAGCGTAAGATATAATGATATATAATATTGTAAAGGAGAAGAATATGAAAAAAACGAAATTCTGCGTAATAATATTATTTTTATTCATCACTATATCCAGTGCCCAGTGGTTGGAGACAACAATACCTGTTGGCTATAGACCCTGGGTTTTATGTTGGAACGCGACCAACAATAAAATCTACTGCGCTTGGAGTGATACGGTTTCCGTCATAGATGGTTCTAATAATTCAGTTATCAAAAATTTACCCGTTTACGATCCATGTTTTTTTTGTTGGAACCCGATTAATAATAAAATATATTGTGTGAATGGCGCCCACAATAGCATTACGGTCATTAGTGGTGCATCCGACAGTATTTTGAGCACTATTATGGTTGGATATACGCCCTATGCTCTTTGCCGAAATACGATAAACAATAAGATCTATTGCGCTCATAACTTTAGTGATTCTGTAACAATCATTAACAGTTCGTCCGACTCGATCATAACCACACTTCCAGTGGGTATGAACCCTTGGACGTTATGCTGGAACGAGACTAACAATAAAATTTATAGTGCCAATCATGGTTCATACAGTATTACCGTAATCGATGGTGTATCGGATATGGTATTAACTACGATTGCGGTCGGATATACGCCGACGTTTCTTTGTTGGAATGCGATAAATAATAAGATCTACTGCGCACAACTATTTAGTGATTCATTGATAATAATAGACGGATCAACCGATACGGTCATTGCAAGGCTTGCGGTGGGAAGAAATCCAACGGACCTCTGCTGGAATGCAACAGACAATAAAATATATTGTGCCAATATGTTTGATAATAATATTACGATTATTGATGGCAACAATAATTCGATTCTAACTACTGTAACGGTTGGTCTTGATCCTTGCGCTCTCTACTGGAATTCATTAAACAATAAAGTTTTTTGCGCCAACAGTTATGAGGATAGTATTGCTGTTATCGACGGTGCTTCGAATAATATAATTACTAAAATCGGAGTAGGGCGAGACCCCATCGCCCTTGCGTGGAATTCCATACAAAACAGGACATATGTGGCGAATCAATATAGTTCTAGCGTATCCGTGATCCGCGATTCATTAGCCGGAATTGATGAATGCTGTTCTATTCACGACAAAAATGCATTCATTAAAATATACCCTAATCCATTCTCGAAAGTAACGAAATTTAATTTTGGTTTATCAGAAAATATGAACAATGCATATTTGGCAATCTACGATATAACCGGAAAATTGATTAAACAGTGGAATAATCAGCAATTAAAGCAAACTAATTTGATTAAATGGTCAGGTGACGATAATAAAGGTCACCAAGTTCCCGACGGTATATATTTTGTTCGGTTCTATATGGATATAAATTCGGTTACCGAAAAAATAATAAAATTAAAATAATAAAAAATCAAGGCACCGGAGATCGATTTTAGGGGTCGATCTCCGGTGTCAGATTCTCTGTTTAAAAGCGAACGGGACTATAGGGTGCCATATTTCTCTCAACACAAATTTCGAGACCTTGTATGCCGAAACGCATGGTTTTGGCTTTGTCAATTGACAGATACCATTTCCCCTGGGCCGTTGACAATAAATCTTTAAAGCCTATAATTTCACATCGTAAGAGGAGGATGAAATGGATAAATTTATACCACCTGATTTCCAAAAGGGTGAAGTTGAATTGAGGATAGGAAAAGATAATGAAATTGCAATCTATGGTTCGGTTGATGGATTAAAGAAAATTGCCGAACTTATAAATCATTTGATTGGTAATCCCAAAGTCGGTCACGTTCACCTGGGAGATTATGAGATTCTAACAAAAAATTCGCTTAAGGGTGTGATTGCTATTTTTGATCAATAATCCAGGTATTATGAGGAATATTGAATACGTGATCCGCATCACGACCAGAAACGGCCGGACCTGGAAATATCTTAAAGAGGGTAATATCTGGAAACAGATCGGACCGACCGGCCGGGTCCATCGGCTCAGCGCGGAGCAGTTTTTATCGCACATCCTGCCACCGCTCGCATCCGACCAGCCGGGCCTCAGCGTCCGGGTGGAACGGAGGAGAGGCCAATTGAAGAAAAATAGATCCCCCGGTTCCCTCGAAAAGTTTAAACCTGTCTTAAACTTTCGTGGAGAGAAATCAAGCCGGGGGATGACTGGGTCGGGGAGGGATCCCCGCCCTTGATTTATCCCTGATAAAGCGTATAATATTTATATGATATCCAACATTAAAATCGTAAACAAGTTCGAGAACCGGCTTATTGCCCGGGAAAAGGTGAATATCAAGCGCAATTGCCGGATATTCGAAGGATTGTATAAGGAGGCGGTCGCGCTGGGCGTTTTTCCCCTCAAAGATCCGTTAGAAGGCCTTGACGCGAAGGCCAAATTCGTAAGAAAATTAAACCGTGTTTCAAAAACTGCTTAAAAAAGTCGCCCGACAGCTAAACCAGAATAAAATCCCATACATGGTCATTGGCGGACAGGCCGTGCTCTATTACGGCGAACCGCGACTTACCAAGGATATCGACATTACGCTCGGTATCACCGTTGAAGAGATCACTCAAGTGTTAAAAATCATTAAATCGCTAAAATTGAGAATAATTACGAAACAACCCCTGGCATTCGCCCGCCGGACCATGATCCTGCCCGTTCAGGAAAAATCAACCGGAATACGGATTGATTTTATTTTTTCTTTTTCACCTTACGAAAGACAGGCGATCAGGAACGCGAAAACGATGAGGATCGGCGGAATCGCGGTTAAGATCGCATCATTGGAGGATGTGGTCGTCCTTAAAATAATCGCCGGCCGCGCCCGGGATATCGACGATGTGAAATCGATAATATTGAAGAACCGTAAGTATAATAAACAGTACATCATCCGGTGGTTGAAAGAGTTTGATCGGTCTCTTAAGGGCCGCTATAAGGCGCGGTTCGTAAAAATACAAAAGGAAATTTCATAAAAACATTGATCCCCCGGTCGCTGCCGGGGGATGACAGCGGTGGGGAGGGATTCCCCGGTCGCTGCCGGGGGATGACAGCGGTGAGACTTTAAGTCTAATCGGGCAGGCGGCGATGGGGGAGACTCCTTAAGGTTGACAACTCAATTGACGTGAATATTATTGTAGCATGATGATCAAGAAAAATGTCTGGTTGGTCATGGTCATTTCGATCATCCTGACCGGCGCGGCTTTCGCGTCGGATTCGTTGTATATCGTAAAAACCAAATCACCAACCACGGGTGTTTTGATATCGATCGGCGCGACTCTGGCGCCGGCGGGTATTGGCTTTCTAATGGATAACAGTAAATTTCATTATATCGGAGCGTATTTGATGGCGTTCAGCCCGGCCTTCGGCCCGAGCGCCGGGCATTTCTACGCGCATCAATGGGGGTCGGGTTGCCTGGGGATCGGGTCACGATTTGTACTCGCCGGAGCGACCATGTGGTTTGCGGCTCCTTACTTTACGATGGAACAATGGAATATTTCTTCCACCATTTTATGGATCGGCGCGGGGTTGATCGCGTTAGAGTCAATTATTGAAATATCCTCAGTACCCGGTTCAGTGCGGAAGTATAACGGATCATTGATAATGAAGAACCAGATAAATTTAATGCCCGAGATCGATTTTCACAATAAATCGTACGGCTTTAAGCTCAGTTATTCGTTTTAAGCGACTTAACAAGGAGGAGGAATTTATGAAGCGAATATTGTGGTTAGTTGTCCTGGCGGCTCTGTCCGTCGGACCGGCGTACGCCGATTTTAACGACGAATTCAACAGCCCCGTGCTCGATCCGGGATGGTGGATCATCAACGAAGACACGAACTACTGGAGCCTCACGGACCGGCCCGGATTCCTACGGGTTGAAAGCCAATTTTTCATGAGCGTCCCGGTGAACTTTTTCATGCATGCCGAGGGGATCACCGGAAATTTCTCGGTTACGGCCAAACTCATCTGCCATCCGGATTCCGCCGGCCAGGTGGCCATGATCTATGCCGACTACGATTCCCTGGGGCAATTGCCCTGGGCGATCGTCGGCTGCGGCAATTTCCTCGGTTATGGCACTATGGTCCTGGCGATGTTAAGCGACTCATTCAACGGGGCTTTTTATCCCGACACTTTGGTTTATCTCCGGATCCGGACGTATGAGGATACCGTGTATGGAGAATACAGCCCGGACAACAATAACTGGTCGTTAATAATGTCGGCTTGGAATCCTCTGTTCAATGAACACCAGCGGTCGGGAGTGATGGCGGTAAATCAAGCGGATCTGGGAGCGACGCCCCAGACCCCGCCGATGAACGCCGATTTCGACTGGTTCCACCTGGTCGCCCTGACCGGGGTGGAAGAGAGGATAGTAGGTAGTAAGGAGAAAGTAGTAGGTAGAATAACGGCAAAACCTAATCCATTTGTTTCGTATGCCCGGATCCCGGGTCATGAAGAAGAGAGCTTCGTCGTATATGACGCCCAGGGCCGGAAGGTCGGGATCTTCCGCGGCGACCGCATCGCCGAAGGGCTCGCGCCCGGAGTATATTTTGTGCGGGGATTAGAGACCGCTTTCCCGGCCGCAAGGATCGTAAAGATACGTTAAATTTTGGGAATCGGCACCTGCATAAGTTAACATTACGCCTGTCTGGAAGTTAACTTTTGAAGGTAAGGTAAATAAAAGAAACCGGGAGTATTTTGTCATCGTCCGACTAGATCGGACGATCTAAAGGGCGGGATCCCCCGGTCAGAGCCGGGGGATGACAAGGGGGACCGGGCACCGCCTTGACTTGACCCCGGGTTTCATTATACTATAAATCCTATTATGACCGCCAGCGGAATCGAAGAACGCCGCCTGATCACGATTCTCTTCGCCGATCTCTCCGGCTTTACCGCCCTGTCCTCGACGCTCGACCCCGAGGATGTGCGGGACGTCGCCAGCACCAGTTTTGAGTTCCTGAACAAACCCATCGTCAAGGAAGGCGGCACCATCCACAAGTATGAGGGCGACCTGGTCATCGCCCTGTTCGGCCTTCCGGTCAGCCATGAGGACGACCCGGAACGGGCGGTCCGGGCGGCGCTCGAGATGATGAAGCTGCTGCTCGATATCAACGCCGCGGTTTCCGCGAAATTAAAGAAAAAGACCGACCTCGGCCTGCACGTCGGCATCAATGCCGGAACCGTGGTCGTCGGCGAGATCGGCTCCCGGGAAAAGCGGGAATACACGATCATGGGCGACGCGGTCAACCTCACCTCCCGGCTCAAAGACGTCGCCCAGAAGGGCGAGATCATCGTCTCCGATCCGGTTTTTCGCGCTTCCCGATATCTTTTTGAATACGAGGCCCGGCCCGCGGTCGCGATCAAGGGGATCGCGGAACCGGTCCGGATCTTCCAGCCCCAGCAGTTGAAGGAACATCCCGAACCCAAGCGGGGCATCAAGGGGATCACCTCGCCGACGGTCGGCCGCGAAAAAGAAATGGCGATCCTGAAAGACCAGGTGAGCCGGCTGAGCCAGGGACGGGGCGGCGTTTGCTTTGTCCTGGGCGGCGCCGGGCTTGGTAAATCGCGGCTCCTGGAGGAATTGAAGAAATATATCGAAAACGACCGGTTGCCGGTCGCGGTCCTGGAGGGACGCTGCCTTTCGTACGGGGAGGGCATTACCTATTGGCCCTTCCTCCTGATCCTGGAGAGTCTGTTCGGAGTGACCGAGAACGACACCCGGAAAATATTTCAGGAAAAATTGGTCAAAAAGGCCAAGGCGATTTTCCCCGAGACCTGGCCCGAGCATGTCCCGTACCTGGGGTATTTGTTTTCCATCCGGTTCTCGGACGAATCCGACGAGAAGGTAAAATACCTCGACGCCCAGGATCTAAAAGTCCAGATCCGCCTGACGATCAAGAAAATGCTGGAAGCTCTGGCCCGCGACCGGCCGCTGCTCCTCGTGATCGACGATTATCACTGGATCGACCGGGAAACGCTGGAACTCCTGGAATTTATCTTCGCCCCGTCCGTCCCCGAAGCGGCCGGCGCCGTCTTCCCGCCCATCCTGCTTTTGGCCCTGTCCCGGATCGAGAAAGATGTGCCGCACTACCGGACCCGGGAGGTGCTGAAGAAAGCCCGGGGCGACGATTACCGGGAGATCATCCTGTCGCCCCTGGCCGACGACGCCACGACGCGGATGCTCTATAACCTCCTCAATATCCCCGGTTTCACCGAGGGGTTCAAAGATAAAATCCAGATCAAGGCCGAGGGCAACCCGTTTTACATCGAAGAGATCGTCCGCGCCCTGATCGATTCCGGCGTCCTGCTCCTTGAGTCCGGGGTCTGGCGCCTCACCGCCGACGTCAAGACCCTGCCGGTCCCGAACACGGTCCAGGCCGTGATTTTGTCCCGGCTCGACAAGCTGGAGCAAGACGTCCGCGACGTCCTCCAGATGGCGGCGGTCGTCGGCCGGAATTTCTACGCGCCGGTCCTCGAGCAGCTCTGCGGTCTCGACAGCCTGATGTTGTCCGTCGTCCTCGCGACCCTCGAGGATTACGAATACATCACGGAAAGCAAAAAGGAGCCGGACAACGAATACGCGTTCCGGCACCCGCTCCTGCAGGAGGTGGCATACGGCAGCCTCCTGATCAAGCGGCGCCGGGAATTGCACCGCAAGGTCGGCGCGCTGATCGAGCGGCTCTACCCGGACCGCCGGGACGAATTCACCGAGGTTTTGGCCTACCAGTACGCCCACAGCGACGACACGGATAAAGCCCGCACCTGGCTCTTGAAGGCCGGGCGCAAAGCCCAGGACCGCTACGCGAACGACGAGGCGATACGATATTTTCAGCAGGTCATCGAGCTTAGCTCCCCGGAAGGGGCGGCCAGCGCGGTCGAGCGGGCGGTCGCCTGCGAGGCGCTCGGCGATATCGCCGGCGTCAAAGGCGAGAACGATGCCGCGCTTAAATATTACGATGAAGTCTACCGGCTGGCCCAGGGCGACAAGGTTACGCAGGCCCGCGCTCAGATCCGGAGTGCGGGAGTTCATAATATCCGCGCCGATTACCGCCGGGCTCTGGAACTGCTCGAGCGTGCCGGCCATAATCTGACCGGCGGCACGGCACGGGAAACGGCCGAGCTAGCCGAGATCAGCGTCAGGAAATCCGATCTCTACAGCGCATTGGGTGACATCGCGCGGGCGATCCGCGAGGGCGAACTAGCGCAGGAGATCGCCGACCGCCTGGAAGCCCAGGGCCAGGCCGAGCCGAAGGCGGTCGACCGGATCCGGAACGATGCCCTCAACAAACTGGGCTGGATCTACCGCGAACAGGGTGATTACGATCGCGCCCTCGACTATTACCGGAAGGCGCAGCGGATCGCCGAAGCGGCGGGCGACAAGGGCTGGATCGCCCGGGGATACAATAACCTGGGGGTCGTGTACAAGGACAAGAACGATTATTCCCAGGCGATCGATTTTTTTGAAAAATGCTTAAAAGTCGCCCGGGAGATCGGCCTGAAAGGGCTGGTCGGCGCGGTCAACCTTAATCTGGGCACGGTCTACAGCGATCTCGGCGAATATGACCGGACAATCGAGCTCTACCAGAATTACCTGGCCATCGCCCAGGAAATCGGGGACAAGCACGGCATCGGCATGGCGTACAACAATCTGGGGATCGTGTATAAAAACCGGGGCGACTACGACCGGGCGATCGAATATTACGCGGCCTACCTCCGGATCGCCGAGGAAATCGGCAGCAAGGGCGGCATCGGCGTCGCGAGCAGCAATATGGGAATCGCTTACAACGCGCTCGGTGAATACGAAAAGGCAATCGCGCTCTTCGAACGGCACCGGATAATATCCGAGGAAATCGGCAGCCGGATCGGGCAGGCGGCGGCCCACGCTAACCTCGGCAGCGCTTATCAGTATCGGGGCGATTACGAGCAGGCCCAGCGCGCGTTCGAACGGAGCCTGGAGATCAGCCGGGCGGTCGGCGAGAAGCAGGGGGTTGGCCTGCTCAACACATGCCTGGGCGGCTTCTACCTTGAGACGGGCGAGCCGGCTAAGGCCGATGAATATTACCGGGAAGCGGAGCGGATCGGTCGGGCAATCGGCGACAAGGCGATGCTGATCGAAATTTTAAACGGGCTCGCCCAGCTCAGGCAGGCGAAATCGGAAGCGAAGGCGGCCCCGGATCCGGACGCCCTGGCTTACGCGCAGGAAGCCCTGAAATTTTCCGAGGACATGAAGACCCGAACCGGCATCGCGGCCGGTCACCTGACCCTGGGCAAATTGTACGCCGCCGCGGGGGATTATGAAAAAGCCGGGGAACATTATCGGGAATCGATTAAGATCCTGACCGAGCTCCGGGAAAAGAAGACGCTCGCCGACGCTTATTTTGAATACGCGAAAACACTTACCGCCGCCGCGGAAAAAGGGATCGCCGCGACGGACGAGGCCGGAGCGATCGGCCGGAAAGCCCGTCAGATATACGTCGAATTAAAACTCGATCACAAGATCAAGGAAGTCGACCGGACCGGATTTTGAAGGATATAAACCAGTCTTAAACTCCTGTCTTAAACTTTTATAACCCTCGCCCTACCCCTCTCCCTGCAAGGGAGAGGGTTAAAAGAGATGGAGTCTCCCGATTCTAACCGATTTTTTTCGCGCAGGCGTAGGCGGCGGCGATGGCGCCCGGGATGCCGCCGATCTGGCCGGACCAGCACGAACCGATGAGGAGGTTCCGGACCGGCGTATCGATCTTCGTGCTCATGACGTTTTTGTAGAACCGTTTATTCGGTTTCCAGCTCCAGGCTGAAGTGGCGCCGTCCGTGTTGCCCGTGTAGCGCTCATAGGTCAGGGGCGTGGCCGCGTCCTCGAACTCGATCGCGGCGTTCAGGCCGGGAATGACGGCCTCGGCCTTGGCGATCAGGGTCTTTTTTACCTGCTCTTTCAAACTCCGGTAGCGTTCCTGGTCGCCCCGACCCCAGTTATCCAGCCAGCGTAACGGGGAGGTCGTCTGGATCATGAGCGAGGATTTTCCGGTGGGCGCGAGGTCCGGGTCGTGAAGGGACGGCGAGTACAGCAGCAGGGAAGTTTTTTCGAAGAATTTTTCGTCCCGGGAATTTTGGACATCGGCGTCCGGCCGCTCGTCGTGAAAGCTCATATGGGGGACCTTGAGAAATTTCCGCAGCTGGTCGTTCGATATTTTCAAACCCAGGTAGACCGTAAAAACACCTTCGGAGACCGCGGCTTTTTCGATCTTCTCCCGGACCGGAGCCGTCAGGAGCGAGGGGTTGTCGAGGAGATTTAAAAAGGTTTTCTTATAATCGCAGGCCGAGATCACGTAGTCCGCGTCATGATTTTTACCCTGGCCGACGACGCCGACCGCGGTGCCGTTTTGAGTCCGGATCTTCTCCACCGCGGCGTTCAGTTTAAGGTCGCCGCCGAGGTCGCGGAAATTGGCGGCCAGGGCGTCGGCCCAGGACTGCATGCCGCCGGTCACGGCCCAGTAATCGCCGAGGAACGAGAGATAGGCACCGGGGATGATCGACGCCGACATGTCCGGGTATCCGATATTCTTGAAGAACAGATACAGCCGCGAGTCTTTGGGAAAGAACCGAGCGGTGAAATCCCGGATCGTCATTTTATCGTACTTTCCGTAAAGGCTCATGAAACTCAGCAGCCGGAAAGGGTAAAGCGGGTAATCGATGAAGGTCTTGGGTTTCATGACCGCCATCATCAGGTTGATCATCCGGTCGATCTCGCCGAAATATTTTTCGAGCGCGGTCTTTTCCGAAGGATATGAGCCAAAAATCAATTTTTTCAGGTCGGCGTAGGTTTCGCAAACGCCGTCGAAATCCCGGGACTTGAACGTCGTTTTCTGCCGCGCGAAGCGGACCTTGTCGAAGACCCCGATATCCTTCATCGTCTTGAAAACCATGCCCGAGGATTCGAAAGAGAGCGTCCCGCTTTCAAAATAAAAGCCTTTTTTCCGGAAGCCCGCGGTGTACCCGCCGGGCATATTATGAGCCTCGAAGATGGTGACTTTATGGCCTTTACGGGCCAGCAGGTTCCCGGCGCAAAGACCGCCCATCCCTGCCCCGATGATCGCGATTCGGTTCATGAAATCTCCCTTTTTAAAAGTCTACCGATTAATACCGTTTTGTCAATGACGCCCATATCTGAGACTGGCCGCGATCAGAGCGTAATTTTCATTTATCCCGATATCCCCCTTGATTTTGGCGGCGTTTTAATTAAAGTATATTGAAAAAAATGAGTTCCAAAAAGACCGTTCTCCTCATCGCTGGAGCGCTGATCGTCGTTATCATCGTTCTCTTCGGCGACCTTATGTTCAAAAAGGGCGGGACGCCGGTACCGGCGGCGACCGATCCGAGCGCGATCGACTTAACCCGGGATCCGGTTCAGGAAGGCGGCATTTCCGAACCGGCGGTGTTTATGAATTTCAAGGACGCCATTTTCAAGATCCAGCCGGCCGCGGCGTATCGCATATCCGGCCTGGTCATGGGCAAGCGCGCCTACCCCGGTTCGGCGTTCGGCTGCGCCGAGGCCGGAACCTGGGGCGATCGGATCGCGCCCTACGATTTTCTGATGATCTGGGGCGACGTCACGAAGCCCGAGAACCGGAAGCACATCAAGTTCAGCCAGGAAGTCCGTTGGTACCATTACCGCTACGACGCGGATTCGCCCCTGCGCGAGGATTATATCGGCCGGCATTCTTCGAACAACCATTTCATCCCGGCGAACCAGAATATCCGGTACGCGGCGGATAAAGTTAAGATCGGCGAACCGGTGATCCTCGAAGGCTTCCTGGTGAACATAACCGGCACGTACCGGGACAGCGAGGTTTGGTGGAACACGAGCCTGACCCGGGAAGATACGGGCGCCAGTTCCTGCGAGGTTTTTTACGTAACCCGGATAAAGATCGGCTCCAACATCTACGAGTAAGAAGTTTCAGACTCCGATTATCCCGTTAGAGACGCCGGGGATTATTGCTTACGCTTTTTAAAAAAACCGGCGGCAGTTCGAAAGTCATACGGTCTCTAACGGGATTTTTTAAAATATCGATATTGACAACCGCGGCTTGTTATATTATAATTCAATATTGTGAAGCCCTTTGTTAAGATTAAGCCGCCGCCGGTGTTTTTTGTCATCGGCACGGTTTTATTGCCGGCTCTCCTATTCGGTCAGGCGCAGGTCTTAGCTGTTTACCCGCTCCAAAATGCGCTGGGCGTCGCGCCGAGCACGAACATTACGGCGACCTTTGACCGCGCCATGAACGCCGGATCTTTCAACGATACCACATTTATCGCGCTGGGCAGTTTGTCCGGTCCGCACCCGGCCGCGATCAATTATGATTCCGCGACCCGGACCGCGCGGCTTGATCCCAGCCGGGATTTCCTCCTGGGCGAGGTCGTGACCGTGATCCTCACCCGCGCGGTCATTGATTCCCTGGGCAACCCGCTTGCCGGTTATGTCTGGAATTTCACGGGCGCCAGCCGCGCCGGCACGGCGATGCTGCTGGCGCCCGCGTACTACGCGACGGGCAACCGGCCCAACGGGCTCAACACCGGCCTCGTGAACAACGACACGATCCTGGATCTGGTCGCCACGAACCTCGCGGCCCAGAATATCTCGGTGTTTTTCGGCATGGGCGACGGCACTTTCGGTTCGGCGGTCAACTACGCGACGGGTGTCGAACCGTACGCCGTTCGCCTCGGCGACCTGGACGGTGACGCAGACAACGACTGCGTCGTCGCCTGCGCGGCGGACAATAATATCAGCGTCTATCTCAACAATGGCAGCGGCGTCCTGATCCCGGCCGGGCAATTCACGACCGGGACTTATCCGGTCGGCGTCATTCTTTCCGATTTCAACCGGGACGGTAAAATGGATGCCGCGTCCGCCAACCGGTCCAGTAATGACATATCCGTTTTTATGGGCAACGGCGACGGCACGTTCCAGGCCGCGGTGAATTACTCGGCCAACACCGGTCCGAGCGGGATCGCGGCCGCGGACGTGGACCAGGACGGCGATATCGACCTGATCGTCAGTATGAGCGCCAACAACAAAATCCGGATTCTGATCAACGCCGGCGACGGGACATTCACCGTCGGCCAGCAGTATTCGACCGGCAGCCGGCCGAACAAGGTCTTCGCCGGGTCGCTCAACGCCGTTGACCGGTTCATCGACGTCGCCACGCCCAATTACAATACCGCCAACGTGTCGGTTCTGCCGGGCAACGGGGACGGGACCTTCGTGCCGGGCGCGGTGTTTCCGAGCCTGGCCGGCCCGACCGGCCTGGCCGCGGCGGACATGGATTTCGACGCGGACCTCGATCTCTGCGTCAGCAATACCGACGCCGATTCGGTGACGATCCTTCTCAACAACGGCAGCGCCGGTTTTGATACGCTCCGCAAATTTCGCGCCGGCGACAGCCTCGCGCAAATTTGCGCGGGCGATTTCAACGGTGACGGCGCGATCGATATCGCGGTCATTTGCGCCGGCACGAACCAGGTCGCCGTGTTGATCAACTCGTCGGATACAATCCCGCCCGGTCCGCCCCAGAACCTGACCGCAAACGGCGCCGATCCTTCACCCTGGACCGCCGATTCAATATTCGCCCTCAACTGGATCAATCCGGCCGAGCCGAGCGGCATCAAGCGATCCCTTTACAAGCTTTCCAGCCCGCCGACCGCGAATTTTGACACGACCGGCACGCTCCGCGGCATTCCGCCGGATTCCGCCGCGGCTACCGCCTTGGCCGGCCAGATTTTCTACCTCTGGCTGGAAGACAATATCAACAACCTTGACTTTCGGAATCGCGATTCGGTCCTTTTACGTTATGACCCGGTCCCGCCCGCGGGCAGCGTCGCGTCTGCGCCCGGTTACTCCAACTTACTTTCGTTTACCGTGAACTGGACCGCCGGTTCGGACGCGGGCGGCGCCGGCCTGACCGGCCGGTACAACATCCGGGTGCGGGACGGCGGCAATCCCTGGAGCACCTGGCTGAACGACTATCCGGGATTGTCCGCAAACTATAACGGTATCGACGGCCACCAGTATTTCTTCGAGGCCGCCAGCCGCGATTCCGCGGGGAATATCGAAAATTTCACCGGCGCCGCCGAATGCAGCACCAGCGTGGACACGGTCCGGCCTATCGTCGCCTCGACCATTCCCGCGGCCGGCGATACCGGCATCGCGCCCAATTCAAATATCACCGTTACTTTTTCCGAACGGATGGATCCGGCGACGATCGTGAATGCCAATTTCATCATCGCCGGCAGCCAGAGCGGCAGTCATGCCTTCAGCATCAGTTACAATCCCGACAATTACCCGGCCTACCTGGATCCCGCGGTTGATTTTTCCCAACGGGAGACGGTTACGGTCACGGTGCGGCAGCCGGTCCAGGACCGGGCCGGCAACCAGATGGCCGCGGACCGGGTTTGGACGTTCCGGGTCGGCACCCTGGTCGATACTCTGGGCCCGGTCACGTCTTCGGGTAATGTCCTGCCCAATCCATGCGAGCCGATTGCCAACCTCGCTCTTTCCGCCTTCGTTTCGGACGCGGGCCGGGGCGACAACATTTTAAACGCGGCCGAGTTTTTTACGGACAGCACGGGCGCCGCCGGCACCGGCACAGCCCTGGCCCCGGCCGATACTTTCTGGAACGAGATCAGCGAGGACGTTGTCGCCGCGCTCGACAACCAGTCTTTGATTTGGGCCATCGGCGATACCCATAAGATTTATATCCACGGCCGCGACGCGCCGGGCAACTGGGGTATATTTGATATGATCCGGGTTGCCGTTATTCCGGACGACGACACTCTGGGGCCGGTTTTCGTCGGTTTCAATCCGATAAATTGGCCGGATACGGCCAACTTTTTCATCGAATGTCAAATTACCGATCCGTCGGGCGTCTATGACGATTCGACCGGGTCTTCCGGCCAGGGCGTTTACCTCCGGTGGGATAACGACGGCGAGATCGTCATCGACGCGCAGGAGCTGAAGATGTCCATCGCTTTTGGTTCTTACTACCGGTCCGATTCCCTGGTTCCCACGCAGGCGGCCGGCGCGAATTTCGTCTATGAAGTTTACGCCTTTGACGACGATTTTGACACCCAGCATCCGGGCGACCGGGAAAAAGCCGGAAGCGGCCTGCAGAGCGTGGCGATCCGCGATGTCCGGGGTCCGGCCGCGATGAACACGGCCGCGGTTCCCAACCCGACGCACGGCGCGACCGCGCTGGCCCTGAACGCGGTGATATCGGATTCCCTGCTGGGTAATTCGCCGGTCCGCGGCGCCGAATATTTCATCGACGCGCCGGGCGTCGACAGCACCGGGTACGCGATGCGCGCGCTGGACGGCGCGTTCAACGAGATCCGCGAGGACGTCACCGATACCCTGGATATTTCTTCCTGGTCTTACGGCACATTCCGCCGGCTCTTTGTCCACGGCCGGGATTCAGCCGGTGTCTGGGGCGGTTTTGATTCGGTGCAGGTGGCGGTAACTCCGCCCGAGGATACGATCTCTCCTTATATTCTCGCGACCTCGCCGGACAGCGGGGATACCGGCGTCGCCCTGAACCTTAACGTCTACCTCACGTTCAGCGAGCCGATGGATCCCGCGTCGTTCGACACCTCCAAGTTCCATATTCAGGGAAGCATCCATCCGGTATATCGCTACGGGCTTGTGTACGATACGCTGACCAACACCGCGGTCCTGAATCCGGATTCGCTGTTCGCGTCCCAGGAGACGATCGGGGTTGACGTTTCCAACGCCGTGACCGACACCGTTGGCAACGGCATGCTGGACCCTTACTTTTTCTATTTCGTTACCGGATCGCAGGCCGACACTGCCGGCCCGCGGATTACGGTCCGTGATGTTTATCCGGACACGACCATGGGCGCGCGCAATTGCCTGGCAACGGCCACGGTCTCGGACAGCGCGGCCGGCCGGTCCGTGGTCCGGGCCGCGGAGATTTTCGTCGATTCCGCCGGTCCGGCCGGTACCGGTTATTCCATGTCACCGACCGACAGTGCCTGGGACGAGATCGTCGAAACGGTTTTCCGAAACCACAATATCCAGAATTTGACCCTCGGCTGGCACCGGGTTTACCTGCACGGCAAGGACGACGCCGGGAACTGGGGCGGGCTGGATTCGCTGCCGATCTTGGTCACAGCCGACGATGACACCTTAGGCCCGACCTTCGCGGATTTTCGTCCGGACTCGACCCCGGACACGAGCGGGTTCTATATTTATTGCACCATCACTGACCCGTCGGGAGTATTCGACGATTCGACCGGGCCGGCCGGTCAGGGAGTATACCTGATTTGGAACGTAACCGAATTCCGCCTTTCCGACGAAATGGAGATGCGCATGTCCCGGACCGCCGGGGATACTTTTCGGACCGATTACAAGGTTCCCCAGCAGTCCGATACCGCCGATTTCAGCTTTGAAGTGTTCGCTTACGACAACGACTATGACTTCGGCGAGCCCGAGGACCGGACCCCGGGCCAGAGCGGCCCGCGCACGATCGCGATCTATGACGCGCGCGGACCGGCAACGTCTTACATCCAGCTCTCGCCGCCCAACCCGCCCGCGGGGATATCGCGGGTCGTGGTTTACGCATCCGTTTCCGACAGCCTGACCGGCCGGACGCGGATCAGCGGCGCCGAGACTTTTCTTGATTCCACCGGCGCTCCCGGCGCGGGCTACGCCATGCACCCCTCGGACGGCGCCTTCGACGAGGTTCAGGAAGGGGTTTTCGATACCATACCGGTCAGCGGCTGGCAGACCGGCCAGACCCATAAATTTTACGTGCGCGGCCGGGACGCTCACGCCAACTGGGGCGGATTCGACTCGATCACGGTTTACGTTTCGCCGTATATCGACACGATCCCGCCGGGCATCGCCGCAACCGTGCCCGCCCGGGGGGACACCGGCGTTGCACGCAATACCTGGATCTACGTCACCTTCACGGAACGGGTCGATCCCACGACCGTGACCAGCGACAAGATCCTGATCGAGGGTAATATCAGCGGCGTCTATACTTTCTGGATGTCTTACAATGCCCCGGACAGCACGCTGAGCATCAGACCTTATAATAATTTCGCGCCGCAGGAATCGGTGACCGTCTGGATCTCCTCCGGGATCAAGGACCTGTCCGGGAACATGATGCTCACCAGTTATTCGTGGTGGTTCCGCACGGGCACCACGCTCGATACGCTGCCCCCGTTAGTGACCAACCTGAATGTAACCCCGGATACTATCCTGCCCGGCAACTTTATCCTGCTCACGGCCTACTTGACCGATAACCAGTCGGTGGACACCGCCGAGTACTTCATCGACGCGATCGGCGTTCCGGGCACCGGCCGGCCGGCACGGGCCGTAGGCGGTTTCGGACTGCCCACGGTAAGCGTCTTCGATACGATATTCGGCGACAGCCTGAATGCCGGTCGGCATAGGATATATCTTCACGGCCAGGATGGTTCGGGCAACTGGGGGAACTGCGATTCGGTGAGCTTCTGGGTCTATCTGGATGTGGTCGGACCAACCTTTACAATATTGTTCGATCCCAATCCCGCGAATATCGGCGATTCGGTTCGGATCTCGGTTGTCTCCAGCGAAATTCTGCATCCCTATCCCGCGGTGATCTGCACGGTCTGGACATCAGACAGCATTCCGCACTGCCTGAGGCAGGACACCATCACGACCGATACGATTGAGATGTACATTTCGACGGTCGGATTCGCGAACGGCGATTGCCAGGCCGTGGTTTACGGCCGCGACCTGGCATCGAACAGCGGATCGGCCCACGCGACCTTCCACGTCGGGCCAGCCGGTGACTTCCTGCCTCCGGAAATGGTTTATGCCTGGCCCAATCCCAGTCGAGGCAATGAGGTTTACTTCCATTTCTATGTCAACCAGAACGCCCGGGTCAAGGTCGAGGTATTCAACCTTACCGGCCGGAGGATCGCCGTGTTCGAGGGTCTGGGTGAAGGCGGCCGCCCGCCCCACCAGGTTTCTTCCAACGCGCTGGTCTGGAATATCTCAGGTGTCGCCAGCGACGTCTACCTGTTCCGACTGAGCGCGGAAAGCGAAGTTCCCGGGGCCAAGGGATCGGTCTTGAAAAAATTCGCCATCGTCAAATGACGGAACGAGAATGAAAAGATATTTTAATATCGGCTTCGCCTTGATCTTCCTTCTGCCCGCGGTCCGCGCGGCCGGGGAGACCGGTACTTCAAGCGCGAATTTCCTCAACCTGGGAACCGATGCCCGGACTATCGCCCTGGGCGGTGCCGGGACGTCCTGGGCTCGCGGCACGTCGGCCCTGTTCTGGAACCCGAGCGGCCTGGCCGGTTGGGAAGGAACCGAAGCCTCGTTCACGCACGCCGAGCATTTCCAGTCGATCCGATACGAAAACCTGGGCTGGGCCAAGGGGCGCGGCGACTTCGGCTACGGGTTCGCGCTCAAGGGCCTATATTTGTCGGACCTCGAGGAACGGACCGGGCCGGCGGATACCCCCATTTCCACGTTCGGCGCGTATTTCCTGACGCCCAGCCTGACGATTGCTAAAACCCTGGCCCGCGGTTTGGCCGGCGGCGCGACCCTGAAACTGGTTTACCAGGGGATCGGCGCGGACCACGCGGTGGCGGTTGCCGCCGACGTCGGCGTCGGCTATACGGCCGCGAACGGTTTAAGCGCCGGAGCCGCCTTCGACAATGTCGGGACCAAGGTCCGGTTCGTAAACGAGTCGTATTCCCTGCCCGTCCGCTTCCGGGGCGGGTTGGGTTTTGCGCCGCCCCGCAGCCGGGTGCGGTTCGCGGCCGACTTCGGAGATATCTTCGCGGAAGGCTGGGAAGTCGACCTGGGCGTCGAAGCCGCCGTCACCGAAAGATTCTTCGTCCGGACCGGATACGCGAGCGGCGTGCGCGAAAACGGCGGTTTGTCCGGGTTCAACGCCGGGCTCGGCCTGGTCGTCGGCGACCTGGACGTCGATTACGCCGTCCGGACGTTCGGCGTGCTCGGCCTCAGCCACCATTTTTCCCTGACCTATAACTTCGGAAGGATCCGCAAAACCCTGAGCGCCGAGGAACGCAAGATCCTCGAGGAGTTGGAACGCCGGTCCCGGCTGACCGCGCAAACTTTTTACCAGCAGGGATTAAACCGGGAACGCCAGGGGAATTTCGAGGATGCCCTGCGGAACTACGACATCGCCCTGGTCTGGGATCCGGGCAACAGCGATGCCTTGAAGGCGACGGAGACCGCGAAACGGGCGCTTAAAGAACAGCTGGTCGCCGAGTGCGTGGCCCAGGGTATCGCGGATTTCAAAAACGGCAATTATTTCGAAGCGGCGGCGGAATTCGGCACTGCCCTGGAAAACGATCCGTCGAGCGAACTGGCCAAGGGATGGTTAAAGACGGCCACCGAAGCCCTGGTGAAAGCGCAGGCGGAAAAAATAAAACTGGAGCAGGAACAGAAAAACCGGCTAACGGGGCTCCTCCAGACCGGCCTGGGTTATTATACCCGTCAGGATTACAACCGGGCCATCGCCGAATGGGGCAAGGCTCTGGCCATCAGTCCGGGTAACAATGAAGCCCGCGATTATATCGCCCGAGCCCGGGAGAAGATCCGGACGCGGGTGGAAGGGATGCTGGCCAACGCCGATAATTACGCGGCTCAGGAGGACTGGCTCCGGGTGCTCGGCGAACTCAACCGGGTTCTGAACGTCGACCCCCAGAACGCGACCGCGCTGGCGAAGAAGGATGAGGTTAGAAATAAAGCCCGTTTCGTATCCGCCGACCGTACCCGCAGCGGAATATCGCTGTACAAGGATGCTAAATACGGTTCGGCCGAAACCGAATTCAAGCTGGCTTTGAGTTACGACGAGACCAACATCACCGCCCAGGAATACCTGGCGAAGATAATCGCCCAGAAAAAGACCCCCGCGGTCGAGGACGTGAACGATCTCTATATGAAGGGTGTGAACGCGTATACCGAAGAGAAATACCAGCTGGCACTTTTTTACTGGAAACGGGTGCTGGAGATCGATCCCAATAACGCCAATGCCAAGCGCAACATGACGCGCGCCGAAGAAAAACTCAAAGTATATAAAAAATAAGTCCCGGTAGAGACTTCCAAAATCAGTCGTTCAGCAGAAGCGGGAAGGTGAGAGGTAGGGATGTGATTAGGTCTCTAACGGGATAAAAAGTGATCAGACCCGCTGGACGATGACGAAGGTGATGTCGTCGGACTGCGGCTCGTTGCCGGTGAAGTTTTCGATCTCCCCTTTTAATACATTCTTGAACTTGTCCGGGGCATGGACCCCGTGCTGGACGATCAGTTTTTCCAGCCGTTCCTCGCCGAATTGCCGGCGCTCCCGGTCCATCGCCTCGGTCACACCGTCGGTATAGAAGAACAGCAACGACCCGGGCGGTAACGGATGGGTTTCTTCCTTAAGGTGGTCACTGAACTCGCCGGCCGCGAACACGGTGATACCCAGGGGCGGTCCGTCCGGGTTAAGTTTTTCCAGCCGGCGGGCGGCCCGGTCATAGAGGTAAACCGGGTTATGACCCGCGCTGCAGTACGTGATGGTGGAGGCTTTCCGGTCGCAGACCGCGTAGAAAAGGGTGATGAACATCCCTTCCGGTATGTCGTCGGTCAGGGATTCGTTGAGCACGGTCATGGTTCGGTGCGGGGACGGGGTTTTCGTGGCGATGATCTTCATGAGACTCCGGGTCATCGCCATCACCAAGGAACCGGCCACGCCCTTGCCCGAAACATCGGCGATGACAACCCCGAAACGGTTATCGTCGATGCGGATGAAATCGTAGAAGTCGCCGCCCACCTCCATGGCCGCCAGGTAATAAGCGTCGATGGCGTAACCCGGAAAAACGGGCACCCGCCGGGGGAGGAGCGCCTGCTGGATCTCGCGGGCGATCTGCATTTCCTTGCGCATCCGCTCTTTTTCGACCAGCTCGGCCCGGGCGATCAGCAATTTCTCGGCCATGGTTTTTACCGCTTGGGCGATCCGGCCGATCTCGTCACGCCGGCCCGTCGCGATCGAGCGTTCCAGGTCGCCGTCGCCGATCGCTTCGATATCCAGGGTCACATTGCCCAAAGAACCGATGATGAGGGAAACCAGGGTCAGGACACCGGCCAAGCCGAGGCCCATGATCACCAGGGTGACGAGGGCGATGCCCCGGCCGGCCTGCGCCGCGGCCTCGCGAATCACCTGTTGGGAGACCGCGATGTGCGCCTCGCCGATCTTGGCCGTGCCGACCCGAACCGGCATGGCGATTTCAAAAACATCCGTGCCGTCCGGCATCCGGTACGACTGGGTGAGGAGAGAGTCTCCGCCGAGCGCCCGGAGACCGTGCGGAACGCGGTATTGGGTGTTGACCAGGCCGCCCTCGGTGTGCGCCCAAACCTTTTCGGTGGTATCGGTAACGAAGCAGTAGACTACGCCCGCGTTCTCCTTTTCTGTGTCGTAAACCAGTTTCGCCAGAGCGAGGTCGTCCTTCATGACCAAAAATTCCTCGGCGCCGTTCACCAGGTTCTGACCGAGCGCCCGGCCCCGCAGTTTTATCTCCCGGGCCAAAATGCCGCGTTCGTGGCTGATGAAGTAGCCGTAAACGGCGGCCATGACGACCAGGATGTAAGCGGCCAGCCAAAGGGAAAATTTTGTTTTCAGGCCGATGCCGCCGGGGAGAAGCGCTGGTTCAGTCAAGATGAAGGTAAGGTTAGGGGCGGCGGGCGAGCGCGGGGCGGATCATTTGAGGATCGCCCGTAAAAAGAGCATGAAGCCTTTCGCTTCGTGCTCGACCAGTTCCAGGTTCTTCCGGGCCTGGTTATACTCGGGGTTCAAGTCCAGCGCTTTTTTAAACTGTTGGATGGCGGCGTTGAACAGGGCGCGCATTTTGATCAAGTAGGCCTTGCCCAGGGCGTTCCGCAGGTCGGGAAAGTGAGGGAAATCCTCGGCCCGGGCGTGCAGCCGATCGATATATTCGTCGATCGTCATGGGAGTTTCCTTGAAATCGCCGTATTGAGAAAAGATCTCAAAATCGGATACGAATTCATGCACGTCGATCTGCCGGAGGCTTTTCTTCAGTTCCTGAAGCTTGACCAGGGCCGGTTTGTACTGCTCGTTTTCCAGGAGCTGGTAAGCGTCCCGGAAAACCGGGTTCTGGAAACGGCTGTCGATAATCGCCGCGTACTTGAGGTTCATGATCGCCGACATGACATTCTTATCGTCGGGTTTTTCATGGTTTACGACTTTTTCCTGAAGGATCAGGATTCCGAGGTTGAAGTAGGCCTCGGCGTAATCTTTATTGAGATTGATCGCCTTCTCAAGTTCCTTGAGTGCGTCGTCGTACATCCCCTTTTCCAGGTAAGCCAGGCCCAGGTCGAGGTAATAATCGGGATTATTGGGCGCCAGGTATAAAGCCCGGGTGAACTGGGCGATCGCCTTGTCAATGTCGCCCGTCTTCCGGTAGAGCTGGCCGAGGTTGCGGTGGGCATTCGTCAGGTTATGGTCCAGGTTTATGGCTTCATTGAAGGATTTCTTGGCTTCGTCGAAAAAACCCCGCTTCAGGAAAAGTTCCCCCATTTTATTGAACGCGTTGGCGTGCATGCGCTGGTGGACCTCTTCGGCGAGGTTCAAGAGGTGGGAGATCTCGTCGATGTGGAGGTTATGCTTGGCGTGGACCAGCATGATCAGCGATTTTTCCCGGACCTTCGGGTCGTAAGGAGTTTCGGTCATGTCGAGCAGTTTGCCGGACTTGAAAATCTGGGACATGACTTTATCGTGCCGGGCATCCGCGAAAGTTTCGATATGATAAATATCGCTGCCGAACTTCAGGGCGCTGTCGAGACCGTATGCCTCGTTCATTGCCGGGCCGCCCGGTGGGCTTTCTTTTCTTGCTGCCAGGCGTAATACAGCCGTTTTTCGCGGGTGTTCAGCCCCAAACGGCGGAGCAGGCGATAAATGGATAAGCGGCCCAGTTTTTCAAAGCCGTAATCCCGGCTTTCCAGCCGGTCTTTGATCTGGCGGGAGTTGAGGAGCGGGTTATCGGCAATGATCGTCCGGACGGCGTCCTCGATGTTCTTTCGCTTGGGCTTTTCCACCGGTTCGGGGACGATTTTTGGCTTGGGCTCCGCGCGCGGCTTTTCCTTGACCGTCGGCGGGGATTCGACCACCGGTGCGGTGACTATCTCGCCGAAGTATTTGAGGCTCTCCTCCAGATTTGGGAAATACTTGATGACCTTGTCCAGCTCAAGCAGTTGATAGATCGAGTAGACTTCCTTGATCATTTTCGTAAAAATAATATCCCCGCCCTTATCCCGGTGTTCCTTGATCCGGGCCAGAATGACGCCCCATCCCGCGGAAGAGACGTATTCGACCCCGCCAAAATTCAGGATAAAGCGGTTGATATTCCGGCCCTGGGCGAGCAGTTCGTCCTTCAGGAGGGCCGCGGTCGTGGAGTCAATGTAACCGTCCAAAGTCAGGATCACCACGGACTTCTGTTTGCCCATGAAGCGGGCGGCGATATTAAGTTCGACCGTTTCTTTCATGGAATTTTACCATCCTTAGTTCGTTATATTTCTTGCGCCGTATATATTGGACTTCGTCCATCAGTCGTTCGATCAGCGACAGGCCGAGGCCGCCCTCTTTCTGCGTTTCGATGATTTCTCCGGGCGAGGAGCGCTGCGCCGTCCGGGGTAAGAAGGGCTTGCCGCAGTCTTTAACGGAAAGCGTGAACTTTTCGCCGTCGTCGTCGATCTGGATTTTGATAAAACCTGACCGGTCGCGGTAGGAATGCCGTACTATGTTCGAACAGACTTCGTCCAGGGCGGTCTTGATGAAGTAAACATCCTCGCCGCAGAAACCCAGCTGTCCGCAGACCCGGGCGATAAAATCCCTCGTTTCGGATTGGGGATAAAACTTATCGTGTAAAATCAGTTCCAGTTTGGTCGTGTTCATTATTTTTATAATTCCGATCGGCCGTTTGACCGGGCCAATGATGAATTATAATGAAATTGATTTGTTTGTCAACAACGACTTCTTGTACCAATTAATTTATCAGGGATGTCAACAATGACTTCCGATATCGATAAATTTATCAGGGATGTCGAGAATTATGACAAGCTTGACACAGAATGATTTTTATGATATGATAATTACAAGCGACAGTCTTTTACTTAAGGAAAAAAAACATGAAAAAAGCCGGCACCAGTCTCGAGATCAAGGAACTGCGGGCGCGCATCGCCGAACTGGAGGCGCTGGAGCTCAAAATCCAGCGAGCGGAAAAGGGGCTGGCGGAAAATACCCGCCTGTACCATACCCTGGTCGAATCCCTCCAGGAGGGCCTGATCGTTCTGGATCCGGACGAAAATATAATTTTTACCAACCCGTACTTTTGCGACTTGGTCCGTTATCCCCGCGAGCACCTGGTCGGTCTTAACTTGCGAGAACTGGTCCCGCCGGAGGATTTTGAACGGGTCCGCCGGGAAACAGCCCGCCGCAAGCAGGGGGCGACGAGCCGCTATGAAATGACGATCCGGCGCCCGGACGGCGAGCTGCGCTATTTGATGATCGCGACCGCGCCCTGGCTCAACGACCAGGGTGAATTCCAGGGTTCGTTCGAGGGTATTTTGGACATCACGGAGCAAAAACTCGCCGCTGATAAACTCCGGGCCAGCGAGGAAAAATACCGCGCCGTGATGGAGCAGAGCGCGGATCCCATCATCATCATCGATCTCACGACCAAAGCGGTGTTGGAGGCCAACTCGGCGTTCCGGAACATGCTCGGATATTCGCCCGAGGAGATGGCCGTGCTCAACCTTTTCGATGTCGCCGAAGGGCTCTCCATGGACGTCGACAAGGAGATCGACGAAATCCTTAAAAATAAGCGCGCCTTCGCAGGCGAGCGGCAGTACCACCGGAAAGACGGGAGCCGGGTATCGATCTGGATGAGCGCGAGTGTCATCACCTACCGGAGCCAAAAGACGCTGTGCATTGTCGCGCGGGATATAACCGAACGCAGGCGGATCCAGGACGAATTGCAGAAAAGCGTGCACACCCTGAAAAAAACACTAGAGGGCGTGACCAACACGATCTCGGCGATATTCAAGACGAAGGATCCCTATACTGCGGGCCACCAATTGCGCGTCAGCCAGCTCGCCTGCGCGATCGCCGAAGAGATGGGCCTGAGCGCCGACCGGATCGAAGGCCTGCGGACCGCGGCGGTAATGCACGACCTGGGCAAGATCTACCTGCCCGCGGAGCTGCTGGCCAAGCCCGACCACCTTAACGAAATGGAAATGAAACTTATCAAAAATCATCCCCAGGACGGTTACGACATACTGAAGAAAATCACGTTCCCCTGGCCGGTCGCCCAGATCGTCCTCCAGCATCACGAGCGGATCGACGGTTCGGGTTACCCCCTGGGGATTTCCGGGTCCGAGATCGTAACCGAGGCGAGGATCCTGGGGGTGGCCGACGTCGTCGAGGCGATGGTCTATTACCGGCCGTACCGGCCCGCGCGGGGGGTGGCCGAAGCCCTTAAAGAGATCGCCCTGTTCAAAGGTTCGCTTTACGACGCGGAGGCGGTCAAGGTTTGTATCCGGATTTTTAATCAAAAAAACTTCAAATTTGACGAGTAACAGCTCTTTATTTTTGTCCTTGACAAATTCCCCGATTTTATTATACTTAAGTATAGGATCCGAAACGTAATTTTTGTTACACTTTCTATACACATAATCCGTATATTTACGTAAATAGGATCCTAAGATATAGGAAAGGAGGCTCAATGGTTCTAAAAAGGATTGTTCTTCTCACCGTGGCGGCCATGGTTCTGGCCTCGCCGATGCTCTGGGGTGTCGGCGAACGACTCTGGCTGACCACCAACGCCACCCAGAGCAACTACGGCATGACCTATAACCCCATCAACGACCGCGTCTACTTCTGCAAAGTCTATACCCGCTACATCTATATTATCGGCTCGGATAGCCTATGCACCTCGTACGGCACGATCCCGACGCCCAACAACGACAGCGCTTGCGTCGACCTGAAATACTGCGGTTACGACAACACCTTCTGGGTATTGAGTCAGTTGAACAAGCGTATCTACAAGGTGAACACCTCGGGCTCGGTGCTGCGGACGATCAACATCCCGGTCGTCGATTACGCGACCGGCCTGGCCTGGGACGCGGGCAACCGCCAGATCTACGTCGCCGACCGTCGTTCGACCGGCGGCGCGCAGGCTTACATCTACGTGTTCGACACCCTGGGCAGCCAGATCCGGCAGATGAATCACCCGGGCACGGCGTGGTTTGGGCCGCGGGGCCTGGCCTATCAGCCCGCCGGCGGCGGCCATCCGGCGACCCTGCTCAACGTCTACACGTTTTTCAACTCGTCGAGCCTGCTGGACAGTTCGGGCGTTTTCGCGCTGAATCCCCAGACCGGCGCGATCCTGAATTTCTTCCGCTGCACGCCCAACGACAGCATGAATATCCGGGGCGTTGATGTCGATCCCCGGGACGGATCGTACTGGGTTAACCTGTTCCAATACGGGACTTGAAGTACTTGCCCTGCGGCGATCTCCAAGTTCGCCGGCTTCTACGGTGTAGAAGTTGAAGAAACAGGCAACAATCCAGTCGCAAACGTTCTGGGTCTCAGCATCAACCCCAACCCGTTTCCGCGAACGGTCACGCTGGCTTACACTTTAAGCCGGTCGTCCCGGGTCGAATGCGATATTTTCGACGCGTCCGGCCGTCGGATCCGGAATCTGTGCGCCGGTTCCCAAAAGTCGGGCAGCCAAACCCTGACCTGGGACCGGAGAGACGATCAGGGCCGCATCGTCAATGCCGGCGTTTATTTCGCGCGTTTGACCGCCGACAACCTGACGACGCAAGCCAAGCTGGTCGTTCTGGAATAAGTCAGACAAAGCACTTGTCTCCAACGCGGGGTGGTTAAAACCACCCCGCGTTCGGTTTATGGAAAAGTTTACAACCTGTCTTAAACTTTTAAATATCCCTTGACTCAAATGAAAAAATAAATATCATATCCTCCTCAGGAGGTTATGTATGTCTGCTCAGCCGCGCGTGTCGGGGGTTGAATTATATCATCATATTTATGCATGGGGTAACGATCGGCATCCGATCTTCAAGGATGATAATCATTATCAAACTTATTTGAATTTATTGGCCATTCAATCAACCTATTGTAAGGTGGATGTTATCGCTTATGCATTAATGGAATGGCACATTCATCTTTTTGTCTACGATAAAGAAAACAAATTATCCGAATTTATGCAGAGATTGCACGGCGACTACGCTCGATTCTACAATCTTTGCACGAAACGCACCGGCCATGTCTTTGGTGAGAGATTCAACAATAAACTCGTTCAATTCAATAATTATGGGTTGAGGTTGACGAGATATATCCATCGCCAAGCGCTCGCGGCGGGCTTGGTGGATCGCCCGGAGGACTACGTCTGGACCAGTTATCGGATATATGTCGGGGCGGAGAAAAATCCGGCAATAAAATCCGGGGTCATTTTAGATCAGTTCGGAAAAGAGGAAGGCGCCAGTGCGAGATATGAAGAATTCGTACTTGCTAAGGACAATGATAAAATTGATTGGGATAATAAATCGTTTATGGTAATAAGTGATGATAATTACCTCGAGGAAACGAAGAAAATGATAAAGAAGAAGAAAAACCCGGGTAATATGAAAAAGACAAAGAATAGAATTTTTCTGATAGTGCAAAACGAATTAAAGCTGGACATGCAGATGTTGCTAAAACCGAGGGGGCGAGCTCAGAGAAAAATAAGACATGACATATTCAATATTCTGGTTAAGGAGTACGGTTTTACCAGATCGTCGGTAGCTAACGCTTTTAATTTGTCGACAATGGGAATATCGAAGGCGCTGATAAAATGATGCAAAAAGTTTAAGACAGGCTTAAACTTTTAAGCGGAGGTTGACAAACCAGAAATTATTAATAAGCTAATTTTGCGATGGTTTACGAAAAGAAAGGAGCGAACATGAACATCAAGTGGTTACGATCCTTTGGGTTTTTAATAATCGGCGCCTGCATCTTGTTCAACACCGGCGGCGGCGGCGGTTGACCGGGCGGCCGCACAAGGTCCTTGTGCCCGGAAAACCCGCTCCTTAAAACCGTCAACCGTTGAGCGTCTTGCTCAATACCGAAAAAGGATCATCGAATATCGATCCCACGGGTGACAATAAATCCTCTTTTCCGCCCTGGATTTTCTGGTCGGTCGCGTTTCTGATCGCGGCTCTGCCTCGGATTATCCGTCTGTTTTACTCCTACGCCTGGTTCGAGGACGCCGCTAATATTTACCACGGGTTCGCCCTGCAGGCGGGCCAGCGGCCGTTCCTCGATATCCTGGTCGTCCACCCGCCCGCATTCGAGGGCTTGCTCAGCCTCCTTTACCGGGTTTTCGGAGTAACCTATCTCGTTCCGGAAATTTTCAGCGCGCTGGTCATGACCGCCGCGGCCCTGCTGGTCTGTGATGCCACCCGTCGCCTCCTGGACCCGCTCGCGGCCTGGTTCGCGGCCGCGGTTTTCAGCGGCGCGTCCCTGCTCGCGCGGTATCACATCTACGAGCGTGAGGTTTATACCGCGGCCCTGGCGGTTTTCGTCGCCTGGCTCCTGATCGCGCGGAAAGAGCGGGGGTGGCTTTACGCGCTGATCGGAGTTCTCTGCGGGGCGAGCTTCGCGGTCAAATTTTCCGGCCTATTTCTGCCCGCAGCCGTGGTGATTTACCTGTTGACCGAAAAAAAATGGCGGCCGGCCCTGACCGTCGCCGCCTTTTTTCTGGCCGTCGGCGGCGGAGTTTGGGCTTTTTACTTCCTGAAATACGGCAAACCGGCTTTTTACCAGCTGATCCTATTTCATTTCGTGAAGGGCGTTAACGTTTCCCTGTTCATGCGTCTCCGCGAGACGTTCGTCCTCGACCTTAATTATCTCCTGCCCCTGGGCGCGGCGGGTGTTTTCCTGATGGCGGGACGACGGCCGCGCCGGGGTTTTCTTCTGTTTTTTATTCTGTTTGCCGAGATCGTCATATTTTTCCTTTTCTTCAGCCCCACGCTCTGGGCTCATAACATGATCGACCTGCTCCCGCCCCTGGCCGTCGGCGCGGGTTTTACCTTCTGGCGGGTAAAGGGTATGGTCTTAAAACGGCAATGGCCGATCGGTCCGGTAGCGCTGATCACCGGCATGCTCGCGGTCTTCGGGATCCTGGGGTCTTTCGATTTAAAAAACAACTACCAGGGTTGGGGATACATGCCCCGACGTCAGGTGGCGGATGTCGCCCGTTTGATCCGGGCCCACACGCCGGAAAACATGCCGGTTTACGCGCCCCAGTACATCGCCAACGAAGCGCGGCGCCTGCGCATCGTGGATTACGAGGAACCGCTCGGCCCTTACCGCTGGATGCTCGAGACGCTGGCTCGCGACGGGGTCCGGGGGTTGGGTAAAAGCCGCGAGTTCGGCACCTGGCTGGAAGCGGTAGGGAAAACCGCATATTTATGGAGACCGGATGTCGACCAGGCGCTTGTTGAGGGCTCGGTTTCGGTTGCGGTCTGGGACTCGGATTTCCCGGAATGGAATATCAATTACGAGATCGATATCGCGCGGGAACGACGCGATGGATTCATGACGCGTGCCGGCTACGCGGTCATCTACGACTGCGATCCGTATACGGTCTGGCTCAATCCGCTTTATCTTGACAATTGAACCGTCTTACGTAGAATTTTCCCGGAGGTAAACATGTGCGGACGCTTTGTGCTGAGATGCACGATCGACGAAGTAAAGGAAGAATTCGACATCGGCGAAATCCAGTGGTCGTTCGAGCCGAGTTATAATATCGCGCCCGGCCAGGAAGTTCTGGCGGTTCAAAACGGCGGGCAAAGACACCTGGCAAAAATGCGCTGGGGTTTGATCCCGGCCTGGTCCAAGGACCCGGCCATCGGCAGCCGGATGATCAACGCCCGGGCCGAGACCCTGGCCCAAAAACCGAGTTTCGCCCGGCCGCTCAAAGACCGGCGCTGCCTGGTGGTCGGCAGCGGTTTTTATGAATGGCGGGTGCGTGACGGAAAGAAATTTCCGGTTTACGTCCGCCTGCGTTCGGACCGGCCCTTCGGGTTCGCGGGATTGTACGATGTCTGGCGGCCGGCCGAAGGCGACGCCGTGGTAAGCTGTACCATCATCACGACCGCTCCCAACGAATTGCTGGCGCCGATCCACAACCGCATGCCCGTGATCATCCGCCGGGAGGACCGGGCAGCGTGGCTGGACCACGAGATCCATGAGCCAGCGCGTCTGTTGGAGTTTTTGAAACCATTCCCGGCGTCGGAGATGGAAGCCTACGATGTTTCGGTTCGGGTCAATGCGCCCAAATACAACCAGCCGGATTGCATTAAGTCCGTTCCCGGAACCGGATAGCCGAGGCGCAGAGGAGATGAGGAGCCGAGGAGCGGAGGGGATACGGTGAGCCGGAGAAACGGCGAGACAAAATTCATTTGTCATTGCGAGCGAAGCGGGGCAATCTCTTTGTTATTCTTCGAGCGAACGAAGTGGGTCGAGAAATGATACAAAGGCGCTGCTAATAGATCATGAATAAAGATTTTGTTAAGATCGCGCTTACGATCGTTATTCTGGCCGCCATCTATCTGGGCGCGGCGCTGTACCGGGTCCGCGCCGATACCAATCCTGAATTCTACGAGGCCCGTAATCCGACCGCGTTCTACTGGACCGAAAACGCGGTGCAGTACCACTACGCGGAGCTGGTCAGCCAGGGCCGGAAGATCCCGGACTTCGATCCCAAGCTCCAGGCTCCGGAAGGTGTGAAGGTTTTCGAAAATCTCACGATCGGCATGGAATACCCCTGCGGCGGGCTGTACCGGTGGCTGGGTTTACGGAACCATGGGGTTCGGTTCCACACTTTCACGATTTATTTCATGGCTTTCTTCGCGGGGCTAACCGTGTTCGCCCTGTATGGCTGCGGACGAGCCCTGGGTTTCAGTCGTCCGTACGCGCTCCTGGCCGCCGGACTCGCTTCGTTCTCTTATGTCAGCATCGGCCGTTCGATCCAGGGTTTTCTGAACGAGGATTTCAGCCTGCCCTTGTTTTTCCTGGGATTGGCATTTTACCTGAAGGCACTCCGCGCGCGACCGGGTTTTCCCTGGGAAGCGTTCGCGACCGGATTGTTCTTCGGCTTGAGCCTGGCCAGCTGGCATTTCGCGCGGTTTTTGTTCCTGGGATTTATCGCCTGCGCCTGCGTCAACCTCTGGGTATTCACCCGGGATCCCGCGGACCGGCGCCGCCAGGCGGATGTTTTATTATGGCTGACGATTTTTCCGCTTCTTGCCAGTTTCATCGCGCCCGTGCTCTGGACGCGCGGATTTTTTTTCGCGCCGGCTTTTGCCCTGGCCTGGGGCGCGGTTTTAGGAAACCGGATTTTTCCGGATTCCGAAAACCGGCCCGCGGTCGGCTTTGGGCGTGGCTGGCGGCAGATCGGCCTCGCCCTGTTCTTGGTCAGCGCGAGCGTCGTTCTTTCCCGGGTGATGAAGCTCGAAGCGGATTATGTTCATGTCTGGTCCCTTTTTTGGAACAAACTGAAATTTTTCGGCGGCAAACCGATGACGCCCGGGCAAATCGATTTTCCGGCCCGTGCTTTGTGGATCGAGGCTTTTAACAACCCGTCGCCAAAGATTTTTTTCCTGGAATTTTTTCCCCTCGTCGCGGCGGCGGTACTGGGCGTGGCCTTCGGGCTGAGAAGGAATTTTGGAAGGTCCGGGACCCGGATGATTCTGATCCTGGCCGCGATGTTCTTTGCCGGCTACCTGGGTATTGAGCGAATGGGTCTGATCGCGAATTTTTTTATCGCGCTCCTGGCCGCAGGACTGGGATTGGGATTGGACAAAACGCGACCGCGGCGGACCGCCGGCGTTCTGATCCTGGCCGCGGTTCTCGCGTTCAATTTTTATCAGGGTTTCCGGATCCATGAAACCACCGGCTATTCCAAAACGCTGAGCGGGATCTTCGGCCCGGAACCGCCGGGCCTACCCAACTGGCGGGTAAACAATTTGGATCTGGTTAATTACGTCCGCCACGAACAACCTCAGACCGCCCGTTTCCTGGCGCGCTACAGCGTTGGTCCCCTGCTGTTCGCGTACGCGGGTCAGGCGATCGCGCTGCAGCCGAAATTCGAAGTCCGCGGCAGCCGGGAACGGGTAGCCGAGTATTACCAGGGTGTTTATGGATCAGAAGAAGACCTTTACCGCCGGTGCCGGAAATGGCAGGTCGATTTTTTTCTGTACGACCTGCGGGTTCTGCTCGACGCCAGCCGGGATTCAGACCGCTGGGTCGCGGACCGGCTCGTAATCGCCAAGGATCGCGCGGCGTTCCTCCTGCATTTCGCGCCGGAAAGCCTGCGTCATTTTGAACTCGTTTACCAGAACAGCAACTACCGTCTGTACCGCGTCCTGAATCCGGGTGAAACGCCCGAACTCCGTGATTTTCCGCCTTCCGCGGTGTACGAGCTGAACGAGTACGGCGGCCAGGTGATCGACAACCAACCCTTTGACGATCAGTGGAACATGGCGCTGGCGGACCGGATCGGGCGGGCTTTCCGGCTGATCAACCGCGGCCAAAACCTGCTCGAAACCGATCCGGCGGCCGCGGTAAACCTGCTGGGCGAAGCCCGCGTTTTATATCCGAATCTCATCGGCGAGGCGACGGTCCTGGGCGCGGCCGAGGTGTTGATCGGCCGCGTTGCGGCCGGCCTCGCGCGGTGCCGTCAGGAAGTCCGGGACAACCCCTACTTCGCACTGGCGCGGTACAACCTGGCCTACGCGCTCTACCGTAACGATGAATATGAGGCGGCCCGGACCGAACTCGACCGGTGTCTGATTCTCGACCCGGATTTCGCGCCGGCGCGGGAAATGCGGCGCGAGCTCGACACGCCGGATTAATCCCCCGTCCGGAACGGAAGAAATTATTCCCCGAGGATTTTCAGGAAAACGTCGACGATCGACTCGTCCAGCTGCGTACCCCGGATTCGTTTTAATTCCCGGGCCGTGTCATGCCGGCTGCGGCCTTTGCGGTATACGCGCTCGGAAGTGATGGCGTCGTAGGTGTCGGCCACGGCGATGATCCGGGCGAGGAGCGGGATCTCGTGTTGGGTCAAACCCTTGGGGTAACCCTTGCCATCCACCCGCTCATGGTGGTAGTAAATGACGTCCAATATTTCCTCAAATTCGCTGACCGTGGACAGGATCTGCCGGCCGACGACCGGATGGCGGTAAATATACTCAAGCTCGTGGGCGCTGAGCGGTGATTTCTTGTTGAGGATGCCGTCCGGAATCGCGATCTTGCCGATGTCGTGCAGGAAGCAGGCATTCTTCAGGAGCTCGAGGTCGCGTTTGGGCAGCTTGAGCGCGCGGGCGATCTGGAGTGAGTAATCCATGACCCGGAAGGAATGGCCGGCGGTGTAGGAATCCTTGGCGTCCAGGGTTTTGGCGACGAGCTGGATGAATTCCATTAGGCTCTGGTTGGTTTTATGGATGAGCGCGCGGACCTCGGCCTGGGATTTATCCAGGGATGTAAAAAGCCAGGTATATTGAACCAGGATGATCCAGGCGAAGGAAAAGGAGAGGGCGCCCAGACCGATGAAAAACGGCTCCGGAATGCCGCTCAATACCGGCCGTTTGACCGTGACTTCCCAAAAAGTCACAACGCCGGCGAGCAGGGTGATTATGATCCCGGTCAGGATGACGTAAAAGTTTACCGGCTTGCCCAGATTGCGCCGGCCATAGAGCGTGATCCGGACCAAAAAGTGGATCCCGATGAGGCCGACCAGGATTATAACGAAAGGGTACAGGACGCCGTGCATGCCTTCCAGATATCCCAGCCGGTTTTCGGGCTGGTCCTGGATCACCAGGTTCGTGAAGAGCGTGATCCCGAAAAGGGCGAGGGTTAAGAGGCCCAAGCCCAGGCGGAATGAGTTCCTTATTTTCTCCCGGGTGAAATAAAAAGTGAAGAACGGTATCAAATAAATGAACGCGAATAGGCCGAGGGCCTGGAGCCGATAGACCAACACCGCCCAATCCGCCGGGACTCCGTATTCGAGGATGAACTGTTCGATCTGGACCAATCCGCAGGTCAGGAAGAAAAACGCAGCAAAATAAAAATGAGGATTCTTGTTGCGGATGGAAACCTGGATCATACCCGCGAAAAGGATCAGGTTGAAAATGGCTAATACCATTAAAATTACAAGACTGAACATAAGACAATATATGATTTAAAACAAATTTGTCAAGGATAATATTTATAAAGATGGCGGTTTCGAGATGCGATTCGGTTTCGTTTGTTGGTTTCGTGTGACGTAACCGACTTTCGACAACGCAGGACGAAACGCCTTTCGCAACCGCGGACTATTTTATAAAAAAGAATACCGTTGACATGTTCGGGATTTCCTTTATAATTTTTTCGTGGCCACGATCGGAGGATATGTGAAAAGATACCACCTGCGGCGCCGCGACAAGATGATCCGGACCAAAAAGGAGATCCGGCAGATCATCCGGACTCAGAAATACCTGACCCTGGCGCTGTGCCGGGACCGGGAACCGTACCTGGTGTCCCTCAACTACGGGTACGATTCGAAAAACAACTGTTTCTATTTTCACTGCGGCCGATCCGGCAAGAAAATCGATTTTCTGAAAACCAATCCCCTGGTCTGGGGTCAGATCATCGACGATCGCGGTTACCGGCCGGGTCAGTGCGACCACGATTTTCGCACAGTCCAGTTCCGGGGCCGGGTGAATTTTCTTGAAAGCGCAACCGCCATGCGCCGGGCGGTGAACCTGATGATCGGCCAGCTCGAACCGAATCCCGGGCCCGTGAGAAAATCGTTGAAAAGCGGATCGCCCTTCAAAAACGCGGCCATCGGCCGGATCCGGGTGCAGTATTTCAGCGGGAAAAAATATATTAAAGGTAAATAAATCCCGTTCGAGACCGCATGGCTTTCGAACTGCCGTCTTTTCATCAAGTGTACGCAATAATTCTCGGAGTCACTAACGGGATAGCCGACCGGAAGCCATTTAATCCCTTGACATCAAAATTAATATTACTATATTATAAGTGTAACCTCTTAAGGAGGATATCATGATTAAACGAAGCGTGTTTTTCTTTTTATTAATCTTCGCGTTTTTACCGGCCATGCCGCCGCACAATCCCGGCTCAGGACCCGCTACCTGCATCGTGGGCAAACCCCTTGACCATCCCAAAGACTTAAGTCGCCGGGCGAGCATCGAAATCTGCGTGATCTTAGTCCAGTTCACGGATAACCGCGCGGATACGATCCGTCGCCGGTCGGCCCGTTTCGACAGCATGTTCTTTTCGACGGGGATATACACGGGCCAGCCCTACCGCCAGGGCAGCCTCAACGACTTTTTCCGCGAGAACTCCTTCAACGTCTCCAACGTCGTCGGCGGGATCTGCGGCAACAAATGGAACCTGTCCAGCCACCCCTACAGCTATTACTACGACGGGAACTATATGCTGAGCACGGGTTACCAGCTGGCGAGCGACGCGGTCGCCCTGGTCGACGCGACGGTCGATTTCCACCAGTACGACCTGAACGGCGACCACCACATCGACGGCGTCATGGTAGTCCACGCCGGTCCGGGCGGCGAGGACACGGGCAACACCAACCAGTGCTGGTCCCACGCCATTCCCGGATTCAATTATACGACCGGCGACGGCGTAACCATTGACGGCGCGACCAACGTGCCCGAAGTCAACCTCGTCACGCCCGCGCTGGACACGACCCTCTGCTGCATCGCCGTCATGTGCCACGAGCTCGGCCATGTCGTGGGCCTGCCCGACCTCTACGACGGTTCGCGCAACACCTGGGGCACCGGCTACTGGAGCCTGATGGGTTACGGCGCCTGGGGCGCGGGCGGCAACACGCCCTGGAGTCCGTCGCACGCCGACGCCTGGTGCAAGGAGCTGGTGAACTGGGAGAGTTATACGGCCATCACCAGCAACCAATTCGGCCTGAAGATCCTCGACAACGAGACCCACCCCGTGGCTTACCGGGTCTGGCGCAACGGCCTCGTGGGTGACACGTTTTTCGTTCTCGAGAACCGCCAGAACAAGGGTTTTGATACGCCCCTACCCGGTCACGGTTTGCTGATCTGGCACATTGATCCGCGCTACGGTTCCTATCACAACGTGGTCGACCTGGAAGAGGCCGACGGCGAGGAGGATCTCGAGCACGGCTGGGGATACCGGCCCGATCCGCATTATTACCATGATACCCTGGGCGACACGGGCGATCCGTATCCGGGCGCGCACGTGAACCGGCTCTTTGACAACAACAGTTTTCCCAACAGCCGTAATAACTCCGGCGGCGCGACCAACGTGATCGTGCGCAACATAATCGAGCGCGGGGATACGGTGATTTGCGACGTCCTGATCAATTCAGTCGGGGTGGACGAGCAGGCGAACGCCCAGCCCCGGTTGGTCCGAATCGAACCAAACCCGTTCCGGATAAGAACTGATATCAGATGGGGGATAACCGATAACCGATATGAGATTACAGATATGGGTTCACAGATGAAAGAATTAAAAATATTTGACATTTCCGGACGGATGATTAAATCCTTTTCTTTATCGGATATCGGGCATCGGGCATCGGTCATCTGGGACGGAACGGACCAGGACGGCGTTCCGCTTCCCGCCGGAATATATTATATTAAAGGCACCGCCGGCGGGCAGAAGTTTATCCAAAAAGTCGTCAAACTCAGGTAAGGAGGAAGGATGCATAAGAAATTGCTGGGCTGTCTGATCGTGCTCCCCCTGGTTTTAAGCGCGGGCGTGATCACCCAGACGATAAATTTTTCTCCGAACGATTTTGTTTTTACCAAAGCGGCCGGGTTTGACCTCATAACTCTGCCCGGCCAGTTCTCGACCGCGGAAAAAGGTAATCCCCAATTGCCCGTCTACAACCTTTCGTTACTACTTCCGCCCACGGCCGAAATCACCGGCGTCGAGGTCGTTTCCTCCTCGGTCACGGATCTGCCCGGGACTTATAACCCTTACCCGGTCCAGGCGATCCGGCCGTTATCGAAAAACGAACCCGTGCCGTTCGTCGCTCCCAATCCTTTGGTCTACGGATCGGACCAACCCTATCCGCCGGAAATCGCGCGCGCCATTCCGAGCGGCTGCCTGGCCGGTTACCGGGTGGCCGGGGTGCTGCTCTGTCCCCTGCAGTACGCGCCGGCCGAAAAGAAATTGCGGCTCTCCACCCGATTGACCTTGAATATTCATTACGAAGAAGGCCGCCACGAATCGATGGCCATGACCCCGGGCCAGAACGATCTTTTCGGCCGGGAAGTCGCGAACCTGGTCAATAACCCCGAAGCGCTTCAGTCCTGGGCTCCGCCTGCGCGGGAGAGCCGGGCCGGGGAAGTGGATTATGTGATAATCACCTCGAGCGGCCTCGTGAACGCCTGGAGTTCGCTCAAGACCTGGAAGACCAAGAAGGGAGTCGTCACCGAGATCGTGAGCACGGATACGATCAACGCCCGGTACACGGGCCGGGATCTCCAGGAGAAGATCCGGAATTTCATCAAAGACTGGTGGCAGAACAAAGGCTTGAAGTACGTCCTCCTCGGCGGCGACGACGCCATCGTGCCCGACCGGAAAACCCGCCTGGTCGTCGAGGAAAGCACGATCACGGGGAGTATTCCGACCGATATGTATTACGCGGATCTGCAGTGGTCCTGGGACGGCAACCACAACAATTATTTCGGCGAGCTCGGCGACACCGTCGATCTGCTCCACGACCTCTACGTCGGCCGCGCGCCGATCGACAACGCGACGAACCTGGCCGTTTTCATCCGCAAGGACACGGTCTTCGAAAAAAGGCCGGACACGACCTACATGCGAACCCTGCTCCTGCCGTCGGAGATGCTCTTCCCCCCGTACCACGGCAAAGTCTGCAACAATATCATCGCCGGCTATTATCCGGTCAGCGGCTGGCAGAAATCGAAGCTCGAGGACCCGGGCATGAACGCCACGCGCGATTCCCTGAACCGGGGTTACCAGCTGTGCCACGTGTCCGACCACGGCGCGCCGAGCACCCTCGGCGTCCTGGACATGTCCCAGATCCCATCCCTGACCAACGTCGTCAAGCTCAACGTGATGAACGGCATCAACTGCGACGTGGGCAGTTTCGACGGGCAGGACTGCATCGCCGAGAGCCTGGTGAATTACCCGGGCGGCGGCTGCATCGCGACCCTGATGAACTCGCGCTACGGGCTCGGTTACCCGCCCGCGCTCGGGCCGTCCGAGATCCTGGACGTCGATATTTTCAAAAGCCTTATCGCCTACGGTGTCGCGGAGGTCGGAGCCATGCACGCCCGGGCCAAGAACTGCTCGCGCAACCTGGCCATGTCCCAGCCGGCCAACCGCTGGGTGATCTACGAGAATACCCTGTTCGGCGACCCGAACACGGCGCTTTTCACCGTCAAACCCCTGCGCCTGACCGTGATCCACGCGGCGTCGATCCCGGCGAGTCCCCAGACCTACCGGGTGACCGTGAACGTCGCCGGCGCGCCGCTTAAAGACGCGCTGATCTGCAGTCAGAAGGGTGTCGAGACCTATGCCGTGGGCCGGACCAATGCCAGCGGCTGGGTTGACCTTCTGGTCAGCCCGGCCACCACCGGCACGATGAGCGTGACCGTCACCGCCCGGAACTGCCTGCCTTACGAAGGCACGTGTTCCGTGACTTCGGGGACGCCCCGGCCCTGCGTCGTCTTTAAGAGCGACCGGATCAACGACGCCGGAGGCGGCAACAACAACGGGAAACTCGACCCGGGCGAAACTGCGGACCTGGTCGTGACCCTGAGGAACGCCGGCAACGCCGCGGCCACGAATGTCACGGCCCGGCTGCGTGCGGGCGGTTCCTACATTATCCTGATCGATTCTACCGCCGCGTACGGCAGCATAAACGCCGGCGACACGGCGGTCGGCGATATTTTCCGGGTTCAGGTCGCGGCCAACACGCCGCCGGGCACCGAAGTCGAGTTCATCGCCTCGGCCAGCGCCACCGAAGGCTCATGGGAGCCGTTCTTCAAAGAGACGGTCGGCGTCCGGCCCGAACCCCGGCGGGTCTGGGCCGACCACGACACCGGCACCTGCGTGCTCTCCGTCACGACCTTCGGCGGATTCGGCACCACCTATCCGTACGGGGAAGGCTCGGGCTTCAAATATTCCAAAATCGCTTCCTACGGCAGCCTTTATTACGGCAGCATGGCCTGCGGCACGGACGCGAATTACATCGTCGACCGTTTCTACGGGATCCCGGCCGCGTCCGTTATCAACCAGGATTTCCGCGTCTTCGATACTCTCCGGCCGGTCCTGCCGCCCCGCCTGGCCCAGGAAGAATACGAAGCGGTTTACAACGATTCCAACCACGCGGCGCCGAAAGGGCTGAAGGTGATCCAGTGGTCGCTGATGAACTCCCAGCCGGCGTACGACGACTGGGTGATCGTCTGCTTCGATTATTACAACCTGGGGACCAGCGCGATCAGCAACTTCAATTCCGGCATGCTTTTCGATTTTGACATCTATAACGCCTTGAACAATATCGTCCGCTCGGACACGGTGCGCCGCTTCACTTACATGATGCAGTCCACCTCCGTGATGTTCCCGACCGCCGGCATCCGGATCCTCCAGCCGAAGGTTTTCCGGAACCTGTCCGCGATCGATAATGCGCTCTACGTGGAACCGGCCAACATGATGACCGAGGCGGTAAAGGACAGCTTCCTGGCCGGCCGGATCCGGCTGCGCAACAGTACGCGCACCGACAACTGGTCGGTCTGCGTTTCCACCGGCCCGTTCAGCATTCCCGTGGGCAACCGGATACGCGTCGTTTACGCGATCGTCGGCGGCAACGATTCCACGACCGCCAAAGTGAATTCGGACAGCGCCCAGGCCTGGTGGGATCGGGTGACGATCGGGGTCAGCGAGGCTCAGGGCTTTGAGCCCGAAACCCGGCCGCGATTCTTCATCCGCCCCAACCCGGCGTCCGGTTCGGTCCGGATCGGGTATAACGTACCCGTCCGGGAACAAGCCCGGATCCGTGTTTACGACGTGGCCGGTTGTTTGAAGGCCGAGCTTTACACGGGCGAGATCCAGGGCAAGGGAGCGATCACATGGCGCCCGGATAAAGTTCCCGCCGGCATTTATTTCGTGAAGGTCGAGACGCCCGGCGCGGACTTCGTCGAAAAATTCATTTACCTGAAATAGAGCATAGCGCATAGGGCAGAGGGCATAGAGTTTAAAATATACAACACGACGGGTCGTTTAATCCGTTCTTTTCCCTGGGCTCTTTGCCCTATGCTCTATGCAACAATGAGGCGCTTGCCATTTTGTGTTAAACTCGCTATCATCTAGGTCATGAATATCCTGTTTTTGATAATCTGCGCCAGCACATCTTTTCAGAGGGGCATGTGGGTCCGGGCGTCCTGCCTGGCTTTTCCCGACTCCCTTTCCAAAATCATGGCGGTCGCGGAGGATATGTCCGTGACCGATATTTACGCCCAGGTCGTCGTCTCAGGATACGCTTACTACCGGTCTAAGATCCTGCCGCGCAGCCAGTACCTTGCCCGGATATCCGGTGCCGAATATGACCCGCTCCAGGCATTAATCGTTGCCGCCCAGGCAAGATCCATGCGGATTCACGCCTGGGTAAACTGCTTCGTCGTCTGGTCGCTGAAGGATCCGCCCGACTCTGCCCGGCACGTGTTTTATCAGCATCCGGAATGGTTCATTAAAGACGTCCGCGGCCGTACCCTGCGGGATTGCAAATATCCGGAGTGGGCGAAATGGGGATTGGAAGGATTGTTTCTGGATCCGGTCCAGCCCGCGGTCCGGGAATACCTGCGGTCGATCGCTGCGGAAATCAGCGGGCAATATCCGGTGGCCGGCATTCACCTGGATTTTATCCGTTACCCGGGAACCGTTTGGGGCATGGACGGCCGGGATGAGAACGGATTGTTCGCGGGGCCGGAAACCGACACCCTGCGCTGGCTGGAACTGGCCCGGTATCCGCGGCTTTCATTTTATCTCCGGTGGCTCGTCTGGCATTACTGGCCGATAAACCGGGACCGGGAACGCGGGATCCGGGAAACCGTGGAGAGGATCCGGACCGCGTTGCCGGATAAGCGAGCCGATAAAAAATGCTCGCTCACGGCCGCGGTTTTTTGCAATCCCAGCCTGGCCCGGTGGCGTTATGCCCAAAACTGGCCGGATTGGGGAGACCTTCTGGATTATCCCGTGATCATGTCTTACACCAAGGACGTCGGATTTTTCTCGGATATTTTCGATTACACCCGGCGCCGCCGCCCGGACGCGGTTTATGGTATCGGTTTGATCTGGCCGGACATGGAGGAAGAAGCCTGGTGGGAAATTACCAGGGTCCGGGAAATGGGCGGCGCCGGCGTCAGCTACTTCGAATACACGACGCTGGACACTCTGGTCGACCGCGCGGCCATAAAAGGCAATATCCTGGTTCGGCCGGAAAGCCTTACTTTTGATTCCACCCGCTACTTACCCCTGGACAATGGTTACGCGGATCCAGCGGATCCGATCCTGGTCGCCGAAGGCGAGAAGCTGCTGCCCTGGGATCGGGAATCGGAATTCGCGGCGTATTTGTTGTCCCTCTCCCTGAATCCTTCCGGCGACCTGGGCCGTTTGGGCCTGGACCGGGAAACATTTTTGAAAAAACTGCACGACGACGTCTGCGCCTTCACCGCGCTGGACCGGCTTATCCTGCCGCTCGGCGACGACCTGGTCGAGCCGACCCGGCGCGTCGTGGATTATGAATTTTTTCCCTGGCCGCGGGATTCGGAGACAAGCGCGGAGAGCCGAGCGCAGCGGGTTCGGGATCTGACCCGGCGTTTAACGGTTTATCCCCGGGCCATGGATAAATTCAGCCGTGCGGTTTTCTCCGCCCCGCCCGGCGAACGGACGAACTGTCCGGCCGCCGAAGGCATTTACGTTTTCAGAGTCCGAAAAACCATCAAAGGCGGAAGACCGGTCAAGCGCGACCAGATAAAACCCGAATTAATCCCGATATACCAGAGCTGGACAATCAAACACCGGATCCGTAAATTACTCCCGGCCGCGAAAATTCCCTGACCATTATGGTCTTTCTGGTCTTTTTGGTTTGTTTAGTCTTTTTGGTTCAAAACCAGATAAACTAGAAAAACTAAATAGACGAGACAGACAAGAGTGTCCCTTGACTTGAAATGGAACTTCATTAGACTTAAGGGTAAATGAAAAAATTAAAACCATGGATTTTTATTTTGACCGGGATCGCGGTCCTCGTCATCGGCCGCATGGACCGGATACTTTTTTTTGGACCAGAACCGAAACCCGATGGCCACAACTGCCGAATGTGGGTCATGGTCACCGCCGATTCGATGAAGTCGTTGGACGCGATGGTCCGTCAGCAGCTGGATTCCCTAAGGGACCTGGGCGGGCAAAACGCGGACGGCTGGGGTGTCGCGTATTATTTACGACCGGATTCAACAACCCGCTTGCCGGTGATCCGCCGGGGTGAGCCGGCGGCGCCGATGGATCCGCGTTATGTCCAGGCGGTTGATGAGCTGGCGAAGTACGGTTCGGACGGAGCGATGGCGCATGTCCGCAAAGCGGGCGGCAGCCTAATCACGGGCATACCCGGACCCCATCCGTTCGACCGGCGGTCAGGCGTGATCAATCTGCGTGTGCTCTTCGCCCATAACGGTTCGATCCCGACTACCATCCTGCTGGATCTTATCCGCGCGCTTAATTCCAATTACTTAACCCAGAACCCGCCGGACTACAGTCCCAACTACCTCGATTCCGATCTGTATTGCCTGTATATCCTGGAAAATATCGATACCTATATTGATTCGACGATCGAGGCCTGTATCCGGACCGCGGTCAGCCGGGTCGATTCCGCGCTGGGCATCATCAACGCCGGTTATTTGAACTTCGTCATGACCGACGGCACGACCATCTGGGCAATGTGTTTCGCGGAAGAATCTCCGAGCAGTTATCCATTATATTATTATCCCGATACCGGTCTTTCCCAAACCTGGGTGGCCGCATCCGAGCCGCTGGATACAAATACGGGTTATTGGCAGGCGATACCGAATAAAACCATGGTTACTTTGGTTCCGGGTCAGGCTCCCCGCTTCACCAAGATGAGCTGGCCCAGAACCCTGGTCCGGGAAAAATCCGGTTCGGACCTGGCGATAAATTACCGGTCTGTTCACCACCGGGTCGCGGCCATCACCTTTACACTCTCCTGGCCCGGCCAGTGTAAAATCGTAATTTACGACGGGACCGGACGCCGGGTCAAGAATCTTATCGACGGTCCGCGCGCGGCCGGGTCGTTCGTGGTTTATTGGAACGGCCGGGACGACCGGAACAACGCCCTGCCCAGCGGCAATTATTTCTGCGTGCTTTCGATCGACGGCCTGGTCGCGACCGAGAAGATCGTATTACTGCAATAAACCTACCCTTTTTGCCTCGATGTGTAAGTAATTCTTCGATATTTCCCTTTGTGAAAGGATACCCAAGCTCCATCCCCCTTTGTGAAAGGGGGAGAAGGAGGTTGGGTAATAATAAAAGATGGACAGCGGGATTTGGAAATCCCTCCCACAATCGAAACCGAGAAACGAAAACGAATCGCATTTCGAAACCGCCAACCGTTAACTAAGAGGTTGTTTTTTGACTTGCTGCATCACGATCCCGGTCACGATCATGACCAGACCGATAACCGTGGCCCAGACGACTCTTTCTTTCAAAACGTAGTTTATCAGGATCAGGGATAAAAACGGCGTCAGGAAGATCAGGTTGCTCACCTGGGCCGTGGTCCGGGAGTACTTCAGCGCCTTGAGCCAGAAAATAAAGGCGAGCCCCATCTCGAACACGCCGACATAGGCCGCGGCGGCAAAGCCCCGGGGGTCCGGCCCGCGCAGCCGGGTGAAGATCAAAGCGGCGGCAAGCGTGTAGACAAATCCGAAAAAAAAGTTCAGAAAAAGTTTGGCCACCGCGTCCCGGCGGTCCCGGGTGTTCAAGAGCCAGAAGGCCGCCCAGATAAAAGAACTGCCCAGGGCGAGAAATACGCCCCGGGTATCGGCCGAACCGAAACCCCGGAGATCACCCCGGGTTGAGATGATGAAAACCCCGAGATAACTGATTAGAATCGCGATGACTCCGGTTACGGTAATTCTCTGTTTGAGAAAAAATATGGAGAAGATGACGATCACAATGGCCCAGGTATAGTTCAGGGATTGGGCGACCTGAGCCGGAACCAGGCTGTACGCTTTCAGGAGGACCAGGTAATAGGCAAAGGGATTGAGAAAACCCAGCCGGGCGGAGGAGAAGTAATCCCGAAGCGAATACGTCCGAAGATCGCGGAAACGGCCGGATATGGCCAGGGCTAATGCGAGGACGAGCAGAGAAACCAGCGATGAATAGAGCAGCAATTCGACGAACGTCAGATACCGCAGGGCGATCTTGAAGGCGGTCGCGACCGTCGACCAGGCCAGGACCGCGGACAGGGCGTAGAGATAGGCTTTTTTCTGGTTTTCCATTTTTCCGGCACCAAATATAAGCTAAAACCGGACGCGAGTCAATGCCGCCGGTCGTAAACCCTTGACGCAATATCAAAGTGAGTTATAATTGGCTAAGGCGATAAAATGCTTGCATATATAACCTTACTCCAGTTATTCCTTTACCAGGCCGACGCCGGCAAGTGTTTTCTGAAGACCGAGCTTGAATTCCAGGCGGACGGCGTTTCCGGGGTCGCGTACTGCGAGGATCAGTGCGAAGAATTCGTCATCAAGAAAGATTTCCGTTTTTATCTGACCGACCAGAAAGATATCAGCCGGTTTCAGATCAATATTCACGATCCGCAATGCGGTTTTTTGAAATGTCTGGACCTGGACGGAAAACCGCCCAAGGAATTGATTTTCCAAAGCCATGCGAACGATACGGTGTGGGTCAGCGTATATTCCGGAACGGAAATGACGGCGAAGTTCCGGACCGTCGGCGGCCGGGATATCGCCAAGCCCGAAGGCTGGGACGGCGGGATAACGGGCGTTTATGCGTTGGATATGAACGGCGACCGCGTCCGGGATCTGCTGTTTTCCGTGGGCGCCGGTTTCGACCTTCAGCCCCGGGGCTTATGGGCGTATGACCTGAAGAATCAGCGCGAGCTCTGGCATTTTTATATGGGCGCGTTTCCGCGCGCCGTCCATCTCTGCGACGCGGATCAGGACGGTAATTCCGAAATTATCGTGACCACCACCGCCGTGGATAACGGCAGCCAGGTCAACCATTTCACCGACTCATGCGCCTACGCGCTGTGCCTGAACCGGAACGGGAATATCCTGTGGCAACGGCCGGTGGGCGGAGCTTTCACGGACGCGCTTTCCTGGGTGGGAGACCTGGACCGGGACGGGCAGCCGGAGGTCGTCGTGGCGCTGTGCGAGGGCACCGCGGCCAACCCCGAACCGAACCGGATCCTGGTCTTGAAAGCCCGGGACGGGACGACCGTGAAGTATATCGCGAGCGGTGAGAAATACATGGGTCTGGCGGTCCAGGACCTGAACCGGGACGAGAAACTCGAAATCATCACCGGCAATACCGACGGCGTCCTGCGGGTTTTCGATTCCGACCTCCATCTTATTCAGGAAAAATCCTTCGGAACCCGGGTGGACCTGATCGGAATCGCGGATCTGAACGGCGAAGGCTCGGCCGAAGTGATCCTGCGCCAGCCCGATTCCCGGATTATTATCCTGGACGAAAATTTGAATAAACTCTGCTTATACACCTCGGCCATCGGCGAGAAGCTGAGCGTGGATTTTCTGAAAGACCGCGGGCAACGCAAACTGTTGCTGAGCGCCGGCGACAAACCCCCGTACCATTACTCGGTGATGTCGTTCAGCGGCCCGACCTTCATCGACCGGGTGGTCGGCACGCGCTTGAATCTCTGGTTCCTGATTCTCGCCGTCATTCTCGTCGTGGCCGTGCCGATCCACGCGTATTACACGCGGGAGTTGCGCATGCTGAGCCGCCGCAACGAGCAGGCGGCCAAAGTCCTGGAATGGTCGTGGCTGGCCCAGCGGCTCGCCCACGAGATAAAAAATCCGCTCTCCACGGTCAACCTGACCATCCAGCGGATCCAGGAAGTGAGCAAGAAAAAATTCGGCGAAAAGGCCAAGGTCCTGGACGGCTACGCGGACTCGATCCTCGAGGAAGTCGAGCGGATCCGGGATACGACGGATAAGTTCATGCGGATCCTTTCGTTTGACAATCCGACCCTGGTGACCGCGAATATCAATTCTCTGCTCGAGAAGGTCCTTCAAAAATACGAACCGATCCTGCCCAAGGGGATCCGCCTGAAAAAGGATCTCCGGCCGGACCTGCCGTTTTTGCCGTGCGACGAGAATCAGATCCGCACCATGCTTTCGAATATCCTGGAGAACGCGATCGACGCCCTGGACGGCAAGGGAACCGTGACCGTGTCGACGGTGACTTTCGGTTCCTGCGCCAGCGGCAAGACCCGCGCCCGTTCCGCGCCGGGGATCACGAAGTTCGTCGAGGTCCGGATCGAAGATACCGGATCGGGAATTTCCCCGGAAAACATGAAAAACATCTTCAAGCCATTTTATACCACGAAAGACGGCGGCAGCGGCATCGGCCTGGTCATCGCCAAGCGGATCGTGGACAGCCACCACGGCCGCATCAATATCACCAGCAAAGTCGGGGTCGGGACCGTGGCGACGATCCATTTGCCGGCGGGACAGGTAATTAAAAACGGAGAGTGAATACGAACCGCGATTTCAGAATCCTGATCGTCGATGACGAAAAGAAAATCTGCCAAATTCTGATGGAAATTTTTGAGACCGAGGGGTATTATACCGCCGCCGTCTATAACGGTTCCGACGCGTTAAAGAAAGTCGAGAGTAAACCCTGGGATCTGGTCCTGCTGGACGTCAAGCTCCCCGACACGGACGGTATCAAAGTGCTGGGTACGATCAAGGCAAATTTCCCCCAGGTCGCGGTCGTCATGATTTCCGCCTACGGAACCGTCGCCCGGGCGGTCGAGGCTTTGAAAAACGGGGCGGATGATTTTATCGAAAAGCCCCTGGAAGTGAACCGCGTTTTGAAGGCGATCCGTAATGTCCAGGAAAGAATCCAGCTGCAGAAGCAGAGTCAGGCCCTCCAGTGGGAAATGCTCAAGGGGTATCAAATTATCGGCGGGACCGCCGAGATAAAAAGGGTCGTCGAACTTATCGAAAAGATCGCGCCCGCCGAGAGCGCGGTTCTGATCCTTGGCGAATCGGGCACGGGCAAGGAATTGGTGGCGCGCAATATCCAGATGAAGAGCCCGCGCATGGGCCATCCTTTCGTCCGCGTGAACTGCGCGGCCCTGCCCGGCGAGCTGATCGAAAGCGAGCTGTTCGGTTACGAAAAGGGCGCCTTCACCGGCGCGTACGCGCGCAAACCCGGTCAGATCGAACTGGCCGATAACGGGACACTCTTTCTAGACGAGATCGGCGATATGAGCCTGCCCGCCCAGTCCAAAGTCCTGCGGGCGATCGAGGACCATGAAATCATGCACCTGGGCGGAACCCGGCCGATAAAGGTTAACGTCCGTTTCATAACCGCCACCAATCAGAACCTGGACGAACTGATCGCGGCGAAAAAATTCCGGGAAGACCTTTACCACCGGATCAACGTCATAAAAATCACAGTTCCGCCCCTGCGCGACCGGAAGGCCGATATCCCGGTTCTGGCGCAAAAATTTTTGAATGAAGCGTGCCTGGATAACAACCGCCCGTTCAAAAAGATCGGCGATGACGCCCAGTCCGTGCTTCGGGATTACGGCTGGCCCGGCAACGTGCGGGAACTGAAATACCTGATGGAGCGGCTGGCAATTTTAATCGATAAAACCGACATTGACGCCGGCGATATCCGAAGCTTGATCAGCGTCGATCAGAAGTTCCGGAGTCTGGGCAAAATGGAGATCGAGAAGGCCCGGGATAAATTTGAAAAGAACTATTTGATTTCCGTCCTGAACCGGACCGGCTGGCGCATGAGCGATGCCGCGGCGTCGATGGGTATCGACCGTTCGACCCTGTTCCGGAAAATGCGGAAACTGGGAATTAAAAAGCAGTAAGTAGTATGGAGTATGGAGTAAGGAGTAGGTAGAAAAACCAAATGATTAAATCCACAATTTCCGAGCTCGAAGGGCGTCTCGCCCTTCACAAAAATATTTTTTATGTCATCCCCCGGCTTGACCGGGGGATCTAAGATCTTGGATCGTCCGATCAAGTCGGACGATGACCGGATATATGAGGAGGGCGGATTTCCATGGAAAAAAGGTTAACCCGATTGAATCGCGTGTTGCTGGTTATCATGACCCTGGGCTCCTGTCTTTTCGCCCAGGCTACCTTCAAGGACCAGCAGGACCTTTATCCGCGGGTCCGGCAGGCGCGCGAAAACCGGAAATCGGCGATCGATTCGCTTTTCGCTTCCACCGGCATCAAATATCCGCCGCGCAAGATCCTGCTCTGCGTCTTCAAGCAGGAACAATCCCTGCAGTTGTGGGTCAAACCCGACAGTCAGGAAAGTTTTCAGCTCGTCAAGGCCTACCCTTTCACCGCCTTCTCCGGGACACTCGGGCCCAAGCGCCGGCAGGGCGATCTCCAGATCCCTGAAGGGTTCTACGAGATATCCCACTTCTATCCGGAATCGCCCTTCCATCTCGCCCTGCTGGTCAGCTATCCGAACGCGTCGGACCGGATCCTGGGTTACCGGCCCAGCCTGGGCGGCGACATCTGCATCCACGGCAACGCGGTGACCATCGGCTGCATCCCGATCGGCGATGCGGGGATCGAGGAGCTTTATATCATCGGCGTCGACCAGAAGTCGGCCGGCCATTCCATTCCGACCTATATCTTCCCGCGCGCGATGGACAGCTTGGGCATGGCCGAACTGGAAGCGGCCGCCGCGGATGACATAAAGCTTTTCGCCTTCTGGGAGAACTTAAAGAAAGGATACGACCTATTCACCAATTCCTTCCAGGAATTGAAATTTCGGGTTAACGACAAGGGCCGGTATATTTTCTATTAGAAAATATATCAGTGCATCAGGATACCAGAATACCAGATTATCAGGAAGCCAGGGATCAGGATATCAGTTGTTAACAACCAGGGTATCGAATAGGAACAATCAGTGTATCAGGAGACCAGATTACCAGGACATCAGTGATTCAGTGAAGCAGTATATCAGTAATTAACGACCAGGGTATTAGTATATCAGTTTAACTGATTTACTGATATTCTGGAGGTCATTTCTCTGATATTCTAATTTTCTGACTACCTGATACTCTGATTAACTGGTTAGCTGATGAACGATGTGTTAGGCTTTACCAGCCGATCCCAGCACTTCCTGGTTCTTCCGTTTCAACAGTTTAACCAGTTCTTCCCGGGCCGGGCCCAGGTATTTACGCGGGTCGAATTCCTTGGGATTTTCCGCCAGGACCTTGCGCACGATGGCCGTGATGACCATCCGGCCGTCGGTGTCGATGTTGATCTTGCAGACCGCGGACCGGGCCGCGCGGCGCAGCTGGTCCTCGGGCACGCCGACCGCCTGGTCGAGCCGGCCGCCGTAGCGGTTGATCATCGCGACGTATTCCTGGGGAACGGACGACGAGCCGTGCAGGACGATCGGGAAGCCCGGGATCCTTTTTTCCACTTCGGCCAGGATGTCAAACCGCAGTTCGGGCAATTTCTCGCCCGGCTTCAATTTAAATTTGTAGGCACCGTGCGAGGTGCCGATCGATATCGCGAGGCTGTCCACGCCGGTTTTCGCGACGAAGTCCTCGACCTCTTCGGGTCTCGTGTAGTGCGATTCTTCGGACTTGACGTGCTCCTCGATGCCGGCCAGCTGGCCCAGTTCACCCTCGACCGTGACGTCAAATTGGTGTGCGTATTCAACGACTTTTTTCGTCAGGGCGATATTTTCCGGGGAGGGGAGATGCGAGCCGTCGATCATGACCGAGGAAAAACCGTTGTCCACGCAGGCCCTGGCCAGCTCGAAGCTGTCGCCGTGGTCGAGGTGGAGGACGATGGGAATCGCGGAGCCCAGGTCCCGGCACATCTTCACCGCGCCCATGGCCATGTAGCGGAGCAGAGTGGAATTGGCATACTCCCGGGCGCCTTTCGAAACCTGCAGGATGACCGGCGAACTCGTCTCGGCGCAGGCGACGACAATCGCCTGCAGCTGTTCCATGTTGTTGAAATTGTAGGCGGGGACCGCGTACTTGCCGGCCATGGCCTTTTTGAACATTTCCCGGGTATTGACCAGACCCAGTTCCTCGTATAATCGTTTCATATCAACTCCTCATTTTTTACCAAACCGCTGCGCAAGCCCCGTTAGAAAAAAATTAATTCCCGTTTTATTCATGATAATATTCTCCAGGTGGTTTCTAACGGGGTAAGCAGCCATAACCGCCCACAACGGAATACGTTGCGGGACCAATCCCGGCCCCGAAGGGGACCTATCCCGTTGCGCAGCAACCATTTGTCAGTATTTCTCGTAACTAATAATTTCCTTAAATTCCTTCCTCGGCCGAGTCTTGGGCTCCTCGGCCGGGTAACCGATCGGCGTCAGGGCCACGACCCGCACGTCTTTGGGAACATTCAGGATTTCCTTGACTTTTTGTTCGTCGAAGGCGCCGATCCAGCACGTGCCCAGGCCCTCGCTCGTCGCGGCCAGGATCATGTGATCGAGGGCGATGGCGAGGTCGATGGGGTAGGAGTTCAGGGAACCGCCCATGCGGCCGTAGGCGATCTTTTCCAGGGCGCAGCCGCAGACGATGACTTCGGCGTCGACCATGAACATCTGGTTATTGCAGGCTTCGGCAACCTGTTTTTTCACGACCGGGTTCTTGACCACCACGAAGCGCCAGGGCTGGATATTCTTGGCCGAAGGCGCGATGCGCCCCGCTTCGAGGATCTTCTTCAGGGTTTTTTCGGGGACCGGTTCCGGATCGTATCTGCGGACCGACTTGCGTTTCAAAATGACGTCAAAAAACTCCACTGTAACCTCCTAGATTATTTTTTATCATTAACTTCCCCCTTTGTGAAAGGACACCCAAGTTCCTTCCCCCTTTGTGAAAGGACACCCAAGCTCCTTCCCCCTTTGTGAAAGGATACCCAAGCTCCTTCCCCCTTTGTGAAAGGGGGATAGAGGGGGATTTTAATAAAATCCTGTCACCCTGAACTCGTTTCAGGGTCTGTTTTTTAGATGCTGAAATAATCCTGAAACTAGTTCAGGACAAGATTCAGCATGACAACTTAAGTTATATCTATCCCTGCTTCCTGTAACCCACCATCCCGCACCTTTTCACTACTCTACCCCTCTCCATTGATGGCCCGCTCACGTAGAGCGAGGCTCTGCGGAGGAGAGGGTAAGGGTGAGGGTGAATTATCATCCCGCACTTTTTTCAAAGATGCGGGAGCTCAATTTGGCTTCGCTTCGCGCTGGAACAAAGTGCCAGCGTTCAACGGCCAAATTGGATGCGCCCGACGTGATTTGAACACGTAGCCTAAGGATCCGGAATCCTTCGCTCTATCCAATTGAGCTACGGGCGCGCTAATGGGGACTCTGTCCCCCTTATCTCCAAAAGTTCTGCGATACTTTTGGAGGCCTCGAAACCCCCTGCAACCGAAGGTCTCGTTAAGTTGTCATACGCTTCACGCCGTGGACCGTGCTATTACCACCGGTCTATCTACAAGGTGGTTAAATCTATCGATATGCGCTAAAGCATGGGGACTCTGTCCCCCTTATCTCCAAAAGTTCTGCGATACTTTTTGGAGACCTCGAAACCCACGGCAACCGAAGATCTCTATTTAAATTTTTTTACTGTTATCGATCATCCGCTATCGGCTATCTGTTCTGATTATAGCAAAATTCCCGGGTTAGTCAATTAAGATTATCATTGTCATTGCGAGGGCGAAGCCCGCGGCAATCCAGATTAAATGTTCTATATATAAACGGGGTCCCTGAGGGGGAAATAGGGGGATTTTAATTAACCGGTCTTTCATGGTTTGTCATGTAGAATGTAGAAATTTGACCCCATATTTCCACACAATAGATATCTTGAGATAAATTAACCTTTTTTATCAAACTATGGCTTCCTATTGACATCCGGATTTATATTATTATACTACTTTGAATAATAGTATCCGTATTCGCGTTGATAAATGAAAATATGAATTTATTGGATTTTATGAAATCGCGCATTATTAAATCCCGCCCAATTTTTTTATCAAAGAAGTATCTGTTATTATTTACATTCTCTTGTCTATTCGCCCAGGCGCCTGATGTTCTTTGGGAACAAACCTATGGTGGTGACAGCTCGGACGGCGGAGTATCCGTTTGTCGCGCTGCCGACAATGGACATATTGTCGCAGGCTATACTAATTCTTTTGGTAACGGTGACTATGATATCTGTCTTTATAGGGTAGACAGCATTGGTACATTATTATGGACCAAAACAATTGGCGGAATCAATTATGATATTCCCAATGAAATGCAACCAACCAGCGATAGCGGTTATATAATTATCGGCCGTACGACTTCTTTCGGCCCGGGAACTCCGAATTACAGCAACATTTATCTCATCAAAATAAATTCGAACGGCGACACGATATGGACCAAAGTTTTCGGCGGTGTTAATTCTGAAGAAGGTCTTTCAGTCTCACAAACTACAGATGGAGGATATATCCTGGTCGGTCGAACAGCTTCTTTTGGCGCGGGCGGAGCAGACGTTTACCTTATCAAAACCAACGCTGCCGGCGACACGACCTGGACGAGGACCTATGGTGGTGCGTTGAACGATATTGGTTGGTCGGTTCAGCAGACCACTGATGGTGGGTATATTATATCGGGCAGCACGCTTTCGTTTGGAGCCGGATCGAGCGATGTTTATTTCATAAAAACAGACGATAATGGCGCTCTCGTCTGGAGCCGAACATATGGGGGTGCTTATTCGGAACGGGGCTGGTCAGTACAGCAGACCGATGATGGCGGATATATGATCGTCGGGTATACTTATTCATTTGGTATCGGAACTCCGAATTCCTACAATTCATATTTTATCAGGACAAACGCGAACGGTGATACGATTTGGACAAAAGCAATTAACGAACCAGATTATGACTGGATGGAGAAAATGGAAAGGTGTTTGGATGGAGGATTTATTGCGACAGGATCCACATATTCTATTCCCCCATCGGCGTGTCAAGTTTATATAATTAAAATAACTACAGATGGTGTAATTGTATGGGAAAAAAGACAGGGGTCAGGTATTAATGACATGGGTCATTCAATTCGGCGTACAGGAGATGGAGGTTATATTGTCGTCGGCATTCGGGGCGAGGGCGGCGCGAATAATCCATGGGATGCCTATCTTTTCAAGATCAACATGATAAAACTAATCACCCCGAACGGTGGCGAAGTATGGCCCGCCGGATCGTTAAGAAATATCTCCTGGTCATGCGAAAACCCGACAATAAGTTCGTACACAGTTCTCTTTTCGCGCACCGGCGGCAATGCCTATTTGGATACGATTGCTACCGGCATCCCTGGGAATAGCACCACCCTGCTTTGGCGACTCCCATTAATTCTGTGCAACACTTGCCGAGTTAAAATCCAAGCCTTTAATTCACTTGGTAACTTTGTTGGCGAAGATCCGGGTGATGCTAATTTTGCGATCGTTGATTCATCCCCGCCGTGTTCTTTTAATCTTATTTCGCCCGCGGATTCATGTTACCTGGCCATCCTAAGACCAACGTTAACCTGGCACGCCACTTTTGATTCGGTCAGTGGTCTAAAAAACTACGGGCTTTATATCAACGATACGTTGCGCCACCTGGGAATTGATACTTCCTGGATCGTTAATTATAGTTTACGTGAGGCTGCTCACACATGGCATGTTTTCGCCAATGACAGCGCGGGTAACGCGCGCCGATCGAACGAAACCTGGACGATGATCATTGATACGACGGCCCCAATCATTGGTGATTTAATAGCTCCTTTAAACTATCAGTTTCTTGCCGACAGCACAATTAGTTTTATCTGGCACGGAGCGTTCGACAATCTGAGTGGAATCGACCACTATCTTCTTCAATATACCACAGATTCCACATTCATCATTGGCGTAGTGGAAACAACATTGGTGGATACGGTGTGTAATAAAAATCTGTCCGATACCATTTATTACTGGCGAGTTCGCTGTTATGATAAGGCAAATAATGCAAGCCGGTTTTCTTCAATTTGGCAATTCGGAATCGGCGTAGATACGATTCCACCGTTGGCGCCGACACTTATTGCACCGATAAACGGAGTAATATTAAATATCCGGCAGGTGAATTTCGAATGGTCACCGGTAATCTACCGAACAGCAAATAAAAGCAGCTTCCCCAATACGATAAATAATCCGGGAGATATAACAACCTTAGCTAATGCGCCGATACGCTACATTATTCAAATTGATACACAGCTGAATTTTATATCTCCGCTATTCGTTGATACGCTCGACGGGACAACCGCGGTTCGTAATATATTTGAACATATTTATTTTTATTGGCGAGTAAAGGCATTTGATTGGGCCGGGAATCAGGGACCTTATGCCAATCCGGATAGTTTTGGTATCAATGCAGCCCCACTCATTGAATCGACGACGGTTTGGATTGATACCACCTTCGCGGGTCCGTTTGAAATTACATCTAAGGTGACAGATTTGGTTTCGGGAGTGGATTCGGTTATACTATACTATCAGAGAAATGCGGATTCAAACTGGGTATTAACCGTAATGGAACATACGGCAAATCAAAACTGGTATATTGATACCATTCCTGAAGCTGACAGTACGATGGTTGATACTATTAAATATTACCTTGAGGCGAAGGATTCTTCGGGTCTTATATCATGTGATCCCCCGGGAGCACCCGTAAATTATTACTTATTTCTGAAAACCTGCCTAGGGTTTCAGGAAATAAAAACGTCATTATTGTCCTCCGCTTCGTTTTTAGTAAATAATCCCAGTCTTGATAAATTAACGATAAAGGTAAACATCCCGACCGGAATGAATATTTCGCTATCCATTTATGATATTTGCGGGCGATTAATGAAAAAGGAAATATTAATTAAAAACAACCGGGGTCAATATGAAATTGGTGGTGGCTTGAATGCGGGTGTTTATTTAATACTTATTAACATTAATAATCGGTATAAAATTGAAAAGGCTGTGTTTCTGAAATAACGGCACTATTACTCGGATTGGATTTAGGATAACTCTAATTTATTCCTTACTTTGTAATAATATATGGAGTCAGAACTCGAAATTGGAAAGTAATAGTTGGTGAATATAATTAATATGCACTTCAAATTTATTTTTAAATTAATTTCCCAAAAATCAAGGCAAATATAGAGATTCGACCCCATATAATTTTTCAACTCCTGACATTACCTTTTTTCACAGCCGATTCTTTAAATAATGTTAGCTATAAAGCAGAATATTATTGGTCTTTAAGTTGCCCGATTGTTAATACGAGTAAAAAATAGCTCCCGATGGCGATTATCCCACTTAAGATTAAACTCAGAAGATCGGATATCCCCAATAATCGCAATATCTTACGGAAATCATGCTGACTATGTAACCCCAGAGGACCTTGGTCCAGTTGGGGAGGTTGTGTATACGATTGGACTCATTCATAGCAACTCTCGTCTATATTATACTCTTCAACGACGCTCTGTCAATAATGGGGAAGGTTGTTTTATTAGGCAATAGGAGAAACCATGGGGTCAAATCTCTACATTTTACCAGGGGGATTTTAATCAAACACCATTGACTTATTTTTTCTAAGGTTTATAATTCCATAGCGTAATTGGAGGAGAAAATGAAAAAAATTATATTATTGTTATTCATCATCTCTATCTCGCTTGCCCAGCAAACATGGATCAGGACCTATGGAACATATTACGATGATTGGGGTATCTCTGTCCAGCAGACTTTAGATGGAGGCTACATCGTTGCGGGATTAACATATTCTTTTGGGGCTGGCGACGCCGATATTTGGATCATCAAAACCGACACCTCCGGAGATACTCTCTGGACCCGGACCTTTGGGGGGGCGAGCGATGATAGGGGTTATTCCATACAACAGGCCCTGGATGGGGGGTATATTATCACCGGATCAACTTATTCCTTCGGGGCAGGCTCCGCTGATGTCTATCTTATCAAAACCAATGCTTCCGGGGACACGCTCTGGACCCGGACCTCCGGAGGGAGACATTTCGATATTGGTTGCTCTGTCCAGCAGACCACGGATGGGGGGTATATCGTTGCCGGGGGAACTTTTTCCGTTGAAGACAGTCTTTGGGGCGATGTCTACCTAATAAAAACCAATTCCAGCGGGGAAACCATCTGGACTAGAACCTATGGGAGAGGTGACATTGATTGGGGTACAAGCGTCCAGCAGACCTCAGACGGGGATTATATCATCGCCGGATATACATACTCATTAGTGAATAACAGTTTTGACGTCTACCTCATCAAGACGAACGCCTCTGGAGATACCCTATGGACCAGAACCTATGGGGGAACGAACGATGATAGAGGTTCTTCCGTGCAACAAACCTTGGATGGGGGCTACATCATCGCAGGATTCACTTGTTCCTTTGGGGCAGGCAGTAATGATATCTATCTCGTTAAGACCAACGCCTCTGGAGATACCCTATGGACCAGAACCTATGGGGGAACAAACGATGATTACGGGCTTTATGTCCAGCAAACCCCGGATAGCGGTTACATCTTAACAGGATACACCAGGTCCTTCGGGGCAGGCAACTGTGATGTCTACCTCATCAAGACGAATGTGCAAGGAGACACCGTCTGGACGAGGACCTACGGAGGAACAAGCCATGATTATAGCTACTCAGTCCAGCAGACATCGGATGGAGGATATATCATAGCCGGAATTACCGATTCTTTGGGGAATGGCTATGATGTCTTGCTCATAAAGACGGATGCGGATGGTATCGCGGCAGTGGAAGAAAGAAAAAAGCAGAGCTTAGAGGTTAGATTGCAAGCCGTGCCCAATCCCTTTACTTCCTTTGCCCGGATTCTCGGTTATGAAAATGAAAATTTCACTCTTTCGGACATTACAGGAAGAATGGTTGGAAAATATAAGGGTGCAAAGATCGGTGCAAACCTGCCTGCAGGTGTATATTTTATCATACCGCAAGATAAAAGCCTTAAACCAGTTCGGGTTGTGAAAATAAAATGATGTCAGGCACATTTTTAGGATCAGCCCGGAAACTAGAATCTATTAGTGAATCGGACTCAAAGTCCTTTGCTCGATAAACAGTTATAATAAAATATCGGCCATTATAATATATGTAAATTTACTAGTGCCAAATTTGTACCAATAACGCATGAACTTGTTGACATTCTTAAATCAAAGTATAAAATATAATGATATATACCGTCGTAAAGGAGGATATAATGAATAGAACAAAATTCTGTGTATGTATTTTATTTTTATTCATCAGTTTGGCCGGTGCCCAGTGGTTAGAAACGACAATCTATGTTCCTGATTCCCTTTGCGGAGTCGTATGTCCACAAGCATTCACCTACAATGCTACAAATAATAAGATTTATATTGGTGGTGCAGATGGCAATTGTGTCGTTGTAATTGATGGTGCAACAAATCAAAAGATTGCTAGAATTCCAACCAGTACAAATGTATATGCCCTTTGCTGGAATCCGACCAACAACAAGGTCTACTGTGCAAATTATAATAGTAATACTATGACCGTGATTGATGGGGCGAGCAATAACGTGATTACCACGATACCTGTGGACAGCGAGCCTTGCGCCTTAGTTTACAATCCGACTAACAACAAGGTCTACTGCGCAAATTATGGTAGCGGTAATGTGACTGTGATTGATGGCGCAAGCAATGGCGTGATTGCCACGATACCTGTGGACAGTGAGCCTTGCGCCTTAGTTTACAATCCGACTAACTACAAGGTCTACTGCGCAAATTATGGTAGCGGTAATGTGACTGTGATTGATGGCGCAAGCAATGGCGTGATTACCACGATAGTTGTACAAACTGGGCCTTATGCCTTAGTCTATAATCCTACCAATAACAAAGTCTACTGCGCAAATTGGTTGAGCAATACTGTGACCGTGATTGATGGTGCGAGCAATGGCGTGATCGTCACGAGAAACGTGGGCAGATGGCCTTGGATCTTAGTCTACAATTCGACCAACAACAAAGTCTACTGCGCAAATAATTGGGACGCCACTGTGACTGTAATTGATGGTGCAACAAATGGTATAATCACTACGATACCTGTGGGCACTAATGCCTTAGTCTACAATCCGATCAACAACAAGGTCTACTGCGATTGGTACGATAACGTGATCGTGATTGATGGGGCGAGCAATAGTGTGATTGATACGATAACTGTAGACTGGGGCCCTCGTGCCTTAGCCTACAATCCGACCAACAACAAGGTCTATAGCGCAAATAATTATAGCAATACTGTGACTGTGATTGATGGGGCGAGCAATGGCGTGATCACCACGATAGCTGTGGGCAGCGAACCTTATGATTTAGTCTACAATCCGACCAACAACAAGGTCTATAGCGCAAATAATTATAGCAATACTGTGACCGTGATTGATGGCGTGAACAATGGTTTGATCACTACGATACCTGTAGGTGGTGTCCCTCGTGCCTTAGCCTACAATCCGACCAACAACAAGGTCTACTGCGCAAGTTATCACTATGTAACCGTGATCGATGGGGCGAGTAATGGCGTGATCGACACGATATTTGTAGGTTTTGGGATTCATCCCTTAGCTTACAACCCAATCAACAACAAAGTCTATTGCGCAAATCATGATGACCATTGTGTAGACGTGATTGATGGGGCAACTGATAGCTTGATCACTAGTATATACTTGGGCTGGAGCAGTTGTCCTTGTGCCTTAGCCTACAATCCGACCAACAATAAGGTCTATTGCGCAAATGATACTAACCGGGAAGTAAAAGTGATTGATGGAGCAACCGATAGTGTAATAACCACGATAACCGTGGGCAAATTGTCTTGCGCCTTAGTCTACAATCCGACCAACAACAAAGTCTACTGCGCTAACAAAGGGATTGATGGAGTTCCTGACAGTACGGTGACCGTGATTGATGGGGCAACCGATAGCGTGATCACCACGATAGCCGTGGGTGATTATCCTTGTGCCTTAGTCTACAATCCGGTCAACAATAAGGTCTACTGCGCAGATTCTTATAGTGCTAATGTGCACGTGATTGATGGTGCAACCGATAGTGTGATTACCACGATAACCGTGGGGAGTGTCCCTTGTGCCTTAGCCTACAATCCGACCAACAATAAGGTCTATTGCGCTAATTACAATAGTAATAATGTGACCGTAATTGATGGGGCGAGTAACAGCGTGATCACCACGATAGCCGTGGGTGTTGCTCCTCGTGCCTTTACCTGGAATCCAGTGCAGAACCGAATATATGTGGCAAATTGTAACAGCTCATGCATTTCGGTTATTCGGGATGTAAATACAGTTACAGAGAGTCGATCTTTAAACGCTTCACCTTTATTGCCACAAATTTATCCTAATCCTACAAAAAAATATATCCATATAGCGTTAAATGCAAAGAGCACAGATTCTCTCCGCGATATAAGAATATACGATATTCTGGGCAAGCTGGTAAAAGTGGTTGATCGTAAAGAATTAAAAAACGGACAAGCGATCCCCTTGGAAGGAATCAATGCCGGCATTTATTTTTTAAAAATAAATACTGACAATAAAGCATTTATAAATAAAATAATTATTACAAAATAAATTTTTATATAGCAAACACCGATTAAAAAGGGGAGCGATATTAAGATCGCTCCCCCGAGTTGCTGGTGCCAATTTGGTATGTGGAGAATGGGGTCAAATCTTTTCATTATACATTTTAAATGATATATAGATCCGGGTAGACGCACTCAAAGTCCTTCGTTCTATCCTTTAAGGCTATGGATAATAAATGCGGCTTGAAAATATATATCGAACTTATAGACCGATACGAAATATCTTAATTAATTATTTCAATACTAATTGACTTAGATTTAAAACCCTATATAATTTATTAGGTAATTATGATCAATTATATCAATCAAAATAACTATACAGCGAATAAAATTATATGAAATACAGGTTGAAAAAGGATATAAATTACGACGATCCCAAAGTTCGGAAGTATGTATTGGTACGCCAGCGCCGGGGGATGTGGACTCCGGAGCAAATCGATAGTTTTGCCAAACACTTTAAGTTGAAACCGGGGATGAGCCTCCTCGATGCTGGATGCGGTTATGGCTATAGCTTGCGGACGTTCGGTCATTATTGTATGCCGGGTGGAAAACTCACGGGTCTGGATCTCAAAGATAACCTTCTTGTGAAAGCGCGCGCCTTAGCGATAAAAGAGAACCTCGGGAAATATACCCGATTTATAAATGGCGATCTCAATCGATTGCCTTTCTCAGACAATACATTCGATATAGCCATGGCTCAGATTGTTTTCTGTTATCTTGATCGACCCGAACACGCGCTGGATGAAATGATTCGCGTCACGAAACGTAACGGGTGTATTGCCATATTCGATAACGCAATTTGGGGAGGAGGTAATAGCGCATGGAACAATGTTCTTAGAAAAAACGTCGCTGAAGAGATGCTGCATTATGAAATATCCATGCGCAGAATAAGAGGACAATTCCGGATTGGTGAGATTGACTTTAATGTCGGATGTTCCCTGCCGGGTTGGATGGAAAAAAGGGGTCTTAAAAATGTCGAGGCGCGTTGTAATGAAAAAGTACATTGGATGGCGCCGCCCTATCGATCGCCCGCGCAGAAAATCCTTGTTCGCAATATGAAAGAAATGCTCAAGGAAATAAAATCAAAAGTGCCAGCTTCAGAGTTGGCTTCAGCCTACAAGCAGGATAAAAAACTGTTGCGAGCCGGCGGTGCAAATGATGCTTTAATTGAAAGATATTTCAGATCCACAAAAAGGCGCAAAAAGCAATGGATTGAAGCGGCACGCAAAGGCCGTATTTCATCGGCCTTTAGTAATGGCGGGTTTTGGTGCGTATGGGGTTTTAAACCCTAGGCATCTTGTCAACGATGTTTGTGGTTTCCTTATTCGGATCCGGAATCATTTGTATTCAAAGTTAAATAAATATAATACTTACCATAATAAAGAAATAGTGACAGGATAAATTATTTCCCGATTATTATTACACTATTTAATTATTTAAAGGATTTAATAGGACATATGAATAAAATTGGCTTTTATTTACAGATACTCAAGATTAGCGTATGGAACAGTGATTTTTTTATTATCGTCACAAATTACGTTACATAACCATGTTTTGATTCCCGAATCTATAATCCCTTCGTAAGGTTCTGCTAGTTTCCTGCCTGTTTTACCATAATGTTCGCCCCATATTATTTTTACTTTTTCATTATTTTCTCTTTTATAATATTCTTCATCTGAGGGAACGATAATCTGGGGTCTAATGACACCGGCTCTAAGTTGGGTTGTACCATTTATTAAAATATTTTTATTTTCACTCTTCCTCAAAAAGGTTTTAAAATTGTTGGAAATTTGCTTTTTCCCAAATCCTTCTATAACTACAGCTACGATTTTATTATGTAAAAGAAACTGGATATTTTCATAGTTTGTCGATCCGACAATGATGCCAACAGGTTTAAATTCAACTATTCTTTTGGCCTCATCATCCGATAAATGATCAATAAATACGATATTCTCTTTAATCTCAGCATTTATGCCCTCAACGAGTTTACCCCAGCATATTTCTCCAACCCCATAAATACAAGATCCTACATAGCCATTGAATTCGATTTCTGCTCCATAGTCCGGGATTATGCTCGTGATCTTTCCCCAATAAAAAGATTTTAATTCAACGATCGGCAGATCTTTTTGTATCACCACCGTCCCGGTATCATAATCGATTTGCGTGATCGTGCCGCTACAGGGCGCAGATATTTTCTTTGTATAAAAAGATAGCCCAGGAATTGCCCGCAGACCAGCAATTGTCTCGCCAATCTGCACGCTATCGCCTTTCTTTTTCAAAAGATATGAACTGTATTTGACTTTCAAGTCAGGATAGATCGTTTTAATGTCGACGATGACCGGAACATCCGGTTTATCTAATATTTCCCGAAAGATGACGATGCCCAATTGCGGATCTATTTTTTCTAGTTTCCCATCAAACGGCGCCGGAATTTGTTTTATATCGAGCACAATCTTCTTTTCAGCCAGTAATTCCGACCATTTTATCACTGCGCCTACTTGAATCAATAAATAATCGCTTATTTCATCCCTTGCCACTTCGAGCCGTTCTGCAACATTAATGACGGCCACTCTTCCTAACCGGGAAGCGGTGCGCAGTAAAACCGTCTCCGGTTCGACTTGGTCCCCTTCCTTTACCATGACATTGCCAGGGAATAAAGACTTGCGCGTGACCGTGATCTTTGACTTAAATAATAACGACATATTCTTTAAATAGTTTCAACGCCAATGATCGGTCAACCTGGGACAATACTCCAAGATGAGGTAATATGAACAAAGTATCCAATGCAATTTTTGTGAATGGGCTCAGTCGTAGGGTCTTTCTGATCAGCTTTTTAAGATTCTCTTTCCGGGGATAATGGGCGATGAATCCTCCGGATGCAATGACCAGGTCATAATTCATTTTTACCATCGTTTGATGCATCGCAAACGACTCTGTTATTATACACTGAACAATGGCTTCTTCAATTGCTAATTCACGTGCGCTATCCGTAACCGTTGTCGGTCGGGCGTACCGGTCGCCAATGAAATTCAAAACCTCATCCTTACTGTATATGTTTTTCAAGCGATCCATGATCTTTTTCAGACCGCATTGATTCAAAACACAGGGAAGTGAATATGTCATACCAAGGTTGGCTGCTACACTTCGGACCTGTTTATCTCTTGCAATCGAAAAACAATCAGTGGTTGCGCCGCCGATATCAAAAGCATAGATATTCGACTTCCTCTCTTGTGAATACAAGGACAGGATCTTTTCTACGGCCACCGGTGTAGGTAAGGGTTGAATATTTGATCGTTCAAGGAGTGTTTTATATCCTGGCGCGGATGACATTACATGGTTGATAAACACATCAACGATTGCATTTTTAGCCGGTGTAAAATTCTCCTCGTTTTCACTAGGTGTTATATTTGGAACTACTTGGAAATTAAAGTTATTTTCAAGGATTTTTGAGATAAAAGGCAAGGCTTTAGAATTTCCCGCGTAAATCACTGGCAATCTTGAGTTTTCAAATTTGCCATGTATTTTAGATAATATCAGCAATTCCGCCATTTCGATCATCGGATCGATAGCGCCACTTTCGAAGCCACCGGCGAACATGATCAGATCCGGTTTCGCTTGGTCTAAAGCCGTAAGTCGTTGTAAAGGAGTCCGACCATCATCAAAAGCGAGTGTATCAATCACAATTGCGCCAGAATTCACACAGACCTTGAAAGCGCTCTTGGCTGTGTAATTATTGGTGAGGCCGATCGCGACCATTTGAAGCCCACCCCCAGCACTGCTGGAGAATATAAAGCGCCTACCTCCAATATCAATATTCGTTTTGTGCTTTATTAGATCAATCGCAGAATGCAGCCCGATCGATACGTCATTATCAGGACTTTCAACAGTGGTTTTTGATTCTTCGCGGGCGATTATTTTATCGCCCTCAACGAACATCACTTTGGTGGTTGTGCTACCAATGTCTGCGATCAGCATAATTGTCACTTTATAATTATAATAAACATATATTCAATCTTTTAAAAGCCATAGCGATACAAAATAACTGCATATTATAAGCAAACTTACGGTTAAGTCAATGTGAACAAAAGAACATGCTATTATTCGACGGGAATGTGAATTTATTGGACATGGTGGAATTAAAGTCTTTTGCCCAATAAATAATTATTTGGATTATTAATTTAAAAATCATGACACCGGAGACCGATTTTTAGGAATCAGTCTCCGGTGCCAAAACGGTGCCAGATTCCCCGTTTAACAGCGAACGGGACTATAGGGTGCCATGTTTCTCTCAACACAAATTTCGAGACCTTGTATGCCGAAACGTATTGTGAAAGACAGAATCCTCAAAATTCCCGGATTAGTCAATTGATAGAATGATCATTGTCATTGCGAGCCCCGAAGGGGCGCGGCAATCCGATTATTGTTAATAAATAGCATTATTGTAGCGGCGCGATTTATCGCACGTTTTTCTTAACGGGTGCATTTTATCGTAATTTGTTATTATGTATAATGTAGAGGTTTGACCCCACATCCGCCCATTATTCATTAGTTGACGCAATAACATTTTTAAGTATTATAATAACGAAGGCAACCGAACATGAAGAAAGATATCACAGTCATTGAAGATGACAAGGCAATCCTCGATCTGATTATTTTTAATCTAAAAAAAGAAAATTACGAAACCCACGGGTTTTTTCAAGGCTTAGACGGGTTAGATTATTTATTAAAACACCATTCTGATTTGCTCATCCTCGATTTAATGCTGCCCGATCTCGATGGCCTCGATATCTGCAAAGACCTCAGAAAGAACGAAAAAACCAAAAGCCTGCCGATCATTATGCTTACCGCCAAAGGAGAAGAAGTTGATAGAGTCCTGGGTCTCGAACTCGGCGCGGACGACTATATGGTCAAACCGTTCAGTCCCAAGGAATTAATCGCTCGCATAAAAGCCATATTCAGGCGCGTTCGAGGAGAGCCTCCGCAGACAAAAAGCAGGCTTGAATATGGCAGTTTGGTCATAGATATCCCCAAGCATCTGGTTCTTCTCAATAGTCAGGAGATTCTGCTTACCGCTACCGAGTTTCGGATCCTGGAAATTCTTGTGCGCAATCCCCAACGAGTTTATACCAGAAACAACCTGTTAGATGCCCTTGATAAACTGACGTTGGATCGCAATGTCGATGTCCACATCACTAATTTGAGAAAAAAACTTAGCCCAGGCGGTAAATTTATTAAGACAATCCGGGGCGTTGGGTACAAATTAGACTGATGAAATCGACGTTTTTCAAATCACTGGTCTCGGTATTTGTTATCTTTGTCATAGTCATTTTTGCATTTATCTTCATATTGTCCAACCGGGTCAGAAACACCCTGGTTGCTCAATTCGCGGAAAGTCTTAAAAACCTGACAATCGTATCTGAACCGACCGGCATTCAGCTGATAAAAAATAACCGGGTCGAAGAGACCCAAACTGCCATTGCCCGGATGAGTAAAGCCCTGGGGATTCGTGTGACCCTTATCGACACGGCGGGATTTGTTTTGGCTGATTCGGACCATGATCCGAAAACCATGGACAATCATCTGGACCGTCCGGAAATAAGGGATGCACGGGTCAAGGATTTTGGCGAAGCGAAGCGTTTCAGCCGTACTCTTGATACTGATTTTCTTTATGTGGCCAAACGGATTACTGATTCGGGCTCGGTCGGCTATATTCGGTTCTCAATGCCGTTGACCGCCATCCGGACTTTCGACCGGGACAACAGAAAATGGATTTTCGTGGCCGGGATAATTCTGCTGCTGCTCGCCACGGTTATAGTTTATTTCTACTCTCTGTATCTGCGCAGGCCGATAAGAGATATCAGAAGTTTCACGGCGGAACTGACTGCGGGCGATTTTAGCACCCGGCTCCTCAAACCGGCAAAAGGCGATGTTGCGGAAATATACCAGGACCTGAACCGAATGGCCGAAAAGTTGGAGGAGTCATTTAAATCCGTTGCCGACGAACGCGACATACTAACCGGCGTGCTTTCGGCAATGATTGACGGCGTATTCGTAGTCAATAAAGATTGGAGAATAATAAACAGCAACCGAAGTTTTGAAAGAATGTTTTTATTGTCGGACGACCCGCTCAATAAGTATGTTTGGGACGTTGTCCGGCAAGCCCCGTTTCTGGACCTGATCGACAAGTGTAAAACCGACAAAATCCACAGAACGATCGAGTTGGATATATCCGAAAGAGGAACGACCTATCTCGTTAACAGCTTCCCGATACCCAGTTTTGACGGTTGGGCATTTGTCTTCACCGACGTAACCAAAGCAAAAAACCTGGAAAGGATCAAAGCCGATTTTATCACCAACCTTTCTCACGAACTGCGCACGCCGCTGACCGCGATCAAAGGATATCTCGAAACGCTTGAAGATCCCGGTCTCAGTCCGACCGAACGCAATAAATTCTTGAAGATTGTCCGCGACAATACCGAACGGCTCGTTAATATCGTATCCGACTTATTGACTCTTTCCGATTTTGAAAGAATCGAGCGGGTAATCGAGCAGAACCGGTTTGACTTAAATGAGCTGGCCGCGGACGTTATAATATTATTCAACAAAGAGGCGAAAACAAAGCATCTAATATTATTGTTCGCTCCCAAATCGACACCCCAATTTGTTGGCGATCGATTCATGATTCAGCAATTGCTAATTAATCTTATCAGCAACGGTCTACGGTTTACCGAAAAAGGCGAAGTAAAACTCGAAATTGATTTTAAAGAAGACAAATTCTTCATAAAAGTGAGCGATACGGGTGTCGGCATACCGGAAGAAGAAATTCCGAGGATATTTGAAAGGTTTTACACCATCGATAAGGCGCGCTCCCGTGCTCAGGGTGGCACTGGTTTAGGCCTGGCAATTGTAAAACATATTGTTCAAGCCCACGGGGGAGAGATCAAAGTTGAGAGTCGTTTCGGCGAAGGATCGATATTTACGGTTACTCTACCGGCAAGACATTCGTAACCACCCAATATCTCACTTTCCCTGATTTTCAGGATCAGGAAATACACTTCCGCACCATCTTAACCAAATCTTAATACTCCTTTAATCATCATTAAATCCCGGAATAGTATACTGTAGGTGAAAGGAGGCTGAATGAAAAGGTTGATATTGTTGTTGGTGGTGGCCGCGACGGTTCTAAGCGCGGATGCGCCGATATATGGTTACTTCTGGTTGCGATACACTTATGATTATTTAATGAATCCGGATACCACTTCGGTACATGCCAATGCGTTTTCGATCGAACGCGGGTACATCCGGTGGAAAAGCACCACGGCCCCGGTATCGTTCAGCGGCACAATCGATATTTCACAGAAATCCGGCGTAACCAAAGAATCCGATTGGAATGTGCGACTCAAGTATGCACAGGCCGATTGGCTGCTGCCCTATATCGGGAAAATCATCCCCGATATGAAATTGATACTTGGCCTGCAGAAGGTCTATTTTGGGATGACCGATTTATGGGAATACCCGTTGATTGAGAAGTCCCTTGAGGATGCCGAAAAGAAGATAAATTCCGCCGATCTCGGCGTCGGACTCAACGGCTTGATCCCGGGCGGTTACGGCGACTTTGCTTTACAGGTTTTTAACGGTAATGGCTATAGTAAACCGACCGAGACCGATATAAATAAAGCCTTTTGCGCCAATGCCGCGCTCGTCCCGCCGGTAATCATTCCGAAACTGGGCGTCATGCTTAAAGGTTCATACTGGACTGAACTCAACCCGACCAAGTACTACAGCGCGGCGGACAGTGAGACCTTGAGCGTCAACCTCGATAAAAACCGTCTGGCCGGCGTTCTGCAGCTAAAATATGGACCGGTCACGCTTATTGGCGAGTATCTCCTAATCCAAGACGGCAAAACGCCTGATAACTCGATCATTGATGGTCAGGGATATCTGTTCTTTGGAGAGATTGCATTGAATAATTACATCAGTATCCTCGGCCGTTATGATATGTGGGACAAGAATGTATCGGACACGACAAGCTCCGCCCAAATCGATGCTTACTATAACATAATTGCAGGGGTGAACTACAAAATATCGGACGCGCTCCTGCTGCAGTTCAACTACCAGCTTAGAACGTACGAAGATATTGCCAAAGCGAAGACCGATAAGTTTATGATCCAGTGTAAATATTCTTTTTAACCAAGGAGGTTGCATCATGAAAAGCATGACAGTCATAACCACTCTCTTGATGCTGACAATCGCATTCGGACAGAAGTTGACGGTTCAAGGTTCGACCACCGTCCTGCCGATTGTGCAGGCTGAAGCCGAAGGATACATGGAGAGTAATCCGGATGCGGACATCACCATCCGCGGCGGCGGCTCGGGAACCGGGATCGCGGCCCTGCTCGACGGGTCGACCGACATCGCAAGTTCGTCAAGACCGATGAAGGTCAAAGAGATGCAGACGGCGCGGGTAAGGGGTGTGAATCCGGTCGCTACGGTGATCGCGCTCGACGGGATCGTAATAATAGTACATTCTTCCAACTTGATCACCAATCTTTCCCGTGAGGATCTGAAAAAAATATACACCGGGAAAATAACGCGCTGGGAAAAAATCGGGGGAACCAACGGCACCATCGTGGTGGTATCGAGAGACGTGGCCTCGGGAACCTTTGAGGTGTTCAATGAAAAGGCGCTGGAAAATGCCAATCTGACCGACCAGGCACTGATGCTTGCTTCCAATCTTGAAGTCGCCCGGACGGTTGAGCAAACACCCGGCGCAATAGGCTATGTCGGTTTGGGTTACGTTAGCGACAAGGTGAAAAAGATCGAGGTCGAAGGTGTAACCCCGAGCGAAAGTACGGTGAAAGATAATAGTTACCCCCTGGCCCGGTCGCTGTACCTTTACACCAATAACAACCCGGCCGGACCGGCAAAGAGCTTCATCGACTATATCCTCTCTATTCAAGGGCAGAAGGTCGTGAAGGAACAGGGTTTTGTCCCGGTTAAATAAAGATTCGCGAGGGCATATTACCGGCGAGTTTATGAGTCGGAAAACAAGCGAATTCTTGGTCAAAATCATCTTGCTGGTCGCGGCCCTGAGCGCGCTGGTCTTTCTGGCCGGGATCGTTCTGGTGCTTTTTACCCAGGGATTGCCCGTGTTGAAATACGTAAGTGTGAAAGATTTTTTGTTCGGTCGGCACTGGCACCCAACGAATGCGCAACCCGAATTCGGTATTCTTTCCATGATCTACGGTTCCCTTATCGTTACCCTGGGAGCGCTTATTGTATCCGCGCCGCTGGGTATTTTAAGTGCGCTGTATATTGCGGAAGTCGCGCCATCCTGGCTTAAAGAAACGCTAAAACCGATAATCGAGCTATTGGCGGGCATACCATCGGTCGTGTATGGTCTTTTCGGCGCGCTGCTTATTGCGCCGATTTTGCAGAAGATGCTCAATCTGCCCACCGGTCTGACCGCTCTATCGGCTTCCATCGTGTTGGGAGTTATGGTCTTACCGACGATCATAAGCATTGCCGAAGACGCGATATCCTCGATTCCCAGGGAGTTCCGCGAGGCGGCATTGGCCATTGGCGCAACAAAATGGGAGACCATGACGAAAATCACCCTGCCCGCCGCCTCTTCAGGCATTACCACGGGCATAATTTTGGGGGTGGGCCGGGCGATCGGCGAAACCATGGCGGTTTTAATGATCGCAGGCGGCTCAGCAAGGATTGCCTGGTCATTTTTCCAACCCGTGCGGACTATGACCGCAACCATTGCGGCCGAAATGGCGGAAACCGTCGTCGGCAGCGAACACTACTACTCGCTCTTTGCGATCGCAATCGTACTTTTCCTATCAAGTATAACGTTCAATTTGATTGCGGAGCGGATTTCATACCGCTTCCACAAACAGTTTACCATGGGAAGGTGATCATGGGTAATGGCGCGTTCGAACTAACCGGGACATTGTACACGGTACCCATGCAAAGAGGCGGTCTTAACAAGCGACGGCTGATGCAGATGGTCGGTATGTCGATTCTGTTTGTGTCCCTGCTGGTGACAGTTTTGTTGCTTTTCACCATTATCATCTTCATCAGCGCACAGGGGGCTAAGGTCTTAAGCTTTGAATTTCTTTTCAGCATGCCAAGAAAGGCAATGACGGCGGGCGGAATTTTGCCCGCTATCGTCGGCACCTTCTATCTTGCCTTGGGGGCGGTAATTTTTGCCTTACCGCTGGGAATCCTATCGGCTATTTACCTGAAGGAATACGCCGGTAATAATTTGTTATTGCGAATCATAAAAATCGGCATTAATAATCTTGCCGGTGTACCTTCGATTGTCTTTGGCCTCTTTGGTCTTGCGGTATTCGTCAAATTTTTTGGTTTTGGCGTTTCAATTCTCTCCGGTTCGCTCACCCTGGCGATAATGATACTGCCGGTAATCATCAGCACGACCGTTGAAGCCTTAAAGGCGGTGCCCGATTCATTCCGGGAAGCGGCCTATGGCGTCGGCGCTACGAAATGGCAGATGGTCCGGGGGATTGTCTTACCCGCCGCGCTGCCCGGCATACTCACCGGAATAATATTGGGTATTGGCCGCGCGGCCGGCGAAACCGCACCGATCCTTTTTACCGCCGCGACATTTTTCAGCAAGAAACTACCCGGTTCAATCCTGTCACCGGTTCAAGCCCTCCCTTATCATATATATGCATTGATGACCGAAGGAACCCACCCTGACGCCCAGGTTCCTATCGCTTACGGATCGGCACTGGTTCTATTGATCCTTGTTTTAGGACTCGATCTGGCGGCGATTATCATCCGCATCCGGCAAAGGAGAAAAAGATTATGGTAACGGTCCTTGCCGGTGAGAATAGGAAAGTTTTCCAACCTCCGGTTATTGATCCGGCCGAGTGGGATGCAAAGAATGAAAGGGTTGCCGTCAGAAATTTGAATGTATTCTTTGGAAAAAATCAGGCCCTCAAGGGTATCAATATAAGTATAAAATGCAACAGCATTACCGCAATCATCGGACCTTCGGGTTGTGGAAAATCAACATTCATTCGCTGTCTGAACCGGATGAACGATATCATTCCAACGGCTCGGGTAAGCGGCGAGGTGCTGTTGGATAACCGTAATATTTACAGTCCCGACTATGATACCTTTGAATTAAGAAAGAAGGTCGGCATGGTCTTCCAAAAACCGAATCCATTTCCCAAAAGCATTTTTGAGAATCTTGCTTTTGGCTTACGAATCCACGGTTTAAATAAACCGAAAGAGATCGAAGCCCGGGTCGTAGCTTCCCTCAAAGACGCGACTCTATGGGAGGAGGTTAAAGACCGGTTGTTTGACTCGGCGTTCGCTCTATCCGGAGGTCAACAACAGAGGCTTTGTATCGCACGGGCATTAGCGATCCAACCCGAAGTTATTTTGTTTGACGAACCCTGTTCGGCACTCGACCCTATCTCCAGCGCAAAGATTGAAGAACTTATGATCAGGCTGAAGACCAAATACACGATCGTTATTGTGACCCATAACCTGCAGCAGGCGGCAAGAGTCTCGGATTATACCGCCTTTCTGTATCTCGGGGCACTGATCGAATACGACGAAACAACCAAGCTGTTTACCAATCCGAGAAGTCGTAGAACTGAAGCATATATAACCGGCAGGTTTGGATAATGAAAGGAGAATTTTATGAACAAACCCAAAGTTTTAATTCTCTGTTACAGTAATTCGGTCCGCAGTCAAATGACCGAAGGATTTCTCAGGTCCTTGGCCGGAGACCGATTCGACGTTTATAGTGCGGGTATTGATCCTAAAGAAATTCATCCGCTCGCCGTAAAAGTTATGGCCGAGATTGGCATTGATATTTCGAACTACAAATCAAAACATGTAAAAGATTTCCTGTCTCAACATTTTGGCTACATAATTACCGTCTGCGATGAGGCTGACGAAAAGTGTCCGACATTCCCCGATATTTCTGTGCGTATGCACTGGCCATTTGAAGATCCGGCAAAAACGGAAGGCAGCGAAGATGAAAAACTGTTGGACTTTCGAAAAATCCGCGACCAAATAAAGGAGAAGATTCTTGAATGGTTGAAGGAAATGTAGTGCAGGAGTGCAAATACATGTTTGGGGTCAGACCTGGAAATTAGAAATCAATTGTTGATATAATAATTTTGTAAAAATCAAGGCACCGGGGACCGATTCAAGCATAAACCTCTCATAAACGATGATTATAAGAACATATTTCCCTTTGACAAAACGACGCTATTGATAACGGGCGACTCAGCGCTTCTTGTTTCGATTTTTACGGTTGAGCGGAGTTAGATGTCTGTGACCATAGAGTAGGGTCTCATTATATCTTCCTCAACCAGTCAAAGAAATCCTTGTTCCCGGCATGTGCTATTAATTCCCGAACAGAAGCTTTTTCCAAAAAATAACGAAAAACGGGAGCATATTTCTTATAGCTTTCCCGCTTTTCGCTTTCTACGATATTCCAGACCTCAGCGGTTTCCATTTTAGGATTATATTTTTCAAACTGACCTGCCGCATGTAATGCAAATCCTTCAAAAAACCATATGGGTCCCATTGCCTCCTCATTACCATTGAGAATTCTGATATGCAGTCTATGCGCCATTTCATGTGAAATAAGTTTTTCAAAGGCATTTTTATCCGTATCCTCCGGATATATTTGACTATATAATTGGGGGGATACAGACATAAATATTTTATATTCCAGACAAGCTGAAAATTGCTTAGGAAATTCGGTTGAGGGAGGTGCATTGGTTATTTCAAAGGCTCTTTCCATCAATTTATCCTGACCGTCAAATATCTCAGCCCGATCCATGAAATTTTCCTTAACCAGATTACCCCAACCATTCCGTTTTGCGAATTGTTGCAGGCGGCGTTGGGCTGCAATAAATATTTGCTCTAATTTATCTCTTTGCTCCTCAAGAGATTCCGGTAATATGAGGGGGATTATATAAATCCCTGCTTCAAATTTTTTCACTTTTTCCTTCCGCATATTCCCGATGCAATAACATCTTCACCCAAAAAATCTGTCTTCCTCCTGATCGCTATCGCTCCCCACCCCGTCATTATGGACATAACGGAGCCAGATCATACTACATATTTCAACATCGTTGACAAGATTTTTGCATCGGTACTTTCGCCGGCGGGGGAATTCCCGGTTATTTGCTCCAGAGGCCCATGATATTCCCGCAGGGATCCGTGAACAGCGCATAGCAACCAAACTCTTCGGAGATGCCGGCCTTTCCCTTTACCATCGTGCCGCCGGCGGCCTTGATTTCCGACAGTTTCTTCTCGATATCTTCGACCGCGATGTAGAGCACGACTCCATCCTTCGCCGGTTTGCTCGACGTCGTGAATCCGCCGCCTTCATCATCCGGCGTGGAAAACATAAGATAATCCGGCATGCTCTCATTCATCCGCCAACCAAACACCTTGCTATAGAAATCCTTAGACTTTAATGCGTCAGTGGTCGGTATTTCAATGTGACAAAATCCATGCATAAAACCTCCTTTTAGATAGCATATAAAATCCGATTTGTAAGTCAATGGCAAACTCGACAAAAGTTAACTTTTGCATATAAAAAATAAATAAGATCCCCCGGTCGAGCCGGGGGATGACAGGAGGGCGATCGCTGCCGGGGGATGACGCAAAAGTTTAAGACAGGTTTAAACTTTTCAAAAAAAGAAGGGCGGTTTTACCCGCCCTTCTTTTTAGTTTTGACGCAGTCGTTATCTCGTGAGAATCACCTTCTGGATCGTTTCGCCGCCCGTGGTCGCGAGTTTGACGAAGTAGACGCCCGAAGGCAATTGATTGCCCGAGCGATCCGTGCAATCCCAGCATAGGGCAGAGGGCATAGAGCCAAGAGTGAAAGAACGGACCATACGGCCCGTAATATCGAAGACACTCAATTCCATGTCCTTTGTCCCGTTCCCGATCCCGAAAGTGATTTTTCCGCTTGACGGGTTGGGATACGCGGTCAGGGTGACCGGATTCCGGGTCGGCGTCTTGTTCTCCGCGATCCCGACCAGGGTTGGCTTGACCGTCGTGTACTTAAGAGCCCGGCCGTTGGTGATCGGAATTCCCAGCGGGTCATAAGCGCCGTCGAACAGGTACTGGATGCCCACGTTCTGGCTCATGTTCTGGATGCCCATGGTCGCGCTCAAAATATAGCTCACGGTGTTGTACTGGACGATCACGTCGCCGTCGCCGGTCGGCGTCGGGTAGTAAGCCGGGTCGAGGAGGAAGAACTCGAACGTCTCCAGATAGCCGGTGTACGAAAGGTGGTCGACGCGGAAAAACTCGATCACGAACCGGTGGTTGGCCGCGTCATAGTAGGAATAAATGTCGCCCGGACCGACCGCGCCCGGATACAGGTCGTCCCATAGTCCGAAGACCGTGGTCGGCGGCGCAGAGATATTGGGCAGGCCATAGTTGTAATAGCTGGCCCAGGTGGAAGCGCCCGGCGCGATCCAGCCGTTGGTGCAAACCGAGACCTGGGTGTAATTCTGGCCGTAATACTTGAACGTGAACGGCAGGCTGATGGTCACGGTTTGGTCGTCGCTTTCCATGCCGAGCGAAGTTCCCGGATGCAAGGTCTGCGTGGTGTCGATCGCGTACCAGGAATAGACCGGGCACTGGGTGTATGGACCGCCGGAATAAAACGTATAGTAATATCCGGTATCCATCGGCACCAGTTTCGCGATCCTCAGGCCGAAATCGAAGGTGTCGCGGAACGTGCCCTGAACGGCGATCACCCGGAAGGGTACCAGATGGTTCATCGGCGCGGACGCGCTGACCACGACGCGATACTTGTCCGCGGCGTTTTCCTTAACCGAATCGATCAGGAGACTGCCGAAATTACCCGCGTTATCGGTGACCGTGACGCAGGGATCCGCGGACGAGAGAGTTGAGGTCAGGGTGGTGAAGTTCTGCCCGCCGACATTTTTCAGGAAAACCGTGAGATCGGCGGTTTCGCTGGGATCCAGCTGGCCGTTATTGTTGCCGCCGGCGTCATAAACCTTGTTCTGGACATAAGCCAGCATCAGCTGGGTACCCGTGTAATTGAGCGCCGCGTCATCGGCGAAGACCTTCGCCGTTTCGCGGGCGCTTCAGCACGAGTGGTAGGTCGTGTCGAGCAGGCAGACCATGACTTTCTTGACCTGGGACGGCGCCACGCCCGGCAGGTTGCCCAGCTCGGTGTTGAGAACGAAGGAATAATTATGCCAGAGCGTGTCCGCAGCCGGGATCAGGTGGACCGTGGACGTGCCCACCCACGGGCAGGGCGCGGAATACCGGCAGATCCGGGTCTCGCCGAGGGTCGCGCCCGCGGCGTTCTGGTAGTAAACCACGACGGCCGAGGCCGACCAGCACAGGGTGTCATAATCATTGTCGAAAGCGTTGATCCGGGCCTTGATCGCGAAGGTGAAATTGTCCGTCGAGGGGATGTCGACCGTCTGGTAGAGCCGGGTTACGTACCCGAAGGTGGATAGGGTATAGGCCTCATTATCCGGGTCATTCTCATAGCCCGTGCCCCGGATGATCGAATCATAGCCATAGGTCGGGTCGGCCATGTAACTGGTCCAGCCGACGGTCAGGGCCTGTTCGAAATTTCCATTGACCAGGAAATTCCCGGCCGTGCTGATACTGATAGCGACAAAAAACAACGCAAGAACCAATTTACGCATTAAGCCTCCTTTGTGGGATAAAAAAGACGGGTGTATTTATTATTCTCCACCTCCACGATGAGTTAACAAATAACAACACAATTGACCATATTCCATCAACTTACCATATAAGACCGTATAAGTATTAAGGATAAGTGTAACAGAAGTGTAACAAAAAACAGGCTATTGTCAAGAGCCCGCGGGATGGGTTGACTTAAGGATAAATTTCGTTAGAATATGAGCGGCTTATGAAAATGCTGGGAGTGAAGAATTTATCCAAGGATTTCGGAAAAATATTAGCGGTTAACGACATCTCCTTCGACGTCGAGGAAGGCGAGATTTTCGGCCTGATCGGACCGAACGGCGCGGGGAAAACCACGACCCTGAGGATTATCGCGACCCTGCTCAAGCCGACCGCGGGTAAGGTCGAGGTCTGCGGTTTCGACGTCCGGCACGAAGGGGAGAAGGTCCGGACCCTGATCAGTTATCTGCCCGAAGAGGCCGGCGCCTACAAGAATTTGAAGGGTATCGATTATTTGAATTTCATGGCCGCTTTTTACGCGCCGGACCACGCGCGGAAGCTGGCGATGGTAGCGAGGGCGTCGGAGATCGCGGCCCTGGGGACCCGCCTGAAGGACAAGGTCGCAACGTATTCGAAAGGGATGGTGCGGAAACTGCTCGTCGCCCGGGCGCTGATGCACGCCCCCAAACTCGCGATCCTGGATGAACCGACCTCGGGACTGGACGTGATCAACTCCCTCGAGGTCCGGCAGATCATCAAGGAATTCGCCCGGGCCGGAACCACGGTCCTCGTTTCCTCGCATAACATGCTCGAGGTCGAGTTCCTTTCCACCCGCGTGGGACTCATCAATCAGGGCCGGATTCTGGAGATCGGTGAGCCGCAAAAACTAAAAACAGAATACCGCTCGTCCAACCTCGAAGAAGTATTCATCCGGGTGATGAAATGAACAAGTTCCTGAACATCCTGCAAAAAGAGCTGCGCGAGCTGATCACCCTCCGGATGATCCTGCCTTTCATCGCGACCATGCTCGTCCTGTCCTTCGTCGGCCGGATGGTGAAGGGCGAGATGAAGCGGACCCAGGTCACGACCGTCGAGGTGGGCATGGCCGATCTCGACCAGACCAAAGCGAGCGGGGAAATCGCCCAAACTTTGGTGGCCAAGAACTTCGCCGTGATACCCCTCCATTCCCGGTCCCCGGATTCCCTGATCCGTGAAGCCGAACCGCTCGGGATCAAAGTCGTGCTGGTCATTCCCCGCGGCTTCGAGAAAGGATTGAAGGAAAAGAAAGGGGCGGAGCTGCAAATTTATTCGATAATAAAATCGCTGAGCTTTACCGGGACGTTCAAAAAATCGTCCATCAAGAATTTGGTCCAGGTTATGAACGACAAGATATCCAATGACTATATCCGGGAATTGGGGGATTCCCTGGACCCGGAGAAGGTCAAAAACCCGGTCGCCACTCGGGAATTCGTCGTCCTCAAGGGCCTGATCGCCGCCGGCAATCCCGAGACCCTGCTCGGTATCATCATGGGGCTCAACGTGATGGTCCCGGTGATCCTGATGATGCTGGTCATTTTCGCCGGGCAGATGGTCGCCTCATCCCTGGGCCAGGAGAAGGAGAATAAAACCCTCGAAACGATCCTGACCGTGCCCGTGTCCCGGGTTTCCATCGTCGCCGGTAAAATGCTGGCCGCGGCGATCCTGGCGTTCCTTTTCGCGGGCGTCTACATGATCGGGTTCGGGGATTACATGTCGTCCTTCACGATTTCGTCGCCGGGCGCGCCGTCCATGAGCCAGATCGTGGACGCGTCCAAAAGCCTGAGCCTGTCTTTTTCTCCGACCAGCTATATATTACTGGGACTGAATATTTTTTTAACCATCGTCTGCGCCCTTTCCCTGGCCACCCTCCTCGCCCTCTTCGCGGAGGACACGAAAGGCGCCCAGGCCATGCTTACCCCGCTCATGGTGACGGTGCTTATTCCCTACTTCTTCACCCTTTTTCTTGATCCCAACTCGGTCAGCCTGCCGCTTAAAATTTTTATTTATCTGCTGCCTTTTTCCCACACCTTTTTTGCCTTCAAATTTCTGCTGTTCGGCAATATTCAACCGGTGGTCCTGGGGATCGTTTACCTCGCCCTGCTTTCCGTGGTTTTTATTTTCGCCGCGGCCCGGATTTTTTCGTCGGACCGGGTGCTGACCATGAAAATGTCGTTCCGACGGAGAAAGCCGGGATGATCCGAGGGCCGGGGATGAATATAATCACGAGGACAAACCGAACCGAATCCCGCGGAACGGGATTAATTATATATAAGGAGAGCCGATGAATCAAAAAACTTTAGAAAAAATCCTCCTGGCCGGGATTCTGACCCTGGCCGGAGTCGTTTACCTTTGCACCGTCGCGCCCACCCTGTCTTTCTGGGACTGCGGCGAGTTCATTTCCGCCTGCTTCACCCTGGCCGTGCCGCACCCGCCCGGCATGCCGCTTTTCATCTTTATGGGCCGGGTCTGGCTCATGGTCGCCGGCGTCTTCGCCGCGGTCCTGCCGATCTCCAAGGAAGTTTCCTGGCACATGAACCTGCTCGGGATAACATTCACCCTGTTATCCACCGCCATCGTCTACCGCATGATTCTCAAAATTCTCCGGCTCTGGCGCAAGGATGTCAACCCGACCACGGCCCTCATCGTCGCTTCCGCCACCGCCCTGGTCGTGTCTTTTTCCTACACCTTCTGGGAGAACGCCCTGGAAACCGAAGTCTATTCCGCGGCCACCTTTTTCTTTCTGTTCATCAATTACCTGGTCCTGCTCTGGTACGAAAGCGTCCGGAACGGCGCGGCCAAAAACCGGTATATCCTCCTGTCCTTTTATCTGATATTCCTTTTCACCGGCATCCAGCTCATGCCGTTCCTGATCTTCATTCCCCTTTACCTGTTCATCTTCTTCGTGGAACGCCGGTATCTCAAAGACCGGCTTCTGATCCTGCTCGGTGTTTTCCAGATCCTGCTCTTCGCGGTGATGTTCATAATCCCGATCAGCACGCCGACCGTCATCATCACCGCCCTGCCGGTCGTCATCGGGTTGGGTTTGATCCTCAATAACCCGCGGCGTTACAACAATTGGAAATTTTTCCTGGCCGGCGTCTTTCTGGTGCTCATGGCGGTGACGACGGAAATCTACCTGCCGGTCCGCGGAAAAGTGCTGAACCATCAGTACCGGGACCGCAAGGCGCAGGAGCAATACCTGGCGGGCAAGAATATCTCCCCCCGCATCAACGAAAACGACCCCGCGGAAAGCTGGGCGGCTTTAAACATGGTCCTGCACCGCGCCCAGTACGGCCCGCAGAAGATATACCCCCGCAAGACCCAGGACGAGACCGGTTACAGCATCGTCGTCGGTTATTTCTGGCAGATGGCGATGTTTGTCCGATACCTGTCCCAGCAGGTTGCGCCCGAAGATATCAACCGCCTGTTCCGGGGCCTCCTCGTCGCGATCTTCTACCTCGCGGGCATCGCCGGGATGTTCCAGCTTTTCCGCCTCGACCGGAAAATATTCATGATGTTCATGCTCATTTTATTCATGCTGTCCTTCGCCATCGTCGGGTACCTGAACATGAAATTTTCTCCGAGCGACCCGGACCCCAGGCACAAGGGGCACGAGGTCCGGGAGCGGGATTATTTCTTCCATACCGGTTTCGTGTATTTCATCATGTGCGCCGGGTTCGGCCTGTATTCCTTCACGGAATGGGTGCGCCGCGAAACCAAGGGTAACCGCCTGGCCCAGGCCGCGGGGTTGAGCGGGATCATGGTTTTTTCCATTGCGCCCCTCTTTACCAACCTGCACGTCAATAACCGCTACAAGAATTACGCGCCCAAGGATTACGGCTACAACATGCTCAAATGCTGTGACGAAGGCGCGATCATTTTCACCAACGGTGACAACGACACCTTCCCGCTCTGGTTCACCCAGGAAATCATGGGCTTCAAACGGAGCGTGGTCGTCGCGAACCTTTCCCTGATCAACACCGACTGGTACATCCGGCAGCTGAAGTCATGGGGCGCGCCGATCACGTTCAGCGACTACACGATCAAACGGCTCCAGCCGGCCCTCACCGAGGACCGAAGGGTCGTCTACGTCAAGGACATCATGATTCGCGAAATCCTGGCCGCCAACGCGGGGATCGACCTCCAAGACAAGGACTATTACACCCCGGGCGCGGAGTTCGCCGCCAAATACCTGAAAGGTTACCGCGGCAAGCGGCCGATTTATTTTGCGACCACCGTGTCCCCGGACAATTTCGAGGGTTTCATGCCCTACCTGAGGATCGAGGGGATCGTGTACCGGGTCGTCGGCGACAGCGTCCCCTATCCCGAGAACATCGACGTCGCGCGGACCCGGGATTTCTTTTTCCGGGACTGCCGGTACACGGGCATTTTCGGCCCGGATAAGCAGCGGGCACTGGCGCCGATCCTGGCCGATTTCGAAAAGCGCCGGCAAGCGGGCGAGTTCTACAATTTTGAAATCGTCAAGGACGAAAACACCCGGATCCTATATTCCAATTACCAGATCGAACTCTACAACCTGGGCCTGGCGCTCAAGGTGAGAAACGATTTTCAGGGCGCGATTAACGCCTGGCGCCTGTCCATGCTTTTTGAAGCTCAGGAAAGTTACGCCATGCAGTTTTATATCGGCTACACTTACGCCCAGATGGGCCGGCTGGACAGCGCGGACTATTATTTCCGCGCGATCAAAGTGAAGAATCCCGGGCTCTACGGCAAGATCGGTTTGATTTATAACGAGGTGGGCGATTATAGCCGGGCGATCGAATTTTTCCAGCGCGCTCTGACCATGAACGCCCGGATTCCGGAAGTGTACCTGGGTCTGATTGCCGCTTACCTGGGCAAAGGCGACACGAATTCCGCGTACGGGATCTTAAGCGAATGGGTGAAAATCAATCCCCAGGACACCAGCGCCATGAACCTGATGCGGCGTTTGAAAAAGGGCGGATAGCCGCCCCGAATTTAAGGAGGCGTTATGCTGGCGATCATGATTTTTCTTTGCGCGACCATACCTTTGCCCGCCGCGCCGAACTGGGAATCGACGGAGAACGACTATTCCACAGGCGGGGCTCTGGTCGATATCGACATGGACGGCGATCTCGATTTCGTGACCGGCAACGGGAACGACATGGCGCAGAACCCGAACCGCGTCAATTATAACCGGAACGATACCCTGCAGCATGTCGCTTCCTGGTCCTCCTCCGATATCGGCTACAACGCGCACATCGCCCTGGGCGACATCAATTACGACGGGTATCCCGAACTCGCGGTCGCCAACTACGGCGATCCTTACACGCCGCAGTATGACAAATTATACGTCAACTTGAGCGGCACTTTCCAGAGCACGCCTTCCTGGCGGCCCCACGACCGGGATAATTCGTTCGCCGGCGCCTTCGGCGACATCGACCGGGACGGCGATCTTGACCTGGCCATGGCCTGCGGCGAGGATTACGGCGATTCCCTCCAGCGGGCCAAGGTTTACCGCAACCAGGGCGGCGTCCTGGACACCCTGCCGGTCTGGCAGTCCAACCTCCAGTCCTATTTTTACGACGCGGCCTGGGTCGACATCGACCGGGACGGCGACCTGGATCTGGCCCTGGCCGGCAACCATCGCCGGACCGTGATCTACCGCAACACGGGCGGCGTCCTCGAATCGGCGCCCTACTGGCAGTCCGCGGATTCCATGGGCACATTGAAGATCGCCTTCGGCGACGTCGATAACGACGGCGATCTGGACATGGCCTGCGCCAACAACGCGCAGACCGGCGGGGTCAGCAATTGCCGTATTTACCTTAACAACGGCACGACCCTGGCCACGACCCCGGCCTGGACCAGCACGAACCGCCAGTATTACTCGTGCGTGGCCTTCGGCGACGTGGACCGGGACGGCGATCTGGACCTGGCCGCCGGCGGTTGGTGGGAGCCGATCGGCGTTTTTGAGAACGCGGGCGGCGGCAGTTTTCCGACTACCTATACCTGGTCGTGGCTCCCTTCACCCAGCCAGGACCTGGTCTGCGAAAACATCAGCTTCGGCGATGTCGACAATACCCTGCCGGCGTCGGCGGTCAACGAGACGCACGTGGTCGATTCCACCAAGCGGGTATTTTACCTGAACAGCCGCGGGATCAAGAATATCACCCGGGTTCGCCGGCCGGCCGGGGACCTGACCCGCAGTCAGTACTGTTTTTCCTATACCGACGGCTGGGTATCGGTGGGCAATATCATCACCCAGCCCGAGACAATTTGGGTCGACTACACCTATTCCCGCGACCTCGACCTGATCGTTACGAACTGGGTCGCGGACCGGGGCAATTTTCTGTTCCTTAACACGATGGGTACCGGCGTCGCGGAAGCAACCGATATCAAGCGTTTAACATGGCGCGTCGCCAGTCCCAACCGCGGCCGGTTCACGATCGACGGCCCGATCGCCAACGGCTCGTTTCGGATTTTTGACGCCAGCGGCCGGATCGTCCAGAACCGGACCGGCATAAGGGTAACCATTCCCAACTCCGGAGTCTACTTCATCGCGGTGTACGACAACAACCGGTTCGTCGGATCCCGGAAAGTCGTGGTGGTAAGGTAAGGATTAGGGGACGGTGCAAGACTCTGTGACATAACGACTTCATTATGCCAATTAAGGATATGTCACAATGTCTTGCACCGTCCCTGTAACATGCTGATCGTCTTTCTCTTCCTCGCCGCGGGCATCGCGCTCGGCGTGCTTACGCGTCGGCGCGAGCGGTTTCTGAAAACCATCGACCGGCTGACCACCTGGTTCATCTACCTGTTCCTGTTCCTGCTCGGACTCACGGTCGGGCTTAACCGCGCGATCATCGCCAACTTCGGCCGGCTCGGCCTCCAGGCGGTCGCGATCGCCCTGGCGTGCGTGGCCGGCAGTCTGCTGCCGGCCTATTTCGTATACCGTTTTTTCTACGCGAAAAACAAAAAATGAAGAACAGTTTCATCATCGTCGCCTTTTTCACGGCGGGAATCCTGGCCGGAGTGATCCTCTCCCGCGCCGGATTCGTCCTTAAAATTGACATCAGCCGGTATGCCCTGTACATTCTGCTTTTCCTGATCGGGGTGAGCGTGGGTAACGACGAGCGAACCGGGCAGAGCTTTATGAATCTGAACCCGGCAATTTTATTGGTGCCGCTTTCCGTGATCCTGGGAACCGGATTGGGCGCGCTCGCGGTCGGATTTCTCATCCGGGATCTGGGATATCGGGAACTCCTGGCCATCGGCTCCGGTTTCGGTTATTACAGCCTGTCCAGCGTAATCATCACCCAGATCCGCGGGCCGGCCCTGGGCGTGGTCGCGCTCCTGGCCAACATCACCCGGGAGGTCACGACGCTCCTGCTCGCGCCGATCCTGGCCCGCTACCTGGGAAAGCTCGCGCCGATCGCGGCCGGCGGCGCCACGGCCATGGATACGACCCTGCCCGTGATCATCCGGTTTTCCGGCAAGGAATACGCCGTGATCGCGGTTTTCAGCGGCATCATTCTGACCCTGCTCGTGCCGGTGCTGGTGACGTTGCTGCTGCGTTAATGGGGATGGTGCAAGACATTGTGACATTAAGATAATCCACGTCGTAATTATATGGATTATATGGTTCTGACATAAAGACAGCTAAGAAAGAAAATGTCACAATGTCTTGCACCGTCCCCTCACAACCGATTTCGCGGCCGGCTCCGCGGTGGCGAAAACCGCGCGCGCGGTAAAAAGGACGGCCCATACCGTTAACGATATTTTCATTTTACTCTCCCTGGTTTTATTGATTTTTTTTGATCGGGTATGGCTGCGCATTTTCAAACGGCTACGATCCGGCCGCCGCGGATTACCGGCACGACGTCATACTTGTTAAGCTGGGCCGCCCAGACAACATCGCGGGTCAATTTTCGGTCCTGCAGGAAGCGGCCGCTGAAACTGTCAAGCATGAGCTGACGCAAGCGGCGGCGGGAAGCCCGGAAGGCCCGTTCGCAGACCGCCGCCTCGGGCGACTTGGGCAGGCGGACATAGGAAAGGATCGCCCCGCAACCCAGATAGTCCTCGACGGCGAAAACCCGGCGCGCGGACTTCAGGTCATAAAGGATCCTTTCCCCGTTCGCGAAAGCTTGCTGTTCGCCGGCCGCGACGAGGGTGACAGCGCAACCGGTTTTTTTGGCGATTAAGGTGAGATGACGACCCAGAGCCCGGGCGTTCAGCAGGCAGCCGATATACGCCCGGTGACCTTTCTTGACCAGGCTGGCGCAGGCCGCGCCGTTGGGCGACCATAACACGACCTTTTTATTCCGGATGTCGCCGGCGTCAAGATAACCGAACGGAGAAAGCGAGAAGCGGGCGTCACCCGACCGGCCCGCAGCCAGGCCGCGGATGCGCCGGGCCAGCGGCGTCACTTTTTTCTGATCAGCGACCGGGTAGACCGTGAAGCCGTTAGCCACGGCCGTGGTCACGGCCGAACTGAAGCGGAGGATATCGGCGACCACGACGATCCGGCCGGCGCGGAGAGCGAAACGCAGTCCGTCGGCCATCCAATCCAGGTGCGCCTGAAGCGGGGATTTATTTTTCTTCATGGAATTCGAGCGTAATCGTTCTCAGGTCCGGTCAGGAAAGCGCTTCGATGAACTTGTCGACGATGAGCCCGTTAAGTTGGGTGTTTTTCACGTTTATCAGTTCGACGATCGCCTGCGCCTTTGATTTGGCTTTCCGGTAAGGCCGCTCCGAGCAGATCGCGTCATAAGTATCGGCGACGGCCAGGATCCGGGCGAGCAGGGGTATATCCTTATCGCGCAAACCATGGGGATAGCCCTTGCCGTCCACCCGTTCGTGATGGGTCTGGATGATCTCCAGGATTCCCTGAAAATCCGCCACGGAACTCAGGATTTGCTTGCCGACGGCCGGGTGCCGGACGATGTGCTCCCGTTCTTTATCGTTGAGCGCGGATTTTTTATTCAGGATGCCGTCCGGGATGGCGATCTTGCCGATATCGTGAAGCAGGCAGGCCTGTTTGAGCATGGCCGCTTCGTTTACGGGCAAGTCCAGAGCCCGGGCGATTTTCAGCGCGTAATTCATGACCCGGAGCGAATGGCCGGCCGTATAGTGGTCTTTGGCGTCCAGGGTCCGGGCGATAAGCTGGACGAATTCCAGAAAATTTTTATTGGATTTTTCGATCAATTTTTCAACTTCCCGCTCCGATTTCGTGAAGGCGGTGAAAACCCAGGAAAATTGGGAAAAGAAGGTTTCCGCGAAGGCCAGGGACATGACGAAAATCCCGAAGGGGAAGGGTTCCTTGATGCCGAGGATCAGGGGCCGGTCATATAATATGTTGAGATAGTCGAGGAACCCGGTTATCAAACACAGGCCGAGGCCGACGATCATCGGGTAGTAGTTAACTTCCCGGCGGGGGGAACGATGGATCGCGACCATGACCTGAAAATATACGAATAAACAGACGCCGATTAAAAAAGCGACCCCGAAGGGATAGAGCGGACCCTTGCCGCCGTGAAGGACGCCCAGCTGCGGCGCGGCGTCATTGGTGATGATCAGGTTGGTAAAAGCGGTGAGCAGGATAAAAGCGAGGGTCAGGCTTAAAAATCCGGCGACATATTTCCGGCCGGGATTTTTTCCCGTGATCGAAGCGGCATAAAGCGGAAACGCGAAGAGAAATCCGAAGACGCCGATATAATTGACCCGCGACCAAAAAACGACCACCGACGGCGTGGGATTGACCTGGGTGAAGTATTCGCCCAGGAGCACCGCCGTGCTGCAGAGAAAGATGAGCGCGGTCCAGAGAAATGTCGGATTACGCGCGTTTTTTTTGTAAAGGTAAAGCAGGCCGATGAAAAAGACGAAAGTAATGAGGGCGAAGGACAGGGTTATTAGCGCCACGATCATCAATTTCAATGTTAGCTAATTTGTCGGCGAAGTCAATAGTTCCAAATGGCAAATACCAATGATACAAAATAATTACCGCTTGGATCATGCGAATTTCGATATCGGGTTTTTCGGATTTTATATCCGAAACGGATGGAAGCAGGGCCGGGATTATGACGCTTGACTTTTCATCAAGCATTGTTATAATATATCAATAAAAAGGAGGCCGTGATGATCGAAAGAATTAAAAATATTTTAATCTCACCCAAAACCGAATGGGAAAAGATCAAGAGTGAGCCGGCGGGTATCGCGCAGGTTTTCACCGGCTACGCCATCCCCCTGTCGCTGATCCCGGCCGTATTCGGGTTTTTGGGTCTGGCCGTGATTGGCGTGTCCCTGGGTATTCTCGGTTCGTATCATATTCCGTTCGGCATCGCCCTGGTCTGGGGAGTCGTCTATTTTGTCCTGGGATTGGTCGGGCTTTATGTCTTCGCCCTGATAATCAACGCCCTGGCATCCAGCTTCGGATCCAAACCGGATATGGTCAAAGCGTTCAAGCTGGTGGTTTATTCCATGACCCCGGCCTGGATCGCCGGCGTACTGAATATCTTCCCGGTCATCAAGATTCTCGTATTTCTGGCCAGCTTGTACGGGCTCTATATCCTCTATTTAGGATTTACGCCGATGATGGAGACTCCGAAAGATAAAGTCGTCGTCTATCTGATCGTCGCGATCGTAATTGATATCGTGATTTTCTTCGTCATTGGCTGGATCTCCAACTTAGCCCTGACCCTGGCCTGGCGCCCGATGCTTCATTTTTAAAAGGGAACAAAACTATTTAACGATGTGCGTGCCGGCGCTGTCCAACAGCGCCGGTTTCGCTTTTTCCAGGGAAGTGATGATTACTTCCTCGCCGCCGCTCTCCAGGAATCCGACCGCGGCTTCGATCTTCGGCCCCATGCTGCCGGCCGGGAAATGGCCCTGGGACAGGTATTCCTTGGCTTCCGCGAGGGTGATTTTTTCCAGCTTTACCGCGTTCGGTTTTTTGAAATTCAGGTAGACGTTATCCACCCCGGTCAGGATCATCAGGGTTCGAGCCTTGATGTCCCGCGCGAGCACCGCGGTCGCCCGGTCTTTGTCGATGACCGCGTCCACGCCCTCGTAGGTTCCGTCCTGCTCGATGTAAACCGGAATACCGCCGCCGCCGGCGGCGATAACGATGGCCCCCTGGTCGACAAGTTGCCGAATGATATGCCGGTTGATAATCCGCGTGGGAATCGGGGAGGGAACGAGCCGGCGAAACCCCCGTCCCGAATCTTCCCGGATCACCCAATTGTAAAGTTCGGAAAGCACCTGCGCCTGTTTCTCGGTATAGAAAGGACCGATGTATTTGGTCGGATTGATGATCGAGGGATCGTCCGGGTCCACGATGACCTGGGTGACGAGCGTGACCACGTCCCGGTCGATGCCGAGCCGGTGGAGTTTGTTCTGAAGGCTCTGTTCGATCATGTAACCCATGCCGCCTTCGGTATCGGCGACAATCACGCCCAGCGGCAGGGCGGGGATATCTTTGATGGTCCTTTCCACCCGCAGCAAGGCGTTGCCGACCTGGGGACCGTTACCATGGGTGATCGCCAGGTTATACCCTTCCTGGATGAGCTCGACAATACCTTCCAAACTTTTCCGGGTATTGGCGAACTGCTCGTGAATGTCTTCCTTGCCGGTGGCGGCGATGGCGTTGCCGCCCAGGGCGATGACCGCTTTTTTCATTACCCATTATAAACAGGGCAAGGTCCGTGTCAAGAAACGATGATCTGCCGGTACATCTTAGATTTTTTTAGAAAATTCAAAATTCGAAATTATAAATCCGAAACAAATACGAATCCTTAAATCTCAATTATTCAAATAAAGCCCGTTAGAGAATACTGCTCTCTAACGGGCATACGCGACGGCGGTATTAAACCACCGTCTGCTTTATTCGGAAATAACCACCGATTTAAATCGGCGGTTTTCTCTAACGGGATAAAAGCCATTGTTTAGAATTTGGTTTTTGTGATTTCGATTTTGTTTAGTATTTCGTATTTCGGATTTTTCTTCTGCTTACTGCCTACTCCATACTACTTACTATTTTGATCTCCTCGGCACCTCTTCCCCTCCGCGCCTCGGCATTTTATCCCTCAGCATCTCGGCAATTATATCCGATCCTTCTTTTCCAGTTTCCGAACGAGCTTCCGGTGGCGCGCGATAATCCGGCCCGCCCGCGCCAGTTGTTGACGGGTCGCTTCGATCCCGGTGCCGCCGCGGGATATTTTCCGGCGCACGGAATTTTTTGGTTTCAGCAGTTCCGCGACCGCGGCCGATTTCCAGCCCAGTCTGCGGGCGCAGGATTCGATGAAAGCATCGATATCGCCGTTTGACGACCGGACACATTCCGCCACCAGATGATAGGCGGCCCGGAACCGGAAACCGGACTGGACCAGGCGATCGACAAGGTCCGTGCACCCGGCGTAATTTTCACGTTCCGACCAGGGCCCGGAGCCTTCGGCCAGTTTTATGGTTTTAACCAGGCCGGCCGCGATCTCGAGGCTGGCCAGAATTTCATCGACCTGGCGGAAAAATATCCCTTTCAGTTCCTGGAGGTCGCGGTTATAGGAATGGGGAAGACCCTTGAGGACGCAGAGCAGGGAAGTCAGGCTGCCGACCGCTTTGCCCGCTTTCGCCCGGAGCAATTCGCAGATATCCGGATTTTTTTTCTGGGGCATGATGCTGGATCCGGTCTCGTAGGCGTCGTCAATTTCCAAGCGCCCGAATTCCGCGCTGCTCATGACGACCAGGTCTTCGGCCAGCGACGATATGTGGATCATCGCCTGGGTCAGAAAGTAAGCGGTTTCGGTCAGAAAATCGCGGTCGCCGACCGCGTCCAGGGCGTTGGCGAACGTAAGATCGAAGCCCAGGCGGCGCGCGAGGTAATCCGGGTCGATGGGGTGGGTAGTGCCGGCCAGGGCGCCCGCCCCCAGGGTCGAGACGTTGACCCGGACCCGGGCGTCATTCAGTCCTTCCAGGTCGCGCCGGAATTTGTAAAAATAACTCAGAAGGTAAAAAGCAAAAAGAACGGGTTGCGCGGGCTGCAGATGAGTGTAGCCGGGGACGACGGCGCTCGGGTATTCCCGGGCTTTGTCCCGGAGGGCGAGTTCCAGGTTCAGGATCCCGGCCATGGATCGCCGCAGAGCGTCCCGGCAATAGAGACGCAGGTCGGCGGCCACCAGGTCGTTGCGGCTGCGGGCGGTATGGAATTTTTCCGCGTCCCGTCCGCAATATTTTTTGAGGCGGTGTTCAACGTTCATGTGGACATCCTCCCGGTTGGGATCGAGGCGGAATTTCCCGTTCCGGAATTCCCGAAGAATTTTTTTTAGCCCCCGGACCAGGAGCGTCGCTTCGCGCCGGGTAATAATTTTTTGCCGGCCCAGCATGCTCACGTGAGCGAGGCCGCAGGCGATATCATAGGGTATTAGCCGGCGGTCGTCCGCGAGCGAAGAGGAGAATTCGAGCGCCGCCCGGCTGGTCGGCCGGCGGAACCGCCTTCGCCAGACTCCCGCGCGTTTCGTCCCCCGAGTATTTTTATTCATCATAAGTGTATAATTATACATATGGTTTCAACCTTGTCAAGGACGGAAATGCAGTTGATGGTCGGTCTTTCATAATTCAAATTGCTTCCCCCTTGCGAAGAGAGGGATTTTAATGATAAATAACAAATTATAAATGCCGAATCAATGCCAAAGCGCAAAAGGATAAATCAACATTAAATCATTTGACATTGGAATTTTGGTCTTGTTTGATATTTGATCCGCCAGGTTGCGTGGCGGATTGACATTATGGCGGAGCTTGACTTTATGCAATCATCGTGTATAATTATCCATGAAGAAAAGAATCCGTCAGAAATTAATCCGGGACCTGATCCGTGACCGGGAAATACGGACTCAGGATGAGCTGCTGGCTAAGCTGAAACAGAAGAACGTCCGGGTTACCCAGGCGACTTTATCCCGGGATTTTCGGGAGATGGGAGTGATCAAAAAACCCGAGGGTCTGGGCGGGGTCGTGTACAAGATCGTACCGGAGGCGATCCCGATCAGCACCCGGAACCTGCATAACAAGTTTATCGGCACGGTCCTGGAAGTAAAAAGGAGCAACAATCTGATCCTCTTGAAAACTCCCCCGGCCGAAGCCCAGGGCGTGGCGCGCTTTATTGATAACGCCCGCATTGCCGGTTTGTTGGGAACCGTGGCCGGTGACGATACGATCCTGATCGTGGCCGAAACCGAATCCGACGCCCGAAAAATCGTCGGCCTCTTCAATAAAATCGTGATTCCCGGTTAAGCGTAAAATCCGCCGGCTAAAGATTGACCGGCGGGATAAAGGGGTAAACCGCCGAAATATCGCTTAATTTTTTAGACCCACCTTAAACCCATGTAATTTTCCTCTTGATTTTTATATAATTATATATATTATATTTTAATATGATTGGGATGGAAGGAAGGGTCTGGGCGGAAATCGCCCTGGACCGTCTGATCGCCAATTATCACCTGGTAAAAAAACAGGCGGGTAAGGCGAAGATCATGGCCGCGATTAAAGCCGACGCCTACGGGCACGGCGCGGTCGAGGTCGCCAATACCCTGGCTGAGGAAGGAGTTGATTTTTTCGGCGTCGCCAGCGTGGAAGAAGGTGTCGAGCTGAGGAAGGGCGGCATCGACTCGGATATTCTGGTGCTCAGCCCCATCCTGTATAACCAGATCGACGAGATCATCGAGCATAACCTGATGCCGACGATATCGGAGCTGGCTTTTTTCCGGGAGTTGAACCAGCGCTCGAAGACGCTCGGCACGACGATCAGCGCCCACGTGGAAATCGATACCGGCATGACCCGAACCGGCATCCCGTACGCCGAGGCGAAGAACGCGATGAATACCCTGACCGCTTCGCCGTATATCAAAATCAGCGGAATTTTCTCACATTTTCCGCTGGCCGACGCGGACGGCAATTTCACCGCGCGGCAGATCCGGACTTTCATCCAGCTCGTCGCCGGCATCCGGCAGCAGGGCCTGAGGCCGCGGTACGTGCACATGGCGAACTCATCGGGAATTTTCAATTTTTCGAAAGCGTATTTCAACCTGGTCCGGCCCGGAATATCGCTGTACGGGTTGCGATCCTCGCCCAATGTCTATTACGGAGACGAATTCAAACCGGTGCTGACCATGAAAGCGAAGATCGTCAATCTCCGGGAAGTGCCCGCCAACACGCCGATCAGCTACGGTCACACCTTCCGGACCAGCCGCCGGAGCCGGATCGCGACGGTCAGCGTCGGTTACGCCGACGGTTATCCGCGCATGCTTTCCAATATCGGCGAAGCGCTATGCAATGGCCGGCGGGCCAAGATCGTCGGCACGGTCTGCATGGATCTGATGATGCTTGACGTGACCGATATTCCGGATACGGGCATCGGCGACGTCGCGACTTTGATCGGCCGGGACGGCAAGGAAGAGATCACGGCCGAGGAGTGCGCGACGAAATGCAAAACCATCGTCTACGAAATAACCTCGGGCATCGGCCCCCGGGTCGCCCGGGTTTTTAAGCATAAGAATAAAATCGTCAGCGTCCGGAATCTTTTAGGGCGCTGGAATAATTAATAATTTTCGCGAACAAGGAGGTAGAGATGAAAAAGTTGGTCATCCTTTTCCTGCTGGTGGTGAGCAGCATAATCGCGCAGGAGACGACGCACACGGTAAAAGTGGACGATACGCTTTGGGACATCGCCCAAATGTACTATTCAAATCCGTTCCTGTGGCCCTATATTTGGCGGGCGAACCTGAGCAAGATCCAGGACCCGCATTGGATATACCCGGATCAGGTTTTCGTGATCCCGCCGTCGCCGGAGTCGGCGGGGACGGCGCCGGCTTACGTGCCGCCCGTGACACCCTACGTTTCCACGCCGGTGAAGAAGACAGCGGAAGTGGTTTCCGTGGTCAAGAGCGAAGAACACGTCTTCAGCGAGGCTTTGCTCCACCGCGCCGGATTCATCGTCACCGAAAACATGCCCGTCTGGGGCCGGATCCTGCAGACCGAACCAGCCGGTGAAAAAATGATCTCCACTTACAAGACAGTCTATATCGACCGCGTCGAGGATATCAAGGCCGGCGACGTTCTGTCCATTTACCGCCCGGGGAAAAATTACGATGACCCGAAGACCGGCCGGTTCCTGGGCAAAGAGATTATCGTCCTCGGCAAACTGGAGGTCAGCGAACTGGGCAAGGACGGCGCGCGCTGCAAGGTGATCAGTTCCTACGATATCATCCAGAACGGCGACCGGATCATGCCTTATGAACCGCTGGTCGCTCCGGAGGACGTGCAGCTGATCCCGGCGACCAAGGAACTCGAGGGGTATGTCGTCGACGTTAAAGGACAGGAATCAAACATCACGCCGCCCCATTTATTCACCGTTGTGAATCAGGGCGAGGAGAGCGGAGTGGTCGTGGGTGACATCTTTGACGTCTATCAGGAACGGGTTATCGATGGTAAGAAAATGCCCGATTTCAACACCGCTAAAATCCAGATCGTTGCCGTTTTCCAGAACGCCTCGATCGGCCTGCTTTTGTGGGTTCGGGAAACGGTGCAGGTGGTGCGCGGCGAGAAGTGCCGGTTGGTCCAGGAGGCAAGGTGAAGGAGAAGGAAGCACTAAGTCAAGTATACCTGTTCCGCGAGCTGACCCCCAGCGAGATGGACATCCTGATTTCGATCTCCAAGGAGAAACGGGTTAAGAAGAACGACCTGATCTTCCGGGAAGGCGATACGGGCGACGCGTTCTTCCTGATCGTGTCCGGCAGCGTCCGGATCTCGACCATCGTCCCGGGTGTGGGCGAAGAAGCCCTGACGATTCTCCGCGAAGGCGAGTACTTCGGGGAAATGGCGCTGATCGACGACGTGCCCCGATCCGCGTCCGCGATCGCCAACGACGATACCATCCTGCTGCTGATCGGGAAGGAAGATTTTCGAAAACTTCTCGCCCAGGAGACCGGTATCGCGTACAAGCTGCTCTGGGTAATCACCCGGACCCTGTGTTCCCGGCTCCGGAAGACCGACGAGCAGTTGAAGAGCATTTTCTCGATCGCGAAGACTTTTTAAAGGATCGACTGGAATCCGCATCGGCGAATAAGGCGATCAGGGCCGCGAAACGCATGGCGAGAGTCACTTTTTTATTATTTGGATTGTGCCGGTGGCACCCAAGGGTTAAGGAAAAATCATCTACCTCCTGCCCGCCCACCGGCAATCGTGAGGGAAAATAAGTGTTTGAATTTTTCGGCAGCAAGGATCCTCAGAAGGCGTTGCAAAAGGCCCGCGAATATATGCGGGAGGGAAAGACCAATGCCGCGATCAAAGTTCTGGAAGATAACCTAACCGAAAACGAAGCCGCTTTCGACGCCTACATGGAACTCAGCCGGTTGTACTATGAGGTTGACCAGCGCAGCCGGGCGGTTGATTTGTTCCGCGAAATCCAACACATCGTACCCAACCGGGTCGATGAAGTGATCGCCGTGGTTTCCGAACTGTTCTATCGCAAAACTTCGATCGACGCCGGCGACCTCCTGATCCAGACCTATGTTGCCGGCCAGCAGTTCGAGGAAATCGCGAAAGTCCTCCGGGCGTTTAACGATCGGGAGATGAAACTCCTGGTTACCCGCTACGAGAAACTTAAACAGGCCAGCGCGGGGAGAAATGTCCTGTCCAAACGGGACATGGAATATATTCTTACCCTCAGTTCGATTTATTTCTTCCACCAGGAGAGCAAGAAGGCGGTCGAGACCGTCGAGCCGGTCATCGGCATCGAAACCTTCAACTCCGCGCTCATGGCCTGGGCCCGAACCACGGTCCGCGAACGCTACAACGATCCCTACGCTTCTTACGTCATGCTGAAGGTTCTGCTCGGCCATCGGGCTTTTGAGGAAAGCCTGAACCTGGCGCACCGGATCCAGGAAAAATTTCCGGATTTCATCGACCCTCTGATCGAACAGATCGCTCAGGCTCAGCCGAGCAAGGATTTCGAGGAGAAATACGCCCAGCTGATGACCGAGTTGTACATTAAAAAGGGCGACCTGGACGCTTCGATCGAGGGTTTGGCCCGGGTTCTGAAGAAGGATCCGACCAAGGTGGATGACGTGGCCAAGGCCCTGCGGGAATTGGAAAAGCTTTACCCCAAGAACATGAAAATTCTGACCGCTCTGAGCGACGCATATTTGAACGCGGGCCGGGTTTCCCTCGCGCTTAACGAATTCGAGAAGATCCTCGAATCGGCACCCGACCGGTATGGGGACATCGTCCAAAAATATAAGTTGGCGTTCCAGAAGGAACCCAACAATCCCCTGGTCATCCAGGCGCTGGTCAACATCTATCTCCGGGAAAACGATCTTAAGTCGGCGGTCGGCGTAATCGAAAGCGCCTATCAGAACGACCCGGGTCTGCTGGATGAGTATGTCCTGAACCTCAACACCATCCTGGACCGCGATATCGATAATCCACCCGCCCTTTATCTCCTGGCCTTATGCCTGGGGCAAAAGGGCGATCGGGAGAACGCCCTGGTGATTCTCGAAAGCTTGATGGAAGGCGGCCATCATGACCTCGCGGAAAAGGCCGCGGCGGAAATCATGGAAGCCAAGGCCGATGATCTGACAATGGCCAACCTCCGGGCCCGCAACCTGGCCATGATGGACAAGGGAGCCGAGGCGTTTTCCATCCTGGAGCCGTTTCTTAACCGGCCGAAGGAAGAGGTGGTCATACTCCTGCCGACCCTGGATGAACTCGTCAACCGGAAACCGGATCTGGCTAAAAAGATCCTCGCGTTCTATGACCGCCACCGGAAAGACGAACCGTTCGTCTATGATCTGGCCACCGCCCGCCTGTACGCGTTCCAGGGCGACTTCGACCGGTCGGTCAAGATCTTCGAGAAATGCTTCGGCATACCGGAAAACAAGGAAACGACCAAGCGTGCCCTGATCGAGGTTATCCAGGCGCGGCCGAACGCGGTCCCGTTGCTTTTATCCGCCGCCCGGCTTTTCATGAAGGAAGGCGAGGTCGAGGTGGCCACGCAGTTCTTCAAGACCGCCCAAAGCGTGGATCCCAAGGCGTTTTTTGAAATCATCGACGAATTCTATGATACCCTTAAGGCTTTTCCCAAAGACCGCGAGGTCCGGGTTCTCCTGATTAATACTTTCTTCCACCGCCGGATTTGGGAACGGGTCATCGAGGAAGCCAAGAAGGGGGTCGAAGTCTTCGGGCAGGAAGCCCAGTTTTTTAACCTGAAACTGGGCCAGGCGCTGGTCGAAAGCGGAAATTTAACGGACGGCGTCCGCCCGCTAATGCTTTCCCTGGATGGGGAGCAGGATTATGCCAGCGAGGTTGTCAAGTATCTGGACAAGATCCTCCAGATCGACAAAAGCAACGTGCCGGCCCATTTCGCCCGCGGCCGCGCCCTGGCCAAAGCCCGGCGCATCGACGAAGCGGTTGACGAGTACCTTACGACCGCCCGGATTCTGCCCGCCCGCGCGGAATACGTCTACGAAGAACTTAAAACTCTGGCCGTCAAGGCGCTCGCGAACCCGCGCATCCTGTTCGCCCTGGGCAACATCGAGATTATTCTGAAAAAATACGAGGACGGGATCAAGCACCTGCTCCAGGCCTGTGAGCTGGATCCGGTTTTTGTCAAGCAGGTAATCCCGGCGTTTGAAAAATTAGTCGTCCAGATGCCCACCCCGCTTCTCCAATTCTCCCTGGCCCGGATCTATCACCTGGCGAATATCAGGGGCTCGGCGGTGAAATACTACATTGCCGCCCAGACGGCGGATAAATCCTACCGGGAACCGGCGATCACTGAAATGAAGAAGATCTGCGCCGAGGACCCGAAGGACGCCGAATCCCGGCGCGGCCTGGCTCAGATTTATTTTGATTACAACGACCTGGAAGACGCCCTGGACCTGACCTCGGAAATATATAAAACGAACCCGGCGGAGAGCGGCTGGGTGAAATCTATCATCCCCAAAATCCTGGAGAAGAACCCGAAGCACATCCAGTCCTACTATCTATTGCTCTACATATTTCTAAACGAGGGTGAGTACCGGAAGGCGATCGAAGTTTCTCAGCGCCTGGTCGATATCGCGCCCCAGGAAACCCCGCGGGTTATGGAGGAACTGGTCGGACACCTCGATAACAGCCCGGACGTGCTCCTCTACCTGGGTACTCTCAACAAGCAGACCGGCAACCTCCGGAACGCGGTCAAACTTTTCGAAAAATTATTTTACATGGACCCGACCCAAAGCCCGGCGCTGCTCGTCCAGCTCCAGGAAGTGATCAAGAAGGACGCCGGATACGGCGAGACATATTTACTGGCGGCCCGCGTTTTTGCCTATCTGACACAGTACAATCCAGCCCTGGCCGCGCTCGCGAAAGCGGAAAAAATAATGCCCGACCGCGCCGAGGAAATCGGCCTGCGAGCCGCCCAGATCAATTATGACATGGGCCAGGCGGACCGGGCGGTGGAAATTTACCGGCAGCTGCTGGAGAAGACCAAAGACCGCAACGCGATTTACCGGCTGATCAAGAAAACCAAAGGCGATTACCTGAAACACAAGATCGAAACCATCAAAGGCGACGGCGGTAAGGAGCGCCTGGACCGGGCGGCGGTTTACCTGTTGATGGATCGGCTGCCCGAGGCCGAGAAGGAATTGAAATTCGTCCCGCAGGACCCGGCCGCGACCAAGCGGCACATCCTGCTCCGGGCTCAGTTGTGCCTTAAAACCAACCGGCCCATGAAAGCCCTGGAAATCATGAAGAACTTGGCCGCCGATAAGGAAACGGCGCCGGTCTACGCCGAGATCTACGAGGCGACCGGTTCCTATGAAGCGGCGGCCTCCGTACTGCGCACGGCCGGTGTCGCCGGGGCGGATGAGCGCATCGAATATTACAAGAAAATGGCGCAAGAGCGAAGGTTCACCAAAGGGAAATATTTCATTGAAGGGAGGATTTAATGAAATGCCCGTTTTTAGTCAGGAAAAAGTCGGTCTTTGACAAGGAGGACCGTCACGTCAGCGAAGAACTCGAAATCCAGGAGTGCGTAAAAAACGAATGCATGGTCTACGACGGCGCGACCAAGCTTTGCTCGCTTCTATCGGCGAATATCAAGAACGGGATCCTGATCGACGATCTAAAGGGCGGGATCAAAGAACTGAAAAAAGATATGACCGAACGCGCCGAGGGGATGAGCGTGGTGGTTTCAACCACGATCCAAACCATTCAGGAAGCCATGATCAGTCGTTTCGAAATCCTCAAGAAACAGAACGAGATCGTGGTCCTGGGATTCGACCGGCTGATTGAGACATTCAACGGCAAGACCGACTTCCTGAGCGGGAAAATCGGCGAAACCGTCAACACCATGCGAGACTTAAAGGAAGCTTACCTGACGGCCCTGAACGAGCACGGCGTCAAGCTCGCGGCCGCCCTGGACGAGCTGAAAGGATCCGTTAACGACGGCCTGGGCAGCCTCAAATCCTCCCTGGAGGCCCGCCGGGAAGTCGACGAACGAATCATCGACAATCAGATCCAGTTCCACGGCGAATTCAAAAATTTCGCGGCCGAATATACCCGGCTGGCCCAAAGGTCCGAAGCCGCGCAAACCGGTTATTTTGAAGTGCTCCGGAGCGTGTTCGAGAAATCCCAAACGACAATCCAGGTGGGAATGGAAACGATCGCGGCCGAGATCGGCAAGGGTACGACCGCGGTTCAGGAAATTATCCGGCGCCTGGAGGTTCTCGAGGCGATGGCCGGCGGGATCGGCGGCATGAGCGAGACGGTGAAGGCGGAGGTTTCGGGTTTAAAAGCCGAAAGCGCGCAGTTGCTGAACGCTTTGACCGGCAAATTCGATGAACTGGCCCGGTCGTTCGCGGAAACGATCAAGGCGAGCGACGAAAACATGCACAACGTGATCGTCGATATCGGGACGGTCACCGAAAACATGAAGGCGGACTTGATAGAATTCCGCGGCGCGATCGCCGGCAAATTCGACGAGTTGAGCAAGGGTTTTGGCGACCAGCTGGCGAAACAGGATACCCGGCTTCAGGACCTGCTTTCCGGGCTGGAAAACGCGGGCCGGAATCTGGGTGAAGTCATGAAGGGCGAATTCGGCGGATTCCGTTCGGAGTCCGCGGCCCTCGTCGAAAACCTCAAGGCCGAACTGGTCAAGAACCTGGCAACCCTGGACGGCATCCGGGTTGAATTGGGTAATCTGCGAACCGGTACGACCGCGGCGGTGGAAAATATCCAGAGCGAGATCGCCCGGAACGTGGAAAGCATCGTCGGGATCAAAATGGAGGTCACCGGACTGCGCAGCGACGCGTCCTCCATCATGGGCGATGTCAAGAGCGAGATCGTCCGGAACATCGAGATCATCTCAAGGGAGATCACCAACCTGAACGCCGAGACCAAGGGGGCCCTGACCAATATCCAGTCCGGTATGGGCAAGTCCGTGGATTTGTTCGGGCAGTCCGGCCAGCAGATCACGGATATGGGCGACGCGATGCGTCAGCTTAACCGGAACTATCTGGAATCGCTGAGCCGGATCGCGGGTTTGACGGAAGGCATGCGCAAGGGCGTGGAAGCCGTCGGCGAAGGCATGCAACAGAGCGTCATGGACCTGGTCGACGCGATGAAGAAGGAGATCGGCGGCCTGGAGAGCCAGTACGCGAAGACCTTCAAGGATATTGCCCAGCTGGCCGAAAAATTCGAGGATCTCAACAAGGGAATCGGCGGCATGACCAAGGGCGTGCAGAAGGATTTCAAGGATCTTTTCGAACGTCAGAGCCAGCTCGCGGAGAACACCCGGGAAATTTTGAAGAACATCCGGGAATACTTCGAAAAGGACGAAGTCCGCTACAAGGCCGAGCAAACCGAGCAGCGGGTCAAGCAAGCGCTTGATCATTTCGACCGGTCAACGCTTTATTTCTACCGGGGTAATTTTGAACTGGCCCTGAACGAGATCGATAAGGCGGTTGAGATCAACCGGACCGCCGAGTATCTTAACCTCAAGGGTCTGATTCTGAGCGAACTGGGTAAATCCGACGAAGCCAAGAAAGTTTATCAGGAGGCGTTGAAACTGGAGCCGAACCTGGCCGAGATCTACAATAACCTGGGGCTTCTGCACCTCAAAGCCAAGAAGATCGAGGATGCCGCGGTCGCGTTCCAGGAAGCGCTCAAGCGCAATGTCAATTACACCCTGGCCTACGTTCATTTGGGCAAGGTTCTGCTGGAGATGGAAAAGTACGACGAGGCGATGCAGGTCTTCCAGCGGGCTCTGGACATCGATCCCGCGAATACGGAAGCCAAAGCAGCCATCGCGCTCTACAAGGAAGGGAAGCTCGGCAGTTAAATTACAAATTACAAATGTCAAATTTCAAAAGAATAAACTCTAAATCCGAAATGATAATTTCGAAACAATACCGAATGATCCCGGGTGAGAATAAGAAATTGGCTAATTGGAATTTTGGTCTTGTTTCGCTATTCATGCTTCGGAATTCGGATTTAACCGAGGTATTGCGAGGTTGATATGGACATACTTAACAGACTAAAGAAGGAAAAGAAGTCGGACTCGGTTTTCGATTCCGTCATCAAGAAAAAGGAAAAGGAAGGAAAGCCCGAGTATGTCGTCAAACCGACCGACATGGAAGTAACGCAAATTTCAGGCGACAAGGCGCCGCCCCAGGAAAAACCGGCGACGCCGGTCAAAGATCCGGGTCCGAAACGGGAGTTCCGGACCGAAGGTCTTCACGAATTCGAGCTGGACAGCCTGGGAGTCCAGGACCAGCAGGCCGATCTTAAATTGGAATATAAGACGAAGGTCGTCGTCCTGATCGACCAGGAAAAATACGGCGAAGCGATCGAAATGTTAATGGAATTACAGCTGAAACTGACCGACAAACCCCGTTAGAGCACTTATTTTTACTTGATTACAGTGATGATAACAGCTGGAATATCATTGTAATCTTTCTGTTATCGCGGTAATCATGAGCGCGATGAATATTTTTCAGAGCGCTCCCTTAAATTTCTTGACTTTTGGCCCAAAACGTATATAATCAATCCCTATGCCAAATAAAGTAGTCATTCATTATATCGACGGTCGTCTGGAACGGGGTTATACTTCGGATTTCCAACCCACCAAGGAAATATTTCACCTGATCGTCAAGGAAGAGGGCAAGGACCGAGCCCTGCCCGTTAAAATGATCAACCTGAAAGCGGTTTTTTTCGTAAAGGAACTCCTGGGTAAAAAACGGCCGCGGCCGGTCCCGAAAAAAACCTTCGATGAAATTGCCGATAAAACTCTGATCGGCAAAAAGGTGAAAGTGGAGTTCGTGGACGGCGAGAGTCTCTATGGTCTGACCATGGGCTACTCGCCCCAACGCCGGGGTTTTTTCTTCTCGCCCATCGATCCGGAAAGTAATAACGAGCGTATTTTCGCGATTCTCTCCGCGGTAAAAGACATCACTTTTTATGATTGAACCCGTCGCCGGCATAAACTTAACCGGCGTTCCGCTTTTCAAGAAAGGCAAGGTCCGCGAAGTATATGAGGTCGGCGATAAACTGCTCATCGTCGCGTCCGACCGGATCAGCGCCTTTGACTGGGTGTTACCGACCCTGATTCCCCGCAAGGGTGAAGTGTTGACCAGGCTTTCCGCTTTTTGGTTCCGTTTGACCCGGGATATCGTCCCGAACCATTTCCTTACCGACGACGTCTCCGAATTTCCGGCCGACCTAAAACCCTACCGCGCGGTTCTGACCGGCCGTTCCATGCTCGTAAAAAAAACCGAACCCCTGAGCGTCGAGTGCGTGGTCCGGGGTTATATATCCGGTTCGGCCTGGGTCGAATACCAGAAAACCGGTGATGTCGCCGGCGTAAAATTCACCGGCTTGAAGCAGGGGGATAAGTTTCCCGAACCGCTTTTCACGCCCGCGACCAAAGCCGAAACCGGTCATGACGAAAACATCAGTTTTGAGCGGATGGCCGGTATCGTGGGGCAGAAGAATGCCGAAACCCTGCGCGATAAAAGCATCGAGCTGTACAGTTTCTGCCACGACTACGCCCGGAAACGGGGTATCATCATCGCCGACACCAAATTTGAATTCGGGATTTACGAAGACCGGCTCATGCTGATCGACGAGATCTTCACGCCGGATTCGAGCCGTTTCTGGGAACAGAAACAATACCAGCCCGGCGGCGAGCAGGCGTCTTACGACAAGCAGTTTGTCCGGAATTATCTACTCAGCGTGAAATGGGACCGCAACTCACCCCCGCCCGAGCTGCCGCCCGACATCGTGGAAAAAACGGTCAGCCGTTACCTCGAAGCCCTGAGCCGCCTGAGCGGCTGATCCTTACTTCCCCAGCAACTCCCGGATATTGACCAGTTCGTCCCGGATTTCCTTGAAGATCTTCATGCTGTTCTGGATCGGCAGGGACAGCTGTTCCGGACCATCGGTCACCAACGCCAGCTTCTTCTTGGCGCCCGCGATCGTGTAGCCCTTATCATAGAGGATCTTCTTGATCGTGCGGATCATGTCGATATCCTTGCGTGAATAATAACGGCGCCCGACGCGGTTGCGTTTCGGTTTCAGCATCGCGAACTCTTTTTCCCAGTAGCGCAATATGTAAGGTTTGATCTCCAGCATATCGGCCACTTCGCGGATCGAGTAAAATTCTTTTTCGGTCATTGCCCCTCCTTTCTTATTCGCCCTTCAGGGGGCGCGTCATCAGCGCCCGGAGTCCCTGACGCGCGTCTATTTTTTCGTAAATTATCTTGTATACCGTTTCGCAGATCGGCATTTCGATCCGGAACCGGGCCGCCAGTTTATGGACCGCCCGGGCCGTGGTTAAACCCTCGGCAACCATGATAATTTTTATCCGGATTTGCCCGCTTGTCAAGCCCTTTCCCAGCATCCGGCCCACCCGGTGGTTGCGGGATTCCTCGCTCGACGCGGTGGTCACCAGATCGCCCAGCCCGGCCAGGCCCCAGAAAGTTTCCGGCCGGCCGCCCATTTTACCCACCAGCCGCTGGAGCTCGGCGATGCCCCGGGCGCAGAGCGCGCCCCGGGCATTGGCGCCAAAGCCGAGACCGTCGCTGATCCCGGCGGCGATGGCCAGGACGTTTTTAGCCGCGCCGGCCAGTTCCACGCCGACCGTATCCCGACCGTGATAGATGCGGAAATTTTCCGTCGCCAGTTCGTGCTGGAGCTTCTGCGCGGTTGCGGCGTCGGGGCCGACGAGCACGACCGCGGTCGGTTCGCCGCGGATGATTTCGTTGGCGATCGAAGGACCGGAAAGCGCGTAAATCCGGTTTTTCGCGCGGAGAGACCGGCCGATCGTCGCGGAGGGCAGCAATAAGGTTCGGATGTCGATACCCTTGATCAGGCTCAGGTAGAGCGGGTTCCGGATCCCCGTTTTTCGGATCCGGGCCAGTACCCCGGGCAGGGTCTGGCAAGGCAGGGCAAAGACCGCGAGGTCCGCGCCGGCAAGGGTTTCTTTTAGGTTCGGGCGGATCTTGATCGAACCGGGTATTTTATAACCGTTCAGGAAGGGCTCGTTGTTCCGGGTTTTTTGGACCCGGAGCGCGCGGGACCGGTCGAATTCCCAGATCCGGACCTTATGACCGTTGCGGGACTGGATGATGCCGAAGACGGAACCCCAATTTCCGCAGCCCAAAACTGCGATCTCCATTATTTCACCCCCACCTTCATCCTCCCCCAAAATGGGGGAGGAGAATTTGTCTTTTTCGTCTTTTTGGTCTGTTTTGTCTTTTTGGTTTAAAACCAGAGAAAACAGAAAGACTAGAAAGACGAAATAGACCAGTTATCATTTCTTCTTCCATAATACCGTGCGCGGTTCCTCACCCCGAAAAATGCGCCGGATGTTCGTCCGGTGGGCGAATATGATCAGGAGCCCGAGCAGGGCGATCAGGATCCGGTCCAGAAGCGTTCCTTCGTGCAGGATAAAGGCTGCCACCGGCAGGATGACGGCCAGGATCACTGAGGCGAGCGAAACGAAAAACGTGACCAGGTAAACCGCCAGCCAGGCGCCGAGTCCGATCAGGAAAGATTTCACAGTCAGGCCCAAAGCGCCGCCGATGATCGTCGAGACGCCTTTGCCGCCCCGGAATTTGAAGAAGGGGTTGAAGACGTGGCCAAGAATGGCGCCCGCGGCCGCGAGCGCGGGCGGGAGATGCCAGGCGCGGGCGAGCAGGACCGGGATCAGGCCTTTCACTCCGTCCAGAATAAAGCCGATGACAAAATAGACCGGGCCCAGGGCGCGATACAGGTTGGTCGCGCCGATATTGCCGCTGCCGATCTTCCGGATGTCCTTGCCCCGGCTCAGGCCGATCAGGTAAGAAAAGGGGATCATGCCGCAGGCGGCGCCGAGCAGGAAGGCGGAGAGATACGGAATCATGAACGGCCCCGGAGCTGAGTTTTGATTAGAATCGGCACGCCCTGGTAACCGAAATAGTTGCGGATTTCGTGGCGCACGTATTTAAGGTAATTTTCCTTAACCGGTTTGCTCACGGTCAGCCGAAAGATCGGCGGTCTTATTCCCGACTGGACCAGCTTCAGGAGTTCGCCGTAGGCGGGCGGTTTTAAGCGCCGGGCCAGCGATTCCAAAACTTTCCGGTCCGCGACCTTGGCGCCTTCGGCGTGGACGATGAGGACGAAGTTGAGCAGCCGCTCGATGTTGGTCCGGTTCAAGGCCGAGATCGGGACGATCGGCGCGAAACCGATGTATTCAAAGGACTGTTTTGTGGAGTTGATAACCCGGGCCAGGCTTTTTTTGCCGATCCGGTCGATCTTGTTGGGCGCGATGATCAGGCTTTTGGCTTTGGCCAGGGCCAGGGCGGAAATGCGTTTGTCCTCGACGACCACTCCCTGGGACAGGTCAAAGATCAGGATCACGACATCGGCTTCGTCGATGACGCGGATCGCGCGCATCGCGGAAAAGAATGCGATCGGATCCCGAATCCGGGAGCGTCTTTTAAGGCCGCAGGTGTCGATCAGTTCCAGGGTCTTACCGTGGTATTCAAAGTGCGCGTTAACCAGGTCCCGGGTCGTTCCCGGTTGTTCGTCCACGATCGCGCGTTCCTGCCGGATGATCGAGTTGAGCAGGGTGGATTTGCCGGCATTGGGCCGGCCGAGGATCAGGACCTTGACCCGTTTATCGCGGCGAGTTGCCGTCACTTGGGGCAGGCAGTCGTCGGTCGCGTCCAGCAGGTCGCCGAAGCCGATTCCCGCTTCGGCGGAAACCGGAAAGGTTCGTTCAAAACCAAGCCGGGCAAAATCCCAGACTTTGTTGTCCTCCCGCCGGGTATCCACCTTGTTGACTACCAGAAAGACCGGCTTGTCGAGCTTGCGCAGGCTGTTTCCGATTTCGTCGTCCATGGGGGTCAGTCCCTGCCGGTTGTCGACGACGAAATAGATCAGATCCGCTTCGGCGAGGGCCAGTTCGATCTGCCTCATGATTTTGGTCGCCAGACCGATTTCCTCGCCGGGAAAAAACCCGCCGGTATCGATCACGTTAAAGATCCGGCCGCGCCAGACCGCCTCGCTGTAGATCCGGTCCCGGGTCACGCCCGGTTCGCTGTGGACGATGGAGAGTTTGGTGCCGATCAGCCGGTTGAAGACGGTTGACTTGCCGACGTTTTTCCGGCCGACGATCGCTATCGTAGGCATTGCAATAACTCCCGGATTGTCGGCGGCGCGACCATTACCCGCGGGTCGCGGACTGGAAATCCGTCGAGGAATTCGCCGCGATCGTTGACGCAGTCCGGCGGCAGGACAATACGGTCGTATTTTTTGCTTTCGCGGTCGATCCCGGACCTGAGGTCGCGACCGGCAAGGAGACCGGCCACGGTTACGGACGGGCCGAAAAAACGGTTTTTGACCGCGCGGACGTCGAAAAGGAAATCTTTGTTTCCCAGCAAGTTTTTCAATTTACTCTCCAGCGCGCAGACCAGGGGATAAGCGGCCATGCCGGTCAGGGCCAGGAACCGGCCTTTTACTTTCCGGATCCGGTTCAGGCCGTCAATCTCATCGAGAAATCGGCGGGCCATGCCCACCCCGTTTTCGTACTGGGGAAAATCGTCGTAATAGTCGGCGCTGGGAAAAGGTTGTCCGGCTTTTATGAAAAATTCGTCGGCCAGGTAGACGAGGCCGATCCCGTATTTTTTTCGAAAACCGCGGTGATAGCGCTGGACGGTCCGGACGATCGCGCGGGCGGATCCGTAATCGATGGTTCGAAAGCCTTTGAGATGCCGGGAAATTCCGACCGGAACGATTCCGATTGAGCGCACAGCCGGATAGAGCTTAGCCAGGTCGCGGATCGAGCGGTTAAGCTCGGTTCCATCGTTGATCCCGGGCATGACCACGATCTGGCAGTGGAGATTTATGTTGTGGCGGGCCAGGTCCCGGAGCTGATCCATGATCGATCCGGCTTTTTTATTTTTAAAAATTTTTGTCCTGATCCGGGGATCGGTCGCGTGGACCGAAACATAAAGGGGCGAAAGCCGGAGCCGGCCGATCCGCTCCCGGTCATGGTCGGTGAGGTTGGTCAGGCTGAGGAAGTTGCCGAAGAGAAAAGAAAGGCGGTAATCATCGTCCCGGTAATAAAGCTCGCGCCGCAATCCCCGGGGCAAACCGCCCACGAAGCAGAAAGCGCAGTCGTTCGCGCAGCGCCGGTAAACCGGATCGGTCAGTTTCAAATCAAGGGTCTCGCGGGCTTTGACGACGATAACTTTCCGGCGGCCGTTGCGCCGGATGAGCAGGCGGCGCTCCTGGTCGGGATCGTTATAAAAACGGAATTCCAGGAAATCCTCAATCGCGCGGCCGCCCAGCGAGATCAGTTCGGCGCCGGCGGGGATTCTCCGGTGGTTCGAGGCGAGAATCGCGAGCATGGAGAATTATAGCCGGATTTGCCATAAATTCAAGAACAAATGCTGATTAATGTTGGCGGTTTCGAAAGGCGTTTCGGCTTCGGATAAAGTTTTTGTTAATCGTAACCGGTTTACGATGACGATGGACGATACGAATTTCGCAACCCCCAACTTTGTCATCCTTGACTTTTTTATTTTTTTTTATATATTTAGGATAATCGCCGGGGTGGTGGAATTGGCAGACACATACGTTTGAGGGGCGTAGGCCTTCGGGCATGCGGGTTCAAATCCCGCCTCCGGCATCAAAGGTCGCCATAGGCGACCTGGCTTATGGCAAATGGCGTATGGCGTTTTGAAAAGCATTTAGGATTGAAATAATTGGCAGTCCCCGTAGGGGGCATTTTAATAAGCAAGAAGCAGGGCACAGGGTAAACTGACAAAGATTATGATTGCTTTTTACTTAATTTTAACCGCATTCAATAATTTCCCGGTCTCCGATGCTTTTCAGGATCAGAATTATCCGGTCGTGTTGTTCGTCCAGAATCAGTATTACGTGTTCTGGCACGATATGCGTTATTATTCTCCGGACCGGTCCGTGTTCGGCTGCCGGGTCACGGCCGCCGGCGTCGTGCTCGACCCCCAGGGCCGGGAGATCCTGCGCGACCGGGCCGAGTGGCTGGACGCGGCCTTTGACGGCGCGAATTTTCTGGTCGCGATTCAGGACAGCTGCTGATCAAACGCCGATATCTTCGGAGTGCGGGTCACTCCGGAACTCAACGTCCTCGATACCGTCTATATCTGCAACCAGGCCGGCGGCCAGAATGTCCCGGCGCTCGCTTTCAACGGCGAAAATTTCCTTACCGTCTGGTATGATCCGGGATTGAACAAGGGGATCGTCGCAGCCCGGGTTACGCCCCAGGGCGCGGTGCTGGACACGGGCAATTGTCTGGGCGCAGGCGACAATGATCCGGATATCGCGTCCGACGGCGACCGCGGCCTGGCCGTCTGGTCCCGTGATTTTTACGGAGTCTGCGGCCGGTTCCTGGACCGGCAGGCCCAACCCGTGGATACGGTGCTGCGCGTCGCCGCGATCGCCGCTTCGGGAACCGCACCCGGGATCGCGTGTGACAGCCAGAATTATTTGGTCGTGTGGGCGGATTTCGGCCCGGGCGGAGATCTGGATATTTTCGGAAGGATGGTCACTGGCCAGGGCCAAATGCCGGGTGATATATTTCCGGTAGCGCGGGGTTCGGCGGTTCAGAAAGATCCCAACCCGTCTTTCGACGGTACTAAATACCTGGCCGTCTGGCTTGAAGACGGTTTGAGAATAATCGGCCAATTCCTCGGGACCGACGGAAAGCTGATCGGCGGTCCGTTCCTTATTTCGGACACTGCGATTTACGAACGTCAGTATCCGGCGCCGGGCGCCAGCGCCGACAATTATCTGACGGTCTGGGCCGAATATCACGGTGGATTCGATATCTACGCGGCTTTAGGCAATGCGATCGGCATCGCAGAACACCTGAAGAAGATAATACGGCCATTGTCGTCATTGATCTGCGGTCCCGAATTTCCAAGAGAATTCGATAAACTGCAGATTTATGACGTCTGCGGGCGACCAGTTGGATCAGAGCGTGTCGGACCAGGAATATATTTCGCGCTTTTGGCCGACCGCCGGCGGATAAAGATCGTTAAAGTAAGATAATTGCTCATCTGGTTGCGATACGGGTGAGAAGGTCAGAGAACAAAGTAAAGGAGGAGGTATGATTATTATCGCGATTTCACTGACGGTGTTATTCTCCGCGACTCCACAGGTATACTCGACGGACCTGGACGGTCAATCGCGGCCCGTCGCCGAACGTCAGTTGTCGGATAACGGCGTTTGCGCACCGCCCCAGCAAATGCCGGGCTGGCCAAAGATCATGGGCACCCATCCGAATTACAAACCGAGCGGCGTCTGCTTCGCCGACCTCAACAACGACGGCCGCCTGGAAATAATCGCCGGATCCACGGACGGCAAGGTCTATGCCTGGGATTACCTCGGCAACGACCTGCCGGGATGGTCAATAACCCTGCCCGCTCTGGTCCAGGCCAAGGTGGCGGTCGGCGACCTGGACAATAACGGCGACCTGGAAGTCGTGGTCGCGGCCCGCGACGGTTACGTCTACGCGTACCATCACGACGCGACGCCGGTCAGCGGCTGGCCCAAGAACGCCGACGGCGTCCTGGGTTTCATCGCGCCGACGCTTTTTGACCTGGACCGGGACGGCGACCTGGAAGTGATCATGGTCCAGATGCAGTCCGGGCAGCCCGGTCACGTTTATGTCTGGCACCATAACGGTCAGGTCTATACGGGCTGGCCGAAGAGCATGGATTATCTGGGCGTAGCCACGGCCGCGGTGGCCGACATTGATAATGATAACCTGTTCGAAATCGTAGCCCTATCCTATTACTCGATCTACGCGTGGGATCAAAACGGCAACATCGAGCCCGGCTGGCCGAAATTGAACGTGGCGGGCGGCATGAGCTACGCGCAGGCGGTCCTCGCCGATCTCGATGGCAACGGCGACCTGGAGATCCTGCATTCCTATTATTCGGGCAATCAGAATTACGTTGGCGTTTATCACCACGACGCGATCGGTTACGCGAATTGGCCCCAACCTTATCCCGGTCCCCAGACTTATACGATGTCGGTTACCGCGGATCTGGACCAGGACGCGGATCTGGAGATCTTCGGCGGCGGCCACGTCTTCGGTGGGGTCAGCCTTTCGGCCCGCCACGTTTCCGGAGTCCAGCTCACCGGCTGGCCGGTTCAGGTGGACCTGCTCGAGTGCTCGCCGATCGTCCTGGATGTCAACGGCGACGGCGCCCGCGAGACGGTGGTCGGCGACAACGCCAATCCCGGTAAGCTGTACGCCTTCAAAGCGGACGGATCCAACGCGCCCGATTGGCCGGTGACTACGACCGCCGCGGCCGGAGTGAACAGCGCGCAGGTCGGCGACGTGGACGGTGACGGCGACCTGGAGATCGGGCTGGTCCTGATGGACGGGACGGTCAATCTTTGGACCCTGGACAGCGTGCCGTATCGTCCGTACCTTACCGAGTGGGGATCCTTTTTCCACGACCAGTGGAATACCGGGTGGTTTCATCCCCGGGCACCGGTCGGCTTATCGGCCGCGCCCGTTTCTGACCGCATCCGGCTGACCTGGCGCAAGAACCCGGAACCGGATATCGCCGGGTACGCTGTTTACCGGAGTCAAACTTCGGGCGGACCCTATGTCCGGATCAATCCCGCGGTGGCCAGTGATACGTTTTACTCGGACAGCACGGTCCTGCCGGGTGTGACCTATTATTACTGCGTTACCGCCCGGATCGAGGCCGATGCCGAATCGCGGCTGAGCAACGAGGTTTCGGGCATGGTCGGCATCGCGGAAAGCGGCACGGACCTGAATAAAATTATATCCTTTGCACCCAATCCGTTCCGGATTAAAACGGATATCAGATGGCGGATTACAGATATCAGTTCACAGATTAAAGAATTAACAATTTTTGATATTTCTGGTCGGTTGATTAAATCCTTTTTTCTGCCTACTGCTTACTCCTTACTCCATGCTGTCGTTTGGGACGGAACGGACCAAAACGGTAGGGTGGTACCGGCGGGTCTTTATTACGCACACATTGCCGGAGGCCGGTGGGAAAAGGTCATCAAGATAAAATAAAACATATCTCCGTCATCTGATTTTTCATCTCGGGCATCATTTTTTTAAGGGGAAAGCTGGGGGACAGGGATTCGAACCCCGATCAATTGGTCCAGAGCCAACCGTCCTGCCCTTAGACGATCCCCCAAGAAACGGCGTTAAGATCAAGTTTCAAATGATAAATGTCAACAAGTACTTTACAAATTTCAAATTTATTATACTTATTATAGCAATTTTTTTGGACAAGTCAAGAAATCGATAAGGATCTGCAAAACTATACACAAAAACCAACCTGCCTGGTTTGATGTGCGCAATGTGTCGAAATCGTGTGAGATATTGCGATTAAACTATACACTGGGAACAGTTTATCAGCATATCAGTAATCCTGATAATCTGGTTTCCTGATTTTTCCAAACTGATCTTCTGATCCCTGGCTTCCTGATAACCTGGTATCCTGATCCGCTGATGTTCTGGGGCGTTAACGCCTTATCCCCAGCGACATGACGATGGCGATAACGAAAAAGATGATGTTCGGCAGCCAGGCGGCCAGAACCGGGGGTATCAAGCCCGCCACGCCATAGGCCCGGCAGGACTGGATCAATCCCCAATAAACGAAGGCCAGGATGATGCTGATTCCCAGCCCGATGGCGACCCCGCCCTTTTTCAGGGTCACGGACAAAGGCAGGCAGATGACCAGGAGGATGACGGTGATCAGGGGGAAGGAGAAGCGGTAGTTAAGCTCGACTTCCTCCTTGGCCACGTCCTCGCCGGCGCGGGCGCGTTTCTTGACAAAACGGTAAATTTCCAGGATGTTCATCTCCTCAACCGGTTTGACCCTTTTCATGAAATCCGGCGGTTTCTCCAGCAGCTCGGGCATGTTGACCAGCCCACCGGACATGACCGTTTCGTTGCCCAGGGTATCAAAATTCCGGACCGTGGCTTTGGCAAAAGACCAGGAACCGTTGAAGCGGCCTGATTCCGCGTCGATCCGCCTTACGATTTGCTGGCGCGGTCCGATCTTCCAGAGCGTGACACCCCGCATCAAACCTTCATCCGGGTTATATTCCCGAATGTAGTAGATCCAATCGTCCGCGCCGTAATAAAATATGTTCCGGCGCAATTCCGAGACCGGCGCCGACCGCTTGTCAATCTTTCGGAGCCGGTGATCGACCAGGCGGGTTTGCGCCCAGGTACCCACGGTTTCCTGAAAGACGAAGGCGCCGGCCGCGATTAAGATCCCGGTCAGGAAAACGAGAAGGAGCAGGTGGTTGACATCGAGCCCGCTGGACTTCAGGGCGGTCAGCTCCCGGTTTTTGGTCATATGGCCGAAAATGAAGAAGGCGCCGATGATGGCCGCGACCGGAAGGAGAAGAGCAATATAGGACGGGGTCAGGTAAACATAGTTGAGGAAGATATCCCGGGCGGATATATTCCGGCCCAGATAACGGCCCAGGTTATCGAAAAGATTGATGATGATATAGAGAAAAACCAGGACCCCGAGCGCGATCACGAGGTGGCGGAAGAAATTTTTCAGCACGTAGCGGTCGATGAGGAGCATGATCAGGCGGGGGTCAACTTTTTCCGGAATAGGCGTAAGACCGGCCAGCGGTCGAATTCAGCGATCCCGAGCATGATCAGGCCGGGGATGAGGATGATCAGGTTCGGGAGCCACATCGCCCAGAACGGGGAAAAATTGCGGCGGTCGGCGAATTCTTCGCCGGACAGGACGAGGATGTAGTAAAGCGAGAAAAGAAGCACGCCCAGGATGATCCCGGCGACGCCGCCCCGACGGAAAAGGTAGCCCAGGGGCGCGCCCAGGATAAGGAAAACCAGGCAGGCAAAGGCCAGGGAGAATTTTTTGTTGAGTTCGATCTGAAAGCGGGCGCGTTCCCGGATCTTGGCGCGCCACTGGTTGATCTTTTGCCCGATTCGGAACCGGGTATTTTCCAGAGTGCTTTCGTCGCCGGTCCGGTATTTTTCAAGCGCTTCCCGGCCGATCCGGTCGGTTTCTTTTTGCAGGTCGGCGATTTCCCGGTTCAATCCGGAAATTTTCCGGACCAGGCTTTTTACGTCCAGTTCGTCCTCGTTGCGGGCCTTTCGTTCCCGGCGGATGAGGTCGACATCAACTTTCATGTTGATGATGTCCGAGCCGAAACTCGTTTTCTGATACCGGCTGCTGTCGACGAGCTGGTGCAGTTCGCCGTCGTAAAGGATGAATTTAATGATGCCTTCTGCCTCGAGGTTCTTCAGCTCGCCCCGGGGGGCGGTGACGATGACGTTGTTGCGCAGGTCGTATATCGTCACGTCAAAGATCCGGGAGGTCCGTTCGTCTTTGCGCCCGATATAGACCGTGTAACCGGGGAATTCGCTGCTGAAAACGCCCTCCGGTAAACGCACCGCGGGCCTTTTCCGGGCGACGTCCAGCATGAGATTGCGGGCCCGGTGGTTGGCTTCCGGCACCACTGAATTATTGAAAAAAATCAAAAACAGCATGAATATGCCGATCACAACGAGGGGTGTTCGCATCACGGAAAGAAACGAGAAGCCGCATGTTTTGAGGGCCAGGATTTCGTTGTCCTGAGAAAAACGGCCAAAACTCATAACGATGGCCACCAGGATCGCCATGGGCGCGCTATAGGAAACAATGAGGGGCAGGGTATAGACGAGGATCAGACCGACGATATTCAGGGGAAGTCCTTTGCGGACGATGAGGTCGATCAGCCGGAAAAGCTGGTCCATGAGCAGGATGAAGGTAAGGGCGAAGAGCGTGAAGAAGAAGGGCGGGATGAATTCCCGGATAAAGTAGCGGTCGATTGTCTTCGTCATGAATCGCTCAATGCAAGTAGCCATGCGTTTTTAGACGACCCAGAGCCGCGGCGCAGGCGGCGATGGTCGCCGACCGGTCCGGATTCAGCCCGGTATTGAAATCCAGGATGCCCAGATCGACCAGACGCATGTACGGCAGGTATAGGAAGGAATGGCTGGAGACGTATTGCAGGTTGAAAAAATTCTTCGGGTAAAGCGGCGGGACGAAGCGGTCGAGGAGAATGATCAGGTTGCCGTTTGAAACCGTGTCGTCCGGATAGGCGCCACCGTCGGGAAAGACGTTCAGATAACCCCGGGTCAGCGCGCGGATCACGGGATTGTCCGGGTTTTTCTGGCCGGCCGCGCCGCAGGCGATTTCCGCGTATCGGCGCCGGGTAAGCGGATACCGCCGGTCAAAGGTATCCTTTACCGCCGCCGGCGCGGCGATGAGCAGGTTGTAAAGCTCCGGGCAGCGGTTCTGGCCGCGGTAATACTCAAAGAGGTTCAGGTAAACATTCGCGTTTTCAACCCGGTTTTGGACCAGCCGTTCCAAAACCGGGATTTGATAATCCAGCCGGTCCAATTTCCGGTAACAGTCGTACAGATAATAAAGACCGGAATCGGATTGGGGGTGACGGTCGACGTAAGCGCCGAAATGACGCGCCGCCTTTGGAAAATCACCCTGACGATAAAATTTTATGCCTTTTTCAAGTTCCGTGGGTTTATGAAACAGGGCGCAATTGAGTAGGAGAAGGGCGATTAAGGGTTGATAATGATGGCGATGCGGCATTCTTTTAAGAGGTTAAGGTTCTTCTCCGAACCATGCAGCCGCCGCGCGTCGTATGACGATATCCGGATGTCAGTCGGGTTCGCGCCGGTCGTGCCGATGGCCTGAACGCGCAACGGGTTATATCCGACCCGGGGTACGTTGAAAGGTTCGCTGGTCGTATAAAGGACCAATCCGCCTTCGACGACCATACCGGGGTCGCAGAAATTTATCGAAAATACCTCCTGCCCCTGATCGTTATAGACCTTCGGGAAGAGCGAGGGAACGAGCTTCAGGTTACGGCAATCGATGACGACGCCCGTGTATTCCCCGGTCTCAAGTTCCTTGGGGATAAGTCCGACACCATCCGGTACGGCCCGGTCTTTGGGCCATTCCTGGCCGCAGATTGGACAGAGCATGGGGACGACCAATTTGACCGGTTTTTGGTCGGGTAAAAGAAGACCGATTAATTTCGGCGTTAACGGCAATTGAAGGGCATATTGGATATTGCCATCGGTGAGATACTGTTGGTTCATGGTCCGGTATTCGCCCAGCAGATTGACCAGCCGGTTTTCCCGGTCGAAGTGAAGGTTCAGGTAATTGCCGACCGTATTCGCGGCGTCGTAGGAAAGGTTGTAAAGATCGGTTTTTAAGCGGTCCGCGGTTTCCTGCGGCGTAACGTCGGAAACCCGGAGCGTCATCGTCGCCCAATCCATTTCCGCCCGGACCAGGGTCAGGGCCGCGAGCGAGATAATCAAAAGAACCTTAATTTTCATCGTAAGACCTCCTTAGGATGCTTAGCGCATAGCGCAGAGGGTAACGAAATACCGTTCACCTTGAGCGATATGCCATTTGGCAAGCGGGCGACGGGATTTGAACCCGCGACCCTCGGCTTGGGAAGCCGATGCTCCACCACTGAGCTACACCCGCGAGACGTAAAAGTATAGGCTAAAACCCCGGTTTGTCAAGATGCCGATTTCCGGTTTTTTATCCCGTTAGAGACCGGGTGAGTTTCTAATGGACGATTGTTTATCAAGCGAATGCAATAACCCATGGAGTCTCTAACGGGATTTATCGCCAAGCTTGACTGAGGGAGAAAAATCACTATAATAAAAAAAGGAGATCAAATGGAAACATACAAAGATGGTTTGACGTTTGACGACATATTATTGATCCCCCAATTTTCAGAAGTTTTACCCGGCGCCTGCCAGGTCGCGACCAAATTTTCCCGTCATATTCCGCTCAACATTCCCCTTTCCAGTTCCGCCATGGATACGGTCACCGGTTCGGACATGGCGATCGCCCTGGCCAAACAGGGCGGCATCGGCGTCCTTCACAAGAACATGAGTATTGAGGAACAGCGGGCGGAAGTTCTCCGGGTTAAGCGCGCGGAGAGCGGGATGATTATGGATCCCATCACCGTTACCGAAGACACCCGGATCAGCCTGGCCAAGGAACTGATGGCCCGGTATAATATCTCCGGGGTTGTGATCGTCGACAAAAACGGACGGCTCGCGGGCATTCTGACCAACCGGGATATCATCTTTGAGGACGATTTAAACAAGAAGGTCCGGGAGTTGATGACCCGCGAACCTCTGATTACCGCGCCGGAAGGAACGAACCTTGAGGAAGCGAAGAAAATACTAAAAAAACACCGTATCGAAAAACTCCCGATCGTCGACAAATCCGGTCACCTGAAGGGTCTGATCACGACCAAGGACATTGTCAAGAAACTGGAAAACCCCAACGCCGTTTTCGACAAGATGGGCCGTCTGCGCTGCGCGGCCGCGGTCGGTATCGATAAAAGGACCCTGGAACGGGTTACGGTCCTGGTCCGGGCCGGCGTCGACGCGGTCGTGGTCGATACCGCCCACGGCCATACCCAAAGCGTCATGGAAATCGGTAAAAGCATCCGGAAGAAATTTCCCGGCATCGAACTTATCATCGGCAATATCGCCACCGCGGAGGCGGCCCGGGATTTGATCCGGCTGGGCGTCGACGCGATAAAAGTCGGCATGGGTCCGGGTTCGATCTGTACGACCCGGGTCATTGCCGGTATCGGCGTACCTCAGCTGACCGCGATCGCGGATTGCGCCGTGGTTGCCCGAAAAAACAACATCCCGTTGATCGCCGACGGCGGGGTTCGATATTCGGGCGACATCATCAAAGCGATAGCTTTCGGCGCTTCCAGCGTCATGATCGGTAACCTGTTCGCCGGCACCGAGGAAAGCCCCGGTGAGACGATACTCCTGGAAGGAAGGCGGTACAAGGAATACCGGGGGATGGGATCCCTCTCGGCCATGGCCAAAGGGTCGGCCGACCGTTATTTTCAGGAATCGGCCCGGAAATTCTGGCCCGAAGGCATCGAAGGCCGCGTTCCATACCGGGGACCGGTAAAGGAAGTGGTTTTTCATCTGGTCGGCGGTTTAAAATTAGGCATGGGTTATTGCGGGGCAAAGGATATCCGAACCCTTCAGAAAAAAGCGAAATTTATTAAAATCAGTCCGGCGGGATTAAGGGAAAGCCATCCTCACGATATCACCATCACCAAAGAAGCCCCGAACTATGAAATCCGAGGATTTTGATCCTCCCTTTTCACACATCACGACCTACTACGACCGCCTTATGTCTTTTGTCAATTACCCTTCCTGGGTCGCTTACATTGAAAAAATCCTGATCGCGAACCGGATCCCGGACCGTGATATTTTCGATCTGGGGTGCGGTACCGGCGTGTGCCTGGAACTCTGGCTGAAAAAGGGGTACCGGGTCGCCGGGCTCGATGGTTCCGTTGAGATGGTCCGGATCTGCCGGGAACGACTGGTCCCTTTCCGCGATCCCGCGGAAACGCCGATCTGGATCGCGGACATGAGAAATTTTTCGCTCCCCCAGTCCGTGCCGGTGGTCACGAGTCTTTACGACACCCTTAATTACCTGCTGGTCGAAGCGGATTTGGCCGCCTGTTACCGGGCGGTATATGAAAACCTCCGGTCCGGCGGAATTTTTATCTTCGACATGAACACGACCCACGCCCTGCGCGACGAATGGGGCAACAACGTATTCCGCCGCCGGGATGAAAATATCTTTTCCGTCTGGGATAACACTTTTGACCCGACGACCAATATTTCCACTCTCCGGATTACGCTTGAAGTCAACGAGGATGATCGGCCGGTTACGATGCGGGAAATACACCGGGAGCGCGCTTATCCCCTCACGACCATCCAGGGATTATTACTGCGCGCGGGCTTTCAGGCTAACCTATACCGGCACCTGACTTTTCAACCGGCGTCCGAAAGCGACGTCCGGATCATGGCCGTTGCCCGCAAACCATGATTGCCGATTTACACATTCATTCCCGCTATTCCCGGGCCACATCCCAGGAAATGGTGGTACCCAAGATCGTCGAGTACGCGAAACTCAAAGGGATTGGTATGGTCGGAACCGGCGATTTCACGCACCCCGCCTGGCTCAAAGAACTGAAGGCAAACCTTGAATATCGCGACGGCATTTACGAATACGGCGGCATTCGTTTCGTGCTCAACGTCGAGGTAAACAATATCTACACCCGCCAGGGCCGGCTGCGGCGCGTTCATAACCTTATTTTCGCGCCGGATTTCCAAACCGTCGACCGGATCAATCAGTACCTGGGCCGTTTTGGCAAGCTGGAAAGCGACGGCCGGCCGATCCTGTCCCTGGATACGTACGACATGTACAAAGCTTTGCTCGATATATCGCCCGCGGTGTTCATGATCCCATCCCATATCTGGACACCGTGGTTTTCCCTTTTCGGTTCGAATTCCGGTTTTGACACGATCGAAGAATGCTTCGGCGACCTGAAAGGCCGGTTCTTCGCGGTGGAGACCGGATTATCCTCGGATCCGGCCATGAACTGGCGCTTATCCGTTCTCGATAATTATACGCTGGTTTCGAACTCGGACGCCCACTCGCCTTCCCGGCTGGGCCGGGAGGCCAATGTTTTCAAAGACGACCTTGATTACGATGGGCTTTGCGCGGTCTTGAAAAATCCCGATCCGGTCCGATTTCTGTACACGATCGAGTTCTATCCCGAAGAAGGGAAATATCATTTCGACGGCCACCGGAAATGCGATGTCCGTCTGTCGCCCCGGGAGGCGCGTTTTAATAACAACCTCTGTCCGGTCTGTTCCCGGAATCTGACGATCGGTGTGCTCCACCGGGTTGAAGTTCTGGCCGACCGGGAGGAAGGATTTTTACCCGCCCGCCGCATACCCTACAAAAACCTGATCCCCCTGGAGGAGATCATCGCCGAGGCTTTGAACGTGGGCCGGGACACCGTGGTCGTCCGCAACGAGTATTTAAAGTTATGCCGGCAATTCAGCAGTGAGTTTGAAGTGCTGATCAAAACCCCTTTTGAAGCGCTGAAGGACGCGACCCAGGAAAAAATCGCCCAGGGTGTCGTCCGAGCCCGGCAGGGCGAGGTTACCATCAACCCCGGTTATGACGGGGAGTTCGGAACGGTCCGGATTTTCCCCGAAGAGAATGCCGCCGAACCCCAGCTGGGGTTGTTTTAATCCCTCATCCTTGACAATAACTGCCTTTTATATATAATTATCAGAATATGCTTTCGGCTTTAATATTACTTTTCGGGTTGTCCAAATTCTGCCTTATCCCCAACGATGCGGTGGAAATTCTGATCTGGCATCAACCGGATCTGAGCGGAAAATATTATATTACGAAGGATACGACGCTCAACATCCCCCTGCTGGGCGAAATGACGGTTCAGAACATCGCCACCGATTCGCTGGAACGGATCCTGATTGACCGTTTCCGCAATTATTACGGCGATATTTACCTGACCGTGGATTTTTATTTCCGGATCAGCGTGTTCGGCGAGGTGAAGGTTCCGGGGTATCACTACCTTAAAAACGGCGACAACCTGGCCAATTTGCTGGCGCAGGCCGGCGGCCCGACCGATCAGGGTAACCTGGGCCGAGTTAAAGTCCTGAGCCTGGGCCGGGAACGGATTTTAAATTTCGAAAAGATCATAAAACAGGGGAAAAACGTCGAACAATTAAATTTGCAGCCCGGAGACGTGGTCATCATACCCCGGCGCTTCCTTTCCTCCTTCGGGGACTGGACGGTTCTTTTCTCCCTGGGGACTTTATTTCTGCAGATATATCTGGCGATCAAAGCTTAATGAAAAAAGACCCCACTTTCCAGGATTACATTGATATCATCATCGAACACCGCATGTTGGTGATCGCGGCGGTGGTCGTGGTGACGCTGGTCGCGATCGTCTGGAGCCTGACCACGCCCAAAACCTACGAAGCACGAGTTAAATTCAAGCTCGATCTTTCCGAAGCCAAACCCATGTTTTTTACCGAAATTTACAGTTCCCAGCGCATTGATCCGGTCGAAAGCGAACTGGAGATTATCCGCAGCCATACCCTGACCCAGGCCGTGGTGAAAAAACTGGGATTGAACTTCCTGCTCAAGAACCATAACGGCGATTATTTCGATTCGATATCGGTTTCGGAGATTTTTCCGCCCGGCCGGTATGTTATAAAATTTTCCAACAGTCATTACAAGATCCTAAACCGGGAAGAAGCGGTGATCGGCACCGGTCAAATCGGCACGCTTTACAATCAGGACGGTCTTAAATTTCTGATCAAAACCCAACCCAAATCCGACCTGGAATTCCGGATTCCCGAAATCGACAAGTACACCAACGAGGTGTCGGACCTCTTTACCGCGAGCCAGATCAAGAACACGGTCCTGGTCATGCTCAAGGCGCGTTCCACGAGCCCGAAAAACGCGGCCAATATGGCTAACACGCTGGCCCAGGAATATATCAACTTTTCGCTGTCGATAATCCGCGAAGCGGCGCGGGGATCGAAGGAATTCATCGAGAGCCAGATCAAGGTTTTCGGCTCCGAGCTCGACAGCGCCGAAGAAAAACTGCGCCTGTTCAAGGAAAAAACCGGCATCATGCAGCTTGACCGCTCGGCCACCGAAATCATCTCCTCTCTGGCCGCGTATGATGTGGAAAAGCAGCGGGCGATCGTCGAATTGCAGGAAATCCAGAGCAGCATCAACAAAATGGAGGGCGATCTGACCAAAGACGATGCCGCCTACGGCGCGTATAAGACGATGGCCTCTTTCCCAACCCTCTCCAAGAGCCCGATCATCGCCGTCCTCCGGGAGCGGCTGCGGGATCTGGAAGTCCAGCGGCAGGAACTGGCCCGGGACCCGAACCGGGTCGCGGACCTGGTTCTGGTCCAGGATAAAATCAAGAATACCGAGCAGGAGTTGAAGACCAACACCGAAAAGATCATGGCCGCCGGACCAACCGTGGGCGATCCGATTTTTCAGACGATCATTTCCGTCATCCTGGCCAACGAAACCAGGACTTTCGCCCTGCAGAGCCGGATTGAAGCCCTCGACCAGGTCATCAACCGGCAGAGCGTAAAATTGAAACAATTACCCGAAGCCGAAGTCAACCTGGCGCAATTGGAGCGGCAGCGGAAGGCCAACGCCGAAATTTACCAGATGCTGCTCAGCAAACTCGAAGAGTCGAAGATCGCCGAATCCATGCAGATCAGCAAGGCCCGGATCATCGACTACGCGAACGTGCCGGACCGGCCGGTCGCGCCGAAGAAAGTCCAGAACACGATTCTCGGGTTCCTCCTGGGCCTGATTCTGGGCGTGGGCGGGGCTTTTCTGCTCGAATACCTTAACACGTCCTTCAAGAGCGCCAAGGAGATCGAGGACCTGACCGGAATTTCGGTCCTGGCCTCGATCCCGATGATCAAGGACAAGGGACCGATCGAGATCCCGACCATCCGCGAGCCGCATTCCAATATCGCCGAGGCATACCGGATCCTCCGCACGAATATCAACTTCACCGCCGCGGCGCGGCCGATCAAAACTCTGCTTATCACGTCGACTCTGCCCCAGGAAGGCAAGACGACGACCTGCATCAATCTTGCCATCACCATGGCTCAACAGGGTTCGAAGGTGATCCTGCTCGACTGCGATTTCCGGCGGCCCATGCTCCACCGTTATTTCAAGAGCGCCAGCCATAACAACAATCACGGTTTGTCCGACGTTTTGAACGACCGCTTGAAACTGCGGGAAGCGATCGAAACCAACCCGAACAACAGTCCCTTCGATTTCGTAACGAGCGGGACCATCCCCGCCAACCCTTCGGAACTGCTCGGATCGGTCCGGATGCAAAATGTGCTCGACGAGTTAAAGAAGGAGTACGATTTTATCGTGATCGATGCGCCGCCGGCGCTTGGTGTTTCCGACGCGCGCATCCTGGGGAAGATTAGCGACGGCATATTGGTGGTTGTCATGGCCGGCAAGACCAACCGCGAGGCGGCCCTCGAAGTCAAGGACGAGCTCGAGCGGGCCGGTGAGAAAATCATCGGCTTTGTTTTGAACGGCGTGGATTTAACCCACCAGTATTACCGGCACCGCTATTATTATTATTATCACTACGCTCCCCCAACAGAAACTTGAAAAAACCCCCACCCTTTAAAAAAAGCCGCTTGATTATCATCGCCCTTGCTTTCCTCTTACCGCTAGTGCTGGCCGGTCCCCGATTTTACCGGCTGTTGAATTCCCGGCGCGAGGAAAACCGCCTGAAGCGGGCGCTCGTGATCCTCGAGGCGGAAAAGGAGGTGCTCCGCCGCCGGATCGAAGAGTACAAGAAGGGGACGCTCCTCGAGGCTAAAGCCCGCGACGACCTGGGTATGATTAAAGAAGGGGAGAAGGTTTATTTGATCAAAAACGAACCCGGCGGCCCATGATCTGTTACGTCGAGATCACGCCCTTCCGGGTTGAGCTGATCCGGGCCGACAACCAGTTACCGTGCGCGGTGGGCGAACGGATTATTTTTCGCAGCAAGGAAGGCATCGATATCGGCCGCGTCATCCGCGTCGAGGAGGATGACGAAACCGCCTGCTACGGAGAACTGGTCCGCGTCGCCACACCGGAAGACGTGGCCAAGCGGGAACGGCTGGTTATGGAATTTACCGCCGCGTGCCTGGAAGAGTTTAAGAAAGCGATCCGGGAATTCAACCTGGATATCAAACCGGTTTACACCCACTGCCAGCTGGACGAGGAACGGATCATTTTTTATTTTACCGCGGAAAAGAAGGTGGAATTCCGCCGTCTCCACCGCAACATATCCCAGAAACTGAACCGGCGCGTGGTAATCAAGCAGATCGGTTCCCGCGATTTCGCGCGCATCTTCGGAGGGGTCGGCCCCTGCGGTCGGAACCTGTGCTGTGGTTCGTTCCTCAGCGATCTCAAATCGATATCCCTGCGCATGGCGCGGGAACAGAAGCTCTACGTGTCCCCGGGAAAACTGTCCGGGATCTGCGGCAAACTCCTCTGTTGTTTGAATTTTGAGGAAAATTTTTACACCGATTTTCAAAATAAGGAAAAAAGCGCCGAAGAAAAAATCGATTCGGTTGAAGAAGAAACGTCCTGAGGTTAACCCGCTGGACTTGAGCAACCCCGTGAAAATTGATGAATTGATTAAGGTGGTGCGGACCCTGCGAAAAAAATGCCCCTGGGACCGGCGCCAAACCCTGAGGTCGATGAGATCCAGTCTGATCGAAGAGGCTTACGAAACGGCAGAGGCGATCGAAAAGGGGGATGAGGAGCGGATCCGGGAGGAGGTGGGGGATATTCTCTTTCTGGGTATTTTCCTGGCCGACCTGCTGGCTGCGGAAAAAGGGGTCGCCTTCCAATCATTGATTGCAAGCACGGTCGGCAAATACAAGCGGAAACATCCCCATGTCTACGCCCGCCGAAAATTGCGCACGGCGGAGGAAGTCCTGCGTTACTGGCAACGGGCAAAAAGGGATGCTTTTGCGGGAATCCCCGTCGCCCTGCCCGCGCTCATGGCCGCCCGGCTGGTCCAGGAACGCGCCGCGAAACTCGGCTTTGACTGGGATTCCCACCGGGGTCCCTTGAGGAAAGTCGCCGAGGAACTGCGGGAAATCAGGGACGCCCTGAAAACCAAACGGGTCAAGGAAGAATACGGCGATCTCCTTTTCGCCTGCGTCAACCTGGCGCGCCATATCGGAGCCGATCCCGAGGAAGCGCTGCGCCGGGCTAACCGAAAATTCATCCGGCGCTTCCGGCGGGTCGAAAAAGAACTGGCGAAAATCGGTAAAAAACCCGAAGACGCGACCCTCCGGGAGATGGACCGGATCTGGAATCGGATCAAGAAGTAATGCCCGACCCGCGGCGGGAACTACGGGATTTCGATCAGGGCCTGGCCGAGATGGGGCTCGCGGCGACGCCGGAAATCAGGGAGCAATTCCGCAAGTACCTGGATATTCTTTATCATTACCATCATAAAATTCATCTCATATCCCACCGGGATTACGAGCGGATCAGCCGCAAGCACTTTCTGCCGGCCCTCTGCGGCCTGCCCTTTGTGCCCGACCGGGGGCGGGTGTGCGATATCGGCGCCGGCGCGGGTTTTCCCTCCCTCCCCATAAAAATTTTCAAACCTCAGATCGAACTTACCCTTTTCGAGTCGATCCGGAAAAAGGCCGGTTTCCTGGAGCGTCTAGTCGCGGAACTCGGTTTATCCGGGATTAACGTCGTATGCGGCCGGGCCGAAGCCGAGCGCGGCGCGGCATACGACCTGATCCTGATCAAGGCCGGGGGGAAGATCAAGGACCTGCTGGGAACCGTAAACAGATTGCTCATGCCCGGCGGCCGGGCGGTGTTTTATAAAAGTGTCAAAACCGAACCCGAGATCGCCGAGGTCCAGTCCCGGCTGGTCCGCCTGGGTCTTCGGATCGGGATCCATGACGTCCGGACGCCCCTGGAACCGGCGCTCCTGCGGTTTGTCCTGCTCGAGAAAATGACGGCTTGACTTCCGCGGGAAAAATAAATATAATAAACCATCAAGGAGGCATAATGGCTTACAAGATCACCGAAGAATGCACGGGTTGCGGCCTTTGCGAACCCGAATGCCCGGTCCAGGCAATCACGGCCGGCGATCCTATTTATATCATCGATCCCGTTAAATGCGTTGAGTGCGTCGGTCATTTCGATGAGGCCCAGTGCGCCGCGGTCTGTCCGGTGGCCGCCTGCGTGGCGGACCCGGAACATCCCCGGAAATAAATCCCGTTAGAGACAGCATGACTGTCGGATTGCCGCCTGATTATTAAGCATAGGCAATAATCCCTGGAGTCGCTAACGGGATAAACGCCTAATCGGGACAAGATTTAGTTTACGGATAAAATTATTAAAAGACCGTCTTTTTCTTAGACGGTCTTTTTTTATCGGCATGACTGGCGCGCATGCGGCTTGACCGGCGGTATTCCGTAAATATAATTGGACATGATCCTGATCTTAATTTTTACCCAGTTGAACAACGGTTATTTGACCGTCCGCGCGGACCGGGACAGCCTTCCGGTTTACGTCGATAACGATTACATCGGCCAGACCCCGATCATCAAGCATCCCCTTAAACCCGACGAATACAGCGTGGGTTTTTTTCCCCAGGATAGCATTGAAAACGCGAGCTGGCGTTTCAAGTCCGGGAGCCTGGGGGCGTTATGGAAGGTCGCCCGATTCGGCGAGGGCATGGTTCAGGTCCGCGTCGCGCCCGACAGCCTGACCGAGGTCGAGTTGAGTTACCGGCGGGTGACCCAGGCGCCGGGCCGCGCCCAGTGCCTGGTCGGCGGGATCTTAAGCGGTATCTTCGTTCTGGGCGTGCTGGTGACGCTGGCGGTGCAAAAAATATTCTTTTAATTCCTACGGAATGGAAGGGATTCGTGCCCTGACCAGATGGCGCGAATTGAAGGGATTACTTCGTAATGGAAGTTATCCCGCCCTTAAGAGCGCGGGATTGAATTTACAGATTCCAGCCGAAGGCTCCATTCCAGCGCATAGCGCTACCTTCCAGTCGTGTTTCCGTTAGCGGTTTCGTTTGACGTTACCGACTGTCGAGGACGCCAGACGAAACGCCTTTCGCAACCGCAGACTATTTGTTCATCCGTTCCCGTTCGATCCCCTTCATCATCCGCGGCGGAACCCGGGTCGGGTAATTCCCGGTAAAGCAGGCCGTGCAGAAACCACCCTTACCCATACCCACCCCCCGGATAAGCCCGGCCGTCGTCTGATACACGAGCCGGTCGGCCCGGATCGACTGTCGGATCATTTCGACCGATTTGTTGCGGGCGATGAATTCGCCCCGCGTCTGCATGTCGATACCGTACACGCAGGGAAATTTCAAAGGCGGCGAGTAGAGCGCGTAGTAAACCTGGCGCGCGCCGGCGTCCCGTACGAGTTGTATGATTTCCCGGGAAGTGTTGCCGCGGACGATGGAATCGTCGACGAGTAAGACCCGGCGGCCGGCGATTTCGCTCCGGATCGGGTTTAATTTCAGGCGGATCGCGGAAATGCGCTCGTCATGGGTGGCCATGATGAAAGTGCGAAAAACATAGCGGTTCTTGATCAAGCCTTCCCGGTGCCGGGCGCCCAGGATCTCGGCGACCATCTGAGCGGCGCCGCGCGCGGTGTCCGGAACCGGGATGACAACGTCCGGTTGGAGACCCGCCCGGGTGCATTCTTTGCCCAGTTCCGCGCCGAGCCGAAGCCGGGCCTCGTAAACGCCGATCCCGTCGATGACCGAATCCGGCCGCGCGAAATATACGTATTCAAAGATACAGACCGCCTTTTTGCCCGGCACGATTTCCTGCTCGAACCGCCGTCCCCGGTGATCGATGAACAGCGCGTGACCGGGCGGGACATCCCGGAAATCCCGGTAACCCAGGAGGTCGAGGGCGACGCTTTCCGAAGCGAAGGCGTGATTCAAACCCCGCTTACCATAGACCAGGGGTTTGATGCCGCGCCCGTCCCGGAAGGCGAGGAATCCCTTGCGGGCGATGACGGCCACCGCCGCGAAGCTTCCGTTCAGCCGCCGGTAGAGGGCGGTCACGGCCCGGAAGAGCAATGCGGGCGTGAAATCATTCAGATTGAGTTTCGAGAGCTCGCTGGAAAGGACGTTCAGGATCAATTCGCCGTCGCTGTGCGAATTAAGGTAACGGTGTTCCTTTTCGACCAGGTATTTTCTCAGGTCGTGATAATTTACGAGGTTACCGTTGTGGGCCAGGGTAATGCCGTAGGGTGAGGTAATCACGAACGGCTGGGCGTCGTCGGCCGATCCCGAGCCGATCGTCGGATAGCGGACATGACCGATGCCGAAGGAACCCCGGAGCCGCCCCATATTTTTCGTATTGAAAACGTTCGCGACCAGCCCGTTGCCCTTTTTCATGTGGAAACCGTTTTCGAACGTGACCGCGCCGGCCGCGTCCTGCCCCCGATGCTGAAGAGCGATCAGACCCGGATAAATTTTTTCGATCGCCGGTTCCCGGCCGCAGATCCCGATTATTCCGCACATGTCATAATTGGTCGATTTTGGCCAGGCCGTCCCGGATCTGCTCGTAGGTTTTCTGCAGAGCGTCGGAGATGACTTTGGCGTCGGCGAGGACCGGCATGAAGTTCGTGTCGCCCTGCCAGCGGGGAACGAGATGGAAATGGATATGGTCGGCCACGCCCGCGCCGGCGACTTGACCCTGGTTGACGCCCAGGTTGTAGCCATGCGGTTTCAAAGCCAGGTTGAGCGCCCGGATCAAACGCACCAGGAGCCGGTTTATTTCGAGGATTTCGGAATCGTCGAGCTGTTCCAGCTTTCCGACATGCCGGGCCGGCGCGACCATGATGTGACCGTTGTTATAGGGATAGCGGTTCATGATGGAAAGGGCGTTGGATCCTTTTTCCAGGATCAGACATTCCCGGGGATTCGGGTTCCGAAACCCGGCGCACAAAAAACAGCCGGAACCCGGGTTGCGGATATATTCGAACCGCCAGGGCGCCCAGATCTTTTCCAGTTTCAGATCCTCCATTGGGCCAATTCGTCGTTCGAAATGGGGCTGACGACGATTTTGCCGGTCTTTTTTTTCTGCCGGTACAGGACGGTGATATCTTTTTCCTGGTTGCGGTCGCAGTAACGGGCGGTGACCGCGGCGGCTAATTTCAAATATTTCTTGTTGCCTTCCAGGATCGTGTTCGGACTGCCCGTGTCCGGAACGTAGAGGAAGAAAAAAGGACCGGCCAGTTCCTCCAGCTTTTTGTTCTCGTCCTCATTGCGGCCGACGATCAGCTTGGCGTCGGGCGCGATGCGGAAGTGGCGTCCGATCTTAAGCCGCTCGATGGCGGTTTCGTCCATATCCTCCTGGTAGCGCATGGCATCGGCCAGGCGTCTTGAGAACCCCGGATCCGTCAGAAGACACCCGCCGCTGGGTGAAAAAAATTCCTTGATGTCGTTCTTCGCCGCGAAAGCAAGTTCAAATTTCCGCGAGCGGCCTTTCAATTTCAGCATTTTATCGCGGTCGATGATTCCTTTCTGCTCCGGAATCGTGGTCGGAAGCAAGACCCCGCTCAAGGGGCGGACCACCAGGCCTTCCAACCCGGCTTCGCGTTCGATGCGCATCATTGTGTCGAGACGCTGGGACATGGGCCGTTGGTCCAGGACCTCGCCGGTCGTGACAAAATCGGCTTTTTGTTCGACCATGTATTCCTTGGCTTTTTTCAGCATGAGAATCCGGCAGTCGATGCAGGGGTTGAAATTTTTTCCGTAGCCATGCTGCGGGCTTTTCACGATCTCGATGAATTCTTCGGTCGCGTCCACCGTCTTGAGGCCGGGAATTTCGGGCAGGTGCTTGATCGATAGGAATTTATGGGTTACGTGCAGGGGGTAGACCTTGGCGCCCCATTCCTTGAGAATATACAGCACGATCGTGGAATCCAACCCTCCGGAATAGAGATGGACGGTTTTCATGGTTTTTCAAGCTCCTTGCGAATATTGTAGGCCACGCTGTCTTGCGGATTCAAACGCAGCCAATCGCTGAGGATCCGGATCGCGGACGGACGGTCCCCTTGGTTCACGTATACGGTGACCAGCGCCGAGTAGGCGGGGGCGAAACGCTGGTTGATCCGGATGGCCTTGGTGAGCAGGGTTGCGGCCCGGTCATAGGCGCCGAGGACGCCGAAGGCGCTGCCGATCTGCGTGAGCAGCTGGGGATCTTCGGTTTTAATCTTGGCCAGATAGATTTCGGCGGAATCGGGACGGCCTTGCTGAGCGAAGAGAATGCCCAGGTTGTAGAGGAAAGGGTAATCGGGTTCCGGTTGGAAGGCGAGGGCGAAACGCCAGGATTTTTCCGCGGCCGGCAAGTCGTTCTGGTCCCGCAGATCCAAACCCAGGGCGAAAAGCCCCGCGGCGTAATTGGTGTAAAGACGTTTCGTGTTTTCGTCCTTAACCAGCGCGAAATTGTAGAATTCACCCTGTTTTTTCCGGGCCGCGAAATCCGGGATGATGTCGGCCAGGATTTTCTGCTGGGGCGGGTCAAAGACGCCGGTATAGCGATAGACGCGGTAGAAGAGGTCCTGGGTGCGCGTCTCGTTGATATTGCGGGGCGGCGTGATGCTGTCGCCGACCACCCGGTAGACCAGGCCCTCGAGCCGGAGGTAGGGGGCGAAGCCCTTAAAGTTGTCCTCGGAAACGGTCGAGGAAAAATAGATCGTGCGTTTACCCCGATAACCCTTGAGATATTTGGCCGCGAATTTATCCTGGGGCGAGAAGTAATCTTCCTCTTTCAGCCGGATGCCCGCGTTCGTCGCCAGGATTTCCCGGATCATGATGTCTTTGACCAGGACGTATCGGTTGCCGACCGCAACCGGCTGGAGCCGCTTGATAACGTAATCGCTGAAGCCGATGGGCCCGCCCCAGTACTTAAGATGGCGGATATACCAATCGGTGTTAATCAGGGAAAGGTTGGCGACGAGCACGTTCCGCTTGAAGCCCAGGACTTCCTGGGCGAACCAGAGCGGGAAGGTGTCGTTGTCGCCGTTCGTGAAGATGAGGGAGTTGTCGTCGCAGGAAATGAGCATGTTGTAGCCGTAGTCTTTGGGAATGAAATCCTTGTAACGGTTGTTGACCCGGATATTGGTGGCGAGGGGGACCAGGGCGAAGAGGACGACCGCGCCGAGCCCGCCGGCCCGGGCGAAGCGGTTGTTCTTTGTCCATTTCTTAAGCCCCTCGATGAGGGCGTAGAAACCGAAGCCCACGAAGAGGCCGAAATAAGTGAACCCGGTGTGGAAGAAATAATCGCGCTCGCGGACTTCGCGGGGTTGGTGTTTGGCATCGGAGTCGCTGGGCGAGAATTTCATGTTCAGGTAACCGACGATCGCGAAGGACAGCATAATCATAATTACGATGAACAGCATGAAAAGTTTCCGATCCAGGCGGAAAAGCTGGTACATGCCGGCGAGGCCGCCGATATAAAAAAGCAGAAGGATGACGCCTCGGAAGAGAGGGTTTACATCCTCGGGCAGGGGCTGCTGGGAAAGGTACCGGACGTACATCCCCATCTGCCAGAAGTAGCCGGCGGCGACGTTATAGCCCGTGGCGTCCTGGGTCTGGCGCGGCAGCAGTCTCTGCGGGCCGTACTGGGATCGGTGCAGGACGTTGTCAAAGGCGGTCAGATTCTCTCCCGGTTCGCATTCGTTGATGCGCGGCGCGATGTTCTTACCGGCGAGATACTCGGCATGAGCCTTCGGATTCTGGTACAGTTTGGTTAAAACCCGGGACCGGATCGGCAGGTACAATTCGGTGGTGACCGCCAGGATTACCAGAATCGTGCCGGCGAGGAAAAAACGCCAGTTGTTGAACCGCCGGGGATTGTTCAGGATCAGCCCCAGGCCGATCACGATCGGCGCGGCCAAAAGAATAATGGTCGCGGTGCTGAAGGGGACGACGAACATGATCGCGAAAAGGATCGCCTGAAAGAAACCGAGCAGGACCAAAAGCCAGTCTTTCAAATAACGCCTTTCCACGATAAAAATGAAAACGTAAATGGGAATAAAGATGAGGAAGGGCATGAGCTGGATGCCCGTAAAAAGGAAGATAAGGTAAAACGCGAGCAGCAGGTAGCGGTTCTTGGGTGCGCCGGCGCGGACGCTTTCGTACCAGAGCAGCACCAGGTAATTAAGAAAAAGGAAACAGAAGGTGGCGATGGAATAAACCTCGGTTTCCAGGGCGTTCTCCCAGATCGTGAATGAAAACGATATCCCCAGGGCCGCGGCAAAAGCCACGATGACGAGCACGGTTTGGTTAATCTCATTGCGGACAAGGCGGATAATCTTCAGGATTATTTTATAGGCCATTAAAGCGGAGAGGAGGGTGAAAGAAATGCCCAGCAGGTTCATATGCCAGGAAATCTCTTTGGAAATCGGTAAAACGGCGGCAAAAAGGCCGATAAACATCAACCAGACCTTGCCGAGCATGATAAAAAAAGGCGTTCCGGGCGGATGGGGAACGGCCAGGGTAAAGCAGGAGGAAATGAACTCGCCGCAGTCCCAGAACGATAGGGTGGGGGCGACGGTATAGAGGTAAATGACGCCGGCGAGCGCTAAAAGTATGAATAGCAGTATTTTCTCGAGTTTTTTATAATCCATCTAAACCTCCGGAATCGCTATTATAGTCAAAAAAAGTGTTCTGTCAATCATATATATTAGACCACCCTCCCCTTGACACCCTGTCATATTTTCGTATAATGAAGCCATGAAAAATGTCGCGGTCTTGGGCGCCACGGGCATGGTGGGCCGGGAAGTGTTTAAGATCCTTGAACAGCGTAATTACCCCATCCAGGAACTTTTTCTTTTCGCGTCGGAACGGAGCGAAGGAACGACCATAAATTTCAAGGATCGTGAGATCGAAGTGCTCGCCGAGTACGAAAGCTTTATCGACCAGACCGACCTCGCGTTTTCCTGTCTTGACGAACCGCTCGCCCGGGAGATCGTGCCCAAATTCCAGGCGAAAGGCAAGCTGGTCATCGACAATTCGTCCGCTTTCCGTCAGGAACCGGATGTGCCGCTCGTCATTCCCGAAGTGAATCCGGAAAAGATCCGCGAACACAAGTTCATCATCGCCAATCCCAACTGCTCGACGATCCAGATGCTGCTCGCCCTGTATCCGCTTCATCGGGAATCGCGGATCAAAAGGATCTTCGTCGCGACCTACCAGGCCGTATCCGGTTATGGCCGGGCGGCGGTCGACGAGCTGATGCTGGAAAACGAATACCTGGCCATGGGTGAAAAGATCCCGAAATGCGAGGAGTCGGTGTTTCCTCACCCCATCGGCGCCAACGTCATCCCTCAGATCGGCGGTTTTAATCCCGAAGGCTATTCCAAGGAAGAAATGAAGTTGGTGAACGAGACCCGCAAGATCCTGGGCGATAACGAGATCCTGGTGACCGCGACCTGCGTGCGGGTTCCGGTCATGAACGGCCACAGCGAAGCGGTTTCTGTGGAATTTGAGCAATTTATACCGATCCATTTGGCCAAAGACCTCCTGCGCAAGGCGCCGGGCGTCAAGCTTCTGGATGATCACGAGGATTACCCGGTGCCGATCCAGGCCGACGGCCAGGACGCGGTTTTCGTCGGCCGGATCCGCAAAGATTTCGTATTCGAGAACGGCCTGGCAATGTGGATCGTGGCCGACAACATCCGTAAGGGCGCGGCTCTGAATGCGGTCCAGATCGCGGAACTTCTGTAAAATACGATTTCAAAGGCAATAACATCTCCGTAATCGGATCCTGATATCTCCGAAATCTTATTAATAATAGGTATTGACAACTTCAGATTTATCGGTTATAATGTGAAAATATCGAAAGATAGGGCCTATAGCTCAGTTGGTTAGAGCGCATGCCTGATAAGCATGAGGTGAGTGGTTCGATTCCACTTAGGCCCAGGATTATACTCCCGTAATTTTCCGGGAGTAATATATGAGGAAAACAAGGAGGTCGTACATGAAGAAACTCGCAATACTGCTGATTATCGGCGTCGCATTGACGGTAATCGGCTGCCAGCCGCCGGCGGCGGTGACAACCGAGCAGCTCGAATCACTGAAGACTGAGATCAGCGCGCTGAAGACCGATGTTGCCACGCTGAAGACCACGGTCGAAACACTGAACACGAATTACGAAGCCCATGTTGAGAAGTATCATAAGGGCTTTGTGCCGGTCAAACCCCCGGGCGGCGGCGTTAAACCGCCTACGCAGAAGTAGGAAAGGAGACAAATTATGAAAAAACTATTAGCTCTGACCTTTGCGTTTGCCGCGTTGCTGATCCTCGTCGGTTGCGAAAGTTCAACCACGCCGGATCAGCCGACGGTTACGTATGACGTAGTCGATGGTGGAGGTGGTCTCACCCTTACGTGGAGCGCTGACGCCAATGCCGACGGGTTCATTATTTATCACGACAATTTCGTGGTTGATACCGTGGTCGGCACGACCTATACGGATACGGTGCCCTGTTTGGTTATCGGCGTTTCCGCCTATGCGGGCGACCTGGAAAGTGCCAAGGATGAGATCGATTGCACACCGGTTGAAACCGCTGCCCTGGTCGTCTACGGGAACACGGATCCGGACACGACCCATCCGAGCGGCTTTGGTTTCAATGCCGGCGGTTCGGCGATCGCTTATTCGCTGTCGAACACATCCAATCATCCGCTGCTGGATTATTACATCAACTCCGTTCCGGCGACACCGCAGTTTACTTCACCCAGCGATCATCTACCCACTCCGTATAATGACGAAGTGAACGCGACCAAAAACAGCGGCAGCACCAACTACACGACCGAGACGATCGCGGATGCACCCGGCGGTTATTCGACCCAGACGAACATCACCGCCAACGCGGTTTATTTTTTCTATATCGATCCGGATAATGACGGTTGGGGTTCATCCAACGATTATTTCGGCAAGGTTCAGGTTACCGGCGTCAATGGTTTGGCGAATACGCTTAAGCTCGCCTACCAGGGTATTGCCGGTCTCCGCTGGTGCGTGACCCCGTAATATTTACGGGCTTTATTACAAAAGGGCGGGTTTCATACCCGCCCTTTTTGTTGCCTTATTTTACATATAGCAAAGAGCATAGGGCATAGAGGTAAGACGGGGATTTAAATAACATTTTTGTCACCCTGAACTCGTCCTATTTTGTCATCCTGAACTTGGTTCAGGATCCGTTTTGAGATGCTGAAATAATCCTGAAACTAGTTCAGGACAAGATTCAGCATGACAACCTTATTTTCTTTATTCTCTGTAACCTGTCGCCGATTGGGGTTTATTTCAAGCGGACGATCTTCGCGGTTTCGGTTTTCTCGCCGGCCTGGAGTTGAATAAAATAGATGCCCGGCGGAACGGAACGACCGGCGTTGTCTTCGCCACGCCAGATGACCGATGACGGATGACCGATATCAGTTAAAGGAAAAGCTTTTACCAACCTACCCGAAATATCAAAGAGTTGTAATTTCACTATCCGTGAACTGTTATCTGTTATCTCCCATCTGATATCTGTACGTGCAGCGAACGGATTTGGGTAAACCGTTATCCCCGCGGGGATTGGTATTTCCGGTCCGGTTTCGGCAATCCCGTAAATTGTTTCGTAAGCGACGGTCTGTAGAAAGAGCGCGTCTTCAAGGCTCAAACCGGCGGTATAGGGCAGTCCGATCGGATTGGCCTGGAAGAGTTTAGTGTAAAAAACGCAGGCGGTAAGATAAGAACCCTTCAAGGTTGGGTGGTAATTGTCGGGCTGCCATAGATCGACCAGGGAATCCAGAGTTTTGGCGCGGCGCCAGGCCCGGCCCACGGGGACCAGGGTGTCGCGGACAATGTCCTGCGCGATCCATTCGTAAGCCGCGGCAACCGTATCCTGCATTTCAAAGAAATCCTGGAACACAATGCTGTAATAACCGTTGTATTCCATCTGACCGCCATATTTCCAGCCCCAGGTCATGAAAAGCGCGGTGGTCGCGCCATTGTTGCGGATCAGGGTGTCGAACGACCAGCACGCGGGATACATGCTGTTATACCGCCAGTACGGAATACACGGGATCTGGCTTTGCTCCTGAAGGATGACAAAGTCCCAGGGGCCGTGGTTTACCTTGTATATGGTTTGCGAGTCGGCCCGGTGCTGTTCCAGCCTGTAACCTCCATAGGTGCTCATGTCGACGATGGCTTTTCTCCCGGCGGACATGGCCAGGCTGTCGACCAGCCAGGGTAAATTATTATAATATGTATGGCTGTTGCCGATGAATAAAAGCCTCAGCGTGTCGGGCCCTTGAGCGTACGAACCGGCCGCGATGGCCATCATCAAGATCAGTTTTACCCGGGTGATTTTTTTCATTTCTTCCTTCCTGTTAAATTATAACGGTTGGTCAATAATTGTCAAGGGTAAACTCCCCCGGATACTTCCTATATACTATTATTGTCATTCCCCGGCTTGCTATAGTCCCGAGGTTTGTTTCGAGGGGACCGGGAAATCTATATCTTTAAGATCCCCCGATTAAATCGGGGGATGACGGAGGAGAGGGACGGGGAATGAAATAGAAGGAGGAAGGGGGACTGAAATGTTGACTGAAGCGATTTTTCCCCTATAATAACCGAATGACTTATAATCAAATCCTCGCGATCGCCATCTTCCTGGCTATGTTCGTAAGCATTATGCTCGAGAAGTGGCACCGCTATATTTCCGCCCTGGCCGGCGCCGGGCTCATGATTTTTCTCGTGATCCGGAACCTGACCGGAATTTGGCGGGTGTTGAACCTCCCGGAAATAATTCGGCCATCGTTCTGGGTCGTTCGTAACGCGCATGGCGGAGTATCCTACGGCGTGAACTGGCAGACGATTATTTTTATCGCGGGCATGATGGTCATGATCGAAGGCCTGGAACGCGCCGGATTTTTCCGGTGGCTGTGCCTCGTGGTCGCGAAAGTGGTCAAGTACCGGGTCGTCCCGATCTTTATCGCGTTCTTTCTGCTCTCCGGATTCCTTGCGATGTTCATCGACAGTATCACGGTTCTGCTCTTCCTGGCGTCGGTCACGATCGAATTGGCCCGGCTGCTGGATTTCGATCCGGTGCCGATGATCATCGCCGAGATTTTCGCGGCCAACACCGGCGGCAGCGCGACCATGTCCGGCGACCCGCCCAACATCATCATCGGCACCTCGTTCCATTTTTCATTCTTTGATTTCCTGGCCAACACCGGCGTTATCGCCTGGATTTGCATGGCCGTGGCCTTGGTCTATTTCCTGCTCGTTTTCCGTAAAACACTGGCCGTAAAACCCGTGCCCGACGCCCGGTATCCCGAACCCCGGGACGCGGTCAAGGATTGGCCCCGTTTCTACATCTACATGTTCATATTTCTCCTCGTGGTCGGCCTTCTGGTCACCCATAACCGAACCGGGCTGTCGGTCGCCTTCATCGGCTGTATCGCGGGGATTCTGGTTCTCCTTTTCGCTTTCCGAAACGCGCTGGCCGTGCTGAAAAAATTCGACTGGCGGACTATGCTTTTTTTCATCGGGTTGTTCGTCTGCGTCGGCGGCCTGGAGCATGCCGGAGTATTGAAGATCCTGGCCGATCTGATCGGACGGATCGCCGGCGGCAACTTGTTCCTGGTCGCGTCGGTGATCCTCTGGCTTTCCGCGTTCGCCTCGGCGATCGTCGACAACATTCCGTTCGCCGCGACCATGGTGCCGGTGCTCGCCGGTCTCGCCCGGAGCGGCATGCCGCTACCGACCCTGAGTTGGGCTCTGGCTCTGGGCACGGACATCGGCGGCAACGGCACGCCGATCGGCGCCTCGGCCAACGTCGTGGGCATCGCGCGGGCCGAAGAGGAGGGCTACAAGGTCGGCTGGTCGCGTTACGTAAAGTACGCCCTGCCCGCGATGATCCTGACGATTTTGCTGTGCAATATTTATTTATTTTTAAGGTATTTTTAATATTGAATACCGTTTTTTATCGGACAAATAAAGGAAAGGATAGAAGGTGAAAATTCTGCTGGTTTATCCGAGTTACCCGGATACGTTCTGGAGTTTCAAACACGCGTTAAAATTCGTTTTTAAAAAAGCGACCAACCCGCCGCTCGGCCTGATGACCGTAGCCGCCATGCTGCCGCCGGATTGGGCGAAAAAATTGGTCGACCTGAACATTCAGCGCCTGCGCGACCGGGACCTCCAATGGGCGGACCTGGTTTTCATCAGCGCCATGTCCATCCAGAAAGGATCCGCGCGGGAGATCATCGAGCGGTGCAAAAAAATCGGGAAAAAGACCGTCTGCGGCGGGCCTCTGTTCACGACCGGCCATCCGGACTTCGACGACGCTGACTATCTGGTCCTGGGCGAAGCGGAAATTAACCTGCCCCGGTTCCTGGAAGACCTGGAAAAGGGAAAGCCCCGCCACATTTACGATTCCGCGGAGTGGGCGGACCTCACGAAAACCCCGGCTCCCCTCTGGCGCCTGATAAAAAAGGGTAGATACGGGACGATGACTGTCCAGTATTCGCGCGGCTGTCCGTTTGACTGCGAGTTCTGCGATATCACCCTGCTTTACGGCCACGTACCCCGCACTAAGACCAGGGAGCAATTGCTCGGGGAACTGGATGGTCTCTACAAGACGGGCTGGCGCGGTTCGGTATTTTTCGTCGACGACAATTTCATCGGCAACAAGCGTAAGCTGAAAGCCGAGATCCTGCCCGCGCTGGCGGAATGGATAGATAAAATGCGGTATCCTTTCGCGTTTATCACCCAGGCCTCGATGGAATTGGCCGACGATGACGAGCTCATGGGCCTCATGAGCAAGGCCGGTTTTGACACGGTCTTCATGGGCATTGAAACGCCGAACGAGGAGAGCCTCCGGGAGTGCGGCAAGTATCCCAACCAGAGCCGGGACCTGATCGCCTGCGTCAAAAAAATTCAAGCGTTCGGGTTGCAGGTCATGGGCGGTTTCATCGTCGGTTTCGACAACGACCCGGCGACAATCTTCGAGCGGCAGATAAAATTCATCCAGAAGAGCGGCATCGTGACCGCCATGATCAGCCTGCTGAACGCTTTGCGCGGCACCAAGCTTTACCATCGTCTGGTCCGGGAAAAGAGGCTCTTGGCCGAAGACCATACCGGCAGCAGCATTGATTGCACGATCAACTTCGAACCCCGGATGAACCGCGAGGAACTCATCGCGGGTTACCAGAAGATCGCCCAAACGCTGTATACGCCCAAATACTATTACGAGCGCGTCCGGACCTTTCTCAAGCAGTACCGGCCGCGGCCGAAGAAGATAAAATTCCGGTTTGACCTGCGGGCGCTGGCGGCGTTCTTGCGCTCCAATATCCGGCTGGGGATAATCGGCCGGGAACGGGTGCATTACTGGCGGCTGCTCATCTGGACCATGTTCCAGTCCCCGCGCTTGATCGGGATGTCCGTGTCCTTCGCGATCTACGGTTTTCACTTCCGTAAGATATACGCGAAGTACCGCGTAAAAGACAAATACCGTCCATAAACCGCGTTTCTTTAAAATCGGAGGCAATCAGATGGAAGAAAAGAAACATTTTACCCAACCCGAAGCGCAGCAGATCGGGGAAAAGCTGGGGATCACGTGGGATAAGTTCGATGTCGATCAATTCCGCCGAGGAATTGATGTCGAGTTGGAGCATGGATTAATCGATATAAAAACCAATGTTACCAATGACGATCCTTTGATGACCGGCAAAATTGCTTTAGCGCACTTGAATGAATTCCCGGATTATTATGACCGGCTCGAAAAAATGGAAAAAGAAGCCGACGCCTTCTGGGGAAAAGGCTAAACGCTTGCCGTTCATTAAGGTATAATAGCATGTAAATAGATACAACTATATCGGTTGCGTTGTTTGGTTATAATCGGCAAGGAGGAATGATGAAATCGACCGGTAAGCAAGCAGCCATCCCGTACATAATATTCATGCTATGGATCACCGGCATATTCGCCCAAGCGCCCGACACGCTGTGGACAAAAACATTCGGCGGACCGTCGGCGGATATGGCTTATTCGGTACAGCTCACCGCGGACCGCGGATATATAATCGCCGGATACACACGGTCCTATGGGGCTGGAGGATCGGATGTCTATGTCATCAAAACAGATAGCCAGGGTAATGCTCAATGGCAAAAAACCTATGGCGGTCTAAACGATGACGTGGGCTCGTCCGTAAAACAGACCGCGGACGGCGGTTACGTTATCGCCGGATACACGAGTTCATTCGGTCATGGAGACAATGATGTGTACGTCGTCAGGACGGATCCGTTTGGCGATACCATTTGGACAAGAACGTTCGGCGGGACCGCGAGTGACCGGGGTTATTCGCTGGCATTATCGTCGGACGGCGGTATCGTTGTGGCCGGGCACACGGCTTCCTTCGGCATCGGCTGCGATGTGTACGTCGTCAAGATCGACTCTTCGGGCAATCCCGTCCGGGAAAAGTTCTACGGCGGGCCGGAAGAGGACGGCGCATATTCCATCGCGGGAATGCCGGACGGCGGATTCATAATTGCCGGCGACACAAGATCGTTCGGGACGGGCGCCCAGGATGTTTATGCAATACGCCTGGATGATAACGGCGATTCACTTTGGTCGAGAACATACGGCGGCATCGATCACTATACGGCATCGGGCGTCGCCGCCACATCTGATTCCGGCGCGATCATGATCGGAATTACGGATTCATACGGAGCCATGTATGGCGATTATTATCTTGTTAGGATCAATAAAGACGGAGATACTTTATGGACCAGGCACTATGGCGGGGAATCCACCGAATGGGGTTATTCCGTTTGCCAAAAAAGCGACGGCAGTTATATCGCGGCCGGCTGGTCCGATTCCTATTGGCCCGGCGGCCAGATGTATGTAATAAAATTAGACGCTTTTGGCGACACCATCTGGACTAAGCTGCTGGCCGGGGACGGCTACGCCGCCGCCTTTGCCGTGAATATTACTCCGGATGGGGGCTATATTATTGCCGGATGCACGGATACGTCAGACATGGGCGCCCCCGAGGATGGATATCTTGTCCGAATGGGCCCGGATGTCTATGGAGTATCTGAACAGCCGACGCGGTGCCATTCATCCGGTTATATGTCTTCTACCATCATTCGAGGAGCCCTGCAATTGCCGGCGGGGAAAAATTGCAGGATTTTTGACCTGACCGGGAGGATCGTTGCGCCCGGCACGATGCGATCCGGCATATATTTTCTTGAAGCTGACGGCAAGATCATTCAGAAAATAATAAAGGTCAGATAAAAAGAGAAAATCATTGCGCGTGTTAAGAAAAAAATTTCTGAAACGTGTCGTTAGCAAACAGATCCATTACAACGTTTACGTCGTCTTATTGGACGATAAGGTGGGCCGCATGGCCAAGGTCCGGCTCCTGAACCCGAAACGCGACTCCAAAAAGCCGTGCATCTACGTGGGCATGACCGGGCTTGATCCGGCCGAGCGTTTCCTGAATCACCAGGCCGGGTACAAAGCGAGCAAATACGCCATGAAATACGGCATCCGGCTGATGCCCGAGCTGTATGAGGACCTGAATCCCCTGACCTACGACGAAGCGGTGATCGCCGAGGAGGGATTGGCCCGCCGGCTTCGGGAAGAAGGCTACACCGTGGTGGGCGGTCATTAATCATGGGTTTGAATTAAGTAATATGCGGCCGAAGATCAAGGGCGGAATTCTAGCCACGATCGGTTACCTGCTGTCGCCGCTTTCCTGGTGGAACGACATAATTATTAACATCCCGCTTGCTTACGCGTTCGCGTATCCGTTCGGATTGATCTCGAGAAAACTCTTCGTGCCGGTGATGATCCTGGGATATTGGATAACGAACATCGCCGGTCTCATCCTTTTCCACCAGGGCTTAAAGGATCTGGTCACCAATGAAAAAAGAAAATACACAAGAAAAGACTTGGCGAAAGACGTGATCATCTCAATCATTTACACGGCCGTCGTCGTTGTTTTGGTCAGACTTGGATGGCTGAAATTTCCATCGGAATATTTTAAGTAAAGAGAAAGTCATGGGGTCAAATCTTGACATTTGACAATCAGGGGATGCATACCGAAAAGATCGTTTTTTCGCTCAGGCTACTTTCTTCAACTTTGCCGGAATAGTTAAACGGACCGTTTCGCATCTAATTTACCATGTCAAATGTCAAGATTTGACCCCATAGGTGTTCCTACTTTCGGGCTTGACCCAATTATTTATCCGAGGATAATGAATACGATGAACCGTGAGCAGGTACTTTTATTGACAGCGCTGCTGGGCCGAAGCGGGATTTATGAAATGGTTGGAAAAAACAGGGAGGCCCTGGGCGATGGTAAAAAAGGTTTGACCATATCCCAAAAAAGCGGCGAAAAAAAACACATTGCCGATTGTCTTATTCATTTAAGCAATCTCCATGGTTCGATCAGCAATTATCGCGATATGCTAAGGTTGGCCCGGCGATCGCTGATCATCAATAAAAAACTCAATAACCAACCAGGGATTGCCGAATGTTTTAACAATATCGGCTATGTGCATGACCAGTTGAGCCATTACCAAAAAGCGCTGGGTTATTATTATAAATCTGTGAAATGCCGCGCCGCGATCGGCGACCGGTCGGGTCAGGGGGTTAGCCTCAACAATATCGGCTTCGTGCATTATCGTCTGGGCGACTACCGGAAAGCGTTGGAATATTATCATACTTCCATGAAAATATTTGAAAAGATCGGCGACCGGCTGGCGCAGGGAAGCTGTCTTAACAATATCGGGCTTGTGTACGATCCGCTCGGCGATTACCAGAAGGCGCTGGAATATTATTATAAATCTCTGAAAATCAGGGAGGAGATCGGCGACCGTAATGGTCAAGGAATGAATCTTAACAATATCGGCAGTCTGTATTATCGTTTTGGCGATCACCTGAAGGCGCTTGAATATTATTATAAATCTTTGAAAATCCGCGAAGAGGTTGGCGACCGCCGGGGGCAGGGAGTTACTCTCGGCAATATCGGTTTTTTGCATGATCGTTTAGGCGACTATGATAAGGCGCTGAATTATTATCATCGAGCCTTGAAAATTCAGGTAAAGATCGGCGACCGCTTGAGCCAGGGAATCGCCCTCAACAATATCGGTTTTGTGCATTACCGCCTGGGTGATTACCCGCAGGCCCTCGAATATTTACAGCATTCTTTGATCATGCGGAAAACGATCGGCGACCGCCGGGGTCGGGGCATTACCCTCAACAATATCGGTATGGTCCATGCCGAATTGCAGGATTTCAAGAAGGCAAAAGAGTGCTATAGGGATGCCAAGAAGATCGGTCGGGAGATAGGTGAGAAAGAAATCCTGCTCAAGGCCGCGCTTTGTTTGGGAGAATTGGAATTAACGGCGGTTCGTAGCGGATTGTCCAGGCGCAAGGCATTGGGACATGCGGTCCGAGCCTTGAAACTGGCCGAGGAGCTGAAGTCGAAATCCGGAAAGGCGGAGGCGTTATTGCTGCAAGCGAGGATCGACACCGCCGTAGGCAAGCATGGCGTTGATAGTGCATTCAAGGAAGCGATCTCGATATTTGAAGAATTGAAACAGCCATTTGACCTCGCGCGGGCGTACTGCTTTTACGCAAAGAGCATGGGTTCATCCGCCACGAACCTTAGCGGAGCAAAGAGTAAGGAATATTTACAGAAGGCGAGAGAGATTTTCAAAAAACTCGGCGCCAAGGGTTGACTAACTAAGTTTAAGGTTTCACTCAATGAAAAGCAATAAAGATCTTTTCTTAAAAGCCCTGCTGGGTCGGAGCGAGGTATATGATTTGATCGGAAAGAACAGAGAGGCTCTGCGCGACGCTGGACAGGGGCTAGCCCTGGCCAAGATAAGCGGTGAAAAAAAATACGTGGCCGATTGTCTAATCCAAATGAGCAGTCTCCATGGCTCGGCCAGTAACTATCGCGAAATGCTCAGGCTAGCCCGGCAATCGCTGGCGCTCAATCAGAAAATAAATGACTACCGGGGAATGGCCGAATGCTTCGAAAATATCGGGTTTGTGCATGATCAGCTGAGTGACTACAGGCAGGCGCTGGCTTTTTTTCATAAATCCCTAAAATACCGGGAAAAATCCAGTGACCGATCAGGCCAGGGGATCATCCTTAACAACATCGGTTTCACCCACTATCGCCTAGGTGATCACCGAAGAGCCCTGGATTATTATCATAGGTCCCTTGATATGTTGGTGAAAATCGGTGATCTTCAGGCTCAGGCGGGTGATCTCAACAATATCGGTCTTGTATATGACGAACTCGGGGATTATCACAAAGCGCTTGAGTATCATAAAAAGGCCTTGAAAATTAGGGAAGAAGTCGGTTACCGTCAGGGTCAGGGGATGAGCCTCAACAATATCGCTATTCTTCATTATCGCCTCGGTTATCCCCAGAAGGCGATCGAATATAACATGAAATCGCTCAGAATCCGGCAGGAGATCGGCGATCGAAGGGGTCAGGGAACCACTTTGCATAATATCGGCTTCTTTTTTGATCGGCTGGGTTTTTTTCAAAAGGCGCTCGAATATTATATAAAATCTCTGAAAATATATGAAGGGATCGGAGACCGCGGCGGTCAGGGAATAATCCTAATCAACCACGGCATGGTCTATGTCGAGTTGAAAGACTTCATGAAAGCAAAAACGTGTCTTGAGAAGGCTGAAAATATTGCGCGCGGTTTGCGGGACAAGGTAATGCTCCAGAAGCGGGCGGTCGCTTACGGGAACATGATTTTAGCAGCGGCGAAGAGCAGAACGGCTCGACAAAAAGCGTCGGCATTCGCGGAACAGGGACTGAAATTGGCCAAGGAATTGAAGTCGAAAGCCGGACGGGCCGAGGCGCTGTTGCTGCAGGCGAGGATCGGTAGGGAAAAGGGGAAAGGGCTCCCTTGTGGGAATCGGGAGCATTCTTTCAGGACTTCCAGACAGAGAGCAAAGGATAAATTCAATGAAGCGATTTCGATCTTTAAAGGGTTGAAACAGCCGTTTGATCTGGCACGGGCGTATTATTATTATGCGGAGAGCTTAAGACCAAGTATAAAGGGTAAAGATTATTTACTGAAGGCAAAAGATATATTCGAAAAACTCGGCGCCAAGGGATGGCTGTCAAAAATTCTCAATAAACTCAATGAATAAAACGGGTTTTTATTGACATATCGAGAGTTTTGAATACACGATACCCAGATAAAGTGCGATCTTTGACAACGAACATCGGTTTTATTCTGAAATTCCGATCCGATCAGCGCCTGGTTTATGGCTAATTGTCTTCGATTCTTTTTTCAAAACTATATGCCATGAGCTATAAGCCAGGAAAAATGAAGTTTTTCCTTTGCGTCTGTAGCTCAATCGGAGAGAGCAACGGATTTCTAAAACGACCGGAAACCCCGATTTATCCATGAAATATCGAAGTAAAACCGCAATTTAACACGTTCAAGAAATTCTCGCCATTACTTGGAAATGCCGCGCTATTCCATGCATTCCAAGTCGTCACAAGACCAAAAGTGGACCAAGGGGGATTGGTGAAAAACCAATCCCCCTTCTTGTTCGGGCTGGTTATGTATGTTTTTATGAAAAATAAATATTTACTTCACCGCACAAATATAGCATAAAGACAACGGGATCGGCTTAATAACCGACCCCGGTTCAGCTTTTCAAGAGAATGCATCCATTTAAAGGGTGTTAATAAGGACCTTGACAATCTGAAAAATATCATTATACTATATAGATAAATAGCTATATAGTAATATAACCAAAAGGAGATGAAATGAAAGACAGAAATGCAATATTCAAGGTTTTTTCAAACGAAGTGAGATTGAAAATATTCGAGTTCTTACTTGAGGGTAAGATGTGCGTATCCGGTATCGTAAACCGGTTGCATGTTACCCAGCCCACGGTTACCCAGCATTTAAAGATACTTCAACAGGCGGATTTGATTAAATCCGAGAAAATAGGTTACTGGATGCATTATTCAATAAATGATACAGGGTTTAATAAAACCAAAAAAGAACTCATGCATTTTATAAATAATCTCAATGTGAAAAAAACAAAATGCACCATTCCTGTTGTAAAATGTCCAGCCAAGAAATCATGAAATAGAAAATCAGGATTGATAAGATATAAAGAAGGGAGAATAAGTATGATTTATAACAAGATAAAATGTGAAGCGATCACCGTTAATACGGAGTCTAGAATTTGTCCGGGAGTTGCGAAAACTGAACAAGGTGAAGTATTTATAATAGGGGCACGAACCCCCGATTCAAAAGGGATCTGTTCTCAGGCATTTAGTGCAATTAGCCCGATGAGACTGACAATGTCTTTAACGGATAAAATGGATTGGGAGACGAAAGATTATTTTGATATTATATGCCCTCATGGAGTTGTTACTTATAGACTCGCTCGAATAAAATAACACAATACGGCTAAAAATATTCATTTTTACATTAAAAGAAGTCAACAAACGAAAAAAAGGTATGCTTTGAATATCTTAGCAATAAGCCTGGTTGTAATTCTTTTTATTGTTATGAATTCATCACAATAATCATAGAGAAGTTGTATTTTATGCAATTATTATCTCTTTTTTCTTGTGATATATCGCAATATTGACCAGGGGGAAAATTTCTACACTCTGGAAGACAGGAACTTAAAAAAAGTCTTGGCAATGTCAAAAACTAACATATAATGTTATATCATGACCAACTTGAAGATTGGCCGATGGCTGCGCGACCGAAAAACCTATAACCTAAACTTTCGACTATGATCGAAGGTTATTGACAAAAGTTTCGATTTAGATATAATGTATAGGATTTTAATGTTTATGTTAAAGGAGGTATATTATGGAAGAAACTTATTTTGCCTTGAATCCATGGTGGGAAGGCAGGGAATTTGACTGCGGTATCTTAAGAGACGAGTATCTAGATGATTTCGAGAAATTTGATCGGCGAAAACAGGTTGAAGTCATAGTCGGCAGCAGGCGAATCGGGAAAACCACGATCGTTAAGCAGATGGTGAAAAGGCGGCTCGGGAGAAAAATCCCAGCGCGTGACATGCTCTATCTGGCATTGGACCACCCGAAGTTATCGGGTATCGGGCTGTCTGAGCATGTCCGGGTTTTCCGCAAGCTATTCATGCATGACCGGCGAAAGAAATTATTCCTTTTCTTGGACGAAATACAGGAAAGCCCGGATTGGGAAACCGAACTGAAGTCATTGTATGATACCGAGAACCTGAAAATAGTCTGCACCGGTTCCACCGCATCCTTGATAAAAACGCAAGGCGGCAAACTTACCGGCCGGCAAATGATATCCACGATCTACCCTTTGAACTTCAAGGAATTTCTCCGGTTTAGAAATGCCGCGCTCAGTCGTGCTGAAGAATACAAATTAGAGCGACTGGTCGAAGAGTATCTCAACACCGGGGGCTATCCGGAAAACGTCATCCGTCCCTCGGAAGAATACCTGTACACCTTGATCAACGATATTGTTGCCCGCGACATCGTTCGTTTATACCAGGTGAAAAAAGCGAATTTGCTCAGGGACCTGTTGAAATTATTAGCATCGGCGGTCGGCAGTAGAACTAGTTTCAATAAACTCGCCCACGTACTTGGCCTAAGCGTGGATACGGTGAAGGAATATATCGGATATCTCGAGTCGGCTTTCCTGGTTAAATCTCTGGAAAAGTGGACCACGTCTTATTCGGAAAAGATTTATGCATATCGGAAGTTTTATTTCCATGATACTGGACTGAAGACGACTCTGACCGGAAGCGGGGATACAGGCTTCAAAGCTGAAAATGCCGTTTTCATGCATTTGTGCAAAAAAAGACAGGATTTGGGGTACTTCGCGGAAAGTGAACGGGAAGTCGATTTCGTTACGGGAACATTCAGGAACCCTTTTCCCATCGAGGTAAAATACAGTGCTGGTTTTGATTGGGAGAGCAAGAAATTCGCGGGAATGAAACTATTCCTCCATCGTTATCCAAAGGTTAAAAAAGCATTGGTCGTCACTAAAGATACCGAGACTCAAACGAAAGAAGGGCCAGTGGCCATAAGTACGGTTCCATTATGGAAATATTTGCTTGAAGGAGAAATACCGATAGAACTGTAAATCCATTCAACCTGCTGAAATTCTTGACTAATTATCCAATATCATTATAATGAAATCAATCGCGTTGATAGTCCTGTCGATAGACAAGACCACCTATGTGGTTTATCGGTGGGTAAAGGATGTCCACGGCATGAAGAGTAATAAAACTTAACGAGACCTTCGGTTGCAGGGGGTTTTAATTAGTTGTTTGGGCAGAGGGATTAGGGCTTAGTTGAAAATCCTTAGCTAATTGCTAATCCCTAAATCCTAAGCCCTGCCGTAATAAGCGCCTGTAGCTCAATCGGAGAGAGCAACGGATTTCTAATCCGTAGGTTGCGTGTTCGATTCACGCCAGGCGCATGCGAAATTTCCCCAAATCTTTGATTTGGTTGGAAATTTCAGCATCCCGCACCAATGGCGCGGAATGATACTAAAATCCCCCTTTATCCCCCTTTCACAAAGGGGGACGCAGCGGATCTTTTCACTAGGGAAATATTGAGATACATTGGTGCGGGGATATTAGGCAACAGGTTACAGGATACAGGCAGGAGGGGAGCGTGGAATTATATCTATGTTGTTATGCTGAATCTTGTCCCGAACTAGTTTCAGGATTATTTCAGCATCTTATAAATAGATCCTGAAACGAGTTCAGGGTGACAAAATTGTTTTAAAATCCCCCTTGATCCCCCTTTTACAAAGGGGGAGATGCTTGTGGGGTTATCCTACAACAAACATTATTGACTAAATACCGATTTTTGATATACTTCTCCCTGGCCCGCTAGCTCAATATGGTAGAGCATCTGATTCTTAATCAGGTGGTTGTGGGTTCAATTCCCGCGCGGGTCATTTAAATCAGGATATCAGGGTACCAGGATACCGGGATATCAGGTAGTCAGGGACCAGGATATCAGAAATAAAAGCCAGGATACCAGGTTATTGGGGAGCCATGGATCAGGATAGCAGTTTTGTACCTGATACTCTGTTAACTGAATCACTGATCCTCTGATAATCTGATATGCTGATGTACTGATCACGGTGGGTATAGCTCAACTGGGTAGAGCACTGGACTGTGGCTCCAGATGTTGCGGGTTCAAATCCCGTTACCCACCCTTCGCTGCCGCTAATACGGCAGCGAACAGGAGAAAAGGAGCAGAGGAGAACCGGAGAAACGGAGGGGAAGTTGAAAAAAAGTAGGGAGTAAGCAGTAGGGAGATAAAATTTATTTATTAAATTTTAAGATATCATGCCCATGACACCGAAAGAACTGCAGATTTATACCCGGCGCGTACAGCGTTTCGCGGACCGGCTGGGCGAAATGATCCTGGCTGATTCAACGCCTTTTTCCCTCGAATATTTCAAGAGCCCCACGCCGGTGCCCTATGAAGAGGCCGTAAGCCGGGAATATAAAGCGATCCGGGAAGGGGAGAACTGGGGACAGGCCTGGGACAGCGCCTGGTTCCGCCTGGCCGGCGAGATCCCGGCCGCCTGGAAGGGCAAGTCCATCGTCGCCCAGCTCGACTTCTCCGGCGAAGGCCTGGTTTTCGGATCGGACGGCCGGATTCTCCAGGGCATCAGCAACGGATCGGTGTTCAAGCACGATTTCAACCGCGACCTGGTGCGCCTGCACGACGCCTGCCCGGGCCGGGAAGACATCGTGCTGCGGGTCGAAGCCACGGCCAGCGGTTTGTTCGGCGTCGTCGCCGAGCCGGACCCGCCCGTCAATTCGGCGAACCGCTACGGGTCTTACGACGCTCGGGTCAACCGAGCCCGGCTCTGCGTTTTCGATGCCGAGCTCTGGCATTTGTGGCTGGACCTGCGCGTCGTGCTCGGATTCATCAAGACCCTGCCCGAAACGGGCGTCCGCCGCTCTAGGCTCATCCGCTGCGCCAGCGAAGCGATCGACGCCTTCGGAGAAAACCGGCAGAACGCGACCCGCAGCCGGGAAATCCTGAAGCGCGAGCTCGGCAAACCGGCTTCCGCTTCGGACCTGACGGTCTGGGCGGTCGGCCACGCGCACCTCGATACGGCCTGGCTCTGGCCGGCCGCGGAGACGATCCGCAAGTGCGCGCGGACTTTCGCCAGCCAGCTGGCTCTTTTGGAAAAGTATCCCGATTACGTCTTCGGCGCATCCCAACCCCAGCAGTACGCGTTTCTCAAGGAGCGCTATCCGGCGTTGTACGAGCAGGTGAAGCAGATGGTCGCGGCCGGCCGCTGGGAATTGCAGGGCGGGATGTGGGTCGAAGCGGATTGCAACGTGACGGGCGGCGAGTCCCTGGTGCGCCAGATCCTGCACGGCAAGAATTTTTTCCGGGACGAGTTCGACGTCGAGGTGGACAACCTCTGGCTGCCCGATACCTTCGGCTTTTCCGCGGTCCTGCCGCAGATCATGGTCAAAAGCGGTTTGAAGTATTTCATGTCCCAGAAAATTTCCTGGAACCAGGTCAACGAATTTCCGCATCACACCTTCCGGTGGCGGGGTCTGGACGGCAGCGAGGTAATCGCCCACTTCCTGCCCGAGAACAATTACAACGGCATGCTCGGCACCGATTGTCTGGTCCCGGCCCAGGCCGCGTTCAAGGAGAAGGATTTCATCGACGGTTTTCTGAGTCTGTTCGGCGTGGGCGACGGCGGGGGCGGGCCCAAGGAGGAAAACATCGAGCTTGGCCGGCGCATGAAGGACCTGGAAAGCGCGCCCCGGGTCCGGTTCGCTTCCGCCCGGGAATTTTTCCACGGGCTGGAGCAGTACCGGGACAAGCTGGCGACCTGGTCCGGAGACCTTTACCTGGAGCTTCATCGCGGCACGTTTACCACCCAGGCTCAGGTCAAGAAATCCAACCGCCGGCTCGAGCACAAATTGCGCAGCCTGGAAATGCTCTTATCCTGCCTGCCGACCGGCGAATATCCGATCCGGGAACTGGACGCGATCTGGAAAAAGCTTTTACTCAATCAGTTTCATGACATCATACCCGGTTCGAGCATAACCAAGGTCTATGAAGTAACCCATGCCGAGCATGATTATTTGCTCTCCCGGTGCGAAGAACTGGCCGCGGATGCCGCGAGCAAGCTGTTTAAAAAAGACGATAAAAGCATAGTGCTGTTTAACAGCCTGCCCGAAACTTATAACCGTCCGATCGTCATGGCCAGGAAGGGCGAGGAATACGGTTTGACCGATGAAGCGGGCAACGCCATTCCGACGCAGGTCGAAAAAAACCGGCTGTTAATCCGGGCTTCGATACCGGCCTATTCGTTCTTAACCCTTAAAAAAGTACCCAAAGCCAAAGCGGCAACCCAAACGAAAAGCGGGTTGGTTCTGGAGAACGACCTGGTGCGCTACGAGTTCGACCGCGACGCGGCGCTGATTTCCGCCCGCGATAAGGAGTTGGATCGGAACATCATCATTCCCGGTCAAAAAGGCAACCTTTTTACCCTTTACGCGGATTTTCCGAACGACTGGGATGCCTGGGACGTGGACATTTTTTACGAAAAAAACCGGATCGAAACCGCGCATGGAATCGTATTGGAAAAAATAGTCACCGGACCGGTGCGTCAGTATTTTTGCCTGATCCTGAAGATCGGCCAATCCGTGATCGAACAGGCAATCAGCCTGGCCCCAGATTCGAAACGGCTCGATTTTGAAACGATGGTCAATTGGGGCGAAAAACATCGAATGCTGAGAGTCGGTTTCTTTGTGAATGTCCGGGCCGGCCACGCGGCGCTCGATACCCAATACGGATATTTTCTACGGCCCACGCGACGCGCCACGTCCTGGGAAAGAGCGCAATTCGAGGTGCCGGTGCACCGCTACGCCGATTTATCCGACGGCGGTTACGGGGTGGCGCTGTTAAACGACGCCAAGTACGGCATGCGGATCCATGACAATTTTCTCGACCTGAACCTCCTCCGCGCGACCACCTATCCGGATCCGGACGCGGACCAGGGATTACACCAGTTCATCTACTGCCTTTATCCCCATAAAGGAGACCTGGTCGGCTCCGGCGTCATTTCCGAGGCGGCCCAGTTGAACCAGGGCGCGGCCGTCCTCGAGGGTTGGGCCGCGGAAACAAAAGACTTACCCTGGTGCGTGCAAGGCGACGGTTTGTCCCTGGAAGTCGTAAAAAAGGCGGAAAAAGAGGATTGCCGAATCTTAAGGATCGTGGAGACCAACGGGCGATTTTCCCAGGGTCAGCTGTTAATCCAGAACAAATCGGCCCGATTGGTCGAGACCGACCTTATGGAATGGTCGGACGGCGCGGCGATTGATTGCGGCCAGCCGATACCGCTGAATTTAAAGCCGTTCGAGATAAGGACATACAAATTAAAAGAAGGAAGTTAAGAAGATGAGAAGTTATGAAGCTGGAATAATAAAGCTACGGGTTGGGGTTGGGAAGCGGGATAAAAAAATGACTAACAACCAAAATCCAATAATTCAATATTTAGAATGTCATCCTGAACTTGATTCAGGATCTCAAGATTCTGAGTCCCGCATACGCGGTCTCAGAATGACAGGCGGGTGAGATGGATAAGATCCGCTTAGGTCGCACTAACCTAATGGTCAGCCGGAGCAGTTTCGGCGCCCTGCCGATCCAGCGCGTAAGTTTCGACGAGGCCAAGCGCATCCTGCTCACGGCGTACGAAAACGGGATGAATTTTTTCGATACCGCCCGCAGCTACTCGGACAGCGAGGAAAAAATCGCCTATGCCCTGGGACCAGTCCGGAAAAATATCATCATCGCGACCAAGACCCTGGCCAAAGACGCCGCGACCTTAAATGAACAGCTGGCAAAGAGTCTGAACACGCTTAAAACGGATTATATCGATATCTACCAGCTGCATAATCCGCCCAAAATGCCCGGCTCCGAAGACGCCGACGGCCTGTACGCGGCCCTGGTCAAAGCCCGGGAAAAGGGTTGGGTTCGATTCGTCGGCATCTCCAGCCACCGCCAGGACGTCTCGACCGCGGCGCTCGAAACGGGCTTGTACGATACCCTGCAGTACCCGCTCAACTGCCTATCCAGCGACGAGGACGTTCGAATTTGCCAATTGGCTAAGCAGCTAAATGTCGGTTTCATCGCGATGAAAGCGATGTCGGGCGGCTTGCTGCTCAACGCCCGGGCGGCGTTCGCGTACCTGCGGCAGTTCGACCACGTGGTGCCGATCTGGGGCGTGCAGCGCGAGAGCGAATTGGCGGAGATCATGGACCTGGAGAAAAATCCCCCCGAAATGGACGACGATATACGCGGGACCATCGAGGCAGACCGCCGGGAACTCGGCGGCAACTTTTGCCGGGCCTGCGGTTACTGCTTGCCCTGCCCGGCCCAGATTCCGATCCCCATGGCCGCCCGCATGGGCTTGCTTTTGCGCCGAATGCCCTGGCAGCAATTCAGGAGCGAGGAATGGCAGCAGAACATGTCCCGTATCGAAAATTGCGAGGAATGCGGGCATTGCCGCGAACATTGCCCGTACGGCCTGGATACGCCGAAATTATTGAGGCAAATGCTTAAAACATACCGAGAATTCTTGAAAAACAGTAAAAGAAAGTAAGTAGTAGGTAGTATGTAGTAAAGAAAGATGTATATAAAGCCGGATTTTAGCCTTCTACATACTACTTTCTACTTACTGTTTTCTGTCATTTATGGTGCGCGAAGTACTCCCGGACTAATTTTTCAACCAATTCGGCGCGCTTAAAATACAACTTCTTGAGCGGCCGTTTCTTATGTTTGGCCAGGGCATAGGCGGCGATGAGCGGGAAAGCTACGGTCGCGTCCAAATAACAGACAACCGCGTCCGGCAGGCGGGTCGGGTCGATCTTGCCCCAGGATACCGCCTCGTGGGGCGTGGCGCCGGATAAGCCGCCGGTATCGGGTCGGGCGTCGGTGACCTGGAAGAAGTAATCGTGTCCGACTTCCTTGATCCGCAAGACCTCCTGGATTTGGGGTTCGGTCTGCAGGATGAAGTTCTTCGGGCTGCCGCCGCCGATAAGGAGGACGCCGGACCGGCCGCCCGAACGTTTGGCGTTCAGCACGTAGGCCGTGGTTTCATTGACGTCGGTCGTGGGATTGATCCGGATCTTGCCGCCCCGGATCTCCGCCTCGGCGATGTTCATGCCGATCGTGGAATCGCCGGGCGAACTCGTGTAAACCGGCACGCCGCAGCGATAAGCGGCGGCCAGAACCGAAACGTCCCGGTGACCGCCCTTTTCCTCCCATTGCGCCGCGTATTTACCGAGCAGGTAATAGAACTCGGCGGTGCCCATCTCCTTCTGGAACTCGGCCTGGCGCAGGATCGCGCGCAGGATTTCATCGGTCGACATCAGGCAGTCGGTATAACCCAGGAGGATGTCATAGATGCGGACGACGTCGTTTTTTCTCAGGTCGGCGTCGTCGACCAAATGGGAACCGACGTGAAGGGGAAAGTTGAAGGCGAAGTGCAGGTCATGATACATGTTTGCGCCCGTACTGACGATCCAGTCCACGAAACCGGCTTTGATCAGGGGCACGACCACGGATTTGCCGATACCCGCGGGCGTTAAGGCGCCCGCCAGGCTGATGCCCACGGTCACGTCGTTTTTGAGCATTTTCTGGACAAAAAGCTGGCAACCCTCGCGCAGACGGGCCGCGTTATAGGCCATAAAGTTTTTCTCGATCAGATCGACGATCGTTTCCGCGCCGTTCAGTCCCGGGGGCATGATCCGCGGGCCCGATAAATACTTGGCTTTGTTCGGGCATAAGCGTTTCTTCAGCCATTCGGGCGTCTCGTCGGAATTTTTCTTAAGCTCATGGGTTCTTTTCATCATTTAAACCTCCTCTTGATTGCGGAAGCGCAAAAAATTAATGTAATTCATCATGGGATGGCGACAACCTCGGCGGGCGGGATGCCGTTAAAATTGGTCGTGGTCGCCCAGGAGTAGGCGCCGATATTTTCCACGTAAACCAGGTCGCCGAAGTCGAGCTCGGGCAGGTTCTCGCTGATCGAGATGACGTCAAAACCGTCGCAGGTGGGCCCGGCCAGGGTCGTGATCTGCGGATAGCCGTGCCGGTAGACCTTGTATTCGTAAATGCAGTGGTCGTAGACGATGCCGGAAAGCGAGCCGTATACGCCGTCGTCCAGGTAGTACCAGTGCTTGTTGGAGCGGATCGACTTGCCGATGACGCTCATGACCAGCACGCCGGCCGGCCCGACCAGGCACCGGCCCGGCTCGGCGATCACGTTGACGCCGGAGTTGAAAAGCCGGTCGATTTCTTTCTGGATCCGGGGCACCATGTCGGAAAATAAATCCTTCTCGCGCTCAAAATGCCGGATCGGGAAACCGCCGCCGATGTCCAAAATTTCCAGGGGCAACTGCTTGAGCCTCGCGTCCTTGAAGATGATCGAGGCCGATTCCAGGGCGTTAAGATAATTCTCGATGTTCAGGCACTGCGAACCGACGTGGAAGCTGAGGCCCGCGGGTTTCAGCCCGAGCTGTTTCGCCTTGATCAGGAGGTTCAGGGCGTCGGCCGGTTCGGCGCCGAATTTGATCGAAAGCTCGACGATGGACCCGACGTTCGGGACCTTGATGCGCACGACGACCCGGGCGTTAGGCGCGTACTTGGCGATCTTGATCAGTTCGTATTCGGTGTCGAAGGTCATCAGGTTGACTTTGTTCCGGGCCGCGAATTTCAGGGCCTCAATGCGCTTGATCGTATTGGCGAAGATCATGCGCTCGGGCGGGACGCCGAGTTTCAGGATCCGGTCGATTTCGCTGACCGAAGCCACGTCGAAGGACAGACCTTCCTTGGCGAACGTTTCCAGGATGTACGGGTGAGAGTTCGCCTTGGCCGCGTAATAAGGCGTAACCCGCGGCAGGCAGGTCATGAATTTCTTGACCTGCTCGAGCAGCCGGGATTTGCTGATCAGGAACAGCGGCGTGCCGTGTTTTTTCGCCAGCTTAATGATCAGCGGCCGTAAATTCACCTTTGACTTTTTTGCCATTTCCTTTTCTCTCCTTTAAAATTTTTCCTATTGCATTATATAATGATTCGAATAAAAATCAAGGGAATATTTTTATACAGATGATTACGGTGATATACAGATAAGATTACAGTGATGACAAGCATGGATAATTACCGTGATGGCGGTTGACAATCCTTATAAAATCCGTATGATAGGTTTTTTAGGCGCAGAACTTTTTGGAGAAAACGGGGGCGGAGCCCCTCTTGGGATTTTTGTCCTGTCGATAGACACAACCACCCATATGTCTTACCGGTGGTAAAAAGTGATGTCCACGGCGTGAAGAGTATGATAATTTAACGAGACCTTCGGTTGCCGGGGGTTTCGAGGTCTCCAAAAAGTATCGCAGAACTTTTTGGAGAAAAGGGGGAGGATCCCCCTTGGACGCGCTTGTAGCTCAACCGGATAGAGCGACGGGCTTCGAACCCGTAGGCTGCGTGTTCAAATCACGCCAGGCGCATCCAATTAAGCCGCTGATCGCCAGCATGAAATGCTGGCGGGAAGCTTGCTTAATTGAGATCCCGTGTTTTACGCGGTAAAATACGGGAGAACCTTAATATTTTCACCCTCCCCTTTATCCCTTTCCATCGAGGGAGGGGAATTGTGAGGAATCCTTTCCCGTCGAATCCCGGATGCACTGATTCACCGATACACGGATATCCTGGTGTTTGCCGCCATTGACTTTATCCGGTTTTTCGTTAAAATATATTAAGAGCAAAGGAGGACTGATATGGTTGATGGGATGGAGAAAAAACTTACTCCGGGAGAACTGTTATTTAACGAAGGCGACAAGGGCGACGCCATGTACCTTATCCGGGAAGGCAAAATTAAAATTACCAAAAGCCGGGGCGCGGACGAAAAAGTCCTGGCGGTCCTCAAAGAAGGCGATTTTTTCGGCGAGATGGCGATCATCGACGGTTCGCCGCGATCCGCGACCGCGACTTCGGTCACCGACACATCGCTGCTGGTGATCGATAAGGAGACGTTCCGGAACAAGATCAAGGAAAATCCGCTGATCGAATATGTCCTGGAAACGCTGGCGCGACGGCTCCGTACCACCGACGAACAGATCCGGCTGCTGACGATAAAAAGTGAAGAACGCCGCGTCGTCGCTTATATCATTACCAAGGCCCGCGACACCGGCAAGACCACCAGCGAAGGCGTGGAAATCGCACCCTTCTCGGTCGAGACCATGATCCACGCGACCGGCATCGAAGCGGACAAGGCCCAGGAATACGTCAACAACCTGCAGCAGGTCAATCTGATTAACCTTAAGGATGACGTTCTGGTCGTCCGCGGCATCGCGGATCTGGACGATTATTTAAGGTATATCGCCTTAAAAGAAAAGTTCGAGAAACCGTAAAATCCGCATAAATAAGTAATTTCTCTTGGGAGTATTTTTTTGGACGACCGCAGAGAAAAGGAAGCCCGACTTAAGGAATTGTCCGATATCCTGAGCGGTCCGGAAATCTTAAAAAACTCCAAACGCTACGCCGCCGTATCCAAGGAATACAAGTCGCTGCAGGAAATCCTAAAAAAGTACGACGCTTTCGACCGGATGACCCGGGAGCTTAATGAAGCCCGGGAGATAATGCGGACCGGGGACAGCGAGATGCGGGAATTGGCCGAGGGGGAAATCGCCGACCTGGAACAGCAGCGGTCCGATATCCAATCGGAAATCGATGACCTGACCAATCCGGATTACGCGGATTACCAGAAGAATTGCATCGTGGAAATACGCGCCGGCGCCGGCGGGGACGAGGCGTCGCTTTTCGCGGGCGATCTCCTGCGCATGTACGGAAGATTCATTGAACGCCACAATTTGAAATACGAGGTCCTTTCATCCCATCCCAATGAGATCGGCGGTTACAAGGAAGTCATAATTTTTATATCCGGGGACGGCGCGTACCGGCAGTTCCGGTTCGAAATGGGCGTGCACCGGGTTCAGCGCATCCCGGCGACCGAAACCGGGGGCCGGATTCATACCTCGACGGTGACGGTCGCGGTCCTGCCCGAGATTGAAGAGGCCGAGATCAGCATCAATCCCGACGACCTTAAGATCGATTGTTTCCGGGCGGGAGGCCACGGTGGTCAGAACGTCAATAAAGTTTCCTCCGCGGTCCGGATCACCCATCAACCGACCGGCCTGGTGGTTGTCTGCCAGGACGAGCGTTCCCAGCTCAAAAACCGGGAGAAGGCCATGAAAATCCTGCGCGCCCGTCTGGCCGCGCTGGAAAAGGAAAAACGCGATAACGAAATCGAAAGCCAGCGCCGGCAACAGATCGGATCCGGCGAACGCAGCGAGAAAATCCGGACGTATAATTATCCCCAGAACCGCGTGACCGACCACCGGATCGGACTCAGCCTGCACAATCTTCAGAACGTGCTGGAAGGCGACATGGACGACCTGATCTCCGAAATGGAAAAGCATGAAAGAGATAATCGCCAAAGTCCGTGAGGAACTCCGCGTCAGCCGGCCGGAGGCGGAACTGATCGTGGCCGCTCTTCTGGAACGTCCACGGTTCGAGCTTTTTATAAAGCAGGAAATCGCGCCGGCCGAACGCAAGCAATTGTTGCTCCGCCTGCGCCAGCTGAAAAGGGGTTTACCGCTGGAATACATCACCCGGAGGGTACAGTTCCTGGACCGTCCGATGGCGATCCATCCGGGCGTTTTTATCCCGCGCCTGGAAACCGAATATTTCATCGAACGGATCCGGAAGTCGGTTCCCGCCGACCCGGAACAGATACTGGAAATCGGCACCGGCTGCGGCGTGATCGCGGTCAGCCTGGCCGATGCTTATCCGCGGGCCCGGATCACCGCGACCGACATTTCTCCTTCCGCGTTGGCCAATGCCCGTGAAAATATCGACCGGTTCGGACTGGGAGACCGGATCGCCCTGATCCGGGCTTCGCTTTTCAACGGTCTTAAGGGCCGGTTCGACCTGATCATCTCCAATCCTCCGTACATACCGCGGGAGCGAATCCCGATGCTGCCCCGGAGCGTCCGGGAATTCGAACCGATCCGGGCTTTGAACGGCGGCGCCGGCGGGATTCAGTTCATCAAACGTTTGCTGGCGGGAGCCGGCGCGCGGCTCGCCGCGGGCGGCGTGATCGGTCTCGAAATCGACGAAGAATCGGTGGCGTCGCTGACCGACCACCTGAAGAATAAAGCCGTTCCCTGCCGGTTCGACAAAGACCTGTTCGGTTGTTTCCGTTACCTTTTCCTGGGAGGCTGCCGTCAATGAAAAAGGCTAAGATTATCATCAATCTTAAAAAAACCCGGTCCCGCGAGGCATTGCGGGCGGCGAAAGGAATGCTCGCCCAGCACGGTTTCAAAATTGCTCCGGATCCGGATTTCATCGTGGCGATGGGCGGCGATGGCACGATCCTGGCCGCGGCCAACATCTATGGCCGCCGAGGTGTTCCGATTCTGGGTCTCAACATCGGCGGTCTCGGATTCCTGACCGACATCGGTTTCCAGGAATTCTCGTCCGTCCTCCGGTCGATCCGGGATAAAAAATATCGCATCGAGAAGCGGATGGTTCTCCGGGCCCGGGTCGGCAAGCGGTTGCTCTACGCCCTGAACGACCTGATCGTCTGCACCCGGGTGCCGGGCCGATCCGTGGAATTCACCGCCGACATCAACGGCGAGTACATTTCCCGGTACGTCGCGGACGGGATCATCGTCGCCACCCCCACCGGGTCCACGGCTTACTCTCTGGCCAGCGGTGGACCGATCCTGCTTCCCCATACCGAGGCGATCGTTCTGAACGCGATCGCGCCCCACACCCTTTCGGTCCGTCCCCTGATTCTGCCGCCCGAGAGCCGGATCGAGATCCAGATCGGCAAAAAGGGGCGGGCGTCGCTGGTCGCCGACGGCCAGCGAAGCATCGCGATGCGGGCCGGACAGGTAATCCATTTTGAGAAAGCCGATTACCACGTCCAGTTGTTGAAAACCGGCCGTACGACTTTTATCAAAACCCTGCGGGAAAAAATGAAGTGGGGAGGCCGGGAGGATGCTTAAGTTCCTCAAGGTCCGGAACTACGCCCTGCTCGAAGACCTGACGCTGGATCTCGAACCGGGGCTCACCGTGATCACCGGCGAGACCGGATCGGGGAAATCGATGATCGTGGAGGCAATCGCCGCCCTGTGCGGGGAACCGATCGAAGAGGTCGCGATCCGGACGGGCAAAGATTTTACCGAGATCACCGGGATTTTCGAACCCGCCCCGCCGCTGCGAACCTATCTCCGGGAGATCGGAATCGACGCCGAAGGCGAACTGATAATCCGGCGCCGGGCCGAACGCGGCCGGCGCCAGCTCGCTTACGTCAATGATCAGGTCGTCAGCCTGACCCGTCTTAAAGATATCGCGCGGGCCTGCGTCGACCTGGTCGGGCAGTATGAGAACCTTTCCCTTTTTTATCCGAAGAACCACCTTTTATTGCTTGACGCCTTTGCCGGCCTGCGGGACCGCCGGCAGGCGTACCGCGAACGCTTTCTGGCCTTGCGGGACGCCCGGATCGAGCTGCAGAAGTTGAGCGCAGCCGCCCGGATCCAGGCCGAACGGGTCGACCTGCTCCGGCACGAAATCGGCGAAATCGAGCGGGTCGGTCTGCGATCCGGCGAGGAAGAGGAACTGGACCGCGAAAAGGTCCGGTTGACGAGCAGCGAACGGCGCGCGGCCCTGAGTCAGGAATTGATCGCGGAACTTTACGAATCCGAAACCGGAGCCTACGGCCGTTTAGCCCGGACCCGGAAAATCCTGGACGAATTGACCCGGCTTGACCCGGACCTCAAAGAGCTCCAGGACCAAGCTGGAGTTCTGGTCGCGAACACGGAAGAGATATATCGCCGGATCGCCAGCTACCGGGACCGGATCGATTTTTCCGAAACGCGTTTGGAAGAAGTGTTGGCCCGGCTCGACTCGATAAACCGGCTGAAAAAGAAATACGGCGGCCGCCGGGAGCAGATCGATTCCTACCTCGCCGAAGCCCGGCGCGAGCTTTCCGCGATCGAGAACCGGGACGAGGAAATAAAGAAATTGCAGGCGACGGTCTCCGCCGCGGAACGGGAAGCGGTCGGGATCGCGGAGGAACTTACCACCCAGCGTCAGACCGCCGCGAAATCGCTCCGCAAGCGGATCCTGGTAACTCTGAACCGGCTGGGCATGGAAAAGGCGGATTTCGCGGTCAACGTCCGCCGCGTCGAGCTCGTCGAAACCGGCGCCGACGAAGCCGAGTTTTACATATCGACCAATCCCGGCGAGGAACTGAAACCGCTCCGGAAAATTGCCTCGGGCGGCGAGATATCCCGGATCACCCTGGCTTTGAAAACGATCCTGTCCGAAGCGGACGAGATCCCGACCATTATCTTCGACGAGGTCGATATCGGCATCGGCGGCCGGATCGCGGAGGCGGTGGGTGAGTTGCTCGCCACGGTCAGCCGGGACCATCAGATCATCTGCGTCACGCATCTTGCTCCGATATCGGTTTTCGCCCAACACCATTGGCGGGTCAGCAAACAGGTGAAGAACCGGGAGACGACCGCGGTCGTGGCCAAACTTGACCGCGACCAGCGCGAAGCGGAGATCGCCCGGATGATCGGCGGCAAGGAGATCACCCGCAAAACCAGGGAACACGCGGCCGAGATCCTGCAGAAAGTCCGGCCACGCTGACGGGATGAACGTGGAAACGACCCATAAAAAATTGACCCTGTCCAATATCCTGACCGTCTCGCGGCTTTTCCTCCTGCCGGTCATCGTTTATCTCCTCGTCAAAAGGCACCAGACCGCCGCCTTCGTCGTCATATGCGTTTCGCTCATCACCGACGTGGTGGACGGTTTTGTCGCCCGCCGGCTGCATCAGGAATCCGAACTGGGCAAGTTGCTCGACCCCTTGGCCGACAAGATCAGCCTGGCCGTGATCCTGGCCACCCTGGTTTCGATCCGCGCGCTGCCCATCTGGATCGCCATCGTGGTGGTTTTGCGGGACATCCTGATCCTGATCGGCTGTTTTTTCTTGTATTCCCACCGCGCTTATGTATTCAAATCCAATATCATGGGCAAGATCACGGGGTTTCTTCTCGGCGCCATAATTCTGGCGTTCACGATAAACCTCCGACAGCTGGGAGGCTGGTTGATCGGTGCCGCGATCGTATTCATGGCCGCCACATTCATATCGTACACCTATCGGTATATAACCATCATGAAAGGAGATAAATGAAACCGATACTGTTCACAAAAATGGAAGGGACCGGCAACGACTTTATCCTGGTCGACAACCGGGAAGGTTTGCTCAACGAGATCATCAAGGGCGGCGATCTGTCGGGTTTCGCCCGGCGCGCTTTGGACCGTAACCTGGGCGTCGGCGGTGACGGATTGATCATCCTTGGGGTCGAGCAGAATTATCCCTTCGGCATGCGCTATTTCAACCGGGACGGAAGCGAAGCGGATCTCTGTCTTAACGGCTGCCGGTGTCTGGTCAGTTACGCGTTTCGGCTGGGCGCGCTTCAGGACAAGGGTAAGTTCATGACCGCCGCGGGCCCGATCGGATTCTTTTACAAGGACGGCGTGGTCAGCATCGAAGTCATGCCGCCCGTGGATATCAAAATGAATTTAGCGCTGACCGTGAACCGGAAAAAGATGAAGGTTCATTTCTTGAAAATCGGAGTCCCGCATTGCGTCATTTTCGTCGAATCCTACGACGACCTGAATATCGTGGAGATGGGTCGGGATATCCGCGAACACAAGACCTTCAAACCCGAAGGGACGAACGTGAGCTTTGTCAAGCAGGAAGGCAAGAGCATTTTCGTCCGGACCTATGAGCGCGGGATCGAAGGGGAAACCCTTTCCTGCGGCAGCGGCGTGCTGGCCTCGGCCTATATCGCGACCAAACTGATGTACATCCAATCGCCGGTTTCCTGCAAAACCCAGGGCGGCGAGCTGCTGGTCACGATCAAGGATAAGCTCTACCTCGAGGGACCCACGCATTTTGTCTTCGACGGGCTTTACTATGTATAAATCAGAATATCAGGCGATCAGATGAGATCCAGGACATCAGACGATCAGGTTATCAGAGCATCAGGTAGCCAGGGGTCAGGATATCAGAAAAAAACTGATATCCTAATACACTGGCCGTTTGTCGCTGATATTCTGGTTGCTGTTTTCCTGATAAACTGGTATACTGGTACCCTGATATTCTGAAAGACTGGCCCCGGCATTTGAATGCCGGGTATGTAGACGGGTAGAATTTTCTTAAACCAGAAAAGAAGGGCGGTCGAAAGACCGCCCTTTGCATTAAAAATCCTCCTCTTTCCCCCTTTATAAAAGGGGGATGAAGGGGGATTTTAATTTCTATTTTTTCAGCACCTTCTTTATCCTCGGCAACGCCCAGCGTAGTTCCTTCTCACCGATGACGAGCGGCGGCGCGAAGCGGACGACCCGGTCGTGGGTTTCCTTGGCCAGGATGCCGAGTTTCATCAGGGCTTCGCAGTAAGGCCGGGCTTTCTTGGTCAACTCAACCCCGATCAGCAAGCCCCGGCCCCGGACTTCCCGGATGATCGGGCTTTTGATCTTGCGCAGTTCCTTCATGAACCAATTACCGATTCGGTACGAGCGCGCGGACAGTTTTTCCTTGACGATCACGTCCAGGGCCGCGACCGCGATCGCCGAGGCCAGGGGGTTGCCGCCGAAGGTCGAGCCGTGGTCGCCGGGGCGGAAAACATCCATGATTTTTTGGTCGCAGAGAATCGCCGAAATCGGGTAAAAACCCGCGCTTAAGGCCTTGCCGACAATGACGATATCGGGCCGGACCTTTTCGTACATGTAACAGAAGAGCCGTCCGGTGCGGCCCAGGCCGGTCTGGATTTCGTCGTCAACGAAGAGCACGTTGTTCTTCCGGCAGATCCGTTGGCACTCCTCAAGCCAGCCCCGGTCCGGGATCAACACCCCGCCCTCGCCCTGAAGGGGCTCGAACAGGAACGCGACCGTGTTTTTCGTGATCGCTTTGCGCAGGGCGCCGGCGTCGTTATAGGGAATTACTTTAAAGCCCGGCGTGAACGGACCGAACCCGTCGCGGTACTGGGCTTCGGTCGAGAAACCGACGATCGTCGTCGTCCGGCCGTGAAAGTTGTTCCGGCAGACGATGATCTCCGCCCGGTCCTTGGGCACGCCCTTCTTGTAATAACCCCATTTCCGGGCGACCTTGATCGCGGTTTCCACCGCTTCCGCGCCGGAGTTCATGGGCAGGGCCTTTTCGTAACCGGATAATTTGCATAATTTTTCAAGGAAGAAACCCAGTTGGTCGTTATGGAAGGCCCGGGAGGTAAGGGTCAGTTTTCCGACCTGTTCCCGGACGACCTTGGCCACCCGCGGGTGACAGTGCCCCTGGTTGAGCGCCGAATAAGCGCTGAGCATGTCGAGGTATTTCTTACCCGTGATGTCCCAGACCCAGACACCCCTGCCCCGGGCGATGACCACGGGCAGAGGGTGGTAATTGTTCGCGCTATACTTGTCCGCCTGTTTGATGAACGCCTGATTTGATTTCATGTTAACTCATCCTCCATTCGATAACAATAATTTTAATATATTATATCCAAATAAAAGAATATTTCAAGAAAATAACGCCCCCCACCCTCGTATCAAGTACGGGGCAGGCTCTAACCCTCCCCCTTTGATATTTTATTATTGTCATCCCCCGGCTTGCTATAGTCCCGTGGTTTTCTCGCGGGGACCGGGGGATCTAAGTCTGTGGATTATCCGATCAAGTCGGATAATGACACGGTTTTTTAGGGAGGGGATTACAGGGAGGATTATGACACAGATTCGTTCTTTGATCTTTTCTTGATAACCGCCGGCAATACGATCAATGCTAATGCGGCGATCAGGGAAAGGATCGTGATGATCTTGCCCGTGTTAAAGCCCTTGGAAACGAAGGCGAAAACCACTTCGTGCTTGCCGACCGGCACGTAAACGGACCGGAATATATAATTGGCCCGGTATAATTTTACCGGTTTGCCATCGACGAAAGCGCGCCAGTCCGGATGCCAGTTGTCGGCCAGGACCAGAAAACCGGAGACCGAACCGTCGGTTAGGCACACAACCCGGTTCGCGGAATAATCAGATATCCGGGCTTCGGCCATGGGTAACTTGCCCGGGGCGTGGGGTAGCCCCGGATCATCCTCGAGGACGACCTCGGCGCGCGGGTCGAAACCGGACGACTTCAAAATGTCCAGGATCTTATTTTCTTCGGCGATCCGGTAGTCGGCCACGATGTATGCCCGGGGGAAGGCGCGGTCATTCTCGTAAATGGACAGTTCCTGCACCGGAAAGACGGATCGGTATGGCTCAAGTAAGCCTTTCCAAAACATGATCGCGCGTTGGGTATTGGCGTCATAGCGGGATAAGCCTTTTGGAGAAAGGTCCTCGGGCAGGGTCGGTCCGATCAAGTAGCGGATATTCAGTAAGTCAGCAAGGACCGGGTATTGAACAAGATTAACGGGATTGAAAATCACGCTCGTTCCGCCGCCGACAAAATCCAGATATCGCCGAAGCGGATTTGGTGACGCGCCGCCCGGGTTCTGGATATCGTTATACCAGAGGTAATTATTCGAATAATGACTACCCCACGATTGTGGGAATACGAATACCCGGTGCAGAGCGGGATCTTTCTTCAAAGCCTGAACGATCGAATCGGCAGCGTAATATTGTTCCGGTCCCGGGGACCGGGGCCGGAATTTCGCCATGATGGGGATGAGACTGATGAGCGTGAGAAGAATGGCCGCGGACGTGGCGGTGGGGACGCGAATTTTGTCTTTCAGGCTGAGATAGATCAACCCAAAGATAATTCCGGTAAAGATCAGGCCTAAAAGGATTCCCTGCATGAATTGACCGGAATTTGCTTCGTAGATCGCGATTTTAGGTCCGGCGAAGTTCCGGCCCGCGGCGAGCGCGAGCGATATTACGATTATAAAAATCGCCAGGAAGATCCCGGCCGTCGCCAGAAATTTTTTCGGGTCGAAATTCTTTTTTACGACGATGTTTTCAAATCCGATCGCGGCCAGCGCGATAAAGCAGAAACTGGCAATATAGAATACCAGGGCAGGAGCCCGGAACAGGGTGAATCCGGGGATGAGTGTGTAAAGGATGCGGAAGAAAGGCGTGGCCTTACCCAGGGCAGTCAGGATTACGAAAATTATCGCGATCGTGTAATACCGGACATAGGCCTTTTTCCAAAAACGGATCATGGTAAAAAATGCGAAAATAAGCGCGAGCAGGCCGAAATATTCGGTGTGGAATTTCAGGGCGTTTGCACCCCAGTACCGTTCCAGGAAACCGGAGAAAGTGGGAATAAAAAGATCGATCAACTCCGGGACCGGCATCGCCCAGCTGGACGAAAAAGCGAAACCCCGTTCCATGCCGCGCGCGGACTGTTTCAAACCGCCCAGGACCGGCAACCAAACCACGGCCATGAGCAGGCCGATGAAAACGACCGCGGCCAGGCTGTAGGCGATGGTTTTAAGGCGTTCCGGAGGCGTAAACTCTTTGCGCCGCGCGATCAGGTAGTAAATGAAATACCCGAGGATGAACAGCAATCCGTAATAATTGATCTGGAACTGGCCTTCGTAAAAGGCCAGGGCCGCGGCCAGGCCGAAGCCGATAAAATACGATAATTTTTTGGTTTTAAGCGCGCGGTTGACCAGGAACATCAGGAGGGGTAGTATCGCGACGCTCGCCGCCCGGCCAGCGTGGCCGGCAAAGGGCGTGGTGGCCAGGTTGCCGATGAACTGGTAGGTGAACGCACCCAGAGCCGCGGCGTATTTGGAAAGACCGATCTCCTTGAGATAAAGGTACATGCCCAAGCCCGCGATGAAGAAAAATATGATGAATTTTATCGCCAGCACGACCTGGGGCGGTATGACATAGATGAGCCAGGTCAGCGGCGCGAGCGGGATGCCGATCGGCGAGCCGAAGACCGGCACGCCGCCCAGGATGTCGGGATACCAGAGCGGGAACTGCTTCTGCTGGCTCGTCCATTTTTCCAGGGGAAAGCGTTCGGTAAGGTAATCTGAATTTCCGTTGCCGATCATGTTGTTGGGCGATAAAAACTGGGCGAAATAAACAAGGGGGATTAAAATCAGCAGGGCGAGGACGATTTTTTCCCAGTGCGGCTCGAGAAAATGGGGTTTGCTTTCCTTGACGGCAATTTTGGGCGCTTCCTTGGTTTTGTGTTTTTTACTCATGACAATAGTATAGCAATTATTTTTATCCCGTCAACCGATACCTTACCGGACGGGTTTGACCCGGGTTCGGTAAATAATAAGCCCGGTGAAAAATATGACGATCTCAAAAACTGTGATCCAGACCCGGCTGAGGAAACTGATGCCGATGGCCAGCGCCGAGGGGATGACTGATGACAGGAGCAGGGTCATGGTTCCTTCCCGGACTCCCAGACCGCCGGGCGCGAGGATAACGATGAACCCGGCCATCCAGGAAATAATATAGATCGCGGCCAGGGCCGGGAATTGGTTGATGGGAACCGGGTAGAGCGCGTTGATCAACAGGTAATAACCGATGATCTGCGCCAGCCAGAGGCCGAGAAAATAAACCGCGATCCGCAGCAGGGATCCATATCGCAGCTTAATCTGCACCGGCGGCCGCCGGAATATTTTCAGGCCGATATTAATAAACCGCGCAAGCACCGGCGGGTAAAGAACCAAAATAAAAAAAAGCAATACCGGAATCAGAAGCAGATAATTGACGAAATTTTCCGGGTGGGTCAGGGATAAGGCCAGGAAGAAAAGCAGGATGCCGACGAGAAACGTCAGGCCGGTCTCGATGATCACGCTGACGCCGATCGTCGCCGCGGATAATTTTTCGCTCCGGGCGAGGTAGACCCGGCCCAGGGCGAACCAGACCCCGCCCGGCACGTATTTGGCGGTCTGTGACGCGGCCATAACCCAGAACGCGAATGGATAGGAAATGTCACCCTCCAAGGAGCGGATGATCGCCTGCCAGGCTTTGACAAAGATCAGAAAAGTCGCCAAGAGAAAGACAAACGAAAGCAACAGGTATGCCGGATTAAAACGGAGATCCGCAAAGGGGATCTGATGCCAGTTACGAATCAGGCTGCGGATCAGAAAAAAGAAAATGACGAGCACGACGGCGGCCGCGAGGATCCGGCGGAAAATTTTCACAATCAGAGTATACGGATTGGCGTGGTTTTGTCAATTCCATAAAAGATAATAAGTCTTTTTGGTTTTTCTGGTCTGTTTAGTCTGTCTGGTTAATTAATTTAAACCAGAAAGACTAAAAAAACTAAAAAGACCAGATAGACTGTGTCTCCGCAGTCCCAGTGTTCATTGGGACGATAGCGGAGGCATAATTTCATTGACTTTAGGTAGTGTTTATTTATAATTGGGCCGTGGAAAAACTGATCGCCGGTATCTGGAACGACTTGAACGACAAAGTCTCCCGCGAAGAACTGGTGTTCCTGCGCAAATGTTTCCGCGCCTATTCTTCCCGCGGGCACATGAAGAACGTCGTCGAAGACCTGGCGGTCATGCAAAAGTACACGCCGCCGCCCGGAAAAGTGCTTGATTTCGGCTGCGGCATCGGCCTCCAGGCTTATCTGCTGGCGCATCTGGGTTACGACGTTTACGGGCTGGAAACGGTCGAGGACAAGTCCCTCGACGGATTTTTGAAGGGCAAGGCCGAGACGCATATCAAGTCCCGCGAGGAGAGCATGCGGGGCGTGTGGGAGACGATCCGAAAAAAGGCCCGGGTTCATTTTCAGTTCTACGACGGCCGGAACATCCCCTTTCCGAACGGTCATTTCGAGATCGTGCTGGCCTACGCGGTCTTCGAGCATATCCCGCCTAAGGAAGTGCCGAATATCATAAAAGGCGTCGGCCGCGTGCTCAAGCCGGGGGGAATTTTATACGTTTTTCAACTGCCCCAGCGGACTTCCTATACCGAATTCGTCGCCCGGAGACTGGGCCTGGAATCCCACGAATATTTATGGAGCCATTCGTCGATAAACGAAGCGTTGGCCGGGAACGGGTTCAAGATAAAATTCTACAAGCAGGTCGACATGATGATCAACCATCCCGATAAAGTGGTCAATCCCCTGTTCCCGGTTTTGAAAACGGTGAATAAGGTGTTGCTGAAAACGCCCCTGGCGTATTTCGCCCATCACCTGACCGTGGTCGCGGAAAAGTGTTAATCCAACGAGGAGCTGAAAAAATGAAAACGATCAAATACGTATCGCCGAAAATCGGGCTCAAGACCCGGCGCCTGATGGCGCGCGACCGGAGGACCATGTTCAGCGCGCACACCCGGACCCGGGAAATCCCCCTGGCCGTGGATCACGCGCAGGGCGCCTGGATCTGGGACCTGGACGGCAACAAATTCCTTGATTTCGGCGCCGGCTTCGCGGTCACGGGCACCGGGCACTGCCACCCGGCCGTGGTCAAGGCCGCGTCCGAACAGCTGAAAAAATTGATCCATATTTCGGGCAGCGATTTCTATTACGAGCCGCAGGTCAAACTGGCGGAGAAACTGATCGAGATCACGCCCGGCAATTTCGCCAAGCGCGTTTATTTCGGAAATTCGGGCGCCGAAGCGGTCGAGGCCGCCCTCAAAATCGCCCGGTACTACACCCGCCGGCCGCGGATGATCAGCTTCCTCGGCGGTTTCCACGGCCGGACCTTCGCGGGGATGACCATGTGCGGGAGTAAGAAAGGCCAGCGCGCGCATATGGGCAGTCTGGTCCCCGATGTTCATCACATTCCCTATCCTTACTGCTACCACTGCGTGTACAACGAAACTTATCCCCAATGCATCCGCCGGGATTATAAGGGCGTGCCTCTTTTATACTGCCTTTCCTATCTTACAGACGTGATTTTCGAGCGGCTCATCGACCCGGCGGACGTGGCCCTCATCATGGTCGAACCGATCCAGGGCGAGGGCGGTTACATCATTCCGCCGCCGGAGTTCCTGCCCGGTCTGCGCAAAATCTGCGACGAAAACGGGATTGTCCTCGTTTTCGACGAGATCCAGAGCGGTCTGGGCCGAACCGGCAAATGGTTCGCCTGCGATCACGTCGGCGTCGCGCCGGATATAATCCTGATTGCGAAGGCGATCGCCTCGGGCCTGCCCATGAGCGCGACGGTCGGCAAGGCGAGCCTGATGGATTGCGCGGTCGACAAGAAAGCCTGGACCCCCGGCAGCCACGGATCGACCTTCGGCGGTAACCCAGTGGTCTGCGCGGCCGGCGTCGCGTCGCTCGCTATCATCGAGGCCAAGCTTATCCGCAACGCGGCCCAGGTCGGCGATTTTCTGATCAAAGGCATGACCGAGATCCGGAACCGGCACCAGATCATCGGCGAGGTCCGCGGCCAGGGGCTCATGATCGGGTTTGAACTCGTCCGCGATCGGCGGACCAAGGAACCGTTCCCGAAGACGGTCAGCCGGGACGGCAAGAACATCAAAGAAATCTTCACCGGCGAGTGCTACAAGCGGGGGCTGATCCTCTTCGGCGCCGGTTTCCAGTCGATCCGGATGTCACCGCCCCTTGTGATCACCCGGGACGAAGCAGCCCAAGCTCTGCAGACGATCGAGGCGGTGGTTGATTGGATCGAAGCCCGAGTATGATCAACACGAATATTTTCCGGGAATACGATATCCGCGGTCTCGCCGATACCGACCTGAACGACGCGAACGTTTATCAACTCGGACGGGGTCTCGGCACCTACTACACCTCGCGCCGGCAGACGACCGTGGTCGTGGGCCACGACGTCCGGTTGTCATCCCCGCGCATCGCGGGGATCATTAACCGGGCGCTCAACGATTCGGGCTGCGACGTCATTTTCGTGGGTGCGGTGCCGACGCCGCTTTTATATTTTTCACTTTTCCATTACAACATTCCGAGCGGCGTCATGGTCACGGCGAGTCACAACCCCAAGGAGTTCAACGGCTGTAAAGTCTGCGCCGATAAAATGTCCCTGTACGGATCGGACATTCAGAAATTACGCAAGATCGTCGAGGACGGCGAATTCGTATCGGGCAAGGGTTTTATCGAGGAGCGGGACATCGTTCCCGAATACATAAAGCACGTTACGTCGGGGGTTAAAATCAAAAAAGGGCTCAAGGTCGTCGTTGACACCGGCAACGGAACCTGCGGTCCGCTCATGGAAACGATTTTGAAGAAGCTGGGCGTCCACGCCCGCATTCTCTTCAAGGATCCGGATGGAAATTTTCCCAACCACCTGCCGGATCCGACGGTCCCGAAGTATATCGAAGAGCTGGTCGCGACGATCAAGGGCGGTAATTACGACGCCGGGATCGGTTTGGACGGCGACGGCGACCGGATCGGCGTCATCGACGAAACCGGCGCGATCATCTGGGGCGACGTGCTCCTCGCCCTGTACGCCGAAGGCGTAATCCGTCAGACGCCGGGCGCCAAGATCATCTTTGAGGTCAAATGCTCCAAGGGCCTCGTGGAGCGGATCCAGGCTTTGGGCGGAACGCCGGTCATGTACCGGACCGGCCATTCCCTGATCAAGGCGAAGATGAAGCAGGAGAACGCTCCGCTCGCCGGCGAGATGTCCGGTCACATGTTCTTCGCCGACCGCTACTACGGTTTCGACGACGCGGTTTACGCCTGCCTCCGCCTGCTCGAGATCCTGGGCGAGGGCGATAAACTGTCAACGCTCGCGGCCCGGGTCCCCAAATATTTTTCCACGCCCGAGATCCGCGTCGAGACGACCGACGAGATAAAGTTCGGAGTCGTGGAAAAGATAAAAGAGAATTTCCGGCGTTCCTACCCGATTCTCGATATCGACGGCGTCCGGGTTGATTTCGGAGACGGTTGGGGTTTGATCCGGGCCTCCAACACCCAGCCCGTGCTGGTCGTCCGCTGCGAAGCCCGGACCCAAGAGCGCTTGGATGACATCATCCAGATTTTCCTTCAAAAATTGGGCGAGCAGGGACTGATCCTGCCGGCGGTAACCCGTTAAACGGGAACCGGAATGCGGATCGTCCGTTCGATAAAAAGCGCCCGGGATGCCGTCCGCCGCGCGCGCGCGCGGAGTCATAAAGTCGCCCTCGTGCCGACCATGGGATGTCTTCATGACGGCCACCTTTCTCTGATCCGGATCGCCCGCCGCCGCGCGGATTACGTCGCGGTTTCGATTTTTGTCAATCCCGCCCAATTCGGACCCCGGGAAGACCTGGCCCGTTATCCCCGGAACGAGCAGCGGGACCGATCGCTCCTGACCAAGGCGGGCGTCGATCTGCTTTTTTACCCGACGGTCCGGACGATTTACCCCCCGGGCTACCGGACTTACGTCGAGGTTACCGGTCTCAGTAAAGTTCTCTGCGGCTTGTCCCGGCCCGGTCATTTCCGGGGCGTGGCGACGGTCGTCCTCAAACTGTTCGATATCATAAAACCGGACCTGGCGGTTTTCGGACGCAAGGATTTCCAGCAGTCGGTCATCATCCGACGGATGGTCCGGGATCTGGATGTTGACGTCCGGATTATTATCGGTCCTACGATCCGGGAAAAAAGCGGACTGGCAATGAGCTCGCGCAACGATTATCTGGCTCCGGGCCAGCGCCGGGACGCCGCCGTTATTTATCGGACCCTGCGCCGGGCCCGGACTACCTTCCGGGAAAGGGAGACCGCCGACCCGAAGGTCCTGACCGGTATGATAAAAAAAATGATCGGACACCGGGGTGGACGCGTCGATTATATCGCGGTCGTAAACCCGGATGACCTGGCGCCGGTAAAGAAAGCGGCGCGCGGCGATCTTATCGCGCTTGCCGTTTTTTTTGGAAAAACCCGCCTCATCGACAACATCACACTCTGATCGTAACCTGATTTTTATTTAATAGTCTGCGGTTGCGAAAGACGTTTCGTCTAGCGTCATCGAAAGGCGGTATCGTTAACCGAAAACGTCCAACGAAACCGAATCGCATTTATAAAAAGCCAAAGGGCGAGACGCCCTTTGAGCCAGAAGAGCTTCGGGACGTCCCGCCCCGGAAAATCCATTTTGTTGGATCCCCCGATCCCCTCGATAAATAACTCGGGACTATAGCAAGTCGGGGGATGACAAATAAATTGGGTCTCGGGGATGACAATGCAGGGTACTGTCAAGATTAGTGTGTAAATTCTTTGCTGGTCCATAAAGGTTTTCCTTCCATTTTCCGGTTATAGTTCATAAAGATCGCATAAATGATCCGTTGGCAGCTGTCCTCGTTCGTAAAGAAGTA
>Ga0315288_10000018_pt1 | contig 224908 bp, 302 predicted proteins | sample YL17G11_20_MG_FD_203454 | JGI IMG/M metagenome (GOLD analysis project Ga0315288, IMG submission 203454) | Sediment microbial communities from Yellowstone Lake, YNP, Wyoming, USA - YL17G11_20 | ecosystem: Environmental > Aquatic > Freshwater > Lake > Sediment | place: USA: Wyoming | collected... | reverse complement strand
CTTTTTTTAGTCATTTTTTAAAAATAAAAAAAAGGAAAAATTTCTTTCTTCCTAAGAAAGCTTTCCTTATATTGCTTCTCCCCAGAAGTATATTTGTCCAGCACTGAAGTCACCAATACATGGTTCTGGCAATCCTAACTTAAATGTTATTGCTTGTTCTGCACCAGGGCTTAATACATTACCATGATGATATAATCCTCCACCAATACTTAAACTAGGAGCCATACCACCCTCCACTATAATTTCTGCATCGTTATAGAAATCACGTGTGAATTCGTCGCTGTAGACAATTGGAACGTAACCTTCAGGGTCAGCTCTGCCATCTGTTAATGTGCTATAAGCACCATTTGTAGCAAAGTAACACAAGTGGTCATTGTTATCAACGCCACTTAATCCGGTAAATGTTGCAATAATATTTGCTGTATCTACATTACAATCATTTGTACTAACGTTAACTCTTGAAGCTAGATTAGCACCTAAACTTGCCTGACTTCTTGCATCTTGTGATAACTTTAATCTATTACTTGTTGGACATTTAGCATCGCTTGGAGATGGGTCATAAAAGTCTGTTCCTGATATGAACATATCTAATAATACTCCTGAACCTTCATCAGCATCATTTCCTACTAATAGTGTATCAGAATATGAAACTGAACCAGGTCTTACATCACTAAATGTTAAATCTCCATCAACTTTCAATGCTACTGTTGGATTTAAGAACCAATATTCATTTTCATCCATTGTTGCACTTAATCCATCTGCTCCAATAGCTTCAGCTGTCAAGAAATATTCTCCATACATTGAATCTGGAGTTTCTACTGTAAATGTACAAGTATACATAGCCATTACATCTGAATCCCATACTGTTAAGGGTTGTTCATCAATTCTTGCATTACATGAAAGTGGTATTGCTGCTGCTACAATTTTTCTACATTCTACTTCAATATCATTACCTTCACCTTGACTTGATCCAATTGTACCAACTACTTCTTGTATTTGTTCAATCTTGTTTTTGTCCATTACTAAAACATCCCATTGAATTTGCTCTCCTTCGAAAGCGTAGTTTTCTATTCTTTCATCTAAACTAGTTGCACAATTAGTTACTCTTCCTTCTTCAACACAATCTTCTAAAACAGCTCTTGAATCACACATCCATATTCTTGGTGCGAAAGCTTCTGGTGTAATATCTATTCCAATTCCTGTACCTGTATTAACTGCTATTACTGGTATAACACTTAGAATTAATAACATTGCTGTCATAATTCCAAAAAGTTTTTTCATTTTTTAACCTCCTATTTTTATCCTTTAACTTGATCCACTTTAATTCAAAGTGGGAATTTGCAAATTCATTAATTTGCTATGTCTTTGATATAAAGACCATAATTTCAGAGAACTCTTTCAAGCCCCCCTCGTTTTTCTCACTTAAAGGATATTGTAAAAAGATAGTTTTCACACAATCTTTTCACTTAATCTTTTTTAAATTATGGAGTAATGAAAAGTATTTACTATTTAAGGATAATTAAACTAGAAAAACTATTTTAGAATTTAGCATAATTTAAACCATATTCCAAACAATAGAAAAGATTTTAAAAAATTGTTACACTAATTGGTTACTAAAAAGTTGTTATTTTAATAGTATAATTCTTATATATTACTTATAAAAGTAACGATAATTATTTAAATAAGTAATGATTAACAAATTAATATGATATCAAATGAAACTATAAAATTAATAGAAATCTGGAGAACTAAACTATTTAATGAATTTACTATTTCAGAAATTATGAAAATCTTAAAGAAAAACACAAAAACTTGGGTTTTTAATGCTCTAAAAACTCTTGTAAAATATAAGGTCTTAAACTCAAAAAGAAAAGGTAATCTTGATATATACACTTTAAACATTGATAATCCTAATGCAATTCAATTATTACAATACCTAGAAACTCAAGAAAATATTAATTTTCCACAACTAGACATCATTTCTCAAATAGTAAAAAAAATACCTATAAAAAACTATTCTATTATTGTTTTTGGTAGTTATGCCTCAAATAAACAAACTAAAACTTCTGATTTAGATGTTTGTTTATTAATTGAAAATAAAGATACAGAAAAGAAAATTAAACCTTATTTTAATGAAATAAAGCTTAATACTATAATAAAAATACATGAATATTATATTACTTTTAGCGAATTTATTGAAATGTTATTAAGAGAAGAAGAAAACTTAGCAAAACAAATTTATATAAATCATAAACTCTTTTATAATCAAGATATTTATTATCAACTAATAAAAGAAGCATATAAACATGGATTCAGACCATAAAGAAATTTTATATTTAGAAAGAGCAAAAAACGAGCTTAATCTAGCAAAAGCAATTTTCAAACTCTCAAATAATAAAAAGCTTAAATTAGAATTTGAATTAAAAGAAGATTCTACTTTCTTTAGTAATGTTATTAGTAATGCTTATTATTGTATTTTTTATTCTGCAAAATCTTTATTATATAAAAAAGGAATAGTAACAGAATCTCCTGATGAACATAAAAAAACTTTAGAAGAATTTGAAAAATTAGCAATTTCAGGAGAAATTGATATAGAATTACTTAAGATATACAAATCAATAGTTATAAAAGCAGATGAGTTATTGGGTATCTTCAAAAGAGAAAAATCTAAAAGAGGAAATTTTACTTACAAAAAATTACCACAAGCTAATTTAGAACCTGCAAAAGAAAGTATAGAAAATGCTGAAAAATTCTTCAAAAATATAAATTTAATAATTAAGAAATAAATTGTAGTATTTAAATTATAAAATTTTAAAAAATTGTTACACTATTTGGTTACTAAAAAGTTATTATTTTAAACAAAAAACAATAGAAAGATTTATAAATGATGGTAATTTAAATTACCATATGGTAGAAAATATTAACAATATAAAACTAGATATTATTGCTTTGTTTAGAACTAATTATCTTAATCAATTTTACATAAGAGAGATGGCTAAGTTAATTGGAAGAAGTCATGTTAGTTTATTACCTCATCTAAAAAAATTCGAAAAAGATAAAATCCTTTTGTCTAAACAAGTTGGAAAAAGTAAAGTTTATTTTGTTAATTTTGATAACAATCAAGTAAGAGAATTTTTATCTTTAAGCGAAAAGAAAAAAGCTTTAGAATTTTTAAATAATGAGTTATTCATTAAAAAAACTTATAATGAACTTATTCATTTAGACGGATGTTTAGTTTTATTTGGTAGTTATGCTTCAGGAAATCATACAAGAGAGAGCGATATTGACCTATTATATATAGGAGAAATAAAAGATAATGAAAAAAAGGCAATAAAGGATTTTGGTAATGCCTATGGGAAAAAAATACATTTGGTTTTAATGACTTTAAAACAATTTAAAGAACAACTAGCAAAACAAGGTTCTTTAATAAAAGAAGTCATCAAAAACCACATAATTTTATATAATCATGATATTTTTATAAATGAGGTATGGAGGTACTATAATGAAAAAAGAGAAAAATGATTTTTCATTTTGCTTTAAAAATAAAGGTGGATTAGAACTTATTAGTCCCAACAAAACTCTTTTAGAAGTATATAAGAAAAAGTCAAGATCAGCACTTAATATGTTAGATTCTGCAAAAGAAAAACAAGAAGATGATTGGATTCTAGATACTTCTTATTATGCAAAGTATTTTGTTGTATATGCTTTGTTTATGAAAGTAGGAATAAAATCAGAAATTCACAATTGTACTATCTTTGGCTTAAAATCTTTATTTGTAGATGAAGGAATAGTTAATAAGGAAATTTATGAAGAACTCGAAAAGTCAAAAGACTTGAGAGTCGGGGCTTTATATTATGATAAAGATTTCGGCAAAGAAGAGATCTTAAAAAGAGCAAAGGCTACTCCTGAATTTTGTTTAAAAGTAGAATTTATTATAGATAATATCTCAAAAGAAGAAATTGAAAAAGTAAGAAAAAAATTTGAAATTTTAAAGAAAGGTTATAAAAAATTTTAAAATTTTGTTACACTATTTGGTTACTAAAAAGTTGTCATTTTAATATTTTTGAAAGCTTTTCTCTAATCCTCTTTATATCTAATTCATTAATTCTAGCTAAGATCTCTTTTGATTTTACACAAAATAATGGAGCTTGTAAGATTATATAATCAGAATCTTTCCTTTCAACAACTCTATCAACATAATATTGAATAATATTCCTACAATTAAATGCTAAATTTATAGTTCTCATTTCTTCTTTAGAATAAAAATCTTGTAAAAATTCTTCCATGAATTTTAAAGTACATGAATGTATTTCACATTTTACCCCAAATTTCATCAAAATGGAATATAAAGAATAATACATACAATAATAACAAGCAGAAACAGAAAATCTTAAACTATAATTTTTCTCTCTATTCATTGTTCCTAAAGCATCTTCTGCCATTTTAAGATAACCAATAGCAAGATTATCATTAGGTTTAATTAGCTTTATTCCATCCTTATGTTTACAACACCATTTTATATTTACTGCCATATTAAATTAATAAATTCTTCACTTCCTTTTAGTATTATATGATTTTTAATAATTTCTTTTATCAAATTATCATTCTTATTAAACTTTTGCTTATCAATTTTAATAACATTTATCTTAATGTTATATAATTGTTCCAAATCTTTGATTTCTTCTATTTTTCCTAAAACAAAAACATCTAAATCAGAAGTTTTAGTTTGTTCATTTGATGCATAACTCCCAAAAACAATAAGGACATTTTTTGTTCTCTCTTCAAGTTTATCAAATAGATCTTTAATTTTTTTATGTTTTTCAATAAATTCTATCTTTCTGTTTATTTCAATAAGTTTAATTATTTCTTTAATATTAGGATTAAACTTATTAAAGTAATAATACTTATTTTTACCTTCAAAAGAGAACTTAAGAATATTTTCTCTCTCAAGTTTATTTAATATATTTGATACAGTTTTCTGATTCATACTTAGTTTTTTGGCAATGTCTCTACCATAAATCCATTTATTATAATCATCTACAAAAGATTCCAAAATATTCAAAGTTTTATTATTGAGTATCATATTACTCATATGAGTAAAAAAGTATTTAAATCTTTCTATTAAATTTATAATGTCCTAGAACAATAGAAAAGATTTTAAAAATTTGTTACATTAATTTGTTACTAAATTTATCTATCAAAAGATTTAAATTATCATAAATTTCTTAATATTCTATTAAAGGTGATTTATTTGTTTAAAAAAGAGGAAAAATATTTTATCTTAGCAGGATTTTTTATATTATTAATCTACCTTTTAAATTATGGTAATATAAATGGATTATCAATAAGTTCTAATGAAAATTTACCAAATATTGGATTTTTGATTAAAGAATATCAAACATCAATTCATAAAGAAGGTAAATTCTTTGATGTTGATCTTTTAATACCAGAAAAATATTCTGAATTATTTGCTGGTGAAGAATTAACAACAGAAATTACCATAACAAATTTAAAAAGAATTGGACTTGTTGATGTAAATATTGAATATTATATTGAAGATATTAATAAAAATATTGTATATAAAGAAATTGAAACAAAAGCTGTTGAAAATGTAAAAACATATGTTAAACAAATAGAAATACCTACTGATATTAGTCCTGGAAATTATATGTTATATGTTCAAGTAACATATAAAAATGATGTTAGTATAATTGGACGTCCTATTACTATCATTAAAAAGCCATTTATACTTAAAGGATATTATATAGTAATAGCTCTAATACTTATTATTTTTATAATTTCAATATTATATGAATATATAAGATTTAGAAAAATAGAGAATTTAATTAAAAAAGTAAACGAAAGAAATTTAAAAGAGCATATATTAATTAGAAGAGGTGATTAAAAATCATAATAGATATTAATTTAATATTTGATATCATAAAATTAATTTTATTATTAACAGTAATTTTTTATGTTTATAGAATTTGGTTGAGAACAGATAAAAAACTTAAAAGAGGTAGCTTATATATACTTTTAGCAATTACAGTCCTTTTACTGATGGAAATTGCTCAATTAAAGTATGGTAGATATTCTTTTAAATATTTAGAAAGTTGGGTGGTTGAACTATTCAAGATTATTGGTCTTTTATTCTTGGTAGCAGGTTTTTGGTATATGCAAAAAATAGTTAGAGAAGCAGATGGTGAATTAACTAGAAATGGTAAATTTAGAATAAAAAAGAAATAAAAAGTTATTCCTTCTTTCTTAATTTTAAATAAAAAAAATAAAATTAAGATCTAGTTTCTATAATTAGTTTATGATCTTCTGGATGAATATATGCTTCTCTACCATTCTTTAATTTTAAGTAATCTGCTATCTTTTTTGGTATTCTAACAGCTAATGAATTACCAGTTTTTGTTATTTTTGTTACACTACTTAAATTCCAGATTCCTTTTTTCTTTGCTATTTCTTCTATTTTCTTAGTTGTATCAGAATCTGTAAATGATTCATTACACTTATTACATATTTCAGCTGGAAATTCACCTAAATAAACTCCAAACATATATTCTTTTATTTTACCCTTTTTTAATTCTCCTTTCTCACAAATTGGACATTTCATTTTTTCACCTTGGTTTGACAGTGATTACAAAATAATTATTAGCTATTTTTTTAGTTACAACTTTAAAATATCTAAAATGATGTAATATTTTATCAGGCTTTTGTAATTCTTTAGAGCCTTTTTTAATAGCTTCTTCTACTTCATTTATTGATATACCACGTTCAATCATTTGTTTTCTAGCATGCTTACCATATTTAATCAAATGTAATCACCTGTAATTACAGTAAGTATAAGTAATATATAAACCTTATGATTTGGTTTTATAGAAAATAAAAAAGAAATAAAAATTAATGTTTAGATTATACCAAAAGATAGATACAAGCTTACTATCTTCCATAAATATTTTTCCTATGCCCTACTTTAAGGATATAAATAACATCTTTATCAATCTCAAAAATGACCCTATAGTCTCCTACTCTTAGCCTAAATTCTTCTCTGCCTTTTAATTTTTTTATATCTTTAAAAAAAGGATATTCAGAAAGTTCACAAACTTTTTTAGCAATTCTTCTAGAAATTATAGGTTCTAATTTATCAAGTTCACTATATGCTTTTTCATCCCAAATTATTTGGAACATCTTATTCTAAGTCGTTTCTCAACCTCTTGTTGTGTTATAAATTTTCCTGCTTTTATTCTTTTTTTTGCTTCTTCAATTTCTTTTTTTGTTTGTTCATTTAATTCTAAATCGTCTTCTATCATTCTCTCAATTATATCATTGTAAGTTTCTCTTTCAACCATTTTCATCTTATCTAAAATAGATTTTACATTATCTGAAATTTGAATTGTTGTTGGCATTTTTATAGCTCATTATAATCGATTATAAAGTCTTATAGTATTTAAATCTTTCTATTAAATTTATAATATCTTAAACAACAGAAAAAAAATAATTAATGTTTTAACTTAATGTAAATATAAGATAACACTAACAAAACAACAATTGCTAAAGTTACAATAGTTCCTGTTTTATTGTCTTTAACAAAATTTACAACGCTAAATCCAGTTACAGGATTACTTTGTACATTAGTTTCTTGAGTTCCAACATTTTGTTGAACTTCAATTTTTTGTTCAATGCATTCTCCTCTCTCACTTAATGTGTAACCTTTAGCACATTCTAATTTATTAGTTTTTGTTTCTTCAATAGGTTGAGTATTTATTATAACATTTCTATTTCCACTACTAGAACCTCCACCGCCTCCAGAACTTCCACTAAACAATAATGTTTGTGTATAAGTTACAAATTGTGTAAAGTGTTTTGTCCAAATTACTAAATCACTACCAACATCAATTTTACAATCTTCATCAGGAATTGAATCAATTGCATCTTGGCTGTCACTACTACATTCTGTTTTTATAGTTTTAAATGTTCCTCCAATTCTTGTGTAACCAACATCCTTTCCAGCTTTTCCTGGAATTAAAATTCTAACACCTTGACTAAATGTTAATTTAATATTTGGAAATCCTATTTCAATGATTTCATCAGTACTAGCACTATATCCTGCATCAGCTATTATATCAGAAGCTAAAATTGTTTTGATAGTTGGAGCATTAATAGTTCCATCCCATCCAGATTCTCCAGTAATAATTGTTCCAGCGGGTATATCAACATTAACACCATTTAAATTTAATGTTAAATCATTATCTAAAGTTAATTCATTATATCCTTCTTCATTTTCATTTATTGATCCTTGAATTCCAAAAGACATATCTTCATTAGTATACCAAGGATTAAAGTTAACATTATCACTTATACTATCACCAGTACCACTTGGATTGTTTACTTCATTATAAGGTCCAGTAATATCCCCCCACCAATTATATTTTGCATTGAGAGTGCCTGTACCAAGATTTTTGACACCATAATCAGTGTTACCTCTGATTTTATTATTGCTTAGTGTCCAAGAAGTAACATCAGCTACACTAACATCAATATCAATGCCAAGCGGACTACCAGAAATGGTATTATTATCCACACCAAGGTTGATAATATTTTCTTTTAACCTGAGACCAGCCAAGACATTAGAATCAAAAGTGTTACCTGTTAATGTGTTATCGCTTCCACCATTTATACGGATACCATATTGAGTATTCAAGTTGGCTATATTATTCGTAAATGTGCTATGGGTAGCTCCTCCACCATCTCCAATAACCACATAGAATCCATATTTAGTGTTAGAGTTTGCTATATTATTTGTAAATGTGTTGTGGTCACCAGAATCAATTTTGAATCCGTAATTACTGTTCGTACTAGCATTGTTATTCGTGAACGTGTTATAACTTGAAATATACACCTCAAAACCTTGATAATTACTTGAAAGAGTATTATCCATCAGAATGTTATGATTGCTCCCAGAACCAAGCCATATACCATCGAAGTTACCTATTAAAATATTATTGGAGATATTGCAGTTCGCCACGCCAGCACCAAGAAATATTCCTGCTTGTCCTCCGCCACTCGCACCACTAATTGTGAATCCCGAGATGTTCACGCTATTTGCGGTTACTGTAAAAACACTATTGCTTGAATCTAATGCATTCACAGTCACAGTAGAACTGCTCGCACCTTTTAGAGTTAGAGATTTACCCACATTTATATTTTCTGAATAAATTCCAGCAGCAACATTTATTATATCACCACTAGCTGCAACATTTATAGCTGATTGAATATCTTTACATTGAAATATTGTAGCAACACAAAGACTATTATCAGGCAATGTTCCATCAACAGTCCATGTATTAACATTAATATCTGCAGCAAAAACAGAAAAACTCATTAAGATTGAAATTAATAAAACAAATAGTATATTCTTTTTCATTTTTTTATATCTCCTAACATTTTAAATATTATATTTTAAAATATATATTAGAAAATCATATAACACAACATATATATAAATCTTACTATATTATTACCACTTAAAAATAATATCAGAATTACTCTTTTAATATATATTCTTCAATTTTATAACATGGCTCTAATTGCTTATACAATAAACTTTTTTCTGTTGATGCTGAATATTCCTTTAAATTTCTTTCAAGGTTTACTCTTAAACCACAATCATGTACTACACCATTATTACATAATTCATCTGATTTTTTAATACCTAAAAATAAACATATATCATCCCATCTACATCCATCATTAGACTCTTTTTTAAGAAGAGTTAGAAATTGCTCTATATTATCTTGAAATTTAACATCACAGAGTATTTTTATCATTAATTATAGTCAGCTCTTTTTTAATTCTTATAAAATAGAATGTAGAACTTATTTAAATATTTATTGATAGGCAAAATATATAACTTGATAATTACTAAAATTTATAATGGATTCCCCTACAATTAAAAAGTCATGGAATAAAAATATTAACAAACTAGCAATAGTTTATCCTAATCTAAAGTATGGTGGTTCTTATTCTTTAGCACCTTTAATAATCTATAATTTAGTTAATTCACAAAAAAACTGGTTATGTGAACGTTTTTTCTTAGATGAAAATAACTTAAAAGATTACAATTTAATTGGTTTTACATTCCAATATGAACTAGACTATTACAATTTCTTCAAAATTCTAAAACAAAATAACATTTCTTCAGATAAAAATAGATCTCAAATTATATTTGCAGGTGGTCCTTGTATCAATCAAAATCCAAATACACTTGCAAAATATCTTGATTTTATATGTCTTGGTGAAATAGAAAATATAATGCCATCAATTTTAAAAGAATATGAAAAAAATAATAATAAACAAGTTTTTCTAAAAAATATATCCAAAATTCCTGGTATCTATATTCCAGAATTAAATAAACCAACTTTTAATAATATAAAAAATTTAGATGATTATCAATATCCATTATACCAACCATTTCCACAAGAAATAACAAAAGACTATGTTTTTGGTAAACCATTTATTCTTGAAATCGAAAGAGGTTGTCCATTTAATTGCGCATTTTGCCCTATTCACGCTTTTTATCCTGTAGTAAAATATAGATCTCTAGAAAATATAAAAAAAATAATAGATCAAGGAATTAAACTTAATCAAAGAGATAAAGTTGTTATCTATTCACCTTCATTTACACACCCACAAAGAAAAGAAATTTTAAAATATTTAATTTCTAAAAATCTAAGATTTTCAGTTCCATCATTAAAAATCGAGTTAATAGATGAAGGATTATTAAATTTAATAAAACAAGGATCTCAAAAAACCTTAACAATAGCTCCAGAGTGTAATGAATTACTACGTTATAATATAGGTAAACCAATTAAAGATGAATTATTCTTTGAATTTGCAAAATCAGCTTCTAAGCTTCAATTTAAAACTTTAAAACTATATTTCATGATTGGCTTGCCTAATCAAACAGAAAAAGATTTAGATGAAATGATTATTTTTATTAATAAAATGAAATCTTTATTCAAAAATTTATATATTTCTATAAATCCATTTGTACCTAAACCAAATACAGCTTTTTCACAACATAAATTTGATAAAAAAATAATAAAACAACAAGTATCTTATTTAAAAAAGAACTTAAAAGTAAAATTCAAAATACCAAATTTAGATTTATCATATAAAGAATATAAATTAGCTAATTTAAAAGAAATAAAAGAAAGAAATTAGCAACAACAGCAACAACAACAGCTACATCTCTTTTTCTTTCTACTTCCTTTTTTCTTTTTCTTTGCCATTTTTCACCTCTTTATCTTTCAATGCTAGCAATATAAGGCACCATTACAACCCAATCTTCACTTAATCCTGCAATATCTCCTGACATTGCATCAGCATGTTTCTTTAATCTATTCATCACTACCTTTAAACCTAAAAAATCTTTATCTTTTAAAGGTTTAATATTAATTAAAGCAATAGTTTTACCTTCTCTAACCATTTTTGTAATCTCATCTATAGTCTCAATATTTTCTAAATTAAAAATTCTAATTTTAATTTTTTTATCTATATCTTTTTTATCAACATAACTTTGCTCTAAATAATCTGCTTCATCTTGTCCAAAAATTTTATCCAAAATTCTCATCTAAACCCTCTTAAATACTAAAATAGCACTTATTATTATTAATACTATTAAAGCAATTATAAAAATTATTATATAAATATTTGTATTGCTGCTTATAATTGGTATTGTATTTGTTGTACTTTGAGTTGTATTTGAAGTTTCTGGTATTTCACCTGGTTGAGGTTGTGTTATTACTTCACTTTTAGGCTCTTCACTTTTCATACACATATCATTATTACATGCTTCAGTACATTCTACATTACTAACTTTTATAGTTTTTAGATTTATATCTATGCTTTGAAGTCTAATCCTAGTAATTTCAACTCTTAAATTATCAACGATATTTGGTATATGTTCCTCAAATATATACCTATAGTTATTAATGCATAAAACAGCTTTTCTATCTGTATCACTAAATCTTAATACAGTAACATTTTTTCCTCCAATTTCAATGCTTTGACCTATTTCCAAAGTTACTTTAGCAGTATCTGCACTAACAAGACTTACAAAAATAGCTAGAAATAGTACTAATAACCATTTTTTCATGTATAATTTAATGTCTTAATATTATTTAAAGATTATCTAATTCCTGTATATGTTTCCTCTAATAGGATTAAATCTCCTAAAAATCTTATATTTATCTTCTATATAACTAAATACATCTCCTATAAAATAACCTAATAAACTTCCTGCCATAACATCACTTAAATGATGTACATTAATATAAATTCTAGAAAAAGCAACAATTATTGCAAATAACAACCATATCCAATTCATAATCTTAAAATTTTTATCCATAATTTTTACACTTGAAAAAGAAATAACAGCATGATTACTTGGAAAAGAAGATCCAACTTCTTTTACCAACATAGGACTTGGTCTATTTCTATGAACAATGCCTTTTATCGATAAAGAAATTAACCATGAAATAATAAAACTCAACCATAAAACTGGTATCCATTCTCTATTTTTTCTATTAAATAAAAATATAATAGTCATTATAATAAAAATAATAAATCCAGTTAAATAATCACTCCATAAAATCATTATTTTATCCAAAGTTCTATTACTAATTAATTTAATCAATTTAAAAAACAAATTATCAAAAAAGAAACTTAAAACTACAGCAATTAACCATACACTATATATAAAATATCTCCTATTCATGAAAAGAAAGGGTTATAAATCATATAAATATTTTTTGTATTAATGAGATATGAATATTCATTGGCAATAAGAGCAATATTAGCAATTTTAGCTTTTCTTTTAAGGGATATATTCTATGCTATATTTTCACCTTTAACATTATTTTTTTCATTTATATTATTACAAAGTTTTGGTTATAATCCAGCAGTAAATATAGCTACAGATACTATAATGGTTTATGGTCACACATTGCAATTTATACCAGCATGTACAGCAGCTTCAGCCTATTTATTATTAGTCTTATTAATACTACTAACAAAAGATATTAAAATTTCAACAAGAATTTACATATTTTTACTAGGATCATTTTTAATATTAGCCATGAATATATTAAGGATTGATATTTTAATAATAATTTTAGTAAAATATAGTAAAGATTTTTTTAATACCATTCATCTATTATTCTGGAAAATAGTATCAACAGTATTTGTTGCATTTGTATGGATATTATTAAGCATAATTTTTAAAGTTAAAACAATTCCAGTAGTAAGTGATATAGTTTATTTAATAGAAATTATAAGAAAAAGGTAAATATACCAATGCTTGCTAATGTTATTAATATCCCAGCTATTATAACACCAGCTATTATTGCTATATAAGAATATATTCTTTTCATTTTAAAAAACCATGCTAATAATGTTCCTGTATAAGCTCCTGTTCCTGGTAATGGAATTCCAACGAATATCATTAAAGCAATAAATTCTCCTTTTTTACCAATATATTTTTCTAGTCCACCTCTTTTTTTCTCTAAATATTTATTAAAAAAATTTCTATATCTTGTAAATCTCATAAAATAATTATTTAAATAATCTAAAAAAAAGAAAAATGGAAATACTATTAATGAATTAGCTATCGTGCAAGTTAAAAAAACTAATAAAGGTTTATATCCTAAACCAATTGCTAAAGGAATTCCACCTCTTAATTCTGAAATAGGTAAAACACTTAAAATTATAGCCCATATTAAATTATTCATTTTTACCTTGATAAGCTATTAAATCTTCTGTAGTTAATTTTTTCTTTTTCTTTAATTTTTCTTCAACATGCTTAACTTTTTCTTCTACAATTTTATCTTCATATTCTTTTTTCTTGTTATCAAATATTTTTTTATCTTTATATTCAAGTTCTTTAGGAGCATCTTTTGTTTTTATTAATTTATACTTTAATAAATTATTAACATTAAAAAATTCTCTTTTTAGAGAAATAAACATTTCAAAAGCTTTTTTCTGTTGAATCTTTAATTCACCAATGATCTTAGATAAATTTAAAAATTCTGCATAACCTTCAATGCTTTTCTCATATTCTTTTAATTTTTGATGATAATCATTAGCTTTATTTTTAGCATCATTAATTTCAGCAGATAATTTATTTAATTTATCATTAATCTCATTTAATTTAGAACATTCATTATAAGCCTTTTTTAATTTCTTAATCTCTTCCATAACTCTTTTTTCTTTTTCAAAAGAATATCCTTCAGTTTCAATAGAATGATCCAACTTTTCTATCCTTTCTTTTATTTTTACAGGATCAATTTTAATTTTTTGCTTTTTAATGAAATCTTTTTTTTCAGCATTTAATTCTCTAGCTTCTTCAATTAATTTCTTAACTTTAAAATTATATTCATCTCTTTTTTTTCTTAATTCTTGAATTTCTTTATTTGATTTATCTTTCTCACCTTTTATATCTTTTAATTGTTTAAATAATCCAAAAATTTTATCTCTTAATTCTTTTTCTTGCTTAGCCCAATATTCTTTTTCTTCATTTATCTTATTAAGATCATTCTTTAAACTATTTATTTCTTTTTTTAATTCATTAAATTTCTTTATTACTTCTCCATCCATATTATCACTTTAAAAAAATTAACCAAATAATATGATATAACAAACAAATTCAAGTTAATTAGTATTTTTAAATGTTTTTATAATGATGCGTTATGTTTTAGGTCTCGAAAAAAATTATTTATTTTTAAATATAAAAAATACTATCAACCAACTTATGATTATAACTGGAGAAAAAAATAGTTGATAGAACATTAAAAATCCAGCATACCCTCCAATTCCTTCTGACAGAAATCCAGCTGTAGATATAAAAACTAAGATAAGGTAAGATATGTTTAATAAGCTAAGGAAATATTCTTTCTTTTTACATACAATAAGAGAATATATCCAAAAATATAGAAAAAGTATAATATTAATTGAAAAAATTATAATTGTTAATGTATTAAATAGATGGATAGTATTATATACATATAACAAAAGAATCTCAAACATAACAAATAATGACGTATTTATCAGAAACTATTTATTTTTTAAGTCTTTTAACATAATTTATTCTTCTTTTAGTGAATATATAAATTTTTCTTTTTTTATACAAAAAAACAATTATATATATCTAACATAAAGTAAAATACTATATTCTCTAAACAATTGCCTACTTGCCAACCGCACGCACAGGCTATATAAACTAATTTATTTTCATCTAAAATATGAACATAAAAGTACTAAAAATAGGGTCAAAATCTGGATTATATCTCCCAAACAAAAGCCAATTCAAAAAAGGAGAAATAATACAAATAACAGCCAAAAAGAACAATAAAAAATATGTTTTTTTAACTAAGTTTAATAAAATTATAAGTATAAGAAAACAAGTAGAAAAAGAGCTTAATCTAAAAATAAAAGATATAATCAATATAGAAATTAAAAAAATAAATAATTTAAAAAGAACAAAAAGTATTTTCCATAAAGACAAAATAGATTTACTAAGTCTAATACCAGAAAAAACCTCAAAAGGATATAAGATTATAGTAACCCCATTTCTAAAAAATAATGAAAATTGGATAAGAATTTGGTACTCTCATTTTAGAGGTTCTGGAAGACAATTAGTTATTAAAAGATTTGTAGATATAAAAAAATTTGGATCTCTACTAGGGCAATATCAAGCAGAGGGAACTAAAAACTTGAATAAAAAATATCCACGATGTAGATTAGAGTTCAAAAATAAATTAGTAAATGAACATAATGATTTTATTAGATATTTAATGGCAATTGGAATACAGAAAAAAGAATTTAAATTTTCTACAGTATTTAATTTAAAAAATAAAAATAAAGCAGAAGTATTAATTAATGAATTGAATGAAATACATAAAATAAAAGTCCAATACTATGTTAGTAAACATACAAGAGGGATTGGGATTAGTTCAATGGTTAGAAATACTTTATTATTTGAAATAATTTATGCTTCTATGAATTGCATCAGAAAAAAAATTACTAATAAAATTATAACTTGCAATGAAAGATTATTAGCTTATTCTTTCCTATCAAAATTATTAACTGGTGATGGATCTTTAGAATACAGAAGAAGATACATAAATAATATAGATTGTAGAATTAAGATAGCTGATGGAAATCAAGAATATCTAGATGACTATAAGAAGATCTTATCTAATTTAGGTTTTAAGTCCTATATTTATGGTATAGAAGTTAGAGCTTATTGTAATAAGGAAAAGTTAAATTTACTAAGATCTATCGGAGCCTTCCAGAATAGTAAAAATTGGGAGAAATTAAATCAAGTAATAAAAATGATTTAATTTACTCATCCAAACAATGCTGAGAGTCCAGCTGCAGCTTTTTCTTCACTTACTTCTTCTTTCTTCTCTTCTTTTTTAATTTCAACTTTTTGTTCTTGTTGAGTACTTGCAACAGGCATTACAGCTGCTTCTTTGATAACTTTTTCTATATCAAGTTCAGATAATGCAGCCACTAAGGCTCTTATTTTTCCATCATCTACCTTAACACCAGCTGCTTCTAGCACTTTTTTAATACTAGCTTCATCTATTTTTCTACCAGCTTTGTGTAAAAGCATAGCAGCATATATGTATTCCATTTTATTTCCTCCTAAATTTCTCCTCTAGCTTTCTTATCTTTTAATTTAGTAATTATTTTATCTAATTCTTTTTCCTTACTTATGAAATCTTTATCTATAGGTCTTGAACTAGTTTGAAACATTTTTTGTTGTTCAATTTTTTTATCTTGTAATAACTTCAAAACTCTTTGTGCAACTTCTACATCTTCTTCTTTTATTTTTTCTTTCATTTCAATTACCTCTTCTTTTTTTTCTGTCTCAGGAACATTAGTTAAAAGAGCTTCTTTAGTTTCAATTTTAGGTTCTTCTAAAGTTTCTTTAATTTCTTCTTTTTCTTCCTTAGCTTCATCTTTACTAGATTTAATATCTTTCAAATCTAATTTATTATTAAGAGCATTACTTTCACTGTAAACTTTTTTAATTAATATTTCGATAGTATCTTTACTTATATAACTCATATGTAATGCTAAATTTAATGAGTCTTTATAACATACTAAAATTCTATTACTATATTCTTCTTCACTTACATCTAAAACATCTTTATATAAAAACTCACCATTTTCATATGTTAAAATTAAATTCAAACCAATTTCCATTGGTTCTATTCCTAATTTTAATAAAATATCAGCAGTTTTAGTATTAATAACCTGACCTTGTTTTACTAATAATTTATCTTCTTTTATTGCTACTTTACCTTCTTTAATTTCAGTTTTCAATCCAGCTTGTCCTAGTTCACCAATTATAGGACCTGGTACAAAATTAGTAGGTCCTGCAGGAACTATTAAATCTTTAGGAGCAATCTGTCCTGGTTTTGCAGGAGCATTTGATTTACTTTTATTAATTAATTTATACAATTTAAATGGATCTTCATTTGTAAATAATAAAGCACTCATTCCTGTTAAATATTCTTTTAATTTTTCAATATCTTTTTTATTTTTAACCTGGTCAATAGCTAATTTTATCAATCTTTTTTTAGTCATTTTTAAAACAATTTTATCTTTCAATTGAGATTTCATTCTCTGCAATTGTAATGCGGGTAAATTTTCCATATTTATTATTGCAACTACTTTATACTTATCAAATAATTCTTTAATAGATTCAACTTCTTTCTTTTTTAATTCTGAAACATGTGCTTTATACATTTTCATCTCCAATTAAAAGGGGTTTACTCATTGTTAATTTTAAAAATATATTTTTAATATTATTTTTTTCCTGTGGCAATAAACTTAAAATTGTATTATAAAAACTTAAGATATTTTCAGCAATATCTTCATCTTTCATGTTTTCATTTCCTATGCCTAATTTTAAAGTAGATTCATTTTTAGTTTCTACTTTTATTGTTTTTTGTAATTTTTCATATAAATGCTTTAATTCAGCATTTATTGGAATAACACAACCTGCTTTAGGATTAGGCATTTTTCCTTTTGAACCAAGAATTTTACCAAAATATTTAGCAATATCTGGCATTAAATTTACTTGAGCTATAAAAAAATCATATTCATTTGCTAAGTTTTTAATATCTTTTTTATCTAATTTTCCAAATTCATCTCTTAATACAACTTTATCACAAACTTCTTTAGCTTTATTTACAAGCTCTTGGCCTACCAGAGCACAGATTTTAACTTTTTTGCCTTTACCATATGGTAATGTTATAAATGTATTAACATTTTCTTCTGGTTTTTTTAAATTTAAATTTTTTAAATTAATTATTAGATCAAAAGTTTGATTAAATTTTCTTTTTTTAGAATTCTCTCTTACTTTCTTTATTGTATTTAGTATGTTATTTTTATTCATTTAGCCCTCCTACTTACGTAGTATAACGGGATTATTCTATTACTAAATAACCTATTTATAAACATTTCTATTTATTGTGCAAAATATCTTATTATTGTGCAAAACGATGTTATTTTTTATGAATTAATGTGAAAACTTTTTTGCTTATTTATTTACATATTTTTTTAATAAAAAAGAATCTTCTCTTGGTTCATAAATCATTTTATATTCTGTAAACATAATTTATAGAATTTATTTTTATGCATAATAATTCCACCACCTTTTTTATCACAAAATGGCAATTTTCTTTCTAAATCATTACATAAAGTTAACTCTATACCAGCAACTTTTTCTTTTAGTCTATATTCACAAGGTTTTCCGCTTAATCTATCCAAATAATTCATTTCACAGCTTCAAAATATTCTTTAACTCTTTTTAATATACTTTGTAAATAATATTTTTCTATTTTTTCTTCAAATATATTATTTAAATCACCAAACTCAGTAATTCTATAATCATTTTTAACTTTTTCAACAATAAAAATATCTCTTAATCTTTTTAATTGCCTTCTTATGTTACTACCAGCAATACCTTTTAATGGCAATTTAGCTTTTTTTCTTAAAATTATAACCTGTTTTTTAATTTCTTCAGAACTCATTAATTTTTTTTTAGATTTTACATTTAGTAAAACTTGTAATATATCAACAATAACATCTCTTGAATCACCTGGTTGTAATAAACCTATTGATAAACACAATTTTCTTATTAAATCTCTCCTAGGCATATCATATGGTTGCTCATATCTTCTTAAAGTTATTTCAGACAAAGCAACATCTTTTGAAATAGTCTTTTTAGGCATATCTTAAACAGAATAGTCATTGTTTAAAAAGTTTTGGTTTTTGAAGTCTACAATATATATATTACAGTAGTCATACAAATATATGCATTTTCTATTATAAACAAACTTTTAAAGTTTTAATAATAATTAAAAATAATGAAAAAATATCCACAATTTAGTAATCAAGATTTAAGAGTTCTAGTAAAAAAATTAGCAGCTAAAGAAAAAAGGATCAAAAAATTACAAGAAGAAAGAGATTTTTTAGAAGAGAGATTAGACTTCAATATTTTTAGATATACTCTGAATTATGAATTATTAGTAGAATATGATAATAAACCCTATGGATATATGCAATTTTGGGTTGACTCTGATCAAGTAAATGATTTAAAAAATTTTGATGAAATCGTCGAAACAGATAAAGAAGCTTTAAATGGAATTCTTGTAGCCAAGACAACAATAGAGAACCTAATAGGTAAAAATGTTAAAGTTAGACCATATCATTCCCAATATGATGGTATTATAAAAAAGTATAATATAACATGGGAACAAATAACAAAAGGTATATTTTCATCAGATAAATCAAGAATAATCTATAAAAAAACTAACCCCGAACAAGTTGATCTACAAAAGGGCTAAATCTCAAAAAGTTAGTATTAGTTAATTATTTAATTTTTAATGCTTTCTTAATGGCATCTCTATCAAAACCAACTATTATTGTTCCATCAATATCAGTAACAGGAACACCAGTTTGTCCAGATTTGTTTATCATTTCAATAGCAGCTCTTCTATCTTTACCAACATCTACTTCCTTAAATTTTATTTTATTCTCTGTCAAAAAGTCCTTTACCATAAAGCAAAAAGGACATGTACTAGTTGAATAAACTACAACATTTTTTGCCATAATGTAAAAAATTAACAACAGTAATATTTATAAATATTGCTAATGATAATTTTAATTTATGACTGAACTTATAGCTTGTTTATCAACAGGAAAAGGAACCTGGGGTCATGTAAATAGACTTATAACAGATCAAAACTGGAAAAAAGTATTTCTAATAACAAATGACTATGGTAAAGAAAACTTTAGTAAAGATGACAAAACAGAGCTAATTTCAGTTAATTTTAATCAAGGTTTACGTGAGCTAAGAGATGAAATATATAATAATTTAAAAGGCAAAATTAAATCAACAGAAATAGCAGTTAACTTAGTCTCTGGAACAGGAAAAGAACATATGGCTTTAGTTTCAGCTTTACTAAAACTAGGTGTTGGTATAAGATTAATAGCAGTAACAAAAGATGGTATTGAAGAGATCTAGATCTATTTTGAGTATGGTAATATAAATTCTTTTCTAAATAATTCCAATCTTTCTAAGTGATATCTTTTCAAACTTTCTATGCTTTTTATTTCCTCTTTAGATTTAGGATGTGACTGATCAAAAATAGATTCTATATTGACATTAGCATAATTAAAAATACGAGCAAAATATTTAGCCTTTTTAGCTTTTTTATAAAAATTATATTTTTCTGAAAGGGGTTTTCCCATAATCAATTTTTTAATAATTCTTATTCTTGCATCAATTATTTGTCTATTAAAGTTATCTTGTATTCTTTGAATACTTTTATCATTCATTAAAAAGTCCAATTCAAAAAATAAAGTACCTACATCATAATCATGATCTCTATATTCTATTTCATATATATGTTTTTCAAGACTTTCTTCTGATGTAATAGTTCGCATATTTATATACCTCAACAATAAATATAAAAACTTAACTCTTTCAAAACATAAACTTTATATCTCTTACACTTTTTAATATAATCATGGCTGTATTTGATAAAATCTTAAAGCATGGTGAATCTATAATAAAAGATGAATTAGTTCTAGATTATGAATATTTACCTAAAATAATAAAATACCGAGAAAATGAACAAGCATACATAGCAACTTGTATAAAACCTTTACTTGAGGGAAGACAAGGTAAAAATCTATTTATAACAGGTTCATCTGGAATAGGAAAAACAGCTGCTATAAGATCAATTATACAAGAACTAGAAGAAAAAGGCCTTGATGATCAAGTTATTCCAATATATATTAATTGTTGGAAAAAAGATAGTCCTTATAAAATAGCTCTAGAAATTTGTGATAAAATTAATTATAAATTTATACAAAACAGGAATACAGATGAATTATTAAAAGAGATAACAAGAATATTAAACAAAAAAACAACAGCTTTATTTTTTGATGAGATTGATAAACTAGAAGATCATTCTATTCTATATTCATTATTAGAAGATATCTATAAAAAATCAATTTTTCTAATAACTAATGATAAAGAATTCTTAAGCAATTTAGATAAAAGAATAAGATCTAGATTAACACCAGAAAAATTAGAATTTAGACTTTATAATTATAATGAAATATTAGGCATATTAAAACAAAGGATTGAATATGCTTTTTATCCTAATGCTATTAACAAAGAAACTCTTGAATTACTTGCTAAAAAAACATATGAATTAGAAGATCTAAGAATTGGTTTATTTTTATTAAAAGAATCAGCTCTACAAGCAGAAAATTCATCTTCTAAAATTATAAGTTTAGAGAATGCTAATAATGCAATAAAAAAATTATCTACTTTTAAAAGTAATTCCTCTGATAATCTAGAAATAGAAAAAAAACAGATTTTAAGTTTGGTAAAAAACAATCCAAATAAAACAATAACTGATTTACATAAAATTTACCAAGAATCTGGTGGTGAAAAAGCTTACAGAACTTTTTTTAGATATATTGAAGAACTTGAACAAAATGGCTTAATTTCTAAAGAAATTCCTAAAGAAGGCTCAGGCAGATCAACAATTGTTAAATATGGTAAAAAATTAACTGATTTTTAATTAACTTCTTCACTATTATCCTCCCAATCAGGTGTACCATACATCAATCTACAATATTCATTATACTTCTCTTCATCTAATAATTTAGTATCTTTTACTTTTATAGGAGTATAACCTTCAACTTCACCAAAAAGTTTTTCTTTATTAATTCTATCTGCATCATATATCACAGGGATAATTCTAATGCCTAATTCATAAAGAGCTCTTACAAATTCATCTCCATTAGTCAATTCCATAATTGTTTTACCATCCCATTTTGAAAAATCAATCTCTAGAGGTTCTAATCTTATCATTTCAAGTAATTTCTCTAAATTTTCTGAGCCTAATTTAATAAGACCCATGACTTCTTTTCCATTTAGATTAGGTTCATAACAATACAAATCTTCTAAATTTGCATAAATAACTTGTTTTGAAACCATAATTGCTATTTAGTTTATATTTTTAAATTATTATAGATACTACAAAATATATATTAAAAACAATTGCCTACTTGCCAACCGCACGCACAGGCTATTTATAAACAATTTACTTCTTTTTAAAAAATTAAAGGGGTGATAAGAATGAAAAATATACAAATATATAGAGGTTGCTTATATAAAGACTACCAACAATATATTGAATGCATCACTGGTGAACAACTAAGAAGTTTACCTATTATAGGTGATGTAAAATGAAAAGTGATAATGATATATACGAACAAGATTACATTGAAGAATCTTTAGAAGATGATGAAATTTCTGCAGAAGAAGAAGGATTTATGATTGGTTATCTAACAAGTTAGTTTTTTTATTTTCTAGATAAACTAAAGCATTATTTATATTATTACTTTTTTCTTTTAAAATTCTTTCTCTCACAATATCTAAATATTCCTCTTTATTTTTTCTTTTAACAAATAAGTCAACTTTATCTAATAAAGGTCTTATCTTTTTATAGGCTAACAAAGCACTTACATATGCATCTCTTTCATGTCTATTGCTAGTTAAATCTTTAGCTAATTTTCTCTTTTCTTTAACAAGTAAATCTTGATCTGGATAAATTGATTTAGCGCCAGTTCTTCTACAAAATTCCTTAACAAAACTAGGTACAGGATTAACATCACATCCTACTATTAGTATTTTACCTTCTTTAATAACTTCAAAAATCAAAGAACTTAACGTTAAACCTTTTTTACTTTTTATTTTTTTAATGTTTCCATTCAAATCTAAAATAGCATACCCTATTGTAGTACCAGGATCAATACCAACTATTAATAATTCTTTATTCAATTTAATATTAGTATAAACAAAAAACTATAAAAACTTTTTTAATTTCAAATCCATATGAAAATATTAGTTTTTACAGATGTTCATGGTGTATTTACTATTTTAAAGAAAATAGCTAGAAAATCACAAAAAGCAGATTTATTGATTTGTTGTGGTGATATATCTAATTTTGGTAAAAACCTAAATAAAATATTTCTATTTCTAAAAAAAGTAAATAAACCTTTATTAATAGTTAATGGTAACCATGAAACTAATGAGAATATTAATGATTTCTCAAAAATTTATAATTATATAATTAATCTCCATAATAATATATATTCAACAAATGACTATGAATTTTATGGTTGGAGTGGTGGAGGATTTTCTATAAAAGATGAAAAATTAGAAAAAGTTATTGATAAAATTAAATTTAATAAAAAATTGATATTTATTTCTCATACAAGTCCATATAAAACAAAATTAGATGCTTTAAATCATGATCATGTCGGTTCTGCATCAATAAGAAAATTTATTGAAAAACATAGACCAATATTACATTTTTGTGGTCATTTACATGAAAATGAAGGAAAACGTGATAGAATTAATAACACTTTAATTATTAATCCAGGTCCTTATGGTAAAATTATAAATCTAAAGTAACATTCTTTTTATCTTTACTTAATAACACAACTCTTGATTCTTTTTTCTCATCAATAAATTCTAAATTTAAATTTTCTTTGATCTCTTGTGCAAAATCTTTAATTTCTTGATGTTTAGGCATATCTTCATATTTCAGCCTATGCCTTGCATAACCAATAGGAAAAGCAGCTTTAACTTCTAAAAATTTAAAACCAACATTTTTTAACAAATTAGCATATTCTTTAGCATTTTCCATATTAATATTATTATACAAAGTTAATCTAATAGTTCCTCTATTAAAGTATTTTAATAATTTTAAAGATTTTTGTAATTGCCACCAACCACTTTCCATTAAAGGATTACAAACTTTTTTATACTTTTCTTCATTATAAGCTGGTAATGTTATATACAATTGTGTTGGTTGTTGTTTAATTAATTTTAACAACATTCCTGGTTTTAAACCATTTGTAACCAAAAAACTAGTAATTTTTCTAGAATCTAATTCCTTAATAAATTCTGGTAATAATGGATACATTGTAGCGTCTCCACTTAAAGAAATAGCAAAATGTCTTGGTTTCATTGCTTCTTCAAATTTTTTCTTATTTAATTTTTTATTAGCTCTAAAACCTTGTAAGATTATTTTATGTTCTTGTATAGATTTATCTATAATCTCTTTAGGATTATCAGGATTTTCAACATCTTTAGGTAAAGTATATTTTAAATCTCTCCAACAAAATTGACATCTATGCAAGCAATTTAAAAAAGCAGGACTCATTTGCACACACTGCCAACTTTTTATTCCATAGAATTTATTTTTATAACAAGTATTCTCATCTCTCAATGATTTTTTACACCATAAACAAACTTTAATAGCTGAATGATTACCTACAATCCTATAACCTTGTTTTTCCAAATTTTCCCTTAATTCTTGAGAGATCATTTTAAAAATAAATTTTGATAATTCATATAAATATTTTTCTTTACTTCTTCCATATTCATATTTTTCAACTCAGCAATTTTCTCAATGGTTTTTATAACATTATAAGGTTCATTAATTCTTAATGGTGGTGGTGCTAAATATGGACTATCTGTTTCAGTCAATAAATTATTTATACCAACAAAATTTACAACGCCTTGAAAATGTAAATTTCTTATTATTATAGGTGGTATTGATAAATACCAACCATTATCTTCTATTTTTTTAACCAATTTAAAATTTCCATTAAAACAATGCATTACAACCTTTTTTATTCTAAAACTTTCTAAAAGTTCAACAGCTTCTTTCTCGCCTTTTCTTGAATGTACAATCAATGGTTTATTTATTTTTTGAGCTAATTCTATTACTTTTTCAAAAGTTTTTAATTGCTCTTTTTTTCTATCCTGAGTCCAATGAAAATCAACACCGGCTTCACCTATTGCTATTATTTCATCTTTTTTACTTTCAATAAATCTTAATTCATCATCAACATTAAATCTTTCTAAAACCCTTGGAAATTCTCCTGTATTTATTTCTGCTTCTAATGCATCTATTGGATATAAACCTAAAGAAACTTTTACTACATCTGGATATTTTTTAGAAATAGCTAAAGCTTCTCTATTAGTTCCAGGATTTACACCACATGTTATCGCTATTACTTGATTTTCTCTACATTTTTTTATTATTTTATCTATATCAGGATATATCAAAGGATGCTCCAGATGACAATGACAATCTATAAGCATAAATTTACAAATAGTATTCTATTTAAAAATTTAACCTATAATTGGTTTTATAAAAAACATTATCAATTTCCAAATATAAGGCCATAAATTAATAAGTATTAATATTATGCATAGCCAACTTATCCCAATAAAAAATTTATTAGACTTATTTTTATTTTTAAATAAAATATTAGAAAATACTAAAAACATTCTACCACCATCTAAAGGTCCTAATGGTAATAAATTAAATAAACCTACTCCCAAATTAATCACTACTAACCAAAATATCAATAAACTAAACCATTTAACGATACTAGAAATATCACCATATTTTTCTTTAACAACATCTTTTATTTTTCTATTTAATGCAAAATCACTTATTCCTATAAAACCCTTTGTAACATTTTCAGGATCTTTAGTTGTTATTATATTAAAAACTCCTTTATCAGTTTCTATAGTTAATTTTTGCCCAGGTTTTATACCTTTAACAGAATCTAAAAAACTTTGCGCATCTTTTATTTGCTTATTATTTATTTTATGTATTACAAATGGTATTTCCATCCCAGCTTTTTGTGCAGGATAATTTTCTGCAACTTTATTTACAATTATTCCATTAGGCTCAAAAACATAATTTTCTATTGGAGTAAAAATAAAAGTAAATACTAATAACAATAAAAATCCTAATATTATATTTGCAAAAGGACCTGCAGAAAAAACACTTAATTGAGCTTTATTACTTTTTTTCTGTAAACTCTTTTCATCAGGTTCTACAAAAGCTCCTAACAATGGTCCTAAAAAAGCAAATCCACTACTAGTAATTTTAACATTATGCAATCTCCCTAATATACCATGTGAAAATTCATGTACAATAGCAACCACAAAAATAGCAATTATCCAATGCCAAAATGATAATATAGGCAAACCAGGAATTTTAACTCCAGGTAATACAGGAGCAACAGTAGGCATTGCACTAGGTATCATAATCATATTAATTGCTCCTTTTAATAAATAATAAAATATAACAATCATGCCTGTAAATCCTGTAATAATAGCAATATATCCTATTATTTTTAAAAATCTAGGCTTAAATTTAGAAATAGAATTCATTAATTTTAATCCTAATTTAGTTTTATATAATGCAAAAATTTTACCTTGAATTTCAAAATCTTTTCTGTGTGTTATAAAAAATAAAAATATTAACCCATAAAATATTATTATAGATATTAAGTCTAGATTCATTTCACTTTACCAGTACTTTTTTTAATAACTCTAAATGCTTTACCACTGCATTTTCTACAACTAACTTTTTTTTGTAATATTTTAGTCATAGAAGTTCTTATTTTAGTTTTACATCTTCTACAAACAAATACATCATGAAACATTCTTGCAGTAGCTTCTGGGAATTTTACCATTTTATTTAGTTTGTTTTATAATTTTTTCATCCATTACTATCCAATATATAATTTGCATACCCTCTGTAATCTGTCCTTTAAATTCCTCTGGAATCTTTAAATCAAAAGTCTCATAAGTTTCCATATCCATAACATTTGCAATATCATTTTTAACAGCTAAAACTTGTGCATTTTTCTTTTCTATAATAGGAACAGATAATTGATCATGACTTGGGTGAATCTCAATTTTTTTATTTCCATCCATGATAGTAACAGCTTCTATTCTACATTTAGTACTTCCATGTTTGCCTGGTTTAGAAGTTTGAATACTTTTAACAATACAAGCAACACTATCCATAATTACATAATTACCTGGTTTTAAACTACCAGCATCAACTAATTTTGTTTCACCCATAAAAAAATTTAAAGAGAAAGTATATTTATAAAACTTTTGGAAAATATTTTTAAAATAATTCTTTAATAAATATTCTTAAAGTTTATGAAATATTACTCTTTATCTCTAATATTTCTTTATAACTTTTAGATTTGTAAAATATTCCATTCTTTTTTTACAATCTCTTAAAATTTTATAGTTACAAATTTCATTTGTATTTTTTGAAGAGCAAATACCTTCTAATTCACATTTAATTTGTTCTCCAGTCCATTTAATAAATCCTGCATCTAAAGAATACAAACTTTTTTGTATAACTTCTAATAATCTTCCCATTTTTATAATAAAACAAAAAATTATTTTATATAAAAACTTTTTTAATTTATTTTTTCTTTTTAACTTTTATTTTTTTCTCTTCACGTTCAATTATGTCTTTTAATGTTCTCTCTAAATAATTTATTTTTAAAGTTAAATTAAATACCTGTCTAGAAAGACTAGCAATAGCACACCATAATTGAGCTTGTCCTGGATGCTCTGCTTTTATATAAGCATTTTTTTGTCTTAATGACTCTTTAATTTGTACTTCTAAATGATCCCTCAAAGTAGGGTCTACAAAGTCTCTCCAGTTCTCTGCCATGAATAATTTTACAATAAACTCCTATATAAATTTTTCTATTTTATAGTGGTTACAATATAAAAAACAAATATTTTTATACTCTTTTTAAAAATAATACAGCATGACTCTTAAAAAACATGATTTCATAGAAATTGAATTTATTGGTAAGATTAAAGAGTCTGGAATTATATTTGACGTTACAAATGAACAAGATGCAAGAAAATACAATCTTTATAATAAAGATATAAAATATTCTCCTTTAATTATATGCATTGGCGAAAATAATATAGTAAAAGGCCTAGATGAATTTTTAGTAGGTAAAGAAATTAAAGACTATGTTGTTGAATTACCAGCACAAAAAGCCTTTGGCTTAAAAGATCCAAAATTAATGAAAATAGTTTCTAGTAATATTTTTAAAAAACAAAAAATTACTCCTTTTCCAGGCCTACAAATTAATTTTGATGGTATTATTGGAACCATTATAACAGTTGGATCAGGACGTGTTATAGTTGACTTTAATCATCCATTAGCTGGTAAAGATTTAATTTATGAAATTAAAATTAAACGCTTAGTTACAGATGTAAAAGAAAAATTAACCAGTATATTAAAACCTTTATCAAATAAAGATATTAATATAAAAATTGAAAATGATACAGCTAATATAAATCTAAAGATTAATGAACAAATACAACAACCTTTGATTAATAAGATTAAATCATTGATTCCAGAAATAAAGGATATAAAATTTATAAACGAGAATAATTAAATTTAAATAGTACTAATACAATTTAATAAAAATGGAAAAAATAATAGAGGAAGCCTCAAAGAGGTTAAATAAAGAGCGTGAACATATATATAATCCAGCAGATGAAGAACTAGAATTATTATTATCAAAACAAAAAGCCAAAATAAAAGTTGTTGGTACAGGTGGAGCTGGTAACAATACAATAAATCGTATTTCTGAAGTTGGTGTTACAGGTGCAGAAACAATAGCTATTAACACTGATGCTCAAGATTTACTTTATACAAATGCTGATGTTAAAATTTTGATTGGAAAAGAAATAACTCATGGTTTAGGAGCAGGTTCTATACCTCAAGTAGGAGAAGAAGCAGCTCGTGAATCAGAACATGATATTAAATCAAAATTAAACGGAGCAGATATTGTTTTTATTACATGTGGTCTTGGTGGTGGAACTGGAACTGGATCAGCTCCTATAATAGCAGAACAAGCAAAAAAAGTAAATGCTCTAGCAGTTGGCATAGTTACCTTGCCTTTTAATATGGAAGGCCAAAGAAGATATGAAAATGCAATGTTAGGCCTAGAAAAATTAGAAAATATTGTAGACACATTAATAGTTATTCCTAATGATAAATTACTAGAACTTGCTCCTGATTTACCACTACAAACAGCATTTAAAGTTGCAGATGAAATTTTAACAAATGCTGTAAAAGGAATTTCAGAACTTGTTACTAAAGCAGGTTTAGTTAATTTAGACTTTGCTGATATTAGAGCTGTAATGGGCCGTGGTGGAGTTGCTATGATTGGTGTTGGTGAATCAGATAGTGAGAATAGAGCTGTCGAAGCAGTTCAAAAAGCAATTAATAATCCATTACTTGATGTTGATATAACTGGAGCAAATGGTGCTTTAATTAATGTATCTGGTGGTCCTGATATGACTTTAGAAGAAGCTAAAAAAGTAGTTGAAACAGTATCTGAAAAACTTGATCCTGATGCAAGAATTATTTGGGGTGCTCAAATTTCTGAAGATTTAGCTCATACAATAAGAGCAATGTTAATAGTAACTGGTGTTAATTCACCTCAAATATTTGGGCCAAAAATGAGAATTTCTCAAAAAGCCAGAAAAGAAATTGAAGATGAATTAGGCATTGATTTTATAAGTTAAAACCAAAATATATATAAATACTATTTAATATTCTTATTCTCAAGAGGTGGTATATATTAAAGATAAAAATATTATTTTTATAGCTTTTCTATTTTTATTTATTGGTTTTATAAGTACTAGTAATATTACTGGATTGGGTATATTTGATAGAATATTTGGGGTAAGTATAGGTAAAAATGCAAATCCAATAACCGAAACATGTACAGATTCAGATGGCGGTAAAAATTATAATATAACAGGTTATGCTTATGGTTACTTTGTTCCTGAGGGTGGTTTTTTTAAGGATTCTGACTTTTGTGCTTTATATAATAATAAAAATAAAGTTACTTCGTGTTCTGGTAGTGCTTGTTCTCTTTATGAATATTATTGTGCCTCTAGTACAACTTTAGGTAGGACTCCTTACACATGTCCAAATGGTTGTTCTGATGGAAAATGTATAAGTCAAACACAATCATGTACAAATGAATGTTCTTATAGTGGACAAAGATATTGTACAAATATAACTAATTATGCAATATGTGGTAATTATGATAGTGATTCATGTTTAGAGTATATTAAAAAAGATTGTTCTTATGGACAAGAATGTGATTTTTCTAGTGGATATTGTATACAAAATCAAACACAATCATGTACACTTAAAAATAATATGTGTTGTAAAGGAGAAAATTATTGTTTAATTGCAACAATACAAATAGATTGTTTACAAGGATATTCACCTATTATTATATGTGATGAAAATTGTATTCCAAAAGGAAAATGCATACCACAAAATCAAACACAAACAGTTACTAGTGGTTTAGCATCAACAGGTTCTCAATGTAAAACTTCTGGATTATGTTCTAATAATAATCAATGTTGTACTGGATATACTTGTTCTAATGGACAATGTACACCAACAGGTTCTAAGTGTATTGGTACTGGTTGTTCAAAATCTTGTAATGGACGACAATGTGTATCTAATTGTGGTAATGATTGTCCTGGTTATATTTGTTATAATAATCGCTGTATATTAAAATCAACACCAACACCATCACCAACATGTTCAGTTGGACCTAAATGTTATAATGGTCAATATGCAGGATATCGAAATGGAGATTGTACTTGGAATGGTATAGTATTTTGTGGAAATGGTTGTGATACAAATACTGGAATATGTTCTATTAAAAATGTGCATACGCTCTAAATCATAATTTTTTTTCTTTTCATTATTCTTTTCCTAAAAGACTCTTTTAAAAATCCAAAAATTTAAAAAGCCTTTATTTTATTCTTTTACTTATGCTTAATAATGTATTATCCAAACTAAAAACTTTTACACAAGAATGTGTACGTGTATTAAAAGTTACCAGAAAACCAAATAATGAAGAACTTAAAATAATAGTTAAAATATCTGGTATTGGTATTATAGTAATAGGTATAATAGGTTTTATAATTCAAATGTTATGGCAATTTTTACAAATAAAATGATATTTACTTTAAGAACAACAGCAAATCGTGAAGATCAAGTATTAGATTTCATTAGTTCTCATGTTCAAAAGAAAAAATTAGATGTATACTCTTTGATAAGACCTCATGGTTTACGTGGTTATATTTTTATAGAAGCTAAAGATAAAAGTTCAGCAGAAGAAGCTTTTCATGGAGTTCCTTATGCTCGCGGTTTATTACCAAATACAATTGAATACAAGGAAATAGAACATATGCTTGAACAAGTTAAAGTACAAGTTAATATTCAAAAAAATGATATTGTTGAAATTATTTCTGGTCCATTTAAAAGAGAAAAAGCAAAGGTAACTAGAATAGATCAAGCAAAAGAAGAAGTTATAGTTGAATTATTAGAAGCAGCTGTTCCTATTCCAATAACAGTAAAATTAGATGCAGTAAAAGTTATTAGACGTGAAGAAGAGAAAGAAAATGAATAAAAAAGAAAAAATTGAATTACTTGTAGAAGGCGGTAAAGCCGTCGCTGGTCCTGAAGTAGGTCAAAAACTGGGTCCATTAAAAATTAGTATTCCAGATGTATTATCTAAAATAAATGAAAAAACTTCTCCTTTTAAGGGAATGAAAGTTCCTGTTAAATTATTTATAGATACAAAAACAAAAGATATTGAGATACAAATTGGAACTCCTCCTGTTTCAGAATTAATAAAAAAAGAATTAACTTTAGAAAAAGGTTCTGGTACTCCTAATAAAGAAAGAACAGGTAATATTTCAATAGAACAAGTAATTAAAATTGCTAAAATGAAAAAGGATTCAATGTTTGTAAATGATCTAAAAGCAGCTGTAAAAAATGTCATTGGCTCTTGTAATTCAATGGGTGTTTTAGTTGAGAGTATTCCAGCTAAAGACTTTGTAAAAAAAATAAATTCATATAATGATTTAATAAAACAAGAAAAAACAGAAGTTTCTAAAGAAAAATTAGATAAATTAAAATCTGATTTAGAACAACATCAAATAGCTTACAAAAAACAACAAGAAAAACTTAAAGCTCTTGAAGAAGCAACCACTGCCGCTGCTCCTAAAGCAGAAGCTGCTCCTGCTGAAGCTAAGAAAACAGAAGAAAGGGGTAAAGCCACTGTTGTTGAAGAGAAAAAAGCTCTTGAAACTAAAAAGCCAGAACCAGCTAAAGAAGAAAAGAAAAAATAATTTTCTTAATATAGCAATAAGTTTATAAATAAAATTACTCTTTTTTTAATTGGGGTTAAGATATACTCTAAGCGTGGGACTTTTTATGTAAAGCACGATGCTATGGGGTAGTCTGGATTGATAGATATATAATTTATTAAGGACAATTTAGCCTTTCCGCTTTGGGAGCGGATGACCCAGGTTCGAATCCTGGTAGCCCCATATCTTTTATTAAAAACAAAAGCTTTTTAAAATAAAAAAAACTAATTTTACAAATGTCAAAAACAAAGAAAGTAGGTTCTACTGGACGTTTTGGTGTTAGATATGGAAAAACCATAAGAACAAAGATATTAGAAGTAGAAAAAAAACAAAGAAAAAAACAAAAATGTCCTTATTGTTTAAGATTCAAAGTTAAAAGATTAGCTCCAGGAATTTGGTTATGTAAAAAATGTAACACAAAATTTGCTGGAAAAGCTTATTACGTTTAAAATGTCATTATACAAATGTTTTAATTGTGGAAAAAAGATAAAGGAAGATTATTTAAAGAAGAAAGTGAGATGCCCTTATTGTGGCTCTAAAATATTATTTAAACCAAGAACTATAGCTACAAAAGTCAAAGCAAGATGAAATTAACAAAAGAAACTGAACAAAAGATAGCTGAATTACAGTTACTAGAACAAAATTTACAAAATTTTATTTTACAAAAACAAACTTTCCAAGCTCAACTTTTAGAAGTAGACAATGCTCTAAAAGAACTCAACAATAGTAAAGAGGCTTACAAAATAATAGGCCCTATAATGGTCCATTCCACTAATGAAGAATTAAAAAAAGATTTAAATTCTAGAAAAGAAATACTAAATCTAAGAATTAAAAATATAGAAAAACAAGAGGATAAAATAAAAGAAAAAGCAGATTTATTACAATCTGAAGTGTTAAATCAAATTAAAAAATGATATCTCAAGAAATTTTAGAAAATCTATCACAAATTGAACAAGATTTAACTGTTCCAAAGAATATAAGATCTAAAATAAAAGCTGCTATTAATGCCTTACAACAAGATAAAGAATTAGCTCTAGATCTTAGAATTAATAAAGCATTACAAGAATTAGATGATTTATCAGATAACCCAAATATACCTGTTTACACTAGAACGCAGATATGGAATGTTGTAAGTCTATTGGAGTCTATCAAATAGAAATCTTTATATATGAATTATTATTTATTTAATAAATAACAACGTGGTGAAAAAATGAGTGCATTTTCAAAATTAAAAGAAAAATTATTCGGAATTTCTCCATCTTATGGTGAATATCCAGAAGAAGACTATGTAGAAATTGATACAAAAAGAGATACTGGAAAAAGATCTAAAATTGTTGTTAAGCCTTTTGTTATTGAAGAATTTGCAGATATAAAAGAAACTTTAGATGCATTAAGAGAAGGTTATACAATTGCTTTAATTAATATTAAACCTTTAAAAGATAAAGATATTATTGAACTAAAAAGAGCAGTTAATAAAATTAAAAAAACATGTGATGCTATTGAAGGAGATATAGCTGGTTTTGGTGAAGATTGGATTGTTGTAACACCATCATTTGCACATGTCTATAGAACTACTGATACTGAAGAAGTAATAGAAAAGTAGAAAATCTTTTAAATCTATTTCTTATTTAATCTACAATGGAAAAATTAGAAAAACAAATATGTCCTTTATGCGAAACTAAAAATTTAATTTTAACTCAAGTTGAACAAGATATTCCTTATTTTGGAAAAGTTTGGATTTTTTCAATGGCATGTTCTAATTGTAATTTTTCCAAATCAGATGTTGAATCTATAGAACGAAAAGAACCTTCTCGTTATACAATAGAAATTAATTCAGAAGAAGATCAAAAAATTCGTATTGTTAAATCATCAGAGGCAACTATTAAAATACCCCAATTAAGAATGTCTATGACTCCAGGTCCTGCTTCTATTGGTTTTATATCAAATATCGAAGGTATTTTAAGCAGATTTGAAAAGATTATTGAAGATGAATACAAAGATTCAGAAGATGATGAAACAAAAAAACATGCTAAGAATTTATTAAAAAAAATAAGAAAAGTTAAATTTGGTGATGTTCCATTAAAGATAATTATAGAAGATCCTTCTGGTAATTCAGCTATTATATCACAAAAAGCAAAAATAGAAAAAATAAAAAAATAAATTCTTATTTATATCTTGGATTTTGATATCCAGGTAGATTCCAAGGTGCTTTATCATCTATAAGTTGCTTATCTTTACCTTTTAGTCTTTCTGCTCGTTGTTCCCAAGTTTCTTGTTCTGGTAAAGGCATATCTTTGAAATCAGGATTTTGTTCACCTACAGTGCTTAAATCTTGTGATTTATGAATACCACTTCTAGTAGGAATATAAGGTCTATTTCTATATGCATTATTTTTAAGTTCTCTTGATGTTCTTATCATTTCTTCCATTTTCTGTTGTTTGACATAAGCTGATTCTCCAAAACAACCTGGTAATATAGATGTAGATATACCTAACAAAGTGACTAAACCTAATATTTTACCTTTGTTTTTTAATGATTGTAACATTTTAATTTAACCTCCTTTAAAGTATACCTAAGTTATATTCTCTAATATATAAATCCTTCTATTTATAACTACTATATAGTTAATATAAATAATAGAAAGTTATTTATTAAAAATATCTCGCAGTTAACACATGAAAATATTATATATTCCTACCATCTCAAAAATAGATCTAAATGAAATTAGAAATATAAATATAAAAGAAAAAATAGGCCTGGTTACAACAATTCAATATTCAAATTATTTAAAAGATATTAAAAAAATAATAAAAAATTCAATTATAGCAGGTTCTATTTTAGGTTGTGATATTTCAGCAGCTAAAAAAATATCTAATAAAATAGATTCATTTTTATTTATTGGAACAGGTAAGTTCCATCCTATAAAATTAGCTGCTGATCTAAATAAATCAGTATATATCTTTAATCCTGAAAATAATAGTTTATATTCAATAACCCAAGAGGAAATTAATGAATATAAATCAAGAAAAAAAGGTTCTTATATGAAATACTTAAATGCAGAAAAAATTGGTATCTTAATATCAATAAAACCAGGTCAATATAATTTACAAAAAGCTATACAGTTTAAGAAAAAATCAAAAAAACAAAATTATTTATTTTTATTTAATATATTAAATCCATTAGAACTAGAAAATTTTCCACAAATACAATCTTGGGTTAACACAGCTTGCCCAAGAATAGAATACAAAAATATTATAAATATACAAGATTTACAATAAAAAATGATATCAATAGAAGATATGGCTACTTTTTGTAAAAGACGTGGTTTTATTTATCCAAATTCAGAGATTTATGGAGGCTTAGCTGGTTTTTTTGATTATGGTCCATTAGGTGTAGAATTAAAAAATAATATAAAAAATGAATGGTGGAAATTTCATGTTCATCAAAGAAGTGATATCATTGGTATAGATGGTTCTATAATTACCCATCCAAAAGTCTGGGAAGCTTCAGGCCATACAACTTCATTTACAGATATCTTAGTTACCTGTACTAAATGCAATGAAACTTTTAGAGCTGATATATTAATAGAAGATATTCTAAAAATTCAAGTAGATGGTTTAAAATTAGATGATATAGAAAAAATGATACAAAAAAATAATATAAAATGTCCCAAATGTAAATCTGAATTTTCTAAGCCAAGTAAATTCAATTTAATGTTTAAAACTTTTATTGGTCCATCATCTGAATCAATTGCCTATTTAAGACCAGAAACTGCTCAACTTATTTTTACTGATTTTAAATTAGTTTACGAAAATGCTAGATTAAAATTACCATTTGGTATTGCTCAAATGGGTAAAGCTTTTAGAAATGAAATTTCTCCTCGTAATTTTTTATTTAGATCTCGAGAATTTGAACAAATGGAAATAGAATATTTTATACATCCAAAAAAAGTTAATGAATGTCCTTATATAAAAAAAGTTCTTAATCATAAAATTTCAGTTTATAGTGCTGATATGCAACAAAAAAAACAACCAGCAAAAGAATTAACTATAAAAGAAGCATTAGATAAAAAAATAATAAAAACAACATGGCATGCTTATTGGTTAGCTCTCGAGCATAAATGGTTTATTTCCTTAGGAGCAAATCCAAAACATTTTAGAATTAGACAGCATTTACAAGATGAAAAATCACATTATGCTCTTGATACCTGGGATTTAGAATATGAATTTCCATTTGGCTGGAAAGAACTTCAAGGTATGGCAAATAGAACTGATTTTGATTTACAACAACATATAAAATATTCTAAAAAAGATTTATCAATTTTCGATGAAGAAACAAAAGAAAAGATAGTTCCATATGTTGTTGCTGAGCCATCTCAAGGTGTTGATCGTGCATTTTTAGTTTTTATGTTTGATGCATATGAATATGATAAAAAACGTGAAAATATAGTTTTACATTTAAATTCAAAATTAGCTCCTATTAAAGTTACTATATTTCCTTTATTATCAAATAAAAAAGAATTAATTAAACTATCTCAAAAAGTATATGATGATCTTAAAGAATATTTTGTATGCAATTATGATGAATCTGGCTCTATAGGCAAAAGATATGCTCGTAATGATGAAATCGGAACACCCTATTGTATAACTATAGATTTTGATTCTTTAAAGAAAAATGATATTACTGTAAGAGAGAGGGATAGTACTAAACAGATACGTGTTAAAATTAAAGATTTAAAAGATACTTTGAATAAATTATTAAATCAAGAAATAAAATTTGAAAAAGCAGGTAAAATAATAAATACCCGAGTTAAATAATGACCTGGTTCACAAAAACATTAAAAAAATTCTTTGAATTAGATAGATTTAATTTTAATAAGATAGTTTTAACAAAAAATGTAGTTGATACAATAATAGAATTTGCAAAAAGATCTTATCCTCTCGAGTTCATAGCTTTTTTACAAGGAAAAATTGAAAATAAAACTTTAAAAATAAATTCTTTAATGTATCAACATTTTCAATCATCTCAAACTTCTGCAGCATTAAAAGCAATTTTACAACCCTTAACAAATGCTATTGGTTCTGTTCATTCTCATCCGAGTTTTTCTAATTTACCTTCTGAACAAGATTTAAGATTTTTTAATAAAAATCCAGGAATTCATTTAATAATTTGTCATCCATTTAAAATTGAAAACATCGCTGCTTATGATTATCAAGGGAAAAAAATTAAGTTTTAAGATAATCTAAACTTTTATAAACACCTTTATTTAAAATATTTTTATGGGCGCGTAGATCAGCCCGGAGTATTACTTAAGAGTATGGGCAATAGATCGTTCCCTCGGCATGAAAATTTAAAAATTTTGCTTTGGAGAGGCCTCGGGTTCAAATCCCGACGCGTCCATTTTTTAAAATGAATCAAAAAAGAGCATTAAAACAATTGAAAGCATTAAAAAAATTAAGTTCTAGATTAAGGTTAGCTGCACAAGGCTGGCATAAACCATGGAAAATTCTTATTACAACAATATTATCAGCAAGAAACAGAGATAGTAAAACAATACCAATCGCTATTTCTTTATACAAAAAATATACTTCTTTAAAAAAATTAGCAAATGCAAATATTAATGATATTCAAAAAATAATAAAACCAATTAATTATTACAAAACAAAATCAAAGAATATAATAAATTGTGCTAAGATTCTAATTAAAGACTACAAAGGTAAAGTTCCTTTAGATTTTGGTAAATTAATTAAATTACCTGGTGTTGGTAGAAAAACAGTAAATATTTTATTAATTGAAATGGGTAAAAAAGCAATAGCTGTAGATACTCATGTTGCATTTATCTCTCAAAAACTTGGATGGACCAAAAATAAAAAATCTCATAAAATCGAAGAAAATTTAAAAAAATTATTTCCAAAATCATATTGGAGAAAAGTTAATCTAATTCTAGTTAGATTTGGCCAAACTTATAGCAAAAGAAGAAAATTAGAACTTTTAAAAAAAATAAAAAGGATTAGATAAACATGAAAAATAAGCGACTTTTAATAATTTTTTTAGTTATTATTTTGACAATAATTTTATTAGTAAGTTTAAGTCCAAGTTATTTTGGCCATATAATAAAGCAAAATATCAAGAAACATGATTACCTTGCTATTTTTATATTCACCTTTTTATCTGATTTTATTGACCAACCATTAGGTCCTGAACTTATTGCAGTTATAAGTTTATGGTTTAGATTAAATTTCATATATATTGGTATAGTATCTTTATTAGGGACATGGTCTGTCAGTTTAGTTAATTATTATCTAGGTAAAAAAATTTTATCTGATAATATAGAAAGTTTACATAGATCTAAAAAATACCAAAAAGCCTATTATTTTCTAAGTAAACATGAGGATTTTGGTTTATTATTATCTGCTATTCTTCCCATTGTACCTTATACAATATGTACATGGCTTGCAGGAGCATTCAAAATGAAAATAAAACATTTCCTTTTGTATGGTATGCTACCAAGAGTTCTTAGAACATTTTTTGTAATGTTAGTTTTCTATTTATCTTTTAGATAAAACAAAAATCTTTATTAATGTTCAATCTAACTCTAAAACCATGCCGATGTAATTTAGCGGTAAAATGTCGCTCTCATAAGGCGAATATCGGGGGTTCGACTCCCCTCATCGGCATTAAAATATATCAACACTCAATAAATTTTTAATATGCTCTCTTCTAATCTTAAATAAATCTTTTTTATTCTTAACTTTGTTGATTACATCAGAAACCTTACTTCCAGTTAATATTTTTGGTAAAATAACATAATCAGCTCCAGCTTTATATAATTCTAAAGCTTGCTCTATATCATGAGCAGTAACAAAAACCAAAGCTTTTCTATTTTCTTTTTTAGTATGCTCTATTAAAAACAAACTATCTTCTTCATTTGGTATACTAGAAATAATAATTTTAGCATTTTTTATACCAGCTTTTTTAAGAATTTCATAATTTATAACATCACCATATAAACATGGTATTTTTCTCCTTATTAATTTTTTAATAACTTCAGGGTTATAATCAATAACTAAAAATTTCTTTTTATGTCTAATAAAATCTTTAATAAACATACTACCAGTTCTATGCCCACCAAATAAAATTATATCATTTTTAATATTTTTTTCTAAATATTCTAATTTATGTTCTCTAAATTCTATTTTTTCAAATGGAAGAAGTATATTCATAAATTTACTATACAACCTATTGTCATATTTAATAAAGTAAGAAGTTAAAACAATGCTTATAACAGCTAATAAAACAGTAAATGAAAAAATATCCTTAGAGATATGACCTAATAATAAACCTAATGATACTAATATTAAAGAAAATTCACTAATTTGTCCTAATGATACTGCAGTTAAAAAAGATGTTCTATTTTCATAACCAAATAATTTTGTTAGAATAAATATTATAAATGGTTTTATTATTACAATCAATAATAAAAAATATAATAATGGTAGTAACATAAAATTAAATTCATTTAAATATAATTGCATACCCAAACTAACAAAGAACAATAATGCAAAAAAATCTTTTAATGGTGAAACTTTTCCTATAATATCTAGATTATATGGTAAACTTGCTAAACTTAATCCAGCTAAAAATGCTCCTACTGCTATTGAAAATCCAATAGATATAGCCAATAACGAAAATAAAAAACATATGCTAACAGCACATAAAAATAATAATTCTTGGGATTTAGCAGCATTTTTAAATACATAAGGTAAAAAGTATAAACTTAATAATATAGCAACTAAAAATAAACCAAAACCTTTTACTAATGCTACACTTAATGTAAAAAATGAAAATTTATTAAAAGTATTCAACAAAGATAATAATAATATAACTAATATATCTTGTATTAATAGCACACCAAATATAATTCTACCATGTAATGTATCTAATTCATCTTTATCAGATAATAACTTTACAACAATCATTGTGCTACTAAAAGCTAATATAAATCCAATATAGATAGATTCTATATCACTAAAACCAAAATGTAAACTACCATAATATCCTAAGAAAAAAGTTGCAGCAACTTGGAAAATTCCTACAAAAGAAGAAACGAAACTAATCTCTTTTAATTTTCTCAAATTTAATTCTAAGCCAACTATAAATAATAAAAAAGCAATACCAATTTCAGATAAAGTACTTATTACATCTTGATTTTTTATTATACCTAAACCTATTGGTCCTAATAAAATTCCACTTAAAATATAGGCTGGTATTATTGGTTGTTTTAATAATCTAGCTAAATAAACAAAAATAGTTGCTACTATAAATATCACAATAATATCAAAGAATATACTACTCGAAAGACTAACTAAATTACTCAATTAATACACCTCTTTTTAACAAATATTTATTTTAGAATATATTTAAAGTTTTCTAGTTCAATAATATTAGAAAAACCAAAATTTGTTCTTTATAGGAGGGAATATTTTTTTATCAAATAAAACTCTTTTTTCATATTTAAAGTCTAATCTTGCTAATTCAACAGTGCCTACAAGTTTGGTGTTGGTATCTCCACCTAAATTAATAATTATGTCTATTCCATTAGGATTAGATTTTGTTTTACCTACATATAAATAAGTAATTTGTAATAATCCATTAAGCCAAACATCACCACTTTGGTATCTACCTTTCTTAATAATTTGTGTTATTTCTGGAATACCTTCTATAGAATCTTTTTTTAAGACATCCATAACAGTAATCATTCCATGACAATCAGTAATTCCAATATCCCCACAAAGACAATAATCTTTTATTCCTCTACTTGGATATAAAATTTCATAATCTTTAGCTTCTCTATCAATTAATTCTACTAATTTACTTCCAGAAATTGGATTTGCCATCATACTCCCAGTTATAACATGAGCATATTCCCCATTAGGATCATAATCTTCCAAGGCATTAACTTTCCATTCTAAAGGAACAGATACCCCTTCTCTATTTAAATCTCTCATCATATCTAAAGAGGCATAATTAACTTTTGGTTTTTTATCCATAACATCAAAAATTAATTGTTCTATTTAAATATTTAGATTCTTAAAAATAAGAATTATAATACAAATAAAAATAAAAAAGAATAATTATTTAGTTTTCTTTAATATAATTTCTATTGTAGATACTCTAACTTGTCTGCCTTCTTTATTCTTAAATTCCTCACTATCTATTTTTATATTCTCTACAGCAATTTGATTCTCTAGAAATCTTTTAGTGGCTACTTCTGCTATATCAACAGCTCTGCTAATGAATTTACCTCTTGCTTTAATCACTATCTCATTTGCACTTTGTGTTGTAAACTGCATAACAACCCCTGTCACATAGTTCATAAATGGTTTTCCACCAATAAAAACTGTATGTTCATCGCTTACCATTTTTCACTCCTCCATTCATTTTTTCTCTTGTTTTACTAGTCTGGTTGCATAACCAGCTATGATATTTCTTAGTTTTTTACTTGGACTACTAAGTAATTCGCCTACTATTTGTTTATTATGTTCAAAGTCATTCTTAAATCTATCTTTATGCTCTTTATATAATTTCAATGTTGTTCTTTTAATCAAAGTAGTTTTTATTCTTCCCATATTATCTAGAAATGTTCTAATTAAAATAACCTATTTAAACCTTTCTAATATATAAATAAATCTTTGTACTCTATCTTTTTCATCGTAATAAGGTATTGGAATATCAATTTTTTCATATGGTTTATATATTTTAAAATTAAAAGGAATTATTTTTATAAAATTTATAGAAACCTCTCCTTCATTAGTTCTAAATCTTGGCACAACAAAAACAATTTTATTTTCAACAATTTTTTGTAATTCCTTAAAAACTTGCATATATAAATTTTCTAATTCATTTGCTAATATTTTAGCTTCATTAAAACTCAATAATTTTTTTAAATAAGGTCCTAAATATGGCTCTGTTACAACTACATTTACATGTTTAACAAATTTACTTAAATTTCTAGCATCTCCATTATAAACTTGATATTTTCCTTTATATTTTTCACCTAACCATTTTAAATTTTCTTTACATTGCATAACACTTTTTTCATCATTATCTATGCCAATAACATTCATATTCATTAATAATGCCTCTTGTAATATTGTTCCAATACCACAAAATGGATCTAATAAAATAGAATTTTCTTTAGCTTGACTTAAATTAATCAAAATCTTAGCCAACCTTATAGAAATAACTTTTAAAGGATCAAAATTAGGTCTTTTTTCATCTCTTTTTTTATATTCACTTGGATCATAAACAGCTATTACTCTAGCCATTTTGCCTTTATAGATAATTAATTCTAAATCAACATTAACAGATTTACTAGGCATTATTTGTGTTTCATCTTTTTTAGGCTTAACATATATTGCTTTTAATCCTTCTAACTTCAATTTTTCTTTTACATATTCTTTAATATTATCAATGTTACCATCATAACTTGTTATAGCATATCTTATTTTGTTTTCTTTACCTAAATACAATTGTTTTTCCTCAAAGAAATCTGCTATTTTCAAAGTTCCACCTAAATCTTTAATCATTTTTCCAAAATCAATATCTTCAATTTCAAAAATAGCAAATTGTTTATTATACTCAATTAAAGAATGTTCAACAAACCTTGCTTTCAAATAACTTATTATTTCTAATAAACTTAATTCTGGGTCTCTACCTAAAATAAAAATATATTTCTTCATATTTTTTTAAAAATTAAATAGCCTTTTAACTCTTTATTAATATATTCCTCAGCTTTTTTACTTAATTCTCCATTACTCAAAAATAAAACAGGTAATTTTTTACTTTGACCTTTATTATAAACTAAACTCAAATCCCCTTCATTTATTTTTTTCTTATTTCTAGCAGCTAAATAAAAGTCTAATTTCCCTAATCCAGATTGTACTTTAACAATCATATCAATTTCTTTGTTTTTCTTTATTATTTCTTGATTTACAACAGAAACGTTATTTTTATTTATATAATCATTAATTAATTCATAGAAATTATCTTCAATTTTTTTAGCTTTTTTTACAATCTTTTTCTTTTCAACAATTTTAGGTTCTTTTATTTCTATTTTAGGTTCAATTTTCTGTTCTTTAACTTCAATTTTTGGTTTCTCTGTATATTTATCTATAAAACTCTTAAATTCTTCATCTGTTATTAAATGCCATAACCATAATAAATGTTCTTCATTGTTTACCTTTTGTTTTAATGGAATAGCAAAATCCCTAATACTTCTTAAAGCAACTCTTATTGCAGGCGGGCATTCTTTATCAAAAAGTACTTTATCTTCTTTTAATATATCATAAGCTTCTTTTTCTCTTTGAGGTAGATTATCATATAATATATTTAATTTATTTTCTTGACCTTTAACATAATAAACCGGGCTACCACCAATTTTAGCATGACTTATTAAAACATCTTTTCTAGAAACTAGTTCAGAAAGAACAGCACTAGCATACATTATTTCTCTATTTATTATCTTACTAACATGAACTGGCAAAATAGGTCCATTTTTCCTTACATAATCTAAAACATATGCTCTTAATTCTGACATAATTTAATTTTATTTTAGAAACTATTTAAGTTTTATTGTTCTATAAGTTAAGGTCTCAACCATCTACACTCATAATATGTGCAATCAAATTCGTCGTCGACAATTGCAAGTAATAACCTTTTTCTTGTAGAATGAGCTACTCTATTTTTAGCACTGAAATCATACCAAGTTAAAGTTTCTCCTTCATGTACTGGAAAAACAATCCATTTAGCATGATCTTCTCCTGGTTTAACACCTCTATCATAAACTCTAAAATCAGCTCCGAATTTCAAAGCAGTTTTAATTATATAACCCCTATTCCTAATATCTTTATAAACATTATATCTAACCCAAAAATTAGGCTCAACTTTTTTTGCTTTTTTTATAAAATCATCTTGTTTTATTTTTTTACCTTTATCATCTAATATTTCTATTTTTTTCTTTTCTAATAAATACAAACCCTCAACTAAAGAATACCAAATTTTACCTTCTTTTAACTCTCCAAATCTACTTTGTTCATATAGTTCCTTACTTTCTTGTGTTTCTTCAGCAAAAACCTTTTCTCTAGAAAAAACAGCTTTTATTTTATCTTCTGTCATATCTAATATTAAACATAAACTATTTAAAATCTTTTTGGTTTAATATTATTAATGAAATTACAAAAAATTAAGGTAATATCATTTTCAATAGCTGTATCAATATTCTTAGCAGCATTATTTGTTTTAGAAGAAATATTAGCACCATTACAAACAATTAATTTTGTATTATTTGGTTTTACAGCAGCATTTGTAGCAATAACAGTATCAATTTTATTCTATAACACTAGTAAATCCAAACTAAAATTTTATTTTGATAAAAAAATAAAATTTAATGTTATGAGCATACAAAAAATAAGTGTAATAAAATTTTCACTAGTTGTTGCTCTATATGAAGGTTCAATATTTTTAATCATGTTTTTAATTCGAGATTTATTCCCTGCAAATTTATTAGATAATATTTTATTTGGTCTTATATCAGGTTTTTTTGGAGCAGTAATAGCAACATTAATATACAACGTAATTTGCTTAAAATTTAATGGAGTTGAATTTAAAATAAAATGAAAATAATATTTTTAGGAACTTCATGTATGGTCCCAACTAAGCAAAGAAATCATATATCTATTTTACTTAATCACAAAAATGAAAATATTCTAATAGATTGTGGTGAAAACACTCAACGCCAATTAAAAATAGCTAATATTTCTCCTACAAAAATTACTAGAATTTTAATTACACACTGGGATGGTGATCATGTCCTAGGTTTACCTGGTTTAATACAAACTCTAGCAGCTAATGAATATAACAGAACTTTATATATTTATGGTCCAAAAAAATCTAAAGAATTTGTTGTTAATATGCAAAAAACTTACAACTTAAAAGACAAAATAAAATTCACAGTTACTGAAATAAAAAAAGATGGTCTTTTCTTAAAAGAAAAAAATTTCTCAATATTAGCATATCATTTAAAACATACATCTACATGTTTAGGTTATTCTTTTATTGAAGGTGATGTAAGAAAAGTTAATATTGATGTTCTTAAAAAATATAGAATACCCCAAGGACCAATAATTGGTAATCTTCAAAAAGGTCTAAATATTAAGTATGAAGATAAAATAATTAAATTTGAAGAAGCAACTTATCTAAAAAAAGGTAAAAAAATATCAATAATTTTAGATACCTTACTAGTACCTAATTGTTATAAAATAGCTCAAGATTCAGATTTATTAATTTGTGAAGCAACTTTTGCTAATGAGCTTGAAAATAAAGCTAAAGCATATAAACATTTAACAGCAAAACAAGCAGCACAGATAGCAAAAACTTCTAATGTTAAGAAATTAGTTCTAACGCATTTTTCTCAAAGATATAAAACAACTCAACCTTTACTAAAAGAAGCAAAAAAAATCTTTAAAAACACAATTGCTTCTAAAGATTTTATGAGTTTATTTCTTTAAGTAACTGTTAAACAAAAATATATTTGCCCATACACTTACAACTAATGTTCCAAAAGAACTTAAAGATTGTATAAATTCTCCTACATATGGTATCAGACCAAGTATACTAAAAGCCATTGAAACTGCTAAAGCAACTAATATTATCATACATAAAATAACTAAACTATATCTATTATTATTCTTAAAAAATTTATAACTTAAACTAATAGCCTTTCTAGGATCACTATTTTTAGTAAATAATATTACATATTTAAATAACAAACTTAAAAATACTATAATTGCTAATACAACTAAAAATAATATACTTAAAACAGTTGCAAAAGACCCTAATTGTAATGCTGTGAGAATAGCATATATTATTATTACCCCAACGACAACAGCTAAATATATTAAAAAAGTCCATATTTTAATATTAAATATTTTCCAATAAAATTTTTTAATATAGCCTAAACCATTTTGTATACTTGCTTTTTTCTTTTTCATAACATCTTTAATCATTCCAAATTTAGTTGCTACAACTGCAATACTAAAAAAGAACATTGTAACTAAGAATATAATTGCAACTGTTATTATTGTACCTAAATTATTAGTAATTAAAGGCATTATATCTTGTATATTTTCAGAATTTAAATTTAAAGGAATATTTTTTAAAATTTCAGATAATCCTGTTATATACAACAAAAAATAACCTAAGACCATTATAAATATGATATTAATTAAATCTGGTAATAATAGAACAATATTATTTCCTAATTCTGACCAACTTTTTTTAAAGTTTGTTTTATACATTATAACACCTCTTTTATATTTTTTAAAGTTGTGGTACAATTACCTTTATTATAGCATAATTTTCATATCTTATATCTCTTGGAAATGCTTTAACATTTGTAATTTCTAACCCTGGTATAATATATATATTTTCAGTATAACCCTCTCTTATTCTAATTAAATTTTCATTATTAACATTTATCTTAATTGAATGGTCTTCATAATCAATATCTTTTAAAGTAATTGTCAATAACTCTCCTTTTACTTTTATAGGTTTATCAATATTAACTAAATATTCATCTGGTTTTTCTGTATATTTGTTTATTTTTAAAATAACATAATTTTTATTAGGATCAACATAATCATAATTTATCCTTTTACTTGTAATTTCTAATCCATCTATAATTTCCATATAATTAGTTTCTTTGATTTCTCTTTCAACACCATTAACTTTAACAACAATCTTACCTTCATTATCCATGCTAACTAGTGTAACCTCTTTATCCCATTGATTTAACATTTTTATTTCATTAATTTTAAATTGATATTCATCACTCGCTAATTGAGTTTCTTGTGGTTTTTCTTTTGCTATATTTTCATCTTTGTCACAAATATTATTATCATTATTATCCAAACAACAAGAATTACCGACTTTAATATAAGGCTTATTACAACTTGTACAACCTGTTAATAATAAACTAAATAACATTAAAGAAAATATAGAAAATAAAACTATTTTCTTATTTACCATTTTATTTTCTTAAACCCCTTATTAAACTATGAATCCCCCAACCTATTAGGAACCCAAGAATAGCTGCAAATAAATAATTTATTTCTGGAGGAAATTTTATTCCTGGTATAATCAATACAATTAAAGGTAGGATTATTATACCAACAGCCCAACCACCAAAAGGTACTGAAATCGCGGCTAAGATTGCTCCAATCCAACTTCCCAACATCCTAAATGGATTATATGATTTTTCCAAAATATTTCACCTTATTTCTTAACTTTTTTCTTTATTTTATCTTTTAAATTTAATTTTTTTAATAATTCTTTATATCTATTTCTAATTGTAACCTCTGTTACTCCAGCAATATCAGCTACTTCTCTTTGAGTTCTTTTTTCATTATTTATTAAAGCAGCTACATATAAACTTGCAGCAGCTATTCCAGTTGGTCCTCTACCAGATGTTAACTCATTTTCCTCTGCTTGCTCTAATATTTCAACAGATTTACTTTGAGTTTCAGCATTTAATTTCAAAGCACTTGCAAATCTTGGAATATAATCAACAGGATTACTTGGTAATATTCTTATACCCAATTCTCTTGTTACAAATCTATAGGTTCTTCCTATCTCTTTTTTATCAATTCCACTTGCTTCTGATAATTCATCCAATGTTCTAGGCACTTCATGTCTTCTACAAGCAGCATATAAAGCACCTGCAACAACAGATTCCATTGATCTTCCTCTAACTAAACCTCTTTGAACAGCCATAGTATAAATTCTAGCGCTTTCTTCTTCTACAGATTTAGGCAATTTTAAATAAGAAGCAACTCTTTTTAATTCAGCTAGTGCTAATTTTAAATTTCTTTCAATAGCAGTACTTATTCTGTATTGCCATTTTCTTAATCTAAAAAACTTATTTCTTTCTTTACCTTTTAATTGAAAAATGTCTCCTTTATGACCAACATCAGTTCCTAAACCGCGATCATATTTAGTATAGGTCATAGGAGCCCCTACTCTTCTTCTTTTAGCAGCCTGATCAGAATCAAATTCACGCCATTCTTGACTGAAATCAATCATTTTTTCTTCTATAACTAATCCACAATCTTTACAAATAATTTCTCCTTTCTCTTTATTTAGAATAAGATTTATGCCACCACATTCAGGACATTTTTTTATATATTTAACCATTTAGAGCCCCCTAGGAAATATAAACTTGATAACAATAATCTTTAAATAGAATTTTAATAACTAGTATATAAAGTTGCCGATTTTATGGGCTTTGGCTATAAACCTAAAAAATCTACTATCGAATTATAAAAACTTGAAGGAATACCAGAACTTACAGGTATTTTAATATTAGTATTTAATTCAATGTATTTACTTATTCTTTCTCTATAATGTGTATTTGCTTCACAAGGAGAGCTTTTTTTTGATGGTCTTTCTCCTTTTGGTCTAAAGTTTTTAGGTTTTTCATAATCTTGTAATTTAACAAGTATTTCTTCTAATTCTGTTCTTGGAATACTTATATTACAAGGTCTAAAAGGTGTTTTTACATCTAATAAAATAGATATTTCATCAAGTAATTGCATTTTATATTTCATTTTAGAATTTTATTTTTTAATGTGGTATTTAAAAGTACAGGATAGCAACCCTTACCTCTGAGTGTACATTCAACTTCAGTCATGTAAAAAGAGTATTTATTTTCTCTATATTCCCTCCACATTTTAGTTTTAAAATTGGGTAGGACATATAAAACATGTAATTTTCCAATAGGCGCAAATCCATTTGAATCACCTCTAAAAAGATCTTTAGTAGATATTATTCTAAGTTCCTTAGATGTTCTAAGATATTCAGGATGCTTATCAAAAAATGAAGATAGTTCCTTTAAAAAAGTTTTATCATGAAGTGTTTTAATAGCTATTAAACCTTCTTTTGTTAATCTCTTTCTTAAAGTGAGTCTTTCTTCTAAATTCTTGCCCATAATAAAGAATATTAAAATTCATTTTAAATATATTTATCTTGTAGAATAAGTATATTATAATATTTATTTCTCAATCAAAACAGCATTTATAGTCCCATGTTGTCCAGGTCTAGATGTTATTTTAGCATCACCTTTCTCTGTTTTAATAATAGCACTTTTAGTAATAATATTTCTTCTTATAAAATGTCTGTTAGCAGGATTATCTATAATACCTTCAATTTTAACTTTATAATTTTTCTTAGTTTTAGGATCATAAACATTAGCAAATTCAGTTACTAAAACTTTTGTTTTAAAATTTTTACCTCTAACTCTAACTCTTTTGATTTTTCTTTTTCCAATTTTAGTATGTATTGGTAAACTACCATGTTCTCTTAATTTACTTTTTCTTATAGCTCTATATCTACCACCACTTATTTTTCTTTTAGATCTAAATTGGAATATTGCCATGTCCAATCTAAAAAAGAATATATTTATAAATATTATGTTTATAATTTAAAAAATGCAAAAAGAGGTTTACTTAGTTTCTAGTGTCAAATGTAAATCTTATTCTCAAAATGAAGTTGATTTAGCAGTATTAAAATCAATTAATTTAATTGGTGGTATTAAAAAATATATAAAAAAAGGAGATAAAGTTTTAATAAAAGTAAATGCAGTTGGTTCTCATTCTCCAGATCAAGCAGCAACAACACATCCTGCTTTAGTTAAAGCTATTATTAAACTTGTAAAAAAACAAAAAGCTTTTACTTTTATAGGAGATGATCCAGCAGGTTTAGCAAAAATAAAACAAGTTTCTAAAGCAACAGGATTTGAAAAAATTTCTAAAGAAACAAAAACACCAATTGTAGAATTTATTAATCCAGTAATTTACAAAGATCCAAAAGGAAAAATAATAAAACAATTTAAACTATCTGGCAAGATTAAACAATTTGATGTAATAATTAATGTTCCAAAATTAAAAACTCATTTATTAACACTTTACACAGGTGCTATTAAAAATCTATATGGTTTTATTTCTGGAATGGAAAAAGCAAAATATCATTACAGATTTCCTGATAAATATTTATTCACAGATTTATTATTAGATTTATATCTATTATTAAAACCTCAGCTAACAATAATGGATGCTATTACTTGTATGGAAGGTAATGGTCCTGTTGGTGGTGATAAAGTTAATTTTGGCTTAATTTTAGCTAGTAATGATTCTCTAGCACTTGATACAGTTGCTTTAAATTTTATTAAATTATATAATCAAGCTCCTTTAATCAAAGTTGCTAAAAAAAGAAAATTTCCTCAATCTAATTTAAAGAATATACAATTCTATGGAATTAAAAAATATAAAAAATTCAAAAAACCAAGATCTCATTATTTTGGTATTCTAGGCATTTTCCTTACAAAATTTAGAAATTTAATATCAGCTAAACCATATGTTAATGAAAGATTATGTATTTCATGCGGTACATGTGCTAATTTCTGTCCAGCTAAAGCAATAAAGATAAAAAATAAACTACCTAATTTTGATTACAAAAAATGTATAAGATGCTATTGTTGTAATGAAATCTGCCCACAAAGAGCAATTTACTTAAAAAAACCATTATTATTAAGATGGTTTTAAAAAGAAAAGCTTTAAATATTGTCTTAATACTTAAAAAAATAACTATTATGGGGGTTACACATGGAACAAGACAGACCATTAGATGCATTAAATAATTCCAGAAATAAGAGAGTTATCCTTGAACTAAAAAACGGAAAACAGTTTGCAGGCAAATTAAAAGCATTTGATATACACATTAACACAGTACTAGAAGATACAGAAGAACTAGAAAACAATCAAGTTAAAAGAAAAATTGGAACTTCTTTCATAAGAGGAGATACAATAGTTTTGATAGCTGTAGATTAAAATGACAAAAGGAACTTCTTCTATGGGTAAGAAGTCTGGTAAAAAGAACTTTATCAGATGTCGTAGATGTGGTAAAAAAACATATCATGTTAGAAAGAAGAAATGTAGTTCTTGTGGTTTTGGTAAATCCACTCGTTTAAGAAAGTATGCATGGATGAAGAAAAAAAGATCTAAAAGAAGTTACCATATAAAGTAAATATTTTTAAAGTATAGAATTCTTATTTGGTTATATGTGGGGGTGCCGGAGTGGTCAAACGGACATGAGATTAATCCTTGATTAATCTGTTAAGCTTAGGACCATGTGGCTTAGTGCCTACCCAGGTTCGAATCCTGGCCTCCACACTTATTCATATTTTTCTATAAAATAACACAAAAACATTCTATAGAAACCTAAAATTAAAAATAATGGTAAAAATAAAAACAAATAATTTAAATCTTTACTTTCTAAACCCAAAACACTTTGTTTTAAAAATAAATATGAAAATGGAATCATAATTACAAATAAGATTGTAATCAATAACAAAAACAAAGGAAATAAAATATAAACCTTTTTTAAAGCAATTTTAAAACTTTTTTTAATTAAATTTTTAATAAGATATTTATTAATTAAAGAATAAACTATAAAGTTATAATACCCTATTATTAAAAATAATATTAAATAAAATAAAAATCTAAATATTAATGAACTTAAAGATGCGCCTTTAAAAAATAAATCAATTATATTAAAAAAACCTAGAAATATAAAAATAAAAATTACAAAAAATGGAATACTTATAATTCCAAATTTTAAAAAATATTTTAAATCAAATATTTTTTTAATTTTATTTTCATGAATTACTCTAAAGATTATCCAATTAGATAACCAAAATAATAAAAATAATATAATTGGAACTAAAATATAAATAAAAAATAAAGCATTTTTTGTTAAGTTATCCATTGTTCTTAATACCATATCTAATTTCATAGAAGCAATGATATCTTTTTGTGTTAAATTTTCTATTTTAGATAACTCAGAACCATAATTTTGTAACACAAATAAATAATTTTTTAATTTATTTTTAACAAAAATTAAAAAATAGAATAATAAACCAAAAAATAAACTGTCAGCTAACAAAAATAATAAAAATTTCTTCTTATACTCATTAAATGTCTTAATAAAAAGATTCATATTTTTATTTTGCTATAATAACTACATTGCTTATCTTGATAATATGACCAAACATAATTTACATAATTTATAATTTGATTATAGTCAGGCCTTAAAATAACTCCACCTTGTGTTTTTATAAAATTATCTTTATGTTTTAAAAATTCCTTGCTATAATCCCATGTTTGCCATTTTCCTTCTTCAGTAATAGATTTACCCTCTTTGTTTCTAGCTAATTCTAATGCTTTATTTATATATGTAATACCACCATTATATGCAGCTAAAGTAAATTTAATTCTCTCATTGTTACTAGGTATCTCAGAAAATCTATTATACAAATAATTTAAATAATTTATACCAACTTTAATATTCTCATCTGGATCATAAACATTTTTTATATAATAAATACCTGTTGCATCTGAATTAAAATAGTTTATATTTAATTGCATTAAACCACATGATTCTTCTTTAGAACATGCATCTTTATTATATGCAGATTCTTGCATTATTAATGCTTTAATTAGTAAAGGATCAAAATTATTTTCTTTAGCATATTTATTTATTGAATCTGAATAAGATAATTTATTACAATAATCTTCAGTTTTGGTTTCTTGAATAGATTTAGTTTTACACATACCACCAGTCATATAACAACCATTTGATCCACCAACTTTACATGAATCTTCTGAACATTCTTTTTCCACATAAGATGAAGAGACTTTTGTTGTATAATCTTGACAAGTTTTTATATCATCACAAGATTTACAACCATCTCCAATTGAATACCACATACTACCATAATAACAATTACCATATTTTCCACTTAAACAATCATTTTCATTACAACCAGATACTGTTACACCAAGTAGTTTAGTGTTACAATCTTCACACTTCAAATTTGATTCCTTAGTAGTTTCAGTTGTTTTTTCAGTTATAGTAATCCATTTTCCTTTATCAAAATCATAATAATATTTATCATCACTTACCAAACCCTTAGCAAAACTCATAGCCCCTATTGCAGTTACTTGTAGATCTTCTGTCAAATATTTGTTATCATTCTTTTTCCATATAGAAGATAAAGTAAACGAATTATCTGGTATCTTATTATTAGATATCTCAACACAAAGATTACCTATATATGAACAATATTTTATTAAACCAACTTTACATGAGTCTCTTTCACATTCATATTTAATATAATCAATAGGTATTCCTTGATTATTATAATCACTGCACTTACTTACTTTAGAGCATGAAAAACTATAACTTGGAATTGTTTCTTCAGAAACTTTATCTTCTTTTTTTATTAAGGTATTTTCAGCAATTGATCTAGCTTTAACTTCTTGTTCACTATACTTAACACAATTACCTTTACAACAAATTTTTTTAATATTTGAAGGTGTGTCAAGAGATTTTATAGTAGTACCATCACAACGTTCTTTATCTATATCACAAATATTTCCTTCTTGATCAGAACAGATTTTTGTAATATCCCCTTTAAGATTAATACACTCACTAGTACAACAGACATAACCTAAATTTAATAAAACATCTGATGAATCTACAATTTTATTATCTTTACACTCTTCAGTTCTTAAATTACAAGGTTTTCCACCTAAACCAAAACAAGTTTTTTTAGTTTCTTGTTCTATAATTACACATTCGCCTTTTTTACAACAAACTTCTTCACTACCTAAAGTATCAGAAACTTTTGGAATATATGCTTTACAAGTTTTTGTGGATAAATCACAAATTTCTCCATTTTGATCTGCACAACTTTTAATTTCTCCTTCAGTATAAACTACACATTTTCCAAAACAGCAATTATCTTCATCAGAAGTTTTTACATTTTCACCTACACAATATTGTTTTGTATAATCACAAACATCTCCATTTAAATCTACCTTACATTTTTTATCAGCATATTCACCTTTCTTAGCAGTATAAATCTTTTTTATTAAATTTTCAGCCCATTGTTTATATGTATTACCCATTTCAAATTGAGCTTTAGCAGCTAAATTTTCATTTAATGTATACTTAACTATGTTTTCATAATCTGTTACAGCACCTTGATAGTTACCTGAATCTCTTAATGATTGAGCTTCATTCATTAAATTACTGATTTGATCATCAGAATATAATTGTAAATCTAATAATCCTTGTTTAGCTAATGCTTCTTCTGCTGATTTAGTTGTATTCAAAGCAGCATCTCTCATTTGAGCATCTGTAATTAAGCTCGAAATACCAGGAACATATAAATAACAAATTCCTAAATCTCTACCATATTGATCTTTACCACAAGTTCCAACAGGTCTCCAATTATCCTGAGTACTAATACTATTTGTTGTAATATCAGGATCATAACCAGAACATTTTCTAATAATACCAGTTTGTGTTAATCCTGTTGAAAATGAACCAATAGCAGCTTGACTTAAACTAATATCACTATAACTTAAACCTTGGTTATTACTTAAAGTTGTTAATCTTCCTGTTTCTGGAACACATTCTTCTTCTTTTGTAATTTGTTTATTTAATTGGTCACTTATATAAATATTATTTAAATAATTAATACCAAAATCACTTGTCACTTTACCAAATCCACATTGAGTTTGAACACCATATCTATTACTTCTTATCTCAACACAAACTTCTTTATATCCAGATACAGCAATAAAATCAATATTCTCATCAGCAAAACCACCTTTTGCTAATTGCATATTATGTACAGGTGAATTATTTTTTCTTACAAATACAGGACTTAATATATCTTTTCCATTTAAATCTCTAGCTCTTAAATAAACACTATATTGTATATTTTCATTTTCACCAGCATATATATGATAATAAACACTATATTGACTCTCACCACCAGCTTTAATATCTGAATATATTTGTTCATCAAAGAATGCTAAAAATTGTGGAGGACTTTCAGGTCTTGTTATCTCACTAAAGAAATCTCCTGCACCAGGAACTTTAGCATAAATAGCAGACTCACAAATTTTACTTCCAATTTCTTCTAAACTTCCTCCTGAATAAGCAGCAAAAACGCCTTTAGCATAATTTTGAGTAAAATATTTTATTGTACCAACAGAATTATCAATGCTTTGTTTAAATCCACCACCATATTCTTGTCCACCTTGCCCACCAAACATACCTTTACTTATTATTCCTAATAATCCACCTTGAACATTAAATATAGCTAATCCTTCTTTCCATAAAATATCACAAATATATATGTTCCTAACTCTATCACATATTCCAACACTTTCTCCACTAGTTTTTGCAACTTTTAAACATTCAGCATATCCTGTTAAGATACTTTTTATGTTTTGTAATCCAGCTAATATTCCTGTTAAACAAACTGGCATCACAATTCCTTGTTTCATATTTGGTAAACACAATGCAATACTTCCAATTATTCCTGTTTTAACAACATTATCAACCTGCCAATTACCACCAGCATTACATCTTGAAGCAGGACATACAACTGGATCACATGCATTAAATAATAATTTACAATCACTAGGACTCATATAATCAACACAATTAGGACCTTGTATTTTAGGAGCAGCTTTCTCAACACCATATTCTTTTAATTTTTGTCCATCACTATATTTTTTATATTGAACATCTTTATTCAAAGTATTAATTTGAGTCTTAACATTTTTAAATATTTCAACATTACTTTGTTTTCCTGTAGAAACTTTCTGTCCTAATACTTCAATTACTCTATCATCTTTGGCTTCTTTAATCATATCATCTAAAGTCCCTAATCTTTGACCAGTTCCTAATTTATCATTAGGATTATATCTCTGATAAACATCTATATTTTTGATTGCTCCAGTGGTTGTATATTCAACTTGTGCATACCTAAATGTATCTATACTTATCATCTCAACTAAACCATCATTCTTACCACCTTGCACTAAAGTAACTTTTTTAGCATACGGATAATTAACACCTTCTGTACTTTTACTAACAGTAACTTCTTGATTATTAATAAAAACCTTATCTCCTTCATTTAATGTCTTGATTGGATTACCACTTTTATCTTTCAGAATATTTCCTTCAAACTTATAAGATCCATCTTTATCTTTCAGAATATTTCGTGTATCAATCTGAGAAACTGTTCTAGAAATTTGTGGATTAACTGATAAATTCATCAGAGTCATATAAGCATCATATTTTTCATTTTTAGAAACTCCAATATTTGTTAGTGATTTATCCCAATTTTTAAAGTAATCATTATATTCTGATTTTGTTTTTTCTTTTTTATAACAATCTAAAATATCAAGACGATGCTGCATAAAGTATGAATTAGCATTTCCCTTATTTAATTCTGTTTCATAATCACCTTTATTATAACCACCACAAAGATTAATTATTTCTTGTTGTGTTTTTGCATCTATATTACTCCATTGAGTTGTTTCTTTAATATTTTTACTAATATCAGCATCAACTTTATTTTTAATAGTATTAACCTCTTCACTTAAATATTTTTTAACATTATATTCATCAGGATTTTTCTTAGCCATTTCTCTGTAATAATATAAATCTTTTTTATCAGCATCACCTAATGTTTTTTCTTTATCAGATAAAGAAGATTCATACTGTTTAGATTTTATTGAATTTATAATTTGTTCAGAATCCTTAACTTCCTTATCAACTTCATCAGAATGCTTAAAAACATATTCTTCATAACTTAATTTTGATTCATCTTTTCCTCTTTGTTCATATCTACTTCTCCAGTTTTCCATGACTTTTTGTCTTGCAGCACCAGCACTGCCAAACATTCCACTTAAGAAATTCTTAGCCCAAACAAAAGCAAAAGTAGCATAACAAAATTTAATCCATACATTATGTACTTTTTCTAAATTAGTTATTATTTTGTCTAATTTATTTACTAAATCTTGTGTTTTATTTATTTCCTCATCCAAAGATTCAGAAAATAATGGTAATCCAATAGCTCTTTTTTCTATTGGTACATGAACATTAAATGTAGACTCGCTTAATGCTTTTTCTTCACTTGGAAGTATTGATATCCAAGCCTCTCTTTTCATATCAATTTTCTTTAAAGTTAATCTTACTGGTTTTGAACTAGGACCATATTGAATGCTTACACTACTTCCAACTTTAATAGTTTTAGTATCACCCAATTGTCCAGTACTCTTAAAAAAAGATTTTATTATAACATTATCTCCATTTATAGTATCAACTTTCCAAATCCAATCACTACTATCTTGATTTATTAATTCTCCTTCTTCACAAATGTTTTTTTCTGCTGAATTTACTTTTTTACAAACATCTTCAGGTAGATTTTTATCATCTCTAGCTTCAAAATATGCTTTTGGTCTACTTCCAGTATCTGTTTTTTGGTCAAAACTATCTATTGTAACACTAATCATATTACCATTATCATCTAATTGTATAGTATCACTCTCAACATTTGATTTTAAAGAATTTATTTCATTATTTATCATATATTGATTAGTTTTTACAAAATTAGTATTACCATAATTAGTTATTAAATCATTATAAGCTGCTAAAGCCCTAATATTGTCATTTAATATTTTGTATATTTTACCAATTTCAAATTGAGCTTTAGCTTTTAAATCATCTGGATCTGCAGCATTTAATAATAATGTCTTAACTTTTTGATAAGCAGTTATAGCATTTTGATAGTAACCACTAGAATCTTTTTTTGTAGTTGCAGAAACTTCATATTTTTTTAAAAAGTCATCAATATCTGTAACTTTATTTAAATATTCTTGACTATATTCATTTTGTTTAATTTCTTTTTGTTGTAATAAATTATCTAATGTATTAATACTATTTGAATCTGTTATCTCTTTGGACTGATCTCCAAAAACACTACTCCATTTTGAATTTATTTTAATAAAAGTAACAGTATTAATAAGATCTCTATTTACTCCTTCAATTTTTCCTTCAATACCTTCTCCTATACTACCACTAACAACTTTTAGATATAAATCACTAAAATCATCAATATTATAACTCTCTTTAGTATATTCACTTGGGTTTATATCTTTATATTTATTAGCATAATTATCTCGTATCTTTAATAAAAATTGCTTAGCAATTTCTCTTTCATCATTATCATTTGATGTTGCAACAATATTTTTTAAATTAGTAACAAGATCATCATAATTTCCTTGAGCTTCTTGATATTTTGTTTCTATTTGTTTATATTTATCTGTTCCAGCTAGATTAACATTTACAGTCTCTTTATATCCTAAAGTTGTTTTACCACCACCTAAAAATTTTAATAAGGATTTTTCTCCATTTACATTTCTTAATTCAGCTGTAATATCCTTTTTACCATCTTTATCTAAAATAGTAATCTTCTCAACTCTCCATTGAGATCCACTATATAAAGTAGAACCTTCTTTCAAAACAGTTTTTATATATTTATCACCAGTAAATATAGAAGCTCTAACTAAATTAGTAGTTCCTCTAATTTCATTTACTTTAATTTGATAACTACTAAACAACTGTCCAAGATTACCAATATCACTCAAACCACCTGTTTTATAAGTTTTTAAAGAACTAGAACTACTTCCAGCATTAACATTTACAGAATTAACCTGATGTAATGAATCATCATAAATAACAAATGTAACATCTTTATCTCTAACTTGACTAGCTCTTATGTATCCATTAAAAAATTTATGGCTATCTTTATCTTTCAACCAATCTGTTTCTGTTTGTTCTTGTAATACATCTTGATATTCACCAAAAGTCAAACCTTCTGAAACTGAAAATTCAATTCTTGCTACCATTTCAATATTTATTTCATCAGGAACATCTGCTTCTTTTGGGATTCTTCTTATTGGAATTACTAAATAACCTAGATTATCATATGTTGGAGTACCTTTGGGTGGATAATATCTTGGAGTTCCTATATATACTTGTTTTACACTACTACTTGAGCTAGAAATAGGCTTAGAAATATTTATACTTATATTAGATTTTCCTTTATTTTTTAATGGTCCTGTTGTTACATTATAACTAAGTATATGTATATTTTTTATTTTAGGTATAGTAATACTAGGATTAGTTGGAACTCCACCCAATAAAACTTGAACATTAACATCTTGTTCTTCAATTAATGAACTTTTTAAAACTTTAGGGAAATAATCCATAGCATTAACTATTATTTCTTCCCCAATATAATTCTCAGGAATTTCCACATTACTAAATGTAACATTTGAGGTAACTATATCAGCATAAGCAATAGGTAAAGTAATAAATAATATTACACAAAACATTGCTACTAATTGTTTATACATTTCTAAACTCCGGTAATCTTACATTCTTATTTTTGCTATTATCCAAAATATTTTTATAAATTGAATTTAATTCAGTAAATGTAGTTGGTATTTTCTCAAATGGTGAATAAACCACTAATGTATTTGAATTGACTAAATCCTGTCTATTAACACTAAAATCAAATTCAGCTCCTCCAGCAACAATTTGATCTAATATAGTCCCCAGTATAGTAGTTTCAGTACATTCTTTATCAGTCATCCCAATTAAACCAAATATACCACCTTTTGGTTTATCATAACAATAAGGAATTACTTGATCACCAATTTTTATTCCATTTTCATTTTGATACATTGTATAAACTTTAACATAATAATCTCCAGCACTTAATTTTATTGTGCGCATATCAGGATATACAACACTTGTACTATAATCTCTATCTTTACTTTCAAATGTTATCATAACTTGTTCTTTATCACCAAGTGCTAATAAATTACCATCTTTAATTAATTTAACATCTAAATTTTTCTCATAAATTGGTTCTAATATTATAGATAAAGTAGCTTCTACATTACTAGAAATCATAGTTTTTTCTTTACTATAACCTTCTTTTTCAGCTATAACAAATCCATTCATACATTGTGGAAATTTTTCTTTTAAGTAAATTTCACCATTACTTTGCATTTTTGTTTTTCCTATATCACAAGTACTTGTAAAACAATTAAAAGAAATACTAGCATTCCTTAATGGAACCATATTACCAACAGCATCATAAGTTAATACATAAATTGTCATATCAGTTAATTTATTTTTACAAATTATACTATCACTACTATAATCTTGATCAACAATAAATCTATTTTCTCTTGCTTGATTATGATTTATGATAACTTGAGTAGCAAATTGGAATGATCCTTTATCATCACTAACTGTTATCAAAACTGGATATTTAATATCATATACAAAATGATAATTATTCAAACAAAATAAACTCATTAAGAAACTAGTAACACCACTTTCAGATGTATAAGAACTTCCTTTTAATATCTCATTTCCTGGCTCTATATCAATTGCAAAAGGCCAATCTTTATTATAAGCAAAATTAACACTAACTTCATTATTGTCTAAACCAGTATCTTTTATAACATAATATTCATGATCTTTATTTACAGAATAATTAGTACCTTCAATTTTGTAATATGGAATATTTATTTCTAAAATATTTTTAAAATCTTCTATTACTTTTGTTTTAGTCCATATCTTAGGTGCACAATTAAAATCAATTCCATTATAAGGAATTTCTTTATATGTAACCATAAAATCTAAAGTTTTTTGTTCTAAGAAATATTCACTATTTTCTTTATCTTGTATTTTTTTAGCAATTTTATATAACTTACCCAAACTACTATCTTTGTTTACAAAAAATTCATCTAAATTAAATGTAAAATCTTCTCTAGCAATAGTCATAGGCATATTAACATTTATTAAGATTTCATTATCACCAATTTCAGTTTGAGTTTCTATTTTGCCATAACTTATTTCAAAATCTGGAAATAAATAAAAATGATTTAAACAATTTTCTAGATTATCATTAATATAATTATTAATTTGTTTTTCAATATCATTTAAAGTTGGAATTTGATTTTTTTGAATCCCATTAGCACTTTCATAATACCAGTATATTGTTCTTGAACTTCCTCTTGGAAATATTTGTAATTCATTTGAAAAGATATTAGCTAAACTTATTGGAACTTCATCGTTTGGTAAATTAATATAACCACCTTGACTACTTATTCTATCAATAGCCTCTTGTGACACTTCATCAATACAAGAATCAACATAGCTTTTTATAGGTTCAATTTGTTTTGGTACTGTAACTGTAGTTATTACTTGTTCTTTTCTAAATAAATTAGCTATATCATCTCTAAAATATACAATTGTAATTATACTAGCTACTATTAAAAGCCCAATAATAATAAACAATGTTACTGCACCTCTTTTCATTTTACCATCACTATTTTACTTCCTCCAAGTTTTCTAACTTTTACTATTTTTTTCTTTTCTAAATCAGCAACAATATCAGAAACAGTTGTATTTTTTATATCATAAAACTTAGCAATCAAGCTAAAATTGACTAGATTCTCCCTCTTTTTTATAAATTCTATCAGTTCTTTTTCATCAGGCATCTTAAATTGATTATCTAATTCTTTTTTAGTTATAATTCTTTCTTTATATACATTTTTAATTTCAAAATTAAAAAATTCACATGCTTCTTTTACAGATTTTGATGATTCTTGGGCAACTAATATTGTTCTTAATCTCCTTTTGTTTAACCCACTTTTTATAAGAGACATATTATATTTTGCTAATTGAGCAATAACTTTTGTATCGGGTTTTCTTTTTATCTCAACAATAACATATTTGCCATTTTTATCTTTGCAGAATAAGTCTATAATTCCAGTATCAACTCTTTTTTGTCTTTCAACTAAACTTAATCCAGATTCAATTTTATCCAAATTTTTTTCTAGTTTATCTTCAAGCTCTTTTTCTTTCATTTTTTATCTTTATCCCAATAAGGAGATTTACATTTTGGGCATATTCTAATCTCCACTTTTCTAGGTATCCATCGGTGCCCGCAACGCTTGCATTCAATTTGAAACTTATTTAGATTTATTTTCATACTTAATAAGTATAACTTTAAAAGTATATAAATTTTTTGATAATTTATAAATAGAAGTTAGATTAAACATGTGTTAGCTTCAATAAGTGAGCGAGTGGACTCAAACTATTTTTTCTTGTAGAACTTGCAGTGAGCACACATTCTAAGTCCGTGTTCTATAGTACTTTCTAAATGATGCCTGTCACTACCAAACCAGTCAAGACTTGAATCTTCTAAAATATTTAAATGAAAAAGTTGTGCCACTGGAATATATCTTTTCTTTTTGTTGGGTATTCCGTCTCGTCTATAAACTCCTAATTCTATCAGTTTAGAATAGGTGCAATAATACCATTGATTAACACCTTCTTTTTTGAATAGTTTATTTTCTTCGGTTTCAGGAATGATAGCTCTCATTAATCTTGCTTGGGGATTTGTTTTTGTAATAGACTCTATATCTCTTTCCAAATTACCAAGATGATATTTACAATTTTCCCATGATTGTTTTTCTGCCATAATCTCATCAAATACATAATTTCTATGATGGGCCCGGCCAGGATCGAACTGGCGACCTCCACCATGTCGAGGTGACGTCATAACCGTTGTCCACTTAAGTTTATTAAGTTCTAGACCACGGGCCCGAATTTTAAGATTATTTACTTCTTTTCATATCTGTTATTATCTCTTCCATAATGTTTTTCTTTCATCATCTTATCCCAATAATCTTGTAAACTAATTCCTTCGCTATTAGCTATACAACATATTGTAAAAAGCACATCTGCAAGTTCATCACCTAAATTCTTTTCAGTCTCTACTCTTTTCTTTTTGTCTCCATAAAGATGATTAATTTCTCTAGCAACTTCTCCAGTTTCTTCTGCTAATCTTGCCATTTGTGATAATGGTTTCCAATAAGGTTTTTTAAATTGCTTAGCCCATTTATCTACTTCTTCTTGCAAAGTTTTTAGTGTCATATTTAAATAGTATCTAAAGAATTTATAAAGATTATTGTATTAAAAAAGCCTCGGGAGAGATTTGCACTCCCGGCCTATAGAGCAATTCTTTTAAAATTTCTGCTCACTCGCTCAGTTACAAGGCAGCTGAGCAAACCTTACGATTTTTCGCTCTGCTAGCTGAGCTACCGAGGCATACTCCTTAAAAGCTTAGAATTATTTAAATAGGTTTCTATAGTAACTACTATTTTAATGTTTTAAGGTAATCTAATACTTTAGGATGCAAGGAAGTAGTAAAATACCTCTTAACATGAGTAGGTTTAACCCATTTTAAATTGATAAATTTTTCACCAATTTTTTCCTTTCCACCTATAACTTCACAATAATAATATATAGAAAGAAATTCTCGTTTCTCTGGATAAGTTTTAGCAAAAATCACTTTTTTAACATCTACATTCAAGCCTGTTTTAATCTTAATTTCATGTTTTAAATAAAATTCTAAATCCTCTTTATAGTCAGGTCTCCCACCAGGAAAAACCCATGATAACTTTTCAATATATGGATCATCTTTTCTTTTTCCAATTAAGATTTTCCTATTCTTAGGGTCATAAACAATACCTAAAACATTAACTAAAAATACTCCTTTATCAAATTGAGACCATTCCATAACCTAATTAATATAAAATAACTTAATAAATCTTATTATAAACCTAAACTATCTCTTAAAATCTCTTTAGCTCTATCTACATCTTTTAATTCAACAACATTTCTTAATTCCATTCTTGCACTTGCTTTAGCTAATCTAACTAAACTAGAACTTAATTTTGGACTTATTTCTAATAAACATTTATATTGTTTTTTCTTTAATTCACCAATATATTGTAATAATTGATCTTCATAATCTTTACTGATATTAACTTCATAAATAGAATCAGCATATTTTATATAATTTTTAATAAAGTCTAAATCATTTTCATTAAATTTTTTATCAACATCTGTTTTAACTTTTTTAGGTATTTTTTTTAAACCTATTTTATCCATTTCACTTATCAAATAAATCAAATGAAATTTATTTAATAAAAAAAAATCAAGTGGTATTTGCTTCTTCATTGCGTCAAAAGTTCTTGCAAATTTACCACCTATAGGAATTGCTGTTGATAAAACCCTTACATTTGCATCATATCTATATTTAAAATCACCTTTTTCTTGTACAACATAACCTTTATCCATAGCACTATATAGATTAGATTTCTCAATTTTTGTCATCAAATTAATATTTTCTAAAGCAAATATTCCATTATGTGCTAAAGGTAATAATCCCTTATATAATTCCCTTCCAGAAAAAGCAATACTTCCCCCATATTGTATATTTCCTCCTTTATAAAAACTAGAAATTGGAGCTATATTTATTACAGAATCTAAAAAATCCTTGCCTATTAATCCAGGATCACTAATAATTGCTATATGTACATTTTCTCTAGAAAATAATTGTAAAACAATACTAGCTTTTAGATAATCTAATCCTACTAATTCAGGTGCTAAATATCTTTTTAATGTGCCAAATAAATTAACAGACACTCTTTTAAAATGTTCAATTTGTCCTTTAATTTTAAGTTTATTATTAATTTGCTCTATGAAATCATTTAGATTTTCATCATTGCTATGCAATTGTATATACTCACCATCCTCAAAAATAGAAATTCCAAAAGCTCTTAGGGTAAACCAAGCTTTTCTTTGTCTTATAAGTTTACTTAGTTTTTCATACTCTTCTAAATCTTTTAAACTATCTAAAAGATATTTATCACTTTCTGAAAGAGGAAATAGACTATTAAAAAAATGTTTTACACCCATTTTTATCTGCAATAATTACAATAAAGAAAATACTTTCAAATATATTAATTTATCCGCTCTAAAATACGTATTTCACATAATATAATAGGGTATATTTTTTTGATATAAACTTTCAAATCTTTTTGTATTTTATTTGAAATTAAATTCTGCATTAACGTATTATAATTCATTTTAGCACAAGTTTCATTTAAAAATTCTTTTGTTTTATGTTTTAATGCTGCTAAAATAGATCTTTTTGTTTGCGTTTTAGTTAATATAAAAGGTTTAATTCTAACTTTTATATTATCTTTGATTTCACAGATAAATGAATCCTCTACTTTATCTTTAGATCTTCTCATTATTCTTTTTAAATGTGCTGCACTAAGTTCATATCCAACAATATCAGCTATAGCATTTTCTCCTTTTATTTCTTTTACCTTAAAAACTCCATTTATACTTTGTTTTTTAGAATCATTAAATAGTGACCCTAAATTAATAACAATTTTTCTTCCAATTAAATCTTTAACTTCTGATCCTAGTGACTCACCAATTTTAATATTATTAAAATCCTGAGTAGCATAAATTGAAAACCATTTCTTTTTCTTTTTCTTAAGTTCCTTAGATTTAACCATATTTTAAAAATCCTTATATATTACTTATAAAACTTTCTATTTAATCTCCTCTTCAATTGTAATTTTACTTAATATTTTTTCAGCAGTTTTTATAAACTCTTCTTCTTTTTCTTGTAATATCAAACCACCAGCAGCTCCTTTATGCCCCCCACCAATACCACCTGTTACTTTTAAAATATCATTTAAAATTTCTCTTGTATCAACAGAACTATTGCCACATATTCTTATACTGACTTTTGTATCCTCTTCTAAAGTATGAGCCAATGCTAAAATTATGGTTCCATTATCATATAAATTCGATTTAGAAATCATAGAAGCTAATGTTCCTATTAAAGTATCTCTTATATTATCTTCAGCATTTATTATAATATAGCCTTTTTTCTCAATAACATCACCTGTATTTCTATGAGAATAAAACCAATTTAATGCATTAATTATCTCTTTTTTATAATCTATTAACAAATTAATAGCTTTATTTTTAATATTAACATTTCCTAAACATGTACCTATTCCTAAAGAAGGTTTATTCAATCTTCCACATGCATTTAATAAAGTTGCAAATTCTCTAGCATCTTTAGTTGGATTTTCTTCTTCTTCATTTGTCAATAAATAAATGGGTCCTAAAACATCTTCTGGTTTATCTTCACTACCTAGCCTTCTTAAAATAATACCCGTAATTAATTTTTTAGTATCATCTTGATTTAAGTGTATTAATTTTTTATATTTACCATTCTCTTTAAGTTCAATACCAATTTCCCCTAAAAATCTTATAGCCCCTTTTTCATTTCCAGTTACTCCAGGAACATAAGGATCAGTACTATACTCCAAAACTTTATGCAAAGGTTTTGTTTGCATTCCAAACATTCTTAAACCATCTTTAATTTCAATTTTTCTAGATTGAATAGCATCTTTTAAAATTTCATTATTTAAACCAATAAAACCTTTACTCTCTTGCATATCTCCTATCGCACCTATCACAGCTAAATAACTCAAATCTTTATTTTTCTCGTTTAATTTTCTAGCAAATAAATAAACAACACCAGCTCCTGAAAGTTCTATATCCCCATCCATTTCATACAAATGTGGATTTAAATGTATCAGATTAGTTTTAACATCCTCTGGTTTGTGATGATCCAAAATAAAAATATGTTTATCATTTAATGTTTTTTCAATCATACTCAAATTACCAGAACCCAAATCAACAAAGAAAATTATTGGATAATCCTCTTTTTTTAATTCATCTAAAATATTCTGATCAACTTGCTTGATTATAGAAACATTAAATTTAATATTTTCTCTTTTCAAAGCACTTATTAATATAGAAGTACTTGATATACCATCAGCGTCTAAATGTCCTACTATTCTAACTGTCCTTTTCTCAAGGTTATTAAATTCTTTAACAACATATTCTACAGCTTGTAAAAATTCCATTTTAGTTTATTCTAACAATAAACCAATTTTAGCTTTATCGTATTTCCAGTCTTGTGGCAATTTTCCACTATCCTTGTAATACTTAACCAATCTATTTATCTTAGAAACTGTTAACTGTAATCCACGTAATGCTGGTTTATCTTGTTTATTTTTTTCTAAATGTTTTAATATCTTAATTTGCTTTCTAATTAATGCCATTAAGTCTTCAGGTAATTTGCTTTGTAAATTATTATCCTGTAATATTTTATTTATTTTTTTACCAACTAAAAATCTAACATCTGGAACTCCATATGTATCTCTTAATATAATACCAATTTCACTACTTTTCTTACCACTTTTTGCTAATTTTACAACTAATTGTTCAATTTCTTTTTTATCATATCTTATCCAATTCGGTTTAGTCTTTTTTACTGGTTTTGTGCTTCCTGATTTACCTTTTTTCTTTGAATACATTCTTGCCATTTTTTCTCCTCGAGAGTCCAGAATTAGTGTAAACTCTCCGGTATAAAGTTGTCATAAACTACTTTATCCCTTGATACTTCAAAATAATAAAAATATTAATTTATAAACTTAACTATTTTTTGTAAACAATGTCACCAGGTCTTACTTTATCAGTAACTTTTATTCCTATAGAATTACCTTTCTTAGCTTGTGGTACATTTTTATTATTTATTTGCATTGACTCAACAACAAATTCCATATCTGTAGTAAAACCTTTTATATGAATTGTATCACCAGCTTTCAAAGGTGCTTCTAATTTAATACCAGCTACAACTGGTTTTGCAAAAAAGGTGAATACAACACCTATTCGTTTTTCATCCATGGTTAAATCCCCCTTGATAATAGTATAGAACAACTAATATATAAAATTTAGGATTATCACTCAAAGTATATTCTTCTTTTCCTATCAAACCTTGGAGAAGAAATAGCTAAAAGTGTTAAGCCCTTCATATTCTTGTATTTGGTTCCAGGTGGTAAAAGTACTGTGTCACCTTTCTTGATATTATATTCTTTATCTTCAATTATACAAATACCTTCTCCTTCAAGAACATAATAAGAAGTATAACTATCTTGGTCAAGACCTAATTTGATATCATCCCCAACTTTACGAACCTTTGCAATACTAAATTGTGGAAAATCTTCATTATTTAGAATATCAGTTATTTTAGTATCACCATAATCATTTTCCTTTAATTCATCAGCTCGAATAATTCTTGGTTTCATTTTTATAAAATAGTCCCGGGAGGATTCGAACCTCCGTCACAGCCTCCAAAGGGCCGTATCCTTAGCCTTGATTGATAAAACCAATTTGGCCACTAGATTCCGCAAAACTTAAGTTTTTCTACGGGACTACCAAATTGATAATGGGACTACCAAGAATTGTAAGTAATACTCATTTTATAAAATTTTCTTTTTTAATAATTTCTGTCTTTGATCTAATGAGATTTTAGGAGGGACATAACCAAATTTTTTCCAAATTAAATATTTGGTTATATGAACATTATTAGAACTACCAACAACATTCATCCATTTGTCCAGATTTTTAGAACCCGAAATATCATAACATAATACACCATTTCTTTTATCTACACAAAAACCAAAGTTAAAATCTAATTTTTGGAATACATAAGATAATTCTAAAGAAAGTGGAGTTCTATATAGGCTAAATCTAATTCTAGGATAATAGTTAATTTCTTTTTTTTGTTTAGAAAATTTAAGGCTTCCATCTGTATCAAATAAACCTTTTATAAAAGGCTTCAATAATGTTATATCTTCAAAAATAAGTCTTGGAATATAAATAGATATTTTTCTTCCTCTTATTAAGCCAACTTCATTAATAAAAAAATTGAATACTCTTTTATTTTGTAAAACTAATCTATACGAATTCTTATTTTTGTCCTTAATTAACTTAGGTATTATATTAAAATATTTCTCAAACAGAGGTATTATATGATTCTGATAATAATCTAAATCTTCAATAGAACCTGTAATAGTTATTCTATTTTCAGTGTTATGTAAATGACCATCGCCTAAAATAACCCCACATAACTCAGCTACTTCATTATTTATTTCCATAAAATAAAGGATGGGCATAGCTTATAAACCTCATGCGCGTCCTTGGCAAGTAGGCAATTGTTTTTAATGTATATTTTAGAAAACCATAAATCAAAAAAGCCAAGCTTAATTTAAATAACTTTCTTTTTACTAAATAAAACATAAAAAATAACTAAAATAGCAATTATTGTTAATATTACTGGTAATAAATCATTCATTTTTTCTTTTATAACGACCTCTTTTCTCAACTTTTTTTAATCTTTCCATAACATCTTCATAATTTACACTCTTTTTATAACCTTTTAAAATACTATTAAAACAATCCTCAAAAACTTTATAATGCTTACTTTCTAAAGCTTGTTTTAATAAATGTAAATCAACAGCTTTATCCTCAATTTTTAAAGAAACAAAACCAAGACCAAAATCAATAAAATAAACTTTATTATCTTTCAAAATCATATTACTAGTTGTTAAATCACCATGTATTATATTATTATCATGTAAAATTGCAATTTGTTCACCAATTTGCTTACATAACTTCTCTCTTTCTTTTTCATCTAAGTTGTCTAATATATTTTTAATTAATTTTCCTTCTATAAATTCCATCTCTATTTTCATGGTTTTATCATTAACTGTTAATATTTTAGGAACATTTATACCAGAATTTTGCATTAATTTACTTTCAGATCTTGTTCTATATTTCCTTAGTTTTTCATCAATTTCATTAATTCTATAATTTTTCTTGATTCTTTCTTTTACTAATTTATTATTCTCAATATATAAAATTGCTTCAGCTCCTCTTCCAATTATTTTTTCCATATTAAATGAAATCCAAAAAGCATTTATATAACTTATGTTCAAAAAAGTTGCATGATAAATTATAATGTATTTAATTTAACTCGAGATGGGCATAAGCTTGAAGAACTTGCGAATTTACATACTAAATTTTCTAGAGAAATTAAAGGTATAGTTGAAGATCCAAAAAGAATTAAAAGAGAATTAGAAAATAGTCTTATAAAAGGTACACAAGGACAATCTATAGCTGAATTAAAAGATAAACTAATAGGTTATGTATCTTGGAATAATGGAATATACCACCATAAAGGATTTAAAACTAAAAAACATATCAAAACAGCTGAAATAACTGATCATTTTGTACTAATAAATTATAGAGGTAATTTAGTTGGTACATATTTATTAGAATTTACTTTAGAATACCTTAAAATAGAAGGTTATGCCCAAGCTTTTATCACAATAGATAATGATAACGAAACAAAATTAAAAGGAATAAAATATTTTAAATTTGTTCCAAGAAAAGAAAGAAATGGTTACATAAAATTAATAAGAAAACTAGAAAATGGAAAGCTTAAAAGAATATTTAAAATCTAAAGGAAAAATAAAAGTAAAATATGAAAATCATAAAAAGGCTTTAATAGAACTAAAAATAGATGATAATATATTTTGGATAATTAAATACATATCTCATAAAAACAAAACAATATATGGCCTTGGTATTCTTGTTCCAGCAGGAAAATTAGGTTGGTCTGTAGAGTCTATCTCACTTGAAAGTAAAGTTTTAAAAAATCAAATATCTTTAAGGAAAGAGATTGAAAAGATTAGAGAGCCTCCAGAAAATAGATTTAAAAAAAGTTATATTGGTAGTAATTCCATGGAACATATACTTTAAACCTTAAATCCTTTTGGTAATTTACCAAATCTTTTCATCATTTTCTCAGGATCTTTTCCTTTCATTAATTTCATCAATTTTTTACTTTGTTTATACTGTTTTAATAAATCTCTTACTTCATGTACACTAGTACCTGAACCTTTAGCAATTCTTTCAACTCTTTTGCCATCTATTGTATCAGGATCTTCTAACTCTTGTTTGGTCATACTTTGCAAAATAAATTTCCATTTTTTTAGCTTATCTTCCTGAACATTCAACATTTCTTTTGGTATTTTTACACTACCAATTCCAGGAATCATATCAAATATCTTACTTAATGGGCCCATTTTACTCATTGATTCCATTTGTTCATATAAATCCAATAAATTAAATTCACCTTTCAATAACTTTTTACCCAAATCCTTAGCTTGCTCCTCAGAAATAGCACCTTTACTTTTTTCAAGTAAAGCTTCTAAATCACCCATTCCTAATAATCTACCAACAAAACCCTTTGGATTAAATGTTTCTATATCATCAGAAGTTTCACCAGTTCCAATAAACTTAACCTTAGCATTTGTAACAGCTGCAGCACTTAAAGAACCACCACCTTTTGCAGTTCCATCTAATTTAGTTATTATTATTCCTGTAATACCACAACTTTCATGGAATTTTTCAGCTTGTTCTTTAGCAGCTTGTCCAATATCAGCACTAAAAACTAGTAAATTTTCATGTGGTTTTATTTTTTTATTTAAATCAGAAATTTCTTTTATCAAATCTTTGCTTAAAGCATCTCTACCAGCTGTGTCTATTATTAACAAATCAAATTTTTTATATTCGCTTTCATATTCTTCATAAATCTTTAAAGCATTTTTTTCTTTTTTATCAATAAAACAAGGAACATTTATTTTTTTACAGATTTGACTTAATTGTTCTGGTGCAGCTGGTCTATGAACATCTAAACCAAGTGCAGCTACTTTATACCCTCTATTTACATAATACTTAGCTAATTTTCCTATTGTTGTTGTTTTACCAGAACCAAATAGACCAACCATCATTATTTTGAATGGTTTTTTCTTTTCTATTTTTATTTCAGCTTTTTCCTCACCTAGAAACTTAACTAACTCTTCATATACAACCTTAACAACATGCTCTCTTAATGGTATAGCTTTAGGTGGTTTTTCTTCTAAAGCTCTTTTTTTAATGTTTTTACTTAAGTCTAAAACTAATTTAACATTAACATCAGCTTGCAACAAAGCTCTTTGAATATCTTTAACTAATTCATCTATTAATTTCTCATCTACAAATATAGATCTAGCTATCTTTTGTAGCGTATTCTTTAGTGATTCTCCTAATTTATCTAATACCATAATAATCTTCTAGAAAGTAAACTATTTATAAATTTTGGTATTTGTCTCATAAAAACGTATATGCATTAGCAATTCTTTATAAAATTTATGGAAGCCCGGATTATTCTAGTCTAAAACTCATAATTCCAAACTCTTAATTATTTTATCTTTATCAAATTTCTCTAAATCCTTATACTCTTGACCTATTCCTAAATATAATATTGGCTTTTTAGTAATAAAACTAATAGAAATAGCAGCACCACCTTTTTCATCAACATCAGCTTTAGCTAAAATAATACCATCAATGTCTATACTTTCATTAAATTCTTTAGCTTGTTCAACACAATCATTTCCAGTTATACTTTCTCCAACAAATATCTTCAAATCAGGTTTAGAAACTCTAACAATTTTCTTCATTTCATCAATTAAATTCTTATTAGAATGCATTCTTCCAGCAGTATCAATTAAAACAACATCTATATCTTTAGCTTTAGCATGTTCTATTGCATCAAAAGCAACAGCAGCAGGATCACTTTTGTAATTATGTTTTATAACTTTAACACCTAATCTATTCCCATGCTCTTCTAATTGCTCAATAGAAGCAGCTCTAAATGTATCAGCAGCAGCTAAAACACATTTTAACTTATTATTTTGGCATAATTTAGCAAATTTAGCTATTGTTGTTGTTTTACCAGATCCATTTATACCCACAAAAGCAATAACATAAGGTTTTTTCTTCTTAACTTCCTTTACTAAATCAAAATCACTATCAACAAATAAGCTTTCAATGCTTTCTTTTAAACTATTTCTAATTTCTTCTAAAACCTTACCATGTCTAATTGGTTTTTCAACCAATTTTTCTCTTAAACTTTTTTTAATTTGTTCAATAACCTCAACAGCAACATTATTTTCCAATAAAACTAACTCTAATTCCCAAAATAACTCATTAAATTTATCCTCAGAAATCTTAGTTGTTGTTACTCTTTCTTTTAATCTTGCAAAGAATCCTTTTTTCTCTACTTTTTCTTCAACAACTTCTTTGACTTCTTCTTTAGGTTCTTCTCTTATCTCTTCTTTAACTTCCTCTTTTTTAATTTCTTCTTTTTCAACAGGTTTTTCTATCTTTACCTTGACTTTCTTCTCTTTCTTTGGTTTTTCTTTAACTATAAGTTTTTTTTCTTCAACTTTTTCTACTTTTTTCTCTTCTTTTGTGGATTCTTCTATCTTTTTAGAAAACTTACTTATTACACTTTTCAGCTTATCTTTTAAAAATCCAAACATGGTTTTTCCTATAGAATACCTATTTATAAATATTAGCTAATATTTTTGATATGAATATATTAGTATATAATATTATATAAATGCCTTTGAATACCTATGAATTTATGGGGCATGTAAATATAGAAATCAAGGCTTGGTGTTCTAATCAAGATTATATTCGAGAAATTCTAAAGTCGAACAATGCAAAATTTACTGGTGTTGACCATCAAATTGATACTTACTTTAGGGTAAATAAATCAAGATTAAAACTAAGAGAAGGAAATGTTGAAAATTATTTAATCTATTATGAAAGAGAGGATAAAGAAGGCCCAAAACAGTCCAATATTATATTATTCAAACAAGAACCAAATTCAACTTTGAAGGAGATACTAACAAAATCCTTAGGCATACTCGTTGTTGTTGATAAAAAAAGAGAGATTTATTGGATTGATCATGTAAAATTCCATTTAGACCAAGTCCAAAATTTAGGTACATTTGTTGAAATAGAAGCCATAGACTATCAAGGGAATATTGGACAACAAAAACTTCTCGAACAATGTCAATATTACTTAGACTTATTCAAAATCCAAAAACAAGTTTTAATTTCACAATCATACAGCGATTTACTTCTACAAAAGGTTTTAGCCAAATAGCTCCTTGACAACAATAGTTCCATAAGCTCCTTTTGGCAAGCTAAATTCTAAAATACATTTAAATTTACCATTATTTAATTCATCATTTTCATATCTATATTTAAAATTTTTAACATTAACAAATGTATCTCTTTCAGAACCTTCAACACTAATCTCAGGAAATTGCCTTATCAAAAAATCTTTAGCAATTATATCTTCTTCTTTTAATATCTTAATATAATTCTTATCCTTAATTTTGCTTAAATAACCAATTATTGATATTTTCTTATCTTTACTTTTCTCAGCAACCATATTCCAAATATAACTTTGATAAGAATGAATATAAAATAACAACATTTTTTTATCAAATTTTCTTAAAGCATTAATATAATCATTATTTACAACATCTAATTTTAACAATTCACAAGCTTCTTTAAACTCTTTTTTAACTAATTTTTTACCAATAATAGCATTCTCTTTATTTATACCAAATCTTTGCTCATCAAAATAGTTCTTAATCTTACTAATTTTTAACTTCTTTTTAATATCTAAATTTCTAACAGTTATTACAAATTCATTTTCATCTAAATCACCTAAATTTATTCTCTCTTTTCCTTGTCCTAAATAGCTTAATTCAATATCTCTTAATTTTAAATCATTAATCTTAGTCTTATATATAGAAATTGCCTGTTCTGTAACAGCATTTTTATCTTTATTACCAGCAAATCCAACATTCTTAACAGGAATATTCAATTTACTAGCTATTGCTTTAATAGCATCTAATGTATTCCAATTCTTCTTTTTTAACAAATAGTAAAAATAATCACCTTTACCTAAATCTAATTTAATTTTTTCTTTAACTATAAAATCCTCTGGTGTTTGCTTTATCTTCCACATAGTAAGAAAAGTTTATAAAAATAGATATAAACCTTTCTTATATGAAAATAACAATAATAATTCTAGATGGTGTTGCTGATACTATTAATAATTCATGTTTACAAAAGTCTTTTATTCCAAATTTAAACTATTTAGCTTCTCATAGTTTATGTGGTTTAATGTATCCAATTAAAAATATAGCTCCAGAATCTGGTGAAGCTCAATTTTCTATTCTAGGTCAAAATCTAAAAAATTATCCTGGTAGAGGTCCTCTAGAAGCTTTAGGTTTAGGAATTGAATTAAAAGAAAAACAAATTGCTCTAAGGGCTAATTTTGCAAAAATCAAAGGAAAAAAAATACTAAATTTAAGAGAAAATATTCCAAATAAATCAATAATAAAAAAACTAAACCAAATTGACAAAGATATTAAAATAATACCTCACAATGTGTATAGAGCTGTTTTAATTGTTAATAATGCTTCTCCTAATATAACAAATACTCATCCTAATTACATAAAGTATCATAATATTTCCAAGTCCATAAATGGTCCAAAAATCAAAAAACAATGTAAAGGAGATCTAAAAACAGTTCAAAAAATAAATAGTTTTATTTCTTGGGCTGAAAAAATAATGAAAAATCAAACAATTCTAATAAGAGGTGCAGGTTCTAAATTTAAAAAATTGAACAATATGAGAGGCTGGAGCATAATAGCTGATATGCCTATCGAACTAGGACTTGGAAAAATGCTTGGTATGCATATTTTAACTAGAAAAAATGAAATCCAACAAATAAAAAACACAAAATCTAATCTCTATATCCAAATAAAAGGTCCTGATATATATGGTCATTTAAAAGATTGTAAATCAAAAATCAAAGAAATTGAACGTATTGATAAACTATTAAAACCAATAATCAACATAAAAGATAGAATAATATGTATTACAGCAGATCATGCAACTCCTTGTTCAATTGGTATTCATACAGCAAATCCTGTTCCTTTTTTAATATATAATAAACAACCAAATAACATTAGAGAATTTACAGAAAAAGCATGTAGTAAAGGCTTAATTATACAAGGAAAAGACTTGTTAAAAACTATAAATTCTACAACATAAAAGGATTTAAAAACAATTAAACTAAGATGTTACTATGCCTGATATTATAATTACCTATGAAACTTTGTACGAAATTCTAAGAAGAGAAAAATACAAAACAGAACTTCAACCTTTAGATAAAGATTTTTTTAAAAATGTACTAAATTACTTAAAAGAAAAACAAGAAATTCTAGATTCTCAAAAAAACAAAGAAACATTCTTTAATTTTACAGAAATACAAAAAACACAAACTCAACTTGATAATATAAAAAAGATACTAAAAGAATTATATGAAAGACGTGAAAATAAAATAATACAAATAGCTTTATTCTCATCAAGAGCAAAAACCAAAAATGATACATCTATGATGTTGCCAGAAGAAAAAAGTCTTTATGAACATTTAAATAGAGTATTTTCTAGCCATAGAGATGGTATATTACATAATTTATTATCATATAATTTCCCAGATTTAATTGAAAAAGAAAAACCAAAAGATATAAAAACAGAAAGAAAGGAACAAGAAAAGATAAAACTAGTTAGATTTTTATATGCAATACCCAAATTTGTAGGTGATGATCTTAACATATATGGTCCATTTGAAGAAGAAGATATAAGCTCATTACCAGTAGATATCGCTAATATTTTAATAAAAAAACAAAGAGCAGAAGAAATAAGAACATGAAAATCCCAAAAAATATTAAAAGATATTGTAAACATTGTAAAAAACACACTGAACACACTGTTAGTTTAGCAAGAAGAAAAGAAAGAGGCCCATTAAAACATGGCTCTTTATCACGTGGTAAAAAACGTGGTCGTGGTGTTGGTTTTGGTAATAAAGGTCGTTGGGGTTCAAAACCTTCAAAACCTAAAATGACTGGTAAAAAATCTAGTAAAAAAGCTGATTTCAGATTTACATGCAAAATTTGTAATAAAACCTCAGTACAAAGTGCTGGATTTAGAGCTAAAAAATTCGAGATTAAATAAAGGAGATTTTTAATATATGAAATTTAGATTTTGGAAAAGGAAAAAAAGTAAAATGTTTTATTTTAAAATAGATAATATAGATGAAGCACAAAAACATGACTCGGGTGCTGTAGATAAGTTTGAGGAGCGTGTTCTGAAATTGAATGCGTTCTCAGCAGGTCTTTGTAAGAAAGATACTTTCTGTATTTGGATAGAATATATCAATGATCCTTTGAAAGAAAATCCAAATTTTTCCATAGAGAAAGTATTAAAAATTTTAAAAAATATTGGTTTTAAAGCTCATTTTAAAGGTGAAGAATAAAAATGAAACAGATTTTAAAAGAACCAACAAGTAAATTCATCAAAGTAAGATGCTCTAAATGCAAGAATGAGCAAATAGTATTTGGCAAACCTTCATCTACTGTAAAATGTTTAGTTTGTAGTAAAACTTTAATTGAACCAACGGGTGGAAAAGGAAAAATTAAAGCTAGAATTTTAGAGGTTCTTGAATAATGTTTTATAAAAAAACAAATTTGCCTAATGAAGGAGATTTAATAATTTGTACTGTAAAGAAAATTTTACCTACCTCTATATTTGTTACCTTAGATGAATATAAAGACTTAGAAGGAATGATTCATATATCAGAAATTTCCCCTGGCCGTATCAGGAATATTCGTGATTATGTACGTGAAAATAAAGTAATTGTTTGCAAAGTTTTAAAAATAGACATACAAAGAAAGCAAATAGATTTATCTTTAAGGCGTGTTAATTTAAATGCAAAGCTCAAAAAAGAAGATGAATATAAACAAGAGCAAAAATCTGAAAAAATTTTAGAATTGGCTGCCAATAAATTAAAAATTTCTCTAGAAGATTTATATCAAAAAACAGGTTATAAGATAATAGAAGAATATGGTTCACTTAATGATGCTTTTCAAGATATTTTAAAAAATGGTGAACAAGTATTAAGGAATCTAAAAATTGATAATGATATAATAAAAGAACTCACAGCTATCATAAAAGAAAAAATCAAATTACCTGAAATAAAAATTCATTCTATATTAGTTTTAAAAAGTTCAGCAGAAGATGGTATTAATATAATAAAAGATACAATAAAAAAAGGTGAAAACTTCGCAAAAGAAAAAGATTATATAGTGCAATTTAACTACATAAGTGCACCAAAGTATAGACTAACAGTAACATCCAATGAATATAAATCTGCTGAACAACAAATGGAACAAATTGCTAATTTGATAATTTCAAGTATTAAAAAAGAAGGTGGAGAAGGAGAATTTTTACGTTATGGCTAAAGAAATATTTAAATGCTGTGAATATACTTTAAAAGATACATGCCCTATATGTGATAAAAAGACAATATCAACAAAACCAGCAAAATATTCTCCTGAAGATAAATATGGCCATTATCGTAGGATAGCAAAAAGAAATGTGGAAAATTAAAAAATTATCAAACATTGAAATAAAAAATCCAACTTTAATAGAAGGACTTCCTGGAATTGGAAATGTAGGCAAAATTGCAGTTGACTTTATAGTAGATGAACTTAAAGCAAAAAAAGTTTTTGAAATATCATCTTATAATATTCCACATTATGCTTTTATAAATGAAAAATCAATTTTAGAACTACCAAAAATAGAGATTTATTATAAAAATGTTAAAAATAAAGATTTATTATTCCTAGTAGGAGATACTCAACCTCTAAATGAAGAATCATGCTATGAGTTTTGTGATACAATTCTAGATACATTTGAAAATAAAAAATTCTCAGAAATAATAACAATTGGTGGAATTGCTTTACCAAAAATACCAAAATCTCCTAAAATTTATTGTGCGGGTACTCATCCAAAAATAATTAATAAGTATAAATCTTTAAATGTTTGTACTAATTTAAATGGTATGGTTGGGCCCATAATAGGTGTTTCAGGTGTTTTAACTGGCTTAGCAGGCCGTAGAAATATACCAGCTATTTCATTACTTGTAGAAACATTTGGTCATCCTAATTATTTTGGTATTAAAGGTGCAAAAGAAATTTTAAAATTATTAAAAAAAGAATTTAATTTAAAAATAAATCCTGATAAATTAAACGATCAAATGCAACAAATTGAACAAGAAATAAGAGCTAATAGAGAAATTAAAAAAATAATTAAAAAACAACCAAGAGATATTAGTTACATTGGTTAAAAGTCCATCAAAGATTTTTGTTTTTTGTCATAAATAACATCTAATATTGGTATTCCATAAATTCCATCACAACCAGGTTTAACTTTTATTTTACCTTCTCTATTCTGTAATATAACACTAATTAATTTAGTATCCATAATTTCTTTTAATTGTTCAGGATTTAATTCTAGTAAAACATCAAGTTCACTATATTTTTCAATGATTTTGTTATACACATTCCATATAAGTTTAGTATTAATATCTTGATGGTAATAAACTGATAATAATTCTGATAATGGTATTAATGTTTTAAATGGAATAGCATTTTTAGGTTTATAATTTATATCTCTATCAGCTAATTCTTCAACTCTATGAGCAACACCAATTGTTAATTTTCTACCACATTTAGGACAGATGTCTTTTAATTTTAAAGATTCATCAGGACTTAAACAAACATTACACATTCTATGTCCATCATAATGATATTTACCATAAGCAGGATCAACTTCTATAGTTTCAACTAATCCTTTTCTTGTTCTTATAGCATTTATTAAATCTTTATAATTTAAATCAATATCAAATATAGTTGCTTCTCTTCCTAATCTCCAAGGCCAAAAGCTATGTAAATCAGAAAAAGAAACCAAAGTGTAATTATCCAATTTACTTATCCTCCAATTCATAGCAGGATCTGAACTTAATCCTGTTTCTAAAGCATGAATATATTTTGCTCTATCTAAAAAACATTCTTCAACAGAATTAAAACCAGACATTGAACCAAAAATACTAAACCACGGCGTCCAGCAATGTGCACAAATTATTTCTATATCTTTACTAATAGAATTCATCATATCAACTAATTCAACACAACTAAATCCAAATATAGGTCTTCCATCATAATCTAATCTTCCTTTTTTACCTAAAGCTTCATTAATTTGATTAACAACATCAAAACTTGGTGCTAAAATTATATTATGAACTCTTCTTCCTTTACCATCTTGCGTATATATATTACTTATTTCTGTTTGTAAAAGAAAATCAAAACCAGTTTTACTTTTTAATATCCCATCTTCTTCTTTTAAATTATTTTTTAATTCTGTAATCCATTTAGGATGTGTAAAATCTCCTGTTCCTAATAGATTAACACCTTTAATTCTAGCCCATTTTTCTAAATTTAATAGATCTAATTTAACACTAGTTGCTCTAGAAAATCTACTATGAATGTGTAAATCAGATATTATTTTCATAAAGAATTAAATCAAAGTTTAATATATAAAAATATCTAATTATTTATTTGCATCTTCAACAACTAAAGTCTTAGAAATAGCATCCTTATAGAAATATCTTACTTTGATGTTAATTGGTGTATTAAATGCTGTTTCTTGTAATCCACTAGTCTTAATAACACAATTTATTGTTTTACTATTCTCAGCTAATTTAGTATTTCCTTTATTACCATTACTTAAAACACCACAGCTAATAGGAATACTTGCTTTAGCAGAACTTATCTCAACTTCAAATATATTTTTCTTTTGTTCTTGATCTCTACAATTACTACTAAATGTATCTGGTGCATAAACTTCTCCAGTACTTGCTTTCTTTACAACATCAAATGTTAATCTTACTGCATCAGATCCACTTGGTCTTTGATCAACATTTGCAATTTGTACTGGAGCTCCTGATACTTCTAAATTAACATTTGCATTATTAATAGCACAAACATCTTCTTTATCTCTTTGAGCAGCAGCATTTTTCTTTAAACAAACACTTGCAACAGCATCAGTTTTATATAAATAACAAACATCAGCTCTTAATGTTGTAGTAAAATCAGCATCTAAATTATATTTATACTTAGCTGATCCAAATTCTATCTCATCTTCTCCACCCATTATAGTTTTACTTCTAGATTTAGAAACTCCTGGTAAATCTCTATTTAATTTAACATCCATTGATGATATTGTAAAAGAATCTTTATCTATTCCACCTAAAGAGGCAATTATTTTATTTGCTGGTATATCAAATTCACCTTTATTCTCAACAGCAACTGTTATATAAAATAAATCTTGATTATCATCTAAAACGTTATCAGGTGGTTCTTCACTTATAAAACTAAGATCCAATCCATTTGTACCACCAACAAAAGTTCCAGGTTTACTTGTAGTTGTAGTTGTTGTACAACCTACAATAATTAAGAATAAAGATAATATTACTACCAAAGATAACTCTTTCTTCATTATTTTAACCTCTTTTATATAACAAATTTCTTATCTATTTATATATTTTACTAAATTATTTTTACTTTAATACTCTTACTTATCTTATAGGGATAGCTAAAACTTATACTTAATGGATAATCTTTATATTCTTGATCACCTAAATCAATTATTTTTCTACATGATATTATAGCATTTTCTTTATCTTTAAAAACCAAAAATTTATTATCTTTATCATAAGATTTGCAATCAAATGGATTACTACTTCCAGTTAAAACTATATCAAAATTCTCTATTTTCTCTTCATCATTATTGATCTGCCCACCATATAAATGAAAATAAATTACTAACTTCAAATCAACATCATTTGTGTTTGGAATATTAACTTGAATAATATCTATTTTATCAATAGTTATAGGAGCATTACTTGCTCCTCTACCTAATGTATTTCCAGGTAATAATGAATTACTGGAGACAGTCGAGCCACTTTTTTTAACTCTAATGTTACTATTAATCTCAACAGGATAATTATCAGTTTCTACTTCAGCTATTATATTAGATTCTTTATTAGCCAATTTTTTGTCTGTATACCTAAAAGGTTGTTCAAATGTAACTGTTTTTTGTTTCCCTAAATAACCAGGTTCTCCTTCTAAAATCAAACTTTTTGAATCATCTATATTACCATATTCATCATAAACAAGAATATTAGTATTTAATTCATGTTCAGCATAATTTATTACATTAAGACTAATATAAAAATCATCATTTAATCTAATATTCGTTGGTGGTAATCCCTCATTAGTTTTAAAGTTTATATCTATTCCACGTTTATAAGCAATTTCAGGTGTTTTTTCTTTTCTTAAATTACTTAAACTACCCAAACAGCCAGATACAAAAAATAAAATTAATAATAAAACTAATATTTTTTTCATACTTTCTCCTTATTCACGATTTCAACAACAGTTGAAGTTTTAATAATATAATCATATTTAGCACTAATTTCAATAATTGAACATTTTAACTTATCTTCTACTTGAGTTAATTTAAAATCACACTGAAATGGATTTAATCTTGGTTTTTCTTCATTTGATTTATTAATTTGATCATTAACAACATTAATTTGTTGATTTATACTTTCTTTACAATTTCCTTCAAATTCAATATTATTAGGTTTGTCTATATCTATAGAATTAATTTTACTAATTTTCCCATACCAATCAGCATCATTTACTAATCCAATAATTAAAGGATCTGTAACATCTTCACTTAAAGGTTGATTAGATGTTCTTATTCCTAATCTTGTTAACCCACAACCATTAACACATTGTGTATTCTCTTCTTTTTTCTCATACTTGTCTTTATTTTTAATTAGTTCACCTCTAGAAACACTACAAATTTTTAAATCAGATTTGGTTACAAAATCTTTATATTCGGCATTTATATAAATTATTTTATGACCAATTTCACTATTAATTACTTTTTTAGAAAGTTCAGAACCTGTTGATACTACTTTTTCTCCAGTAGTTGCATCAACACAGCTTCCTTTACAACAATAATCATAATCAGATGAAACTACCCATTCTCCATTACATCTTTTATTCTTATCCCCTTTATTACACGGAATACTTTGTTGCTCTTCACAGCTTTTTTCAACATTTCCTTTAACATTAGTAGATGCTTTAGCATCCATTTCGCATCTAAAACGAATATCCATATTTTCATTTACACTAACTTCCTGTTTTTCTTGTAAATCTTCAGAAACCCCATAAATCAAAATTTGACCAATATTTTTCTCATCATCCATACAAGAAAAAGTAACTTTAGTAGACATTGTTTCTTGAGTTGTAGGATCCTGAATTGCGTCAATGTGAACATCTCCTGAAATTTGAATTTTATCATTAAGGTTATAGAATGGTCTTAGTGATTCTGGAGTACTAAATATAACTCCTTTTTTAACAACTTGTTCTGTTGACTCAGGGTTTTTAAAAGAACCATATTCAGATAGTTTTGATTGCCAATAACTAGGACTAAACAAAGTTTTCAAATTTGCACTGCTTATACCCATTGCCTCAGCTTGTGCAGTTCCTATTTTATAATATCCTGTGTAATACACAAACCAACCACCAAATACAATAATTCCTATAAAAAATAAAATAAAAGTCCACTTAGATGATTCTTTAAAATAATATTTTACATATCCTTGTTGGGCTATTACTCTACCTTTTTCTCTACCATAACCAGTTTCTTTAGGACTCCATTTTCCAGATCCACTTGAACTCTTACCCGCACTAGAAGATTTAGATAATTTTGAAACTAGTGAAATTAATAATATTAGTAATAATATCCCCATTAAAACATAAAAAGCTAATGGATATATAATATATGAAATAACAATAGCAAGAATTAATGCTAATGTGATAATTATAGATTTACCCATAATTTAAAAAACCTCTTTAATTAATGTTCTTCTAACCAAATTGCTAAGTTTATAATTTCAAATTCATCTTTTGGAACTATTCTAATATAATTTTCACCTTCAATAACTAGATCTGAAATATCATCTTCAAATTTATCTTTAGTTGTATCCATATAAGCTCTATTATTATTTATTAAAAATGTTGTTCTCTTAGTATTTTTATCATCTTTTAAATCTAATTTCATTTTAACATCTAATATTCCATCTTTTATATCATTAAGTTCATCTTCATCTATGCTAAAGTAATATTTTGGATAGTAACTTTTTTCAATTTTTTTAACCAATTGTAATTGTTCTATAACATAGTCTCCTTCATCAATTTCGAATGTTAATGTATTCTTTCCAGTTATCAAATAACTTTTATCAACATCTGTATCAATTTCACCAGCGTCACATACAATCATGTACATAGAAATAATTTTATTGTTCAATGAAACCTTTAAAGTTCCTTCTTTATTTAAACTCATACAATTAATAAAATATTTTAAAGTTGCTTTTTGAATATTATCTTTTTCAGTACTAGATAAAATAAAACTTCTACTTTCTTTTTTATTTTCCACTTTAAACTTCTTAATTATTTGAATGTCTTTTAGTTCATACAAACTTGAACCTAATACATAACTACTAGTTGAAAGTTCTAGTAAATTATGTCCTTTTAAATAACTTTTTGGTAACTGTATTGGTAAAACATCTGAACTAATTTCACCATTATAAACTTCCTTACCATTTAATTCTATTATTAGACTGCCTTTACTTTGAAGTACATTAAAAAATAAACTTATTGTTTCTACACTTTCTAGATCATCTAAATCAAATGTAAATGATTTATAATCATTTTTAAATAAACTCTTAGATATTGTAATCTTAGAAGCTAAAAATATAGTTTCAGTTTTTACATTTGAAAATAGTTTTATAGAATTAAAATCTTGTTCTATTGTATCTTTTTCAAATGGATATACTATTCCTGGTGATTCAGCCAACAAATTCCTAATTTGTATTTTCTCTTTTTTACCACAATCATATCTACAATTTCTATAATCTTCTAAACAATTTTCTCTACAAGAACTGGTGCTACAATCATATTTACAATCATCATAAGTATTAGAGCAATCATCTAAACAATTTGTTTCAGAACTTACATTTTCTTCAAAACCTGTTAATGCTTTTCTTTCTTCAGCTGGTAGCAATATTAAATATAATAAAAAAGCACCACCAATAATTAAAATTAAAGTAGCTACTGGACCACCACTAGATTGACCTCTTTTCATATAAAAAAGAATAAAATATTATAATATAAAAGGTTTTCTATAAATACATTATTATAGAATTTAGTCTCCTATTCTACCAACGAGTGCACCAAGAACATAAGCTCCACCCCATAATCCTAATCTTACAGCTAATTTTTCTATACTATCTGTAAAACTAATATCAGAACCATATGTTACAAGATCATGAATCATATCTCCTATAGGACCTGCATTAGCCAAACCCCATCCTAAAATACTATAACCAGGATTATCACTTAATCCACCCATTAAACCTGCTCCAATTGACATATCAGCAGCACCATATTTCAATTGATTAGGATCATGAGATATATGTTCTAATACAGATATTAACCCCATGCCACTAGGTATACTAATATATCCAGGAATACAATCATGTATTTTTTCAGCTATTGACATTTTAAATTATACCTCCTTTTAAGGTATATTTGATGTATATTCTCTAATATATAAATCTTTCTATTTATAACTACTATATAGTAACTAAAATATATACTTAAGAAATCTTGGCTCTCTTAAAGCTAATCTAAATAACAATTTACTAGGATAATCCCTATCATATCTACTTAGTATATACTTAACTTTATCCTGATTAACTAATTGGATTAATTTATCATAATCTACATTAGAGAATTTATTTAATTTATTTCTTATTAATAAGCCATATTTTAATTCTCTACCAATTCTGTTTTTCCATGATCTATGATAATCTTTATTTTTAATAATACTATTACTTAATTCTTGAGCAGAAATTAAACTAGGAACTAACCCACCATATGTTGTTGCTTTAACCTGTGTTGCAGCATCTCCTATTAAATAAATATTCTTTTTCTGTGTTTTTAATTTATGATTATATATTGGAATTAGACCAGATTGATAATCTCTTATTTTTCCTTTTTCAATCTTTTTATTTAAAAAATATTTAAAATATAGATCAGGTTTTTCTTTAGAAACAATTCCAGCTCTTACAACATATTCATTTTCAGGCACTACCCAACCAAAAAAATTCTTATCTAAATATATATCAACTATATTAGGATCATGTTTTAATGCCATTCTAGCTTGTAATCCTATAACAAATTTTCTATTTCCATATAATCCAGAAACTTTAGCAACTCTCGATAATGGCCCATCAGCACCGATTATTACATTACTATCAAATAATCTTTCATTAAACTTAATTCTGTAGAAATTCTTTTTCTTTATATAATTAATAAATCTATGTCCTAAATAAAATTTAGCACCTTCACTTTCAGCAATCTCAGCTAAATATTTATCAAATTCTTTTCTATCTAATATTATATTTGGTTTTTTTAGATTTATTAAAATACTTTTATTATTGGGAGAAAATATTCTAAAACCATTTATTTTATTCATAACAAATCTATTTTTTAATGGTATTATATTTTCTATAGCACTAGTAACTATTCCAGTACATTGAACAGGACTTCCAATGCTTAAATGTTCTTCAAATACAGAAACTTTTTCTCCTTTTTTAGCTAATAAATAAGCAGTATAATTTCCAGCTGGTCCAGCTCCAACTATTGATATCATAATAAACTTTAAATATAACCTATTTATAAATTTTATTACTTAACAATAATAAAAAAATGAAAAAAGCACCATTTAAAGAAAATAAGATATTTGCAGATTTACATGCTCATTTACCTAAACCTAAAAATAAAAAACAATTAACTGCAATATTAAATGAACTAACATCTGGTATTATAGGAGTAACTAAAGCATTATCTGATTCTAGAGTTTTAACATATGAGGAATTATTAGATTTCAAAGATGATAATTTTATAATAAAAGAAATAGAAAAAGATATTTTAGCAGAAATTACACAAAAAGATAAAATTGGTTATGCTATTAATACACAAGAGGTTTTAGAAAATATAAGTAAACCACATATTCTAGCAATTGGATGTAAAGACTATATTAGTGATAACTTGCCACCTAAAAAAGTAATTAAAGAAATAAAAAAACAAAATGGTTTATCAATAATAAATCATGCTTACATCACTTCAAGTAGAGATATATTCAGATATAGATTAATAACATCAGAGGAAGAAAAAGAAATTAAAGACCTATGTTACCTAGTTGATGAAATTGAAGTTTGTAATGGACAATGTATAGACTTAGCTTTTGGTTTTGATATCTTATTTTTAAAAAGATTAAATATGAAAAAAGCAAATATTTTAGCAAGAGAACTAATAAAACAATATAATAAAAAAGGAATTGCAGCATCAGATACGCATTTTGAATTAGATCAAATTAAGACATCTGGTATATATTTGCCATTTGAATCATCTAACTATATCCTTGAATCTTTAGCATATAATCTCAAAACAGGTAATTTTGAAAGTTATGCACAACCAGTTTCAGGAATAAGTTTTCTAAAAGGAATGTTTTTACATTAATAATTTCTCTTTCTTTAAAAACAAACTTCTAACAAAAAAGTACATTACATATAATTCAAGTGCAAAAGGAAAATACCCAAAATAACCCAATATTGGCATCTCAAATATTTTAAAAAAATTAACAAATGGTATATCATATGTCCATTTAGTAACAGCCCAATAATTCCAAAATTCCCATAAAAATCCACAAATAATACCAGCTCCCATTAATGATAATGGAATTTTTAACTTTTTATCTTTTAAATGTCCTATAATACTTGGTTGTTTATGCATATAGTTTATTGGATCTAGTAAAAAGAAAAAACTCAACCATATTAAAGGAAAGGTATATTTTGGAAAAATAGCTGGTAATATTAAACTAATAATTCCTGCTATAATCATTCCATATAAAAAATTCTTATTTATATTATGTTTTTTCTTTAATTTGATTTTATCAAATAAATGTATGTTTCTTATTAATTCAGCAGTTTCAAATATAGCTGGTATTACAGTTGAAAAACAAATAGTTTTTTTAACAACATTATCTAATGCATTTATACCAAATACACCATTATAACCCCAATTTTTTACTGGCAAATTTAATAATTCAAAGGTCCACCAAACCAAAGCAGATAAAATTAACATTCCAACAAATTGCCAAATTCTATTACTAATCAAAGAACTTCCTTTTAATTTGTAATTCAAAGCATCTATAATAAAAATATAACCAAACCAAACAATAGGAAAATACCAATAAGAAAAAGGTTCTATTTTTAAGAAATAATTTACTTCAACAAACAAGATCATTAAAATTCCTAATGTTCCATATTTTTTAAACAAAATATCACCTCTAATATTAAGATAATATATTTCATTTAAAAATGTTTTTATAGTCTTACAACTTTTAATTTATAATGATAATAGATATAATTTTAGTGATAATCGGATTAATAGGTTTAATTCTAGCAACTTTAAATGATATTAAACATAAAGAAGTTCCTGATTTTATAAGTTATTCTTTAATTGCAATTGGTTTATCTCTTAGATTGATATATTTATTAACATATAAACAATATTCTTATTTTCTATATGCTTTATTATATGGAGCTATTTTCTTTGGATTAGGTTCTATAATGTATTATACAAAACAATGGGGTGGTGGTGATACAAAATTATTAACAGCTTTATCAGTAATCTTTGCAACAAAACCTTATTTCATACAACAAATAAAAATACCTTTTTTTATGATTTTATTAATTAACATTTTATTAATAGGTTTTCTTTATAGTTTAATTTACTCAATTATTCTTGCTATTAAAAATAGACATAAATTCCTACAAGAATATTATTTATTATCAAAAAAATATAAAAAATTTAAAATAATTGCATTAATTCTAGCTTTATTAATTTTAATAATAATGTTTTTATTAAATAATAATATTCTAAAATTATTATTTATATCATTATCATTTGCAATAATATTTTATATTTACTTATTTATCTTCATAAAATCTGTAGAAAAAGTATCGATGTTCAAATTAATTCCAACTTCTAAATTAACAGAAGGTGATTGGATTGCTAATTCTGAAACAAGATCTAAATTTAATATTCCTAAAACAGGCATTGAAAAAAAACAAATTAATTTAATTAAAAAATCAAAAATCAAAGAAATATTAATTAAAGATGGTATTCCTTTTGTACCTCCATTTTTGGTAGGAACAATTATAACTTTATTAAGTGGAAAAATATTATTTTTATTTTAGGATATATATTCTTCTTTATCTTCATATTCCTGATATTCTTTATTATCATTTATTATAACTGGTTCTTTTTTAGATCTATTCATATTATTAATTTCATTTTTAATAGCTTCTGCTATATCATCCAAATCTTTATCAGAAATTTGTTTTATACTTTTTAAATTTATAGAATCACCATGACCATCATCTTTAAATCTTGGAACAAGCCATACATGAGCATGCTCAACAGCTTCTCCAAAAACCAAAGAAACAACCCATTCAGTATTCATAGCTTTTTTAATACCATTAGCAATTAATTGTATTTTTTCATAAAAATAACCAATGTCATCAATATCCCAAACCCATCTATAATGTTTTTTTGGTATTATTAATGTATGTCCTGGATTTAAAGGTCTTATGTCTAAAAAAGCTAAAACTTCATCATCCTCATAAACTTTTCTTGCTGGAATTTTTCCTTCAATAATTGAGCAAAATATACAATCCATTTTAACCTATCATTCTTCTAACATCAGTAACTTCAACACTACTTACACCATCAATATCACTAATTTTATTTTCCAAAGCATCAGTACCACCTTTTCTTTCATCTAAACTAAATATTATTTTTAAAGCTTGTAAACCAAATGCTACTGGCTCAATCTCAACTTTTTCTATTCTTCCGCCAAATTCTTTTATTTCTTTACTAACTAATTTTTCTAAATTTTTAATATCTGTTTCAGTACCATCAGGCATTATTTTTATTGTTATTAGTACTTCAGCCATTTTAATTTGGTCCAGAATATTTGCAATTAGAACATTGATATCTTGCACTAATTTGTCTACAGTGTAAGCATCTAACTATATTATTATCTAAACAGCTAGGGCATTTAAAAATAACACTACCTTTAACATTACTTATTTTTGTTTTACAACTATTACATATTAATTCTTTTTCAGCCATAACCCTCTAAGACATTAACAAATATTTATAAATCTTTCTCAATTCTAAAAAATTTAAGGCCCCTATAGTTTAGTCTGGATAGAATACGGGTTTGCGGAACCTGCGACCGAGGTTCGAATCCTCGTGGGGGCGTTCAACTTAAAATTTAAATCTCTTATAAAGATTAGGCCCAACAAAATAAATAATTAATATAATCAATAAAATTGCAACAATAAAATAATTTATTGCATTTATAAGACTGCTAAATATCTCTCCTAATGTAAAGCCTATTAAAGGGTATATAATTGCAAAAAGAAACTCTCCAGATATTACTGCAAAAATAAATTTCTTTCTATTTACTTTTTCTAATCCACTAACATAACTAACAACAGCACAGAGGTTTACAAGAGCAAATCTTGTAAAAAATATAATATAAAATCCATATTTATTTAATAAATTTCTTGCTTTAGGTTCATTATTTCTAAAAAAAAAGAAATTTCTTAATTTATCTCTAAGTTTATTAGATAATTTCCTTGCTAGCTCATATGCTAAAATATCTCCAATTACTGCTGCAACAAATGAAATTACCATAAATAAAATAAGTTTAGAAACACTTCCAGCTAATGATCCATAGGCAATCATTGTAATTGCCCCACCCGGCACGCCTAAAGATCCAGCAAAAACCCAAAAGAACAGAAGAATTAAGCTACCTACACTTAGATTAGTTACTATAGATAATATCATTTTTTAACAATCATATTTAATTTCTTCACTATTTCTGTACAATTTTGTTTATACACTTTACAAAAACGATCAAGTGTCATATGCTTATTTATTTGAGTTTTGTTCGCACCTATTTCTTTAAGTATATCTTCATTAATTAAGTTAAATCTACTTGAAATAATCTTGAAAGTCATCCAAGATTCTATGTTTGGCGAAGTGTTATTTTTAAAATAACTGTGATGTTCTTTCCATGAATGATAGTTTACAAAAGCGCTATGAGTTAAAACCCATATCAATAGAATAATGCCAATTAATATAATCAAATAAAGAATTATTTTTTTAATGTGATTAGATTTTGCTTTTTTCATTTATATTTATAGGTTTATTAGTATATAAAAACTTGACGGCTAATTTATCGTTTATGAAAACTCATTGTATTGCTCATTCTCTCAAATTTTCTAAGTTTTTCTCCAACAAATTTTTTATGAATTTTCTTTTTATGTTTCCATTCAACATTTGATCTTCTTTCATCTCTAAAGTCTCTATTATGTTCTGAAAATCCTTTTTGATTAAAGGTTTTTTTCGTTTTAAAATGTCTTTCAACCATATTAACAAGAACTTGTTCAAATTCAGGCAAAGGGATTTTCTTAATACTTAAAGAATCATCATTTAAAACTCGTCTAAAATTATCATGATCCCTTGGTGCTAAAAGAGTTATTGCTTTACCTTCTTTACCTGCTCTTGCAGTTCTTCCAATTCGGTGTATATATTCTATATTATTTTTAGGACAATCATAATTATAAATATGAGACACATTTTTGATATCTAAACCACGTGCTGCAAGATCTGTACAAACTAAAATGAATTTTTCACTTTTATGAAACTCTTCAAGAACTCTATTTCGTTTATTTTGATTCAAACCACCATGCAAAGTCAATGCATCAAAATGATATCTCCTTAAATTATATCCAATAAAATCAGCATTTCTTTTTGTTTCACAAAAAACCATTACTAATCTTGAAGTTTCATTTTTAAGAAGATGTACTAAAAGAGAAAATTTTTCCCTAGCAGGAACATCATAGAAAACTTGCTCAAGTTTAGAAGAATCAACATAAGACTCAACTGATATTTCAATAGGATGATTCATATATTTTCTTGAAAGCTCTTTAATTTGTCTTGAAATAGTAGCAGAAAACAAGAAAGTCTGTCTATTTGTTGAACAAGATTCAATTATTTGAGTTACATCTTGAAAAAAGCCCATATCAAACATTCTATCAGCTTCGTCCAAAACCAAAAATTTCACTTTAGAAAAATCTATTGTCTTCCTTAAGATATGATCAAGGACTCTTCCAGGAGTTCCAACAACTACATCAGCTATTTTTAAATTTTCAATTTGCAGATTTAAAGGAACACCACCATATATTGGAAAGATTTTTAGATTGTTATATTTTGATAAAGTTAAAAGTGCTCTTGAAACTTGTTGTGTTAATTCTCTTGTAGGAGTTAATATCAATGCTTGTATTCCGTTTCCTTTATGTATCTTTTCAATAATTAGTGCTCCAAAAGCTAAAGTTTTACCTGAACCAGTAGCACTTTCTCCTATGACATCCTTTCCAGCTAAAGCTAAAGGAATTACCTTTTCCTGAATTTCACTTGGTTCATCAAAACCAATTTCTTCAAGAATTTTTAAAAAGTTTTGACTTAATCCTATTTCTTTAAAAGTTTTCATTTTAACAAGTATATGAACCAATTTAGTAATCTTTTTAAGTTTATGCTTATTGTAGATCAAATATGAAAATTTTCAAAAAAGAGTTAAAAATTTATATTATTTAATTTTATTATTATATTAATAATGTTTATTCTATTAAAAGTTAAAATAAAATGTATCTTTCGATCCAATTGGTGCACTATTTACAAAAATTAAAATAATTAGTAAATATTAATAAAAATTATTTCTATATAAACACAAAAATTTATATATACTAAAATTCTTAAAAATATTAATGACTTATCAAAAAAAAGAGCCTAAAGAAAGTTTTGTCTATAAAATTGGAAGAAGTATAAAAGAGAGATTATTTGGTAAAGGTGATTATGGCTTAATAGAAAAACTAGCCAAAGCAGATAGATCCTCAGCGAGCACAAGTCTTCTTGGTCAGTATTTAACATCAGCTTCTAATAGAATAAAACAATATGAAATAGCTCTTTCAGAAGGTAAATTAAAACCTCATGAAATTGAGAGATTACTAAACAAAGAAACTAAAAAAATAAAAAGTTTAGAAAGAGCAGTTGAACAGGCTTTAGCAGTTATTTTAATTCTTGGAGCTATATTTTTATTTTCATTTTCAAAAGATCCAATAACAGGTTATTCTATTTATACAGCAACTTCTTCTTTGAACTATGCAGTTCTTTCTGGAGTTTTCTTATTACTATCATCTATGTTTTTAATAGTAAAAACACATAAATAAAATTAAATATCTCCAATTCCTTTTTCATCAACTACAAATATTATTTCTCCATCAGGTAAACAAGGACTATCAACTAATTTAGCAACTCTTGTTCCTTTCTTACCTCTTCTTAAGTAAACTCTAACAGTACTAGCATGCGCAACTATATGCCCACCAACAGCTTCAGTAGGATCACCGAAGAACATATCAGGTCTAGCCATTACTTGATTGGTAACATAAATTGCTATATTATATGTATGTGCTAATCTCAATAATGTATGCATATGTTTATTCAATTTCTGTTGTCTATCAGCTAGTGTACCACGACCAACAAATTCACTTCTAAAATGACTCATTAAAGAATCAACTATAACCAATTTTATTGGTAAACCTTCTTTTATTAAATCCTCAACTTTTTCAGCTAATAACATTTGATGATCAGAATTAAAACTTCGTACACCTCTAAAATTACCTAAAACTTCATCAGGACTTAAACCTTTAACTTCTGCAAGTTGTTTTATTCTCTCAGGTCTTAATGTTCCTTCAGAATCAATCCAAACAGCTATTCCACCAGCACCACCTTGTTCAATAGGTAACTGAACATTAACAGCTAATTGATTTGCTAAAGCTGTTTTTCCAGAACCATATGGACCATAACATTCTGTTATTGCTCCTGTTTCAATACCACCACCAATTAAACTATCAAAAGCCTTACTTCCAGTTGTTATTTTAATTACATTTTCTCTTTTCTTTAATAAATCCATGCCATTCTCAAAACCCATATCTAATTTTTGTCTAGCAGTAGCAATTATTCTTTTTGCAACAACTTCCCCAACACCTGCAGCTTCTGTTAATTCACCAACACTTGCAACAGCAATACTCATCAAATCAGTAAAACCAGCTTCCATTAATTTTTCAGCAGTAGCAGCTCCTACTCCAGGTAAGTCTTTAATTGTAAATTCTTTCTTTTCTTTAATTTCTTTAGCTTCTTTCACTTCAATCACCTTCTTCTTTTTCTTTTTCTAGGTCTTGAACTTCAAAATATAAAAAATCTTGAGCTTTATCTAACATAGTAATTAATTTTGGAATATCACTTCTTCTTACATTATTGATAACTTCACTTCTCCATATATCTTCATTCTTTTTCTTAAAACTTCTTGTTAAAGTAACTGTTTTATAATTTACTTCACCATTTTCAATTTGTTTTTTGTTATCCCATATACAAACTTCCATATTACTTACTCTCCATTTTTTTATAGGTTGGTTAGCCATTTTAATTGCCTCCTAAGATTGCTTTCGCATTTTATTTCAATAACCCTAAATAAGAGAGAATTAATTATTAACCCTATTTGGTTTTCCCATCTTATTTCATCAGGGTTAAAATATATAATAGTAAGTCTTACTTATAAATCTTATGTGTATATAGTTAGAAAATGGCAAGTACTTAAGATAATAATTTCCACATAAAATATACTATATACCCCTGTGAAATATAACCCATAGTCTTACCAATACTGTATGCTTTTTTATCAAAAAAGATATAGTCTCTAGTTCTTAGATCATTTTCAAGATTATATATCCTTTTAGGCATTATAAATCTCTCAAAAGGATAACTATAACCTTCACAAAATTGCAATAGCTTTTCTAAGGCTCTACTATTACTAAGTCTTTTTAAGATAATATTATTATTTTTATTTTCCATATCGGACACTAGTTAATTAAACTATATAAAACTTAAGTATAACAATTATATTTAATATAATCAATATAAGAAATATTATTTTCTCTGTAAAACCACCAACTCTTACCAAACCCCTAAACTCTAAAAAAGGATAAAATAAATTAACTCCTTCCTTAGTTAATCCATCTAAAAGTAAATGCCCAATATACCCAATTAATATTGCAATTCCAACAGATGTATAATTATTTATATACAAAATCAAAAACAAAGCTAGTGGAATATAAGCACTATGTATAATTCCTCTATGACTAAATATTACATTTATTATATTAGAAATCGGTCTTGTTCTTCTACCAACTTTACTTTTACTTAAATCAATGTCAACAAAAATAGAACTTAATAATATCATAAACAAAGTAAAATATTGATGTTTAACATTAAAAATTTTAATGTATAATAATCCTAACAATAAACCAAATAATAAATGATTTTTAAACTTCAAGATTTTTCACCATTTTTTCAGCTAATTCAACAGGGTCAATATCTAAAATCCTTTGAGCAGTAAACTCTAATCTATCAAACATCTCATTTCTTGTAACTTTACCAGCAATTAATATTTGTTCTCCTAATAAATTCATTTTAATTTCATCAAATTTCTCAGGATAATATTTAAATTCTAAAATAGAATCCTCACTTAATTTTAAAATTTGTTCTACTTGTTCTCTAAAAGCAACAACTCTTATATTGTCGCTACCATCATCTATAATAATATTTAAAACAGAAGCAAACTTACCTTTAACAAATCCATGCTCAATACATATATTCTTCTCATTTTCTAGCCTAACTCTTTTTCCACATAAATCACAAATTTCATAAAATCTAGGTTCAAAAATTTGTACAATGGTTCCTAGAATACCAATATTATTTTCTCCAAATTTCAAATCTTTTATTTCCTTTTTTGTAAAATCATTACTTATTTTTATTTCCTCTATATTTTCTTGTTCAGGATTAATGAATATACTACCTTGATTACCAACATGTAATTCTCTAAAACCATTATTTTCCTTTATATAACCATTTTTTATTTTTATGATATCATTCTCTTTTAAATTACCATTTTCAATTTCTTTAATATGGTTAGTATCCCATAAAACAACTCTTATTATTCCTGTTTCATCACCAATTAAAAAATTAGCAACTTTACCTTCTCTTTTTTCTTTTTTATATTCTCTAACCCCATATATTCTAATAACTTTACCTAAAACATTTACAGATCTCATGCCATAACTTAATCTATTAATTTTAATTTTCCTTTGTTCTATATCTTTAAACAAATTAACACCGAGTTCATTAGCAACAATATGAGCAGCTCCTTCTTTACTAATCATATCAGACAATAATTCTAATTTTTCATTAACTCTTCTCTCAATTTCCTGATCAGAAATCTCTTTTTCCTCTTTCAATTTATTTACAATTTCTTCATAAGTTAAATTAAACATCTTAAACAAACAACCCTTGTCCCTCTAGTTTAATAAAAAATTTAATTGTTATTGGTTCATATAATATCTTGTCTTTTGTAGTAACATCAAAAAATAAGTTATTACCCTCTTTTTTGATATTCCATATAAAATCATTATTCTTAATACAAGTATTTAAATTATTTGTTGTTTTAAAACAACTTTTTGAATTATCTATTTCATTCATAATTTTTTGATAATTATCTAAATCAAAGAACATTTTTTCTTTAAAATATGGATAAATACTATAATCTATTGTTAAAGGTTCTTTACTACTAATTTTACCAAATTCAATAGCATTAACATAATTATAAGTTTGCATTGGTAAATGGCATTTTTCAGTTTTTTTAGGTTTATCTGTTATTATAATCCTTTTATCAGATATTATTTGTGACCATAAAGCATTTTTTAAATTTATACAATCAAACCATCCATTAACTCTTCCAGGACCAGCATTATAACTAGCGATTGCAATTCTCTCATCTTTAAAGAAATCTAATTGTTTTTTTAAATACTTAGTTCCTGCATCTATATTCTTTTCAGGATCAAATCTCTCATCTTTTTGATTATTAACAATTAAACCCATATCCCTAGCAGTTCCTGGTATTAATTGCATCAAACCAGCAGCTCCACTCTCAATATTAATGGCATTTGGATCGAATTTAGACTCTCTTTGTATTATTTTTTTAATTAAATTTTCATCAACATTATATTTAATACTAATTTTTTTAATTAAATCATCATATTTATTTGTTATTTCTTCTTTAATCTGGACTTTTTTATATAATAAAGAATATCTATCTTTAGGTTCTCCAATTATATAACCATTATCTAATTTAATATTATAATCTATATTTAGTTCTTTATCAGGATATTTACTTAAATAAAAATTTAAATTATCTTTAAAATAATTATTGAAATTTTCTTTATAGTTTGGTTTACAATTATTGTCCCATAAATAATAACCATTTATTTTTTCACAATCAGTTTTGTAATAACCTGCATTTTTGCCTAAATCTACCAAAGAATTATATTCAGTATTTTTCGCACTTTCATCAATATAAAATAAAATCCTTTCTCCTTCTTGATATAGTTTAATTAGCTCTAATTGTATTTTACCAATAACCTTTTCTTCTGTAATATTTTTAGAACCATAAAACATAACAGCAGCGCTAACAAATAGCACTAAAGCAAATATTGCCATCAATGGTACAATTATACCTTTTTTATTAACAATATTCATATAATCTCACCTTTAAAAAATGTGTTTTATCATTATATATTGGTAAATAAATACTAACATCTCCTGTAGGACTTCTCATCAAAACTTTTTTATTTAAAATTTCAAATACATTTTTATTATCAGGTATCAAAGTAATATCTATATTCCACATAAAACAAAAATTTTTATCATAAGATTTATCTAAGATTTCTCTAGTTTTGTTTTCAAAATCTTTATAATCATTTTTAATGTAACTTTCAATTAATAAATCAGAAATTGTTTTATCATTTTCAGTAGGTGTTCTTAAATAATTTAATAGTAATGTATTCAAATCTTTATATTGTAAAACTTTAACTTCATCCTGAACAAAACTCTTTTGCAAATTTCCTCCATATAAAAAATAAATATAAAAAACAGTAAATAGTAAACATAAAAATATAAATGCAAAAATATCTACTAAATCAAAAAATCCTTTTTTATTCATTCTTAATCACCTTAATTATTAACATATCTTGTTCTAATTTTCCATTATTATTAATCAAAACATATTGTTTTTTTTCATTGCAATAGAAATTTTCAAATTTACAAAATTGTTCTTTATATTCAAAATCTTGTTTATTTAAAAATAAAATTTTATTTTTATTCTGCAAAGTTAATTTTATTAAATAATTACCAGCCAAACAATTACTTAATCTCTCTTCATTAAATTTATTTAAATCTATAATTCCAGTATAAACTCTTGTATTTTCTACATAAGCAAAACAATCTTCAGAATAATAAGATCTTAAACCAATTAAATTTAATTCCAAATCTTGAACTTTAATTTCTCTTGTTTCATACATATTTATTATATAAACAAAACCAGCTATGATTATAACTAAAAATACAATTCTCCATATCCAAACTATTAATTCATAAAATGTAATACTTACTCCTTTTTTATTCATGCTACAGCATTCTCCTGTATATATTTGGCATATTCTGGATAATTTTTAACATTATAATAACAATTTGAACTTTTACTAAATGATATATCTTTTAAATCATAGAATTTTAAAGGATCAACATAATTACCATCCATAACTATCTCTAAATGTAAATGAGCTTGATTAGTTCCTCTATCACCAGATTTACCAATTATTTGACCTTTGTTAACTTTATCTTTTTCTTTAATATTCCAAGAATCTAAATGTAAATAACTATAAACAATACCATTACCAGCATCTATGGTAACTTGCCCTAAATAAGGAATAATTTGTTTAACAATACTATCTCCAATAGCTTTAACATTAGTTCCTTTACTTGCTCTAATATCTACAGCTTTATGATATTTACTTCCTTCATCAATTTCTCTAAAGCCAAAACAACTAGTTACAATTTTTTGATCTAAAGGCCATATAAAATTACTTTGTTGTATTCTTTGTAATTCAAATGAATCCAGTTTTATATTAACACCTTGATCTTCTTGTAAAATAAAACCTTTATCATATTTATTAAAATCAATAGCATTAACACCATAACCTTCTCCAAGTACAGCCTTTAATTGTCCTGAATATAAATTTTCAGCATATGGATATTCACTATAAAAGCTTCCATCTACATATTTAACTTTAACATAATAACCATCTTTGAATTTACCAAGTGCAAAATCATATTCTTTATTTTGTATCGGATATTGTGCATAAACATTACCTGGTGCATCATAAATAGTATCTATAAATAAAGCAACATCTCTTGCTAAAAAATTTTCATTATAGACTCTATTTTGAGAAACATCATTTAAGTAAGAATATAAAGTTAAAAATATAAAAATAACAAGTACTAAATAAAAAGTCCAAAAGAATAACCTCTCATCCATCCCTCTTTTATTCATATAATATATTTAGAATATATAATTTATAAAGGTTACTTAGTTTTAGGAATCATTGTCACAGAATTTCCTTTTCTTTCTAGAGTTAACATTAATTCTTGATCACCACATAAAGGCAATCCCTTATATGGTTGTTCAAATTCTATAGAATCTAAATTTGATAAAATACACTCTTCACATTTCATACTTTCTTTTTCATTAAGTTTGATACATCTACATATACAAGATTTATCTATATTACAATTACTACTTCTCTTAAGATTGTCATATTCCTGTTGATTTTTACTAAAAGCAATAAAACAATGGTCTTTTGCTACAAATATTTGTAAATCACTTTTTTCACCCTCTTTTAAACCATTTATTCTATTTACAAAATCTACAAAATAAGAACTATCATCTTTTTCTTCAGGGACTAATAAATAATAAACATTTTGTATTAAAGGAAAAATTATTAATAAAAATATTATACCAAAAACAATTCCAATTATGGCTTTTAAACTTAAATCTAAATCCCCTTTTTTGTGCATAATAATTAGAAAATAAAAGGGTATATAAAAATTATGTTAATTATTTTCCTGTTGAACAAGAAAATCCACAATTGATACCTAAATCCTTAATAGCATCAGAAGGTGCTGTTGTAGATCCTGCTGTATATACTTTTCCAGATGTTGCATCTGAACTACAATAATATCTAACATAGAATTTTTGTCCTATTCCACCAATTTGTACAAAATCTGATTCTCCTCTATTAACTGTGTCTATATTAAAATATTGATTACAATATTGAGAGCTTGTTCTAACTTGTCCTTCAGGTAAACTCATTGCAACATCACAGTTTTGCTGACAAATCTGTACAGCTAGAGCTTTATCAGTTCCAGATGTAGTTCCATAAAATATTCTAGAAATTGCTTGCTTTAAACTATAAGTTCCTGATAAGAAGAATGCTATTATAACAACTAAAACAACAATAACTATAATTGCAATAATCATTGTTGATAATGGTAACTCTGCACCTTTTTTATTCATTATTATAACCTCTTTATTTTATAATTTGTAAATTAATATATAAGCTTTTTGTTTTTATTATTATTTAGATTTACATATATTACCATACAAATACCAATGCTTTTCCATAAAACAGCCTTTAATACTGATAGCACATTGATCATTTTCACATGCACCCACCCAATTATTACTGTCTCCTTGGTCATAATCTTCACAGCTTTTGATTATATCACAATTTAAACACTCATCTCCTCGTATAAAACAACCAAGTTTTTTATTTTTGTTTATATCTTCCTTGCTTAATCTTATATCACTAACTTCTCCTAATCCATATTTTAAAGTTAAAATTGGTATTTTATCATAAGTTGTACAACCTACACTTAATGCATTTTTACAATCCAATGGTTCAGCTATTGTCAATACAACTTTTTTATATTCATTAGGCATCAATACTTTTAGATTTTCATTATCTCTAAATATAACAAAAGTATCTTTATAGTAATTTTCACCTAATATCATATAATCTTTAATTAGTTTTATATAAGCTTCATTAATCAAATTTTTATTTTTATCTTTATCCTTCTCTAGTTCAGCAATATAAGCTTTTAATTTTTCAATAGCCATATTATAATTTCCAAGTTTTTCATATTTCTCAGCATCATCTAATAATGCTTTAACATTTGAAGGTAATTCATTTACTTGTTTGTTTATATCACCTAATTTAGATTGACATTTATCGAATATTATATTAATTTTATTAATTTGATTCTGGCTAGCTGTTTTATTATCATCCCTACATCCTTGATAATATTTAGATTTTGTATCTGCACAATTTTTTATATACTCATTATATTTATCGGAAGCAGTCTTAAATCTATTAACTAAATCTTGTGTACAAAATCTTTCATCAAAAGTTTCTATTCCAGTAGATAATTGATTAGCTTCTAAAAATAAACCATCCATATATTTTTGTGCTGAAGTTTTTTCTATTTGCCCTTGAGTCATTGCACCAGGAGTACTTGGAGTTTTAGCAAATATATCACTTAATCCTAAATTATCCAAAGCATTGGTAACACTCTCTCCAAATTTTCCAAATTTTTGTAGATTAGGTCTAAAATAAATAAATAAAGCAGCTACTATAACAACTAAAACAACAACAACAATTATGAAATTAATAAGTTTTCCTAATTCAATATCACCTTTTTTATTCATCTTAACCTAAAGCTTTTAAAAAAGCCTCCTTTATCTGATTAATATATTTAATCCCAAAGAATAATAAAACTACAACAGCAATAATAATAATCAATTCAATTAACTTACTAAGTTCTAAGTCACCTTTTTTCATCCTATTCTCACTATATCTTTTATTTTAGCTAATAAATTATAATCCTTATTCTTTAAAGCTATTATAAATAATATTACAACAACAAGAAGTGCTAATCCTATTAATAATTTTCCTAATTCACTTAATTCCAAAGCACCCCTTTTCATATCAATTTAAAAATTTTTCTGCTATATAAATATTTATAGTCTATAATGTAACCACTATAGAATAATAATACTTAAATATAAATTATCTCCAAAAATTCTTATGCTTTCAAGAAGACAATTTACTAAATTAGCTTTATTATCTATATTATCACCTTCTGTTTTACAAGCTAAATCTACAATAGATAGTAGACAAGAACTTTCTATGCTTTTAAAAAACTATCCAGAGTTTCCAGTTGTTAATGTAAATAATATAGACTATGGTATTGGGATCACAAAAAATGAGGCCCATTTGATATTTCAAAGAGATTTTAATATAGCTAATATAGTAAATAACGAGGGTATAATAAAAAAAGCAATTTTTACAAATTTGGTAAGAGAAAAAGTAAAGGAAATTAATACAGATGATTTAGAATTAAAATTAGAAACTTTAAAACAATTATCAAATGATTCTATAATAGAAGAACTATCAGATTTGATTGATATATTTAAGGATAAAGAAACTGAAGAAGAAGATTTTACAATAAATCCTAATAAAGTTATTAAAAATGTCCTTAATACTTTAAATGATAAATATATTGATCCTAAATTTCAAGCTTATGCTTTTATTCTAAAACAAAGTAATCCTATTTCAGATGATTATAAAAGATTTATAGAGTTAATAAAAGAAGAACATATTAGATCAAAAAAGGAGTATGAAATAAGGTTTAAAAATGAATTCAATTCTTATAATGTAAGACAACTAGGTACAATATATTTTAACCATAAAACAGCTGAGGATATATATAAATTAGGTTCAGAAACTGAAAAGATAGTTGAGCCATCTATTAATTATTTAAGAAATTTAAGATACCCAAGTGAATCATATAATAAAGACTCAAAAAGCTTAAAGGATTTAAAATCTATAATTTATAAAAATCCAAATAATATCTATGTTAAATCAGAATTACAAAGAATTGGTGAAAATATAGCCAAACAAATTAAAGCAAGCTCAGAATATAAACAATTTAAAGAAGAAGTTAAAAAAATTTCTTTAAAATGGCGTAATCTTAGAAATGAATATCATAATGCTAAATTTTTAATTTCTATATGATTAAGAACTTTTATAAACATACTTGCATCCAGCTAATGTAACAATATCTTTTGATGGTGCTATTATAATTTTAGATATTCTTTCTTCAGGAAGAACTGGCACTACACCATAAACTGTAGTTAATCCTAATTTAAGGTTATATTCTTCTCTAAGTGTTATAACATATTCATCCTCAGATTTCAATTTGTTAAATAGACCTAAAAATTCAAAGTTAGATTTATCAATAATGTTCTTATATTTATCTTCATTCAAAATTTTATTTATATCTTCAATGTTTATTTCTTTTTTAACCTTAAATCTCATATAATCAAAACAATTAATTTGAAATGGACTACCAAAAAATCTAACCATTACATTTCTTTTTCCACTAAAAAAAGTTGTCCAAGCATCAGTTATTTTATCAGCAACATCTTGTTCATTATCAAGTGTTTGGGGTCCAAAAGTTTTACAATTAAATTTACCCATCAATATGCTTAACTTACAAATCCATCTATTTCCAGTTTCACTAGCAAAACCACCAGCTTCTCCAACAAAAACAACTAAAACCAAAAAAGAAACTAATATCAAAATCAATAACACAATAGTTCCTGTAGTTAATCCTTTTTTATTTGAGCATACCATTTAAAATACCTTTAACAATCATAAAAATTAAAATTACTATAATAATAATTAAAATAAAATAAACAATATATTTTATACTAAGTGTTTGTGATTCCATATTTATTCTACTTGTCTTCCGCTTCTAACACCAACTATTATTGCAATTACTCCAATAGCTATTATTATCCCTTGATAATAAAGTCCTTCTGCTGGTATTCCTGCTAAAGCACTTGGTATCCATTGTTGACTCTTTAAAAATGGCCATAATCCACCTAATACTGTTAGTATTCCTATTAATGTTAACATTAGTTTCATTTTACACCTCCTTAATCTTTAGATTTTTTTCTTATAAACCATCCAAATATAACACCTACTATAGCCAATACAAATAAAAGTCCACCGAAACTAAAAATATCTAATCCTGTTGAAAAGTAAATGTTATCAATTATATCATAAATCCAATAATCACCAGTCATACCAAACCATCTATCAAGCATCAAAAAAAAGATATAAAGAAGAATATAAGCTAGACTTATTGAAAATAAAGAACTGCCGCTAATTTGATGTATTAATTTATATACAAAAAATAATACAATTATAATAAATATCAACAAAGCCCATATTCCAAAATTACCAATTAAAGAAAAACCTGATTTTTGTTCCCAGATTAATAAAGAAAATGCTAAAAATACTCCTATTCCAATATAAACACCTTTACCACCAGCACCTTTAAAGTGTTCACCAAAAACAGCTCTTCCTAAACCTAAAAATACAACTAAAAATATAAAAAAATCAAACCAACCAGAATTATTTTCATACCAACTAACAATCTGATTTCCAGATCCTAATCCTCCAATTCTTGAACCAAAATCAAATAAATTTAATAATCCACCTACACCTTGTTCTCTTACATAATAAACAGCATTAACATTTACAACTAACAATAATAATAACAAAATTACTATTAAACCTCTTTTATTCATATTATAACAAAAATTAGATTTATATTTAAAACTTTCTAACCAGGTGCAGTAGCAGTTAAGTTTACAATATTTGCCAAAGCATTGAACACAAGTATTCCTAATAAAGAAATTATAAAATATAAACCAACGCTTCTAATCAAATTTTTACCAAGATTATACTCTAAATTTAATTTATCCACACCCCTTTCAATGCTATTTGCTAAAATAGTTAATATTATTGTTATCTCAACAACATATAAGCCAACAACAATTTGAAATTGATATGTTGGTATAACATCTTGTATTCTCATAATATTAACTAAACTTCCTAATCCACCCATTCCTTCAATATTTTCAGTTCCAAGTTTACCAAATTGTTCACCTAATTTATTAATTATAGTTACAACCATAGAAGCTACCCCTATTACAATACCAGCTATTATTGGTGTTAAAAAATTAATTTGACTTTTCATAGAACTTATAATATCAGCTAATAAATCTTTTAATCTTTCATTAACTTTTCTAATTCTATTAATATAATCAGAAAATGTCATTAGACTTTTAGCAACAACTTGAGGACTTTTTTTAGCACTTTCCACTAAAACCTTCATAGAGCTTTCAATTAAAGAACTTGGATAAGATATAATAGCACCTCTTTCATCACTAAAAATTGCATTTTTAATATCCATACCCAACCTTTTAATATTATCACTAACTAATCTAAAAAAATTTCCAGATGGTGTATCTTTCATATTCTCTGCAACTTGCCCAAATGCTAATTCAACTGGAATATTATCACCAACTCTATTTCCTAATTGAAATAATGCTCCAGAAAATTCATTTTCTAAATTATCTATTATTCTTTTAACTTTAATTAATTTTTTACTTCTTAATTTATAATGTATTCCTAAACCAAGAGCTATTCCTAATGGGATTAACAAACCAAATAAAGCAGCTCCTACACCATATGGTCCATTACTTTCTTTATAATCTAAAAATTTACCTTCTAATAAATTACCACTTAAAATAGTAGCATCAAATCCTGGATTTAAATAATGAATTATTAATGGTAATAATCCTGCTAACACAATTACACTACCAATTAAAAAGCCAATAAATTTAGTACTTATTGGAATATTTCCTACATAAACATTTTGATATTTTTTAAATTCAGGATGTTCTTTTAAAACTTCAGCTTCTCCATATCCAGTAGGCCTTGATAACAATATATTGTAACCTAAAGCCATAACCAGTATTGGTAAAACTAAATTATACAAAATAGCAACATGATACCATTTTATTAAACCCTGTAAAAAACTTCCTGCTAATGGTAATATTACTAAACCTAAAATTGGTAATATAACTCCTAACATATGTAAAGTTGTTATTGGTGATTTTAAATTTTGAGCATAATGCATCATTTTATCATAAGTTCCTTCTAACATTACTTCTAATCCTTTTTCTAAAACTTCAATTCTTCTTGCTTCTAAAGGTTCATATAAACTACTTTCAATTAAATGAAAACTTTCTATAAATTCTATATTCGATTCTCTCCAACTTTCTAAATAATTATCCAAGGATTCTTTTATTGTAACATATTTACCTATTTCAACATCCCAAAAAATCTTTTTAAAATCTAATGATAAAGGATTTGAAATATGTTCTGCTGAAAATTTAATTGCTCTTTCTAAATTACTTGTATGTCTCATATACATAACAACATATAAAATACATAGCACCATTTGATTACTTGCTTCTAGTCTCCATTTGTTAGCAAAATAATGTGGCAATCCTGCTAATAATTTGATACAAATACCACCGGCTATTATTATAATTAAAGGTAAAAATATCATTGGACTACCAAAATTATAAAATATATTTAATACAAATGATAAACCTCCAATTAGTAATCCAATAAATATTATTAGAATTGAAAATAAAGCAGCAAAACTAGTTGCTCCATCAGGACTAATATTTAAATGACATATATTAATAGATCTTTGTAATTTTTCTCTTTCTTCATCCTTAGCTTTAACAGTTAAAATATTTTCAGCAGAATTACATAACTTCTCATATAAACCCATATTTACAGTTAGAGCTTCTTCTCTAAATATTTCATAATCTCTAGAAAAGTTACTATCTGAAAATTCTTCTAGATTAATTTTTTCATTTAAAATATTCTCATATTTTCTAAGAATATCTTTAACATCTCTATCCAATTATATTAACACCTCTTTTTCTTTCTTAATCTGTTTTTTTAACCAATCTTCCCATTCAAAAAATATTCTTTTATTTTCTAAAAATCCTACATCTTCTCTAACGCTTTCACTTATCTCATGGAATTTATCATTACTTGCAATAACAAATTTAGCCTCTAATAACTCATTTAAATTTAATTTATTGCTATATTCAATTAATTTTTCTTTTATTTTAGCTCTTAATAAAATATTTTCCCAAATAGCATCCCAATTTCCAACCCATTCTTTAACATTTCCAGCTATTGTTTTTAAAATCTCAGATTCACCATTTATTAATTCATCACTTGGTTCTAAAGAATCAGTATTTGGATTATAAGTCATTAAATCAACAAAACCCTTTTCTCTTAATGGATCTTCTTCCCAATTTTTTCTAACCTCAGCAATCTGTACAACTCTTCTCCATTTATGTAATCCATCAGGACTTTTAATTGGATTAGCAACTATGATTATATCAGTAGCTTTAAAACTGGTTCTTGGAACCTGTAAATCATTAACAACTCTATCAAAAACACCATATGGACTTGCTCCATGAATTGTTCCAGCAACAACATTTGCTAAAGCCCCTATTCTCATGGCTTCATATAATGCCTTAGCTTCTAAAGATCTAACCTCTCCTACTATTAAAGAACTATCACCCATTCTTAGGCTAGTTCTAATTCCCTCATCAGCTGCAATTTCAGCTCCTCCTAACATTAAAGCAGATCTAACTTTCATTGGTTGTATATTATAACCTAAATTTCTTAATGAATTTACTGGTAATTCGAGAGTATCTTCTAATGTTATTACTCTATATTTTCTCATTATTTCAACCATACAAGCAGCAAGTAATGATGTTTTACCAGAACTTCTAGTTCCTGCTATTAACATTGTTCTTGATCCATCTATAAGAAAACTAATTAATCCAGCACTTAGAGGATTTATCATTCTATTTTTGATAAATAAAGGCAAAGTCCATGGTTGATCTCTATGCCTTCTTAATGCATATGCTAATCCTATCGGACTTAATGGATTAGTTATTATAGCAACTCTTGCTCTTGCTTGTGGAACTATTAATTCAGTATCTAAAACAGGATTAGCTTCATCTAGTGGCCTACCTGATAACATTCTAAATTTAGAAGCCCAACTTAATGCATCATCTTTACTAGGAATTATATTTGTAACACAATCATCATAATCCTGGTGTACAATATAAATTGGTGTTTCTCCAATAGGGCTATTTACTGTAATATCTTGTATTTTAGGATCTTGTAATAACACTTCAATTAAGCCAAAACCAATTGTATATCTTATCAATATTTTAGCTAATTCCTCTAGTTCTTGATAACTTATATCAATGCCTTTATTTTGTGCTAATTCTTGTAATAAATCTCTACCTATATTCATAAAAGTAGTTCTTATTTTTTCAGGATCTAAAAATTCTTCTTCTCTAGGCTTATGTTCAGCCAAAACAGTTCTACCTAAATCTAATAATTCATAATGATCTTCATTTAGCTTAAATTCTGGTGGATTTATATGATACAAATATTTAATATCTCCAGGAATCTTAAAAATCGTAATATCTGTATTTTCTCCAATAGAATAAACATCTAATTCTTCTCCATCTAATGGCTGTTGTGCCATTAATCTTGTAAACATAAAATCTGGTGTTACAATAGCCCTAAAATATTCTCTATATAAACTTCTATCACCCATAACATAACCTTCTAAATTTGGTTTTGCTAAAGAAATCAATTTGGTTTTAGCTAAAATTGTAAATATATAACTTAACATATCAATATAAAGTTGTCTACATGGAATACATTTTTCAACTTGTTCATTTTTTAATCTTATATTTTCTTCTCTAAGTAATCTTTTACATTCAACATAAGCACCTAAAGGATCAGCTCTTAACAAATTAAGAATTATATATTGCATCATTTGATATCTTATTGCATAACACTTATCACAATCAGGAGCTGTTCCAATTATATAACTCAAAAATTTTTTTTGTTTAACTAAATGATTATAAATATTAGCTATCTCCACTAGCATTTGTGTTTGTTCATAATCATAAGTATAATTTCTTCTTTGATTAAAAATGATTCTAGAAATACTTGGTACTTCAGATAGTTTATCAACAGTTCTAGCCATACATATAGCACTATCTTCTATAGAAGGATTTTCACTAGAATTAGCATATTTAATTCTCATAATTTGTTCTTGCCCTTCAGAAATTATTTCATACTCACGACTCATCTCTTTTTTATCTGGCATATTTTAACTTTATTATTCTATTCTTTAAATAGTTTATTATAACTTTTTAAGTAATCAAAGTTAAATAGTTAATAGATAATTGTTTATATAATAAATATGTTTAACTGATTATGTTTAAAAAATTAAATAATAAAAATACAAATTATGATAAATTAGGTGAAAATTATATGAAATTAAAAAATAAATATTATTCAAAACACCAAGATAAGTCAAAAAGAGAGTTATATAATCAAATAGATTTTCTACTAAAAAATAAAAGATTATTAGATGTTGGTTGTGGTTTTGGAAGAGATTTATCTTATTTTCAAAAAAAAGGTGCTATTGTGTATGGGATTGATAAATCCAAAAAAATGATTTTATTAACAAGGAAAAATTACCCCTATATAAAAAATCTTTATATTCAAACATTTGAAAAAACAGATTTTAAAGATAATTTCTTTGATATAATAATAAGTGAATGGGCATTGCAATATGCAAGTAATATCAACATTGTCATTAAAGAGTTGTATAGAATCCTAAAATCTAAGGGTATTTTGATATTTTTAGTAACACATCCTATTTCAGATTTTCTATTAAAAAACAAAAAGTGTTACCATAAAATGGATATCATTAGAAAAGGGTTGTTTAATGATAAAATTATCCTAAAATACCCAACGCATACTTTTTCCGAATATTTTAATGATTTTGTACTTAAAAATTTCAAAATATTATCATTTTATGAGGATACCAATAATGTACCTGAATTCTTTATATTAAAATTAAAAAAAATATAAAGTAGAAAATTATATAAACATTAAATATAAATTAATTAAAAGAGGTTTAAAATGAAAAAAAGAGGTCAAGTTACTCTATTTATAATTTTAGGTATTTTAATTTTAGCTGCTGTTATTTTGGTCTTATATCTTCGCAGTAGATTATCTAATGGATAAAGTTAATATCTAAATAATAAAAATTAAAAAGAGGTACAAATGCCAGAAGAATATCAAACAGATTTAAATTATATTCTTTCAGATTTAAATATAAGAACTAGAACTTTAGAGGGTAAGTATAATATTCTAGGTGAAAGACTTCTAGTTGTTAACCAAAATATGATTGAAGAATACAAAAAAATAATAAAAGAAGCTAAAACTCATGAAGATGATATAATAGAACTTAAAAAAGAGATTGAAAATTTAAAAGAAATTCTTAAACAAATATTAAAAGAAATAGATTCCTTCGCGAAAAAAGAAAATATAAAAGTTTTAGAAAAGTATATTAACTTATGGAACCCTTTAAAATTTGTTACAGAACAAGAGGTTGAAGAGCTAATAAAAAAACAATTAGAGCAAAAAAAAGGTGATATTGTTGATAAGCCCAAACAAAAAAGATACAAATGAATTACCATTAGACAAAGTTCTTGCAATGAGAAAAAAAGGCTTAACCAATGAAGATATAATCCCAAATTTAAAACAACAAGGTTATTCTTATCAAGAAACAGATGAAGCTCTAAATCAAGCAGATCTAAAACAAAATGTTGAAGAAGAACTACCTGAACCACCTTCTCCTACTGATATGCAAGCTTCTGCTTTAGATCAAGAAGCTGAACAACCTCCACAAGAATATAAAGAATCTATTCAGCCAAAACAAATAGTAATGCCAATACCACAAACACCTGATAGAAATATCGAAGAACAAATTGAACAAATTGCAGAATCAATAATTGATGAGAAATGGCAAAGTTTAATTGAAGGTGTAGGTGATTTAACAATTTGGCGTGAACATATTAATACAGATCTTAGTGCTATTAAACAAGAAATTTTAAGAACACAAAATAGATTTGAAAATCTACAACGTGCTATAATTTCTAAAATTACTGATTATGATAAAGGCATTGCTGATGTTGGTACAGAAATTAAAGCATTAGAAAAAGTATTCCAAAATATTTTACAACCATTAACATCTAATATCAAAGAGCTTAATAAAATAACAGAAAAATTAAAAGGAAAATAAGCATAAAAATTTTATTTATTGCGTTTATTGTAAAAATATAATATCAAATTAGTGATTAAATAAGAGAAAATTACTCCTAAAATTAAATGATAAGTTAAATTAAAAGCAGGTCCTGCCAAAAATAAAATGTAAAGTATGCCTGGGCAAAATCCAAATTTCCACACCCAAACTGGTTCTAAAACAGAAATATTTCCTATTTGACAAGGAAAAACTCTAAATGGGATTAGTTGAATTAAAAAGAAAATCAACAAAAATAAAAATAATTTTTTCAATGTAAACTTAAAAAATCCTTTAAGATTCATTTTATTTCCTAATTAATGCCAACTTATTAATCTAACAGCATATGATGTTACAAAAATTAAAAATATAACTGTTAATGTCTTTGCTGTAAATACACTACCCCAAAATCCAGTATGGAATGCTAATGTACCAAATACTTTTGATACAGATACTATAAATAAAACAACCATAATACTTAAAACAATTACTATAAACCAAGTACTCTTTGCAGCACCAGCTAAAGATTCTTCTTTAATACCCAAAAACATTAAAAAGAATAATATAAACATTAACACAACTAAAAAAATAACAACCCAAGGAGTCATAAATTGTATCAATTCCATACCTTTTGGCATTAAAATAAATAAAAATGCGATTATTAAGGCAATTGCTGCATTTGCAGAAGCATTATCACCAAATAATTTTAATTTACTTAGAATACCCCACATTATTGCAAATATAAATATTAGAACAAGAACTGGCAACAAAAATTTCAAAATTTCTGGTTGGAATAAAGTAGCCATTTATGGTTCTTTTTTACCCCCACCTTCACTTTTACTCATCCAAAATATAACTACTAAAAATATTGCTATAAATATTATAACTGAAATTGTTTGAGAATCTATGTTAGTCAACCAATAAGGTAAATTCCATCTATCTGATACACTACTTGCAAAAAAACTCCATCCAACAAATATTACAGATATTATAATAGCAGCAGTAAGCCACCCACCACTTGCCCATGGTTTATGTTCCCCAGTAAATATTCCTAAAACTAATAAAAACATTAATATTACAACTAAAACTAAAGAAATATTTGGTAAGAAAGTATTAATTATTCCAACAATGCTTTGATTTTGTACTAATAATAAACCAATCACTAATGCAACAATAGCATCAATATTTTTTTTACCTCCAAGTATTTTAGATTTATTTAATACTGCAAATGCTATCGCAAATATTAAAACAAAGGGCAAAAATACATCAAAACCACCTATATCCTTAAAACTATTAACTAAATCATTAAAATTCATGTTGAACCACCTTTTTCAGTTTTAAAACCAACTACATATCCAATTATAACAACTAAAAATATAATAAGTATAACAGTTCCTATAATTGGACCACTTTCATAACCAGATGAAATATAATTCCAAAAAGTTTCAAGCCAAGATTCATTACTACCTTCTGGTTTTATACTACTTAAAAATATTAATAATATTCCTACAAAAATAACCAAGATCAAAAACCATTTAAAGACTTTATTTTCCTCAAAATTAAATTGTTTATCTCCCATAAAACTACCAGCCAATAACATAAAACTAATTAAAATAACTAATATTAAAGAAATCTTAGGCATAGCTTCTTTAATTATACCAACAACATTTGTTGCAGCTATAACAAAAAATGCTATAACAAATGCAATCATAGCATCAATATTTTTTCTTGGATATTTTTCACCTTTTACATTTTCTTCTCCAAATAATTTTGTTTTTTCTAATATAGCAAAAACTAAAGTAAATACCAAAAGAAATGGTAATATCACCTCAAAAAAGCCAAAGTCTTTTAAAAAATCTAAGGCTCTAACCAACGGACTACTCATAAAGTTTTTAAATTAAATAGAATATATAAGTTTTGTGGTTTTTATGGTTATTTCTTACTTCTTTTCTTATCAAATAGACTCCAAAATAAATAAGTTAATAAAAAGAATATAATAAAACCTATCAAGAATCCAATAATTTTTATATTAAAAGATGAACAACCTTGCCCTACACAATTATTAGATATAAAACCTATTATACCCACGATAATACCAATAATTAATGAAAAAATAGTTTTTAATTTTGTAAATTTAAAATTCATTTATATGATACTCTCTTCCTCTTCATAACTTGGTATAGCTGCTTTACTAATTACAACAACATCTCCAATAGCTTTAACAAATTGATGAGGAACTATAACGCCTTTAGCACCACCTAAAACTTTAGTAAGAGAAGAATTCTTTGTAGCTTTTACTCTCCACCCATATATCTTATTGCTTGTTAATACTGCTTCTTCAATATCACCAAAATAATCACCATTATCAGTAAACACTCTCATTCCATACATTTCATTTACTTTTTTTATCTTCAACATCTTTTTCCCCTCCACTCTTTTTAAATAAATAGGATATCCAACCTAAACCTATTTAAGTATATAAAGATTTTCTTTTTGCAATGTATACATACAAGAATCTAAATATTATTGGAACATCTCATGTAGCAATACAAAGTATTAAAGAAGTTGAGCAAGTAATTTTAGATATTAAACCAAATATTGTAGCTATTGAATTAGATCCAAAAAGATTTCAAAGTTTGATTCATAAGAAAAAAACAAAATTAAGATTGAGAGATATACAAAAAGTTGGTTTTAAGGGTTTTTTGTTTAATGCTTTAGGAGCCTGGATAGAGAATAAATTAGGAAAATCTGTTGGTATTTTACCGGGTTCTGAAATGAAAAAAGCAGTAGAAACAGCTTATAAAATCAAAGCAGATTTAGCGCTAATAGATCAAGATATAGAAATAACTTTAAAAAAATTATCTCAAACTCTAACCTGGAAAGAAAAATTTAGATTTTTAATTGATATTTTAAAAAGCTTATTTGCAAAAAATAAAATAAAATTTGATTTAACAAAAGTTCCAGATGAAAAAACAATTAAAATGCTAACCAATCAGGTTAGAAAACGATATCCTTCTTTTTATAAAGTATTAATAAAAGATCGTAATTTCTTTATGGCAAAAGCTTTATATAATTTAATGATCAAAGATACTAATAAAAAAATAGTTGCTGTTGTAGGTGCAGGTCACGAAAAAGATCTAATATCAATAATAAAACTCCATGACACAGTCTAATTTCACAAAACAAGAAATAAAGCATTTTATTTTAGCTATATTAGTAATTGGATTTGTTTTTGCCTTTGATGATAAACAAAATAAATTTATTTTATCTTATTGGTTAAAAAATTTTTTTATAATATTAATTTTGGTTACAATAGCTTTTTTAATTAAAATTTTAACTCAGAAATATATTGCTAAAAAAATTGGTTGTTTTACTGAGATTCAACCATGGAAACTAGAAAGATATGGTATTAGAGCAGAAGCACATTTTCCAGTAAAATTCTCAATTGGTATAACTACTTTTACAGTTAAATATGTTCCTCTTGGTTATATAATTCCTTTGCTAATAACTTTGCTATCAAATGGTCAATTATTTTTTGTAACAACATCAATATTATTTATAACAACAACACCAGCTTATAGAATTGGTCATGAATATAAACATATAACAAATTATGAAACTGCTAAAATTGCTGCCTCAGGTCCTTTTATTAGCATTTTACTAGCTTTAATATTCAAATTAATTAACTTTAATAATAATCCTTTAATAAATGAATTTGTTTTAATTAATTCATGGATGGCTTTATCAAATATTTTACCTATTCCACATTTTGATGGAGCAGAAACCTATTTTGGATCTAAACCTTTATTTATTCTAACTCTTGTATTTATATTAAGTTCATTAGTATTCTTAAATTTCTTAAATGTATTTTTAACATTTATATTAGCTGCAATAATAGCATTATTGTCAGTATTATTATTTTTATATCAAGTCTCTAAGCAAAAATAAATCAAGAAGCTAAAGTAGCTAAACCTTTTTGACATATCCAAATTACAAATAACCAAGTTATTATGTTATAACCACCATAAATAGCAAATATTATTACAACTCCAGTAGCTATATCAAATATACTAACTAAATTACTAATAAAAATTAAACCTTTTATAATTAAATAAATTGCAAAAAACCAAGCAAGATTAGTAGCTAATTTAAATCTTAGTAATATTAGTACTATTCCAGACATTATATCAAATATACCCAATAATCTTAAAAACATAAAAAATATAGTATCTAAAAACTTTATAAATATATCTAAGATGTTGAATATAAAAAATTTTATTCCAAGATTATACCAAGAATCTATATTAGCAACTGCTATTAAAAATAATACTTTAGTCGTTTTACCTACAGGTTTAGGAAAAACCCATTTAAGTTTACTTGTTGCAGTTCATAGATTGAAAAATTTTCCAAATTCTAAGATATTATTCTTAGCACCAACAAAACCTTTAGCAAATCAACATTTACAAACTTATAAAAAATTTTTAGATATTAATCCAGAAAAATTAGTTTTATTTACTGGTTTTATTAAACCTGAACAAAGAGAAAAATTATGGCAAGATTCAACATTTATTTTTTCTACACCACAATGCATAGAAAATGATCTAGAAAATAATAGAATAAATCTAAAAGATTTTACATTACTAGTAGTAGATGAAGCTCATCGATCTGTAAAAGAGTATAGTTATGTTGCTGTTGCTAAAGTCTATATGGAACAAGCACAATTTCCAAGAATTTTAGCACTAACAGCTTCTCCAGGTGGAACTCGTGAAAAAATTAAAGAAATTTGTAATAATTTGTTTATAGAAGCTGTCGAAATTAGATCAGAACAAGATCTAGATGTTAAACCTTATGTACAAGAGAAAAAAGTTGAATGGATTAATATTAATCTTCCAAATGAATTTAAAGAAATATCTTCTTTGATTAAAAAAGTTTACCTTGAAAAATTGAAACATATAAAAAATTTTGGTTTTAATAAACCCATAGGTTTAATTAATAGACGTGATTTAATTGGGATTCAAATAGCATTTCAAAAAAGATTAAAACACCATGACCCAGCAGCATATTCTGGTATTTCTTTAGTTGCTCAAGCAATTAAACTTAGTCATGCTCTTGAATTAATACAAACTCAGAGTATAAACTCAACTAAAAAATTCTTTGATAAATTAAAAACAGAAACAAGCAAAGCATCTAAATCTATAGTAAATGATAAAGATATAATAAAAGCCATGGAATTAATTAAAAATTTAAATGAAAAAAAAGTAAAGCATCCTAAAATGGAAAAGCTATATCAAATTGCCCAACAAGAAATAAAACAAAATCCAGAATCTAAAATTATAATATTTGCCAATTTTAGAGATACTGTAAAAGAAATTGTAAATTTATTAAAACAAGATAAAGAATTAAGACCTATACAACTGGTTGGTCAAAAAGAGGGTGTAACCCAAAAAATACAAATAGAAACAATAAGACAATTTGAAAGAGGAGATTTTAATGTTTTAGTCGGTACTAGTATCTCAGAAGAAGGTCTTGATATTTCTGGATCTTCAACAGCAATATTTTATGAGCCAATTGCAAGTGAAATCAGAAAAATTCAAAGAGCTGGTCGTGTTGGTCGAACAGAAAAAGGAAAAATAATTTTTTTAATAACTCTTGGTACAATGGATGAAGCATATTATTGGTCATCAAGAAAAAAAGAAAACATCATGAAACAAACAATTCATTCTATTCAAAACAAATTAGAATCTCAAAATACTATAAAAGATGTTAAAAATAATAGTTGATCATCGTGAAAGAAAATCTGGAATAATTAGAGAATTAATAAAACAAAAAATCGAAGTTGAAGAACAACAACTAATAGCAGCAGATTTTGTAATCCAAACAAAAGATAATAATGATCAAATAAAAACCATTGGTATAGAACGTAAAACCCAAGAAGATTTTATTAATTCAATGATAGAAAAAAGAATACCTCAACAATTAATGGCATTAAAAGAGAATTTTGATATTCCAATATTAGTAATAGAAGGTTCTCATAACCTATATACAATAAGAAATTTTCATCCAAATGCAATACGTGGTATGTTGGCTTCTATTGCAATTGATTACCAAATACCTATTATATATACTAGAAATTATAGAGACACTGCTTTACTATTGATGGTTATAGCAAAACGCATGGAAAAATCTTATACAATGATTACTTTACTTAAAAAAAGAAAACCATTAACATTAAAAGAACAACAAGAATTATTAATAGAAACATTACCCGGAGTAGGTCCATCTTTATCTAAAGCACTATTAAAAGAGTTTAGAAGTGTAGACAAAATAATGAATGCTTCTGAAGAAGAATTACAACAAGCAGAAAAAATAGGTCCTAAAAAAGCTCGCGAAATCTATAAAGTTATACATTCAGATTATTAGTTTTATAAAACTACCATGATTGTTTCATCTTCTTAACCAAATATAATTACCTTGATATATTTTAAGAAACTTATTCATCACTTCTCTTTGCCAATTTTGAAATTTATAGGATTTCATTCCACTATAGCAATATTGACATTTATCAAATTCTTTATTACCATAGTATAATACACCACATTCTAAACATTCTAATTCAAATCTTTGTTCTTGTTTTATTTGATATTCTAATGATTTTTCTTTGGCTTGCATTAATGAATCACCAACAATATTATTTATAACCCTAGAAATATTGTTTTCTGGAATATTTTTTAAGTTCATCCCAAAAACTATAAACCAAAATTTAGTCTTTATAATCTTTTTGGAATTAAAAACTATATGTTACTAATACTGTATATACTGGCCCATCTTTTGTTAAATCACTTTTTATTAACTTAAATTCATTTATTTCAAATTCTTTTTTTTCAATATTAATACTTTTTATTTGTTGTAATAACATCTCTTTATTTTTAAGGGTCTTAACTCTACCCAAAGTTAGATGTGCATAGAATCTTTGTTCTTTAGGAAAATGATTTAATAACTCAGAATCAACTTTTTGTTGTAATTCTATTACTTTACCTGCAGGTTTCAAATCAATCCATATAACATGTATTCTTTGTTCATTAGGCAAAACACCTAAATTATCTAGACTAACTTTAAATTTTTTAAATTTAATTTTCCCTAATAATTCTTTTAACAACTCAATTCTTTTTTCAGAAACTTCATCTAGAAATTTTAAAGTTAAATGTAAATTTTTCTTAGCAACCCATTTTATTTTAGCATTTTCATTACCAATTTGTTTTTGAATATTAATTAAATATTCTTTTATTTCCTTAGGTAATTCAATAGCAATAAAGGTCCTCATAGATAGTAATAAAAATCATATTATATTTAAATATATTCTTAATAGAACAATAAAGAATAAAAAGGGAAGATGCTTATTTGACTATATGTGGGAAATTAAAAGAAACTTGGATAGGGGTTCGATTTTATCTGGATTAGTTGTGGCTGCTTTTGATAAAGAACCCAAACCTCAAAAAGTTAAGATGAAAGATTTAACAAATCTTTTAGCTAAATTAATTGATGTTATAGACCTACCTGATTTTAGTATATCACCTAATTATTCAGAAGATATAGCTAGATTTGTGTTTAATCATTGCATGTCAGGATATGCTACATCTTGGAATCCAATTATATTTAACCCAAAAGGACTTGATAGATGCCGTTCAAGAATTTTAGAAGCTTATCAAGATAAACAAAAAAGAGAAGAATTAATTAAAATAGCAAAGGTTCTCAATATTGACCTAGATAGATATAATTAATTATAATATCATAAATTATCTTGTAACTTCATAAGAATTTACTTGCTCTAAAAGTTTTTTTGCTTTTGTATTAGTTTTAAAATGTTTTCTTACTGGTTCTATAAGATCATTAACATATTTTGCAGCTGCTTCTTTTAAATCCATTGGATGTATCTCTCCATTTGAATATAATTTTGCTAATTCTTTATAATTATCAACAATTAATTCTCCATGTTTCTTTCTTTCTATTTTTATTTCTTTAAATTTCTCAAATAAAATATATTTATAATATTCAATAATCGGATTTTCGAAAACATCTTTTTCAGGGCAATAAGCTTTCATTATTTTTCTTTTTATTTCTTCCTCATCATCAGTCATGAATATAGCTGTATCTGGTTTACTTTTACTCATTTTCATTTCAATAGCTCTTTCAACAGTTTCTTTTTCAACAGTTTCAACTTTTTGTAATCCAGCTAACATATGATGACTTACAATAACTGGTTTCCAGAATCCTAATTTAGGACCAATTTCTCTTCCTAAAACATTAACTTTTCTTTGGTCCATTCCTAATTGAGTAATATCGGCTTGCAATTGAAATATATCAGCACATTGCATGCAAGGATAAAGGATTTGAGAAGCCTGCATTACCTCTTCTTCTTTTCTGCCCATTATTTGACCGCATCTTACTATTCTATTAACCGTGCTATTTCTTGAAATTTGCATTACTTTTTTCCAATAATCTTGTTCTTGTACCAAATCATTAGCCCAAATAAATTCAACTTTGTCTAAATTCATACCGGTTGTTTTCCAAACCTCTATCAAATATTTACCCACATTCTGTATTTTTCCTAAATCACCACCAATTTTGTTATTAGCCCATGCATGCCAATCAGCAACCAACATTTTAAATTTTACACCCGCTTTTATCATTTTGTTAACATTAATAGCTCTCATAATACCTTGAGCTATATGCACTTTACCAGAAGGTTCAAAACCATCATATGCAATTGGGTTTTTCTTTTTCTGTAAAAGTTCATATAATTCCTGTTCTGTGATTATTTCTTCTCCAACTTCACCAATTAATTTTAATTTTTCTTGAATGTCCATAATCTCTCTTAGATATAATTAAAATATAAATCTATCGTTTGATTGTTAGATAATTTTTGTATAATTGTTATATAACAATTCTATTAGAAAGCTTTTTAAATAAGCTATATTTAGCTTATTTCTAGAGGTGCTCAACCTCTAGATGAATTCTAGAGTTTTAAAAATGAATGAAAGGACATTATTATTAATATCTCTAACTGGAGCATTAGTTGGCTTACTAATATTATTCTATATCTCAGAAAAAATACAGTTACCTATCTCAGAAATATCTTCTATTACTAGATCTCAGCTTGATCAAAATGTAAAAGTTCAAGGTTATGTAACTTATTTTAAAGAAACAAAAGGACTTTATATTTTTAAAGTTAAAGATTCTACAGGTGAAATTCAAGCTATTCTCTTTAAAGATCAACCAGTTAATCTAGCCAAAAATGATTATATAGAATTAGAGGGTTCTATAACAGAATATCAAGGTAAACTAGAAATTCAAGGTGAAAATCTAAGGTTGTTATAATGATATTAGAAATTTTACTTGCAATTTTGATAGGTTGTTTACTAGGAACTATCACAGGCTTAACTCCTGGTGTTCATATTAACTTAATTTCAGTATTAATTTTAGCTTCATCTCCATTTTTATTAAATTATACATCTCCATTGTATTTAGCAATTATTATAGGAGCAATGGCAATTACCCATACATTTCTAGATAATATTCCATCTATTTTTTTAGGAGCTCCTGATGCATCAACAATTTTAACAGTTCTACCAGGACATAAAATGTTATTGAAAGGTTATGGTTACACAGCAGTTGTATTAACAACAATAGGATCATTGTTTGCTTTAATTTTATCAGTTATCTTGGCATATCCAATTATTAAATTAGTAGAATTTGGTTATCCATTAATCAAATCTTATATTGGTTATATACTAATAGCTTCATCTTGTTTATTGATAATAAGGGAAAAGAAATCAAAATTTTGGGCTTTCTTTATTTTCTTAATTGCAGGGATATTTGGTATTCTTGTATTTAATTTAAGTACTTTAAGAAATCCATTATTTCCTTTATTATCTGGTTTATTTGGTGTATCAACCTTATTTTTAAGTTATAATGATAATGTAAAAATACCCCAACAAGAAATAATATTCCCAAAAATAAAAAAATCAACAATTGCTAAAGCATTATCATCTTCAATGATTGCAGGTGTTTTATGTTCATTTTTACCAGGTATAGGTCCTTCACAAGGTGCTATTCTAGGTTCTTCATTTACAAAATTAAAAACAAAAGGATATCTTATTTTGAATGGTGGTATTAACACAATGAATATGGTTTTAAGTTTTATAGCAGCTTATGTTATAGCTAAACCTCGTAATGGTGCTATCGTTATTTTATCAAAAATATTACAAGAATTTAATAGTAATCATCTAATATTATTTTTAGGTGTTATCTTAATAACAGCTTTTATTGCAACTTTACTAACTTTAAATATTTCTAAAGTATTTTCAAATTATATAAGTAAAGTAAACTATAAAATATTATGTTTATCTATTATTTCTTTAGTTAGTATTTTAGTGTTTATTTTATCAGGTTTTCTAGGTTTATTTGTTTTATTAATTTCAACTTTTATAGGGATTATACCAGCATTAAATGGTACTGGTAGAAATCACTTAATGGGTTGTTTATTATTACCGGTAATATTATATTTTATTTTATAATCGATTAAATAAGGTAAAGCGGTAGATAATAAATTCCAGATAAACCAATTAAAAAGCTTGCAAGGTTAGCTAAAAAAGATATCAATAAAGATTTAGCAAATTTAACTTTTAATAGCAACATGATTAAAATGCTTTCTACTAAAACAACACTAATCTCTACAAAATAAATAGCAAATGTAATTCCATAAAACAAATTTGCAAGAGGCCAGGTAAATAAATTTATTAAAAAAGAATATAAAATAACTTCTTTAAATCTACCTCTTATAAATATCCAAATTACAATAGCTTCTATAAAAAAAGTCATAAAAAATGAGTAAAATGAGTATAATGCAAAAGGAATCATTCTCTCACCTTTTTAATTATTATCAAAATGATAGCAATTAAAGCAATTAAAGAGATTATTATATACACATAAAACAGATCATTTTTTTCAAGTGAAACGTTATCTGGTTTTTCTTTAATTTGATTTAAATCAACGGTATAGTAATTTGTGATAGAATCTTTAGGATTTACAATTGGTGTTGTTTCATAAGACTGAATATTAGTTATAACTTCTTTTACATTCTCAGAATTGATATATTTATTAAAATCATTAGAAAATTCAGAGCTGTTTGTTGTTGTTTTTCTTACATCCTCAACAAAACTTTTATCAAAATAAGATTCTTTGATAGCATAAACAGATACTTTGCAAAATTTATAATAAGGAGGTATTTTACCATCTCTTGTTATAATATCTATATTACCAATATTACCAAGTTCACATGTACTAATAAAAATATAATCAGGAAAATCATTAATATTGGTTATTACATTATTTATTGTTATACCCTTATATCCCACTTGGATCGTATCTGCTCTAATTATTGGTAAAATAAAGAATAGAATTAATAGAATAAGTGATGCTTTTTTCATAGATTGTATTAATAAAATAATAACTATATAAATATTATGTTGGTTTGAAATTAAGATTTAACTGTTATTTCTTCATTTTTGATCTTTTCATGTAATTGATATTTTATAGTTTCCCAATAAAAATCTCTAAATTTTTTAATTATTGGATTAACTAAATTAAGTTTATACATTTTAGCCCTTCCAACAGTTCTTATATTTACAACTATCTTTTCTCTTTCCAATTTATCCCAAAATAATTTAAGTGTAGAATAACCAACTCCAGCAAGATTAGCTATGTCTGTCATGCTATAATCAAATTCTTCATTAACCACTAAAAAATCTAGTACTTTTAATATTGGTGAATCTCCAAATATTTCCAAGAATATAGTTTTGTTTTCCATTTTAGTTATAAATAATATCTAATATATAAATGTTTCTATTATTAACCAATATGAGCTATTAATTTTAATTAATACAATAAGGTTTTTATATTTAAAAATCTAAAGTATATCAATGGGAAAAAAATTAAACAAAATTGAATATTTAAAAATTAAGAAAAATATTCTTAAAAAATTATATGCAAACCAGGCATTTAGTAAAGGTCATTTATTATATGAAAGACTTAAATCAGGAATTCCTTCACATTTACAAGGTTTTGTAAAAGATATTCTAGAAGATCTTATAAAAGAAGAATTGGTTTTATTTTATGGAAAAACAAAATATGGAGATGCATATCAACTAAATATTAAAAAATTAAAAGAAATTGAAGATTTAATATTTTAAAATAATTTAAAAAAATAAAAAGAATTATTTTTTGCATTTAGTATAAGCTAGATATAATGTTGCTAAACCAAATAGAATAAGTATTAGTCTTGGTAGTATTTCAATAATATTTCCAAACATTGCATAAACAAATTCATAATTCAACAAAGCCACTGACAACCAATTTGCACCTGCTATTACAGCAATAATTAATACAATCCAATCTAAAGCATTTTTTTTCATTTGTTCACCTCCCTTTTTGATTCTGTCTCCTTATTAAGATTGATGTGAATACTGAAACTAAAAGACCTAAAAAGATAAAACCCAATATAGATTCTATAGCTGAAAGTGCTCTAAAATACCCATGAGGAGTAATATCTCCATATCCTAATGTAGTTAATGTAATTGTAGAAAAATACAATGCTTCTGTAAAACTTAAAGTTCCTGTTCGATTGCCTATATTAAAAAGATGTTCTTCTGAAGTGATATTTAAACTAAATAATAAAGCAAAGTATATTAGTGTTATAATGATCACTGAGATAACTGATAAAAGAAGAAGGTAATGTGAACGAAAATCAGAGTATAAAATTATAATACCCGATGTTAATATAAGGATATAAAATATCACCGCAATTAAAGGGTTTATATAAGACAGCATAAAAGATATAAAAATTAGAGTTAAAAATATTATTTCTTTTAATCCTCTCATAATTTTATAAATCTAAGGTTATTTATAAATTTTGTTTATTTCTTACTTATAAATTTATTCCCTTTAATGTAAAATCTTAATTCTCTTGGTAAATCTTTTTTAACACCAATTCTAAAAGTATTTTCAACCTTAAAAATCTTTTTAATATCGGGTTCTTCTATCCATAATTCATTATTATCACAAATATTTTTCTTATGAAAATTTTTATTTATCTTTAAAGCTTTTGTTAATAATCCAGGTCCATTTGTTTTTCCTTTAAAGTTTAAAGGCTCTAAAGCTCTTAACAAAACAGCTTCTGCTTTTCCTTTTTCATTTGTAACAAAATTAATTAACCAGTTGTTATGAACACCATAAACTAAAATAGTTCCTTCCTTATCTAACATAGTCTCTCTTAAATCTCCATTTTGTCTTGCTCTAGAAGCAGGATCATTTTCATCATAATAAGCTTCTGTTTCAACAATTTTAGCTTTTAATATTTTATTTTTTAATTTTCTAACTAAAATTTTTCCTAATAAATCTTTTGCAACAATTTCAGCATCACTCAAGAAAAGATATTTATTAATTTTTTTATTATAATTTTTAGTGGGTTTAAATAAGTAAACTAGAAAAACTATAAATAAGATACCTATGATTAGATAAAAAGTATTAGAATAATATTGTTTGAGTATAAATGTTAATTCTGAAATAATAATACTTTTAAATATTAATTCTTTAATTTCTTTTATTTTATAGATATATTGAAAGAAAAAGAAGAGTATCATATAAATGATAAATATAAAAAGAATCCCTTCATATAAACTAAAATCCCTATTAAATATTTTTTCAAAACAAAAATAAAATAAAACACCAAGTATAGCCGCCAAGAGGTATTTTCCAATTTCTTTAAATGTTGTTAAAGAAAACATATTTTATCCAAACCATTTAATCATAGATTCTTGTTTTTCCAGATCTTTACCAAAAATACTTTCTATTCTTCTTTTAGTTAAATCAATACTCTGCTTCAAATAAGCTGGTAAAGCATATTTCTCAGCTAATTGTATAGAAGGTTCTAAATATTTAACAATACTTCCTTCAGCAATTGTAAATATAATATTCCCACCACATTTCAAACAACTACCTTTTATTGGTGGTCTTCTATATTTTTCATTACATTTAGAACATCTAAATTGTTGCATTGAAAATTTTCTTAAATTACCTTTTATATCTCTTAAAAAATGTCTCTCTATTATTAATCTTGCAACATCAGTTTCATCAACAGCTCTAATTTTTTCAGCTAAATCCATTTGACCCATAACTTTCTCTGCCATAGTTGGTAATTGTTTATATGCACTACATCTTACACCAATATTAATATCAGAAACATCATGAGTAAACCCAAAATCATAAAATTGTTTTTCAGTCCCTAGTCTATGTTTTAATTGTTCTATTTTAATATCCCATGGTTTTTTATAATTCATAGCAGCTTCATAAAATTCTAATGGATATCTCCATACTACATCAATATGAAAAACCATGTCATCAACCTCGCTAGGTATTAATTTTGATGTTAAAACTAAAGGTGCATCTTGAGTAGCTCCTCTATGAGCTGGTAAATATTGTCTTGAAAAATTTAATAAAGTATCCATTAATAATATTACAGCTGTTTCATCACCATCTGCGTCTCTTCTAATTGCACAATGCATCATTGGATGCGCATAAAATGCTTGTGTGTCACTAAATCCAATTATTCTACCAATCATTCCAGCAGAAATATGTGGGGCAATAACAATAACTAAATGTCCTACTAAATCTTTTTTAGATTTAAAATTATAAAATTTTTTCAACCCATATAATTGAACTAGTAAATCATCAATGAATTTTCCAGTTCTAAACAAAATTTCATCAGCACCTTCTTCAATAGCATCAGTGCATTTTGGTAATATAACATCCTGTGGTTTTATCTCAATTAATTGATCATCTTCAATTATTTTTTTACCATAAATATCTTTTTCATAACCTAATTCTCTTAATTTATCGACACTTGTTCCAATTTCTTTAGCTTTAAAATGAGTTATAGGCATTTCGGTTATATCAAATCTTATTGTTCCATCTTTATTAACATATAAATTATGAGAAGCTCTTAATATGCCTTTAACCAAATTTTCAGGAACATGATTTTTATTACTTGTTCCTCTAACACCTTTTATTAATTCAGGTACTTTTTCTAATTTTAACTTATCTAAAGCATTTTTAAAATAATATTTTATGTCTAATTCTTGTAATTTATATCCTTTTAATTTTCCATGCTCAGCACAATTATCTTCTTTGTACTCTTTATCACATTTGTCACAATAATATCTTTTTTTAGTTTTATTCCCACAAGTCTCACAAACAGAATAAATTGTATTTTTATTGCACCATTCACAAGAATATAATGGAAACTCTCCTGTTACCTTACCTTGTTCCAAAGCAGCTTGAAAACATCTCAACCTTCCACCTTCTTTACCGACTGGAAATAGAACTTGAGGACTTCCAGTTAATCTTCTTATTTTAGCTTTTTCAGGTCTCCCCATTCTTGCTCCTATAAAAGTTCCTGACTTATCTCTAAAAATTAAATCTTTATTTAATATCTCCAAAGGTTTTTCTTTGTTTTCATCAATATTTTCTAAACTTATTTTAAAAGCTAAAGCCCAATCATCTTCTATTATAACATACTCTCCTTTCTTGAATTTATGTGGAACACCAAGTAGCTCTAAAATTCTTTTTGGATCTTCACCTTCAACATCTTTCTTAACATCATAAACAACAGGTAATTTTAAATTTTTATCTTTATATTCTGCTTTGCTTAACCAATCAACCAAAATTAGAATTTGTTTTTTGCTAATATCATTCCAATGATAAGTATATCTTGGATGTAAAGGAATTTTTAATTTCTTAGAAATTTCAATAGCTTGTTCGCAATTTATTTCTTGTCGGGGGTTTTCTATAATTTTATTAATTAATTTATCATTCAAACCTAATTCTTTTAAATCTTTATCTTTTGCAGCTTTTTCTAATTCAACAGAATACCACTCTTCATTATAACCACAAGGAATTAATTTATGGGCTCTATTAAAAAAATCACCATAATTAACTAAATAATCTCCTAAAAATAGTATTTCTTCAACTTCTTTAGCACATTTTTTTGCATCTTTTTCATTATCTAAAAATAAAACATCTCCATTTTTTAATTTAACAATTGGTCCTTCAATGCTATCACAAGGTGCTATAGCACTACTTTTTCCAGGTCTTTCACATTTTAATTGAGTTCCTGTTGCAATATAATTATTTAAAATATGCATTGTAGCAGGATGAATACTCGTGCTACTTAATCCAGAAGTTCTTGATCTCCCATATCTTAATCTAAATCCACCAATTCTTAATGGATGTGTTAAAATCGGTCTTCCTGCAACTAAATCTTTAATATAAGTGTAATCAGGATTTAATTTTGTTTCTTCTTCCACTAAATCTTTATCTTTAGCTTTAATCTTTTTTTGAATTTTTAAAAATTTTTCAAGAAAATCCCAATGTTCCATTCCCATTTCTTTTCCCCAATTAGAAATCTGCATCCAAACTTTTGGGGCTTTTTGTGTGATTCCTTCTCCTATAACTAAACAAAAACCATTTCTTAATCTATTTGTTTCTATTCTTTCTAAATCTTTATAATTACTAACCTCATATTTTTCAGAAGGATCACCATCAACTTGTACTGGTAAATTTTTTACCATAAATGCAATTTCTTCTTCACTTGGTAAATATTGTAGATTAGTAACTTTTTCATGATAATCATATAATTCAGTTACACCTCTTTTAATTTCAATATCAGTTGGATCATATTCACTATAACCCATATTTTTTCTTACATAATCAGCTATAACTAAAGTACTAGAAGCTGCTGTTCCACCAGCACTTCTTATAGGACCAGAAAACATTAAACAAAAATATTTTTTTCCATCTTTTCTATTTTTAATTTTTAATTCAACAAAACCTTCTAAAGGACTAGCAACAACACCTATTGTCATATATGCTAATCCAGCTCTAATCCCAGTTTCCATAGCTTTTCTCTCATCTTCAAAACTACAAAATTTTTCTTGTGCAATCTCTAATGCAATTGTTAAAGCAACTCTCCAATCTAATTTTCCATATTTTTCTTCAAGCTCTTCAATTCTTTTAACCATATTAGTACCTTTAATTTGTGGAGCAACAGCAGAAATTAATCCTTCAACTCTTTCAGCCATATTCTTAGCTAAAGGAATATCAACTCTATCTTCAGGATCATAACCTTGTTTTCTAGCTAAATCAGCAATTGCATAGCATTGCAATACATTTTTCTCTAGCTCTTGAAAATATTCTTCCATCTTATTTAACGAGTTCTAAAATTTCCTCCCAACTCTTAACTCTTGTAATATTTCCATTTATATTTCCTTGATTCCAAGGTTTATCAAATAAAAAAACTCCAATTAATTTTTCTGAGCATTCAAGTGCATATTTCAAATTATCTTCAATAATATAATTTAAATCTAATTCATCACAAAGTCCTGATTTTGTTTTACCTTGTTCTTTATAAAAATCTCCCGAGTAAATAATCTTTATGGAAATTTTAGAAAAATGTTTTTGGATATATTTTTCTGTTTTCTCTTTATGATTTGTTGATCTTGATGTTACTGTATATAATTGATAATTTAAAGATAATTTATTAATAGCTTTTTTAGCTCCATCTACTAATGATATTAAATTAAATTCTTCAGAATCAAAAAATTCACCAACTATTTTTATTACTTCATCTCTATTTTTACCAATTCCAACTTCCCAAAAATTATAGGATTTAACATCCTCAAAATTAATATTTTTTCTATATTTTTGATTATAGAATTTTAAAAAATTCGGAACAAAATCTATTATTACATCATCTAAATCTATTCCTATTTTTTCCATTCTCCAATTTTTTCTCCTTTTAGTAATTTATCTAACATTTCTAACTCTTCATAAATTCCTTCGATTAATTCATAATTTTTAGCTTCTTCTAATGTTACCCAAGCATACTCTATTAAAGCATCGCATAATTTTACTTCACCTTCATCATGATCTGCAAAAAGACTAACAATTAAGGTTGGAATACCATCTTCTCTAATATAAGATAAACTTGTAACATATCCAAAATTTTTAATCTTTAATTTAGTTTCTTCCATAACCTCTCTTTTAAGTAAATCTTCAAAGATATTATACCAATGAGCACTAGTATCTTTAGGTCTTGTGCTATAATCTTTCATTTCTAATTTTCCACCAGGCACAGTCCATAAATTAGGAAATGCTTTTTCATTTGCAGATCTTTTTGTAATTAAATATTTCCCATCTTTTACAATAATTCCAGTCACAACAATATAATGAGCTTTATTTGGATCATACATTTTTATGCCTCCTTACTAAATTTTAACATGTTTATTTCTCTAGTTTTAAGATTAATAATAGGAACTTTACCTGGATCAGGATTATTTCCTGTTTTTTCTTGGAAATCTGTTTTAGATTGCCAACAAGAACAATTTATAGTTATAATATTATTATAAGTTGAAATATCAGATCTATGCATTTCTCCTGTAACAATTATATCAGGAATTTTTTCTATAACCAAATTATCTTTTTCAATATCAGGAACATATAATGCTGATCCATGAGTTGGTGCTAAATGTCTTCTTTGTAATAAATATTTTAAAATTAAATTTGGATTATCTCTAGCATTATTTTGTCTCAAACTTTCTATATTATCAACATAATAATGAAAACTATATCCGTGATACATTAAAATATCATATCCACTAAAATCAGGACTTGAATGTATATTTACATATCCAGGATTACTAACCATCGTAACATTAGGTAATTTATACAGTGATCTTGCAAATTCTTTATCTAAAACTGGTTGAGGAACACTAATTCTTAAAGCATCATGATTACCCGGACAAATTATAATATTGATATCTTGTCTTATCTGTGATAATAACTCAGCACATTTATCATATTGTCTTACAATATCATTAATAACTAATTCTTGATCTTGGCCTGGATATATTCCAACACCATCTATTAAATCACCAATTACAAATAGATATTTCAAATTCTTTGCAATTTTTCTTTGCTTAAAACTGCCTAAACTTCCATTTAACCATTTTACAAATTTACCAAAATCCTCAGCTAAAAAATACACTGAACCTATATGTAAATCAGAAATAAAAGCAGCATAAACTTCATCCTCAGTTTTTTTAACATCTCCATTAATCATTGCATCAGGTAATATTATACTTGTAGTAAAAATTATTTTATCACCTAATACTCCCATTACACCAATAACTTCATCTAATGTTAAATCTTTAGCAAATTTAAATAACTCATCTCTATTTTTATTTACTAAAACAGTTATATAACCTGTTGGATCTTCCAAAGTTAACAAAATATTACCATTTTTAGTTATTTGTTTAGTATATACTAATCCAATTGTACTAACCATTTCTCTAGTATTTTTTCCTATTAATCTATTAATAGACACAGCTTTTTGTAATTCTATTCTATTTTGTAATATTTTTCTTATGTTTTCATATCTTGCTTTAAAATATCCTACAAAATCTTTAGTTTCTCTTTTTTTAGAATCTTCATTAAAAGATTTTAATATCATAATATTAGAATCAATCCTTTGTGGTTTTTCTATAATTAAGTTTTCTTCTTGCTTTTCAACTTGTTCTAATATAATATTTAATTGTTCTTTTTTTAAAGGATTTATATTATAATTTAATATATCTAAAAAAGTTTGATATATTTTTCCATTCCTGCCTTTTTCATAAAAACTTTTAGATTTTTCAAACTCTAACCAATTAATATCAATATTCCCTCCATTATTTTTTATAACATGAAATAAATCTTTATTTATCACAATAGGTTTGTCTTTAGAAATAATTTTTTCATTAATTAAATTAAAAAATTCTTCATCAAATTCAACATCTAAAAAATCAGGACTAATTAAATATCCTTTTTCCATAAATTTATTAATTATTTCTTGTTTATTCATAAACCTAAACCATCCTTTAGAATATCATTTATTTTGTCTATAATAGAAGGTGGAATAGCCAAACATAATTCTCTTGTTCTGCCATATCTACCTTTACTGATTACCTTAGCATTAATAATTCCCAACATATCTAATTCTGCTATGATATCAGAAACTCTTCTTTGTGTTAATGGTCTTACACCACACTTAAAACAATATTCTTTGTATGTGTCATATATATCTCCTGTAAAAACAGGTTTACTAGAATTATTTTTAACAAATAATAATGAATATAAAGCAATTTTAGATTGTTTGGGTTGTGTTGATACAACATCTAATATTCTATCATGCTCAATTTTTCCTTCAGCAGCATCAATATCTTCTATTTCTATAAAATTTTTATTTTCTCTTTCAGATATTTCACCAGCAACTCTTAGTAATTCTAAAGCTCTTCTTGCATCACCATGTTCTCTAGCAGCATAAGCAGCACATTTTTCAATAACACCTTCTTTGATAGCATTTTTTCTAAATGCAACTTTTCCTCTTTGTTGTAATATTTGTTGTAATTGAATTGCATTATATGGTGGAAAAACTAATTCTTCTTCTGATAAAGATGATTTTACTCTTGGATCTAGATTATCAGTAAATATTAAATCATTTGAAATTCCAATTAATGATATTTCACTATTTTTTAATTCTGTACTTAATCTTGTTAAATTATATAAAACACTATCACCAATTTTTTCTACTAATTGATCAATTTCATCTAGCACAACAACCAATAATAACTTTTTTTCATCTAACTCATTAACAAATAATTTATAAACTTCATCTGTTGGTAATCCCGTAGCAGGAATTTCTTTACCAAATTCTCTTGCTAATTGTGCAATTAATCTATATTCAGTATCAGCAATTCTTTTTAATTTACAATTCATATAAATTATTTTTAAATTAATTTTATTTTTTTTAGCAACTTCATTCATGTTATCACAAACATGTTTTATGGTTAACGTTTTTCCACTTCCTGTTTTTCCAAAAATAAAAACATTAGAAGGCTTTTCCATTCTTAAAGAAGGTGCTAATATACTTGCAATTTGTTTAATTTGTTTCTCTCTATATAAAACATCTTCAGGATCATAATTAGATTGTAATGCTTTTTTATTAATAAATATAGGATCTTTTTTAATATAATCTTCAAAAAAAGAAGTTAGTTTCGACAAAATTCACCACCTCACTTTAGCTTTTTATAATAAACTATTTCTTAAAGTAATATATTACTTATAAAGATTTATACACCAACACCTATATTTCCACTGGACATATGTTTATATAAATCAACACCTCAATTTCTTATAAAACTTTGAAATGATAACACTTCTACAAAATATATATTATATAATTATATTATTTATATTATTATTATATATTATAGAAAAATTTATATAATATATATTAATAAATTGTCGATAAATTATTTTTTATTTTTTAGTAAAAACTTAACTTACTATTTAACAATAATTCATTAAATAATAAATTTCACTTATTTTTAATAAAATAAGTCAAAATAACCTCCACTTGAACTCATGGTGTGGGTGTATTATATAATTTAATACCAAAAACATTTATATAAGTATTAATCAAACAATCTAAATATATGGGTAAATGGGCAAAATCTATATTTGGAAAAGAGAAATTTGGAGATATTGGAATGCGTGCAGTTGGTGTTTTAGTTATTAGTGATAATAGATCAACAAGTATTGGAGATGAAATGAAAAAGGAATTACGCCATTCTGCTAAAACAAAAGTTCTTGAAACAATTATAAAGAATATTCAACATTTCAAAATACCTAATTTAAAAACCAAAAAAGAGTTTAACATTGATGAGCATTTAGCTTACATTATTGAAGATCCTGATAATGAAATGAATATATACAAAAAAAATAATTAAATTTTATCAATGCTTAAAATATAGATTATAAACCAGAAAGATTTATAAAGAAGTATTGCATTAAAAAAATAAATAAAAGGAGGATTTATAATGTCAGAAGATAAAAAATACTCTAGATTCTTACTTGGCAAAACCGTAGTTACAAAATCAGGAAAAAGATTTGGTGAAGTAGGTGCTTTAACATTTGAAACAAGAACTGGTGAATTAATGCAGATTGTTCTTAAAAATCCAACATCTTACACACAAAACTTAGAACTAGAACGTGATCCTCAAGGAAATATGATGATTCCATATTCAACAGTTATTGCAATAGGTGATTTTGTAGTAGTTGCTGAAGAAGACATAATTTAGTTCTAGAAGTTAAATCCAAAAGATTTTTAATACATTTGTCCATATAAATAGTATGTTAAAATTCAAAACAACTAAGGATATTAAAATATCAAATAAAATAGTAGACCAAATTATAGGTCAAAATGAAGGAGTCAATATTATAAAAAAAGCGTCTAAACAAAGACGTCATGTTTTTTTAATTGGTGAGCCAGGTACAGGTAAATCTATGCTTGGTCAAGCTCTAGCAGAATTACTACCTAATGAAAAATTAGTTGATATAATTTCCTTGCCTAATCCATCTGATGAAAACTTACCTTTAATAAAATCTCTTCCTAAAGGCAAAGCCCAATCATTATTCAGAGAAGCAAAACTTAGATCAATGACATCTTTAAAAAATCAAAATATTATATTCTTTATATTAGTTTTAATCTCAATGATAGTTCCATGGTGGATCAGAAAAGAATATGGAGATATAATGGCAGCAGCATCATTAATAGGGTCCATGATATTTTTAGGTTTATTTATTTTATTTTTAAATTTAAATAGAAGAACCAAAGTTCAAAATCAACTACCTAAAATATTAGTAGACAATTCTAATAATAAACGAGCTCCATTTATAGAAGCAACAGGAGCTCATGCAGGTGCTTTACTTGGAGATGTTTTACATGATCCTTTTCAATCTGGTGGTTTAGGAACACCAGCTTATGAACGTGTAGTTCCAGGTATGATTCATCGTGCTAATGGTGGTGTTTTATTTATAGATGAAATTTCATTATTACAACCAAATACCCAACAAGAATTATTAACAGCTTTACAAGAAAAGAAATATCCTATAACCGGACAAAGTGAAAGATCAGCAGGAGCAATGGTCCGAACAGAACCAGTTCCATGTGATTTTGTTTTGGTTGCAGCTGGTAATTATGAAACAGTAAAAAACATGCATCCAGCTTTAAGATCAAGAATACGTGGTTATGGTTATGAAATTCAAATGAACACTGTAATGGATGATACTTCTGAGAATCGCGATAAACTTGCTATTTTTGTTGCTCAAGAAGTAATTAAAGATAAAAAAATACCTCACTTTACAAGAGAAGCAGTTGAATTTATAATAGATGAAGCAAAAAGGCGCGCAGGTAGAGCTGGTAAATTAACACTTAAACTAAGAGAATTAGGTGGTCTAGTACGTGCAGCAGGTGATTTAGCTATAGAAGAAAACTCAAAATTTGTAGAAAAATCTCATTTAATTAAAGCAAAAATATTATCAAGAACTTTAGAACAACAAATTGTTGATAAATATATTGATGAAAAGAAAAGATATAATATAATAATAACAGAAGGTAATTTAGTTGGTCGCGTTAATGGACTAGCTATAATTGGTTCTGAATCATCTTACTCTGGAATTGTCTTACCTATTGAGTCAGAAGTGACTCTTGGTGGTAAAAAAGCAGAGTTCATAGCAACAGGTAAACTAGGAGAAATAGCAAAAGAAGCTATTAAAAATGTTTCAGCTATCATTTTAAAATATTTTGGTGAAGATATAAAAGAAAAATATGATATTTATATTCAATTTATTCAAACAGCTGATTCTGGTGTTGAAGGTGATTCTGCATCAATAGCAGTTGCAACGTCTATAATATCAGCTTTAAAAAAAGTTCCAATAAGACAAGATACAGCTTTAACAGGTTCTTTATCTGTAAGAGGTGAAGTTCTAGCAGTTGGTGGCGTTACTTCAAAAATAGAAGCAGCTATTGAAGCAGGCATTAAACAAGTTATTATACCAAGATCTAATGAAAAAGATGTTATGCTATCCAAAGAAAATGCTAAAAAAATCAAAATAATTCCAGTTTCTAATATTCAAGAAGTTCTAAAAGAAGCACTAGTATGGAAGGGTAAAGAAGATATTCTAAGAAAAATAACAACATTTAAATAATAATATCTTTTACTTTATTTACATGCCAATAATAGGTTATTACTACGATAAAATTTTAATGGAAAAGAACAAGAAAGTAGAATCAGATCTACAAGTTAAAAACAAGGTTCAAATAACAGATATAGAAGAATCTGATCTTCCATTTAAAGAAAAAGGACGTTCTACTTTAAAATTTAAATTTAATTTTGAACTGTTATTTGAACCCAAAATAGGCAAAATTGTTTTTAATGGGCATATTCTATATATGGAAGATGAAAAAATAATAAAAGACATTTTAAAATCTTACAAAAAAGATAAAAAATTACCACAAGAAATAACATTACAAATTCTAAATACAATACTATACAAAGCACATTTAAAAGCTTTAGATCTTGGTAATGAGCTTAATTTACCAGCACATTTACCTATTCCAAAGATAAGTCCAAAAGCTAATATAAAGGATTATATAGGCTAAAAGTAGTATTCTAAGCGTATAATATATATTCTCTACAAATAACAAATTTATATACTATAAATACTTCTATAGACCTATGAATTGGGATTATATTGCCGGATTATTTGATGGAGAAGGAAATATCCATCTAAACTTTATTAAAATCAATAATAGGATAAGAGCCCTTCAATTAGGTATTAGAATTTATAACTCAAATGAACCTTTATTAAAAGAAGTTAGAAATTTTATTAATTCAGGTTATATATATAAAAAAAATAGAACTAACATCTTTGAAGTAATGATTATAGCTAAAGAAGATGTTAAATCCTTTTTAATTAATATCAAAGATAAAGTTGTGTTAAAAAAAGATTTAATAAAATTTGTGTTGGATAACTATCATTTTGATAGAAATAATAACTTAAATTTTGATGTTCCAAAATTTAGAACATTATGCCCTCGTAGGGAAAAGAAAGATTTATTAAAAATAACCTTATACCGAATACTTTATAAATCTATCAAAACTCTCACTTTTTATGTCTAAATTATCAGATAATAAGATTAAAAAACTAAAAGAAGAAATACTCACTTTGCTTTATCATAATGATCTTAAAGCAATGTTCACAAATGAAATAGCTTCTTCTCTAATTCGCGACGAGGAATTCATAAAAAAATTATTACTAGAACTAAAAAATGATAACTTAGTTATCGAAGTTACTAAGTCTAAAAATGGTTACGAATACACTAAATGGAAACGTTGGTCACTATCTCCTAAAGCTCGAGAAGCATATAAACAGCTTTTATAATCCTCACTTTTTATTTATCTTTTTCCAACACAACAATTTATATAAATTCTAAAGGTATCATATAAAAAATGCCTAAATTCAATAACCTTAAAATTCTAGAAGATAATATTAAGAATTCATTCTTTAAATTGAAAGAAGATATAGAATTTATTAAAAATAAGCTTAAAAATAGTGAAAATGACAATGATTTGATTAAAAAAGAGATAAATGACTTATCTAACCAGATTAAGGGTTTTTCATTAAAATTAGATAATTTAAAGGATAAATTATATGAAATTAATACTTCCAATGGAAATAAAGGGGTGTTGCAACAATCAATCAACAATCAATCAACAATCAATCAACACTTAAGCACTCAAGATCTACCTGAAATGATGGAACCTTTAAGAAAAGAAATAGAAGAAATCTTCGAATCTTTGACCAATCAAGAACTTAATATTGTATTAGCTATTTATGATTTAGAAAAAGTAAAAGGAACAAGTGTTACTTATTCAGAAATTGCAAGAAAACTCAATATAACACCTAGTTATCTTCGGGGTTATTTAAGTAATATGATCTTAAAAAAAGCACCAATTGACAAAATAAAAACAAGAAATAAAAAAATTATTCTTTCAATAAACAAAAAATTCAAATCTTTTGATGAATCAACAAATTTTATCAAAAATTTAAATAAAAAATTAGATCAAACAACCTTATTTTAACACTCACTTTTCTTTAAAACTACAAATTTTTGCCTTATTTTTCAAGCACAATTCAATCAACATTCAAGCAACACTTAAGCAACATTCAAGCACATATCAAGCAGAACTCTCACTTCTACAAAAATAAACCAATTTTAGCTTTATTTGTCTCTAAATCATATTTCTTTATGCATTATTACACATTTTAGACTTCATTCTATAAAAATTCACTTAAATTTTAACAAAATTTCTATAAAATTCAATTCAAACCCACTAAAAGTTGACAAGAATTGTTAGCTAATTGTTATATAACAATTAGGCAACAGTTATATAACAATTCGAAGAATTCTACGAACGTTCGTAGAACAATCATATAACAATCTATCTAATAGAAAAGTATATAAAATACCTTGCTATCTATATTTCTAACAATAAGATGTGGTTTTTTGGTAGAAAAAAAGAGGATTCATCAACAAAAGAACTATCTAACCGTGTTGATGTTATGGAAAAAAGTCTAAAATTATCATTTTCTAACATAAAAGATGATGTCTCTAAAGTAAATAATCGCGTCGATAAACAACAAATTTTGATAAATAGAATACTAGAAAAGTTAACAGCTCTAGAATCTGTTTCAAATATTGAATCTTCAGATACATATTATAAAGATTATGACTCAGATCTGTCTAAAAAAGAAACAAAAACTATAGAAAACCTTACAGAAGCTCAAAAAAAATTACTATTTAACCTAGCAGTACTTCAAAATGAGTCATCAGAAGAGTGGATCTCTGTAAAATATCTTACTCAAGAAACTTATCCAAACAAATCTTCTTCTACAATAAGATCAACAGTCTCTAAATTCATAAAAGACCTAACAAATTTAGGTTTAATTGAGAAAAAAAGGAAAGGTCGTGAGCTATTTGTTGCAATAATAAATAAAGATATCAATATTGATGCCCCAAAGATTATTAAAATTAAATCCAAAAAACATTAATTTATTTAAAAATGTACTATTCTAAAAGATTCAAAAAACCAATTTATGTATTATATAAATCTTATATAATAATTTCACATAATATAAAAGATCTTTTAGAAGAAGAATACAATAAATTTTTAGACATGAATAAAAACAATTTACATAAAGAATCTTTCCTATATAAAAATCTACTGAAACGACTACAAGAATCCTTTGAGAAAACATTAACTACAGATAAAGTAAATGCTACAATAACAAGATTTAATCCAATCATATTTAAAATATTATCCTTAGAAAAAACTACTGATTATCTATTAGAAATTTGGGTTAAAAAAACAGTTACAAGTTACTACAATGATAAAAATATACAAAGTTCAATAGATCAAGCACTAAATCAACTAAGAAACTCTAAATTTTCTATTAAATCTGAGAATAAAACATTTAATCAATTATCAAAAGATTTATTCTAAATTATTAAAAATAAAAAATTATTTGTGTGTATACCACACAATTAATAAACCTACTATGAGTGATCCAAAAGCAGCTAACCAATTAACTTCCATTGGATAATTTATTAGTGGTATACTAAAACCTAAAACTAGTACAAAATGTCCTAAGGCATTAGCAAATAAAACTCCTGCAAGAACACCCCACCAAAAACTAGGTTTATGATGCTTAACTTTTCCTTTTATAGGCATTATATCACCTCTATTCTTACTATTTTTATATTACTTATAAATGTTTCTAGATGAAAAACTAATCTAATTTGATTATTTTATAGACAATTAATGACACAACAAATAATAGTATAAAACTTAAGACGAAAACACCACAACCAATTAAAAAATAAGGTGCGTTATCAAGCATATTAACACTAAATAATGAACCAATACCATCAGCGCTAACATTATTACTATCAACTTCAATAACATTTTTTATTATAATCTTTAAAATAATAGTAAAAATAGAATAAACCAAAGTTATAAAGATAGATAAAATTAAACTTAATCTTAATGGAGCTTTTATCCTTTCATCCATATAAATATAAATTCTATAGAGATATATAAATCTTATCATAAAATTTCTAGAATAAAACTTTTAAGCATTTATTAAAACATTCATCCCTAATAATTCATAAATTTTATATCAACTTTAGCCATTTTTTTATAAAAATTATAATCAGGTAATTTTTCTTTACTAGAATAAAATAATTGATCTAACCCAAACCATACACTAAACCATCCAGCAGGTTCAAATACAATTCTTAATAAATAAAATTCAAAATCCTTATAACCCATATATGCTATATAAGTTGCTAAAACCATTAATAAAAAACCTATAAACACAATTATTATAGCCTTTCTTCTTATATGTTTTAACTCATTTCCCAACAAAAAATAATGTTTTTTAAAATGATTTTTAAGTCTTTTTTTAACCTCATTTTCTATAGCAATTCTTCTTTTTTTCTTATGCATTAAAAATATTAATTCTAAGTTTTCATCAGGTCTATCTTTAGCAGCTCTTTTAGCTTCTATTAAAAAATCATCAGACAAAGCTTTTTTAGAATAAGGTCTTGGATCAAAATCTGAAAAAATTCCTGTATAGTCATTTATATGTAATGTTATCTTACTAGAATCAAATAATACCTCTTTTTCACTTAACATTTATTTTACTGTAAACTTTGTTATTTATAAAAGTTTTTAAAATATTTAAGCAATATCATTAATCTACAACTAAAAATAAATAATAAAATATAAATACCCCATAGAATACCATGTTTCTATGAAAAAAGTAGGTATTTTAGCAATAATCTTATTAATTTTACCAATATTTATAATAGGTTGTACAAACAAAATAGATATAGGTAGAAACTTTTGTAATAAAGACTCTGATTGTGTAGCAGAACAATGTTGTCATCCAATCTATGCTATAAATAAAATTTTTGCACCAGATTGTAGAAAAATTTCTTGCTCTGAAATTTGCCAAGGTCCTTTAGACTGTGGAGTAGGTGAAATTAAATGCATTAATAGCATTTGTACAATAAAACCATCTATAATATATCCTGAAAAAAATTTAACTGAACCAAAATGTGGTGACAATACATGTGATTTAAATGAAAAACAATCTAATTCTTGCCCAAAAGATTGTGGGGGAGTAGCTGGAATAACAAAAAGACAATGTGAACAATCTAATGGATACTGGAATGATTGTGGAAGTCCATGTTTAGGAATAACTACCCATTATTGTATTAAAGCATGTATTGCACAATGTGAATGTGGTGGTCAACCTGGTTGGACTTGTCCTTATAGTTTTACTTGCCGTTTAACTGGAAATTATCAAAATGAATTAGGAGTATGTGTTTAATGAATAAAAGATGGTTAGTTGCAGGATCTTTAATAACAATATTTGGAATCATCTTATTATTTTTAAGTGGAGCAACAAATAATGGAGTTCTAGTACATCCAATATTATATGGCTCAAGACAAAATTTATTTATTATAATAACCTTAATTGGTTTGATAATAATATTTATAGGATTTTTTAAAAAATATAGTAAATAATAAATAAAAAATTCGCACAATATGTCTTATACGAACTCGTAAATGACAATAAATCTTTATAAATAAGTTCGCATAATACTATTTATGAAAAAAGAGGAATTTCTCAAAAAGCTTGAAATAGAACTAAAAATATCTAAAAATTCACAACATACTTTAAACAATTATACCAAAGCAAATTCTGAACTATTAGATTATATAAAAAAAGATCCAGATCTAATAACCCAAAACGATGTTAAAGGATTTATGGCAGAAAAATTGTCAAGTAAAGCATCTGCTTCTATAACATTATTTTTATCAGCAATTAGATTTGCTCATCAAAATCTATTAAATAAAGATCCAACTTTTGGGATCAAAAGACCAAAAAAAGAAACAAAAATTCCGGTTGTTCTATCAAAAGAAGAAGTAATAACCTTAATTAATTCTATAAATAATCATAAAAGTAAACTAATGGTTAGCTTAATGTATGCTTGCGGTTTAAGAGTTTCTGAATTAGTAAACCTAAAAATAAATAATTTTGATTTTAATGAAAAAATAGGTCATATAAAACAAGCAAAAGGCAAAAAAGATCGTATCTTTAATATACCATCATATCTCTTTAATGATCTAAAAACCCAAGTAGAATCCCAAAAAAAAGCTAATAAAGAATATCTATTCACAAGTTCAAAAGGCAAATTAACATCTAGAAATCTACAAAAAATAGTCAAAAATGCAGCTTTAAGAGCTAATATTGAAAAACAAGTTCATTGTCATACTTTAAGACATTCTTTTGCAACGCATTTATTAGAAAATAATATTGATATAAGAAAAATCCAAGAACTTTTAGGGCATGCGGATTTATCAACAACTCAAATTTATACTCATATTTCCAGAGAAGAATTAAAGAAAGTAAGATCTCCTATTGATAGTTTAATGGAAAAAGATGAAAAGAAATAATTTGCTAATAAAGAAAGCACTTGAAAGAGATGATTTTACATGCCAAAAATGTAAACTTCAAGACAAAACAGTTAGAACTCTAGAGATTCACCATATAACCCCCTTGATATTTAAAGGTAAAAATGAACTTAATAATCTAATCACTTTATGCCAAGATTGTCATCATTTTGCTCCAAATAGAAAGAAAGATTTTGAAGAATATCTAAAAGAAGAATGTACTGGAACTATGTCTAATTTATTAAAAGCTATTCAAAAAACAAGGAAAGAACATCCAGAGCTTTTTGATAAAGTTCAAAATAAGCTCAAAAACTTATAATCTAACGAAGAAATCTAGTTTTCTTCCGACGGTCTATAAGAGAAAAGTTTATATACCAGTTTATCGTCTATAAAGTAAATATTTTACTAAAAAAAGGAGGTGTTCCGATGGGAAGTGTTATTCTTAAAAACGCAATAAAGAGAAAACCAGGATACCTTTACTATGTTGATGGTAAAGGAAACGTCTGTGAAGCTAAAATGGCTAGAGGCGGAAAAAGAAAAAAGAAAAAATAAATTTTGATCATTTCTAAAAACTTTTAGGCCTCACATATTTCAATCAATGCCTAAAAGTTTTAATTTATATTTTAAAGTCATTTTATATAACCTTTAACAAAAAACTTTATAAATAGCATAAATTATCAATTCAAAAAGAGGTGAGATCATCGCAATTGGCGACTGGATTTTAGCAAGGAGTGAAGCTTTTAAAATTTTAATGGATAAATTTTTAGACCATAAAATTAATACTCAAAAATCTTTTTCTAGAGTTAAAATAAAACATAATTATTATGATAAAAAATTAGAAGAGCATCATAAAAGAATAATAGAATTAGAAAATATAATATCAAAATTAACACAATTACCTGAAATTCGAATTAAAAGAAGGAAATAATATATATTATACAAAAGCAAAAAATTTATATATTACCTTAAAAACTCACGGTTAACTACTTTAACTAATAGGGGGAAATCAAAAATGGGAAAATATGATGATGATTTTAAAGAAGACTTAGATGAAGAAGGTGAAGAAGACTTAGATGAAGAAGGTGAAGAAGAGGATACTGATGATGATTCTTGGTAAACTTCATCTTTATTTTACATTTTAATAGAAAACCATTTAAACTCCTTTTTCTTTTTAATCTCTTATGAAGAAATTGGTATTCTTATTAATAGTATCATTATTCATAATTGGTTGTACTAAACAACCTATTATAATTAATAACAACATTTCTTTAAGTAAAGATCAGCAGTTACAACAAGAAAATGAGAATTTAAAAAAACAAATACAAACTTTACAAAAACAACTAGATGAATATACACTAAAAAAATTAACTGGTAAAGTTGATTTATCTTCATGGTCAGAAGATGAAATTTTAGCAGGACTTGCAAAATATGATTCAGTATATAAAAATGCATCATGGTTCAATTACAAATATGGACAAGGTTATTATTATGATTTAGAAGGACCAATTTATCAAGATCCCTTTTACAAAATAAGATATCGTGATACAGGTCGTGAACTTAATGTTAGTCATCTAAGAATTTATGATCTAGTTTATGATTTAAATAAAAAATATAATGATCAAGAAAAATACCAACAATATGTAGATATGGTTTTAAGAGAAACAAGACTAGATCCAGGATTAGTTTGTTATCGACAAAAGAAATGTCGTGATTTTAATTTAATAATATGTGTTAAAAATTATGATACATATTATAGTGTTTTTAAAGAAAGATATTTACTTACGGCTGTGAATGATAGAGGATTATTTACATCAACATTTGAAAAATTCTATTGTGAACCAGAAAATAAATTCACAGATATTACAACACAAGCGGTTTATCAATTACAAAAACAAAATAGAGCTTTTATTAATTTTATTAAAAAATATTTATCCAAGATAATTTAATTCTTTTTTCTCTTGTTCAACTTTAGCATTCTTTGTTTTTTGCATAAATCCTTTTAATTTCTCTTCAAATTTTTTAGCTTGCTCAAGTAATGGTTTATTATCAACTCTTAATCCTAAATATTCATCTAAGATTTCAATAACTTTAGCACTTGCTCTAGAATCAGGTAAATTAGAATGTGTCTCAGCAAATAAACATGTTAATGGAATTCCTTTTTTTAATAATAAAGCTCCAGGAATACCCATTATAATACCTTCTTTTAGCTGTTTTAATCCAATTTTTTCAAATTTATTATTACCAATATAAAAAACTTCATGACTATCTAATGTTGCACCAGGACTATTAACACCTTCTAAAGTAATTATTTCTTTAGCTTCTAAATCTTTTATTAATCTATATAAAACCTCACTTATTTTCCATTCTAATCCAGAGATACTATTTAATCCATGTATTATTACAATATTATGTTTATTATCATAGAAAATTCCTAAAGGTTCAATAATTTTATTTTCATGAACAGCAACTATTGGAGGAGTTTCTTCAACAATTATTTTACCAATTGATACTGCTTTTAAATGATCTATTAAGAATTCAGTAGTTATTGTACCTACTAGCCCAAACCCAGGAAAACCAGTAATTATAGTTACTTTTTTAGGTTTTTTTGTTAATTCTACTTGCATACTTATTTAATTATATTTAAACTATATAAAGTTTTCCAAAGAAATTATTTATTACTATACATCTTTACAAGTTCTAAACATTTTTCTTTATTATACCAAGTATCATAATGAGGGGCTTTTTCATTTATTGTGTCACATAATTTAATACTCCCCGTATTTTGAGCACGTAAACTAATGCATTCATTATACCAATCAATATCATTCTTTATATTACCACAAAAATTTTTACCCCCATAATAAGTTCTAGCAAGATTTACATAACATGCTTCTCTATCAAAAATTATTTTAAACTCTTCACAAAGGCTAGGATTATCTTCATTTAATGCTTCATAAGAAACACAACTATAGGATGTGTTAAATCTACAATTTGAAATATTTAACATAGCAAAAATAAAAATACCTAAAGATAAAGTTATCCCTACATAAAAAATAATTTTTTGTATATTTTATTTTTTATAAACCCTATCAAAAATATAAGATGGAATAACTGAAAAAATAATTATAACTCCTAATGTAACTAAAGGAATCCAAAATATAGCTATAGCTTTACCCATACAAGACTCACCAGAACAAGGATAAACTAAACTAGCTATTTCTAATATTATTGTAACAACAATATAAAAAATTACATTAAATTTAAATAACCATTTATTAGAATAATTTTTATTTAAAATATTCTTTTCTGTAAAATATATTCCTATTGAAAAGATAATAGTCAAACCAAGACTAACAAAAAGATAAAATAATACTCCTTGTATAGCACCAGTAGATTTAGCTTCAGGCATATAAAAATAAGGATTACTATAAATAAATGAGCAAATAACAAATAACATAAGCATTAATAAAAGAATCAAACTTCCTTTCCATCTAAAAGCCATAAATCAACAATAGATAGATTATTTATAAAGTTTTCCACAACGTTTTTAAATTATATACCTAAATATATATTAATGGGCTCTTAGCTCAGTTTGGTAGAGCATCTGACTTTAGGATGAAGCTCTTATCTATAGGTTGAGAGAGACCAGATGGTCAGGGGTTCAAATCCCCTAGAGCCCGTTTTATTATTTAATCCTATTAATATGATAATTATGGTTCATTCCAACTATAGAAATAAACTTATCAATATCTTTTTGAGAAGTTATTCTTAAAACAGAAGCTTTCTTATCTTTAATTATCTTATTAACTAATATATTTTCTCTTTTTAAAATAAGATCTATTTGTTTAATCAATAAATAACTATTAGATTTAAATTGAACTACTTTATACTTTGAATATAACTTTTTATGGTTTCTATACATTTTGTTGTACCTTTTATATATACACCCGTCTGTATTAAAAATGCCTCTAATACAAGCTAAAGAACAATTTTTATTATTAAATATAACACTTAGAATAAATACTGTTTCTGATTTTGGACCAAAATTATAACCTAAAGCTATTAAGAAAGATATGGCATTTTTATTAGTTATAAAAAATCTGACAGTATTATCATCTTTTCTGTGATATATTCTTATACCATATTTAAAATATTTATATGAAATATCCTTAATAATTCTTTGATAATAATCAGAATCTTTTTCCCAACTGCCAGTAAACAAAATGACTCTAACATTTGATGGTCTATTTTTTCTAGCATACTCACTTAAACAACCATCACCTATAAAAACTCCAACAAATTCAGCTAATTCTTCATTCATTTTATACATATATATAAATATATTTTTATATTTAAATCTATTCTCAGGTTCAAATATCAGAACCGAGGTTCCGATACCTCCTGATTTGAAATTCCCTCTGGGCCCGCTTATATTCTTGCTTACAATAATAATTAAATATACAAAAAATTTAATAATACCTAATGGAATATTCAAATAAAAGACTTGAAAAGTATATTTTAGACTCATTTAAAGAAGCAGATCTCGTTTCTACAGGACCAATAGTAGATACAGAAATTGTATATGGAAAAGATAGACAATATACAATTGATGCTTTTAAACTTATCAAATCTTGTAGTGGTTATGGATTACTACCAAGATTGGTAAAAATTGATGATCATCTCATATATCATCGTCTGGGTAAAATCCAAATATTTAAAATTATAGATCAAGCAACGTTTAAAGGTAAAGAGTATCAAGGATTAAGAAAACATATTAAGTCAATAAAAAATGCAAGAGATAGAGGATTGGTTAATAAAACTAAAACAAAGTAAGAAATTAATAATTGTTGAAGGTAAAAAAGATAAATTAGCTTTAAATTTTTTAGACATAAATAATATTATTATAATAAACAAACCCTTATATAAATTAACAGAAGAAATTTCTAGCAAAACAAAAGAATGTATTATATTAACAGATTTAGATAAAGAAGGAAAAAAATTATATCACAAATTAAAACATGATTTACAAAAACAAGGCGTTGTAATAGATAATAAATTTAGAGAATTTTTATTTAAAAATACAAAATTAAGTAATATAGAGGGAATTAATTCTTATTTAGAAAAATTGTTTTAACTTTTAGATTTTATTTTTCCGATTACCCAACCTATAATTAAACCTATTAACCCAAAAAATAATATTGTAAATAATATTGTGAAAATTCCTGTAATAATTCTTTCTAAGTTTGAAGATGAATTTATAAATCCTAATCTTATTAGTGGGAGGATAATAATATAATGTGTGATAATTAGCATAAAAAATCCAAAAAATCCAATTGCAGATATAATTTCATTATGACAGCCAGAAGAACCAGCTATCGTGATACTACAATAATTATTACTAAGATTACTATAGATATATAAAGTTGAATAAAATAAAATTCCAATAATTAATCCAATAAAAAATCCTTTTTTAGTTGTAGAAAAATTTTTCCAGCCCATATTTTAATAATAATTAAACCTTATATATTTTTCTATAATTTCAAATTATTTAGTTTTATCAAACTTTTCTTTAGCTTTAGATTCTTTATGATAAACAACATGAGAAGAAATTTTTTCAAACAAAGAAATTGCTATATTCACAACATCGCTTTGATAATATTGTAAATTTTCTTCTCCAACAATTCTCTTAGCTTCTCTTATACATTCTTTCATTAATTTTATATTTTCTCTTTTTGCAAAATCTTCCACTTCTTTTTCTTCGTCTAAAGAAAGATAAATTTCTTCCCAAGTAGGATAATTACTTTTATCATTTACTCTTGGGAAACTTTTGCTAAACATTTATTTATAGAAAATATCTTTTATTTTTTCAATATGCTCTGCAATTTTATCTCCATTTTCAGTTAGTTTTATTGTTTTAATACGACCTTGTTTTTCAAAATCAACTAACTTTGCTTTTTCCATTTCTTGCAGAATTTTAACAGCATGCGAATATGTACAATCAACCTCTTTGGCAAGAACCGAACCATAACGATTTCTGTTACTCTTTCTTAAAGCTACTAATATCATTGCTGGTTTACGTCTAAAAAACACCTCAAAAATATCTTTAGGTTTTTTTGCCATTGATAACCCCCCATTATATTCTCAAAAATATATTATCGATAGCTTATATTTAAAGCTTTGCTTTTGATTTATCTAATTCTAATAATCTATTCCACTGCTCATTAATATACCTTTTTATTTCTTCTACTTCATTACTATTAACATGCTTAAATCTGCCTTGCATTGCTAAAAATGTTTTAACATCTTTAGGATTTTCTATATTTTTTAACTTTAAAACTCCATTTTCAATTTCAAAAATAGGATAAAATTTTGTTTCAACAGCTAATTTTGCAATTTCTATTGTTTTGCTAGATTCATATTTCCAACCTAAAGGGCAAGGACTAAGAATTTGTACATAAGAAACTCCTTCTGAATTCAAAGCTTTTTTAATTTTATTGTTTATATCTATTGGTTCTGAAACACTAGCTGTTGCAACATAATTTACATTATGAGCAGCAATAATAAAAGGCATTGGTTTTTTCCATAATAAATTACCATGAATTTTTTTTCCATATGGTGTTGTACTAGTCTCCATATATTTTTCAGTTGCACTTGATCTTTGAACACCTGTATTCATGTAAGCTGAATTATCAAAACAAACATAAGTGAATTTTTCTTTTCTTTCAATAGCTCCTGATAATGCTTGTAATCCAATATCAAAAGTTCCACCATCACCAGCTAAAGCTAAAATATTAGATTTTTTATTTTGAATTTTTAAAGCTCTATAAATTCCAGATGCAACAGCAGCAGCATTTTCAAATGCAACATGTATATATGGTAATTTCCATGATGTTTCTGGATAGGGTGTTGAAAAAACTTCTAAACAACCAGTTGCATTTACAATAATTGTATTATCACCAGCAGCTTTTAAAACATGTCTTACTGCTAAAGCTTGTCCACATCCAGGACATGCTCTATGACCTGATGCAAAATATTCTTTTTCATTTAATCCTAAAATCATAAAATCCAACCCTCTTTATTTTTTAAAGTTTTTTCTAAATCTTTTAATGTAACATCTTTTCCACCTAAACCCATTATAAAAGATTTAATTTTTATTTTTTTATTAAACAAAACACTTTTCACTTCACTTGCTAAAGCACCTTCATTACCAATAGAAATATTTTTATCAATTATAATTAATTCTTTTAGATTTTTACAAATATTAATTAATTCTTGTTTTGGAAATGGTCTAAAACATCTTATCTTTATCAAACCAAAATTTTTTAGTTTACCACTAAGAACTCTAATAGTACCACAAATACTACCCATTGCTATTATTGCTTTTTTCTTATTTTTTAGATTATAAGTTTCTATCAAACCATTACCATAACTTCTTTTAAATTTATTTTTAAATTCAATATTTACTTTTTTAATAATTTTAATAGAATCTAGCATAGCATCTTGTTGTTGTTTTTTAAATTGCATAAATTTACTTTGATCTACTACAGCTCCTATTGTAATTGGTTTATTAACATCTAATTTAAATTTAGCTTTGTATTCAGGTAAAAATGAATTTACTTTATTTTTTTCTAAAATCTCAACAGGCTCATAAACATGTGATAATGTAAAACCATCTACACAAACTATTACAGGTAAATTAATTTGTTCTGCAATTTTATATGCTTGTATTACAGTATCAAAAGCTTCTTGAGAACTTTCAACATAAAATTGCAACCATCCAGAGTCTCTAGCACTTATAGAGTCTGAATGATCACACCAAATATTAAGAGGTGAAGACAAAGCACGGTTTACATTAACCATCACAATTGGTAATCTTAATCCAGATGCAATAAATAAATTTTCAAATGTATAAGCTAATCCTTGTGAACTTGTTGCTGTAAAAACTCTAACCCCAGTTGCACTTGCACCAATAGCAGCTGATAACATTGAATGCTCTGATTCAGCATAAATTAGTTCAACATTCATTTCATCATCATTTACAAATTTAGCAATTTCTTCTGGAATATGTGTTTGTGGTGTAATAGGATAAATAGGAATAACTTTAATATTACACAATTTTACAGCTTCTGCAATTGCTGTTGAACATTCAATTATTTTTTTCATTTTTCTTTAACTATTTGTATAGCATTAAATTTACACACACTTGCACAAATACAACAACCCTTACAGTAATCCAAATTTGTTTTGCTCCTTTTTTTATCTTTAATATATATGGCATTATCTGGACAATACATCCAACATAAACCACATTGAGTACATTTTTTATTATCCCAAATAGGTCTAAAACTTCTCCATCCAGCTCTTTTATTTTTTAGACTGTTTCCAGGATTTTCAATTATTGCTCCAATTTTTAATTCCATCTAATTCACAAACTCTTTCTACTGATTTTTTATTCAATTCTATTAACTCATATTTACCTTTAAATTTTTCTTCAATAGCTTTTAAAATTGAATTTATTGAAATAATATTTGTTACATGAACAAATACACCAGCCATTATTATATTAACAAAAGGCTTTCCTGTAACCTCAATAGCAGCCTTACTTGCATTAATGCAAAAAGCTCCTGAAATTTTTTTATTTGTATTTACTATTAATTTTTTCTTTAATCCTTTTTTAACATTTACAACATTCATTAAACTAGAATCTAAAACTATAACATAATCAGGCTCATAAATTTGTGATCTTAAATTTATTTTTTTATTATCTATTCTTACAAATGCACTAACAGGACTCCCAGATCTTTCAATACCAAACATTGGAAAAGCTTGTGAATATTTACCATCATAGAAAGCAGCCATAGCTAAAATCTGTGCACAAGTTACAGCTCCTTGACCACCTCTTCCATGTATTCTTATTTCAATCATTACTCTAACCATTAATTAAATATTTATAAAACTTACTAACAAGAAGTCACCATAACATTTAAATAAATCTTATTTCACATTGATATATATGCTAGATATTAAACTAATAAGAGAAAATCCTAAAATTATCAAAGAAAATCTTAAAAAAAGAAATGAAGAAGAAAAAATATCTTGGGTTGATTCTATAATAAACTCTGACTCAAAATGGCGCGAGATAAAGAAAAAATTAGATGAAGCACGTCATCGTAGAAATGAAATTTCTGAAGAAATAAATCAAACAAAAAAACAAGGTAAAGATATATATCATTTAATACAAGAAGTAAAAGATCTCCCAAATAAAATATCTCAATTGGAAAAAGAGGAGCAAGACCTAAAAGAAAAAATTGATTATTATCTAATAAGACTACCTAATTTACTAGATAAAACCGTTCCATATGGAAAAGATGAAACTAAAAACAAAGTTATAAGAACTTTTGGTAAAAAAACAACATTTAAATTTAAACCAAAATCTCATATAGAATTGTTAGAACAATTAGATATAGGTGATATTGAAAGAGCAGCTAAAACTTCTGGTGCTAGATTTTATTTTTTAAAAAATGATTTAGTAAGATTAGATTATGCTATAATGTGCTTTGCTTTAGACTTATTAAAGAAAAAAGGATATTATTTAATTGAGCCTCCTTACATGATTAATAAAAAAGCATATGAAGGCGTAACTGATTTAGGTGCATTTCAAGATACTCTTTACAAAATCGAAAATGAAGATTTATATTTAATAGCAACATCAGAACATGCAATTGGTGCAATGCACATGAATGAAGTTCTTAACAAATTACCATTAAAATATGCTGGAATATCACCTTGTTTTAGAAAAGAAGCAGGTGCTCATGGTAAAGACACCAAAGGAATTTTTAGAGTACATCAATTTAATAAAGTTGAGCAATTTATTTTTTGTGAGCCCAAAGATTCAGCTAAGTTTCATGAGGAAATAATAAAAAACCATGAAGAAATTTTTAAAAAATTAAAATTACCTTATAGAGTTGTTTTATTATGTTCAGGAGATACTGGAAAAGTATCCTCAAAAACTTATGATTTAGAAGTATGGATGCCAGTGCAAAAACAATATCGAGAAGCAGGAAGTGCAAGTAATTGCACAGATTTTCAAGCTCGCAGATTAAACATAAAATATAATGAAAAAGATTCATTTAATTTAGTTCACACATTAAATTCAACATTTGTAGCAACAACAAGAGCATTAGTTGCTATTTTAGAAAACTACCAACAAAAAGATGGTTCTATTAAGATTCCAGCAGTTTTACAAAAATATATGAATGGATTAAAAAAGATTAGTTTTAAAAAATGAACAAAATAGTTAAAACTCTTGTATTTGTAGAAACTATTTTCTTTTTGGATTTGGTCTTTTTGGTCCTATTTATGCTATCTTCATAGAAAAAATTGGGGGTAATGTCTTAGATGTTGGTATAGCTTATTCTATTTTTCTTATATGTATGTCTACTGTAGAATTACCAATGGGTAAACTAGCAGATAAATATGGAAGAAAACCGTTTTTAGCAGCAGGTTATTTTTTAAGTGCATTAGCTTTTTTAGGCTATATTTTTATAAATAATATTTATGAATTATTTCTTATTCAAATTTTATATGGTTTTTCGCTTGCAATAGGAGATCCTGCATGGGATGCGTGGTTTTCTAAATCTTTAGATAAGTCAAAAGAAAGTTTTGAATGGGCTTTATTTCATATGTCAACAGGTTATGCAGAAGGAATATCCGCTTTAATTGGTGGGGCAATAGGTTATTTTATTGGTTTTAAAACTTTATTTATAATAAGTACAATATTAGCAATTACTAGTGGAATTATAACATTGAATACAAAAGATTTTGATAATAAACCCTCAAAATTATTTGTTTTTCATAAAGGACATTTTCGTAAAAGAAGACATATGATCAGAAAGAAAAGATATAAACGTTAAATTTAATAATACTAAGAATATTTGATTTAAAATGAAAATTCTAGCAGCAGGTGATATTCATGGAGACACTTTATTAGCTAAAAAATTAGCTGATAAAGCAAAAAAAGAAAAAGTTGATTTAGTTATTCTATGTGGTGATCTAACTCATTTTGAACAAAGCACTGAAAATATTATAGGACCATTTGTAAAAAATAATAAAAAAGTTTTACTAATCCCTGGAAATCATGAAAGTTTTGCAACAGCAGATTTTTTAGCAGAATTATATGGAATAAAAAACATTCATGGTTATTCTATTAAATATAAAAATATAGGATTATTTGGTTGTGGTGGTGCTAATATAGGTCCAAATATTCTAAAAGAAAAAGAAATTTTTGATACTTTAAAAAAAGGTTTTAACAATATTAAAGATTTAAATAAAAAAATAATGGTAACTCATGTTCATCCAGCACATTCTAAAATGTCTAAATTCACTTCATTTTTTCCAGGCTCTAAAGCTTTAGATAAAGCAATTAGAACATTCAAACCAAACATATTACTTTGTTCTCATGTTCATGAAGCAGAAGGTATTGAAGAAAAAATTGGTAATACTAAAGTAATCAATGTTGGAAGAAAAGGAAAAATAATAAATATTTAGTTCCATAATTCATAATTTTTAATTTTATTTTCACCAAACCACTCATTAAAGTTAATAGGAAGACTTTTATTTCTCAATTTTTCTTCTTTAGTATTTTTCAATATGAGACTATAATTTATTTTATGGCCTAATAAATATATATCATTCCCATTTTGAAAATAAATTTTTTCTTTTGATATCTCAAAAAATCTATTTACAAGCTCAATCGCGCCTAAAAAATATTCAATTCCTTTATTACCTTTGGAACTTATTGTAAAATCATCCACCCATCTTGAATATCTTAGATCTCTCTCATTTGATTTTTGAGTTAATTCCTTATCTAGATTATATAAGCATCTATTAAATATAAAAACACTAATTGGTGAACCTTGGGGCAATCCTCTCTTATTTATATATCTTACAGTACTTAATAAAGAAAAAAATCTCGAAATTTCTTCTTTATCGCTATAGGATATATATTCTGGTAATAATCCATAAAAAAAATCATATACAATTTTAAAAGGAATATTCTCAAAAGCACTTTTCAAATCAAAAGACAAAGCACTTAAACAAGGCAAATGAGTTTCTAAACTTCTTTTTACAGACCATTCCTTTTCTCCACCATGGCATGTCTCATGCACTTCTTTCTTTTTAATAAAGTACAAGATATAATCATTTATTAGTTCTTTAAGCGGTTTATTTGGAACACTTAAACATCTCTTTTTACCGTTTATATCTTGTGTCCATGTTTGATATAATGGTTTTCTTTGTTTTATTGAATAAAATAAATCATCTAAACAAGAATCAAACTTATTTTTTTCAAATAAATCTTTTTGATATTTTTCAGCTAATATGATATCACTTAATCTACTTCTTTTATCCTGATTTTCTAAAAATTCTTGTAAACTTATCACATATAATACTTTTACAGACTTGCAAACTATATACATATTTTTGAATATATTTTGTCAATGGTGTTGTACACAACACAAATGCTTAAAAATCTACAAAAATGCATTATATTATGCTTAATAATGAAATAACTAAAAAAATTGAAGATTTTGTTTACGCAAAACCTAGATCAATTCAAGAAATAGCATCTTATATCAATAAAAGCTGGAGAACAGCAGATCGTTATATTCAAGAAATAGAAAAAGAATATGGCACCATCACAACAAGAGTATTTCGTGAAGGAACAAGAGGTGCTTTAAAAATAGTTTATTGGGCGTCTATTGAAAAAATAAGAGGTTCTGTTTTTCAAGAAAGATTAGCAAAAGAAATAGAAACTCTAAAAAGAAAAGAGGATTTTTTAGCTTTTGATATATATCAACATGTTCCTGATAAGAATAAACAATCAAATTTAGAGCAAACAGAAGAGGAAGCAAAAACAAATCTAGATAAACTTAAATATTTTTTAGATCAAACACAAAAACAGTTGCTATCTTTTTCAGGTAATCTATCATGGACTAATTTAGAAAATAAAAAAGTCAATGTTTTTTCCCTTTTAGAAAATTTAGTAAAGAAGAATATTTCAATAAAAATACTATGTAGAGTTGATATAACATCTATAGAGAATATTGAAAGAATTTTATCTTTAAATTTTAAATATGGAAAAGAGCTTATAGAAATAAGACATTCAATGCAACCTCTTAGAGCATTAATAATAGACAATAAATTTTTAAGATTAAAAGAAATTAAAGAGCCAACTGGAAAACCACATGAACTTAAAAAAAGAATTTTCATATTTTATACAATAAAAGATAAAGACTGGATAGAATGGTCAACAAGAATATTTTGGAAAATGTTCTCTAATTCAATAGATGCAAAGAAAAGAATTGAAGAGCTTAAAAAATTAAAATAAACAAAACGTTTAAATAAACTACTTTTAACATATTCTAAAATTATGTATGAATTGATTATAACTGAAAAACCATCTGCATCATTAAAAATAGCAACAGCGCTAGCAGATAAAGATATTAAAAAAGAATTAGTTAACAAAGTACCTTATTATAAACTAAAACATAAAAATAAAGAGATTGTTGTTGCATGTGCAGTAGGTCATCTATATAATTTAGCAGAGTCAGAAAAGAATGGTTGGACTTATCCAACTTTTAATATTTCTTGGAAAGAATCTTCTGAAATTAGTAAGTCAGCAGCATTTACTAAAAATTATTTAAAAATAATTCAAAAATTAGCAAAAGATGCAAATAAATTCACAATAGCAACTGATTATGATGTTGAAGGTGAAGTTATTGGTCTAAACGTTTTAAGATTTGCATGCAAACAAAAAGATGCCTCTCGTATGAAATATTCAACATTAACAAAAGATGAATTAATTAATTCTTATGAACATGCTTCTAAAACAATAAATTGGCCTCAAGCAGAAGCAGGTGAAACTCGTCATTTCTTAGATTATTATTATGGTATAAATCTATCTCGTGCACTAACTTTAGCAATCAAAACAACAGGCGCTTTTAAAATTTTATCTTCAGGTCGTGTTCAAGGCCCAGCATTAAAAATAATTGTAGAAAAAGAAAAAAATATTCTAGCATTTAAGTCAGTTCCTTATTATGAAATAGAATTAGCAACAGACAAATTAAATGCATTTCACAAAGAAGGAAAAATCTTTGATAAAAATAGAGCTAATGAACTTCTAAAAAATACAAAAAACAAAAAAGCAATAATAAAAAATATAGAAAAAATAAAAATAAAACAAGCTCCACCCCATCCATTTGATTTAACAGCCTTACAATTAGAAGCTTATAGAACTATGGGCATTTCACCAAAAGAAACTTTAAGTTTAGCTCAAAGTTTATATTTAGCAGGTTTAATTTCATATCCAAGAACAAGCTCAAATCAATTACCAATATCATTAGACTACAAAAAAATTATAAAATCTTTATCAAAACAATCTAAATACAAAGAATTATGTGAGGAACTATTAAAAAAAGAACTTAAACCTAATAATGGAACTAAACAAGATCCAGCACATCCAGCAATTTATCCTACAGGCGAAATTCCTAGTAAATTAAACGATCGTGAATCTAAAATTTATGAATTAATTGTTTCAAGAACTTTAGCTACTTTTGCTAAAGAAGCAACTCGTGAATCAGCAACAGCTGAAATTGATATTAATAAAGAAATATTCATAGCAAGGGGTATTATTACTCTAGATCCTGGATGGTTTAAATTCTATGGAAGATTTGCTAAATTCAAAGAACAGGAATTACCATCTTTAAAATTAAATGAAGAATTAAAAGTAAAAGATATTTTATTACGTGAATTAGAAACTCAACCACCAAAACGTTATACTCCTGCTTCTATAATAAAAGAATTAGAAAAAAGAAATCTAGGAACAAAAGCAACTAGAGCTGAAATCATAGATTCCTTATATCAAAGAGATTATATTTATGAAAAATCAATACAAGCAACAAATCTTGGAATAAAGATTGTAGAAACTTTGGAAAAATATTGTCCTGAAATCCAAGATGAAGAACTAACAAGACATTTTGAAAAAGATATGCATTTTATTCTGCATCATAAAAAACATAAAGAAGAAATTTTAGAAGAATCCAAAAAAATTTTAACAAATATATTAATCAAGTTCAAAAAAAATGAATCAAATATTGGCAAAGAATTATTAGAAGCAACAAGAGAAACACAAAAAAAAGAAAGTATAGTTGGTAAATGCCGTAATTGTTCGGGTGATTTAGTATTCAAAAAAGGAAAATTTGGCTTATTTGTAGCTTGTAATAATTATCCAAAATGTAAAACAACATTTTCTTTAACAAAACATGATTCAGCAAAACCTTCTAATAAAACCTGTAAAGAATGTGGTTTTCCAACAGTTTATATTTATAGAAAGGGTAAAAGACCATTTGAATATTGCATCAATAAAAATTGTAAATTAAAATTAGACTGGAAAAAGAAACATAATATTAAATAATTAACTTTTAACAATACCAGCATCAATGATTCTAAAATACATTTCTTTTTGTTCTGGTTTTTTCATAACAACTTTTCTAGGATCTCTTTTTAATTCTAATAAGATGTTACTAAAATTTTTAACTAGATTACCCCCAACCAAATCAATTTCTTTTTTATAGATATTAGTATACACTTGATTTGTAATTATTACTGGAATATTCTTTGAATAATTCTTTAATGTTTTTAATTGTTTTAATAATCCTTTGTTGATTTTATCTACATCGCTTTTTAATTCATTTCTATAATGGTTACCAATAGTATCAACTACTATTAAAGAAAACATATTGATTATTTTATTAATTTCCTCTAATCTTTCACTCTGTTCATCAAAATTATTAATTCTAAATAAATAGATATGATCTAATAACTCTTTATACAAAGGACTCATTTGTTTTATTCTATCTACAGAAAAACCATTTTCTGTATCTACAAATAAAACTCTTTTCTTTTGTTTAGCTAATTCTAAAGAAGCTAGTAAAGCTAAAGTTGTTTTTCCAGAAGCAGCAGGTCCATATATAATTGTTATATTTTCATAACCATTATTCAAAAAATTATCTAAATCAATATTTCCTGAATTTATCATTTTATTATAAATACCTCTTAATTATTTTAAATTCTTTTCTTGAAAATGTTGCAGTATCTGAAAAATATTTAGAAATATCATTTTTCACTCTTCTAATCTTTAACCCAAATCTTAAAGTTCTTTTTGCTTGTGTAAATTGGTTTATATATTTAAATTTCCATAGAAATATATATTCCTTTATCTTTTTTAGATCAGCTAATGGTAAGTTATACTGAAAATTTTCTTCAATATGAGCAAATTCTTTGCTGTTTCCATAATAAAGTCTACAATCCTGATTATGTATCTCAACCTCTTTCTCTCCAAGGACATGCAAGAGTCCTTCTTTAAATGTAAACCACAAATTCTCTTCAGGTTTTAGTTTATCGCCTAGACTCATTTTACTTATTATATTTTATTTCTTTATAATGTTTCACTTAACCAATTGTATAGATTAAGATATATACATTACAATTTGTGCAAAGCCTTCTAAACCATAATATTTATATATAACTTGTGTATACTTGATGTATACACATGACAGATATATTTGATAACCCAATATTATGTAATGAATGTAATATTAAAACTAGAAAAACTTATGTAAACAAAGAAGGATTTACTTTAAGAACTTTAGAATGCCCTAAATGTGGTAAACAATGGACACATCCTCTTGATTTACAAGATTATGAAAACTTTAACAAAATAAAAAACAAACAATTCCAAGTTAAACTAAGAATGGTTGGTAATTCATACACAGTTTCTATACCTCGAGAAATCATTGAATTTGAAGAAGAATTTAACAGAGAAATAGCAAAAATAATACATATGAGTTTAGAAGAACCTGAAAAATTAACATTATTTTTCTCAAAAAAAATTAGAAAGTTTTATCAACAATAAAAGATTAAGGTGCTAAAATGGCAAAAGAAACACGTTTGCGAGTTCAAGAAGCTCTACAAGAAGAAGCCTACAAAGGCATTGTTAGAATAGACTCTCAAACAATGAAACAAATAGATGTAAGACCTGGTGATATCGTTGAAATAGAAGGTACTCGTGTTACAGTAGGTTTAGTTGATCGTGCTTATCCTTCTGACATTGGTCAAGGCATCATTAGAATGGATGGTCTTCTTAGAAGAAATGCTAAAACGGGTATTGGTGAAAATGTTATAGTAAGAAAAGCTGAGATAAAAGAAGCAAAATCTGTTACAATTGCTCCTGCTCAAGAAGGTATAATGATTCAAGTTGATCCAGATGTTTTTAGACGTGGTTTACTTGGGAGAGCATTATTAAAAGGAGATATTATTTCATTAGGTGGAGCACCTCGTAGAAGAAAAGCATTAACAGGCACAGGCTCTCCATTCGAAGATATTTTTGAAGCTTTTGAAGCTGGCTTTATGGGTAATTTTGGTTTTGGTTCTTTAAAATTTATAGTTGCTGATACAAATCCAAAACAAGCTGTTATAATAACTGAAAATACAGAAGTTAAAGTTTCACCAAAAGCAATAGAAGTTTCAGAAGAAAAAATCCTAGAAATAACTTATGAAGATATTGGTGGCTTAGAAGATGAAATTAAAAAAGTTAGAGAAATGGTAGAACTTCCATTAAAACATCCTGAAATATTTGAAAAATTATCAATAGATCCTCCAAAAGGAGTTTTATTACACGGTCCACCAGGAACAGGTAAAACATTACTAGCAAAAGCAGTTGCTAATGAATCCGAAGCTAATTTCTTATTAGTAAATGGTCCAGAATTAACAAGTAAATTTTATGGAGAATCTGAAAAAAGAATTCGTGATTTATTTGATGAAGCTGAAAAAAATGCTCCTTCTATTATATTTATAGATGAAATTGATGCAATAGCACCAAAACGTGAAGAAACTTATGGCGAAGTTGAAAGAAGAATGGTTGCTCAATTGCTAGCAACAATGGATGGTTTAAAATCTCGTGGTAAAGTTGTTGTTATTGGTGCAACTAATAGACCAAATGCACTAGACCCTGCATTAAGGCGTCCAGGTAGATTTGATAGAGAAATTACAATTGGTGTTCCAAATAAAGCTGGCAGATTAAACATTTTAAAAATTCATACAAGAAACATGCCTTTAGCAAAAGATGTTGACTTAGAAAAATTAGCAGAAATAACTCATGGTTTTGTTGGTGCTGATTTATCTGCCTTATGTAAAGAAGCAGCCATGAATATTTTAAGAAGAATCTTGCCAGAAATGAGATTAAGAGAAAAAGAACCAATACCTCAAAATATATTAGAAAAATTAAGTGTAACAAATGAAGATTTCAGAGAATCATTAAAATTAGTAAGACCTTCTGCTATGAGAGAGGTTTTAATTGAAAAACCAAATGTTAAATGGGAAGATATTGGTGGTTTAGAAGACCTAAAACAAGAACTTAATGAAGCAATTGAGTGGCCTCTTAAACATCCCGAGGCATTTACAAGAGTTGGTATAAGACCACCAAGAGGAATTTTAATTTATGGTCCACCAGGAACAGGAAAAACATTATTAGCAAAAGCAGTTGCTACTGAATCAGAAGCTAATTTTATTTTAGTTCAAGGTCCAGAATTATTATCAAAATGGGTTGGTGAATCTGAAAAAGGTATTCGTAAAATCTTTGAAAAAGCAAGACAAGCTTCTCCAGCTATTATATTCTTCGATGAAATTGATTCAATAGCATCTAGAAGAGGAACAGAAATAGGAACAAAAGTTATTGAAACCATAGTAAACACTTTATTAAGTGAAATGGATGGTTTAAGAGAATTAAATGATGTTGTTATTTTAGCAGCAACAAATAGACCCGATTTAATAGACCCAGGTTTATTAAGACCTGGTAGATTTGATAGGATTATCTCAACAACAATACCAAATAAAGCTGGCAGATTAAACATTTTAAAAATTCATACAAGAAACATGCCTTTAGCAAAAGATGTTGACTTAGAAAAATTAGCAGAAATAACTCATGATTTTGTTGGTGCTGATATAGAAGCATTATGTAGAGAAGCTGCAATATTGGCTTTAAGAAAAAATATTAACATAAAAAATATTTCAATGGAATATTTTGAAGAAGCACTTAAAAAAGTAAGACCATCTATAACAGATTCAGATTTAAAGAAGTATAAACTAATAGAAGAACAATATCTAAGAACAGCAAGAGGAGCTGCAATTAGAGAACATCAAGATTATTTAGGTTAAAATAGAAAATTATATATATCTAATTATTAAATTTAATTATATGGGTTGGAAAGATTGGCCTTATTGGTTGAAAGGTGGATTAATAAGTTTAATATTTTTAGTTTTTTTCCCAATTACTATTATTGCATCGTGTATTATAGGTGGCATTCTTGGATTTATAAATAGTTGTGAAAATCAAGGCTCAAAATTATATCTTAATATAATCATTTATTCAATTATCCTGTTTGGAATTGGAGCATTTATAGGTTGGATTATTGGTAAAATAAAAAACAGAAAATAATATTTAGGTTAAAATTCCTTTTCCAACAATTATTGTATGTTCAGCTTGGCTAACAATTCCATCACTTTTTTCAGGAAGTTGATTATATTGTTTTATTATTCCATCATTTTCTAGTAATCTTAAAATAAAATTAATATTTGGAAATTTTAACCACCGAGCACAAAACGGTAATGTTTTATATTCTTTATCTATAAAATCTAAAACCTTTCTTGCTTCTGAATTTCTTGTATTTTTTTTATTTACTAAAACATAAATTCCAGATAATTTACCTTCTTTTATCATTCCTTCTCCTATAGTTGCAAAAGGTTCTATTGCTATTATCATATCTTTTTCTAAAATATGTTTATCATTATTATCATAATTTGGAATTGTTAATCCACCATGAATAATATACTCTTTAACTTCATGTCCTGATAAATTTTTTATAGGTGAATAACCATATTTTATTATTGTATCTTGTATAACTTTACCTATCTCTCTGAGTTCTATTCCAGGTTTTATAATTTTAATAGCTTCATTTAATGCTTCTTCACTAGCTTTTATTAAATTTGTATATTGATTAGTTCCAACTTCTATTGTAAAAGCAGTATCAGCAACACAACCATTGAAATGAACACCAATATCTATTTTTGCTAAATCACCTTTTTTTAATTTTCTTTCATCATTTACTAAAGGAGTATCATGAGCAGCAATATTATTTATACAAATATTAACAGGAAAAGCAGGTTTTCCTCCTAATTCTATAATTTTATTTTCTATTTTTTGTGCTATTTCTAAATACAAAACATTTTCTTTAATTAAAGTTCTAGCAAAATCTCTAGCTTGTTTTGCAATTTCTCCTGCTTTATCATAATCTTTAGTCCATACCATTTATGCTCTCCAAAACAATTGGTAATTTAGTAACACCATCACTACCACTAAAGTGACCTTTATTATGTTCTATAATAATTTTAGCTTTTAGTTTCTTTTTGAAGATTTTAGAATCACTTAAAGGAACAAAAGGATCATTATCAGAAAATATAGCTACAATATTTTTAGTATGATTCAAAACTTTATTCAATTTAATTGGAGTTTCTAACCAAGGTTTAGCAATATCTTTTTCTTCTTCTGTTTCTAAATTAATTAGATTAAACCATCCAGCAACAAACACAGCTCCACCTATTTTTATACCATCTTGAATAGATTCTAAATATCTTAGAATTGTTTGACAACCAATAGAATGCCCTACAAAATATGTTTCTTTATCAGGTTTTCCAACAATCTCTTTCAAAAAATTTACCCATGAATTAATTTTTGGTTCATTTGTGTTGGGCATTGCTGGAACTTGAACAACAAAATCTTTTGATTCTAATTCTTTTTTTAACCAAGGATACCATCCTTCTTTAGGAAATCCATCCCAACCATGAATAATAAAAACTCTTTTCATTTTAGAATTTTAAAACCTTCTTGACCTCTTCATAAATTAATTCATGCCCTTTAGAATTAGGATACAAACCATCTTCTAATAAATCTCTATAATTTTGATTTATGAACTTATTAAAAATTTCAATGAAAGGAATCTTATTTTTTACACAAATGGATTTAATAATATTATCATATTCTTTTATATCATTATTTTTATAAGATTTATCTTTATTCCAAGAAATAGGATTTGTTTTGGATTCATCAACAGGTGTTAAACCAACAAAATAAATTTTTAAAGAAAACTTTTTAGCAAGTTTAATTAATTTTTCTATACCTTTCTTAAATTTATCAGAATTCGTTCTAAAACTATCTTTACTATGCACAAACTGAGCATCATTAATTTCAATCGCAAAAATAAAACCTACCTCTTTATCTTCCTTTAATCTTTGTTTAGTTTCAAACTCAAATCTTTTTATCAAATCTTCTACATGATTTCCTGAAATTCCAAGATTATACACCTCAATCTCAGAATTTTTCTCAAAATTATTTCTTAATCTAGAAACCCAACCACCATATTCAAGATCATATGAACCCCAAGTTATACTATCCCCAAAAACTAAAATTATCATTTTAAAAATCTCCCAACTTACTTTGTTCTCTACTTTCTAATAATTCTTCTTTTTTATAACCCAAAACTTCAAACAATTGACTTACAGCAGGAATAACTTGATTGTTTATATAATAATCAGCATCATAACTTTTACATTCTTCTGGTAATCTAGCTCTATCTCTTATTTTCTCTTTACCTTCACAAATTATAAATCTGATAGTACTTCCAGCACCAACAATCATACCTTTTTCTAGCATTTTTTCAGCAACAGCAACATGAGGACCTCGCTGCTCATATTCTTCAATACTTTTTCTTAATTGAGTTTGTATTATTAATTCATTCATTGGTATTTTCTTATCTCTAATATCATCTATAACAATTTTAACATATTTCAATGCTTTTTCTTTATCACCTTCTTTTAATATTATTTCTAAAACTTTTCTTTGAACCTTTTTAGCTAACATACTCCAGTCACTTCTTATAGCTTCAAAACCAATAACCTTTATATTACCTTGTTCATCTATTAAAGCATATTTTTTCTTTGCTCCTTTCTCACCACTTTTTTTGCTCACGAAAATTCCTCTAGGATAAAAATTTTCCAATTCTAATTCCATTAAACTAGGTAATTCTTTGTTAACTTCTTTTAAAAAATTTAGAATATCTTGTCTACTCTTATTTCTTAAAACAATTATAATGCTATCAGTATCTGCACCTATAACTTCAAATTTTTTACTTTGAGCTAACCCAATCGTTTTTTGAATATATTCTCTACCAAATGCAGTTATACTTGCAGCACTCTCTAATGAATACCATCTTGCTCCTGGAAATCCTAAATAACCATAACTAGCATTTGCAACAGTTTTCAAAGCATAACTTCTTGCTTTTAATAAAGGGCTTTTTTCTTTTTTTAATAATTCCTTTATTCTATTTCTTCTCATTATTAAATCTTTCAAAATAATTGGAATAAAACCCTCTTTTTTAGAACTAAAATAATATCTTCTTTCTTCACCATCAACTTCTAATAAAGGACTTTCATAAGAATCTTTTTTATCATCAGTTAAAGTTCCTAAATAAATATTTTTAGCAATAATAATACTTGGATATAGACTTTTATAATCTAACATAACAACATTTTCATATAAACCTGGTTTAGGTTCAAAAACAAAAGCTCCTTTATAGGTTCTTAATCTTCTTGTGGCAATATCACTATATTTAGGCCTATTAGGAGTTATTTCATTAAATTCCCTGGCTCTTTTAATTACATACCATTCTACTAATTGTCCATAAGTCATTCTGCAAATATCAAAAATAGGTTGTCCAATTAATTTCACAAGCTCTTCTAAATTAGGTAATAAATTAGTAAACAATCTATAAGTCAAAATAGCATCATATAAATTATATTCACAAAATGATTCTATATCACCTTTATCCCATGCTTTTGCTAATTCATTTATTTCAATATCTTTCTTACCTTCATTTAACAACTCTTGAGCAACAGAATCTAAATCATAAATATTAGTTTGCAAACTTCCTGCAACAATATGTCTTATAAATTTAAAAATATCTAAATGAACTAATCCTGTAATCTTGCTTGTAATAAGATCTCTTCTTTTACTAAATTTAATAATACTATTATCTAATCCCAAGTCTAGTGGTATCTTATAAACAGAAGCTCTTTGTTTTATATAAGGCAAATCAAAACCATCCGTATAATAACCAACCAAATAATCAGGTTTAAACTTTTTTATAACATCTATAAATTTTTCAATTAATTCCAATTCACTATTAACAAATTCAATATACTTTTTATCAGTTTTAAATTTCTTCCATGTTATAACTTTTTTATAATCATCAGTTCCATAAAATCCAATCATTACTATTTCATCTTCTTCTCCCTTTACAGACTTACCTCTTGGATTATAAACTTCAATATCAAAAGAAAGAATTTTTGGATTAGTTATTACATCATCATTTACTTGTTTAATCTTATCTATCTCAACACAATAATCAACATCCAAATCATTTTTGACTAATTCACCTTCAATTTCATATAGTGTTAATGGTGTAATTTTTTTATCTATTAAATATCTTCTAGTAAAACTAATATCAACTTCTTTTTTATTTATATCTTTAATCTCATTTATTTTTTCTTTAATATTCTGAAAACCCTTAGGGTCATTGAATGTTACTTTAATAGCTCTAATATCATTATCCAGAAATTTTTTATCAAAAATCTCAGCATTTTCAACAAAATATTCTTTATCTTTAATTTTTTTAATTTCCTTTGTAATCTTTTCTATATTCTTCTCAGCAAAAATCCAAAAATATGGTCTAAATTTATTATCAATAACACAGATTCTTTTTCCATCTATTGTTTTTCCAAATAATCTTATCTTAGGAACATTTTCCTCACTAACATAATCTACATCCATAGGATAAAACTCTAATCTTACCATTTTAATCTTAATAGCACCCTCGTTTATAAAACTTTTTAAGGTATAATTTAGATACAAAATCTTTAAAAAACCATAGGAATGATTGATACTACTGTGGATACAATAAAAATAGAGAACCTAACAAAGAAATTCAATGGTTTTACAGCAGTTGATAGTATCTCATTTATTGTAAGAGAAGGTGAAATCTTTGGTTTATTAGGTCCAAATGGAGCTGGAAAAACAACTACCATAAATATGTTATCTACATTATTACCAGTTACATCAGGAACCGCAGAAGTTGCAGGTTTTAATGTAACCAAAAATAAAGATGAAGTAAGAAAAAGTATTGGTATCGTATTTCAAGATCCAGCTTTAGATATTAATTTGACTGGTAGAGAAAATTTACAATTTCATGGTCTGATCTATGAAATGTCAAAAACAGAAAGAGATCAAAGAATAAAAGAAGTTTTAGACTTAGTTGAATTAGCTGATAAAGCAAATGTTCTAGTTGAGAATTATTCAGGAGGAATGAAAAGAAGATTAGAGATTAGTAGAGGTTTAATGCACAGACCAAAAGTTTTGTTTCTTGACGAACCAACTCTAGGTTTAGATACTCAAACAAGACATCATATATGGGATTACATAAAAAAACTTAACAAAGAATCCAAGATTACAATTATTTTAACAACACATTATATGGAAGAAGCAGATTTTTTATGTGATAGAATTGCAATAATTGATCATGGTAAAATTATGGCTTTAGATACCCCACAAAATCTAAAAGATGTTCTAGGTGGTAATGTTGTTTGCCTAGAATTCGAAGAAGAAGAAAAGGATTTTATGGAACATTTAAAAAAACTTGCTTGGGTTAAAACCATGAAAATTCATGAGGGACAATTATGTTTAAGCATGAAAAATGGTGAAAAAAGAATACCAGAATTACTTAATATAGCTCAAAAAATTAAATTTAAAATAACATCTGTAAGTCTACATAAACCAAGTTTAGAAGATGTTTTCCTTCATTTTACAGGTAAAACAATAAGAGAACAAGAAGCAGATAACAATGAAAAAAATAAATATAATCCAATGAGGAGAAGGCATTAATATGTCACTTATTAATTGGAAAGCAATTTATGTACTATGGTTAAGAGAATTAAAAAAGTTCTTTAGAGTAAAATCAAGACTTATTGGAACATTAGTACAACCTTTATTTTTCTTATTGTTTTTGGGATTTGGATTAAGAACAGTAACTGTTCCTGGAATTCCAAGCAATTTAAATTATCTTCATTTTATAGTTCCTGGGATTATAGGGATGGGTTTATTATTCTCTTCGGTATTTTCAGGATTAACAGTTATTTCAGATAGACAATTTGGATTTTTAAAAGAAATAATGGTTGCTCCAGTAAGCAGAGTTTCAATAGTTATTGGTAGAATTTTAGGAGGATCAACAGTTTCATTAATTCAAGGAATATTACTTATAATTATTACAACTTTACTTGGTTTTGAGCTACCAAAAATAACCTCATTACCATTAGCATTATTATTTATGATATTAATTACAACAACATTCATTAGTCTTGGCTTAATATTTGCTTCAAGAATGAAAGATACTCAAGGCTTTAGTTTAATAGTAAATTTTATAGTATTTCCAATTTTCTTTTTATCAGGAGCTATATATCCAATAAATAATTTACCTCAAATAATAAAATATCTTTCATATGTAGACCCTCTCACTTATGGTGTTGATGGTTTAAGAAGTGCTCTTATTGGATTTTCATTTATACATCCTATTATAGATCTTGCAATTTTAGCTTCATTCTCATTAATTATGGTTATAATAAGTGCATATTCATTCGAAAAAAGTAAAATTCTATAAAAACAAAACATAAAAAATTATATTATCTATAATAAATTTTATAAACTTACTTTATAACATTAATTCTATGGGTGTTAAATTATCTGAACTTGTTCCTAAGAAACAAATAGAATTCTCAGGCTTACAAAATAAAACAATTGCAGTAGATGCTTCTAATTCAATCTATCAATTTTTATCATCAATAAGACAACCTGATGGAACACCATTAATGGATTCTAAAGGTAGAATAACATCACATTTACAAGGAATTTTTTCTAGAACATCTAATTTATTATCTCAAAATATAAAATTATTTTTTGTTTTTGATGGAAAACCACCATTACTAAAAGTAAAAGAATTAGAAGAGCGTGAACAAAGAAAAAGATTAGCTGAAAAAGAATTTCAAAAAGCCAAAGAAGAAAAAGATGTTGAATCAATGTACAAGTTTTCAAAAAGAACTTCTAGATTAACACCACAAATGGTAAATGAATCTAAAGAACTTATTCAAGCTCTTGGTATCCCAATTATACAAGCTCCATCAGAAGCAGATTCTCAAGCAGCATTTATGTGTGAAAGAAAAGATGCATATGCAGTTGCTTCTTCAGATTATGATACATTATTATATGGATCTCCTAGATTAGTAACAAATTTAACATTATCTCAACGTAGAAAATTACCTTCAGGAGCAACAATAGCAATAAAACCAGAACTTATTGAACTAAAAATGGTTTTAGAAGCTTTAAAATTAAATCAAGATCAATTAATAGTTCTTGGTATTTTAATAGGAACTGATTATAATATTGGTGGTGTTTCAAGAATTGGTCCAAAAACAGCTCTTAAATTAGTTCAACAACATAAAAACTTTGATAAATTATTCAAAGAAGTCAAAGCAGAATTTAACTGGAAACAAATTTTTGCTATTTTTAAAAATATGCCTATTATAAAAAGTTACAAATTAAAATGGCAATCTATAGATGAAGAAAAAATAAAAAAAATTTTAGTTGATGAACATAATTTTTCAGAAGAAAGAGTTGTTAAAACATTAAATACTATAAAAGAAGCAGAAAAAAATAGACAACAAGGTTTAGATAGATGGTTCAAATGAAAATAAAAGAAATTCTTAAAGATAAAATACCATCTAATTTATTACAATATATTCCAGTAGCATATGATATAATTGGTAATATTTGTATTCTAGAAATAAAACCACAAATAAAAAAATATGAAAAGCTAATAGCCAATACAATTTTACAACAACATAAAAATATAAAAACAGTTTTTAAAAAATTTGGAATTCATAAAGGAAAACATAGAATTCAAAAACTAAAATTTTTAGCTGGAATTAATACAAAAGAAACAATTCATAAAGAGAATAATGTTTCTATAAAATTAGATGTTGAAAAATGTTATTTTTCACCTCGTTTAAACTCAGAAAGATTAAGAATTTCAAAATTAATTAAAAAAAATGAATCAGTTTTAGTTATGTTTTCAGGAGTTATGCCATATGGTCTAGTTATTTCTAAAAATTCAAAAGCAAAAGAAATTTATGGAATTGAGCTAAATAAAATAGCCCATAAATATGCTAAAGAAAATATTCAATTAAATAAATTATTTAATATTAAACTATATCAAGGTGATATTAAAAAAGTTCTACCAAAAATTAATAAGAAATTTAATAGAATAATAATGCCATTACCAAAAGGATCTAAAACATATTTAAATTTAGCATCAAAAAAATTAAAACCAAAAGGCACAATTTATTTATATCTATTTTCAGAAGATTCTGATTTTAATAAAATAATCAAAGATTACTCTAAAAAATTTAAAAAAGTTAAATTAATTAAATGTGGTCAATATTCACCACATGTTTATAGAATTTGTTTAGACTTACAAATTTAATTCTAATCTTCTCTTAACCTTAATAGCAGTTGGAGCTTCTCCACCATGCCAACTTAATTTAGGTTTAACTCTCATAGGATATATTCTTTCAGAATTATCATCTAATATAATTGCAGAACCTCTTAAGTTAGGTAAATTATTCAAATAAGTTTGTAAATCACTTAACAAATAGCTTTGCATCATAGAATTAAGAGCTTCTATATCCAACTTTGATGTTAATCTATGGCTAATTACAATATCACTCTGTGTTAAAACATCTCTATGAATTTCACCAGGTTGTTGAGTTGCTAATACTAAGGTTATTCCAGGTTGTCTGCCTTCTCTTAATAACTGTATTAATGCGTCACTAGCAGCACTAGAACCTTGTTTAGGTAAAAACTCATGAGCTTCATCTATCATTATCCATACTAATGGATTTTCTTGCTTCTCTTCTTCATAAAAATATTTTGTTTCAGCTTGGATAGCTTGTAATTCTTCTAATTTTCTTGCAGTAATTCTTTCATTTAATAATTTTTTACATAAAATACTAATAACCAAACCTTTAATACTCCAATTCCCACCAACATTTGTATAACAACTAATATCTATAATATTAGTTTCACCAGGTCTTATTATATCATTGATTGTAGTACCTTCTTTACTAAATAAACCCCAATTTTTAGTTGCAACAAATCTATTTTCAGTTGCATATTTAATATCATCACTTGTTTTTGTATCTTCTTTAATATAAGCTATAATATCTTCAATACCATAATTAACTAATTCTTCATTGACTTGAGCTATAACTCTATCAATTAAGATTCCAATAGGATCTGTTAATCTAACTTCAAAAACAGAACACCAATCACTTGCACTTAATTCAGATGGTTTAATTGAAAAAGAATAATCTGTTGGTATTCCTTCTTCTTGGTATTGTTTAAAAAAACCTATAGGCGTATAAACGTTAACATTTAATGCCTCGGGTCTTAAACCCCAAGATTCTAATAATTTTTCTTGTCTTTCATTTGGAAATTTCATTGTCCAAAATATTCCCATCGTATCAAAAATCAAAACAGATAAATTTTGTTTAACATCTTCTGGTAATCTAGACATCTCTTCAGCTATAACAGAAATTGAGTAGGATTTTCCTGAGCCTCTCTTACCACTTACCATGATTATATGAGATCTTAAAACATCTAAAAAAATATTATTGCTTAAAGAAGTGGTTTCACCCATTTTAACATAACCTTTACCTAAAAAAATAGTTCCTCTTTCACCAAATCTTTTTTTATCAGCATCATCTCGGCCTATTATGATATTATAAACCATATCTTTATCTAATAATCTACAATATTTAAACGTTTTTATAATTTTAAATTCTAAAACTTTATAAATACAAAATTAATAATTTAAAATATGATTAATCAAATAAAAACTGTTTTATTGTTAGGATTACTAGCAGGAGTATTAATTCTAATAGGTGGCCTTATAGCAGGTACAACTGGTTTATTATATGGTTTAATATTTGCTATAATAATTAACTTTGCAACATATTGGTTCTCAGATAAGATAGTTTTAGCAATGTATAGAGCTAAGCCTATCACTAAAAAAGAAGCTCCTGTTTTATATGAAATAGTTGAAGAATTAATTAAAAAAACTGATTTACCAATGCCTAAAATTTATATTATACCAACTGATAATCCTAATGCTTTTGCAACTGGTCGTAATCCAAAGCATGCAGCAGTTGCTTGTACTCAAGGAATTTTAAAAATATTAAACAAAGAAGAATTAAAAGGTGTATTAGCTCATGAATTATCTCATGTTAGAAATAGAGATATTTTAATATCAACAATAGCAGCAACATTAGCAGCTGTTATTTCTTATATAGCTTACATGGCTAGATTCGCAGCAATATTTGGTTCTAGTGATAGAGAGGGTTCTAACATTTTTGAAATTTTAATATTATCAATATTAGCTCCAATAATAGCTTTAATAATTCAATTAGCTATTTCAAGATCTCGAGAGTATTTAGCAGATGAATCTGGAGCTAAACTAATGAAAAATGGAAAACCCTTAGCAAATGCTTTATCTAAATTAGAAAAAGCCAGTAAATTATCTCCAATAAGATTTGGTTCACCAGCAACATCTAGTTTATTTATAGTAAATCCTTTTTCAGCAAGAGGTTTAATAACTATGTTTTCAACACATCCTGATATTAATTCCAGGATAGAAAGACTCAATAAGATGAAGTTTTAATGGTTTATACAAATATTTAAATATTAACCCTATTATAAATATTATATGAATTTGAAATTAACCTTAATAATTATAAGTATAATATTACTACCAGCTCTTATATTTGCTCCAGGGTTAATTGCTGCTTGGTTTTTAATCATCATTTTTATAATATCTTTTAGGGAATATTCCAAAAATAAATCTAGGAAACATTTAAAGATAATATGTATTTTGATTATTCTTATTTTTATATATATGACTCTAATAATTCAAGCTCCTACAAAAGGTAAAGTAATAAACGCATTAACTGGTGAGCCTGTAAAAGACATTACAGTTATGGAACGTATTTTTACAGGATCATTTGTATTAAATCCTGGAGGATCTTATCCAAGTACTACATGGTATGATATAACAGAAACCAATAATGAAGGAATATATTATTCCCCTTGGAAAATTCATTTTACAATTCCATTTGTGGGGTATTTTGTAAAAACAAAATTATATGTACCAATTTGTAAAGAAACAGATACAATATCTTCACGCTCTTGTGAAAATTATGGATTGAGGTTTAAGGATTGGGATATTAAATTTAATAATAAATTTAAAGATACATTTAATGATGTTAGTTACATTTTTGAGAAAGATAAGATTATCAAAATTTATGGTGATACAGACTTTGAAGATGAAATTATCACAGAAAATAAACCAGATAAAAGGAAACAATATAGATTTGATTTTATGATCAATAACAAAGATGTTTATCTTATTCCATTAGTTAAGGATCTAACTGAATGTGAAAAAGCAATCAAAAAGGAACTAATAAATGAATGCAAGAGTGCAAATGCCGAGAGATTAGCCTTTAAGAAAAGTAATCCACAATTATGTAAATTCATCATAGAAAAAGATATCATTGGAGAAAAACGAGATATATTAATTGATAGTTATCCTTCTAACAAAATATTTTGTATTAAAAATATTGCCTTAAATACCAAAAATGAAAAGATTTGCTATGAAATTAAAACTTTAAATGCAGATGAAAGTGATCTATTTGAGTGTTTACGGGATGTTTTTACTGAACAACAAAATAAAAATTTATGTGAATCCATTCAAGATAGCAAATGGGTTGAGGATCAAAATAGAGATACACCAGCTTGGGTTTGTGAAGAAGACTAAAAGATTAAATTCAATGAAATTCTAAAATTTAATATTCAAATTTCTCTGAAGAAAATTCTAAATAGTTTTTTGCCCTAGAAAATCCCCCTAACTTAGAAAAGAAATTAATAGTATCTTCAATTTTCTTTTCTTGTTTTTTAGGTGTAGGTTTTTTAGCAATAACATTTTCAATAATTTCACGATATGCAATAAACTTCTCCTTGAGTGCTTTTATGTCTTCTGGAAAAGATTCTGAATAAGAAATAAATACATGTAATACTACTTCAAATGCTCTACTAGCTGCAAGAGGATCGTCTGGTAATGTACTATTATATTCCTCTAACATTTTCTGTCCATTCAAAACATCATCAAGAAACCTTTTAGCATTATGCAAAGCTTGATAATCAATTTTTGTAAAGTTATCAATTTTTTTTACTTTATACAATGGCAAAATAGACGCTACCCCGCTACCCATATAACCCAACTTATTAATAAGGCCCTCATTTATAAGTTCAGACATTTCCATTATAACACATCCTTAAATATTTTTATAGAAAAGGGTATTTTTAAATATTTCTATACTCATAAATAAAAATACCAAAAAGGATCCAAGAGAAGTAAATAAAAAATTCTAAAAATAAAACAAAATAACTAATGCTAAAGCAGTAATTGCTAAATCAATCCAAATATATAATATATTTCTAGAATGAATTTGCCTTTTATTATGCCATTTTCCTAATTTACTTTTATAAATTGGAGGTATTATAACCAAAATTATATCAACAATTAACCCTCCAATAGCACCAAAAATTATTCCTGTTTGGTTTTTTAAATTTATATTTAAAATATAAACCAAAACACCAATAATAAATATATAATTTGCAATTACATAATATCTTTTATTCTTTTGTAACCCTGGCCAAAAATGAGGTATTTTATCTAAAATTAAATGAAAAATTATTGCAAAAATAAAAGCTAGAATAGGATTACCTACTTTATAACCAATAGCAGCTCCTGTTGTTGCATGAGTTAAATCATTCATTTTAACATTATAACTCCTCTTCTGATATTACTTTAATTCCATTTTTCTTTAATAAAGATGTTGTTATTCCATCACCTTTTGTTAAAGTTTTAGAAAAAGTTCCATCAAATATCTTACCACAACCACAAGAAGGACTTTTTTGTTTTAGAATAGCTTCTTTAATATTAAATAATTTTACTAATTCTAAAACATGTTCTGCACCTTTTATAAAATTTTTAGTAACATTTTTTCCATCTTTTCTAAATACTTCATCTCCTTTTTGTTCAGAAGGTTCTCTTGGAGTGGGTAAACCACCTAATTGCTCAGGACAAACAGGAATAAGAATTTCTCTTTTTGAAAGTTCTATTACTTTCTCATTATATTTATCTTCACAATCCCAAGTACATTTAATCCCCAATAAACAAGCGCTACAAAGTTTAACCATTTTTAATGTGTATTTATCCATTCAATTTCTTCTTTCTCTAAATTTAATTCTTTTGCTATATTCTTATTCTTTTTTATAATAATTTTCAAATAAGGTAAATCATTTTTAATAACTCTTTTTTTACTTGTATGGGTTTTTTCAGCTATTTTTTCAGCAATTGCATTTCTCTTTAAATTTTGTTGTTTAGCTATCCATATTTTTAAAATTCTACTTGTTCTTTTATAATTAGTAAATCCATCATGCCTTTCTTTTTTAGCTAATGCTATTCCAGTACTCAAAAACATTGACCTATAAACTAAAAATCTATAATATTGTCTTCTAATTATTCTACCATTAAAAACATCAGCTCTACTTAGTGAATCATAAGCTTTTTCTAGTTCCTGTCCTGAATACTCTTTAGGTAAATTTTCATCTAACCATAAATTAAACTCATTTAGATCAATATTTAATTTGTTAAAAGTCTTAAAAATTAAATCAATATCTTTACTTTTAAAAATAACTTTTAAAACATTAAATACATTTTCATTGGTTTCTCTTTCATCTAACAATTCTAAATCCTCTTTCTTCAAAACTTTATCCTGAGTTAACATTTGTAAATCATTTATAGCAGCTCTTGCATCACCATTAGCTCTTTTTGCCAATTCTTTTAGGTATTCATCATCATATTTTATGTTTTCTTGATCACAAATTATCTTTAATATATTAAAAATAGATAAATAACTTAATTTTTCAAATTCAATTAACCCCAAACTCTTTCTTATACCAGAAAATTTAGAATCCCATGGATCATTAGCAATAACCACAACAGGATATGTTGTAATTTTTATCAAAGCTGCTAAAGCACTTAATCCTCCATAATCCTCTCTTCCTGATATTCCTTCTAATTCATCAACCAAAATAATTTTATTCTCATAAAACAAACTTTTTTGTTTAATAGCTTGCCCTAAAATTTCTTCAATATTTTTCTTTTTTCTAAAATTACTGGCATTTAACTCCAAAATCTCATAATTTAATTCACTAGCAATAACATAAACACTAATTGTTTTTCCACAACCAACAGGACCATAAATCAAAGAACTTTTATTTTTTTGAATAGCTTGTTTTAATTTAGCTATAGAATTGTCTTGTCCTTGTACTTCAGATATTTTACTTGGTTTATATTTATCCGTAAATAACATTATCTAATAATTAATTTTAAGATTTATAATAGTTTTGTAAACTACAGCACAATAAATTTTATATAGTATTAAAATAAACTGCTATCTATGAAAAAACCAAAAACAGTAGATGATTTAATAAGCCAAGTACCAAAAATTATAAAGAAATTAGAACAAATTGATGGTGTAAAAGTTTATGATTTTGATAAAAAAACAGGTAATTTTAGGATTATGATGTATGTTCCACCAAATAAACCACCTATATTTTTTAATGTGGAAAGTAAAGGTTGGGAAGCAACTCTAGAATCTAAAAAAGTACCAGAAATAACTCCACCTTCATACCTACAAGTAGAAAAAATATTAACATCTTGTGATTATAATGTTGATAATAGCTATTAATTTTGAATAGATTCTAATCAGATTCAAAAAATTTCTTTGTTTGTTCAAAATTAGCAGGAACTAATTCATCTCTTTTAACTTTACAAACCAATTCAGCATATCTTTCAGTTTGATTTATTTTAAAATATTCTACTGGTATTTTTAATTCCTTAGCTTTTAATTCTTTTTTATAAACATCACAATAAAAAGTTCCAGGATTTAAAACTCCTGGCAATATAATCCAAATTTTATCCACCTTTTTTAAAATTGTTTCTAAATCATCATTATCATGATGACTTGAATGTATCACATTTTGATATTTAACAAAATCCAATATTTCTTGTTTTTGATATTTATTTTGAGAGTATGCTATTAAATAAATTTTCATTTTAATCTTTCTTTTACAACAAATTGTAATTTAGCTCCTCCAAAATAGCGTATTCCATATTCTTTATATCTTTGTAATAATGTCAAAGCTGTTTGTTTCAAATTGATAAGATAAGGATCTCCTAGTTCTTGTGGAAGTTTATACTGGACACCTCCTTCTTCTTTAACATTTTCAAAAATTTTATCAATAGAAGAACCAACAAAAAAATGAGCTTCAGCTTCTTTGCTTGTTGCTTTAAGACAATTCCCAAAGAAATCAGTATTATGCATTTTTGCTTCTAATCCATCTAACTCTTCTTGTGACAAAAGTAAAATTGCATCCTGGGATGGTTTAAATTGTACTATCATTTTAGAAGCAAACTTGCCTCTTTTTATAAACATTATCAGACTTAAAAATAGATTATCTAAAATACTATAAAAAATTAGCTAACAAAGCCTCTAATTGTATAAATTCATCAGAACCTTCAACCATTCTAAACTCTATTTCTCCACATTTATCAACCAATTTAACCTTTCTTTCATCATTGATATCTAAACTCCAAACTTCTTTCTGTATTTGCTTAATTATATCCAAACCTGAAAGTCCATGTTTTAACATCACATCTAATAATAAATCTCTTGCTTTTACAAAATCACCTTTAATAGCAATTTCCAACACTTTTTTAATTTCTTTAGGTTCTACAACAGAACTAATATCATAAATTATTTTCTCAGTTATTTCTTTAGAAATAGCAGCACAGCTTTGCATTATATTTTCTAGTTTTCTGACATCACCTTCACTTATATCAAATAAAACTTCTTGTGTTTTTTTCTCAATTTTTAACTTTTCATTTTTAGCAACCCATTCTATAATTTCAAAAATATCTTCTTTTTCTAAAGGTTTAAACCTAAAAATAGTACATCTTGATTGTATTGGTTCTATTATTTTACTAGAATAATTAGCTAATAAACAAAATCTACAGGTTTGTGAGAAATTCTCCATTGTTCTTCTTAAAGCTTGTTGAGCTTCTCTTGTTAAAGAATCACTTTCATCTAAAATACAAATCTTAAATGGAACATTTCCTATTGATTTTGTTCTTGCAAAATCCTTTATTGTGTTTCTAACAACATCAATTCCTCTTTCATCACTTGCATTTAACTCTAAAACATTATCTCTCCAGCTTTCTCCATATAGTTCTTTAGCTGCTACTAAGATTAATGATGTTTTTCCTATACCAGCTGGTCCTGCAAATAACATATGAGGTAAGTTTTTTTGTTTAACAAAAGCTCTGATTCTAGAAACTATCTCTTTTTGGCCTTTAATTTCATCAAATAATTTTGGTCTATATTTTTCAACCCATATTGCTGAATCTTCCATAAAACTTTAGAATATCTGTATTTTTATAAAGTTATTGATTATTGATATACACAAAAAATATAAACTTTATTTTAATCAAAAATTTATTATCTAAATAGATTTTTATATTCTTTCTCCAGGATGCAATTCAGCAGGGTATTTAAATATATTCTTAATGCTGATGTTTTTTCCCATTGGATTTTTAGGTAGTCCACTAATAATTAATATTCCTTTCTCATATTTATTTGGTCCAATATATATTCCTTCTCCATCTTCTTTATAAAAAATTCCAGCCAATCTTATGTAATTTCCATCAAACTCTAATTGTAAAACAACATTTCCTTTTTTGTCAATTATTTCTAATGCATTCTCATCGAAATTCTTATCAAAAATAGAATTTGATACTTTCCATTCATTAGCGACTAATACTGCTAAAATATCTCCATTTTCATCTCTAAGAGTAGTCGATACTTTTAATTCTCCATCTTTAATCCATATATCAAGAGGTATTCCCATTAATCTTCTATTATCCAAACCTCCTTCAAGCATCATCGAAGTATTTCCAAACATAATTATAGGATTTAATATTGTCTTATCAGTTAGCTTGCCTGATAATGATCCACTTGAAGAAGAATAAAGTTTTCCTTTATTTTCTTTATAAGTAATTATACCACCAACAATAACATTTGCAATAAGAAATAATATAATTAATATACTAAGCCACTTTCTATGTTTTTCATTTTTCAGATGATTAAATATTACCCCGAATATAGCAATTAATGATGAAAATACTATCACCAAATAACCTAAATTCATTTTATAAATAATATTGTGTCTATTGTATATAAAGATTTTGCATCTTTATGTTTTTCACTATAACCATTAATAATTATTTGTGTAAAGTCTCATCAAACCATAATCTATTTAAATAATATTCTAACAATTACTTAGTATGTATAACTTTAAAACAATAGAACCAGAAATACTACAATTTTGGCAATCCAAAAAAATCTATGAAAAAGCTAAAATAAAAAACAAAAAGTCAAAATACTTCTATTTTCTAGATGGCCCACCATATACAACAGGTAAAGTTCATTTAGGAACAGCCTGGAACAAAGCCCTAAAAGACCTAGTTTTAAGATACAAAAGAATGCAAGGTTTTAATGTATGGGATAGAGCTGGCTATGATATGCATGGTTTACCAATTGAAAACAATGTTGAAAAAAATCTTGGTTTAAAACATAAAGATGAAATATTAACCTATGGTATAGAAAAGTTCATACAAGCATGTAAAGAATTCTCAATTAAAAACATGCATTTAATGAACAAAGATTTTCAAAGAATTGGTGTATGGATGGATTTTGATAATGCCTATCAAACAATAGATCCAAAATACATTGAAGGTGAATGGTGGTTAATCAAAAAAGCTCACGAAAATAAACGTTTATATGAAGGAGAAAAAACAATGCACTGGTGTTCTCACTGTGCAACTTCTTTAGCAAAACATGAACTAGAATACAAACAAGTTCCAGAAGAATCTATTTTTGTCAAATTCAAAGTAAAAGATAAAAATGAATATTTAATAATTTGGACAACAACTCCATGGACAATTCCATTTAATCTAGCTGTAATGGCTAATCCTGATCTAGATTATGTTAAAGCAAAAGTTGATAATGAAATATGGATTTTAGCAAAAGGTCTTGCAACTTTATTTATTCAAGGTTTATTAAATAAAAAATTTACAGTTCTAGAAGAATTTAAAGGAACAAAACTAAAAGGTTTAAAATATATACATCCATTTGAATCAGAAATTCATGATTATAAACATTTAGAAAAAATATCAAATAAAATTCATACAGTTGTTTTAAGCACAGAATATGTTGATTTATCAGCAGGTTCTGGTTTAGTTCACATGGCTCCTGGCTGTGGTCCAGAAGATTATGAAATTGGTTATCGTGAAGGAATACCACCTTATAATAATCTAGATGAACAAGGTTTTTTTCCAAGTTCAATGGGTAAATTTTCTAAATTGCAAGCTAAAAAAGATGATAAAAAATTTGTTGAAGCATTAAAAGAAAAAAACGCATTAATAACAACTAGTATGATTGAACATGATTATGCTCATTGTTGGCGTTGTAAAAATCCAGTTATATTTAGAACAACAAAACAATGGTTCTTTAAAATTGAAGACTTAAAACAAGAAATGAGAAAATTAAACAAAAAAATATTCTGGATTCCAGATCATGCTGGTTCAAGGCAATTTGATTCATGGATTGCTAATTTAAGAGATAATGGTATTACAAGACAAAGATATTGGGGAACTCCATTACCAATCTGGAAATGTAAAAAATGTAATGATTATGTGGTTATTGGTTCTATAGCAGAATTAAAAAAATTAGCAGGTAAATTACCTCAAGATTTACATAAGCCATGGATAGATGAAATTAAAATTCCATGTAAATGTTCTCATATCAAAGAGCGTATTCCAGATGTTTTAGATGTATGGATAGATGCAGGCTCTGCTTCTTGGAATTGTTTAGATTTTCCACAAAATAAAACATTATTTAATAAAATGTTTCCAGCAGATTTTATATTAGAAGGTATTGATCAAATTCGTGGATGGTTTAATATGTTATATGTTGATTCTATGATAGCATTAAGAAAACCATCTTTCAAAGCAGTTTACATGCACGGATTTATTCAAGATTCTCTTGGTAGAAAAATGTCAAAATCTCTAGGAAATTATATTACCCCAGATGAAGTTATAGATAAATATGGAGCAGATACTTTAAGATATTATATGATTTCAGCAGCTAATCCTGGATTAGATTTAAATTACAATTTTGATGATATGAAAGTAAAACACAAAAATCTAATGATTTTATGGAATTTACATGAATTTTTACTACAACAATCTAAATTCTTAAATATAAATCCCTCTAAACTTAAAATAAATAAATTTGATTTAGAAGAAAAATATATTTTATCTAGACTAAATTCAACAATACAAAAAGCAACCTATTTATTTGAACATTATCAATTAAATGAAATTCCCCTTGTTATTGAAGATTTATTCTTAGATTTATCAAGGCAATATATACAATTAATAAGAGAAAAAATATCATCTGGTTCTGAAAAAGAAAAGAAATTAGTAATTTACACAATTTATCAAACTTTAATGAATTCCTTAATTCTATTTGCTCCAACATCTCCATTTATAACAGAAAAAATATATCAAAATATTAAAAATGAATTTAAATTAAAAGAAGAATCAATCCATTTACATAAATGGCCAAAATCAAATTCAAAATTAATTAACAAAAAACTAGAACAAGCAGTTTTAATCTCTAATAATATCATAAAAGAAATATTAGCACAAAGAGAAAAAACTCAGCTTGGTATTAGATGGCCTTTACCAGATGTTACAATTACTAGTAAACATTCAAAAGAATTAAAATTAGTTACACCATTAATAAAAACTCAAACTAATGTTAAAAAAATTACATTAAAAGAAGGTCCATTAAAAATAGAATTAAATACAAATATAAATTTAGAACTAGAACAAGAAGGTTTTGTTCGTGAATTAACAAGAAGAATTCAAAACTTAAGAAAAGAAAATAAATTAACAAAAATAGATAAAATTGATTTGTCTATAGTTTCAACATATTCTTTAGAAAAATGGAAAAAAGAAATACAGCATAAAGTTAACGCACGTTCTTTAGATTTTAAATTGATTAAGCATCCTATTTACTCTAAAGAAAAAATAAAAAATCAAGAATTCGAGATTTACTTTAGAAAACTTTAAATACAATTAATATAACATTAAATTAAAAGAGGTTATATATATGAAAAAAACAGTTATATTATCAATTTTCTTATTATTAATATACTCAGTTTCAGCATTTTCTTTTTCTGAAATGTTTACAGGTAATTTAAAAGAATTATTTACAGGATCGGCTACTAAATATGAAGAAAGTTCTAAGGATCAACCTCCAACAGTAGAAATTTACGGCAATGAAAACATACAAGTAATAACAACAGCTAATCCTATAATACAATGGGAATATAATGATGCAGAAGGAGATGAACAAACAGCTTATTACATACAATATTCAAAAGATGATATTCAATTTAATCATCCATTTTTAGAAGCTGGTATTGGTTCTACAACTAGTCATAGAATTACACTAAGAGATGGAGATGGAACCTATTATATTAGAGTAAAAGCAAAAGATGATGCTGCCTGGAGTGACTGGTCAGATTACAAAACATTTTATTTAGATACAAGTAGAAAAGCCTGTTCAGATGGAACTGATTTTTACAAATGTTCTGTTAACAAACCAGAATATTGTGATGGTGGGGTTATAATTAGTGACTGTTCAAAATGTGGTTGTCTTTCTGGATTTTCTTGTGATGGTAAATCAGGAACATGTTCATCACAAAGCTGTGTTGATAATACACTTTATGACAAGTGTTCTAATGAAAAACCAAAATTTTGTTTACAAGGTAATTTAGTCAATATGTGCTCATTATGTGGCTGTCCTATTGGACAAGAATGTCAAGCTAATGGTGAGTGTAAAACAACTTTAATTATAATTCAATCAGAAGTAAAACCAAAAACATTTTTACAAAAAATTTCTGATTTCTTTAAAAATTTATTTTAAAAAATTAAAAAATTTTGATTAATTTTTCTTTTCTAGTTCTATTATTTTCTCTAATTCATTGATATTAATAGGTACTTTTATTTCTTTTCCATTCATTTTACTTGGACAAAAATAAGTACCATCTTCTTTAACATTTAATAAAACAATTTTATCACCAAGATGTAAACTATATTTTAATCCTAAAGAATTTTTTTCAGGATAAATAAAAAGTTTAAGTACTTCACCATTTTCACATATTTTAACTAAAGTGCCTATACCACTACCATTACAAGAAAAAGTTTCTTTTTCAATTTTAACATTTTCATAACTCATTGTTACTACCTCCAGCCCCACTTTTAGTCACTTAATACCTAATAACCTTTATAAATAGATTTATATATTTTTCTGTTGTTTATATATAATTTATAAAGGTGAAATCATGGTTAAAAAGGAAATAAAAACGGTTAAAAAGGAAATAAAAATACAAAATATTGTTGCATCAGCATCTTTAGAGCATGAAATACCATTAATTAAGCTTGCAGAGGCTTTACCTAACACAGAATATAATCCAGAACAATTTCCAGGACTTGTTATGAGAATTAAAGAACCAAAAACATCTGCTTTAATATTTAGTTCTGGTAAAATCGTATGTACAGGTGCTAAATCTATGGGTAAAGTTAAAGAAGCTGTTGACAAAATAATACAAAATATAGAAAAAATCAAAATCAAGATAAACATACAACCACAAATAAAAGTTCAAAATATGGTTGCATCTGGTTCTATAGGCATGGATTTAAATCTAAATTCATTAGCAACAGCTCTAGAACATACAGAATATGAACCAGAACAATTTCCTGGGCTAGTTTATAAATTGCCAGGTACAAGAGCTACATTTTTATTGTTTAGTAATGGAAAAATAGTTTGTACAGGTACAAGATCTGAAAGCAAATTAAGAGAAGCAGTAGATATGCTAGTAGAAAATCTAATAAAAATCAAGCAAAAATAAGTACACTTGCCAGTAGTACGCATAAATTATTTAAACTTATTCTTCTTTTATTATTATCCTTAGTGAAAAAGGGGGAATCAATTTGGTTGTAAATGCTTCTGAACAAATAGAGAAATTTCAAGATTTTATTTCAACTAATTATGAACAGAAATTACATCAAGTAATTAGTCAGGGTAAAAAATCATTAGTTATAGATTTCCAAGATTTAGCAAAATTTGATCCAGAATTATCTGAACAATTATTAGAAAACCCAGAAGATTCTATTAAAGCTTTAGAAATTTCTTTAGAACAATTTGATATTTCACCTAATATAAATATAAGGATAAGAATTATAAATCTTCCTCCAAGCCAAAAAATTTTAATTAGAGATATTAGAAGTGTTCATATAAATAATTTAATGTTTATTGAGGGTATTGTTCGTCAATCTTCAGATGTAAGACCTCAAGTAACTTCAGCAAAATTTGAATGTCCTGCTTGTGGTAATACAATCTCAATATTACAAATAGATACAAGATTCAAAGAACCATCTAGATGTTCATGTGGCAGAAGAGGTAGATTTAGACTAATCTCTAAAGAACTAGTTGATGCACAACGTTTAGTTATAGAAGAACCCGCAGAATCTTTAGACGGTGGTGAACAACCTAAACGTATTTCTGTTTTCTTAAAAGAAGATTTAGTAGAGCCAAAAATGGAGAAAAAAACAACTCCTGGAAGTAAAGTTCGTATTATTGGTACTATAAAAGAAGTTCCAATTTTACTAAGAACAGGTGCTCAATCAATTAGATATGATTTAATGATAGAATCAAATTTTATCGAGCCTATCGAAGAAACATATGAAGATATAGAAATTTCTAAAGAAGATGAACAGGAAATTAAGTTATTAGCAAAAGATCCAAATGTTTATAGAAAATTCATTAATTCAATTGCACCTTCTATTTATGGTCATGAAGATATTAAAGGTGCTCTAGTTTTGCAATTAATGGGTGGGATTAAAAAAGTAAAATCTGATGGAACTACAACTAGAGGTGATATGCACGTTTTACTTGTTGGTGATCCAGGTGCAGCAAAATCAACAATCTTAATGTATATGTCTAAAGTAGCACCAAAAGCAAGATATATTGCAGGTAAATCAGCAACAGCAGCTGGATTAACAGCAACAATTGTTAAAGACGAATTCTTAAGAGGTTGGGCATTAGAAGCAGGTGCTATTGTTTTAGCAAATGGTGGCTTTTGTATGATTGACGAGCTCGATAAGATGGATCCAGGAGATAGATCTGCTTTACACGAAGGAATGGCTCAACAAACAATTACAATTTCAAAAGCTAATATTCAAGCAACATTAAAATGTGAAACAACAATATTAGCAGCAGCAAATCCAAAATTAGGAAGATTTGATCCATATCAACCAATAGCAGCTCAAATAGATTTACCACCTACATTAATCAATAGATTTGATTTAATATTTCCTGTTCGTGATATACCAAATCTTGATCAAGATGAAAAAATTGCTTCTCATGTTTTAGAACTTCATCAAGATATAGAAAGTAAACAACCAGAAATAGCAATACCATTATTTAAAAAATATATTGCTTATGCTAGAAAAATAAAACCTAAACTTTCTGACGCTGCTATAAGTGAAATAAAATCCTTTTATGTTAATTTAAGAAATAAAGAAACAACAGGTGATGAAAATATTAAACCAATTCCAATTTCAGCTCGACAATTAGAGGCATTAATAAGATTATCAGAAGGTTCAGCTCGTTTAAGATTATCTCAACAAGTAACAAAATTAGATGCCAAACGTTCTATTGAATTATTAAAACATTGTTTAATGCAAGTTGGATTTGATTATGAAACAGGACAAATTGATATTGATAGAATTGGTACAGGAATTCCTGCAACTGTTAGAAATAAAATTGCCATTATTAGAGAAATAATTAATGATATAGAATCCCGTGGCAAAAAAACAATTGCAATAGAAGAAATTATTGCAGAAGCTTCTGAAAAAGAAATGAATGAAGCACAAGTTGAAGAAGTTATTGAAAAATTAAAAAGATCAGGAGATATTTTCGAACCTAGAAGAGGTTTTATTCAAAAGATATAATGGTATCTTTACTTAGACAAACAGCTTACAAAACATGGATATCCAATTTAAATAATGGAAATTACAAAACAGAGGATAGCACAGGTTCAAGTTATATAGAACTTAATAACACAAAAATTTCTAGAGTAAATATAATAGGAACTGTTGTTAATCATTTTATAAGTGAAGATTCAAATTATGGTTTTATTACGATAGATGATAACTCTTCAACAATACGAGTAAAGGTATTTAGAGAAGACACAAACTCTATTAAAAATCTAAAAGTTAGTGATATAGTTTTAGTAATAGGCAGATTAAGAAAATATAATGATGAACTTTATATTAATCATGAAATAGTTAAAGTTCTAAATAACCCAAATTGGGAATTATTAAGAAAATTAGAATTACTAAAATTATATGGTCGACCAAAAACAGAGCAAGTAATAGAAATCACAGAAGATATCCCTATACAAAAAATTGAAACTCCTAAAATTATTCAGCAAACATTAGTTGAAGAAGAATTAATAGAAGATGAAATTACAGAAACCTCTAGACAAAAAGTATTAACAATAATTGAACGCTATAACGAAGAAGGTGCAAATATAAAAGATATTATTTCAGAATCTCAATTAGATAAAAAAGAAATTGAATTAGTAATACAAGAATTATTAAAAGAAGGTGAAGTTTACGAATCGCGCCCAGGTATATTAAGATCTATAAACTAAAAAATATACTTAGTGATATCACTAGTTTTTCCACATTTACATTTTACTTGTAATATTGTTCCTTGTATTGTTGGTGTGTACATGTAAGTAAAACGACCCTTATTATCAACAACAATACTTCCCCTCATTCCAGAACATAAAATCTCTCTAATTGGTGGTTGATTATAAGAACATTCATGCTTTAAAAATTCCTTAAATTTATTAACATCAATATCTGCAGTCATTGAAATTTCAAAAGGTAAATTTTTATCACTATCTTTAATTATATTACTAAGATCACTTTCTTTAACAATTGTTGCTGTTAGAGTTTTAAGTCTTGTATATCCTTTAGGATCAGTCATTCTACTTGATAATCCGTTACCCATAAATCAAAATTAAATAAATCCTTTTATATACATTTAGTAACTACTAAATATATTACAAAGATTATACAATAAATTTATAAATAAAAATAACTTTTAAAATATACTATGGATCAAGAATACGATCAAGTTGAAATGGAATGTAATCATTGCCATCTAAAATTCTTTGCTTCTCAAATGAAATTAGATCTAAAAGATGATCTTTTATATTGTCCATTTTGTATTAATTCTAAAAGAAGTAAAGTAACAATTATAAAAGATAGACCTCTTAGAAAAGAATAACTTAACAATACTTAATCTTATTAGCTGTTATATAAAAATTCTTTAGAGAGTTCTAATCCTCGATCTATAAGTAAATAAGATAAATCTAAAAGAAAACGATGTCTTAATATTGGATTTGTTTGACCTTCTGGGTATTTTGTTTTAATAAAAGTTTTTACTTTCTCTAATACTTTTGATGTTTCTACTTCTGTTTCTAAATCTCTTTCTATTTTAGCTATATCTTATTTTACAATAAATTCAATTCTTATTGCAATAGTTAGTCCTTTACTAGATTTTCCAGTGCCTAATTTTATATTATTTCCTACCATCAATTTTTAAAAAAATTATACCTATATAAACTTTTACTAGTTATAATATGTATTATACAATAAATTTAAATACACTTATCTTTTAAATTTTAATATGGAATATAAATATGAAGATTTATTAAAGAAAGCAAAAGCTAATTTACCTACTTCTACAACTGCAATAGAACGTTTTGAAGTACCAAAAGTTCAAGGTCATATTCAAGGTAATAAAACAATAATAAGCAATTTTAATCAAATTTGTTCTACTTTAAGACGAGAACCACAACATTTACTTAAATATTTACAAAGAGAATTAGCAACACCAGCTCAAATTGATGGTCCTCGCTTAATTCTTGGTAGAAAGTTATTATCATCTTTAATAAATCAAAAAATAGAACAATATACTAATAATTTTGTTATATGTCGAGAATGTAAAAAACCAGATACCAAATTAATCAAAGAAGATAGAATTTATTTTATAAAATGTATGGCTTGTGGTGCTAAACATCCTATAAAAGCTAAGATATAATATGTATTTAAAAATTCATGAAAGACAAAATAGAAAAATAATTGCTGTTTGTGATAAAGATTTAATTGGCAAAATCTTTGAAGAAAAAGATCTTCAATTAAAAGTTTCAGAAAATTTCTATAAAGGTTCTATTTTACCTGAAAAAGAAATTATTGCAATATTAAAAGATGCAATTAACATTAATCTAGTTGGTAAAAAAACAATAAAATTAGCCTTAAAAAACAATATAATTTCAAAAGAAAATATTATTAAAATTAAAGGAGTTCCTCATGCCCAAGTCATTTCACTCTAAATATTATGAAGCAATTCTTCAATTAAGACCAAAAGATGAAAAATTGATTGATTTTGTTTTAGATGAATGTGAAAAAAATGATATTTATATTTCAAAAATAATAGAATATAAAACTGGCGTTGATATTTTTATTTCATCACAAAAATTTGCTGTTGCTCTGATTACACGATTAAAAAAGAAATTTAAAGGAAAACCAAAAATAACTCGTTCATTGTTTAAAACACAAAGACAAACTAGTAAAAAAATTTATCGAGTTACAGTTTTATTTAAATTAAATCCAATTAAAGAAACTGATCAAAACAAACCTTTATAAATAATAATCATTTATTTTAAAATATGTCTAAAAAGAAAGAAGAATTAGAAAGACAACAACAAGAACAAGAAGAAATTCAAAGAGTTAAATTACCTCGTGGTAAACAAGTCATTGGAATTCTAGATCAAAGATTAGGTGCTTCTAGAATGAGAGTAAGATGTTTTGATGGTAAAACAAGAATCTGCAGAATTCCAGGTAGATTAAAAAGAAGACTCTGGATTAGAGAAGGTGATATAATTCTTGTTGAACCTTGGGAATTAGGTGGAGATGAAAAAGGAGATGTTATCTTTAAATATAGACAATCTCAAATCCAATGGCTAAAAAATAAAGGTTATATAAAACAAGATACTTTCGAAGAATTTTAAAAATGTATTCTTCAGAATTAAAAATACCAAGAGTAAGGGTAGGAGTTCTTATAGGTAAAAAAGGTTCTATTAAGAAATTAATAGAACAAAAAACAAAAACTAAATTAGAAATTAATGAAGAAGGTGATGTTATTATTTCTAGTAATGATAGTTTAGATATTTTTATAACAACAACAATTATCAAAGCAATAGGCCGTGGCTTTAATCCAGATATTGCTTTAATGTTATTAAATGAAAATTATTGTTTGGAAATAATTGAAATAAAAGATTTTTGTGGTAAATCAAAGAAACATTTTATTAGAGCAAAAGCTCGAATCATTGGAACAGAGGGTAAAGCAAAAAGAATAATTGAACAATTAACAAAAACAGAAATTTCAATTTATGGAAAAACCATTAGTATTATCGGAGAATTTTCTACCGCATTACTTGCAAAACAAGCAATAGAAAAATTATTACAAGGTTCCAAGCATGGAAATGTTTATAAATTCCTAGAAATGCAAAAATCTCATGCCAGATAAAAAAGAGGATATAATAGCGAATGAATTAGCAAAAAAACAAAAAGAGATTTCTATTTCAGAGTTTTTTGAAAAAAATAAACATTTACTTGGATTTGATAACCCAAAAAAAGCTTTACTAACAACAATAAAAGAAGCTGTTGATAATTCTCTTGATGCATGTCAAGACATGAAAGTTTTACCTGAAATAATTGTAGAAATAGAATTTCTTGGTAATGATCGTTTTAAAGTTTCTATAGAAGATAATGGTCCAGGAATTATAAAACAACAAATACCAAATATCTTTGCAAAATTATTATATGGATCTAAATTTCATGCTATGCGACAACAAAGAGGACAGCAAGGTATCGGAATAAGTGCAGCTGTTTTATATTCTCAACTAACAACAGGAAAACCAGCTAAAATTATTTCTAGAATTTCACCAAGAAGACCAGCCCATTATTATGAATTAAATATTGATACAAGAAAAAATGAACCTGACATTATCAAAGATGAAGAAATTCAATGGAATAAAGACAGTGGTATTAAAATTGAACTAGAACTTGAAGCACAATATCAAAAAGGAAAAAGATCTATTGATGAATATTTAAAACAAACAGCCATTGTAAATCCACATTTACATTTAATTTATATAAATCCTGAAAAAGAAAAAATAGAATATCCTCGTGTTACAAATGAATTACCAAAAGAACCTAAAGAAATTAAACCACATCCTTATGGTATTGAACTAGGAATTCTAATTAGAATGTTAAAATCAACTAGTGCTCGCACATTACAAGCATTTTTAATTCAAGATTTTTCAAGAATAAGTCCAAAAACAGCAAAAGAAATTATTGAAAAAGCAAACTTACAACCAAATATTAAACCACATTCATTATCAAGACAAGAAGCAGAACATATAATGAATACAATAAAACAAACTAAAATTATGGCTCCTCCTACAGATTGTTTAAGCCCAATTGGTCAAGATTCAATTTTAAAAGGTTTAAAAAAAGAAATTAATGCAGATTTTTATGCATCTGTAACAAGATCTCCTAGTGTTTATAGAGGCATGCCATTTCAAGTTGAAGTAGGAATTGCTTATGGTGGTAATATTCCAAGTGATGAACTTGTTGAAGTTTTAAGATTTGCTAATCGTGTTCCTTTACTATATGAACAAAGTGCATGTGCAATAACAAAATCTATAATTAATACAGCATGGCGTAATTATGGTTTACAACAATCAAGAAGTGCTTTACCACAAGGATGTGCTATTATATTAATTCATATTTGTTCTGTTTGGGTTCCTTATACATCTGAAAGTAAAGAAGCAATTGCTTCATATCCAGAAATTGTTAAAGAAATAAAACTTGCTTTACAAGAATGTGGTCGTAAACTTGCTACCCATTTGAGGCATACTGTAAAAGCACATGAACAAAAAGAAAAAATAAATCTATTTGAAAATTATATTCCAGAAGTAGCAAATGCATTACACAATTTATCTGGAGAATCTAAAAATCTAATTATTGAAAATCTTAATAAAACACTTAAGAAAAGTCTCCCTCATTTAGAAAAAAATGGTGGTAAAATTGATTAAAACAAAAAATAAACTTCAGGATTTTGGAAAAAAAATTGTTAATGATATAAAACATAAAAAAAATCCAATTATTACTTTACCAGTTAGGTCTTTATCAAATGTTGGTTTTGATAAACAAACAAAAACTTTAATGTTAAAAGATAAAATTGCAAATAGATATTTTTTTAATGTTGCTCATGCCAAAAAATTCTTGCAAACTATTGAAATTGCTTCAATAAGCAAGAATCTTTTAGATGAAGATAAGCATGCTAGTTTAAGAGATGTGTTCTATATGGCAAAACGTACTATCCCAAATACACATATAAACATTGTTGATGATCAAACCGAATCAGATGCTGTAATTGAAGATTTAGAACTTATAGCTAATTCATCTAGAGAACAACTTCATATAAATGCTAATAAAATGGGTTCTGTTGCAGGCAAAGTTATAATTAAAGATAGAAATGATACCATAAATTGGGCTAGAATGGGTTCTGGTGGTTGGTCTATTCCTAGTAATGTTGAAGATATAAAATTTGTTAATATGAATGCTAAATATATTATTTACATGGAAAAAGCTGCTGTTTGGGAAAGACTTCATGAAGATAAATTCTGGGAAAAACAAAATTGTATTATAATGTCATCCCAAGGTCAAACAACTAGAGGTATTAGAAGACTACTACAAAGATTGCATTTTGAATTTAAAATCCCAATATATGTTTTAACAGATTTTGACCCTTGGGGTTTTTATATTTACTCAGTTTTAAAATTTGGTTCTATCAGCTTAGCTCATATATCTGAAAAAATGGCTATTCCAGGTGTTCGTTTTTTAGGGATAACAGCTGATGATATACATAATTATGATTTAAAAAAACATTTAATTAAATTTAAAGATACAGATATATCAAGATTACAACAAATTTCAAAATATGAATGGTTTGAAAAAAATAAAGCTTGGCAACGTCAATTTAAAATGATGAAAGAATTAAAAGCCAAGGCTGAAATCCAAGCACTTTCAGCTAGAGGAATTTCATTTATTTCTGAAAAATATCTTCCTGAAAAGATTAAAAAACAAGATTTTATTGATTAAACTTCATTTTAAATATATTATCTATAAAATCAGGATCACTTATATAAGTTAAATTTCCAATTCTAATTGAGGTTTTATTTTTGACATTATTACTTAAAATTACAAATATTTTTAGATTTTTCATGATATTTAAAAAATATCTTTTTTTCTCCAATAATTTTGCCAATTAGTAACTATAATTTCAAAAGAATTGTTTTTAGATCTTGAATTTAGTCTAAAACTAATGTTTTCTAATTTAAGTATTTTTGAAATATAATCAATTAGATAATCTTCATCTTTGTTAAGGTTAAAAGAAATTTGATTTTCATAGGGTTAAATTATTTAAATAGTTTCCTATATTTACCTCAAAAATTAAAAAATGAAAAATCTTGGTTACCTTAATTTTTTAATTTTTTCAATCAATGTATCTTTAGTCTTCTTATAATTTTCTTTATTAATATAACCCTCTTTGTAAGCATTTCTTAATCTAGTTAATTCATTTCTAATTTCTTTTACTCTCTTATTTATTACTATTCGATCTTTTCTAGACCATCTTATTTTAACTTGTAATCTCTTTATTCCTAGATATATAAAGAAAATTACAATACTTGATGCAACTAAAATTACAAATATTGTACCCATTAATTTAAATGGTATCATATTTAAAAATGATTTAGGTTTTTCAATAGGTTTTTCTTTTTCAATAATTTTAAATGGATATCCAGCAATAGAAGTATCATCTTCATAAGTTACTTTGGCATATACTACATAATATCCACTTTCAAGAAAAGAAGGAAGATCTATTTTTTTAAGATAAGATATCATATTTTCAACAGCTTTCATTTCAGATCCTCTAAATACAACATTTTTATCTTTATCTTCAATATAATATTCAACATTTATATCAACAAATCCCACTTTTCTTAAATTTACTATATTAATTTCTGCTACTATTGTATCACCAGCAAATAATTCTCTATATTTTTCAGGTATTAATAGAGTAACATCAAATAATCTACCTTTTTTATGTACTGGCTGCGGTATTGGTTCAATTGGATTTTCTTTAAATCTCTCTCCAGTTCCACCACCTCCACCACCTCCACTAGTACCACCGCCAGGTCCACTAGGTGTAGTTGGAGTTTCTTCTGTTGAATAAGTTGTAAATCCTGTTACATTAAAAATTAAAGTTCTTCCAGAATAACTTATTGTATGACAAAGACTTGATTGACAAACAGTACCATCTTTTAAAATTCTTGGATTGCTAAATGTTAAATTATATAAGTATAAATTAGCTTGTCTATCAAGTTGTGGCAATTGGTTTGTATTAATAAAAATGCTATTAAATGATATACTACTATAAGCACTTAAATTAATAACTTTTATTGGTTGATCACCAAAACCATTACCATCATTACTTATATTAATATTTTGATTAAATACAACCTTTCCATAATTAAGTATATCTAAAGTCATATTACTAATATTTTCTTGTTGTGTTCTATTTAAAGAACTAAAATTAGTTGTTGTTCCATTATAAATATTATAAATAACAATATACGCCTTACTTGTATCAACAAAAAATGTTATACTTTTTGAATTATTCAAATACCCGAGACTATCATTAGCAAAAATATATAATGTATGACTACCCTCACTACTTACATCAAAAGTAGTATTACCTGTTAAAGTAACATTATTTCCATTGTCTATATTATACCAAACTTTAGATATATCTGAAAATAAATCAGAAACAAAATACTTTAATGATATACCACTTTTATAATTATATGTATCATTCAAAGGATAATAAATAGTAACATCTGGTGCACTAGCATCAACATTAATTCTAAGAGACAAGCTTTCATAAGTTGCTTTTATATTAAATATACTTTTTCCTACAATATTTATTATATCAGAATTAGTAGCTAAAAAAGAACTAAATAAAATTAAAAAAGTTATAAATATGATTACATTGTCTTTTTTCATCTGACATTTTACTTATTCTTTTTTCTAAAAATAATAATAAATCCTATTATAACAATTATAATTATTACCACAGCTAATAAACTATTAATAGGAATTTTATTTTCTTTAACATTAACTACAGCAGGTGCAGGATTTTCAAGTAGCAGATTTATAATTACTATAGGAATACTTGTTCCTACAGCACCTGCTATTTGTAGCATTTTACCTTCTTCTATTTTTGGTGATTCTTTAAATAAAACAACAATATTATATTTATTATCTAAAGGAGCATTTTCAGGAATTTTTACTCTTATGTTAACTTTAATATCTTTTCTACCAACAGGAACTAAATATTCTCTACTAGGATCTATAAAAGTTGCTATTTCAGAACCTTGTGCCATCTCAGCTTTTAATGTTACATCTTTATTACCATCCATATTTTGTAACTCTAAATAAACATCTTTTGTTTCTCCTGGAGCCATTACTAATGGACTTTTATCCTCATAATAAGTTGTAACGCCCCAAGCATTAACTAATGGTATTAATAATAAAAATATTAAAAACCCAAAACTTAATTTTAGTTCTTTATTTTTCATTTTTTCCTCTTTAAATTATACCAACAGTCCATGCACCTGCTCCTGTTGTTGAATATGATTGCTGACTGATTCCAGCAGTTACCTCTTCTAAACAGAAAAATAATTCTTCTTGAGGTGCACTACTTGCAGTAAAATTTCCAGCAGTTATATTTGATGGAGTAATAGATATTGTGGTTGCATTAACCATAGTAGCACCAGTATCACATGCATTTGCTATACTTACTGTAAAGTTACTTGCATTAAGATGTTCTGTTGTTGTAGTTTCTCCTTGCATACTAATTGCAGTTACATTTACATTATTAGCTGTTATATTTTTATTTGCTATATTGAAAATTGTAATATTTTGATTTGCTAATGTATTAGTTGAAAGTGGACCTACAGAAGACCATGTTAAAGCAGTTGGTGTCATATTCATTGCAGTAGTTGAACCTAATGAAAAGTTAGTAGAATAATTTTGTGCATAAGCACCAGGTGTATCTTTAATACTAGCATTAACAGTCCATTGTCCACTAGGATCCCAATACCATAATGCAATAGTACATGAAAAATTAGCTTGAGTTGTGCTTATAACAGTAGGAAGTACTTTACAACTTGAATTAAATCTTTTATCATCACCTGCACTTATATTAAATCTACCAGAAGCTGTAGTATTATCTATATTAGAAACACCATCAGCATCTGTTGCTACAAAAGTAAATGTGACATTTGTAATACTACCAGCTGTTACAGATTGAGCTGATATTGGGGTAATATTATTTACAATAGGAGCTGTATTACCAATAGTTATATTAAGCGTAGTTGTAGCACTAGTTGCTTTTCCAGTAATCCAATTTTTAATATTTAAATTTACTTCTTTTATATTTGGAAAATCAAAAAAACTAGCAGAAACAAAAGGAATAATTAACAACATCAACAAAATTATAATCCTTAGAATTACTACACCTCTTTTTTTATTCATTATATAATAATTATAAAATAACATATATATAAATCTTTCTTCATATATATAATCAATTTATATAAAATAACTAATTTTATTACTAATCTTTTAATTTTTTATATTTTTTTAGTGCTCTTGAATAAATAATCCATATATTTCTTTGATCTCTATTTAATAATCTTGCTATTTCATTATATTTTAATCCTCTAGATTTTAGATAAATTATTACTGATTCTAAAATAGTTAAATTTCTATTCCTAAATATTGAGATTGGTAATAATATCTCAGTTTCTTGTGGTTTAATAGGTTCTATTTGTTTCTGTAATGCTTTATGATAAGCAGTCCATATTGTTCTATCATTTCTATTTAATAATTTAGCAATTTCATGATAACTCATTACTAGATTTTCTTTCATGTATTTTATTAATGCTTCTAAAGCACCAAGTTCTTTACTAAATATTGTTACAGGAATACTTAATTCCTCTTTTGTTTTTATTAAAAACTTAAGTTCTTTTCTGCTTATTTTATATTTTTCTCTTAATTTTTCAAATATTATATCAACTACTTCTTTTTTATTTAATGAATACTCTTCTTTTAATTCTTCTGTAATAAGGTATAATGCTTGTATAAGTCTATCATTTTCTACAATCTTTGTTTTCTTTTTCTTTCTCCAGAATGCAGGATTAGGTATTATTGCTGCTGCAAATACTACAATAGTCCAGGCACCTGCTCCTGTTGTTGAATATGATTGCTGACTGATTCCAGCAGTTACCTCTTCTAAACAGAAAAATAATTCTTCTTGAGGTGCACTACTTGCAGTAAAATTTCCAGCAGTTAAAATTGAACTAGTAATATTTACTGTTGTTGCATTAACCATAACATTACCAGTATTACATACATTAGCTGTATTTACAGTAAAATTACCAGCTAAAAGATATTCTGTTGTTGTAGTTTCTCCTTCCATATCAATTGCTGTGACATTAACATTATTAGCAGTAATATTTTTATTTCCTATATTAAAAACAGTAATATTTTGATTTGCTAATACATTAGTAGAAAGTAGATTTACAGAAGACCATGTTAAAGCAGTTGGTGTCATATTCATTGCAGTAGTTAAACCTAATGTAAAACTAGCACTAAGATTCTGTGCATAAACACCAGCAGCATCTTTTATACTAGCATTAATTGTCCAGTCTCCATTAGAATCAAAATACCATATAGCTATACTACATGAATAATTAGCTTGAGTATCATCTATAACTTTAACTTGTTTACAACTTGAATTAAATCTTTTATCATCACCTGCACTTATATTATATCTACCAGAAGCTGTAAGATTATTTAGATCTAAAACACCATTTGGATCAGTTGCTATAAAAGTAAAATTAATCCAAACATAAGTACCTGCACTAACAGATACACTACCAGGTGAACTAATATTATTTATAGTAGGAGGTTGATTTGATAAATATGCTACAGTTCTATTTGTATCATCATAAGTACATAAAGTATTGACATCACAAGCATAACAACTCCATGAATAATTACCTGCGGGAATTCTAACATTCCAATTAGTTGTGTTAGTATTTTGTCCAGAAATAGTCATTGTTTCATTAATTTCCCAAGAACCTGTCCAATTAGTTACTAAAGAAATATTTTTTAAGATACTATCATCACTTAAATTACATTCAAATGTTATTGGTAATGTATCAAATACATCTAAGTCAGCTGGTCTTGATAAATTGATATCTGGCGCTAATGTATCAACCTTTACAGTTCTATTTGTACTTCCATATGCACAGAAATCATTAACATCACAAGAATAAGCACTCCATGTATAATTTCCTTCAGGAACTCGAACACTAAATCTTGATGTATTAGTTTTTTGCCCTGAAATAACACTAGTTTCATTAATAACCCAAGATCCTGTCCAATTAGTTACTAAAGATATATTTGATAAAAGACTTGTAGTATCGGTTGCATTAATCTCAAATGTAATAGGTTTAGTAGTAAATGTAGCTGCATCTGCTGGTATTGATAATGTTATTGCAGGTGGATTTGTATCTACTTTTAATGTTCTATTTTCTCCAGCATATCCACATAATTTATTAACATCACAAGCATAATATGTATATGTGAAATTACCATCAAGTAATCTTACATCCCAATTACTAGTATTAGTTAATCCATTTGTAATTGTCTTAGTTTCATTAATAATCCAAGATCCAGTCCAATTAGTTATTAAAGATATATTAGCTAAAACACTTGTATCAGTTAAATTAATTTCAAATCTTACTGGATTAGATAATTCTATTGAATTATTTGCAGGACGTGAAAAAGTAAATGCAGGTGCTAATGTATCAACTTTCAAAGTTCTATTTGTTTCATTAAATCCACAAATCTTATTGACATCACAAGCATAACAACTCCAAGAATAGTTTCCTTCAGGAGCTCTTATATCCCAATTAGTTGTATTAGTTAATCCATTTGTAATTGTCTTAGTTTCATTAATAATCCAAGATCCTGTCCAATTAGTTACTAAAGACACATTTGATAAAAGACTTGTATCAGTTAAATTACACTCAAATGTAATAGGTTTTGTAGTAAATGCAGCTGCATTACTTGGTCTTGATAATGCTAGTGTTGGTGGTGTTGTATCTACTTTTAAAGTTCTATTTGTACTTCCATATGCACAAATTTTATTAACATCACAACTATAACAACTCCAAGAATAATTTCCTTCAGGAACTCTTATATTCCAATTACTAGTATTAGTCATCTGTCCAGTTATTGTAGATGATTCATTAATAACCCAAGATCCTGTCCAATTAGTTATTAAAGATATATTAGCTAAAACACTTGTACTGTCTGTTGCATTACACTCAAATCTTACAGGTTTAGTAGTAAATGTAGCTGCATCTGCTGGTCCTGATATTGTTATACTAGGAGCATTTGTATCTACTTTTATAGTATAATTTATATCATCATAAGTACATAAAGTTTGATTGTTACAAGAATAAGCACTCCATGAATAATTACCATCTGGAACACGAACACTAAATTGTGATGAATTAGATGTTGTATTCGTGTTATAAGTTTCATTAATAACCCATGAACCAGACCAATTACCTATTAAAGATACATTTTGTAAATTATTTACATCTTCAGTTGTATTAATCTCAAATGTAATTGGTTTTGTTGTAGATGTTATTGCATTACTTGGTCTTGATAATATTATTACTGGTGGTGTTGCATCTGCCCAAGTTGTTACAACATGAGCAACTGTTCCTGGAAATCCTGCTGATGCATTTCCTATATCACCAGCTGCATCACAAGCACTATCACCACCACCAGCTCCACCAGGTGATGTTTCATTTACAAAAGTTGCACCAACAGTAGCTGTTTGATAAACATAAACTATTCTTCCTCCTCCACCTCCACCACCAGAACAAGAATCAGTAGAAGTTGAACTATTAGCACCTCCATCAATTCCACCATTTCCACCATTTACTGAAATATTAGCACTATTATTTAATCTTAAAGTTTTAGCAATTAAAATTACATGTCCACCAGCACCTCCACCTCCACCAGAATCATCATCACCATCACCAGCAACACCATTATTACCACTTATATTGACTGTACCAGCTATATAAATTTCACCAGCACTTGCATTAATTCTTATTCCAGCACCTCCAACTCCTCCAGCATAGCCAGTATCACCATTACTTCCAGAACCACCAGCACCCATTAATAATGCTAAACTTGTTGTACTACCTTCTGTTGTTTTCCATTGTTCTCTACATTTTCTACCAGCTGCACTAAAACCACCATAACCACCTACACCTCCAAAACCACCACCACAACCACCAACACTATTACTAGTACTAGATCTAATATCAGCTCCTCCACCTCCACCACCATTATTTCTAGATGAAGTTGTACCTGCTACTCCTGTACAATTATCTCCTTGTGTTGCATTAGCAGTAGCTGAACTTACTCCTGCTCCACCTCTACCACCTCTAGCACTTCCATCAATTATTCCAGAAATTAAACTAAAATTACCATTAGATCCTAAACTAATATTAACATAACCAGTTGAAGCAGTTGCACTTTTTGCACATATAGTTAATCTTCCACTATTTACAATTTCAATTTTATCATAAGTATCATTATCCCCACATAATTGTGCTCCTGCTCCATTAATTGTCAAAGTAGGGTCTATTAATATTTCATCATTTACATTAATACTATAATCACCATAACTTTTATTCAAATATAAATAAACAATATTAGAATTAATTACATTAATTTCTATATTATAACCATTTTCTCTTTCTTTACCAAAATCTAATATAAATTTACCACTTTGCATAGTTCCATAATAACTATCTGTAATTTCTATTGGAGAACTAGAACTTATTCTAAATCTAGGCTTGAACTCATAAGATGGAAGTAAATAATCATAAGAAATTTTCCAGGAAGTACCACTAGCATTACTAACTTTATTAAATCTTTTTTCTGTTTTATTTTGTTTTACCTCTTTTGAATCAAATTCAATATCAATAGTCGTATCTTCAAAAGTAGATGTATATGTAAAATCATCTTTAGAATTTAGAGGAACAGCTTTATCAAAAGTTAAATTATTATCAAATATTGGTTGATGAATAATTAAAGTTCTCTTTTCTTTATCTTTTAATTCAATTTCATCTGCTGCATATCCTAATCTAGTAATATTTTTAATTTGTTCTTTTGGAATTTTAATATCAAGTTCTTCAATTTTATCATCTAAAGTCTTAAATTCTTTCTTAACAAATTTTGGAGCTTTTGGTATTGTTACTGTATCAAATTCTTCTGTTATATTTTCTAGAACTGTAACATTCTCTTGAGCTATTGTTATATTCTTCTCTTCTACTGGTAAACTTACATTTTCAGTTATATTTTCTTGAATTGTTATATTCTCAACTATAGTAATATTTTCTTTTGTTATATTTTCTATACTAATATTTTCTAAAGTTGTTATATTACTTACAGGTAATGTTACATTTTCAGTAATATTCTCTATAATAGTAATATTTTCAGTAACAGTAAATCCAGTTATAATTGGTCTTATAAAAAATATACTCAATCCTACAATCATAAATATAGCTAATGTTATTAATATTGAATTAGTTCTATCTCTACTTTGTTCTTTTCTTATTTCTTCATTACAATAATCTAAATGTTCATTACAATAATTTATACACTCATTGTAATACTTAATCCACTGCTTTGGTGTTCTTTGTTTTAGTACTTTATTTAATTCATTATAATATTGTTCATAACTAATTAATCCAGAATCATATTTATTATTTAATTCATTAACAAATCTAACTATCTTTTCTTTATAATATTCATAAAGCTGGATCTCTTTAATTAATTCAACTTTCTTACTTTCCAGTTTCCTTAATCTATCTACATTTGGCATTCTTCAATCTAAAGAAAAAAAATTCACTAAGCAAATTACAAGAAAAAAGAGACCCCTTGTGGAAAGGACTTATTTGTTTAGGGGTCTCATGAATTATTTTATTAGAATAAGGTTTCTCGTGGAAAGGACGATTTATTTGAGAAACCCACTTTATATTAAATAAATAAAAGAATATTAAAATTGAAAAATGAATTAATAAAAATAAAATTAATTTTTTGACTAGAGTTTTTACTATACTTATAAGTATATTTACCCTTTCCATACTTATTATTTATGTATAATTTACTTATAAATATATCTATTTTATAGAAAATACTTATTATTTATGTATATAGGAAATATCTAAAATTTTAAAAGAATTAAAATATAAATTTATTAAATCAGAATTTAATAGAAACTTTTTTAAATTATATCTAAGTCTTAATAAATACGCCCTTGTAGCTCAGAGATATCAAAAATATCGAGCAACAGGTAGAGCATATGGCTGTTAACCATAGGGTCGGAGGTTCGAGTCCTCCCGAGGGCGCCTTTTTTTATATTTAGAAATCTTTATAAATATCTAACCTTGTTTTATCAATTAAGGGCCTGTAGCTTAGTCTGGAAACTAAAGTTGGGCAATTGGAGCACTCGTTAATCTCTATTATAGAGATTAGGTGAAACTGATAAGTTTTGCTAAAGTTCTCATTTCCACGGAGGTGAGGATTAAGAGCTATGCTCTTACTTTAGTTAAGACTCAAACATCGAGAGTAAATTATGATTACCGATATAGGTCCGCGGTTCGAATCCGCGCAGGCCCATTTTTTAGAATTAATGTATTCTTGCACCAGTTTCAATATCTTTTTCAGGACTAATTAAAACAACTTTATCTTTAAATTCAGCAGCTAGTAACATACCATTACTTTCAACACCTCTTAATGTTACTGATTCTAAATTTTTTATAATACAAATATTTTTTCCAAGTAATTCTTCTTTTTTATACCATTGTTTTATTCCTGCAACAATTTGAACATCATGTTCACCTTCACCCAAATCAACTAATAAAATATACAATTTATCAGCATTTGGATGATCTTTTACAGCTGTAACTTTACCAACTCTTAAATCTATTTTTTCCCATTCTTTAATACTTATTTTTTCCATTTCTTATCACCCATATATTATAAAATTGCATTAAGGCTGTTAAAAAATTAACAGCAGTAAAAATTAAACTACGAATTCGAATAGCTTCAATTGTTAATAATAAACTACCTAATACTCTTATCCAAAAAAATTTAGCAGTAAATGTTACTTTTTTATGTTTCTTAGTTTCATAATTTTGAATAACCCATGATAAAAAAAATAAAACTGCACCAATCCAACCAATTAAAGATTCACTCATATTTTATCATCCTTATTTAATCTTTTCAAATAAATGTTTACCTTTTTTAATTTTATATTTAGTCTTAATAAATTTATAATCTTTTAATTTTCCTTTATTAATTCCTAATTGTTTATTAATTTTTTCACTAGTTTCAGGCATAAAAGGATTTATTAAAATGGAAATTATTCTTAAACTTTCTAGTAAATTATACAAAACATTACTTAATTCTTTTCCCTTTAAATTCCAAGGTTTTTTATCATTAATATATTTATTAACTTCATTAATAAATTTCCAGATTTCAGATAAAGCATTATGTAACTCAAATTTATCCATATACTCATTTATTAACTTTAAATTTAATTTTTTGCTTAATTCATCTTTACCTTGTATTTTACCTTTAAATTTCTCTACTAATGTTAAAGATCTACTAACTAAATTTCCTAGATCATTTGCTAATTCATTATTTATTCTATTTTTCAAAGAATTTTCAGAAAAATCACCATCTTCACCAAATGGAATTTCCCTAATTAAAAAATATCTTAATGAATCCACTCCATATTTTTCAATTAAATTAATTGGATCTATCACATTACTCAAACTTTTCCCTATTTTTTGTCCATTTACTGTTAAATATCCATGAACTACAATATTTTTAGGCTGTTTTATATTAGCAGAAAATAAAATTCCAGGCCAAATTACAGAATGAAACCAGTTAATACCTTTACCAATTAAATGAACATCAGCAGGCCAATATTTTTTAAATTTATTTCCATTTGGATATCCTAGAGCACTTATATAATTTATTAATGCATCAAACCAAACATAGATTTTATGATTTTTATCTATAGGAACATCAATGCCCCAATCTAATTTTGTCCTTGAAACACTTATATCTTTAAGACCTTCATTTTCTAACCTAGAAATCATTTCATTTTTTTTACTTTCTGGTATTACAAAATCCTTACTTTTTAACAATTTTAGAATTTGTTCCTGATATTTGCTTAATTTAAAAAAATAACTTTCTTCTTTAAGCCATATAGGTTCTTTATTATGCTCTGGACATTTTCCATCTAATAAATCTTTTTCTGTTAAAAAAGCTTCACAACCTTCACAATAATAACCTTCATAAAATCCTTTATATATATCACCCTTATCATAAACTTTTTTAAAAATATTTTGAGCAACCATTACATGTCTTTTTTCTGTAGTTTTAATAAAATCATCATTACTTATGTTTAATTTTTTACACAATTCTTCAAATTTTTTACTGTTCTTATCAACAAATTTTTTAACTTCTATACCTTGTTCTCTAGCAGCTTGTTCATTTTTCTGTGCATTTTCATCAGTTCCAGTTAAGAAAAAAACATTTTCTCCCTTTAATCTATGCCATCTTGCTATAGTATCAGCTATTATTTTCTCATATGCATGTCCAATATGAGGAGCCGCATTTACATAATATATTGCTGTTGTAATATAAAACTTATTTTTCATAACACTAGAATAATCATGTTTGTTTTTATTTCTTTCTATTAATAAAATCAATAAATCTTAAATCTCTTTTGCCAATGGAACCATCCATTATCATAACTTTTTCTTACAGTTTCTGCACCAATTAATTGATCAAGTTCAGTCTTATTAGGTATTCTTAAGTAATTATCAGAATCTAAAATAAGTGTTTTGTTAGCAGCATTGTCTAAAAAATTTAGCATACTTTCATTAGGTAAAGGAAAAGGATTTATCCTTATCATTTTGCCTTTTTCTATTTTATATTCTTTCCTTGATTTTTCTATAGCTTTAAAAAATCCAGCACCACCATGTTTACAAAATAGATCTATATTTTGTACCCATTTATCATGTTGTCTACTTCTATAACTCATATCTTTACAATTGCAAAAAATTAAAAATTTTAACCATGTAGAATATTGTTTAATATCTTTCTCATAATGTAATGATAAACTTGTTAAATCTACTGTATATTTTTCATTTTCATGTTTTATCTCAACCCTTACATTTCTTCCATAAAACTTGCCAATGCCAATTTTAATATTTTCTTGTTTATCACTTAAATATTTTAAAATAGCTGCATCTATTGATCTAATCCAACTTATAGCTCTTGCTCCACTATCAGGTCCAACCCAATAAAATCCTAATGGTGGATCTTCTTTATTGGAATTATTAACAGCTTCTTTTATTAAAGTATAAGGCCATAACCTTAATTTTTCAGATAATTCATTACTTAACCTGGGTTGAAGTTCTATTTTTTCTCCAGTTCTTTTTTCTTCTGCTTCAATAATCCTACGTAAGTTAGGTACACTATCTATTTTCAAAAATCTGTCCCATAAACTTTTTAAAATAAAATCAGAATCTTCTTTTTCAATTCTAAATTTTTGTCCTAAAACAACAACTTTTTTTCCATTAGAAATCTTTTCAGCAGCTTCTTCAAAACTATCTTCCACAAGTTCAACAAGTTTCTTGTTCCACAAGTCTAAAATAAGTTTATTAGTAATCCTTTTAGGAGCTTCAGGTAATACTTGTCTAATAATTTCATCTTTGCTTAATCTTTGTGGGTATATCATTGTTTAACTCTCAGAATTAGGCTCTGAGGTACCATCACCTCAATATCTACAATTGATTAGGTATTATATAAATATTATCATGCGCCGACCGAGATTCGAACTCGGGCCACAGGCTTGGGAAGCCCATATCTTAAACCACTTGACTATCGGCGCATCATAAAAATTCAATCTCAATTTCAAATTGATCATGAGTTGGAAACTCTTCCACCTTAGCAGCAACTAAATTCATTTCTCTAATTTTACTTTTTAACAATTTTAAATTTCTTAAACTTGTTAATAATCTTAATTTTTGCTCATCTATTTTTATATCTTTAAAATTTAATTTTTCTTTAATATCTTTTAACTTATTAATAATATCATCTCTATTTTTTATTTCATCTAATATTCTTCTATAACCAAAACTAGGTTTTAATTCTTTTAAATAAATAGCTCCTCTAATTAAAGTTCCTTCTTTTGTTATTTCATCAAAACTTTCTTTAACATTTCTAGCTCTTCTTTTAATTCTATTAGCCAATTGTATAGCATCTTTTAGTCTAACAGTACAATAATGAACATCTAAACTTTTATTTTCACAATATTGTAATAGTCTTAATGCCAATTCCTCAGAATCTTTTATTCCATAAGATATATCATCTTTACAACAGAAACCTAATTCACCTAATTTATTTGCATTGCTATCAGAAATCTCCAATTCATTTAAATTTAAAAATCTAATTTTACCATCAATAAAATCAATTAATTTTTTAATTTCTTGTTCTTTATTAGGAATTACAGGAATCTCAACACCAATATTCCATCTAAATTCTTTAGCTAACAAAATTTTATCCCATAATATATCATTATTAATATCTGGATGAAATCTTATCTCATCTAAACCAGATTCACTTAATTTCTTTAATTTATCTAAATCAACTAATTCTAGTGGCGTATACAAATGAATATGAAAATCTTTTCCAAATTTTTCTTTTAACAATTTAATATAATGAATTGTTCTATCCAAAACAACTAATGGATCACCACCAGTTATACCAACGCCTTTGCTATCACATAATTTTGTTTCTTTAATTATATTATCATCATTTTCAATTTTCCATTCATTAGCATAAACAACATCTTTATCTTTTTTTAAATCAGAAATAGGACAATAATAACAAGATTCTTTTTTACTACACAATCCTGTAATAAATAAAACTGTCTTTTCACCTTTAACACAATATTTACAACCTTTTGGTAAATTTCCAATTTTCCATGAATAATATTGAGTTTTTTCAGCTTTCATTTTAATGGGCCTATCCGGAATTGAACCGGAGATCTTAACCGTGTGAGGGTTATATCCTTGCCACTAGACCATAGGCCCTATGCTCCCAGCGAGATTTGAACTCGCGTCAGAGGCTCGAGAAGCCCCTATCCTCTCGATTTATTAAATTAACCGGGCTAGACTATGGGAGCGATACTTCTAAATCTGTTTGTGTGATATGGATTACTAAATCCAACCTCATACCAGTATTTAAAAATATCTTCTTTTCTATATATCATTATATTTTTACCCATCCACTTAGTAGGATGATATCCTAATTTTAAGGTTAATTTAGTAAAGTCTAACTTTAATTTTACTATATTTGAACAAAAATTTATTCTAGGAAATTTAGAGCCATTCCCAAATTCTAGGTGCACATTTGGCAAGTAGGCAATTGTTTTTAATATATATTTTATAAACTACACTACAAGAGCAATAATTAAAAATATCTATAATAAGTTTATAAATTTTGGTATATATCATGTAGATATCATTTTATAACAATAATACATTTAAAATGTAATCTATCTAAAATTAAAAAAATGTCAGCACCAAAACTTACTAGAGAACTAATAAAAAAAATCATTGGAGAAAGAAAAAAAGGAGTATTTAGAAGAGACACTCTAATAAAATATGATATTAGTAAACCAACATACCAGAGAGCAACAAAAAAAGGGATTAAATTAGGCCTTTTAACACTAAAAGAATATAAAGATTTGATAGAAGGATGTCACCCCAGAGGTTTTGAAGCAAAAGTAAAAATACATGGAGAAAAAGAAGCAAGACAACTTTGTTCTGAAGCTTGGCATGAAGGTATAGGTAAATCTCATGAAAAATATTGTAATGCAGGAGATTATGAAAATTCACCATTAGTAAAAGCTGCAATTGCTGGTGGTACCAAAACACAAGATGTTGCTTCATATGTTCAAAAAAATATTGAAGGTCCTGAAGCTTATGGACAATATCCAAGATTTCTTTACAAAGGAATAGAATTCAGGTCTAAAGGAGAATTAGAATTAGCATTAATGTTAAAAGAATGTGGATTAATCAAAAAAATAAAAAAAGGAAAAAATTGTCAAATGTCTTATGGATCAAAAACAATAGATTTTGTTGTGGATGATACAGCTATAGAATATCATCCTCCTAAAAAAGGAGAAATAAATAATTACAAAGAAACAAGAATAGGAGATCTAAGAGAAGCAAGTTTTACTGGAGAAATTAAAATCATTGAGAAATTATCTTTTAATGAGTTATTTCAAACTGGAATTGTAACATCTCTTTTAGAATATACTAAAAAAATTAAAACTATAAAAGAAAAATCTAAAAAAATAATAAGTTTAGAAAATCAACTTAAAGAAGTAAATAAAAGAATAGAAAAACGAGAAAGGGATAAAGAATATAAAGTAGATGAAGAAACAATTAAAAGTGAAGATAAAGATTATGATGATAAAGTTCCATTCTAATTATTTTAATTCAAAAAGATCTAAAGTTTTATTATCTTGATTCATTTTTCTTTTATAATCCGCTTTTCTATTATTGGTTCTACGTTCTGCTTTAATATGTGGTGTTGAAATGATAAAACCTTTACGTAAAAAACAACCACCACAATAAACAATATCTGAATTAGGATGAGTAAAATCTATATGATGATGGCACATCCTTATATTACCTGTATTATCTCCAATAATAGCTTTCCAATAAGGATGTACTACTTGAGGTATCAATTTACCAGAATCATTATAATAAGTACCAATTTGATTTTCTTCTGGAGTGCCTGGAAGTGTAACTTGTTTTAGACGCTTTAAAATATTCCATGTTTTTCCAGTGAACTCATAGGCAAATTGTTTACCTATCAACTTCATAGGAAGAAGTTGTGCTTTTAGATTATTATCTTGAATAAATTTTATTACGTTTAATTCTCTTTCATAAATATTTGTTAAACCTATAGATAGATAAACCCCAGAAGGAACTTTTTGTTCTTTACATTTTAAAACTTGTTCTAATCTAAATTCATTGTTGCAACCATGTGAACAAGCCCCACGTTCAAATTTATCATCACAGATACTAAATAGTACAACTGATTTTGTTCTTTTAAATAATCTATTAATCTCTTTGTTACTCTTGTAATACTTTGTTGGCATAACAACACTGGTTCCTGTTTCAAGACAAGTTTCAAGTGTTAAAACCAATGAATCAAGACTTAATTCTGATCCAGCTTCTGTTCTTTTTCCTAATCTTAGAATATTTATTGGTTTTCCATGAGGAAGATTATTTTTTCCTTTGAGATAACATGCTCCTAACAATTCCTCTTTTAATTGTTGTTTATCAATCTTTATTTTTGTTTTTTGGGGATTAAGATGCTGACGTGATGCATAGCAATATGTACATTCTGCAAATCTATCAGAGAAACCATTGACAATACCCGAAACACAACCTTTAAAATAATCTTTGTTTGCTTCTAATCTACATTCAGGAAGATTGTCTTGTTTTCCACCTTCTAATAAATGTTCTTTTTTTATCTCTTTTAATTCTGTTTTTGGGATTATTTTATTAACCTCTTTAATCCATGTTCCTGTTGGATTTTTTGCAGGATTTTTACAGAATTTTTCATAATCTAATCCTTTTAATATCATGAGTTCTTGTTTATGCTCATAATTACCTATCATTTCAGACTTTACATCTTGTCTTCTATATATTTCACTAAAAGCATTATTACTATCATATGTTTCTGGAAGAAAAAACATATTGTGAATATAAACTTCTTTGGATTCTTTTAGTACTTTAAGTAAATCTAACTCTTTATCAATCAAATAAACATCAAGACATTTTGTATGTCCATCAAAAGAATATTGATCATGAGCAAGATATATAGAATGACCACGAATACAAGGAGGAGGTGCAGTATAAATATCAGATTCATTATTGTATATAGGTAAATATACACGACCTTCTTTACCATAATAAATTCCGCCTTCAAGTCTCATTTTTCAAAACCTTTAGTATACTATTTAATAAGTATTCTTATGAAACATTATATAGATTACAAAACAAATAGCCCTATCTGGATTCGAACCAGAGTCTTCAGATCCAGAGTCTGATATGCTTGACCACTACACTATAGGGCTTTATTAATACTAAAACCTAACTATTTATAAATTTTAATAACCAACTAAAATCATGCACTCTGTTAAAAATTTACTAAAAAAATTAACAAATAAAAAAAATATCTTTCTAGTTGATAGAGGGGATACAGCAATAAAATTATCTTTACAAGCTATAAATAAAGAAAAAATATTAATCCAAGATCAGGGTGGTTGGTTATCTTATCAAAAATTACCAAATATTATTTATCTAAAAACAAATTATGGTATTTTAGATTTAAATGATTTAAAAAATAAGATATCTAAAGATTCTGTTTTGTTAATAAATTCATTATCAGGTTATTTTGCACAACAACCAATGAAAGAAATTTATAAAATATGTAAACAAAAATCTTGTTTAATAATCAATGATGTTTCAGGTTCAATAGGAACTTCGATAGCAAAATATGGTGATATTATAATAGGATCATTTGGAAAATGGAAACCAATAAACTTAGAATATGGTGGTTTTATAGCAACAAATTTAGATTTAAAATTTAATGAAAACTTTGATGACAAATATTTACAAGATTTATATAATAAAATAAAAGATTTACCAAATAGATTAAAGAAACTATATAATATAACAAATAGAATAAAAAAAGATTTAAAAAATCATAAAATCATATATAAAAATCATAAATCTTTAGTTGTAATAGTAAAATTTAAAAATGAACAAGAAAAAAATATTATTATAGATTATTGTAAAAACAATAATTTACAATTTACTTTATGCCCAAAATACATAAGAGTAAATGAACAAGCAATATCAATCGAAGTAAAAAGAGGATAAAATGTTAATAGAGCCCAAATCAACAGAAGAATGCGTTTATTTCACTAATAGACCAATAGATACTAAAGGAAAAATTAAAGCTTGGGTTTATAGACAAAAATGTCCTAAGTGTAATAAAGCCCTAATGTCAAAACCTATAGGTCCTAAAGGAAAAATAAAGATTAGAGCAAATGAATATATCTGTTCAGAATGTGGTTATAGAGTAGAAAAACAAGAATATGAAGATTCTTTAACAGCCTATATAAAATATATTTGTCCTAAATGTCAATATGAAGGAGAAATAGAAATTCCATTTAAAAGAAAAAAAGTTCAAGGTGTTGAATCATTAAAATTTGAATGTCAAAAGTGTAAAACACCAATTTATATTACTAAAAAAATGAAAGAATTAAAAAATAAAGAGGATGATTAAATGGGTTCTTGTTTAGATTTAAGAGAATATCATGAAAATCCAAAAACTCATGAAGCTTTTAGTAAACTTGTAAGTGGAAAACAATTTTACAAAGCAGCTATTGAAACTAAAAAAGAAAATAAAACTTGTCCAAATTGTAAATTCATATTAAAAGGTAATGAAAAATTTTGTCCTGAATGTGGTTTTAAAATTTCTATTCCTTAGATTTATTAATATTAAAAATTATAATACATGACACTAAATATGAAATTATTATTAGATATATATAACTTAAAAACCCACCAAATTGATAATCTATATTCAGCCCAAAATAATCATAAAAATTTCCTGATCTAAGGAGACCTAAAGAACAAAATTTCCATACACCAGTTTCTCTAACAATCCCATTAGTTAATCCTGTATAACATGGAACTATAGGTAAAAAGTAAATCAAGACTAAACTAAGAATAGTAATAATTATCTTCCATTTTATTGGTCTAAAAAATTGTTTCCAATCCATTTTAATTTATTCCTTAGAAGCTAATTTAATATCAGCAGCTTTAATTGTTTTTCTTCCAGAATGTCTTGCTAATTCAACAGATCTTTTTCCAATTTTTTCAGCAATTTCCTCTAAAACATTTCTTAAAGCTTCTTTACCACTTTGAGAAACTCTAGGAGCTCCAGCTTTCTTTAATAATTTCTCCATTGCAGCAACAGGTAAAATATTTTTTCTCATTTTAAAAACCCCCAACTTTTAGTTAACTAAACTCTTAAATAAATGATTATTATCTTATTTTAATAAAATAGCGTTAAAATATTTAAAACTTTCTAAAATAAAGCAAATTTAACCTTTTAAAACATACCAAAACCTTTATAAATAATCTTTTTCTAGATTACTTTACTCCTACTAATCAAAATAAGCTTACCAAAGTTTATTTAATAAATATCAGTCGCTGATTCTAAAGGCGAGCGCAGTTTGATGTCTTTAAACTGCAAATTAAAATAGAAAATGCCACGTATACACAGTCCAAAAAAGGGAACAATGCAATTTTGGCCAAGAAAGAGAGCTAGGCGAATCTTTCCTAGAATTAAAAATTGGCCTTCTTTGTCTAAAACTAAAATACTTGGATTTATAGCCTATAAAGCAGGCATGACCCATATACAATATTATGATAATAAACCAACATCATTAACCAAAAATCAAATTATTACAATTCCTGTCACAATTCTTGAAACACCACCAATAAAAACTCATTCTTTAAGATTTTATAAAAAAACTCCTTATGGCATAAAAATTATTTCTGAAATAAAAAAATCAGATGAAAAAATTCCAGAAGATTTTGATGATATTAAACTTATAATTAAAACACAACCTTCTTTAACTGGTATTGGTAAAAAAATACCAGAAATTTTAGAAATAGCTTTATCAGGAAATAAAGATGAAAAATTAAATTTAGCAAAAGATTTACTACAAAAGGAAATAAAAATTAATGATGTTTTTAAAGAAGGTCAATTTATAGATGTACATGCTGTAACTCAAGGTAAAGGTTTCCAAGGTGCTGTTAAGAGATTTGGAGTTAAAATACGTCAACATAAATCTGAAAAAACAAAAAGAGGAACAGGTTCATTAGGAGCTTGGACACCTAAAAAGGTTTTATTTACAGTACCAATGCCAGGTAAAATGGGTTATCATGTTAGAACAGAATTTAACAAATGGTTATTAAAAATTGGAAATGATCCTAAATTTATTAATTTAAAAGGTGGTTTTTTACATTATGGTTTAATAAAAAATAATTATATTTTACTAAAAGGTTCTATTCCAGGTCCTGTAAAAAGACCAATTGTTTTAACAGAACCCATAAGACAGCCTAAAAAGATACCACCATTACCAGAAATTACTTATATAAGTTTGGAGAGTAAACAATGAAAGCAGATTTATATGATTTAGATGGTAATAAAGTAAAAAGTATTACATTACCTTCTCAGTTTGAAGAAGAATTTAGACCAGATTTAATTAAAAGAGCTGTTTTAGCTATTCAATCTCATAAAAGACAACCATATGGTGCTTTATCAAAAGCAGGTCAAAGATCAAGCGCTCTAGTTTCTCGAAGAAGACGTGATTACAGAACAGCATATGGTCATGGTATTTCAAGAGTTCCTAGAAAAGTTATGTGGCATCGTGGTAGACAATTTGGATGGGTTGGAGCTTTTGCACCTGGAACAGTAGGTGGTAGAAGAGCTCATCCTCCAAAAGCACAAAAAAATTTTTCACAAAAAATTAATATCAAAGAGCGAAGAAAAGCAATAAGATCGGCATTAGCTGCAACAGCTTTAAAAGAAATAGTAGAAAAAAGAGGCCATATTTTTAAAGAGATACCAATAATTATAGATTCAAAAATTGAAAATATTTCAAAAACAAAAGATTTTGAAAATATTTTAATAAAATTAGGTTTAGAAAAAGAATTACAAAGAATTCAAGTTAGAAAAATAAGAGCTGGAAAAGGAAAAGCTCGTAATAGAAAATATAAAACTAAAAAAGGTCCTTTAATCGTTGTTTCAGAATTTTGCAAATTATTAAAATCTGCTCAAAATATTCCAGGTATTGAAGTAGTTCAAGTTAACAAATTAAACACTGAATTGTTAGCACCAGGCGCTATGCCTGGAAGATTAACAATATACACAGATAAAGCAATTGAAAAATTAGAAAAAGAAAATTTATTTGTAAATTAAAATGATTGATCCATATACAATAATAAAATATCCATTGTCAACTGAAAAAACAGTTAGACTAATGGAATCTGAAAATAAATTAACATTTGTAGTTAACTCAAAATCAAAAAAACAAGAAATAAAACAAGCTATTCAAGAATTATTTAAAGTTAAAGTTGTAAAAGTAACAACAATTAATACATCAAAGGGAGTTAAAAAAGCTTACATAAAATTATCAAGCGAAAATAAAGCTATTGATGTAGCAACTCAATTAGGTTTAATATAAAATGGGTAAGAGAATAATTTCACAAAGACGTGGACGTGGAACAACCACATATCGTGCACATAGTCATAAGTATAAATTTGATGTTACTCATAGAAGATATGATGATTTAGAAAAAACAAACTATATTAGTGGAAAAGTTATAGACATAATAAAATGCCCTGGTCATTTTTCACCAATAGCAGAAATTTTATTTGAAAATAAGGAACATGGTGTTATTTTTGCACATGAAAACTTAAAAGTAAATGATATAATTTATTCAGGATCAAATTCTCCAATAAGTAGTGGTAATACTTTACCACTTAAAAAAATTCCAGAAGGAACATTTGTTTATAATATAGAATCACAACCAGGAGATGGGGGTTCTTTTTGTAGATCATCTGGAACATCTGCTAAAGTTATATCACATAGTGAAAGATTAACATTAGTTGAATTACCATCTAAAAAAACTAAATACTTTGATTCAAATTGTAGAGCAACAATAGGCATTATAGCCGGTGCTGGAAGATTAGAAAAACCTTTTGTAAAAGCAGGTTTTAGATATCATGCTATGAAAGCACGTGGAAAACTATATCCAAGAACATCAGGAGTTGCAATGAACGCAGTAGATCATCCTTTTGGTTCTGGTCGTGGAAGACATATTGGTAAATCAAAGGTAGCTCCTAGATTCGCTCCACCAGGAAGAAATGTTGGAACAATCAGATCAAAAAGAACAGGTAAGAGGGCTTAAAAATGGTATTAAAAGAATTCACTTATCGTGGAAAAACATTACAAGAATTACAAAAAATGGATTTAAAAGAATTTATAAAACTCTTACCCTCACGTCAAAGAAGGTCCTTATCTCATGGATTTACAGACCAACAAAAAATTTTACTTAATAAAATAAATAAAGCTATAGAAGGAAAATACAAAAAAATAATCAAAACACATGTTAGAGATTTAGTAGTTTTACCTTCTATGATTAATTTAACAATTCACATTCATGATGGTAGAAATTTTGTCCCTATCATATTAGTTCCTGAAATGATTGGTTGTTATTTAGGTGAATTAACTTATAATAGAAAGAGAGTCACACATTCAGCACCAGGTATAGGTGCAACAAGATCAAGTGCAGGTGTACAAGCTAAATAAAAATGATAAATGAAAATCAAGCAAAAATAGTTGGAAAAGATTTATCTATTTCAACAAAGCAAAGCATAGAGATAGCTAATTTCATTAGAGGAAAAAATATTGAAAAAGCAAAAAATGAATTACAAAAAGTTATTGAAAAAAAATTAGCAATACCATTTAGAAGATATAATCGTGATATGGGCCACAAAAAAGGAAATATTGCTGCTGGTAGATATCCACAAAATGCAGCAAAAGAGTTTTTAAATTTATTAAATGGATTAGAAGCCAATGCTCAAAATAAAGGTCTTAGTACAAATTTAATTATAAAAACAATTATTCCAAACAAAGCATCAAGACCTTGGCATTATGGTAGACGTAGAAGAATAAAAATGAAAAGGACACATATTGAAATAATAGCCGAAGAAGTTAAAAAAGAAAATAAAAAATGATAGAACGTCAATTTATACAACAAAAAATAAAGGAATTTCAAATACAAGAATTCTTAGCTAAAAGATTAGCAAGAACAGGCTATTCACATAGCGAAATTCAAAGAACTCCTTTGGGTGAAAAAATAATAGTATATACAACACGACCAGGCCTTGTCATTGGAAAAAAAGGAGAGAATATCCAAGAATTAACAGAAGTCCTTAAGAAGAAATTTAATTTAGAGAATCCACAAATTGAAATTGGAGAAATAACTAATGAATATCTAGATGTATACTTTGTAGCAGATAAAATAGCATCAAATCTAGAAAGATTTGGTTCTAAACGTTTTAAATCAATAGGTTACAGAATTTTACAAAATATAATGGATGCTGGAGCTATAGGCACAGAGATTGTTATTTCTGGAAAAGTTCCAAGCCAAAGAGCAAGATCTTGGAGATTTTCAGCAGGATACCTTAAGAAATCTGGTGATATTGCAGAAAACAAAATAAAAAAAGCTTATGCAAGTGCCAATTTAAAATCAGGTATAATTGGCATAAAGGTTAGTATAATGACTCCAGATATAGAATTGCCTGATAAATTTATACTTAAAGAGGAGCCTAAAAAAATAATAAAAGAAGACATCAAACTTGAAGAAATAAAAACTCAAATTAAAACTGAAAAAGTTGAAGAATCAAAAGAAATTAAAAAATCTAGAACAAAATCAAAAAATAAAATAGAAAATGTCAACACTAAAAAAAAGTGAATTAAAAAATATGAATGAGTCTGTATTAAAAGAAAGACTCAATGAGCTAAATAAAGATTTAATAAAATTTAATGCTCAAATAGCTATGCATACTACTCCAGAAAATCCTGGAAGAATAAGAGCAATTAAAAAAACAATTGCTAAGATAAATACTCTATTGAAACAAAAATCCAAGGAGGTAATTAAAAAAGCATGAGTGGAATTTGTCCAACCTGTGGACTACCAAAAGAACTTTGTGTTTGTGAGACAATAGCCAAAGAAGACCAAATAATAAAAGTTAAATTGGTCAAAAGAAAATTTGGTAAGCTAACAACACTTATCGAAGGTATTGACCCTAGAAAAATAGACATCAAAGATGTTGCAAAAAAACTAAAATCAAAATTTGCATGCGGTGGAACCGTAAAAGGTAACTCCATTGAATTGCAAGGGGATCATAAATCCAGAGTTAAGGAAGAATTAGTAAAACTTGGTTTTGCCTTAAATACAATCAATACCAATTAAAATGAACATAAAGGATATAGTGAAAATTGAATTAATAGGTTTAAATGTCGAAATCATAGATTCAAAAAACAAATCATTAATTGGAATCAAAGGAAAAATAGTAGATGAAACAAAAAATATGATATTCATTGAAACTCAAGACAAAGAAATTAAAAAAATAATTAAAAATCAAATTAAACTTTTATTACAATATCAAAACAAAAAATATGAAATCAATGGAGAAATATTAACCTCAAGACCAGAAGAAAGGATTAAAAAATGAAAAAAGAAAACAAAAAAAATCAAGAAGAATGTAATGATAGACATTGTCCTATTCATGGATCTATTAGTTTAAGAGGCAGATCTTTTAAAGGTAAAATAGTAAAAACAGATCTGCATAAAACAGCAACAATAGAATTTCCAAGACAATTCTATTTAAAAAAATATGAAAGATATGAAAAAAGACGTTCAAGAATCAAAGCTCATAATCCCTTATGTATTAATGCTCAGATTGGAGATATTGTAAAAATTATGGAAACCAAGCCAATCTCAAAAACAAAAAATTTTGTGGTAATTGAAAAATGCAACCAGTAAAAGCTCGGATAGTGAAATCCTTACCAGTAGGTACACGAATGGAAGTTTGTGATAATTCAGGTGCTAAAATAGCCAAAATAACATCTGTTAAAGGTCACAAAACTGTAAAACGTAGATATGCTGCAGCAGGTGTTGGAGACCTAGTTTTAGTTTCCGTTGTAAAAGGTAAACCTGGAGTAAGAAAACAAGTTTTACCTGCTATCATAGTAAGACAAAAAAAATCGTACAGAAGGTATGATGGCACAAGAATAAAATTTGAAGATAATTCATGTGTAATCTTAAAAGATGAAAAAGGAAACCCAAAAGGTACAATCTTTAAAGGCCCTATTGCAAAAGAAGCTGCAGATAGATGGCCAGCAATTGCTAAGTTAGCAAGTATAATAAAATGAAAACTAAATGGTCTAAACATTGGAAGTCTAGTAAACAAAGACGTAAGCAAAGGAAATATATAACTAATGCTCCTTTACATATTAGAAAAAAATTATTTTCTACAAATCTATCTAAAAACCTTAGAAAAAAATACAATTTTAGAAATGTACCCTTAATAAAAGGTGACCAAGTCAAAGTTATGAGGGGTCAATTTAAAAAGCATATTGGTAAAGTTGAATCAAAAGATTATAAAAAAATTAAGATATATATTGAAGGAATTAATGCAGTAAAAAAAGATGGCACTAAGAAGTTTATACCAATACATCCTTCTAATGTAATGATAACTGAATTAAATTTGGATGATAAAAAAAGAAAGAACATATTTGAAAGGAAAAGAAAATGAGTAAACATTTATCAAGAATAGCAGCACCAAAATCCTGGCCAATAAAAAGAAAATTTAGGAAATGGATAACAAAACCAAGTCCAGGTACACATAATTTACAAACTTCAATTCCAATGAATGTTCTTTTAAAAGAAATACTTAATTATGCAAAAACAACTAAAGAGGTTAAAAAATCTTTGAATAATATTTTAATAAACAAAGTTCAAAGAAAAGATCATAAATTTCCTATTGGTTTGTTTGATATAATTGAATTTCCAGAATTAAAAGAATCTTATACCCTATTATATAATCAAAAAGGTAAACTTAAGATAGTAAAAATTGATAAAGAGGCTTCAGAAAATAAACTATACAAAATTACTAGTAAAAAAATATTAAAACATAAAAAAATTCAAATTAATTTTTATGATGGAACAAATTTATTAGTAAAAAAAGATGAATATAAAGTCGGCGATTCTTTAATAATTAAAGACAAACAAATTATCAAACATTTGAAACTAGAAAAAGAAGCTTTAATATTTATAGCAGGTGGTAAATACATTGGTTTAACAGGGATAGTTGAATCAATAACTAAAGGAAATCCACTTCAAGAATCAACAATTGTATTTAAAAACAAAAATAATTCCTTTAAAACACTTAAAAAATATGCTTTTGTTATAGAAAAACCATTTGAAAAATGAATCCAATGAAAAAAATCGATATAGAGAAAATAACACTTAATATTTGTGTTGGCCAACCAGGTGATAATCTAGACAAAGCTATTAAATTATTAAACAAAATTACAACATCTAAACCAGTTAAAACAAAAGCAAAAAAAAGAATACCAACTTGGAACATTCGTCCAGGTTTAGAAATAGGTTGTAAAGTAACATTACGAGGCCAAAAAGCAAAGGAATTGCTTAAAAGATTACTTGCCTCAACAAACAATCAATTAAATGAAAAAAATTTTGATAATCAGGGTAACTTATCATTTGGTGTTCTAGAATATATTGACATTCCAGGTGTTGAATATGATGCATCAATAGGAATAATTGGTTTAGAAGTAGCTGTTACACTTAAAAGACCCGGTTTTAGAATTAAAAATAGAAAAATAAAGTCCAAAAAAATAGCTAAGAGTCACAAAATTTCAAAACAAGAAGCCATAGATTATATGAAAAACGAATACAAAATTAATATTGGAGGATAAATATGTCAACAAGCGACTATAAAAAAACATTTAAGCAATTGAAAAATAAACCTATAAAATTAAAGAAATTTATGAAACATAATGCTCCAAAGCAAAGAACTACTGGTATGGCTATTAGAAAATGCAGACTTTGTGGTAGAACGCATGCACATATACAAAAATATGGTTTGAATTATTGCAGACAATGCTTTAGAGAACATGCTAAAGAATTAGGTTTCAAAAAATATAGTTGAGGTAAAAATGTTAAATGATTCACTTGCATCAGTATTATCAAACATAACAAATGCTGAAAAAATTGGAAGGCAAGAATGTACATATAGACCTTACTCTAAATTAATTGCAGATATATTAAACATATTAATCAAAGAAAATTATATAGGAAAATTTGAAGTAATTAATGATACAAAAGGTAAACTTTTAAAAATAAATTTATTAGGTAAAATTAACAAAGTAGGTGTTATAAAACCAAGATTTTCTGTTAAAAAAGGTAATTTTGAAAAATTTGAAAAAAGATTTTTACCAGCCAAAGATTTTGGAATTTTGATAGTATCAACTTCAAAAGGTGTTATGACTCATAATGAAGCTAAGGAAAAGAAAATTGGAGGAAAGTTAATAGCTTATTGTTACTAAAATGAGAGTAGACAAAATCGAAGAAAAAATTAACATTCCAGAAGATGTTAAAATAGAGATATCTAATAATATATTTAAAGTAAAAGGACCAAAAGGAGAATTAGAAAAAATTCTAATACATCCAAAAATAAAATTTGAATTAAAAGAAAATATACTTCATTTATCGGTCTTAAAACCTTCTAAAAGAGAAAAAACTATGATTAAAACATTTAAAGCACACATTAAAAATATGATTCAAGGTTCAAAAGAAAATTACATTTATAAAATGAAAATATGCTCAGGTCATTTTCCTATGAATGTATCAGTTAAAGAAAACAATGTTGTAATCAACAATTTTTTAGGTGAAAAAATACCAAGAAAAGCAAAAATATACAATGGAGTAAAAATTGACATTCAAGGAGATATTATTGTATTAAAGTCTAATAATAAAGAATCTGTTGGCCAAACAGCAGCAAATATTGAACAAGCAACAAGAATAACAAATAGAGATAGACGTATCTTCCAAGATGGAATATTTATAACTGAAAAAGCAGGTAAACCCATAAAATGAAGAATTTATTAGAATTAAGGAAAAATATCAAAAAGAAAAAACCACATTTCCTTAGACAGAATGCTGGTAAACTTAGTAAATTAAAATTAGCATGGAGACAACCTAAAGGTATGCATTCTAAAATGCGTAAAAAGCTAAGAAGTTATAAAAAACATCCATCTCCAAGCTACTCTTCACCAAAAAAAGTTCGTGGTTTAACACCAGAAGGATTTATTCCTATAATAATAAATAATACACCCGAATTAAAAGATCAAAAAGCAATAATAATTTCAGGCAAAGTCGGATTAAGAAAAAAGATAGATATAATAAAAAAAGCATTACAATTAAAAATTAAAATTCTAAATTTAAAAAATCCAGAAGATTTCATTAAAGAAATCGAAACAAAATTAAAATCAAAGAAAGAAGAAGAAAAGAAAAAGATAGAAAAAAGAAAAAAATCAAAGCAAGAAGCAATCAAAAAAACAGAACCTAAAACGAAAGAAGAAACTCCTGAAGAAAAAGAGAAAAGAGAGAAGGAAGAAAAAAGAAAAATACTTGAACAAAAATGAAATTAACAACACAAAAAAGAATAGCCGCCCAAATATTAAAGACGGGCATAAATCGCGTTTACTTAGACCCAGAAAAAATTAGTGATATAAAAGAAGCAATAACAAAATCAGATGTAAGAGGTTTAATCAATTCAGGTGTTATTAGAGCAAAACCTAAACAAGGTATATCTAGTTTTAGATTTAAAAAATTAAGAAAACAAAAAAGAAAAGGTCGTAAAAGTGGACATGGTTCAAGAAAAGGTAAACAAACAGCACGTTTATCAAGAAAAGAAAGTTGGATTCAAAAAATACGTGCTCAAAGAAATTATTTAAAATATTTACATGATAAAAAATTAATTTCACCACATAATTATAGATTACTATACAGAAAATCTAAAGGTGGTTTCTTTAGAAGTCAAAGACATATCAAATTGTATATAGATGAACATAATTTACTAAACAAACAATGAAAAGAAAAATAATTTTATCACACAGAAGAAAAAGAGAAGGAAAAACTGATTATAAACAGCGTTTAAAATTAGTTTTATCTAATCAGATACGTTTAGTTATTCGTAAAAGTTCAAGAAACATTATAACACAGATGATTCAATATCATCCAAAAGGTGATAAAGTTTTAGTATCAGCAACTACTCAAGAGCTAAAAAGAGATTATAATTATAATTATCCTAGAAGAAATATAACAACAGCATATTTATTAGGATTATTAATAGGCACAAAAGCAAAAAAACAAGGAATTAATTCAGCTATTTTGGATATTGGATTATATATTCCATCAAAAGGCTCAATATTATATGCAGTTTTAAAAGGAGCAACAGATGCTGATTTACAAATACCACATTCAGATGATATATTTCCAGATGACTCACGTATTAAAGGTTTACATTTAAAAAATAAAATATCATTAGAAGAGATCAAATCAAAAATATTAGAGGCAAAACATGTTAAAAAAGAAAAAGTTACCAGAAGATGAACAATCTAAGCAAGATGTTATAGAAGAAGTATTAGAAGTAGAAATAACACCAGAAGAAGTTCCAACTGGTATTGTAAAAACTAAAGAATTCGATAAAGAAGCTTGGCAACCAAAAACAGAATTAGGTAAAAAAGTAAAATCTGGTGAAATCAAAAATATAGATGAAATTTTAGATAAAGGTTTTAAAATCTTAGAACCTGAAATAGTTGATATTTTAGTACCTAATTTACAATCAGATTTATTAGCAATAGGTCAAAGTAAAGGTAAATTTGGTGGAGGAAAAAGAAGTATTTGGAGACAAACACAGAAAAAAACAAAAGAAGGCAACAAACCAAAATTCGGAACTTTAGCTGTTGTTGGTAATAAAAATGGTTACATTGGTATTGGTTATGGTAAATCAAAAGAAACAGTTCCTGCAAGAGAAAAAGCAATAAAGCAAGCTAAAATAAATTTAATAAAAATAAGACGTGGTTGTGGTTCATGGGAATGTAATTGTACACAATCACATAGCATACCATTTAAATTAATAGGCAAAACTGGTTCTATACAAATAAAATTGATGCCTGCTCCAAAGGGCACAGGTATTTCAACAGAAAAAGAAATTAAAAAAATTATAGAACTAGCAGGTATAAAAGATATTTACTCAAAAAGTAGAGGTCAAACAAGAACTAAAATAAATTTTATCATGGCATGCTTTAACGCATTAAAACAATCAACTTCTATTAAAGTGAAACAAGAATTTAATAAAAAACTTGGAATTGTTGAGGGTAGAATAGAATAAAATGGAACAAAAAAGAATAGCTATTATTAGAATTAAAGGTAAAGCAGGTCTTAAAAAAACTGTTAAAGACACTTTTTTACTATTAAGATTATATAAAAAAAACAGTTGTGTTGTTGTTCCAAATACCCAATCTTATGTTGGGATGTTAACAAAAATAAAAGATTGTTCAACTTGGGGTGAAATTGATGAACAAACTTTTAAGTTATTATTAGAAAAACGTGGAAGATTACCAGGCAATAAACAATTAACAAATGAATATTTACAACAAAAATTAAAAATGAATATTGATCAATTTGCTAAAGAATTTATAAATTTTAAAAAAGAATTAAAAGATATACCTGGATTAAAACTTTTTTTTAAATTAACACCACCAAGACAAGGTTTTGAAGATAAGGGTATAAAAGTTCAATTTAGTCAAGGTGGAGTTTTGGGTTATAGAAAAGATAAGATTAACGACATAATCCAAAGGATGTTATAATATGGTTGTTCATAAAAGAAAAAAATTGAGTAGACAACGTGGTTCTAAAACTCACGGTTGGGGTGCTATGAAAAAACATCGTGGAGCTGGTAATAGAGGGGGCCGTGGTATGGCTGGTACTGGTAAAAGAGCTGACCAAATGAAATCATGGATTATCAAAAAATATGGTAGTGTAAATAATTACTTTGGTAAACATGGTTTTAGAATACCTCAAAAAGTAAAACAAGTTGATAATCCAATTAATATTAAAGATTTACCAAATAAAGATGAAATAAATCTAAATGAAATGGGCTATACTAAATTGTTAAGTAAAGGTAATATCAACAGAAAAATTAAAATTATTGTCAAAAAATGTTCAAAAAATGCTAAAGATAAAATAGAGAAAGCTGGAGGTCAAGTTATAATTCAGTAAAATGTCATTTGCTAAAAATATACTAATGTCCTTACCAGAAGTAAGAGGTCCTACAGAAAAAAAATTACCATTTAAAACAAAATTAAAATGGACTTTAATAGTATTATTAGCTTTCTTTGTTTTAGGTGTTATTCCATTATATGGTTTAAGTGAAAATGCATTATCTCAATTTGAATTTTTATCAATTATATTAGCTGCTAAATTTGGATCTATAATATCATTAGGTATTGGTCCAATTGTTACAGCTTCTATTGTTTTACAATTACTAAATGGATCTGGTTTATTAAAACTAGACACTACAACACATGAAGGAAGAATGTTCTTCCAAGGTTTACAAAAATTACTAGTTTTATTTTTTATAGTATTTGAAGCATTAATATATGTATTAATGGGTGGTTTATCACCTTCAACAAATTTACCATCAACAGAATTTAGAATAATGCAATTAATTATAGTAGCCCAATTAGTTCTTGGTGGAATTTTAATTTTATTTATGGATGAAGTTATAAGTAAATGGGGCTTTGGCTCAGGAGTTTCATTATTTATTGCAGCAGGCGTTGCATCAGAGATTATAATAAAAGCATTCTCTCCTTTAACACAATCAGGAAATTTTGCATTTGGTACAAGTGAAGCACCAGTTGGTAAAGTTTGGGTTTTAATTCAATCTTTAATGAAAGGATCTTTAAATTCAGCAGCTAAAGCATTTGCAGCTATTGCAGCTACAATTGTTATATTTGTAATGGCAGTTTATACTCAAGCAATGAAAGTAGAAATACCATTAAGCTTTGGTCGTATAAGAGGTCATGGTATAAGATGGCCTTTAAGATTTTTTTATACATCTAATATTCCAGTTATTTTAACATCAGCTTTAATTGCTAACCTACAATTATTTGCCCGCTTATTAGAAAAATGGGGTCATCCATTTTTAGGTACATTTTCAGGTAATTCTCCTGCTTCAGGAGTTGTAGCATGGCTTACTTCTCCAAATGTACCAGAAAGAATAATAGATGGTGTTATTAATTCCTGGTCTGCTTTTATAAGTATTTTATCACATTCATTACTTTATATGTTAATTATGGTAAGTGGAGCTATAATATTTTCATTTTTCTGGATGCAAACAGCTGGTATGGATGCTGCAACGCAAGCTAGACAAATAATGGCATCTGGCTTACAAATACCAGGTTTTAGAAGAGATGAACGTGTTGTAGAATCTTTGTTAAGTAGATATATATTACCATTAACCATAATGGGTGGTGCAACAGTTGGACTTTTAGCTGGATTGGCAGATTTAATGGGCTCTTTGACTCATGGTACTGGTTTATTATTAACTGTTATGATAATTTATAGATTATATGAAGATATTGCACAACAACATATGATGGACATGTATCCAGGTTTAAGAAAAATGATGGGTGGTGAATAATGTTAAATT